>JAFEHB010000014.1_pt1 | contig 253401 bp, 215 predicted proteins | sample 9267121 | NCBI WGS metagenome assembly JAFEHB01 (sample SAMN17103336, study PRJNA684904) | human gut metagenome | isolation source: diarrhea sample from child under the age of five | host: Homo sapiens | place: South Africa: Mafikeng, Mafikeng Provincial Hospital | collected 2019-09 | reverse complement strand
GTCATGAACCGGGAGGCATTGAAGCCTTTGTGAAAGACGGGATACTTGCAGAGGACGGAGTATGTGATAACTGCGGATATATTCTTCCAGAAGGAACAGAACTAGAGGAAGTGGAGTAAGAAGTATTTAAGGAGATAACAGATGAAAATTGCTGTAACTGGAAAAGGCGGAGTAGGGAAAACTACGATATCTGCAGTATTAGCACGGCTGTATGCAGAAGAAGGAAAAAAAGTATTTGCTGTAGATGTGGATCCAGATGCAAATCTTGGACTTGCACTGGGTTTTTCAGAGGAAGAACTGGAGAGTATTACGCCTATCAGTAAAATGAGAAGGTTGATTGAGGAAAGAACAGGTGCAGATAAAAGTAATACTTTTTATAAAGTCAATCCAAAAGTGGATGATATTCCTGAAACTTACGGAAAAGAAAATAATGGTGTTCGACTTCTGGTTTTGGGAACTGTGGAAACTGCGGGAGGCGGATGTGTATGCCCTGAAAATGTAATGTTGAAACGAATTATTAATAATTTGGTTTTACATAGAGATGATATAGTAATCCTGGACATGGAAGCAGGACTTGAGCATTTAGGACGGGGAACAACGGAAGGAATGGATCAATTTATCGTCGTGATAGAGCCGGGGGCCAGAAGTGTTCAGACTTATAAAAATGTAAAACGTTTGGCAGAAGAATTGGGTGTAAAGGAAGTAAAGGTCATAGCAAATAAAATCAGAAATGATGAAGATGAAAAGTTTGTAAGGTCTAGAATCCCGAAGCAGGATTTTTTGGGATGTGTTCATTATAATGCAGAAGTTATAGAAGCAGACAGAGAAGGAAGATCCCCTTATGGATGCGGCAAGACAGCTACGGATGAAATTCGAAAAATTAAGGAGATATTTGATGTAATGGCAAAATAGACATTATATTAATTTAACTATTTTTTAAAAGTAGTTTGAAGTATGGTCATATGTAATGCTTATTATTTAGAAAAAAGAAAAGGAGTAAATATAGAGATGAAAATAGCAGTTTGCGGAAAAGGTGGATGTGGAAAAAGTACAGTAACCAGTCTTTTGGCTAAGGCTTTAGCCAGACGAGGAAAAGAAATTTTGGTAATTGATTCCGATGAATCTAATTATGGTCTGCACCGACAGCTGGGTATGAAGCTTCCCAGAGATTTTACAGACTATTTCGGTGGTAAGCAAAATGTTTTAAATGATATGATGTTATCAAAATTTACTCATCAGTTTTTTGAGGAAACCTGGACTATAGATGATATACCGGAAGATTATTATAGCCTGAAGGACGGTGTAAAACTGATGACCAGTGGAAAAATTCATCAGGCAAATGAAGGGTGTTCTTGCGCTATGGGAACTGTTATGACTCAATTCATCCAAAATCTCAGGCTTACAGAAGACCAATTTGCGCTAATGGATATGGAGGCTGGTATTGAACACTTTGGACGTGGAATTGATAATGGCGTAGATCTGATATTGATAATCATAGATCCATCCTATGAATCCCTGCAGCTTTCCAAAAAAATCGGGGAATTATCGGAAAGTATTAGAAAACCATTTTATTACGTTCTCAATAAAGCAACAAAAGAGAATCAGGAAATGATGTATGAAGCTGTATGGAATTCAAGTCGAGTCGCTGTATCTCTTAGTGCGGATACTAGTATTATGAGAGAGGGACTGATGGGGAAAGAACTATCAGAAAAACCAGATGCTATTGAAAACTTAACAGAATTTCTACTTTCTATTTAAAGAATGAGGAGATTTACTGTGGATATATGATAAAAGAAAACCAGATTATACAGATATAATTTGTAATATTACATCCACTTGACGCAAGAAATAAGCAGTGATATACTGAACCAAAAGTTATTTATAAAATAACAATAAAAACCTGGGACTATATTGTGTGATTGAACAGTTACAAAGAATGCAATTCTTGTGGAGGGTATAGGATGATACAGATTGCAATTGTGGAAGATGAAGAAATTTACGTAAAACAATTAACAGAGTATATCCGGAAATATCAAACGGAAAGGGGAAGATCAATAAAGGTTACGGTATTTGGTGATGGAGAAGATATCACTGAGAATTACAGTGGCGGTTTTGACATTATTCTGATGGATATCCAGATGCGGTTCATGGACGGTATGACAGCAGCAGAAAAAATCCGTCAGATGGATCAGAAAGTAATTATTATGTTTATTACAAATATGATTCAATATGCAGTACGTGGATATGAAGTTGATGCAATGGATTATGTAGTAAAACCAGTTGAGTACTTTTCTTTTTCGCAGAAACTGGATAAAGCAGTTGGACGTATGCGCTCTGAGGTTAAAGAATTTCTTACGATTCCGATTGGGGAAGGAGTTGTAAAGATAGATATAGCAGATATCTATTTTATTGAGGGGCAGAGACATAATGTAATTTATTATACTTCGAGAGGAGATTACTGTTCAAGAATTACGATGAAAGAACTCGAAGAAAAACTTGCGGTACATAATTTTTTTCGATGTGCAAAGGGATATCTGGTAAATATGAATCATGTAGAGGGATTTGTTGGTTCTGATTGTGTGATCCATAATGTACATATACCTGTCAGCAGAACCAGAAAAAAAGAATTCATGAATGTGCTTCTGCAAAACCTCAATATGGAATGATTTCATGCGAAATGGAGGATACTATGTTATATCAGGATATTCCGAGAATTTATACGGCAATAGCAGAGTGGGGATCATGTTTGGTTTATCTTTATATCCTAAAAAAAGAAAACATGAAATCTGTACATTTTCTTACAGGCAGTCTTTTCATGTTGGCAATGCAGAGTATCTTTCTGACTTTGACAGGCAGCGTAACTGAAATTTTGTGGATTCCCTGTATGATGATCGCCGCAGGTATGATGTATGGGTTTCTTATGGTCGGAGGAAATATGAAGCCTCTGGGAGCGGCTTATTGCTGTGCCCGTGCATTTGTTCTTGCTGAGTTTGTAGCTTCGCTGCAGTGGCAGATTGTATCTATTGTACAGGCATGGGGGAATCAAAGCATCTGGGTTGAAATTCTGATCACGATGGTTATTTTTGGAGGCTGCTTTACTATTAATATTTATTTAGAAAAAGATCTCCTGAAGCAGAATTATCTTGAACAGATGACAGTAAAGGAAGTAGCAGCGGCGGCAATCATGGCTGTTGCAATCTTTGCTTTTAGTAATCTGAGCTTTTTAAATGAAAATGCACCATTTGCGAGCAGAGAACGTGCAGATATTTTTTCTATCAGAACACTGATCGATTTTGGAGGAATTGCAATCCTGCATGCTTATCAGAGCAGGATCAGTGAGTATGTTGCCGAGAAAGAACTTTCAGTAATGAACGTGATGCTGAAAAGCCAGTATGATCAATACCGAAATTATCAGGACAGCCTGGATCTTATACAAATGAAATACCATGATCTGAAACACCAGATAACGGGACTTCGTGCGGAATCAGATGAAGAGAAACGAAAAAAATGGATTGATTCCATGGAAAAGGAAATCGCTGCCTTTGAAAATATAAGCAGAACGGGGAATCAGGTACTTGATACGATTTTGGCAGCTAAGATTTTCCATTGTCGAAAAAATCATATACAGATTACCTGTGTGGCAGATGGAAAATTATTGGATCATATGCATGTAACAGATATATGTTCTATATTTGGAAATGCTTTGGATAATGCGATTGAACATGTAATTTTGATTCCTGATCCGGAAAAAAGACTGATCCATCTGACAGTATCCGCTCAAAAAGGATTTGTGTTCATTAAGATAGAGAATTATTGTGAAGCAGAAATTTCCAAAAATGAAGAAGATCTGATTACAACAACAAAAAAGGATAGTAAAAACCATGGTTTTGGATTGAAGAGTATTCGTAAAGCTGTAGAAAAATATGATGGTTCTGTAGTGTTTGGAGTACAGCAGAACTGGTTTGAACTAAAGATCCTTTTACCCAGAGTATTGTAATGCTCTGGGTATTTTTGTATTTTGTGCCATATTTGCTGCATCTTGTGCCAAAAACGGCACGAAATAATAACCATGTTATAGTAATGCCAACAGGAAATGATACCTGAAAAAGACGAGAGAGTCAAAGGAGGAAAAAAGAGAATGATCAGTGTTGAAATGGAAGATGTTCTGGCGGTATTACAATTATGCAAACCGTATATTATCGGTATTATTGCTGCACTTGTAATTGGAATCGTAATTATGATAGCATGCCGCAGGATGTCCAGGGACAAAAGATTTCTGATAAGAGGGGAAGCTGCGATCGCAATGGTTCTTGCAGTTGTTGTCTGCGTGAATATGATTTGTTTTGGACCAATGGCTACGTTGATTGGACTGGCAACGGGAAATGGAACTTTAAGCGATGAAACAAATGAAGAAGCTGCGGAAGTAGCAGAAGAAATTATGGAAGACGGAATTGTTCTTCTGAAGAATGAAAGCCTGCTTCCTTTAAATGAAACAAAAAAACTGAATATTTTTGGCTGGGAATCTATTAATCCGGCTTACGGAGGAGCTGGTTCCGGTGGAATTAATGATCTGTATGATATTGTCAGTCTGAATCAGGGACTTGAAAATGCCGGATTTTCTATTAACCAGGAACTGGTTGATTTTTATAACAATTATGGTGCAGATAATCCGGAAATGTCTATCCAGAAACAGAGCTGGACATTACCGGAGCCACCTGTAGATACTTACGATGATGAGCTTATTGAAAGTGCGAAAGAGTATTCTGATGTGGCAGTTGTGGTTCTTTCCAGAAAAGCAGGTGAAGGTCATAATGATATTCCTATGGATGTAAAAAAAGCAGCATATGATAATAATTCAGATGAATATGATGATTTTCCTGAGGGAGAGCATTATTTACAGCTTTCACAAACTGAGAGAGATATGGTGGATATGGTTTGCTCAAACTTTGATAATGTGATTGTGATTTATAATGGAGCAAATCAGTTTGAACTTGGTTTCGCAGATGAATATCCTCAGATTAAATCTGTTGTATGGTGCCCCGGAACGGGAAATGTGGGATTTAATGCACTTGGTAAAGTATTTTCAGGTGAAGTCAATCCTTCCGGAAAAACACCGGATACATTTATTTATGATATGACGACTGCTCCGTGGTGGAATAATGCAGAAAAAATAGAGTATACAAATCTGGCAGATATGGCTGTTGAAGGAATGAACGCAGGAACTGCGCAGGTGTATGCTCCGGCATTTACCAATTATGTGGAAGGTATTTATGTAGGATACAAGTACTATGAAACAGCTGCACAGGAAGGTGCAATTGATTACGATAAGACTGTACAGTATCCATTTGGATATGGTCTGAGTTACACGGAATTTGAACAGAAAATGGGTGAACTGGAGGAAAAAGACGGACAGATTTCTGTAGATGTAGAAGTAACCAACACAGGAGATGCTGCCGGAAAAGATGTAGTAGAAGTGTATTATAAACCGCCATATACAAATGGGGGAATTGAGAAATCTTCTGCAAATCTAATTGAGTTTGAAAAAACAAATCTGCTTCAGCCGGGAGAATCTCAGACTGTTACAGTTACATTTAGTATAGAAGATATGGCCTCCTATGATGAGAATAATGCAAAAGCGTATGTTCTTGAAAAAGGTGACTATGTAATCTCTATTAACAGTGATTCACACACTGTGCTGGATCAGAAAACTTATACTGCAGATAAAGATGTAGTATATAAGGGAGAAAATAAAAGAGCATCAGATGATACTGCAGCAACAAATGTATTTGAAGATGCAAAAGGCGATGTGACATATTTATCACGAGCAGATCATTTTGCAAATTATGAAGAGGCTACAGCAGCACCGGCATCTGCAGAGCTGGGTGAGCCATATGTTTCTGAATATCATCTGAACAGCAATTTTGATAAGACTACATATCTCAATGATGAGGATGTAATGCCGACAACGGGAGCAGATAATGGACTTACATTAGCTGATATGCGTGATGCTGATTATGACGATCCTCATTGGGAAAAACTTCTGGATCAGCTTACTGTTGATGAAATGGCAAATATGATTGCAATGGCTGGTTATCAGACAGCAGCCATGGATTCTGTGGGAAAAGTGGCTACACTTGATTTCGATGGACCAGCAGCAATTAATAACAACTTTACAGGAGTTGGTTCTATTGGATTTCCAATTGAAGTTGTGGTTGCTTCCACATGGAATAAAGAACTTGCACAGGCCTGGGGTGAATGCATGGGCAAGATGAGTCAGGAAATGGGTGCAGAGGGCTGGTATGCACCAGGTATGAATACTCATAGAACCGCATTTGGAGCAAGAAACTATGAATACTTTTCAGAAGATGGAGTTCTTGCAGGAAATATGGGAGCAAAAGCAGTAGAAGGAGCAAGAAAATATGGAGTTTATTCTTACATCAAACATTTTGCTCTGTATGAGGGAAATGCAAAGATGGTAAGTGTCTGGTCAAATGAGCAGGCAATCCGAGAAATCTATCTGAAACCATTTGAAATTTCTGTAAAACAGGGTGGCGCAAATGCGGTTATGGTTTCCTGGAGTTTTCTTGGAGATAAATGGACTGGAGAAAGCAGCAACCTTATGAATACAGTTCTCAGAGATGAATGGGGATTCAGGGGAATGGCGCTTACAGACTTCTTCCGAAACAATGGTCATGGATTTATGAATGCAGATGCAGCTTTGGCGAATGGAGTAGATGCAATGTTGTCCACATTCAACGGAGAAGAGAACAATGTAGCCAATCAGAAGCATCCAACATCTGTACTTCAGATGAGGAATGCCTGCAAAAATGTCATGTATACAGTTGTAAGCAGCTGGGCTTATGATGGAGAACACGAAGAAACAGGTATGGAAAATTGGAAAAAAGCAGGAATTGGTATCGACATTGTAATAGCACTTTTCATGGCAGGAATGGAAGTACTGGTAATCAGAGGATATAAGAAAAGAAAGAATGCTGAATAAGGATGAAAGTGGGATGGAAAACAGTTATGAAACAGCAAAAATTGGTTGAAAAGATGACAATAGAAGAAAAGGCAGCAATCCTCAGTGGAAAAACTGTCTGGCAGACCAGAGAAATTGACAGGCTTTCCATCCCGTCCATCTTTCTTTCAGATGGACCACATGGAATCAGAAAACAGGCAGGAGCAGGAGATCATCTGGGACTGAATGCATCCTTAAATGCGACATGTTTTCCCACAGCAGCGACGATTGCAAACAGCTGGAATCAGGATCTGGGGGAAGAGATTGGACAGGCTCTTGGAGAGGAAGCAGCAAGTATGGATGTAAGTATACTGCTTGGTCCGGGATTGAATATTAAAAGAAGCCCATTATGTGGAAGAAATTTTGAATATTTTTCAGAAGATCCATATCTTTCCGGGAAGATGGCAGCGTCATATATTCGGGGAATACAGAGTAAAGGCGTTTATGCCTGCCCGAAGCATCTGGCAGTTAACAGTCAGGAACTTCGGAGAATGGCAATGGATGCAGTTGTTGACGAACGGACATTAAGAGAAATATATCTGACCGGTTTTGAGATAGCTGTTAAAGAAGGTCACGCAAAAGCAATCATGAGCAGTTACAACCAGATTAATGGGATTTATGCTAATGAGGATAAACATCTTTTGACAGACATCTTGCGCAAAGACTGGGGATTTGATGGAATTGTAGTAACAGACTGGGGCGGAAGCAATGACCATGTGAAAGGTGTTGCTGCCGGCTCAAATCTGGAGATGCCGTCCTGTGGGTATGATTCTGCAAGAGAAGTGATTGCTGCTGTCCAAAAAGGAAAGCTGAAGGAAGTGGATTTGGATGAAAGAGTTGGAGAACTGGTAGATGCAGTGATGGAACTGACATCAGGAAAGAAGCTTTCAGATAAAAACTTTGACAGAAACGCACATCATCAACTGGCAAGGAAAGCAGCAGCAGAAAGCATGATTCTTCTAAAAAATGAAAAACAGATTCTTCCGCTGGATACCAAAAAATCCATCGCTGTTATTGGAGATTTTGCTTTTTCACCCAGATATCAGGGGGCAGGATCTTCTATGGTCAATCCAACAAAAGTAGAAGATATGTCATCGATTTTGCAACAATATGATCTGAATATTCTGGGAATGACAAGAGGCTATCATAGAAATGGAGATGTAGATGAGAATGATAGAAAGTTTGCATTAAATTTGTCTATGAATGCGGATATTGTAATTTTCTGCTTTGGTCTTGATGAGATCAGTGAATCAGAAGGACTGGACAGAACCCATATGCGTATTCCGCAGGATCAGATCGATCTTCTGCAGGATATTAGTAAGGTGAATGAAAATGTTATTGGAATACTGAGTGCTGGATCAGCGATAGAAATGCCATGGCACACCTGCTGCAAAGCGATTTTGCATGGCTATCTGAATGGACAGGCAGGCGCTTCTGCAACATTGGATATTCTGACCGGAAAGGTGAACCCATCAGGAAGACTGGCAGAAACATATCCCATATCTTATGAACAGACACCGGCATTTCGATATTATCCAAGTAATGAGAAAACATCGGAATACCGCGAGAGTGTTTATGTAGGATATCGCTATTATGATACTTCAAAAGTACGGGTGCAGTTTCCATTTGGTTTTGGACTTTCCTATACGGAATTTACATATTCTGATCTTATCATAGAAGAGGATGGAATCAAAGTTTCGGTTACCAATACAGGTGACAGAGATGGAGCTGAGGTTGTTCAGATGTATGTAGGACTTCCTAATGCAATCGTGTTCCGACCGGAAAAAGAACTGAAAGGTTTTGCAAAAGTTTATCTAAAGGCAGGAGAAAGCAGACAGCTCAGGATTCCCTTTGATGATAAGACATTCCGTTATTGGAATATAAAAACGGGACAGTGGGAAATAGAAACAGGAACTTATCAGATTATGGTAGGAGCCAGTGTTGCAGATATTCGTTTAACAGGTATGACTGAGAGAACTGGAAATAGTAAAGGGTATCCGTATAATCCGGCAAAAATGCCTTACTATTATACAGGAATCGTGCAGAAAATATCAGATGAGGAATTTCGTGAACTTCTTGGCCATGAGATACCGAACGGGAGATGGAGTGGAAATCTGGAAATCAATGATGCAATTTGTCAGATGTATTATGCAAAAAGCCGACTTGCAAGACTAATATATAGATGTCTCACAAAAATGAAAAAGAAGAGTGAGGCACAGGGAAAGCCGGATCTGAATATTCTTTTTATTTACAATATGCCGTTTCGGGGGATTGCCAAGATGACCGGCGGGGCAGTCAGTATGGAAATGGTATATGGAATTGTCGATGCTGTGAATGGCCACTTTATGCTTGGAGTAAAGAAAGTAGTTGGCGGATATTTCAGAAACAGAAGAAATAATAAGAAATATGAAAAATTATTAAAAGGAGCCGGAGGGAAGCGCAAATGAATCATATAAAAAATATATGGAAATGTTTTGAAGAGAAACATTCTGTTTTTGCAAAATGGCTTTATCAGATATTCTATTTTGTTATATTCAGTATGGGCGTGACAGTATTCCAGTATCTTGTATTTACATTTTTACCGGGGATTTTGGGAATTGGTCTGGCTGGTACAGAATTTATGTGGCCAAAGGTTTCCATGAATCTGTTTGGAGTAAAATTCACATGGAGTCTGCTGGGGTACAATGTATTGCGTGATGCAACAGGGAATATACTGATCGGTGGTGGACTTGGTTATTTTATCAGTTATGAGCTGGGGTCATTTCTTGCACAGTGTATCAATTTCCCTCTTCAGAGAAATATTACTTTTAAAAGCCATGGAAACCCTGTGTATCAGGCAATCTGGTATTTTATTGCATGGGTGGTAATTTCACTGATCTGTAATGGATTTAATAATCTGTGGATGCCAATTGCATCTGCATATGTGGCGCCGGCAGTCTATAACATGCTTGTGACAATTATTACAGGTGGAGTTTCCATGGTGATTTTTTTCTTTGTGTTTAAAATTATTTTCCCAGAGGGGAAGGCTGAATAGAAGAAAATCATAACCAAATAACTGCTTCGCAGTATATCAGAAGGGGCTTGTACCCCTTCTGATACAAGCAAGTTCCCACTCACTGCTTATTGCTCTTCGCAATTGAAGCAGGGGACTTACTTGATTTGGTTAAAATGATGCAATCTGATATGATTTGGAATATCATAAAATCAACAAGGATAAAGGTAAAAAAATATGAATAAAAGACAAAAAATTCTGATTGTAGATGATTCAAAACCGGTGTTTATGAAAGAGGATCTACTTCCCGTTATGGGAGATAATCAAATGATCCAGGATCTGCCCTCTGCATTTATCCGGGTTTTGGAGTAACAGAACGCATGGAAAAAATAATGGAAAAGGATCTTCTGATCCGGGATGTAGAAACAAAAAATATCATGACTAAATCCAGTCTTCCGGTAGGGGGATATTCTGTCAATCCTTATGTAGGATGCACCCACGGCTGCAAATACTGCTATGCCTCTTTTATGAAACGGTTCACCGGGCATACCGAATCGTGGGGGACATTTTTGAATATAAAACACTGGCCGGCAATTAAAAACCCGAGAAAATATAAAGGCCAACGGGTAGTGATTGGTTCCGTGACAGATGGGTATCTGCCCCAGGAAAAGGAGATAAGAAATACCCGCAGGATTTTAGAACAGTTAAAAAATAGCGGTGCAGAAATCCTTATCTGTACGAAATCGGATCTTGTACTCCGGGATATTGACTTGCTAAAAGAAATGGGAAAAGTCACTGTCTCATGGTCGATCAACACATTAGATGAAAAATTTCAGGCAGACATGGATCAAGCTGTCAGCATCAGCCGCAGACTTGAGGCAATGAAGCAGGTATACGAAGCCGGAATACGCACGGTTTGTTTCATTTCCCCAGTATTTCCGGGCATCACAGATTTTGAAAAGATTTTTGAACGTGTGAAAGATCAGTGTGACCTGGTATGGTTAGAAAATCTAAATCTCCGCGGTGGTTTCAAACAGGAGATCCTGGATTATATTCAGAAATGTTATCCCCACCTTGTTACCCTGTATGATGAAATTTATCGCAAGGGAGATCGAAGTTATTTTCGGGCATTGGAAAACCAGGCAGCACAGATGTCCCAAAAATACGACTGTCCTTTTGTAGACAACGAACTGCCTTATGACCGCGCAGAGCCAGGCCATCCTGTAATCGTGGACTATTTCTATCATGAAGAAGTACGGGGATCGGAAAATACAGGGCGGCGCAAAAAATGATTGAATAAGTTGAGATGTAAAAGAGGTGCCTCAAGAGACTGAAACAACTCATAGTTTTCCATGAATGTTACAGTCTCTTTATTATTATCAGTATACTCCACACTCTGGGTTGGTATCAATATCAAGATGAAGCAAAGGCTTTTTTCCCTCCACTGCCCGGTATATATCCGTCACAGTAATTTCATCCGCAGGTTTGGTAAGACATGCGTTTGCCTGGCCTTGGGTATTGGAGATAAGGCTTGCATTTTTCAGCACGGCCATCAGCTGCCGGATATAGGCAGGATTTGTTTTTACACTTTTTGCAATCTGGGCACTGGTCAGATGCTCTTTTTCTTCTTGTAATTTATATTTTAACATGGTACAATTTTGATGTAATTTTAATAATAACAATAAAAGAAAGGAAAGTCAACCATGCAGCCAATGAAAAATATTGTTTTTGAAAATGCATATCAAAAAAATGCCCGGACCTTATTAGATAAACTTAATTCTGCTGAAGCCATTCTGGTAGGAGCAGCAGCCGGCATGTCCGCTTCCTGTGGCTATAATTTTTTCTATCAGAATGATGCGATATTTCAGAAATATCTGGGGGATTTCCATAAAAAATATGGATTTACCGGAGCCTTTAACGGATTTTACTATCATTATCCTTCCCCGGAAGCTCACTGGGCATTTCTTGTACGTATGGGCTATATGGAATATGAGTGTCCTACAGGACAGCCTTACTACGATCTCATGGAACTCCTCGAGGGTAAAAACTATCATATTATGACAACCAATCAGGACTTCCAGTTTACCCGTGTGGTGTCCGAAGAAAAATTAAGCGCCATCCAGGGTGATTCCCGCTATTATCAGTGCAGCCGCCGATGTCATGACCAGATTTATTACAACAAGGATATGGTCTATGCCATGAATGCAGCTATTGACGAGAATCTGTGTATCCCCGCCAAAATGATCCCCCGCTGTCCCAAATGCGGAGCCCAGATGGAGCCCTGGGTACGGGGATATACATTCCTGGAAGGTGCCAAGTATAGAGACGAATACCGGAAGATCAACGAATTTCTGGAAAAGAATAAAGAGAAGAAGATTCTTTTTCTGGAGTTGGGCGTAGGACGAATGACCCCTATGTTTATCCAGGAACCTTTCTGGAATCTCACATACTCCCTGCCTAAGGCGTTTTACATTACCATTAATCCAAAGGACGCCATTCTTCCCAGAGAAATAGAACAGAAGGGGCTGGCTATCAAAGAAGACATTGCCCTGGTGCTGCAGGAGGCAGTGAGGGTAAAGAAAGAGGAAAACAAGGAGCATGGAGAAGCATAGTCACAAGGACATCCCTGGAACAGCAATGGGCCTACTATACAAAATATATTTACAGTATGTGGCATCTGCCTACAGGTCAGCTATATCTGGCTCTTAAGGCTGTACTTGCCGGAAAAGATTAGAGAGATGACACCGGGGGTGATCAGACTGCCTTTCTGGGACATGATGGCCCGTAACAGCCAGGTGTTTTACGTCTGTCTGAACCAGGAAGCCTCTTCTGCTCCGGAACATTTAAAAGGGAGAAGTCTTTACCTGCAAGGCGATCTGGCAGATATATTAAAGGAACTTCGGATACAGTTGGAAAAGGAGAAATAACATTATGGAAGAAAACTTCAGAAATATTTATAAAGCTATCCAGGAAGCAGACGCTCTTCTCATCGGCGCCAGTAACGGATTATCTATTTCAGAAGGATATAATATTTTTGCAGATGATCACTGGTTTCAGAAAGATTTCGGAGATTTCCGCAGCAGATACGGGATCAGAAACATACTGCAGGGATTATTCTTTCAGTATCCTACAGAAGAATCTAAATGGGCATTTTTCAGCAGACTGATCAGCCGGAAATGTTATCTGGAACAGCCCGGTCCTGTAATGGAGGATCTGTATCGTCTGGTTGGTTCCAAAGATTATTTTATTGTGACCTCCAATGGCGAGGACCATTTCGTGCCTGCAGGATTTGACAGGGATAAAGTCTTTGAGATGGAAGGCCGTCTCACCCAGTCCCGGTGCCAGAATGGATGCGGAACAGATCCTTACGAAAACCAGAATGAAATTCTCAAAATGGCGGAAGCTGAAAAAAACGGACAGATCCCCTCAGAACTGGTTCCCTGCTGTTCCTGCTGTGGAGGGCCAGTTACGGTCAATATGGCAAACAGCAATGCATTCTTTCAGACCGAACAGTTCCAAAAGAAAGTGCAAGACTATCAGAACTTTATTAAGAAATATCATGGTAAAAGGCTAGCGATCCTGGAATTGGGCGTGGGATGGCGAAACCGTATGATCAAAGAGCCTTTCATGAGTCTTGCTGCTTCTGAACCTGAAGCAGTTTATATCACCTTCAATAAAGGAGAAGTCTATATTCCTTCAGAAATTGCCGGAAAGTCGATCGGGGTAGATGGAGATATTGGGGAGGCGCTGAAAGAAATATGTCTGGCAAGAGAGAACCTATAGGGGTGTTTATATATTTCTATTTGGGCAATTAATTTTCTGAATGGACAATGCAAAAAAGGCACTGAAAACCGTAGAAATATTGGATTTTCAGTGCCTTTTCCATTAGTTAAAGAGAAAAAATATAATAAATTTAAGTTTCGCTAAATTCTATTCGTTTGAGCATCGCCATTGCTTTGACGGTTCACGTTTTCCACAATCATCACAAGTCTGCGGCCAGTTGATTTTCCATTCAAAATACTCATCTCTGGTAATTTTACCAGATTTCAGTTCTTCTTTTCTAAGAGTCCATTCTTTCAGAAAATCATTGAGAATCCCATAATTAAACCACATACCAAAAGAAACATTAGGAAAACAGGTAAGAAAGGCAAGGTGATGAGTTTGAGAAAATTGAAGTGATAGGACGACTTCTATCAGGAATATGTTGGAAAAGAGGTGAGCATTATGGTGAATCAGTCAGTGTTAGATTCCAGTGTTGATCTGGAACAGTTAAAAGATATTGAAGAATTAACTCCGGATATGGACAGAACGATCTCTGAAAAGGTGGAAACATTTCTGGATAAATCCGGTGATCAGCCATATGCTCATATGAATGAAGGCTATGTGGTGGTTGTGCAAATGACCGGGGAGCTGGAGGCAACGGATGCACTCAGTGATTATCTCAGAAAAACAACGGAGTTGATATAGCAGATGAAAGATGAAAAAAATTTTGCGAAGACACAGATGTTATGTTAATGTGAAGTCAGGGAAAATGAACGTGATACATGGTTTCTGACTTCTATTCGATGGAATTAAGCAAGTTAGGAGCGATGTAAAATGGAACAAATACAAAAGAACACACCAGATATATATGATGCTGCATTGTATCTTCGACTGTCCAGAGACGATATGGATGACGTAAGTGAGAAGACAGAGAGTAATAGTATTGCAAATCAGAGGGAATTGCTTCGGAGCTTTGTAAAAAGCCAGCCGGATATTCAGATCTTTGATATATATGTGGATGATGGATATTCAGGTGGAAATTTTGACAGACCTGAGTTCAAGCGAATGACAACTGATATAGAAGCTGGACGAGTAAATTGTGTAATTGTAAAAGACTTGTCCAGATTCGGAAGAGAATATATAGAAGCCGGGCGATGGATCGAAAAGACCTACCCGGCTTTAAATGTGCGTTTTATTTCTGTGACGGATCAGTTTGACAGTAAAACAGCAGATTTTTCAGAGAAGTCATTTGTGGTTCCGATTAAAAATTTTGTAAATGAAAGCTATTGCCGGGACATCTCCGGTAAAGTACGCAGCCATCAGAAAATCAAACGGGAAAAAGGAGAGTTTATCGGGGCATTTGCACCATATGGTTATTGCAAAGATCCGGAAAATAAGAACTGCCTTGTGATTGATGATTATGCCGCAGATATTGTAAGAAAAATATTTGCCTGGAAGATTGAAGGATTCAGTTTCGGTGCGATTGCTGAAAAACTGAATGTGCGTCATGTACAATCTCCAAAAGAATACAAGATTGCAAACGGCGAAAATTATAATGCTGGATTTCAGGGGACAGATACACCAAAGTGGTCAGCAGTACAGATTAAAAGGATTCTGACCAATGAAGTGTATATCGGCAATATGGTTCAGGGAAAGCAGGAACGAATCAGTTATAAGGTGAAGAAACGTCTGGATAAACCAGAGTCAGAATGGGTGAAAGTAAAAAATACACATCCGGCAATCATCAAGCAGAGTGATTTTGATGTAGTACAGAAACTGCTCCAATATGATGGCAGAGCATCAAAGACATTAGACAGTGCCAGTTTTTTTGCAGGCTTTATCTTCTGCGGAGATTGTGGAGTACCGATGATACGCAGAGTGAACCGATATAAAGGAAAAGAAAAGGCTTTTTATATCTGTCAGACGAAGAACAAAGGCGGAGACTGCACCAGACACAGCATACCGGAGGAAGTGCTGAAAAAAATTGTCTTGAAAGAAATCCAGATGTATACAGCACTTTTTGTAGATTATGAGATGATTATGGAAGAACTTCAGCAAATGGAAGTCAGCTACGACCAGGTAATCAGCTACGATACACAGATCGCAAAATTGCAGGAAGAATACAATAAATGTCACAGCATAAAAGTGTCTTTAGCAGATGATTTGAAGTCTGGGATGATTACCAAAGAGGAGTTTGATGAGTTTCGTGAAAGTTACGGTAAAAAGTGTGAAGAACTGGATCAGATGATAGAACATCAGAAAAAACTGGTAAAGCAGATGTTTGAAGGTGGTGTTTCTGCAAAAGTTCAGTTAGAAGACTGGAAGAAATCTCTGGAGATCAAAGAGCTGGATCGTACCTTACTGGCACTGACAGTAGATAAAATCTACATTTATGAGAACAAGCAGATTAAAATCCGGATTCGTTATCAGGATGTGATTGAAAAAATGAAAGTCATAAAAAGATTTTATACAGAACATCAGGATGAGTACAGAAAAGAGGTGGGATAAGTGGCAAGGACAGCAAGAAGATATGAGAAAAGGACAGAAAAGAAAAATTATCAGATTCCAGTGTATATGGCTGCGATTTATGCCAGATTATCCGTAGATACAGACGAAAGAAAGTCAGAATCTATCGAAACGCAGGTGACGCTGATCAAAGAGTTTGTTGATAGGCACAATGCGGAAACAAATAAAGAGTATGAACTGGTTGTGTATGATATTTATTCTGATTTGGGAAAAACCGGAACTAATTTTGAGAGAGCTGGGTTTGAACGAATGATGGATGATGTAAGAGCAGGAAAAGTAAACTGTATTCTTGTAAAAGATTTTTCCAGATTTGGCAGGAATTATATAGAAACAGGAAATTATCTGGAAAAGATATTGCCTTTTATGAAAGTGCGTTTTATTTCTGTATGCGACCACTATGATTCATTTGCACCGAATGCGAAAAATCAGGAATTATCCATGAATATCAAGAATCTGGTAAATGATGCCTATGCAAAGGACATTTCCGCAAAGGAGCGGGCAGCAAAGCGAATAGCACAGAAAAATGGGGAGTATGTTGGAGCAACAGCCCCGTATGGTTATCGCTGTGAGAAGATAAATGGAATCTATAAGCTGGTCAAAGAATCGGAATCTGCAAAGATTGTGCAGCGGATATTTGAGGAATACGCTTCCGGTAAGGAGATTCAGCAGATTATAGATGGATTGTTTGAGGATAGTGTACACCGGATTTCTGATTATAATCATTATCATCATGTGTACTGGCAGGAAGGTGAAACTCTGCACCAGTGGGGAAATTCCTCTGTTCGTGCAGTACTGAACAGGCATAACTATTATGGAGATCTGGTACAGCGAAAATACGAATCCAGGTTTGCAAAAGGTGAAAAAGAGTGTGATGTGCTGGATGAAAGTCAGTGGATTGTTACTCCCAATGCCCATGAAGCGATTATCAGCAGAGAACTGTTTGAAAAAGTACAGTTCCGGTTAAAAGTGGCACAGGACGCCAGAAGCACAGTAGTAGGATGGGAAGATGATGAAAGAGCTTTTTACAATGTGTTTTATTGCGGTGACTGTAAGCGGAAAATGTGTACAAGGAGATCAAGAGGCAGTGTGTTTTACTTTTGCAATGCGGCTCAGTACCGGGATGAAAGAAAATGCAGTCATAAATCTATTTCAGAAAATACGGTACAGAAAATCGTTTGCTCAGAACTGACCAGACAAATGCAATTAGCAGGATTTAAGAAAAAAGATATGTCGGCAATGAGTAATGATATATTTTCGGCTAAGATTCTGGAAATTCAGAATGAAATCAAAAAGCTGGATGCAGAGGTGGAACAACGCTCCGAAAAACTTGCTCAGGCATTTATGCAATATAAGGATGAAAAACTTTCCAGAGAAACTTATATGGAAATGCGAGAGGAACGTAACAACTGGAAAATGTTCTGTGAAGAAAGAAAAGAGACACTGGAACAAATGATCCGAAGATTGCAGAAACAGCAAAAGGAAGAAACCAGATTTTTACGAAGTCTTCTGGATCTGGAAGGGACAACAAGAATCAATGCGGAGCTTGCGGAAGCACTGATTGAAAGTATGTACTTGTATGGTGATGGCAGGCTGGAAATCAATTTTCGATTTAAGGGGGCGATAGAACATGAATGATCAGAAAATGCTGATCGGATATTATCGTCTTTCGTTGGAGGATGGCTCTGCCGGAGAAAGTAACAGTATCATCAATCAGAGAAAACTGGTGAAAGATTATATTTCTCATATTCCAGAGCTGGCTGAACTGCCTTTTCAAGAGCTTTATGATGATGGCTATTCCGGTTCCAGTATGGAACGACCGGGAATACAACAGGTTCTGGAATTGGCAAGAAATGAACAGGTACAGTGTATTGTTGTAAAAGATTTTTCACGTTTTTCCAGAGACTATATTGAAATGGGAACGTATCTGGAGCAGATTTTCCCATTTTTGGGAATAAGGTTTATCTCTGTTTCCGATCATTATGATTCTAAGGATTATAAAGGAAAATGTTCGGACATTGAAGTACAGTTTAAAGGTCTGATAGCAGATTTTTATGTGAAAGATCAGTCCGTTAAGGTGAAGTCAGCAGTCAGCACAAAAAGAAGTAACGGAGAGTATTGTTGTGGTTCTGCACCTTATGGATACCGGATAAATCCAGAGAACAAAAAAGAACTGTTGATTGTGGAAGAAGAAGCGGAGATTATCCGCAGAGTATTTGAATTGACGAACCAGCGGTATTCAAAGCTGGATATTTGCCGGTTATTTAATGAAGAAGGCGTTCTTACACCATTGCAGTCTATGAGCAGGAGACAGAAATCAGACAGTAAGAAAGCATCTTCGAGAGGTTTACAATGGACAAGTGATATGGTGCGAAAGATTCTGAATGATAAGAACTATATCGGCTGTATGGTCTATGGAAAAACCAAAATTCCAGATCCCGGAACAGGAAAAAAAGTTCCTGTGCCACGAAGTGAATGGAAGGTATTGGAAGATCACCATGAACCAATCGTATCAAAAGAAATTTTTGAGAAAGCACAGTCCTTGCAGATCAGGTATAACAAAAAGAGTAAATTCAACAAGGACACCACTTTGTTAAGTGGGTATTTGAAATGCGGAAATTGCAGAAGAAACCTGAACGGAAGCAGCCGGGTACATGGGCATATCCTGTATAGCTGTGCATACAGCCGGGGAAAAGAAGATACCGGGTGCTTTGCCGGAAAAGCGGATGACAAAATACTGGAGCATATGGTTCTGGCAGAAATAAAGGCATACTTACGCCAGAATATCAGCCAGGAACAGATGCAGCAATCCATGAGAAAACAGCATGAAGATAATATCGAAGCATACAAGGTAGAAAGTACTGACTGCGGAAGACGACAGGAGCAGATCAAGGCTCAGAACCAACAGAACTATGAGAAGTACCATGAAGGGCAGATGAGCCGGGATGAGTTCCTGAGTGAAAAGAAGCAGCTAGAGGAAGAAAGAGAGCGTCTACAAAGGCGAATCCAGGAACTGGAAGAACTGATCAACGGAGAGAAAGAAATCCTGACGAAGAAGAATATTCCGGTGGAGCAGATGATGGAGTATCTGGGGTATGAGAAACTGACAGAGGAGATGCTTGAAAAGTATGTGAAGGGGATATATGTGTATGACGATGGACGGGTAGAGGTGGAGTGGAAAAAGAACTATTAAAATGTTGCTATTTTGGATAAAGAAAATTGATAGATGCTATAGCATATGCTATAATAATCAAAGGGAGGGATGAAGTATGCCTTTTGGAATGGTTGTAAAAATGGTTAGAAAAAAATTAGCTATAAGTCAAGAGCAGCTAGCTAGAGAGTTGAGAGTATCATTTTCAACAGTTAATAGATGGGAAAACGGAAGGGTTAAACCTAGTCCTATGGCAATTAAAGCTTTTAAAACATTTTGCGAACAAAAAAATATTATGCTGGAAGGAGGTATGAAGGATGATCAGCTTGGCTAATAATTTAACGAATGATATCGCTATTGATGATGAGTGGAATTTTGGTAATGACAATGAATGTTTGATGCATACCTTGCATACATATCCAGCAAAGTTTCCTGCATTTATTGCTTCTAAAGCATTTGACTATGCTAGAAGAGAAGGGGTAACGGTAAAGAAGGTATCAGATATTTTTTGTGGATGCGGTACAGTTGCGTTAGAAGCGAAAATTCACGGGAAAGATTTTTGGGGATGCGATATAAATCCAGTTGCGACTTTAATAGCAAAAACTAAAAGTACAACATATGATATTAATGTTGTAAAAAAATATTATGAATCGATAGAAAAAAAGATTAAGGAAATAGTGACACCATCTAATGTATACGAGGATGCAAATGAAAGATTAAAATATTGGTTTAATGAAAAAAGTTATATTGAATTGTTAAAAGTTAAAACTGCAATTGATATGTGTGTCCCAGAGGAAAAATATAAGACCGCATTTTTATGCTTGTTTTCAGCTATATTGAAAGCTTCTTCTAGATGGCTGACGAAGTCAATTAAGCCGCAAATAGATCCAAATAAGAAAGATGCAGATATTATAAAATTATTTAGAAATCAATACAATAAATTTTTACGAGCTATTGAAGAACTGGACGATATTTCAAGAATCAGTAAGATAGAAATAAAAAATAAAAATTTTTTAGAAATAAAGGAACTTCCTAAGGTTGATTTAGTTATAACTAGCCCACCCTATGTAACATCATATGAATATGCTGATTTACATCAATTATCTTCTTTGTGGTTAGGATATACTGATGATTATAGAGAATTGCGAAAAGGCTCAATAGGAAGTGTGTACAATATAGAAGATTTTCAGATTGATTTGGATACATTGAATAAAGTAGGGAAAGATATTATTTTGAAGCTAACTGATAAAGTGAATTCACATTCAAAGGTAAGATCTGTTGCAAGATACTATCTTGATATGCAAAATGTAGTAAAAAAATGTAGAGGAATGCTTAACGTTGGTGGAATGGTATTTTTTGTTGTGGGTGATACTGAATATAAAGGGGTAAAAATAATGAATTCGGAACATCTTATTGAAGCTCTTAGAGAAAACGGATTTTCTGATATAAAGGTTGCAAAAAGAAGAATTTCAAGGAAAATTTTGACTCCTTATAGAGATGCTGCAGGAAAATTTTCTTCAGATAAAACACAACGAGCGATATATCATGAAGAATTAATCATAAGCGGAAGGATGTGGTCTATTTGAGTAAAAATTTAAAGATACGCCCATATGCTAGACTGATAACAATGCTAGGTGATCAGCTAATAAAAAATGAGATAATAGCACTTGTTGAACTTATAAAGAATTCATATGATGCGGACGCTTCTTGGGTAAAAGTTAGTTTTGTTGATTTTAATGAAGATTTTTCTATTAATCCAAGTTCAAAGATAGTGATAGAAGATGATGGTTGTGGAATGGACGAGAAAATATTAGAAAAACATTGGTTAAATCCTGCAACTCCGGATAAACTGAAGCGTAAATCAGAGAAAACCTTAACTGATAAAGGTAGAATTATGCAAGGTGAAAAAGGAATTGGGAGATTTGCTATTTTTAAACTTGGAAAAGATATTAAGATTATTTCGCGGAGACAAAAACAGACTGATAAAAACTCACAGTCAGATAAAGAAATAATACAAAATAAATTTATCGACGAAGGTGAAGATGTCGAAAATTATCTTTCTTACAATTTCTCGAATTACGATGATAATTTTTTGTCTGAAAATGGAGAGGAAAAAGAACTGTTTTTAGATGATTTAAACATTGTATTGGAAACAGAACAATCTCCAAAGGTTATCATTGAAAAGAAAATTCTTTTAGGAACCTCAGAAATTGTTCGAAAACCATACGGCACAAGAATTGAGATTAGTGATTTGAAATCAAATTGGACTGCAGCAAAGATTGAAAAAGTACAAAGAGAGATCGGGAAAATGCAGCCTATTTTTGCAAAAGACGATTTTTCTGATTTTCATGTGTGGATATATCAAGACGAAAATATTCATATTTCGCAAGAACGATACAAGGAAAAGCTTGCGATATGTTTGGAGAATAAGTCTGTTTTTAAAGTGAAAAATGGAAAATTTGATTCAAGTACAAATGAAATAAAATTTGAACTTAATGATAGAACAATTGAATTGAGTTTTAATAATTCTGATATTACAGGACTAAGGTTATTTCAAAAATATTTTAAAGATGCATCTTATATAACAGAATGTGGAGATTTTAGATTTGAATTTTATATTTTTGATTTGAAGATTAGTTCAGAAAATCCGTCCAAATATATGTTGGATAAAGAGGAAAAGGATATTATTAAAGAACATAGAATTTATTTATATCGAGATAATATTAGAGTAATGCCATATGGAGATCCAGATGATGATTGGTTGCGTATAGATATGGCAAGAGGCACTGTTAGTGCAGCTGAATTTCTCAGTAACGATCAGGTCGTCGGATGTGTATATATTACGCAAGAGGGAAATCCTAAATTAAAAGACAAAACTAATAGAGAAGGGTTAATCGAAGAAGGAAAAGCTCTAGAGGATTTTATTAATGTTTTACAGTTAATTCTAAAATATTTGCGGAAAAAGGTATATGCGCAATATCTTATTGATAAAAAGCGTAAGGTAGAAATAGACCATGCAAAAAAAGGACGACCTTTAGAAATTATTGAAAAGGCAAAAAAGAAATATAAGAATGATGATAAAGCATTAAAAATTATAAGCAATTTTGAAACAAGTTATAGACAGGAACAAAAAGTACTGTTTGATAGAATTGATAAAACTGAAAGTTTGGCAGCGGTGGGACTTTCAATTGAGACAGCATCCCATGACATTATGTTGTTTATTAAAAAGACTCTAGATAGTCAAGATGCTTTGATTAAAGAACTGATGTTGGGAGGTGAAATAAATCAAGATGAATTGCTCACAAGACTAACTTTGATTCGAGGAAATTTATCTATGGTGGAAACACAAATGAAGGACATTCAGCTTTTATTTCCATCAACCAAATCAAAAACAAAAAATATTAATATTAGAGATATTATTGATAAAGTATACGGTTTATATAAACGACCATTTGCAGAGAATGGAATAAAATATAATATATACACAACAAGTAAACCGTTGATTGTGAAAACAACAGATGCGGTTTTGCTTCAAGTGTTGATAAATTTATTTGACAATGCTTTATATTGGCTTAAAACAGTATCTACTGAGCGAGAAATTTTAATTTCGATAGACGGCAATCAACAGAAATTGATTTTTTCTGATAGCGGACCTGGAATAAAGGATGAAGATGTTTCCTATGTTTTTGAAGCATTTTATTCAGGAAAAGGTGAAGAGGGGAGAGGATTGGGCTTATATATTGCGAAACAATTATTGGATAAATATGATTATACAATTGAATTGGCAGAATTTTCAAAAGATAAAAAATTAAAAGGTGCAAATTTCGTGATGGAGTTTATAAAGGAGGTACAATAGATGATTGATGTTGAAGAACTTTTTAAAGGGATTGCCGTTATTATCGATGATGAAATCAATGACGAGACATCTCCTATTTTCAAGATAAAAAAATTGATCGAGCAAAGGAATATTCCTGTATTGACATACACTGAAGTACCTAGGTTAGAAATAATAGAAGCTTTATCAAATGTGTCGTTTATTGTTTTAGATTGGGAATATTTAGATAGCTCTTTTCAAACAGATATGGGCGAAGAAAGAATAGCTATTCCGGCGACATTACATGATGATGCTGAAGAAAATCTTATAAAATTTATAGATGGGGTTATTAATAAGATTTTTGTGCCAACATTTATTTTCACAGGACATGATTCTGAAAAGATAAAAAGTAAATTGAAAGAGAATGATTTATGGAAAGAAGGTAATCCTAATCGAATTTTTATTAAGCAGAAAGCTGATTTAGATTCTGAAGAAAAATTATTTACATCAATTAAAGAATGGCTGAAAGAAATGCCGTCTGTGTATGTATTGAAGGAGTGGGAAAAAACATTTAATAAAACAAAAAATGAAATGTTTCTTGATTTATATGGATATTCTCCATATTGGGTGAAAATTGTTTGGGATACTTTAAAAAGAGATAGTATTGACAATCAGGCTGAATTTGGAGAATTTGTTACACGAAATTTTGTTAACCGTATAGAAGGATATCAATTTGATGAAGAATGCTTAAATACAGAAAAATCGTTTTCACAAAGAGAATTGCAAACTGTAATCGAAGGTGAACGCTACATTAGTTATAGATCACAGCCGTTACAGGCATATACAGGAGATTTGATTAAAGATGGAAAGTATTATTATTTAAATATAAGAGCACAGTGTGATTTGGCAAGACCAGATCAACAAGGAGAATATGATCCAACCTTATATTGTGTTAAAGGAAAGAAACTCAAAAATAAAGATATTGCAACAGAAGATATTAAAATTACAGAAGATGGGAAATTGTCTTTTGGAGTAGGAAAAGAATATACACTTGATGAATTAAAAACCATTTGTAATGATATTAATGAGTTGAAAAAAGTAAATAATAAATTTAGAAATCATAGAAATGGTATTTTCTTTAACAAAGGTGATTTATTAGGAAAGAGACCAGAAATCATTATTGCTTGTATTGCAGGAGAAAATGCAATTAAATTTGACTTAAAAGAGATTATACCGTTATCCTATAAAGAGTATATGGATAAAAGAATAGGTCGATTACTTCCGCCATACATAACAAAAGTTCAGCAAAGTAGTTCACAATATATTGTTAGAGAAGGCCTTATGCCGGTTCCTGAAGAACTCTATTCGGATTTTGGATCTTTAGATTGAAAATGTTTTATAGCAATGACGTAACATCCTCCCCACCCACTTTGTGACAATTATATAACGTCCTCTATACAGAAATATGCGGTTTTAAGCCATTTTCGTGGCAAAAAAGCCGCATATTTTTTGTAGCAATGACTTGACATCCTCGGGGAGACTTTGTCTGGAAAGGAGCCTGCCAGATTAAAATATTGTACTTAGTGGCATTGTTACAATCCTGAGATCCTTCCATTGATGCGGAGATGAATTCAGTTACTGTCAGAGGTGCTAGTGCAAATATTGAAGCATTCACGCATAATGTAGATAAACAAAAACACAAATATAAAAAGAAGGAGGATAGGGTATGGGATTATTTGATAAGAAGATCTGTGATATCTGTGGAGAGAAAATAGGTTTATTGGGCAACAGAAAACTGGATGACGGGAATCTGTGTAAGGATTGTGCAAAAAAAATTGTCACCATGGTTTGAAGACCGGCGGCACAGTACGGTAGAGGATATTCATGATGGGCTGAGTGCCGGAAAGATCATCAAGGAAAAATATCCATATACAAAGGTATTGGTTGTTACTTCGCTGATCGATCCCAAGGTGCTGGAAAGAGCAAAGAGCGGATGTGCAGACAGTCTATGGTATAAGGATCACGGTGAAGAGGAAATACGGAGTGTGATCTGCAGAACGTTAAATGGGGAGCATGTATTTCCGGATGTGGCACCGGAGGTGGAACTTAACTGGATCACAAGCGGTGATATCAGTCCCAGACAGCTGGAGATGCTGCGTCTGTATATTCATGGGATGTCATATTCCGAGATTGCAAGGAAAATGGACTGTTCTGCTTCCGGGGTGAGATGGAATTTTCAGGAAATGATCGCCAAGGCGGGATACAGCTGCAAAGAGGATCTGATAGCAGCTGCACTGGAAAGTAAACTGATCGTAACCACGCTGAAATAGAAGATCCACAGAATGCAGAAACATATTCGGACAGAGGGAGTTTGGCGTGAGCTGACGGAGCATTCACAAATATATCATAAGATTTTGAATAATAGGAAAGAGGAAACAGACATGAGCGATTTTTTGACAGAAAAAAATAAAAAAACAGGAATACTTGGGAAACTGAAATGGGTTCTTTGTGGTTTTTTTATACTTTTTTCCCTGGGAGCTATTGGCGCATCGGAGAAGTATATTGGTGAAGGGCGCTGGGGAATGGCAGCAACAGAGATCATACTTGGATTGCTGTTTCTGTATCCAACCTTCCGGGAAATTCAAAAAGCATTAAAGAAGAAAAAAGCTGGAGAAATTGCCTGCTGGTTTGAATCTTATGCCCAGAATACCGTTTCATTTGAAAAACTTGAGCAGGAACTGGGAAAAGGTGCAGTGAAAAAGCTGGAAAAATTTATTGCGGGGGGATATATCCGGAATATTCAGATAGACAGAGAAGGAAATTATATTATGATCACTGCGCCGAACAGACGCGTAAATGAGAAGATCTATATTACAGTTACCTGCCCCAGCTGTGGTGCAAAGAATCAGGTAATAAAAGGTCGTCTGAGCACCTGTGAATATTGCGGACAGCGTCTTACCCCATGACAAAAGATACCTTTCGGATCTGCCCTGTTAAAGATAAAATTCTTGTGCAATATGCTCAATGCATAAAAAGGATATTTTATAAACAAAATTATATAAGTTGCACACAACTAACGCATGCAGCATAACAGAAGTTGTACAAATATCCGTACACCCATAGACGATTGGGATGAAATCATAGAATAAATTTATAAAAATAGCTAATAAAACTGGATAATATGTTCAAATTATGGTACATTTATTGTAGCAGTCAGAGGAAATACTGCGGCCTTTTTTTGGACCGGGATTTTTGAAGGGCTGAACAAATAACAAAGAACTTATTTATTTGGTTTTATTGTTTCTTTCCTGGGAGTGCAGAGAAGGAGGGAACGGATAAGAGCAGATAATCATAAGGATATAATCTTTATAAGGAAGGTGAGCAATTGGAAAACTATACTAAGTACAAGCTGAAAAGCAGTGATGAGCTTGCATCAGTGCTAAACGACAGGGACAATCTGTTTGTAATCGCCTGTAACAAGTGTTTCAAGGAATTTGAGACCGTTGACGAACCGGATTGCGAGGAATTCCTGAAATTTGCTGCGGAGCAGGGAAAAACCGTCACAGGCAGTGCGAAATTCGATTTTCTGTGCAACAAGATGCACACAGAAAGAAAATTACAGGATCTGCTGCCGGAAGGTACAGAGAATGTAGTTGTGATCTCCTGCGGTCTTGGTATCCAGACTGTTGCAGATCTGGCCGGTAAGCCGGTGATCGCAGCAAGTAATACCCTTAACTACAGAGGTCATCACGGCATGGCACTTACCAAAAAGAGCTGTGATGCATGTGCACAGTGCTATCTGAACATTACCGGAGGCGTCTGTCCTATCGTCGACTGTTCCAAGAGTCTTGTGAACGGACAGTGCGGCGGAGCAAAGAACGGAAAATGTGAAGTGGATCCTAACAAGGACTGCGCATGGGAGAAGATCTACCAGAGACTGGCAAAACAGGGGCGTCTCGAAGAGTTCCTGAACCAGCCGGTACAGGTACGTGATTATTCCAAGGTTAACTTTAAGGTGATCAATGATTACGTGAAGTCTATCAGAGAGGACAGACTGAACGGATACTATGGTGGCGTTCATCCGTCAGAGCACAAGGAATTCAGTGAGCATATCGATCTGAAGAAATTCCCGGATCCGAAGACTGTTGTGATCTCCATGTCCCAGCATCTTGGTGCACCTGCCAACCCGATCGTGGAAGTAGGCGACACGGTAAAGGTTGGACAGAAGATCGGAGAAGCTGCCGGATTTATCAGCGCACCGGTACATTCCAGTGTAAGCGGAACCGTAGTTGCGGTTGAGCCACGTATGCATGGTACAAGAGGCAGTGAGGTGATGGCAGTTGTCATCGAATCCGACGGAAAAAATACTCTGCACGAATCCGTACAGCCACATAAAGCCCTGGACGAACTTACACCGGATGAGATCATTGAGATCGTAAAAGATGCCGGAATCGTTGGTATGGGTGGTGCAGGTTTCCCGACCTGTGTCAAACTGAAACCTGCGAAGCCGGTTGATACCATCCTTCTCAACGGATGTGAGTGTGAGCCATATTTAACAGCAGACCATAAGGTTCTCCTTGAGTTTGCTGATGATATTATTTTCGGTCTGAAAGCGATCCTTAAGACAACAGGTGCTGAGAAGGGCATCATTGTCATCGAGGATAACAAGCAGGATGCGATCGAATTGATGCAGAAAAAAGTTGCCGATATCGAAAATATGGAAGTTTTTGTTGCAAGAACCAAATACCCGCAGGGCGCTGAGAAAACTCTCATCAAGCGCGTCATGGACAGAAAGGTTCCAAGCGGCGGTCTTCCGGCAGACGTTGGCGTTATCGTAGATAATATCAGTACTGTAAAAGCGATCTCCGATGCGATTCAGAAGGGTATGCCGCTGATCGAGCGTGTTGCAACCGTAACAGGCGAGAAGATCAAGAATCCTGGCAACTTTATCATCAAGATCGGTACCAGCGTAAAAGAGCTGATCGATTACTGCGGTGGATTTACAGATGACGATGTTCTGGTCAAGATGGGCGGACCTATGATGGGATTCCCTCTGAACACTCTGGAGGTACCTATGATGAAGGGCTCCAATGGTATCATCGCTATTGATACAGATGAGACCAAAGAGCAGCCATGTATCAAGTGCGGACGCTGTGTGGACGTATGTCCGATGGAACTTTCTCCTCTGTATTTCGTAAAATATGCGAAAGAAGAGAACTGGCAGGGTATGAAGGACATGAATGTCATGGACTGTGTTGAGTGCAGATGCTGTCAGTATATCTGTTCTTCCAAGATTCCGATCATTAACAGTATCAAAGCCGGAAAAAATGCAGTAAGGGGGATGAAGTGATATGTTGATTACCCAGTTAAAAGCAAAAGAAACTATCGTATCACTGGCAGCCGGAAAGAAAGTTTTTATCATCAACTGCCATGGATGCAAGGAAGTTCGTTTTCCGGAAAAAGAAGCTGTTGAACTTCAGAAGGAGATTTCCGCTGAAGGAAATGTGACAGGGATCATGACAACGGATTATATCTGTAATCCGGAAAATATGCAGTTACGTCTTCAGAAACATATGGATAAGATCAGGGAAGCGGATCTGGTCCTGGTATTCTCCTGTGGCGTTGGTGTACAGACCATCGCAGAATATCTGGAAGACAAGATGGTATGCGCAGCCTGCGATACATACCCGGTACCTGGTTTCCAGGGTGTAACACCGTTAGAATATAAATGTGACCAGTGTGGTGAGTGTTATCTGAACCTTACTGGCGGGATCTGCCCGATCACAGCATGCTCCAAGAGTCTTGTCAACGGCCAGTGCGGCGGTTCCAAGAATGGTAAATGCGAAGTGGACAGTGACATGGAGTGTGGATGGGAGCGCATCTACAGACGTCTGAAAGAGATCGGACGCCTTGACGCACTGAAATGCCCGACACAGATCCATAATTTCGCTACAGATGATGAAGTGAAATAATAAGCAAAGATTTATTAAGAAGCCAAATTAAATTATGATACGGTTTACCGGAAATATTCCGTAATGTGTATTGCAGAGCAGGTGGGCCGTACCCCAAATTTTAAATGATTGGAGCAAATATAATATGAAAATGAAAGAATTATTCGACCGTGGTGAATTTGTAGTTTCTGCAGAAGTAGGACCGCCAAAAGGAATCCACGTAGATGAGCTGGTAGAAGAAGCAAAAACATACCTCAAGGATGTTCATGCAGTTAACGTAACAGATAACCAGTCTTCTGTTATGCGTCTTGGATCTCTTGCAATGTGTAAAGTTCTCAAGGACGCCGGAATGGATCCGATCTTCCAGCTTGCATGCCGTGACAGAAACCGTATCGCACTGGAGTCTGATCTTTTAAGTGCTGCTATGCTTGGTATTGAGAACATCCTCTGTCTGACAGGTGACCATACGAAGATGGGCGATCATCCGCAGGCAAAACCGGTATTCGATCTTGATTCTGTATCTCTTCTTCATACAGTACAGCTTCTTGAGTCCGGTGTAGATCTTGGAGGAAACCCGCTGGTTGGTGAGCCTCCGAAATTCTCCAAGGGTGCCGTTGTATCTCCATGCAGCGATTCCGTTGACGCTCAGCTTGCAAAGATGGAAAGAAAGGTTGCTGCAGGTGCAGACTACTTCCAGACACAGGCTGTATTTGAGCCGGAGAAATTCATCAAATTTATGGAAAAAGCAAAACAGTTCGGAAAACCTGTACAGGTTGGTATCATCATTCCGAAATCCGCCGGAATGGCTAAGTTCATGAACAATAACGTAGCCGGCATCCATGTTCCGGATGAGATGATCGAGGAGCTGAAAGCAGACAAAGAGAAAACAAAAGCAGGTATCACAGGTGTTGAGATCGCTGCACGTATCATCAAAGAGTGCAAGCCATACTGCCAGGGTGTACATATCATGGCACTTGGATGGGAATCCAAGATCCCGGCACTTCTGGAGCAGGCTGAGATCTGATCAGAACGATTGCTTTATAAAAAATAATCAGAAAAGCTGTCCGGAACCGGATGCAGGAGATGCACACCGACCGGGCAGCTTTTGTGTAAGAAAAAGCTTCTCTATACGCAAAAACTCTTCGGGAAGCCTGCGTGATCCACAGCGGAAGAATTCTAGCTTAAGAGGTAAAGAGACGATGGAAAGTATTATTATCGGGATCGCCGGAGGATCAGGCTCCGGCAAATCTACATTTACAAACAGACTGAAGAAGCATTTCGGAGACGATGTGGTGGTGATCTATCATGATAATTACTACCGCAGACAGGACGGAATTCCTTTTGAAGAACGTGTGAAGGTGAATTACGATCACCCGGATTCACTGGAAACAGATCTTCTGGTAGAGCATCTCAAAGAACTCAAGGAGGGCAAAACCATTCAATGTCCGGTATACGATTACAGTCAGCACAACCGCTCCGACAAAGTGCTGAAGATCGAACCAAGACCGGTCATTCTGGTAGAGGGAATCCTGCTTCTTGCAGATCCGCGTATCCGAGATCTTCTGGATATCAAGGTTTATGTGGAAGCAGATGCAGATGAGAGGATCTTAAGACGGATCTCCAGAGATGTGGAGGAACGTGGACGGGATTTAAACGGAATCATCGATCAGTATCTTACCACAGTAAAACCAATGCATTATCTGTACGTGGAGCCCACACGGGCGAAAGCAGATATTGTGATCAACAGCGGTAAGAATAACGTGGCATTTGATCTGTTTGTATCAAAGATCGGGCAGCTGCTGAAAGAACTGAAAAAATAATAAGTAAAATAAAAAGCATGTCATACTCTAGGACAGAGCGGATCAGGTTATATCCGTCTGGCTGTGTATGACATGCTTTTTTGACCGGTTCAGGTGAATATGTCTGTATTCACACGCTCTGTGTAAATTTCTCCACATAATATAAAGCTGCACCAATGGCAGGTGTATACTGCCCGTGGGTGCCGACCAGAATTTGGCTTCTGTCCAGGGTGAATGGTGCGTCTGTGTTGATGTGTTCTAACAGATAATTAATATCTTCTTCTGTAAAATAAGGTGCCAGATATCCGCTGATGATGATCGGTGCATCGATGATCAGGTTCAGATTTTTCATGGCAAAGGCCAGATGGTTCAGATAATCTTCCCAGTGCTTAGCAAGCCGGGGGGATTTTTTTTCGCGGAGCAGAGGGAAAAATTCCTTCACAGGCATCCTGGCAGACTGTTCCAGAGCGTTGGCAGAGCAGTAGGTTTCCAGACAGCCATGGTTTCCGCAGTAACATAAAGGGCCGTCAGGATTGACGCACATATGCTCAAGGGTTCCGCTGTGCATGGAACTTCCCTGATGAATCTGATGATTGGTTATAATGGCACCGCCCAGGTTTCGGTTCAGAAGGAACACGACAGCACTGTCAAGCTCCGGGTGATTCCACAGCTCCAGAAAAGCGGCGGATTTGGAATCATGTTCCAGATGGCAGGGGTAAGGAAGATGCCGGGAAAAATCCTCCAGCTTCATTCCGGTATTGTTCATGATGTTTCCGTAGATCACAGTGGAATTATCCGGAGAAGTGATCCCCTGTGTGGCAATGGAAATACCCAGGATCTTTTCTTTCGGATAGTGATTTTCTGCGATGAATTTCCGTACTTTATCGGTCAGCTGGCTGTAATATTCTTCTGTGTTGGAATAGGGAAGAGCAATGGTTTCTGTATAAAAGGCATTTCCATATAAGTCGATTGCTGTGATATGGAACATGTTTTTCAGGATCCCGATTCCAATGGAAATCCGGAAATCCGAGACGATCTGGATGGCCTGGGCCTTTCGACCACCTGTGGAATCAAAATATCCGTTTCTGTCAATAAGCCCTTCTTTTTCCAGCAGGTTCAGGTTCTGACTTACTGTGGAAAGCCCCATCTGAAGGTCCTGGACGATCTGCATTTTGGAAGTCTGGCGTGTTTTGTATATATATTGGTAAACCTTGGAACGGTTTATTTTCTTTAAATTGATGGTGGTTAATCCTTTTTCGCTCATGAGATTCTCCTGATAAAAGTAATTATAGATATGTTTAAGTTTTAAATGTATTTTAGTATAAATTTGCAGGAAATGCAATGTCAGCGCATGAAGCAGAGCAGAACAAAAGTTTTTTCGAGGAATAATAAGTAACAGTATATGGATTGGCAAAGAATATATGTCTTGTGCATAAGTAAAAGTAAACAAAAATATAAGAGCAAAATTAGGTGTTTTGTCAATGGATTTTTTGAAAAAATAGTTCTATACTCTACTTACGGTTAAGACATAAGCATAAGTAAAAACTCAAACGATGACGAAATAGAAGAAAACAGGGAGGTTCAAGATTATGAAATTAACAAGAAATGGAATCAAGGAACGTGAAGCATGGAAGAAAGCAGGCATCGATCTTCCGGGATACGATGTAGAGGCTGTGACTGAGAAAGCGAAGAAGGAGCCTGGCTGGGTACATTTCGGAATCGGAAATATTTTCCGTGTATTTATCGGCGGCATCGCAGATGGTCTTCTGGAAGAGGGAGTTCTTGACAGAGGGATCACATGTGTAGAGACCTTTGATTATGATGTAGTAGACAAGATTTACGATCCATACGACAACCTCGGTTTAAATGTTATCCTTCACAGTGACGGAACCCGTGAGTACAAAGTTCTTGGGGCACTTGCAGAAGCAGTGAAAGCACAGTCTTCTGATGTTGGACAATGGAACCGCCTGAAAGAAATTTTTACGGCTAAATCTCTGCAGTTGGTTTCCTTCACTATCACAGAGAAGGGTTATGCACTCCGGAAAGCAGACGGAACATGGTTCCCGTTTGTGGAAGCAGATATTAAAAAAGGACCGGATAAGGCAACGGGAGCAATGGCAGTTCTTGTGGCTATGCTGAATGAGAGATATAAAGCAGGGAAATATCCGATCGCTCTGGTATCCATGGACAACTGCTCACAGAACGGCGCCAAGCTTCGTGAGTCCGTGCTGACTATGACAGAGGAATGGCATAAAGCGGGCTTCGTAGATGATGGCTTCGTAGATTATGTAACGGATGAGAAGGTGGTTGCATTCCCGTGGACCATGATCGACAAGATCACACCTCGTCCAAGCGAGCAGATTGCAGCAGACCTTGAGAACCTCGGCGTTGAAGATATGCAGCCGGTGATCACAGGAAAGAAAACATATATTGCACCATTTGTTAATGCTGAGAAGCCACAGTATCTTGTTGTCGAGGACAGCTTCCCCAACGGACGCCCTGCTTTGGAAAAAGGCTTCGGCGTATACATGGCGGACAGAGATACCGTCAATCTCTCCGAGAGAATGAAAGTAACCGTCTGCCTGAATCCGGTACATTCCGCAACCGGCCCTCTTGGTGTGGTACTTGGATATGATCTCTTTGCACATATGCTGAACACCAACGAAGATATGATGAAAATGGCCCGTATGGTTGCTTATGACGAGGGACTTCCGGTAGTTGCAGATCCTGGAATCCTTTCCCCACAGGCATTTGTGGATGAGCTTTTCAATGACCGTTTCCCGAATGAGTATCTTGGAGACACCAACCTTCGTCTGGCTGTAGATGTGTCCCAGATGGTAGGTATCCGTTTCGGTGAGACTGTAAAAGCATATGTGAAGAAATTTGGAGATGCTTCCAGGCTGACAGCAATCCCGCTTGGAATCGCAGGATGGCTGAGATACATGCTGGCTGTAGATGACGAAGGAAACAAATTTGAGCTTGCACCGGACCCGATGAATGAGGAGATTACAGAGCAGCTTGATGATATCGTGATCGGAAAACCGGAGACCTTTAAGAATCAACTGAAGCCGATCCTTTCCAATGAGAGACTGTTCTTCACAGACCTTTATAAAGATGGTGTCGGAGAGAAGATCGAGGATATGTTCCGTGAGATGATCGCAGGACCGGGAGCTGTAAAGGCAACTATTCATAAATATGTAAAATGAAACATCAGAGTTCAAAAGTCAGACAGCAATCCGTAAGTAGTGAATAAAGAGAAATGAGGTAAATGGAAAGATGACAGAACCGGTATTTGCGGCAGATCCGTTAAGACTGTTGATCGCGGCAGCAGCAGGGATTTTATTATTATTGTTACTTATCATAAAATTTAAGATTCACCCGGTTTTATCCCTGTTGATCGCTGCACTGGTTATCGGGCTTGGTGCCGGAATGCCGGTTCCAACGCTGGTAAGCACTGTGGAAAACGGCGCAGGAGAAACCTTACAGGGAATCATACTCCTGATCGGACTGGGCTCTCTGTTCGGCGGGATATTGGAAGTGTCCGGCGGCGCACAGTGCGTTGCCCAGACACTGATAAACAAATTTGGTGAAAAAAAAGCAGGAATCGCTCTTGGAATCACAGGGCTTGTGGTTGGAACCACCGTGTTTTTTGAGGCAGGCGTTGTGATCCTGATCCCTCTGGCATTCGGACTTGCGAAGAAAACAAAGAAATCTACTTTATATTATGTGATTCCTCTTCTCGCCGGACTTGCCACCGGATTTGCATTTATACCGCCATCAGCAGGATCTGTTCTGGTGGCAAATATGCTGAATGTGGATCTCGGAGTGATGATCGCGGTAGGTGTGCCTGTGGGTATTTTATCATTGATCTTTGCAGGAATCTTATGGTCCAAATTTATCGGTAAAAAGATCAACACAGGGCTGCCTTCCAATATCCAGGAGGTACGTGAGGAAGAAGAAGCCAGGCTGCCGAAGTTTTCTACAGTATTATGTATCATTCTTGTTCCGCTGGTATTGATCCTGTGCAATACAGTTTCTGAATATATTCCGGGACTTGATGTGGTCCGGCCGGTTCTGCAGTTTCTGGGAACACCTTTTGTGGCACTGGTCATAGCAGTATTGCTTGCCATGTATTTTCTCGGAAAGAAGCAGGGCTATAATGGAGAGCAGTTAAAGAAGATCCTGGATCGTTCACTGAAGCCTACAGGACAGATTCTTCTGGTCATCACTGGTGGAGGTATCATCCGCTGGGTTCTTCAGGACTGCGGTATGGGAAACATTATAGGGCCAGCCCTGGAAAAAAGCGGACTTCCGCTTGTACTGGTCGCATTTCTTATTGCAGCTCTGATCCGCGCATCTGTTGGTGCGGCAGTTGTGGCTATGACAATGGCAGCAGGAATTATGGCTGCTATGCCCGGAGTTGCAGACCTGTCACCGGTTTATCTGGCAGCAATGGTCTGTGCCATCAACGGCGGTGCAACCGCATTCAGCCATGTAAATGATTCCGGATTCTGGCTGGTAAGCTCTCTTCTTGAAATCGACGAAAAAACAACTTTAAAATCATGGACAGCCATGGAGACCATCGTAGGCCTTACCGGACTTGTATGTGCCATTGTGATCACCCTGTTTGCATAGGAGTAAAAAAGATGATAGTAAAAGTAGTTCTGGGAACCATGCAGAGTGCCAGAAAGCTGGTTAGTATTGCAGAAGGTATCCCATATGATGTAGAATTATGTTATGGTCGCTATGCAGTTAATGCGAAATCCATGCTTGGTGTCTTAAGTATGCCGGAGTTCGAGGAAGGTGAGCTGCATGTCCACACAGATAACGACAGGGAATGTGAAAAAATCCTGTTTCAGCTGCTCGAACAGAATCTTCTTGCGGATACCAACGATGCAGCGCAAAGATCTATCTACGATATCACAACCTTTGGTGAGATCCTGATCGATTTTACATCTCAGGATATCAACGATGACGGACAGATGCTGTATGCCAGAAATCCGGGCGGGGCACCTGCCAATGTTGCAGTTGCAGCCAGCAGACTCGGTGCACATACTGCCTTTATCGGAAAAACCGGAAAAGACATGCATGGAGAATTCCTCCGTTCTGTTCTTCAGAGAGAAAAAGTAGATACAAAAGGGATGCTTCTGGATGAGGATTATTTCACAACTCTGGCTTTTGTGGAGGTAAATGAAAATGGAGAGCGTACATTCTCCTTTGCAAGAAAGCCGGGTGCAGATACGAAGCTCCAGAAGGAAGAGGTAGATGTGGATGTGCTGGACCGCACGAATATTTTTCATGTGGGTTCTCTGTCACTGACAGACCAGCCTGCAAGAGATACCACGTTTTATGCGGTAAAAAGAGCGAAAAACAAGGGCAGCGTGATTTCTTACGATCCCAATTACCGTGCATCTCTGTGGCCGGATGAAAAAACTGCCAAAAAATATATGAGAAGTCTGGTACCCTATGTGGATCTCATGAAGATTTCAGATGAGGAAACCGAGCTTCTGACAGATCATAAGGACGTCCGGGAAGCAGCGAAGATACTGTATGAGCAGGGCGTGAAGGTTGTGGCAGTTACTCTTGGCGGTGAAGGAGCTTATATTTACAGCAAAGATGGAGGCTGTATGGTGCCGGGATTTTCAGTGAAACAGATTGCGGATACAAACGGAGCCGGTGATTCCTTCTGGGGAGGATTCCTGTATAAGGTCAGCACATCAGAGAAACAGCCGGACGAGCTGACACAGGAGGAACTGAAGGGATTTGCCCGTTTCGGTAATGCAGTGGCCAGTCTATGCGTGGAGAAAAAAGGTGCGATCCCGGCAATGCCGGAACTTGCACAGGTGGAACGCAGAATTGCAGAGGAATCGTATTCATAAACCTGTAGCAGAGTTATATCTAAATTGCGAAGCGATTGTGTTTATGAGCATGTCAGATTTATGAAAGGATGGGGTTTTGAAATGAATTTAAAAGATCAGATGAACGGAATTCAGCACGTAGGTGTGCCGACCAATGACATTGAGACAACCATTAAATTTTATGAAGCACTGGGATTTGAGATCGCTTTTCAGACAGTGAACGAGGCTGCCAATGAGAAGGTTGCTTTCCTGAAGCTTGGAAATCTTGTGATCGAGACGTACGAGAACAAAGCTGCAAAAATGGAATCCGGTGCCATCGACCATGTTGCCATTGATGTGAAGGATGTGGAGAAAGTCCACGAGCTGGTAACAGCAGCCGGACTGAATACTACCAATGATGAAGTCCATTTCCTGCCGTTCTGGGAGAATGGTGTGAAGTTTTTTACTATCGAAGGACCGAATAAGGAGAAAGTGGAGTTCAGCCAGTACTTATAAGAAGTAAATAAAGTTGTGCTCATGGGTGTGAAACAGAGTATAATGCAGATGTTTATTTTGTGTTGCATACAGCCTGTCAGATATCAGATGAATTAAAGATCATCGTATGTCTGACGGGCTGTTTTATGTATCAGAAAGAATTTACGCACGGCAAAGATATCTGACGCAGGATTTCACATTCTGATGGGCTGGATTAAGATGCATTATTTTAGAGGAGTGCTATAGGGACATGGGAAAATTTCTTGCATGAAATGGATAATGAGACTACAATGAAATGCAGATGTGCTATAGAAGATCGGGATCAGCAGTAGATGAGGTGATTCCTGAAGAATAAAAACGGGAAATGGATTTCGGATATCTGTTTCTTGGTATGATGGAGAATTATGAAAATACATTACAGAGTCAAAAAGAATACAATAGAAATCATCCGCTGTTACGGTACCGATAACCGGATCGTGATCCCGGCAGAAATTCAGGGGTTTCCGGTAGTCAGTGCGGCGCCGTATGCATTTTCCGCACACAAGGATGGAGAAGAAGATGCAGAAACCTGGGAGAGCGAAGATGTAGTTTCGTTCGGAGAAGAGAGACTTCTTGCCGGAGAAGAAGTGCAGGAAATCGTTTTTCCAGATACGCTGAAGGAAATCGGAAGATATATTTTTTATGGATGCAAAAAACTGGAGCGGCTGGAGTTTTCGGATACGCTGATGCAGGTGGGAACCGGGGCATTTACGGGATGCAGCGGGCTGAAGGAGCTTGTGATCCATCAGAAAAAGGGAATCAAATCCTGTGCGAAGGAGATTCTTGGGGAGTTATGGCAGAAAATCGATGTGGATTTTCTGTACGAAAATGGCGAGGCAAGTGGAAAACGTGCGCATATGGTTTTTCCGGAGCATTATGATGAGGCGGTGGAGAATACGCCTGCGAGAATTTTGTTTACGGAGTATCATGGATCCGGGACCAATTATCGGCAATGTTTCTATAATAAAGAACTGGATTTCGCGGAGTATGACAGCCTGTTTGATATGGCAGTGGTGATGGATAAGCTGGAGGTCCTGGTGGATATGAGCTTCGGACGACTTTGTTATCCGTGGCTACTGAGTAAAAAAGCGAAGAAGCAGTATGAGGATTATATCCGGGGAAATCTTAAGGATATTGGGGAATATCTGGTGGAGAGCGGAAACTTAAATGGTCTGGAACTGCTTTCCTGGGAAAAACTCTGGAACAAAGAGGGCCTGGAACACAGTATTGATGTGGCTTCCGGAAAGAAGGATATGGAGATTTCCGCGTTTCTGATGAATGAGCGCAGCAGGATGCTGGAGGAAGAGCGGAAGGGGTCCGGGGAGACAGAAGATTCAGTTCGACCGGTGAGAAGGAGACAGAAATTTCAGTTGTAAATTGAAAGTGTTCACTGATAACTGCGGAGTGACTGCACTAACTTTATAACATATGTGAGTATGTGAAAAATAAGTTGCATGTAGATAGATTACGATATTATGAAGTAGTAATGGCAATTATAGTAGTTTCTGAGAGAACCATAATGAAGACAGAATTGTGACAGCAAATCAGAGGGGGTGAGAATTCTGAGTGAAATAGAAATAACCGAAAATAACAAAAATAACTATCTATCCGGTCAGGGATCCAATTCCCAGGAAGCAGCCCAGCGTCTCCAGGACATCGGCAGCAGCATCCTGCGGGCGGCAAGAGACGAGCTGTATCTGGGCATGCGCTTTCTGGATGTGGCGCTGAGCAGCTTTGTTTATCGGATGGATGGCTCCGTCAGTCCATTTGGAACAGACGGGGCTGTGATATACTTCCATCCGGCGCAGCTTGGCGGGCTTTATAGGGAGAACCGGATACTTGTGAACCGGGGATATCTTCACATGGTGTTCCACTGTATTTTCCGACATTTCGGAAAGCCAGGGGCAGACAAGCGCCTATGGAATTTAAGCTGTGACATTGCGGTGGAGCATATGATCGACGGTATTTATCACCGCTCAGTACGATATTCCAGAAGTCTTCTCCGGAGGGAGACCTACCGTCTTCTGGAAAAGGAAAAGAAGACGTTGAATGCGGAGCGGATATACAAGATCTTGAAAGAACAGTTCCTGAAGGAAAAAGAACTGCTGCAGCTGGAAGAAGAGTTCTATGTGGATGATCACAAATACTGGGTCAACCAGCAGCCGAATCAGAAACCCAATCCCCTGATGAGCAAAAAATGGGGAGATATCAGCGAAGGGATCGAAACAGACCTGGAGACTTTTTCCAGGGAGGCAGGAGAACAGGACGGAGATTTTCTGGATCAGCTGAAAATAGAGAACAGAGAACGGTATGATTACCGGGATTTTCTGCGGAAGTTTGCGGTATTCCGGGAAGAGCTGACGGTAGATCCGGATAGCTTTGATCATAATTTTTATACCTATGGGCTTTCTCTTTATGGGAATATGCCGCTGATTGAACCCCTGGAAACCAGAGAAGTGAAAAAAGTTTCGGAATTTGTCATCGTGATCGATACCTCCATGTCCTGTTCTGGGGAACTGGTGCGGAGATTTCTGGAGGAAACTTACGGAATCTTAAGTGACAGCGGGAATTTTTTCCAAAAGGTAAATATACACATTATCCAGTGTGACGAGAAGGTGCATTCAGATGTGAAAATCACCGGCAGAGAAGAACTGCAGGATTACATGGATAGTCTGGAGCTTTACGGCGATGGGGGCACAGATTTTCGCCCGGCTTTTGCTTATGTGGAAGAGCTGATGGAGAAACGAGAGTTTGAAAATCTGAAAGGCCTGGTGTATTTTACAGACGGTTACGGCATTTTTCCGGCAAAGATGCCGCCATACCGGACTGCATTTGCATTTATGGAGCAGGAGCCGGAGGATGTGGATATCCCGGCCTGGGCCATGAAGCTGGTGATCACGGAGGATGAACTGGAGGATAAGCGGGATACGTCGATAAAGTAATCCGCTGCAGGCAGGAAATGAGATATTTTGGATCAGAGAAACGTGCAGCCGTGAGACAAAGAGAAGCATACAGAAGGAGACAATAAGAAAACCATGAACATAAAACGAGCAAAACAGGAGATCAGAGATTCCATAGAAGCATATCTTGCAAAAGACGAATTCGGTGAGTACCGGATCCCGGCAATCCGTCAGAGACCGATCCTTCTTATGGGCCCTCCGGGAATCGGAAAGACACAGGTTATGGAGCAGATCGCAAGGGAATGCGGGATTGCCCTTGTTTCTTATACTATTACCCACCACACCAGACAGAGTGCCGTGGGACTTCCTTTCATTGTAAAAAAGAATTACGGTGAGGAAGAATTTTCTGTCACGGAATATACCATGAGTGAGATCATTTCATCCGTTTACGACAAAATGGAAAAAACAGGTCTGAAAGAAGGCATCCTGTTCATTGATGAGATCAACTGCGTATCTGAAACACTGGCACCGATGATGCTGCAGTTCCTTCAGGGAAAAACCTTCGGAAACCAGAAGGTGCCGGAAGGCTGGGTAATCGTCACAGCAGGCAACCCGCCGGAATATAACAAATCCGTCCGGGAATTCGATGTGGTCACTCTGGACCGTATCAAGAAGATTGATGTGGAGGCAGACTTTGATGTATGGAAGGAATACGCCTACCAGCAGGGAATTCATCCGGCGGTAATCTCCTATCTGGAGCTTCGCAGAAAAAATTTCTACAGGGTGGAGAATACCGTAGACGGAAAGATCTTTGCCACAGCCAGAGGCTGGGAGGATCTTTCACGTCTGATCCAGGTTTATGAGATCCTTGGAAAAACCGTAGACCGTGAGGTGGTCAGCCAGTACATCCAGCACAGGATGATCGCGAAGGATTTCGCCAGCTATCTGGCTCTTTATTATAAGTACAGAACGGATTATAAAGTGGAGGACATCCTGAAAGGAAAGTGGGATTCCATTACCCTGGGTAAGATCCGCACGGCCTCTCTGGATGAGCATCTGAGCATTGTAAGCCTTCTCAATGGAAAGCTCAGCGAGCTTTTTACAGAATGCTATCTTACCGATGCCTATCTCACGAAACTGTATGATTATATGGTGTACTTCAGAGAAGCTCAGGACAGACTCACAGCAAAAAATCTCATGGAAAAAGCAGAGGCGGATCTTGAAAAGGACAAAAAGAGTGAGCTTCTTACAAAACAGCAGGAGCGTATACAGAAACGTGTTGTGTCATTCTTTGAAGATGCGTCCGGATTGGAATCAGCTTCGGAATCAACCGGATCAGATAAAACCGGATCAGGTTCAGAGCCGGCAGGAGGCAGAAGTGCTGCAGCAGAATCGGAAGTTTTATCGTCAAACAGGAACTATGAGTTTGTGAAAGCCCTCTTTGAATCCGAAACCGAAGCCTACGAAAACCGAACCGACGAAATATCCTTTACTCTTCAGAACGTTTTCGACTTTATGGAAGCTGCCTTTGGGGACAGTCAGGAAATGGTGGCATTTATCACGGAACTGAATGCCAACTACTATAGTCTCTGGTTCATTCGGGAGAACGGTTCCGACCAGTATTACAGGCATAATAAAGGTCTTCTTTTTGACGACCGCCAGAAAATGATTCTGGGTCAGATGGAGGAAGTGGAAAACATTCTCAATAATGGAATAATGTAATATGTCTTACCAATTTATTATTTACTATTGATTAAATTGGGGAATTATCGTATAATATTTACTATAAAAGTCCGGAAAATAGAGAGGGCAAATAGTCAAAATGCACAGACTGGCTGAATAGCTGCAGAGCGATTATATGGTGCAGAACTGCATGATGACTGAGAATGGTGAATATCCACTTGTCTATATTCCGGGATTTTTATGTAAAGGAAGGCAACACAATAATAAAGGAAGGCGGCCGAAACGGACGACATGTTTACAAAGATTACAGAAGAACGAGCATTTGACGGAATATTAGTGCAGATCATAGAAAATATCCGGCGGGGAGAACTGAAGCCGGGGGACACTTTACCTGCGGAACGTGTTATGGCAGAATCACTGGGAGTTTCCAGACCTGCTGTCCGTGAAGTCCTGCGGGCACTGGAGCTGATGGGAATTGTCACAACGGTCCGCGGCGGAGCCAACTATATTACCGAGAATATGGATCAGTGGCTTTCTGCACCACTGGCCCTTCTTTTTCAGCTGAATAACAGCCATGTACAGCAGGTGCAGGAACTTCGTTCTGCGCTGGAGCAGGAGGCTGCGCTTCTTGCAGCCGGGAAGTGTACAGAGAAGGATGCATTAGATCTGCGTTCCATCCTGGCACAGCTGGAGAGCTCAGAGGACGAGAAAGCTCGTGCAGGTCTTGATAAGAAGCTTCATACGAAGATCGGCAGGATCGCAGGGAATCCTATGATCTATAATGTTCTGGATGCGGCAGCGCAGCTGACAGAGGAGATCATTTCCGGTACCCGAGCTTATATTATGCAGAAACATAATTCCGCTCTTGAGGTGGATGACCAGCACAGAAGACTGGTGGAAGCCATTATTTCCGGAGACCGGAACCAGGCGGAGAGGCTGATGCGCGAACATATGGAAACCATTGAGAAATATATAATGGAGATCGCACAGCAGCAGGGTGAGAACAGCCTTGTATTTCATCGCTGATCCACTTGAAAAAAATAAATAAAATTTCAGTAAAAATCCCGTTAATCTGGTAAGACCACTATTGATTTTGGTAAGACCGCGTGCTATAATAGGGGATGTATTGGTAATACCAAAAAGTTTGATATTATGGCAGCATCCCGAAGGCTTCATGAGACGAGACAACATAAGACGAGACAGCTTGAGACGAGACAACATGAGACAAGACAACGTAGGATGAGACAGCACAAGTTGAGGCAGCATGAGGCAGGACAGCGTAAGACGAGACAGCACAGGATGAAGGTTACTGTACCCCTGCAGTATTATATAAAGTATGCTGCGGGTCACAGCGTGGGCAGTAACCTGCCGGACATATCAGGAGAAAGGACTTGCGATTATGGGATATGTAAAATGGAGTTATGACACACTGAACCATTTCTGCGGAGATGTTTTTAAAGCATTTGGCTTTTCTGAGGAAGAAGGAAGCATCATTAAAGATGTTCTTCTGACTGCTGATCTGTATGGGATCGAGAGCCACGGAATGCAGAGAATGGTTCGTTACCATAAAGGAATCGAGAAGGGGACTATTCATCCCCAGGCGAAACCGGAAGTTGTTTTTGAGACACCGATTTCTGCTGTGATAGACGGACATAATGGAATGGGCCAGCTGATCAGCCATTTTGCCATGGAAAAGGCAATTGAGAAGGCGAAGACAACTGGTGTGGGAATCGTAAGTGTACGAAATTCCAACCATTTCGGTATTGCAGGATATTATGCGAACATGGCCTGCCATGAAGGACTTCTTGGAATGGCATGTACCAACTCCGAGGCGATCATGGTACCGACCTTCGGAAGAAAGGCTATGCTGGGTTCCAACCCGATCGCAGTTGCTATGCCTGCAGACCCGTACCCGTTTTTCTTTGACTGTTCGACAACAGTTGTAACCAGAGGTAAACTGGAAATGTATAATAAGATGGGCAAGCCTCTTCCGGATGGCTGGGCACTTGACAAAAACGGTCATGCCAGCAATAATGCACCGGATGTACTTGCAAACATCGTAGCCAAGAAAGGCGGCGGAATCATGCCTCTCGGCGGAAACGAGGAAGTCAGCGGAAGCCATAAGGGATATGGTTATGGAATGCTCTGTGAGCTGTTCAGCTCTATTCTTTCCATGGGCGTTACCTCCGACAAGTGCTGTACGTTCCCGGATAAGACCGGTATCTGCCATGGATTTATGGCGATCAACCCGGCGGCATTCGGAGATCCGGATGCGATCCGCAAGCATTTTTCAGAATACCTTGAGGCACTTCGGGAGAGTCCGAAGGCAGACGGTCAGGACAGGATCTATACACACGGCGAGAAAGAGGTAGCTGCTGAAAAAGACAGAAAAGAGAATGGCATTCCGGTCAACGACAATACCATGGTAGAGCTTGCTGATCTCTGCAGTTATCTGAAGCTTGATTTTGGTTCTTATTTTGAAGGCTATGAGCTTCCGAAGGACAGTAAATTCTTCGATGGTAATTATTAATTCAGGTAATCCTTTTGAAATGAAATATATCATAATTATCCAAGGAGGAAAAGAAAATGGATTATGCAAAAGAGTCATTAAGACTGCACGGAGATTGGAAAGGTAAGATCGAGGTTGTTACAAGAGTGCCGGTTGAGAATAAAGACGACCTTTCTCTTGCATATACACCAGGTGTAGCTCAGCCTTGCCTTGAGATCCAGAAAGATATCAATAAATCTTACGAGCTTACAAGAAGATGGAATATGTGTCTTGTTGTAACAGACGGTTCCGCAGTTCTTGGTCTTGGTGACATCGGACCGGAAGCAGGTATGCCTGTAATGGAAGGTAAATGTGTACTGTTCAAGGCATTCGGCGATGTAGACGCATTCCCGCTTTGCATTAAGAGCCATGATGTAGACGAGATCGTAAATACTATTTACATGATCTCCGGATCCTTCGGTGGTGTTAACCTTGAGGATATCTCCGCTCCGAGATGCTTTGAGATCGAGAAGAAGCTGAAAGAGAAATGTGATATTCCGATCTTCCACGATGATCAGCACGGAACTGCAGTTATCACACTTGCAGGTCTGACAAACGCTCTGAAGGTTGTCGGAAAGAAGAAAGAGGATGTTCGTATCGTTATGAACGGTGCAGGTGCAGCTGCTATCTCTATCTGCAGACTTCTTCTGAAAGCAGGCTTCAAGGATGTTACACTCTGCGACAGAAAGGGTGCCATCTATGAGGGACGTACAGAAGGAATGAACCCGGTTAAGGAAGAGATGAGCAAGCTCACAAACCTTCAGAAGAAACAGGGATCTCTTGCAGAGATGCTGGTTGGCGCGGATGTATTTATCGGTGTTTCCGCTCCTGGAGCAGTTACAACAGAGATGGTTAAGACCATGAACAAAGATGCCATCATCTTCGCATGCGCAAACCCGATACCGGAGATTTTCCCGGATGACGCAAAAGCAGGCGGAGCAAAGGTTATCTCTACAGGAAGAAGTGACTTCCCGAACCAGATCAACAACGTTCTTGCATTCCCTGGAATCTTCCGTGGTGCATTTGATGTAAGAGCAAGTGATATCAACGATGAGATGAAGATCGCAGCTTCCAAGGCTCTTGCAGATCTGATCACAGATGAGGAGCTTTCTCCGGAGTATATCATTCCGAAGGCATTCGACAAGAGAGTCGGACCGGCTGTCGCAAAAGCAGTAGCAGAGGCAGCAAAAGCAACAGGCGTAGCACGTATCTGATCTTAAGCGCCTGACACGAACCAAAACAGCCCTTCATTAAGAAGAATATATCAGACACCCGTACTCTGTAACCCGGTACGGGTGTCTTTTTGTTTCCCGGCAGGTGGTATTACCCTTTGACAAATGTCCTCTCAGTGAGTACAATAGCAAAAGAATATGATAGGAGGTTAAGCACAGCATGAAACCATGGGAAGCTAATATACGAAAAGTAGTGCCGTATACTCCTGGCGAGCAGCCAAATGAGAGCGACATGATCAAACTGAATACAAACGAGAATCCATATTCACCGGCTCCGGGTGTTGAGAAGGCGCTGAAGGCCCTTGATGCCGATACCCTGAGACTTTATCCGGATCCGACAGCAGGAGACCTGGTACACAGTATTGCCGCGTTCTACGGACTGAAGGATGATCAGGTATTTACAGGCGTTGGTTCCGATGACGTACTGGCTATGTGTTTTCTCACATTTTTTAATTCAGAGAAGCCGATTCTGTTCCCGGATATCACCTATTCCTTCTATGATGTATGGGCAGATCTTTTAAGGATCCCATATGAGCGCCCGGTATTAGATGAGGAGTTCCATATCCGTAAAGAAGATTATTTCCGTGAAAACGGCGGAATCGTATTCCCTAACCCCAATGCACCGACCGGCGTGGAAATGCCTCTTTCCGAGATCGAGGAGATCGTAGCAAAGAATCCGGAGAGTATCGTGATCGTAGATGAGGCGTACGTGGATTTCGGAGCAGCATCCGCACTGCCGTTGATCGAAAAATATGATAATCTGCTTGTTGTGCAGACCTTCTCCAAGTCCAGATCCCTGGCAGGAATGCGCATCGGATATGCCTTCGGAAATCCGGAGCTGATCAAATATCTCAATGATGTGAAATATTCCTTTAATTCCTATACCATGGATCGTACTACTATCGCAGCTGGTGTGGCATCTATGGAGGATAAGGCATATTTTGAGGAATGCTGCCATAAGATCATTGCAACAAGAGAGTGGACAAAGGCAGAGCTCAGGAAGCTTGGATTTTCCTTCCAGGATTCCAGATCCAACTTTATCTTTGCCACACATGAGAGCTGTCCGGCCAAAGAGCTTTTCGCAGCACTGCGGGAGAAACATATCTATGTAAGATATTTCCCGAAGGACAGGATCGACAATCATCTCCGTATCACCATCGGTACCGATGAGGAGATGAAAAAACTGGTAGAATTCCTGAAGGAATATCTGCAGAAATAACAGTTAAGGAGGTATTATGGAAGTACTGGTACAATGGTTTTCACACCACCTTGCACAGTTTATCTCTCCCGAGGGTGCTGTGTTCATCATTTCTATGATCCCGATACTGGAGCTTCGAGGCGGTCTTCTGGCAGCCTCTCTGCTGAAGATATCGGCTGCGAAGGCACTGCCGATCTGTATCGTGGGAAATATTGTTCCGATTCCGTTTATCCTGCTTTTTATCCGGCAGATTTTTAAATGGATGAAAAAAACAAAGACGTTCAGAGGTCTGATCACAAAGCTGGAAAATAGAGCTATGGGAAAGAGTGACCAGATCAAGAGATATGAATTTCTTGGACTTTTGCTGTTTGTGGGAATCCCTCTTCCGGGCACAGGAGCCTGGACAGGTGCACTGATCGCCTCTCTTCTTGAGGTGGATATCAAAAAATCCTCCATTGCGATCCTGTGCGGACTTTTTATGGCAAGTGCCATTATGTATATTGTTTCTTATGGAATTGTAGGAAATGTAGTGCATTGACCGACCGCAGAGAAGGAATGTCTTTCTGATCGAAATCGGATTGAAAATAAAGAAATCCCTTACCGGATCTGTAAAATGATATGTGTTCTGTGTTCTGTGTTCTGGAAACATATCAGATATTGGTAAGGGATTTTTTTATGTGCTTTTACATATCAGGCAGATGTATACCAAGAAGATCCTTACATAAGTCTGCGCTTCAGCATGTCAGCGTTTAAAGCGTATTTCAGAGCTGTATCCCTGGTGATACGGCCTTTTTTATATAATTCCAGAAGGCTCTGGTCCATAGAACGCATCTGCTCCTGACCGGATGTGGAGATCACGCCTTCGATCTGGTGTACTTTATTGTCGCGGATCATATTGCGGATGGCAGGAGTCAGGCGCATGATCTCGAAAACAGGAATGTTGCGTCCGTCCACATCCGGGATCAGCTGCTGGGAGATCACAGCCTGAAGGACCATGGAAAGCTGGAGGGCGATCTGATGCTGCTGGGATGGCTCAAACACGTCCATGATGCGTTCGATGGTGTTGGCTGCTCCCAGAGTATGCAGGCTGGAAAGGACAAGATGACCGGTTTCCGCAGCGGTCATGGCAGTCTGGATGGTTTCATGATCACGCATCTCTCCAAGAAGGATCACATCCGGGCTCTGGCGTAGTGTGGCACGAAGAGAAGTCAGATAGCTTTCGGTGTCGGTACAGATCTCGCGCTGGCTGACGATACAGCGATCATGGCGGTGGAGATATTCCAGAGGATCCTCCAGAGTGATGATGTGGCCTTCCCGGGTATGGTTGATCCGGTCGATCAGACAGGCCATGGTGGTGGATTTGCCGCTTCCGGCAGAACCGGTAACAAGGACCATGCCACGGGTATATTCGGAGATGTTCATCACATCATCGGGAATGGAAAGTTCTGCAGGATCCGGCAGCCGGAAGGCGATCACGCGGATCACGGCAGCCAGGGAACCACGCTGCTTGTAGGCATTGACACGAAATCTGGAAACACCGGGAATAGAAAAAGAAAAGTCATCATCACCGGTTTCCATAAGACGGGATATATCGCGGTTTTCCGCAAGTCCGTAAATGGTGCGGAGTAAATTTTCTGTCTGATCAGGCATCAGCCTGTCACCACGGTCCAAAAGATGACCGTCGATTTTTTCTGCCAGGGGGCGGCCGGCGATGATAAAGATATCAGAGACACGCCGGTTGGCAGCTTCTGTCAAAAATTCAGGAATAGAGGTATCCATAGGTTTATTCTCCTTTAAATACATTCTGGTGGTTGTCAGGTTGCCAGGATCCGGTAAGCTCTGTGTTCCATTGCAGGATCTGATAAGCAGAAGAGCTTTTTTTCTGCGGGTAAAAAATCTCAAGCACTACAGAAAGCTGTTGTGTCTCGGAAATTCCAACGGAGAAGGAAAGGGTGTGGCTGTGGGGATCCCAGCTGAGATCGTCCCTTGTGTCCGCAAGCTTTTGTACCATGGAAAAATATCCGGTCTCATCGGAAGCTTTTTCCCTGTATTGCTCCAGATCATCACGGATTTCTGAAACGGTTTCCGTGGCGTCTGCGCAGCCGGTGTAATAATTTTCGGTCTGTTCCATAGAATGTCTGGCTGTGTTAAGACTGGATCTGGAGCTTCCAAGAGTAAGCAGAGCAAGTACACAGAGACACAGTACAGAGAAGATAAGAAACAGGGAAGGAATGCCGACAGTTACAAAAAACGTATGCTTCTGTTTCAATGTACAGCCTCCCTTCTGTAATCATCAACAGGAAAACGCAGGGTGATCCGGTAAAGCTCACTGCCGTTGGAAAGCTGCCGGAAAGAAAGCTCGCCGGATTTTTCTGAAGAAGAAATATCTGTTTCCAGGATCATTTCACAGGCGGCTTCTCCGGAAGAGCAGCTCTGCCAGTTACGGTTATAATACCAGATCAGGCTGGTGTCCTTTTTGATGCCCCCCGGAAGCAGAGAGAGGATCTGTTCATCGGTTCCGTCAGTGCCTTCCAGTACCTCGCCCACGGAGGTTGTGAGAGCCTGGATCTGGTTCCACTGTTCTGCCTGGAGCCGGCTTTTCCGTGCTGCCGCGAAGATCTGGATGCAGGCAGCTGAGGAAAGTGACAGAAACAAAAGGGTAAGGATCATTTCCATCAGAAAAAGGCTGGTGCCGGAATTATGTCTTGATTTTTTCATGATGCCTCCTTTTGGGCAGTGCGATGAAGCAGGAATTCCGAGCGGATCCCTGTGGTACTTTCCAGGGAAAAGTGGTAAAAACCATTTTCCATTTCCGAAAACCGGAAATCGGAAAGCTGTGAGATGACGGTCCCTGCATCAGAGCTGGCTGGAGAGCCTTTTGCAGTGAAAAGCTCCATCAGACTGTCATTCTTCAGGTAAATATACGTGATATATTCTTTTCCTTTGATATCGTCCCGGAAACAAAGAGCCGGAATATCATCCAGGGAACCGGAAAAAATCTCATCGCCGCGGTCGTGCTGCCGGAATTTGGTAGTCAGATAAGTTGCTGCAGTCCCAAGCTCGGAATCGGAGTCAGTCTGTTTCACAGTCTGCTGGTAAATCCGGGCGGAAAATAGCAGCATCAGTATAAGGAACAGAACAAAAACACCGAAAAGAAGAAGCGAAAAAAGAGAAGAAACGGAATGTCCGGTGTTCTTCCGGTGATTCATGAGGCATTCCCTCCTTTCGCACTGCCGGACAGAGCAATTACACTGATAGACGGCAGGAGATTGGAACCGTTAGGAACATATTCTACTACGAATTTGGTTTTGTCATAAGTGATATGATAATCCGAGAGAAGCTGGGACAGGCTTTCTGGGTATGTACCTGTGAGGGCATAGGTGCGGATAGCGCCGTTTTTCAGCGCCTGCTCCAGAGCGTTCTGTTCTTTTTGCACAGCCTGGTCGGAGGTGCTGCTGACACCTGCCACAAACAAGGTGCAGGATAAAACCAGAAGCAGCGCCGGAAAGAGAAGAAAAAATGTTCTGAGAAATTTTGTTCTGCGGCTTTCAAAAAGTTTCATACGGTCACCACCTTACATTGCAAAATCTGAGAGGATCCCCAGAAGCGGCATCATGACGGATAAAAGGACCAGCCCCACAAGAAGAGACAGCAGGATCACGATGGTAGGCTCCACAATAGAGACTGCCTGAGAGATCAGATCTATGGATTTTTCGGTGTACTGCCGGGAAAGCCTGCGGAAGGTTTCGTCACTGGAACCGGAATAGAAGGATATCGTGATGAGACGGCCTTCCATGCCGCCGAACAGACCGGATTCTGTAAGAGCCTTGGAAAAAGTTTCTCCGCTATCCAGGATAGAGGAAGCCTTCCGGAGTCTTTCGAGTATCACCGGCTGTGAGATCAGATCCTTTGTAAGCTCCAGGCTGGTTTCCGGGGAAAGTCCGCTCCGAAGTCCCAGGGAAAGGCCCTGGGTCAGACGACTGTAATCCATGGCAACCGGGATCTCACGGAAAAACGGGAGATGGATGTCCATTTTTCGCAGCTGGCTGTGGCCTTTTTCCGTAAGACTGAAAAACAGGATGCAGCTAATGAGGACTGCGGCGAGGATCAGAAAAACAGAGGAATACCGGCTGATCACGTTGCCCGCATTCAGAAGTCCCCGGGAAACCCCGTTCATTTCCATTCCCATCTGGTTAAATACCTGTTGAAATACCGGCAGGACTTTTATCAGAAGGACCAGGATCACAACAGCCATCATGCCAAGCATGAGCAGCGGATAAGTGACTGCAGACCGTATCTGTCCGGAGATTTCTTCCTCCTGTTCATAGTGGGAACTGAGACTTTCCATGATCTCATCCAGGCAGCCGGTTTCCTCGCCGGTCCGGACATAGGCGGTCATGGATGAGGGAAAGACCCCGGATTCGTCAAGAGCCCGGGAAAGAGAACCGTTTTCTTCCACAGAACGGATCAGGGGTGTGAGGATTTGCCGGTCTGCATCGGTCTTGCTCTCGTCACAGAGGATGTGAAGTCCTTCAGCTGTGGATATGCCGGAATGCAGAAGCATTCCCATCTGCCCGCAGAAACTGGATAATTCCCGGGCTGTCAGTTTGTTTTTCATAATAATGTCTCCTTTAGTGGGTCAGCGCGTGAACTGTACCGTATAATTGCTTTCATCACCGATATATTCCTGGATCGCTTCATCACCATCACTGTTGGCGTCAAAGGTGGGATCCATCAGCTTCCAGGTGTCTCCGTCAAAAGATACTGCCTTTGTCACCCAGCCTCTGCCACGGATATAAACATCGATCCATGCATGCTTCACATCACCGGAATAGCCGATCTGAAGCTTGCAGGGAATGTCCTGACTGCGGAGCATTGCAGTAGTCAGTGCAGCGTAATCGAAACAGATCCCTGTGCCGGTGTTTAAAGTATCATCTACATCAGGAAGATAACCGGCTTCGACAGAATCGGCTTTGTCATAATCGTAGGAAATATGACTGGTAACGTATGTATAGAAGGTTTTCAGGATGTCGATGTCGGTCATGTCCTCTTTGACAAGAGAGGCTGCCAGTTTGCAGGCTTCACTTTTGGAAGAAAAGTCCACGTACTGGTTTGGATACAGAAACGGAAGAAATTCATTCTGAAGCTTTACTGTGAGCGTTTCCGTGTAAAGGGCGGCATACTGGTTTCCATCTACCTGCTGATAGCAGGTGATGAGATACTCACCGGAGCCTTCGGAAAAAGGAAGTACCGCCTGTTCATCTGGTTCCAGAAAATAGGAATAGACCACACCGGAGGGAGCGGTAAGCTGAATGTTCATGCGGGAATCATCGGAATCGGATTCTGCAGTCAGATATCCCTGATCCTGATTGGAAATATCCAGGATCAGAGGGGAGCTGCCCAGTGTTTTTTTGCCGGGGGCCTCCGGGGTGAGGACTCTGGCCGGAGAATATACCGGAGGTTCTTCATCGGAGGAAGGAGAATTTCCGCAGCCTGCCAGCAGGATTCCGAAAAGCAGCCATACAAAAAAGAGACGGACTGGTAAAAATTTTGACATGGTTTCCGTTCTCCTGTTATATCATGCTTTCTTTTTGAACAGTATAGCAGATTCCGTGAAAAAAAGACAGGAGCAAGGCTCAAAATGCAGGGGAAAATGTTGACATTTCAGGGAAAAAAACATATACTATACATATAAGGGCAAACCTGTTGAAAGACAGGGACGCAAAGCCATGGGTCTAAGGTCCGAAGGATGACTATGACAGCCGGTTGCCGCATTAAATTCCGATTTAATGACGTATTCAGATAACATCTATGAACAAGGATATGTGTTTTGATGCGGCCGTTTATTTTGTTAGAATAAGCGGTTTTTTTGATGCCTAAAATCCGGTTTGGGGTGGAAACTGAAACGTCGGCTTTCAGAAAGGTGTGAATGATATGAAAAGAACAGATATTCGTAAAATTTTTACAGGCAGGAAAAAAGCTTTGGCAGGATGTCTCGCAGCTGTTATTGTACTGGCAGGTGGCTTTAATGTCTGGCAGTCGTCACAGGTTCCGGAGTTTCCGGATTTTACAGATCCGGTAATGGAAACTACCATCACAGAGGATGACACTCCACTTGCTTCAAAACCGAAGGTGACTACCAAAACGACTTCAAATACCAAGACAACCAGAAAAAAAGTTAAGCTTAAAAAAGCGGCAACCAAGACTTATACCAAGAAGCTTCCGACTACCAATAAGAAGAGTACGACCACAAAGAAAACAAACAGAAATACAACCGTAAAAACATTAAAGACAGTTAAGACTGCAACAACACAGAAATACACAAAGAAATCAAAAACAGCCGTTCAGACACGGAAAGTGACTACAACCATTCAGACGACCACAACAGTCAGGGCAGCTGCAGGTACTGCCGGCAAAGTGAATGCAGCTTCCACAAAAGAAGTAGAAAACATCAGCATGGACAGCAAATATTCAGTAAGCAATATTGCTTCCATTGCACCGAAGATGGACAGCAGGGTGCTCAATGCCTACAAGAAGCTTGGATTTACTGTAACGGTTGATCCGTCTGTTAACTACGGAGGCTGCTTTAACGCACATTCAAGAAGCATCATCCTTCGTTTTGAAAATGAGACAGTCTACCATGAACTGGGACATTTCCTTGCTTTTGTTGCGGGAAACGTAGACAGAACAAGTGCTTTTGCTGCAGTTTATAACAGCGAAAAATCCAAATTTACAGGTATCAACAGAAGCTATGCAACGCAGAACAGTTCAGAATATTTTGCAGAATCAGTGCTTGAGTATGTAACAAGCCCGTCAACACTTAAGAGACAGAGACCAAAGACGTATGCAGCGATCGTGGAGGCTCTGAATAAAATTACCGATGAACGTGTCCAGAGAGTCATGGATATATACGGACCGTTCTGGAGCTAAAGAAGAAGCATACAGAAACGTTGGATCTGTCCGGGAGATATCTCCCGGGCAGATTTTTTTCTTTTTTGTGAGAAAAGTATAAAAAAAATGTCGATAAATATTTCTTGCAATAGACTCTATAAGGTGTGTATAATGAAACATAAGCTGAAAACATGCTTTCATTCAAAAAAGTGCAGCCATGTCAGGTTGTATCTGATTCCATAAACAACAAATATATAATTTATCAGATTTAAGAATAGAGGATTTAATATGAGAGAAAAGTATGAATCATTGTCTCTGGCGGTGCTGAAGGATCTGGCAAAGGCGAGAGGGATGAAGGGGATTTCTACTCTGAGAAAACCGGCACTGATCGAGCGGATGCTGGAGGAGGACGCCAAAGAGTCCGACAGAGGAAATTCTGAAGAAGTACACAAAAGTACACCGGCAGAAAATACTGCAAAAGAAAAAAGCTATGATTCGGAAAAAACAGAATATCGTACCCGTCCGGCAGGGGAAGGTCTTCAGGAGCAGCGGAAGGAATATCGTAGTGATAAGAATGAGCAGGAACACAGAAACACAAATATCCGCAGAGAGTACAATCGTGAATATAACCGTGAATATAACCGGGAATCTGTAAGGGAGAACGGGAATGTCCCGTCAGAATCTACCCAGCTGGACAGTGGTGAAAAGGCTAACGGGATCCTTGAGGTTCTTCCGGATGGATATGGCTTTATCCGATGCGAGAATTATATGCCGGGTGAGAATGACATTTATGTGTCTCCTTCCCAGATCCGACGTTTTAATTTAAAGACCGGTGATATCATCCAGGGAAATATTCGCATTAAGACTCAGGGAGAGAAGTTCAGCGCCCTTCTTTACGTATCTTCCATTAACGGTTTTCATCCGAGTGAGGGACAGAGACGATATAATTTTGAAGATATGACACCGATCTTTCCGAATGAGAGACTTGTCATGGAACGTGCAGGCGGCACAACGGCCATGCGTATCGTGGATCTGATCAGTCCTATCGGAAAGGGCCAGCGAGGAATGATCGTATCTCCGCCAAAGGCAGGTAAGACTACCCTTCTGAAAGATGTTGCCAAGTCTATCCTCAGGAATAACAGAGATATGCATCTGATCATTCTTCTGATCGATGAGCGTCCGGAGGAGGTTACCGATATCAGAGAGGCGATCCAGGGACCGAATGTGGAAGTGATTTATTCTACCTTTGATGAGCTTCCGGAACATCATAAGAGAGTTTCCGAGATGGTTGTGGAGCGTGCACGCCGTCTTGTAGAGCATAAACAGGATGTGATCATCCTTCTGGATTCGATCACACGACTTGCCAGAGCCTATAACCTGATCATCCCTCCAAGCGGAAGAACCTTATCCGGTGGTCTTGACCCGGCGGCTCTCCATATGCCCAAGAGATTTTTTGGCGCAGCCCGTAATATGCGCGAGGGCGGAAGCCTGACGATTCTGGCAACCGCACTTGTGGATACCGGAAGCAAGATGGACGATGTTATTTATGAGGAGTTCAAGGGAACCGGTAATATGGAGCTTGTCCTGGATCGTAAATTACAGGAGAAACGGGTATTCCCGGCTATTGATATCCAGAAATCAGGGACCAGAAGAGAGGATCTGCTTCTCAGCAAGGATGAACAGGAAGCGGTTTATATTATGCGGAAAGCTCTCAACGGAATGAAAGCGGATGAGGCAGTAGAACAGATCCTGAATACCTTTGCCAGAACCAGGAACAATGCAGAACTGGTACAGACTGTAAAGAAACAGAAATTTTTATAAAGTCCTTGCATTTTATGGAAAGCTATGTTATACTTAGCAAGCTGTTTAAAATGGAATTCGTCAATTGAATACGAATAATATTAAAATATATAGAGAGGTGAAAATCATGAGAGAAGGAATCCATCCGAACTACTATCAGGCAACTGTAACCTGCAACTGCGGAAATACTTTCGTAACAGGTTCTACTAAAGAGGACATCCATGTTGAGATCTGTTCCAAATGCCATCCGTTCTACACAGGACAGCAGAAGGCTTCACAGGCTCGTGGACGTATCGATAAGTTCAACAAGAAATACGGCCTGAGTAAGTAATTATTGCGAATACAGGAAATGAGAAGGTTGAGGTTGGGAAATCTCAACCTTTCTTTAACTGAAAAATTTTTGATTTGCACAGGAGAGAATGAATGAGATCATCGAATATTGGCGGACAGGCGGTCATGGAAGGCATCATGATGCGTCACAAGGACAAATATTCTATTGCAGTGCGCCGCCCGGATCAGGAGATCGAGCTGAAGGTAGAGGATTATAAATGTATCTTTGGAAATCATGCATTTCTGAAGAAACCGATCATCCGCGGTGTGGTAAGCTTTGTGGATTCTCTTGTGGTAGGTACGAAATGCCTGATGTATTCTGCGGAGATCGCAGGAGACGAGGAAGATGAAGAAACAGCCAGGAAGAACGAGCAGCTTACAGAAGCAGAGCGTTCTGCAAAGAAAGCCAAAGAGGATAAGCAGTTCAAGTGGCTTCTTTACATTACGGTAGCTGTCTCCATGGTGGTTTCTGTAGCTGCTTTTATGTTCCTTCCGTATGTACTGGCCAGTCTGATCCGAGGGGCAGGTGCTTCGGAATTTCTGGTCACTGTAGTGGAAGCTTTTGTGAAACTGGCACTGTTTATGGGATATATGTTCCTGATCTCCAGAATGAAGGATATCCAGAGGACATTTATGTATCACGGTGCGGAACACAAATGTATCAACTGTGTGGAGCACGGTCTGCCTCTGACGGTAGAGAATGTGTTAAAGAGCTCCAGGCTTCATAAGCGTTGTGGAACAAGCTTTTTGTTTCTGGTCATGCTGGTAAGTATTGTGCTGCATTTTGTGTTTGTGGCGGTGCCGTTTTACTGGGTGAGACTGCTGGGAAGACTTCTCATGGTACCGGTAGTTGCGGGAATTTCCTTTGAGATCATCCAGTGGGCAGGAAGAACAGACAGTAAATTTGCGGGCATTATGAGTAAACCAGGTCTTGCCATGCAGAAATTCACCACAAAGGAGCCTACTGCAGATATGGCAGAGGTAGCCATCAAAGCAGTTGAGGCTGTTTTTGATTGGAGAGCCTATCTGAAAGAGGAATTTGACCTGGACATCCCATATGAGACAGAGGAGACAGAAAATGCAGACTCTTGAGTCCCTTCTGAAAAAAGGTACAACAATACTGAAAGATAATGGATTGGAAGAAGCCGGGCTGGATGCCTGGCTCCTTCTGGAATTTAAGACCGGAAAGAATCGGGCATACTATTTTGCGCATGGAGACGAACCGGTGTCTGATGAGACCGCAGCAGAGTATCTTACGCTGATCGGCAGGCGGGCAGGACATATTCCTGTACAGCAGCTGACTCATCAGGCTTTTTTTATGGGATATGAGTTTTATGTAAACGAAAATGTGCTGATCCCGAGACAGGATACGGAGACTCTGGTGGAGGAGGCTTTGAAACACCTTGGAAATGTGGAAAAACCGGAGATCCTGGATATGTGTACCGGCTCCGGCTGCATCCTGCTCAGTCTTCTTCTGGAACGGCAGGATGCCTGTGGGACCGGTGTGGATGTTTCGCCGGAGGCACTGGAAGTGGCAAAAAAGAATGCCGGTATTCTAAAGGTGGAGAACCGGGCGGACTTTGTGGAAAGCGATCTGTTCTCGGCACCGTATTTTTGTGAAAAAGGTGGAAAAGATAGTGGGAAATATGATATCCTTATTTCAAACCCGCCTTATATCGCAACAGAAGAAATTGAAACACTGATGGAAGAAGTCCGCCTCCATGATCCGAGGAAGGCACTTGACGGAATGGAAGACGGGCTTTATTTTTACAGAAAGATCACCGCAGAAGCCGGAAGGTACCTGAAACCGGGCGGATGGCTTCTGTATGAGATCGGCTGCACCCAGGGGGAGGCGGTCAGTACAATGATGAAAGCAGCCGGTTTTACCGGAGTTCAGATCGTAAAGGATCTGCCGGGCCTTGACCGTGTGGTGCTTGGACAGAAACAGGAGGAAATACATGTTTGATAAACTGGATGATCTGTTGGTACGTTTTGAAGAGCTTCTCAATGAGCTGGGAGAACCGGGAGTAACCGACGATCCGGCACATTTTCAGAAGCTGATGAAGGAACAGAGCGACCTGCAGCCAATCGTTGAAGCATATAAAGAATATAAGAAAAACAAAGAAACCATCGAGGACAGTCTTTCCATGCTGGAGAGCGAGAAGGACGAAGAGATGCGTGAGATGTTGAAGGAAGAGCTTTCCGATGCAAAAAAGAGAGTGGAGGAGCTGGAGCATGAGCTGAAGATCCTTCTTCTTCCGAAAGACCCTAACGACAGCAAGAACGTTATCGTTGAGATCCGTGGAGGTGCAGGCGGTGATGAGGCAGCACTTTTTGCGGCAGAGATTTATCGTATGTATGTGAAATACGCGGAGTCCCGCCGCTGGAAAACCGAGATGCTCAGCCTCAATGAGAACGGCATCGGCGGCTTCAAGGAGGTTACCTTCATGATCAAAGGTGAGGGTGCATATTCCAGACTGAAATACGAAAGCGGTGTTCACCGTGTACAGCGAGTACCGGAGACAGAGTCCGGCGGAAGGATTCATACCTCTACCTGTACGGTAGCGATCATGCCGGAGGCGGAAGAAATTGATTTCCATCTGGATCTCAATGAGTGTAAATTCGATGTGTTCCGTGCATCCGGAAACGGTGGTCAGTGTGTCAACACCACAGACTCCGCAGTACGTCTTACTCATATCCCTACAGGAATCGTGATTTCCTGCCAGGATGAGAAGTCTCAGCTTAAGAACAAGGATAAAGCACTTCGTGTGCTCCGTTCCCGTCTGTATGAGATGGAGCTTGCAAAACAGCATGACGCTGAGGCAGAGGCAAGGAGAAGTCAGATCGGTACAGGCGACCGCTCCGAGAAGATCCGTACCTATAACTTCCCTCAGGGACGTGTAACAGACCACAGGATCAAGCTTACCCTTCATCGTCTTGAGAATATCCTTAACGGAGATCTGGATGAGATCATTGACAGTCTGATCGCAGCAGACCAGGCAGTGAAGCTGACAAAGCTGAATGAACAGGAGTAAGCGCTGATTACAGCTACAGAGTTCAAAAATTATAATAAATCAGGAGGAAACGAAAATGAAAAAGACAGCATTGGTGATCATGGCAGCCGGTATCGGCAGTCGTTTTGGAAAAGGAATCAAGCAGCTTGCACCGGTAGGCCCGAAAGGCGAGATCATTATGGACTATTCCATCCATGATGCACTGGAGGCAGGATTCAACAAGGTCGTATTTATCATCCGCAAAGACCTTGAAGATGAATTCAAAAAGGTAATTGGAGATCGTATCTCCAAAATTACAGAAGTTGCTTATGCATTCCAGGAGATCGATGATCTTCCGGGCGATTTTACAAAACCGGCAGACCGTACCAAACCATGGGGAACCGGACACGCTGTGCTGGCAGCAAAGAAAGTCCTTTCCGAGCCATTCGCTGTTATCAATGCAGATGACTACTATGGAAAAGAAGCCTACGTAAAGGTGCATGACTACCTGGTACAGGATCATCCGCAGGATGGCCCGATGCACATCTGCATGGCAGGTTTCCGCCTTGGAAATACATTAAGTGATAACGGAAGCGTCACAAGAGGAGTGTGCCATATTGAGGACGGCAAGCTTGTGGGCGTTACAGAGACACATAACATCTTCAAGACAGCAGACGGCGCAGAGACAAGAAATGACGATGGTACAGCAGAAACACTGGATACAAAGAGCCTTGTTTCCATGAATATGTGGGGACTGACACCGGAATTTATGGAGATCCTTGAGAAAGGCTTCGTTGAGTTCCTTGGTGGGATCAAAGAGGGAGACATCAAAAAAGAGTATCTTCTTCCTGAGCTTATCGACCAGCTGATCCATTCCGGAAAAGCAGCGGTAGATGTTCTTGAGACAAAGGACGAGTGGTTCGGTGTTACTTATCAGGAGGATAAGGCATCTGTACAGGCTGCATTCAAAAAGCTTACAGATGACGGCGTTTATCCGGAAGGACTGTATCAGTAATAAAGGAGAACATTATGGGTAAATATTTCGGAACAGATGGTTTTCGTGGTGAAGCAAATGTAAAACTTACAGCAGATCATGCATTTCGCGTGGGACGTTATCTCGGCTGGTATTACGGCAGAGATCACAAGGCGAAGATCGTGATCGGCAAGGATACAAGAAGAAGCAGCTACATGTTTGAGTATGCCCTTGCGGCAGGACTTACCGCATCCGGAGCAGATGCCTATCTGCTTCATGTAACCACAACTCCAAGTGTATCCTATGTGGTACGTACAGAAGATTTTGACTGCGGTATCATGATTTCCGCAAGCCATAATCCGTTTAATGATAATGGGATCAAGGTCCTTAATGAGAACGGACAGAAGATTTCCGCAGATATTGAAGCACGTATTGAGTCATATCTGGACGGCGAGATCGAGGAACTTCCGCTGGCAACCGGAGAAGATATCGGCTGTACTGTGGATTTTGCATCCGGAAGAAATCGTTATATCGGACATCTGATCTCTATCCCATGCCATGATTTCAAAAATATCAAGGTTGGACTGGATTGCTCCAACGGAAGCTCATCCGCCATTGCCAAGAGTGTTTTTGACGCACTTCGTGCAAAAACCTATGTGATCAACAATGAGCCAAACGGAACCAACATCAACCGTGGCTGCGGTTCCACACACATTGAAGTTCTGAGACAGTTCGTGGTAGATAAAGGTCTGGATATCGGTTTTGCGTATGATGGTGACGCAGACCGCTGTATCGCCGTAGACCACCGCGGAAACATCATTGACGGTGACAAGATCATGTATGTGTGCGGCAAATATTTAAGAGAGAAAGGCCAGCTCAACGGAAATACAGTTGTAACAACCGTTATGTCCAATCTTGGTCTTTACAAGTCTCTGGAGCGTGAAGGCATCGACTATGAGCAGACTGCAGTTGGTGACAAATACGTTGCCGAGAACATGATGGAAAACAATTACAGTATCGGTGGTGAACAGTCCGGACATATCATCTTCAGCCGCTATTCCGCTACCGGTGACGGGATCCTGACTTCTCTTATGATCATGGAGGCATGTGTGGATCAGAAGGCCACACTCTGTGATCTTGCAAAGGAGATGAAGGTTTATCCGCAGCTTCTCAGGAATGTGCGTGTTTCCGACAAGAAAACAGCACTGGAGAACGAAAAGGTAAAAGCAGCCATTGAGGCAGCTGCGGAGGCACTTGGCGATGACGGACGTATCCTGGTACGTGAGAGCGGTACAGAGCCGCTGATCCGTGTTATGGTAGAAGCGGGAACGGATGATCTTTGCCATAAATATGTGGACAGCGTTGTTGATGTGATGGAAGCCGAAGGGCTTGTTGTAGAATAAGGAATTCCATGAAAAAAACAAAGACCGTATTGATTCTTGCAGCCGTTACAGGAGTTTTGCTTCTGGGCGGCTGCGGCAGTGAAAAAACAAAAATATATGAACAGGCCGGAAAGGATCTTTCCCAGGGAAGCTACAAGTATGCCCTGGAGGAGTACCAGAGCTCTATCCAGAACGGAGTGAAGCTGGCACAGTCCTATCGTGGGGCAGGTATCGCAAGCCTGCGTCTTGGCAAATATGAGGATGCGGTGAATAGCTTCACGGAAGCTCTGAACTGCGATAAAGTAAGCAAAAGCCTTCGTAAGGATATCCTGTCCTACCGGGCTACTGCAGAGCTGAAGTCTGGAAAATACGAGGATGCCATGGCAGACTGTCAGACACTTGGAGAAGATTTTTCCATGGATGCAGGCAGTTATTTCCTCACCGGAAAGGTTGCCCTTGCCATGGATTCCTACGAAGAAGCTGCATCTAACTTCAAACAGGCTTATGGAGAAGATTCCACCTATGATATGGCGATCGAGATTTATGAGGCATATCTGGACAAGGATATGGAAGCGGACGGGACCAGATATCTGGAAGCTGCTCTTTCTTCTGAGGCCAAGGATGCCCAGGACCACTGTGACAGAGGCCGTGTCTACTATTATATGGAAGACTACAGCAACGCAAAAAAAGAGCTTCTGGAAGCAACCAAGAAGGATAATACGGAAGCATTGCTTCTTCTGGGAATGGTATATCTTGCCCAGGATGATGTGGAAAATGCCCAGGCAATGTACAAGCAGTATATTTCCGCAGTGGGTGATTCCGCCAAGGGCTATAATGGCCTGGCACTGTGCGATATCCGAAGCGGAGATTATGATTCCGCTCTTGATAACATCACAAAAGGCCTTCCGACAGCTGCCACAGACGAAATGCAGAGCCTCCTGTTCAATGAGATCGTAGCCTATGAGAAAAAGCTGGATTTTGCTACTGCACTGACCAAGGTCCAGGAATATATTGAGATGTTCCCTGAAGATTCCGCTGCAAAAAAAGAGCGGGCTTTCCTGAAAACCAGAACGTCTTCGGAGGGCTGATATGGAATATTTTGAGGAAATACAGGACAGGGTTATCCTGATCGGTGTTCAGGCAGATCGGGGGGATGACATGGAGGAATCCCTGGATGAGCTTGGAGAACTTGCGGCTACGGCAGGTGCGGCGGTTGCAGGCAGGATCATTCAGAATCGTGAGGCCGTACATCCGGGAACCTATATCGGAAAAGGCAAGATCGAAGAGGTAAAAGGTCTTCTCTATGCCCTGGATGCCAATGGTGTGATCTGTGACGATGAGCTTTCTCCTGCCCAGATGAATAATCTGGAACGGGAGCTGGAGTGCAAGGTTATGGATCGTACCCTGCTGATCCTTGACATTTTTGCGAAGCGTGCTGTCACAAGTGAAGGCAAGATCCAGGTAGAGCTTGCACAGCTTCGTTACCGGTCTGCACGTCTTGTGGGACTTCGTTCTTCTCTTTCGCGACTTGGAGGAGGAATCGGAACCAGAGGCCCCGGTGAGAAAAAGCTGGAGACAGACCGTCGTCTGATCCGGAACAGAATTTCCGCACTGAAGCAGGAGCTTTCCCAGGTGGAAAAGCACAGAGAGCTGATCCGTTCCAGAAGAGCTGTGGGAAATCTGAAGACAGCAGCCATTGTCGGTTATACCAATGCAGGAAAGTCAACGCTTCTGAATACACTGACAGGCGCCTCGGTGCTTTCGGAGGATAAGCTGTTTGCCACACTGGATCCGACTACCCGTCTTCTGACGCTGGATGACGGACAGCAGCTTCTTCTTACGGATACCGTAGGCTTTATCCGCAAGCTTCCGCACAATCTGGTGGAAGCCTTCAAGAGTACTCTGGAGGAAGCCAAATATGCGGATTATATCATTCATGTGGTAGATTCATCCAATCCTCAGGCGGAGATGCAGATGCATATCGTATATGAAACCCTGAAAGAGCTTGGTGCCCTGGGAAAAAAGACGATCACACTTTTTAACAAGCAGGACCGTGTTTCCGGGGAGAGCTTCCGGGATCTCCGGGCAGACCATACGCTGAAGATTTCCGCACAGACAGGAGAAGGGCTTGAGGAATTTAAGCAGCTTCTTTCGGAGATCCTGGCAGAAGGACAGATTTATATGGAACGGCTTTTTCCTTATTCGGAGGCCGGTCAGATACAGCTGATCCGTGAGTATGGACAGCTTCTTTCGGAAGAGTATACCGAAGGCGGGATTGCTGTAAAAGCAAGAGTTCCGCGGGAAATCTATCCGAAAGTCACATAATGTTAAAATATCTACTCAGTACCATATATAGTACCGTGAACAAAACGGGCACTATATATGGTACTTTTTATGTTGACGCAAAGAGGCGTGTCTGATACAATAAGCCTACAGCGCTTTGAACACAGATCGTGAAACGGAGTGTGTTCGTAAGCAGGCAAGTGAGGCGGAATGGAATATCCGCTTATAAATAAATGCATGAGGGAGGCATTTTCTTATGTTTCAGGTAGTAAAAAGAGACGGCGAATTAGACGAATTCAAAATGGGGAAGATCACCGCGGCAATTGACAAGGCATTTGATGCCAAAGGCAAGAATTACAGTTCGGATATGATCGATCTTCTGGGACTTCGTGTTACAGCGGATTTTCAGAATAAGATCGAGAACAACCGGATTTCTGTTGAGGATATCCAGGACAGTGTGGAGAACGTACTGATCCAGGCTGGATATTCTGATGTTGCCAAGGCGTATATCCTTTATCGTAAGCAGCGTGAGAAGATCCGCAATATGAAATCCACCATCCTTGACTATAAAGAGATCGTAAACAGCTATGTAAAGGTTGAGGACTGGCGTGTAAAGGAGAACTCAACGGTTACTTATTCTGTAGGAGGTCTGATCTTAAGCAACTCCGGAGCAGTTACCGCAAACTACTGGCTGTCTGAGATCTATGACAACGAGATCGCAGATGCACACAGAAATGCAGATATCCATATCCATGATCTGTCCATGCTGACCGGTTACTGTGCAGGCTGGTCCCTGAAGCAGCTGATCCGAGAGGGACTTGGCGGTATTGAGGGTAAGATCACTTCTGCACCTGCAAAGCATTTAAGTGTACTCTGTAACCAGATGGTGAATTTCCTGGGTATCATGCAGAACGAGTGGGCAGGCGCACAGGCATTTTCATCCTTTGATACTTATCTGGCACCTTTTGTAAAGTCAGACAACCTTTCCTATCCGGAGGTTAAAAAATGTATTGAGTCCTTTGTATATGGCGTAAATACTCCAAGCCGCTGGGGTACTCAGGCACCGTTTTCCAACATTACACTGGACTGGACCGTTCCGGACGACCTTGCAGAGCTTCCGGCTATCGTAGGCGGCAAGGACATGGATTTCAAATATAAGGACTGTAAGAAAGAAATGGATATGGTCAACAAGGCATTTATCGAGACTATGATCGAGGGCGATGCCAACGGACGTGGATTCCAGTATCCGATCCCGACCTATTCCATCACAAAGGAATTTGACTGGTCTGATACCGAGAACAACCGTCTTCTTTTTGAGATGACTTCCAAGTACGGTACTCCGTATTTTTCCAATTATATCAACAGTGATATGAAGCCAAGCGACATCCGCAGCATGTGCTGCCGCCTCCGTCTGGATCTCCGTGAGCTCCGAAAAAAGAGTGGTGGATTCTTTGGCTCCGGTGAGAGCACAGGCTCTGTAGGCGTTGTTACCATCAATATGCCGCGTATCGCATATCTTTCCAGAACGCCGAAGGAATTTTATCAGCGCCTGGACCACATGATGGATATCTCCGCAAGATCTCTTCATATCAAGAGAGATGTGATCAGCAGGCTTCTGGATGAGGGACTGTATCCGTACACGAAGAGATATCTTGGAAGCTTTAACAACCATTTTTCCACCATCGGTCTTGTGGGAATGAACGAAGCGGGCTTAAATGCCTGCTGGCTGAAAAAAGACATGACAGATCCGGAAACCCAGAAGTTTACAAAAGAGGTTCTGGAGCATATGAGAAACCGTCTTTCAGACTATCAGGAGCAGTATCCGGGAGAGCTTTTCAACCTGGAGGCAACACCGGCAGAGTCCACTGCATACCGTCTTGCCAAACACGACAGAAGCCGTTATCCGGATATCAAAACAGCAGGAAAAGAGGGCGACACCCCGTATTACACAAATAGTTCTCATCTGCCGGTTGATTACACTGCGGATATTTTTGACGCACTGGATATTCAGGACGATCTGCAGACTCTGTATACTTCAGGAACCGTATTCCATGCATTCCTTGGGGAGAAGCTTCCGGACTGGAAGGCAGCGGCAGCTCTGGTACGTAAGATTGCAGAGAATTATCGCCTGCCCTATTACACTATCTCACCGACCTATTCCGTATGTCAGGAGCATGGCTACATCAGCGGCGAGCATTTCACCTGCCCGAAATGTGGAAAGAAGGCTGAGGTTTACAGCCGTATCACAGGATATTACCGCCCTGTACAGAACTGGAATGATGGTAAGACCCAGGAGTACAAGAATCGTACCCTCTATGATATTACCCATTCCCAGCTGAAAAAGGTCCACACCAGTGTGATGACCATGAAAGGTGATGAGGTGGAGATCCAGCCTGTGGAATCTCATAAATATCTTTTTACGACCAGCACCTGTCCGAACTGCCGTATGGCAAAGAAAATGCTTGAGGGAGAAGAACTGGAGATCATCGATGCTGAGCAGAATCCCGAGCTTGTCAAGCAGTATGGGATCCGTCAGGCGCCTACACTTGTGATCACTGACGGGTCACAGGTTAAGAAGTATGTGAATGCTTCTAACATTCAGAAGTATGTAGATGAAGAGCTGGATTGAGCTCTTCGGGGCAATTGTAAATTGTAATTAAAATGGCTGGACGTATGTCTGTTTGGATGTGCGTCTGGTCTTTTTTTATATATTCTTTTTATTTTTGTCTTTTTGTTCTTAGGTTTTTTGGGGAGATTTTCGTTTTTGGGGAAAGGTGGTTGACATTTCATGGCGGAATGGTATACTTATACGTGAGTTTAATGGTTGAAAGTGTTACACTTTAATGTATAAATATATACCGCTGTGATACCGCGTGGGGGATCCGGGAATTGTTTCCCGGCGGAAATTTGCGAGGGGGAAAGCACTCAAAGTTGCGAAGCCCGTTTTTCCCCCTCGCGCTCCCCCTTTCCGGGCACGCCTTTTGGAGCGCACGTTGTGGTGTGTGATACGTTATTGATGGGGCGATGGATTCGACTGTATCGGGAATTCAAGGCTGAGCCGATGGATGAGGGCGGACGGGAAAAGCGGCTCGCATAGCGGGCCTGTTCCCTGATATGAGATTCATGTTCTGTGATATTTAACTGAATTAAGTAAGTTCCCTGCAGAGTTGCGAAAAGCAATAAGCAGTGGGTGAGGATTTGCTTGTATCAGGAGAAGTGCAGGCTCTTTCTGATAGACTTCGGAGCAGTTATTCCGTTATGAGCAAGTAGCGAAGCGGATTGCGAATATCCGCTTGAGCTGAATCAAGAAAGCATATCAGTTACTTATATCGGCACAACCTACAATATCCAACATCGTAGAATCCATCGCCTCGTCAGAAAACTAACACATTCCACAACGCAGAACAGCGGCGTGGCCGGGAGGGGAGGAGCGCGAGGAGGGGACTATGGCCTTCGCAACTATGAATGCTTCCCCTCCTCGCACCTGCCGCATGCGAAATGCTCCCCCTGGAAGGGAAAAACCGCATGCGAAATGCTCCCCCTGGAAGGGAAAAACCGCATGCAAAATGCTCCCTCTGGAAAGGAAATCCACAGCCGCATGCGAAATGCCCCACCTGGAAAGGAAATCCACAGCCACATGCGAAATGCCCCTCCTGGAAAGGAAATCCACAGCCGCATGCGAAATGCTCCCTCCCGGAAAGGGATTCACTTCCAATTAATTTCATGCTAGAATAAAAAAAGAATAATAAGAAAAAGAATAATAAGAAAAGAATAATCAGGAAAAGAGGAAAACACATCATGGTAAAACAGAACATCGTCTTCGTAGAAAACACTCCGGGAAGTCTTCAGAAAGTCACAAAGATCCTTGCTGAGAATCAGATCGACATCTACGGCTTCGGCTGTTTCGATGCACCGGAGTTCGCAAACTTCCGTATGGTATGTGATGATCCGGAAAAAGCAGATCAGATCATGGCAGAAAACGGATATATGACCCGTATTACTCAGGCCATCCTGGTGGATCTTCAGGATGAGATCGGCGGCCTTGACAAGCTTCTCAGCGTCATGGGCGACAGCAACGTAAACCTTCATTACATCTATACCTTTTTCCACAGAGGTTTGAAAGTCCCGGTAGCGATCATGCACTGTGAGGATCTCCTTGTTGCAGAGAGCGTTCTTCGTAACAATGGCTTCAAGGTTCTGAATCGTCTGGTAAATCCGGATGGAGTTGAAGAAGCGTAAGGATATATTCTGGAAAATGACAAACAGGAATGACGTATTCACGTATTGAAGTTTTGACAGGGTAATGCTACAATAAAAGGGCGTGTCAGGAAACAGGAAAAATGTTTCCGGGCACGCTCTTATTTACATGTACAACGAGCTGTGGCGAGATTCTGATGAGTGCTGTACAGATCGGAGAAGCAGGCCTGCGTTTTATAACAGAATGTACATACAATGGAGGAAATCGATGAAAAGAGAAAATTTCAGAAAAGGTATGAAGGATGGAGTTCCTATCGCTCTTGGATATTTTGCGGTATCCTTTACCTTTGGCATGATGGCTGTTGCCGGCGGCTTGAGTATCTGGCAGGCAGTCCTGATTTCCCTGACCAACCTGACATCGGCCGGTCAGTTTGCGGGACTGGACATTATTTTTGCAGGAGGCTCCATGTGGGAGATGGCAATGACCCAGCTGATCATCAACCTGAGATATTGCCTGATGTCATTTTCCCTGTCCCAGAAATTCCGGCGTGAGGAGTCCGGCATCCTGAAATATATCGCTGCTTTTGGTGTCACCGATGAAATTTTCGGGATCAGTGCAGCCCAGGAGGGAAAGGTCAGCGTATTTTATAATTACGGAGCCATGTGCGTGGCAATCCCCGGATGGACTCTTGGAACTCTGGCAGGAGGAATCTCCGGAAGCCTTTTGCCTGATTTTATGCTCAGCGCGTTGAGCGTTGCCATTTACGGAATGTTCCTGGCCATCATCATCCCGCCGTCCAAAAAGAGCAGACCGGTTCTTGGGGTGGTTGCGGCATCCATGGCAGTCAGCACTGTTTTTGCGGTGACACCGGTGTTAAAACAGGTATCATCCGGATTTATGATCATTATCACAACACTTCTGGTAGCAGGCCTGGCAGCTTATTTCTGCCCGCTGGAAGAGAAAGGGGAAGTCGTTCATGAGTCATAATATATATATCTATATCCTGGTGATGGCAGCTGTCACCTATCTCATCCGTATGCTGCCCCTTGCTCTTGCAAAAAATGAGATCAGAAGCCCGTTTATCAAGTCTTTTCTGTATTATGTGCCATACGCCTGTCTGGCAGCCATGACTTTCCCGGCCATCCTGAAAGCCACAGACAGCATCATCTCCGGTGCAGCAGGTTTCCTGGTAGCGCTTATTGCTGCATATAAGGAAAAAAGCCTGCTCACAGTAGCTCTGCTGGCGTGTGCGGCGGTGTTTATCGTGGAGAGGGTTCTGGCATTTATTTGAACAGGGGATATGCGGAAATATAATACGCAGGAGGGAGCCTCGAAAAGCTCCCTCCATTTTCATTTATTCACCTAAAAATCCAAGATCGATCTCTCCGTCAAACACTGTAGTTGCAGGTCCTGTCATATATACAAGGTTTTCATCTCTTTCCCAGGAGATGTTTAAGTCTCCGCCAAGAAGCTGTACAGTAACCGGCTTGCTGCCATCAACCTTGTCATTGAGGATGGAAGCTACTGTAACTGCGCAGGCACCTGTGCCGCAGGCAAGGGTTTCTCCGGACCCACGCTCCCATACGCGCATCTTTACGGTGTGATGGTCGATCACCTGAACAAACTCGGTGTTGACTCTGTCAGGGAAGCACACGTGATTTTCAAAGGATGGGCCGATCTTTTCCAGGTCAAGGCTGTCCACATCGTCTACGTAGATGATGGCATGAGGATTGCCCATGGAAATTGCGGTTATGTGATATTCTTTTCCCTCGACAGTGATGGGAGCGTCGATAACCTGCTCGGTTTCGGCAACCACCGGAATCTCTTTTGCGATGAGGATCGGGGAGCCCATGTTGACTTTTACCATGGAGGCTTTGCCGTCACGGATGGTAAGATCCACATATTTGATACCGCTTCTTGTGGCAATGCTTAAAGAAGTTTTGTCCACGATGCCGTGGTCGTAGACATATTTGGCAACGCAGCGGATACCGTTTCCGCACATGGCACCCTGAGAGCCGTCCAGATTGTACATATCCATCTCGCAGTCTGCGATCTCAGACGGGCGGATCAGGATCAGACCATCGGAACCAATGCCAAAATGACGGTCGCTGACAAATTTTGCCACTGCGGCCGGATCCTTAACAGTCTCTTCAAAACAGTTTACATATACATAATCGTTTCCGATGCCTTGCATTTTCGTGAATTTCATAATAGTAACCTCCTCTTGTTCCTGAATATTATACTTGTTTTTTCTGTTGGAGCACAAGACCCCCCATGGAAAAAATACGCAGGTTTTTTCCATTTGTTGCCTTTAATAGTATAGTATACTGGATAATTGTTATCGAAAAGTGAATTTTCCCTGTGGAATTCCGGTAAATTAGGAGTGAATTTTCGCATTTATGGATTTTATATGCTTGCATTTTGTCAGAAACATGGTATCATAAAACAAAGTAATATGCATGGAGATGTATAATTATGCTGTACATTACGAATTGGGCTGACAGAAACAGGAGAGACAGTTAACGTAAAGTACATAGAATTCAGGAGGAAGAAAAAATGAAGAGAAAATTTATGGCACTTGCACTTGCAGCAGCTATGACAGTTTCTATGACATCCGCTGTTTTTGCAGCAGATGAGATCAAGAGCGCAGATGATCTGGAGGGTAAGAAGATCGGTGTTCAGCTTGGAACAACCGGTGACGCAGACGCTACAGAGGTTAAAGACGCAACAGTGGAGAGATACAACAAAGGTAATGACGCTGTTATGGCTCTGAAACAGGGTAAGATTGACTGCGTAGTGATCGACAGCGAGCCTGCTAAGAAATTTGTTGAGAAAAACGATGATCTTGAGATCGTTGAGGACATTTTTGACAAAGAGGAGTATGCAATCTGTCTTTCCAAAGATAATGCAGACCTTACAAAAGAGTTTAACGAGGCTCTGAAGGAGCTGAAGGATGACGGAACTCTGGATTCCATTAGAGATAACTATATCGGTGATGATGCAGGTAAGACACCATATGAGACTCCTAAGGATGCAGATCACTCCAAGGGAACTCTTACCATGGCAACAAACGCAACCTTCCAGCCATACGAATACTACGACGGAGATAAGATCGTAGGTATTGATGTTGATATCGCTCAGGCTGTCTGCGACAAGCTTGGATATGAGCTGAAGATCGAGGATATGGAGTTTGATGCGATCGTAAATTCTGTTAAATCCGGAAAAGCTGATTTTGGTGTTGCAGGAATGACAGTAACAGAGGATCGTAAAAAGAGCGTTGATTTCACTGATCCGTACACAACTGCAGAGCAGGTTGTTATCGTAAAGAAATAATTTTGTACAGAGAAATCAGAGGATTCTGAACGGATAAGCTGAGAAACAGATATTCGTTGCAGAGTTCAGTAGCGAATGATCAGGTTCCGGATATCCGGGTATGTTTTCCGGATTTCGGAACCTGTAGTTTTGGAAAGGGTGGAAATTTTGAGTCTTATTGAACAGTTTCAGTTTAACTTTCTGGACGACAATCGTTGGCAGTTCATTTTGTCCGGTCTGAAAAATACCATCATTATTACTTTTTTTGCTGTACTTCTTGGTATTTTTCTGGGATTTGTCATTGCTATTGTCCGTTCCACACATGATAAGACAGGTAAGCTTAAGATCCTTAATGTGATCTGTCGTGTTTATCTGACGGTGATCCGTGGCACACCAACGATGGTACAGCTGCTGATCGTATTTTATGTTATTTTTGCAACCATAGATCCGGGTAAGATAGTCGTTGCCATTATCGCCTTTGGTATGAACTCTGCTGCATACGTGGCTGAGATCGTCCGTTCTGGTATCATGTCTATTGATCAGGGACAGTTTGAAGCAGGACGGAGCCTGGGTCTTAACTATACACAGACTATGATCAAGATCATTCTTCCGCAGGCGGTCAAGAACATCCTGCCGGCTCTGGGAAATGAGCTGATCGTACTTTTGAAGGAGACATCCATCAGTGGTTATATCGGACTTATGGATCTGACCCGTGGCGGAGACATTATCCGAAGCCAGACCTACAGTGCACTGTTCCCGCTGCTGGTAGTAGCTGCAATCTATCTTGTGATCGTTTGTTTCCTTACCTATCTGGTAGGAAGACTTGAAAGGAGGCTGAGAACCAATGAGCGTAAGTAATGAAGTACTTCTGGATGTGCAGGGACTTGAAAAGGCCTATGGCGGCAATCAGGTTCTCAACGGGATCACCACACAGATCCGCAGAGGTGAAGTAGTAGCCATCATCGGACCATCCGGCTGTGGTAAATCCACATTTCTCCGTTCCCTGAATCTCCTTGAGGAGCCGACCGGGGGAAAAATCCTCTTTGAGGGAACCGACATTACAGATCCAAAGGTGGATATCAACCGTCATCGTCAGAAAATTGGAATGGTATTCCAGCAGTTCAATCTGTTTCCTCATAAGACGGTAAAAGAGAACATCATGCTCGCACCGGTAACACTGAATCTTATGAGTAAGGAAGAGGCTGAAAAAACGGCACTGGAGCTGCTGAAGCGAGTAGGTCTTCCTGATAAGGCAGATTCCTATCCGGATATGCTTTCCGGCGGTCAGAAGCAACGTATTGCCATTGCAAGATCGCTTGCCATGAATCCAGATGTGATGCTGTTTGACGAGCCGACATCTGCTCTTGATCCGGAGATGGTCGGAGAGGTTCTGGAGCTGATGCAGGAGCTTGCAAAATCCGGCATGACCATGGTTGTGGTAACTCATGAGATGGGCTTTGCCCGCGAGGTGGCAACCAGAGTTCTTTTCATTGATGAAGGAACGATCCAGGAGGAAAATTCTCCTGAGGAATTCTTTGCAAATCCAAAGAATAAAAGACTTCGTGAGTTTCTTTCAAAGACGTTATAATGACATTATAAATATAAGAATATTAAAAACGGATGCTTTATCCTCCTGTGGAAATGCTGCAGGAGATAAAGCATCCGTTTTTTTATATTCACAGAGCAGCGATGCCGTTATTTCGATGGCTGGTTCAGATCACTGTAGGTCACATCCTCAAAGGGGAGGACGATCCGTTCTCTCCTGGCCGAGGAAAGGTAGATGCCTTTTACCATTTCAAGGGTTTTTCGGCCTTCCAGCCCGTCGATGACAACGGGGAGATCCTCACGGACGGAACGGTAGAAATCACGGATCTGCAGGTGATGGCTGCTTCCCCAGTAATCAGGACCCACATTTGTGGTTTCATAAGTGTTTCGGATCTCGGCATAGGTGCCGTCCAGCTCGTAATAGCCCATGTCCTGCTTCAGACCCAGGCGGCCTTTTTCACCGATCAGCTCAATATTGATCGGGGAATCGGTTCCGTAAATGTTGCATGCATAGAGATTATAAAGACAGCCGTTTTTGAACATGATAGCAGCGTCTGCGGCATCCTCCACCTTTACAAAATGATGAACATAATTATGAACACTTCCGTCGATCCATTCCACATCGGAATCCAGCATATATCGAACACGGTCAATGCTGTGGATCGCCTGGTCTATGAGAACACCGCCACCCTCTTTGTCCCATGTTCCCTTCCAGTCACTTCCGCTGTAATAGTCGAGCGGACGGTTCCAGGTCAGATAGGAACGGGCGGTAAGGATCTTTCCGAAATCACCCCGCTGGATCATTTCACGGAGCTTTTCCACACTTTTTGTGTAACGGGTCTGGAAGATAACGCCCAGCTTTACATGAGTTTCTTCGGCGGTACGGATCATTTTGTCTGCATCCTGAAGACAGGTGGCGATGGGTTTTTCGGTAAGGACATTAATGCCGGCTTTCATGGCTTTGATGGCCATGACCGGGTGCAGGAAATGCGGCAGACAGAGATGTACCACATCAATATCTTTATCCAGGATCTCATCAAAGTCCGTAGTCCAGGAACAGTTAAATTCCTCTGCAAAGGAACGGGCAAGAGCGGGGTCCTTATCGACAGCATATATTAATTCTACTTCGTCGCTGAGACGATGGAATGCATCCGCATAAGAGACAGAAATACGGCCGCAGCCTACAATAGCAGCTTTCAGTTTTTTCATGGCTTCCTCCTTATATCATCCGATAAAAAAATTCGTCAGATCCTGATTTGTAAAAGAATAGTGGATATCAAAAAAGTATTTCATGGCTCCGTTCAGGAACGAATCGCTCTGGAGCTGAGAGTAACGGACGGTCACATTATCTACCATCCTGCGAAAACCTGTTTTTTTCAGGTCTTCCCGCACTTCGTTGAGAAAATATTCGCCAAGAGCAGGGATTTTTCCGCCGAGAACGATCAGAGATGGATTTACGGTACTGATCAGATTACTCAGGGCGATGGACAGCTCCCATGCCATCTCCTTTACCATGGCAAGAGCGGTTGGATCGCGGAAAGTGGCAGCCTTTCCCAGATCTGAGAAGGTGATTTCTGAAAGTGCGCTTAAGGATGGAATCTGTCCGAATTCCGGGATCCTGTTTTTCAGAGCCTGTTCCGAGATCATAACCTCCAGACATCCATGATTTCCGCAGATACATTCCGGACCGTGAGGATCAATGGAATAATGGCCGAATTGGGTAAAAGATCCGCTGGCAGTTCCGAGCATACTCCCTTCTGTGAAAAGGGTGGCACCGATGCCGCGACCGAAATTGAGAAAGGCAAAATTTTTCTCTTTTATATTTCCATAGACCTTTTCTGCATAGGAATAGCAGGCAGTATCATTGAGAAGATCTACCGGGTATCCCGGGAATGCAGTCTTCAGAGATTTAATGATCTGAGTGCTTTCCATGGAAGGCAGATTCAGGGTCGTGGAATATACTTCATTGCTGGAGGCATCGATCATGGCAGACATTACTACACAGATGCCAAGGATACGATCAGGAGCACAGTGTTCCAGAATGGATTCCCGGAAACAGGAGCAGGAGCATGCAACGTGATTTTCATCTTCGGAAAGCTTTCGTGCTTCGTGAAAGACGGAAGTGCCGGCAATGTCTACCAGATAAGCCTCTACAGTATTCTCATGCCAGTTCATGACAACGATGTAGTAGCTGTTCATCCGTACCTGAAGACAGTTCGGCTTACGTCCGATGCTGTCGGATTCTCCGATACCGCTGTCCACGATGAATTCCCTTTCGATCAGTTCGTCTACAAGAGTAGATACGGTTGTCTTGCTGAGCTTCGTCTGTTTGGCAAGGTGTGCTCTGGATATTCCGGGACTGGAATAGATGGAAGTATAGAGCCGTTTCATATTCGTGTTCTTAATAACCTGCTGATTGACAAGTTTCATAGTTTCTTTTCATCTCCAATCCTTTAAAAATAAACGGTACCGAAAAAATGGTAAAGTCTCCGTACTAAATATATCCTATCATAGATGCAGAAAATAATCAACATGTGGCTGTACAAAGAAAATAGTGATTATCATGAAAGGAAAGATAAAGGAAACTGACAATTACAAAGAAAATACAATATAACACAGATATTTTCATCGAGGATTTGCAGAAGAACTGGAATAAATAGTACGGCGAAAGGATTAATTGTCTTTATATGTAAAAAATGCACAAATAAACCAAGAAATATTGTTAATTATACAAGAAATGCACATTAAATGGCGAAAAAGCAGGAAAGAATGTTGACAGATACGGCAAAGGGTGCTATCCTAAATCCAAGCTAAGAACGGCAAAAAAGAGAGCTTACAGCAAAAAACACAGATGTTTCTGCAGAAAGCTTTTATTTTTTGGAATATTAGTTAGGCCACTGGACAAATAAAGAGAGGTAGAGAGATGAGAATAGGCGTGATTGGATGCGGCGGAATGGGAACGACTCATTACTTATCCCTGAAAGTCTTATCAGAAAAAGAGGATGATGTTGAGGTAGTTGCTCTGTCTGACTGCAGAAAAGAATTTCTGGACAAGGCGGCATCATACTTTCCGGAAGCTGCCACGTATGAATACGGAATGGAACTGCTTGAAAAGGAACAGCTGGATATTGTACATATCTGTCTTCCAAGCTATCTGCATGCAGAACATGCAGTAAAGGCGCTGGAAAAGGGGATGAATGTACTGGTTGAAAAACCGGTATGTCTGACTGAAGAGGATTGCCAGATGCTTCTTGAAGCAGAAAAAAGATCCGGGAAGAAGGTTATGGTAGGCCAGGTAGTACGTTCCTTTGAGGAATATAAATATCTGAAGGAAGCTTACGACACAGAAAAATTCGGAAAGCTGAAATCTATTACTATGGAACGTATCAGCGGAGATGTGAAATGGGGATTTGAGGACTGGTTCCATAAGGAAGAAAAGAGTGGTTCTGTTGTGCTGGATCTTCACGTGCATGATCTTGATTTCCTGCGTTATATGCTGGGGGAGCCGGACAGCTTCCAGGTAAATGCCAGCAGATTTGAAAGTGGTATGATCAATCATATCATCACGGAGTATGAATTCGGAGATGTTTTTGCTGTAGCAGAAGGTATCTGGGATGAGTCACCGGCAATGAAGTTCCATGCAGCGTTCCGTGCACATTTTGAGGATGCTACGATAGAATTTAACGGTGCCCAGTCACCGAGCCTGACAGTATATAAGAAAGACGGAACTGTGGAGACGCCGGAACTTAAAGCTGAATATGAAGGCGAAAGTGATGTGGCGGGGATCAATGTTTCCAATCTGGGACCATATTATACAGAAATCAAATATTTCCAGGAATGCGTCAGAGAAGATAAACCTGTAGAGGTTGCTCCTCTGATCGAAGGAGTAAGATCCGTACAGCTTGGAATTAAAGAGTGGAATGCGGCAAAAGAGTACGTAGACGCACACGAAAGCAAATAATGAAATTTTCACTGAAGGCAGTGAGAAAAATAAAAAAGCTATTCAAAAGGAGGATATGCAAATGAAAAAAAGAGTGATTTCTATTCTGTTATCAGCAGCAATGATCTCATCAATGGTAGTCGCAGGAGGGGTAACTGCACATGCCGAGGAAAATGTAACACTGAATGTATTTGATGCACATGCTTATGGTCTGGATGAGTATGACGAGATGGTAAAAGCCTTCGAGGAATCACATCCGGGTGTGACTGTTGACGTACAGCATGCAGCTAACGATTATGACACACTGCTTCAGTCCAGAGTAAACTCCGGAGATACACCGGATGTATTTGATGCTGAGGCCGGAACAAAAGCGAAAATGTACTATGATTACGCTTATGACTGGAGCAATGATACAGAGGTTCTGGACAAATTCAATGAGGACGCTGTAAACCTTGGAAAAGATGATGAGGGAAATGTAAAATCTCTTCCATGGACCTATGAGAACATGGGTCTGATCTACAACAAAGACTGCTTTGAGAAAGCTGGTATCGACAAGCTTCCGACAAACATGGATGAGCTGGAAGAGGCATGCAAGAAGCTGAAGGATGCAGGCATCACTCCGTTTGCGCTTGCTTCAAAGGAAACATGGGTATTAGGACAGGTTGCAACACATTTCATGATCGACAAAGACAAAACAGCTGCTGAGACAGTAGATGCGATCAAATCCGGAGAGATATCATTTGCAGATATGCCTAACTGGGAGAACCTTTACAAGTTTCTTGATCTTGCTGTAGAGTATGGTCCGGATAAGCCGCTTGAGGTTGACTGGGAGACATCAGAGAATATGCTTGCAAACGGCGAAGCAGCTATGATCCATATGGGTGACTGGTGCCAGTCTACACTGGATTCCTTTAATCCGGATGCAAATCTTGCATTCCTTCCATTCCCGGTAGGCTCCGGTGAAGATGATGCAACTGTATTATCCTCCTGTAACTGGACTTATATTGTAAACAAAGATTCCAAGAATCTGGATCTTGCAAAAGAGTATTGTGAGTTTATCCTTACCTCCGAAGAAGGCCAGAAATGGATGGCAGAAGGTGTAGGCGCTGTTCCTGGTGCAAAGTCTGATATGAAAGTAACCGGCGCTCTTGCAAATGATGCTAAGACCTATATCGATGCTGGAAAGACAAACGGCTGGATCCACACAATTGCTCCTGGCAGCTACGCAGATGAGTGTGGTCCGTATCTCCAGTCCTACATGCTTGGAGATATGAGCGCAGATGAAGTAACACAGCTTTTCCAGGATTTCTGGACATCTGCAGAATAACAAGGAACTCCAGGAGCCGAAGAGAAACAGATTTGTTGATTTTGGGCTGACGGAATGTAACTGACAAAAGAGGGAGACAGGCAGCAGGTTTGCCTGTTTCCCCAATATAAACCAAAGAAAAATTGAATTTCTGGAGGGGATAGGATTGAAAAACAAAAAAACAAAGGATCTGGCAATTTTTGCATTGTTTGTCTTTCCGGCAGTTGCTTTTGTACTGTTTGCCACAGATATTCCATTTGTAATGAATCTGTACTATTCGGTATTTAATTGGAATGGAATCGGCAAGAACATGGAATTTGTAGGACTTGCCAACTATGTGAAAATTTTTACTGCTGACCCGCTTTTTTGGAAAGGTGTCAGATTTACTCTTAAATTTGCAGTATTTTATGTTGTTATCGTAAATATCGTTTCTCTCACAGTTGCTATCGTAATGGCACGTGAGAACAAAGTGAACAGTCTTGGACGTGCTTTTTATTATATTCCTTACATTATCAGTCTGACAGCGATCAGTCTGATCTGGAAATTTATCCTGGGACCTGGCTTTGAGGCTCTTTACAGTGTTACAGGATGGGAATTCTTTAACTGGAGCTGGCTTGGAACACCGAAGCTTGCTTTTTATGTAGTTGTTGTCATGGCAGTATGGCAGAATCTTGGTTTTTACATGGTCAATTATATCGCAGGAATCATTGCAGTTCCGGGGGAACTTCTGGAAGCGGCAAGAATCGACGGAGCAACATCTTTTCAGGTATTCCGCAAGATCACAATTCCGATGATCATGCCTGCAATCTCGATCTGTATGCTGACATCAATGACATTTGCGTTTAAATTATTCGATATTATCATGGTATTTACAAAGGGCGGACCTGCGAATTCAACTGTTTCCGTTGCATATAACATTTATAAGGAAGCTTTTGTTAACAGCAAATATGGTCTTGCTACTGCCAAATCTCTTGTATTTGTAGTGTTTGTTCTGATCATTACAGCAATTCAGATGAAGATTACCAAGAGTAAGGAGGTTGAGGCATAATGAAGAAGAAACCAAAGAACCTGCGGCAGGTGAATGCACTGACGATTATTATTTTTGTATGTGCGATATTCTGGCTGATGCCGCTGGTATTGATCTTTATAAACTCGTTTAAACCCTACAATGATATGCTGCAGGATTTCCTGGCTCTGCCCAAATCCTGGAGCCTGAAGATGTACATTGAGACCTGGACAAAATTCGGGTTCCCGTCTCTGATCTTTAACACATTGCTTTATACATTCTGTACGGTCATCCTGGTGGTGCTCATTGCGCCGATGGCAGCCTATAAGCTTGCAAGAACAAAAAACAGACTCAGCAAAGTATGCTTTGTTCTGATCATCATGCCAATGATGGTTCCGTTCCAGTCTTATATGATCACTTTGACAAGACTGGTTTCGAATGTGAAGCTGACAGGGACAAGAACCGGATATATTCTGGTAAGTGTAGGATTGTGTATGCCGTTGGCTGTATACATGATCCATGGATTTGTAAAAAATGTGCCTATCGATCTGGAAGAGTGTGCATGTATTGACGGTGCAGGTAAGATCCGTACCTATTTCAGCATTGTACTTCCGCTTCTGAAACCGATCCTTACTACGGTCGTTGTTTTGGATGCACTGGCAACCTGGAATGATATCATCACCAACCAGCTGATCGTTGGCGGAAACACAGTGGCAATGAATATCCAGAATGCACTGTACATGCAGTTTTCAGCACAGACAGCAGACTGGGAGCATGCGCTTCCTGGAATCGTAATGTCTATGATACCGAGTCTTATCTTCTTTGTTGTGATGCAGAAGCATATTGTAGGTGGTATTACTGCCGGCGCAGTAAAAGGCTGATCTTGGTGGTATAAGTAGTATAATATGAGATAATACTGGAAGGAGAACAGAACCTATGAAAGTTGGAGTTTTGATCGAATTTACAAGCAATACAGATATTGATGCAAAATTTGCTGAGTTGAAGGAAATGGGTGTGGACAGCTGCCAGCTGGTATGCTGGGATCGTCCAACACTTCACGATGATGCCATGGCAGAGGTTATCAATAAAGGACTGGAGAAATACGGGATCCATGTAACCGCATTCTGGTGCGGATGGGAAGGTCGCAGAGTCTGGGATTTTTATGAAGGACAGCTGACGCTTGGCCTGATTCCGTCTGATTACAGAGTTGAGAGACTGAAGATGCTTATGGAAGGTTCTGACTTTGCGAAAAAGATCCATGTGACAGACCTGGCAACACACGTTGGCTATATGCCGGAAAATCCATACGATCCGAAATACGAGGAAGTATTGGTTGCATGTAAGGCTATTGTGGAAAAATGCAAGGAAAACGGTCAGAATTTCCTGTTCGAAACAGGACAGGAAACTCCGGTAACATTAAAGCGTGCGATCCAGGATATTGAGAAAGCGGTCGGAAAAGGAAATGTGGGAATTAACCTTGATCCTGCAAACCTGATCATGTACGGAAAGGCAAATCCGGTAGATGCTCTGGAGGTTTTTGGTGAGTATGTTATGGGAATTCACGGAAAAGACGGAAAATATCCCACGGACGGACATCATCTGGGTGACGAAGTTCCTCTTGGTCAGGGAAAAGTAAATTATCCCGCATTTATTGCGAAGTTGAAAGAGATTGGTTATCAGGGAGATATTACCATTGAACGTGAGATTTCCGGTGAGGAACAGAAAAAAGATATCCGTATGGCCAAAGATCTTCTGGATAAATTAATCGCAGAATAAGAGCTGAGGAAAAACTATGATTATTTATATTGGGAAAGATTATCAGGATGTAAGCAGAAAAGCAGCTAATATCATGTCTGCACAAATTATCATGAAACCGGATGCGGTTCTCGGGCTTGCCACCGGCTCCACACCGGTGGGCATGTATACACAGCTGGTAGAATGGTACAAAAAGGGGGATCTGGATTTTTCCAGGGTGACAAGCGTGAATTTGGATGAGTACAAGGGACTTTCCGGCGACAATGACCAGAGTTATCGCTATTTTATGGATCATAATCTCTTTGACCATGTAAATATTGACAAAGCACGGACCTTTGTGCCTGACGGACTGGAAGAGGACAGCGATAAGGCATGTGCACAGTATAACGAAATCATCCGGCAAACCGGAGGTGTGGACATGCAACTGCTCGGTATCGGCGGGAACGGACACATCGGCTTCAATGAGCCGGGAGATGCCTTTGAAAAAGAAACGCATTGTGTGGATCTGACAGAAAGTACCATTAGAGCCAATTCAAGGTTTTTTGAAAGCATGGCTGAGGTCCCGAAACAGGCCTACACTATGGGAATTAGGAATATCATGGCTGCAAAAAAGATCCTTCTTGTGGCAACGGGAATATCCAAGGCAGAGGCTCTGTATAATTCCCTGTACGGACCGATCACACCGAGGGTTCCGGCATCTATCCTGCAGCTTCACCCGGATCTTACGGTTGTGGCAGATGAAGATGCACTGAGTATGATCCGCAAAAAAATAAAATAAAAATCCGGAATACAACTGTCGGATCAAAAAAGGATGGCTTCCGATTCCTGCCTGTGCAGGAACGGAGGGCCATCCTTTTTTTGCTGCTCAGTGGATTTCTTCACCGGCAGTTTTCTGTGCGGTTTTTATTTCATTGTAACAGTATTTGATGATAGATTTTCTGGTTATGATCCCGATGAAGGAGCCCTGGTCATCTACCACCGGCACGAAGTTCTGATTAATGGCGCGATCCAGGAGGTCTTCCATATTAGAATCTGCATGGACTGGTTTGTAGGTGGCACGGCGTGGGATCGCCATGATCGGGATTCCCTCTGTTTCCTTGATGTCGTGAATATCTGCACGGCGCATGCCCCAAAGGAGATCTCCCTCTGAGATAGTGCCGAGATATTTGCCGTCCATGGTGAGGATAGGGATGCAGGAGTACTTGCGGTGCTCCATTTTTTCGAGGGTCTGGCGAAGAGTTTCATCCTCAAAGATGTAGGCTACTTCGCTTTTGGGAATCAGAAAAAACAGAATGTTCACGTTATTACCTCATTTCCGCAAAAATTATAAATAAATCTGTAAGCTGTTTTTAGAGAAGCTGAAGTCCGTGTGTCTCTGCAACATCTGTGATCTCCTTCGGCCAGAGAGAGACATGTACTTCTCCGATGTGTGCTTTACGAAGGAAGAACATACAGATCCTGGACTGTCCGATACCACCGCCGATGGTGTACGGAAGCTCTTTGTTCAGGATAGCTTTCTGGAATGGAAGTTCTCTTCGGTCATCACAGCCTGCTTCGGTGAGCTGGCGGTCAAGTGCGTCCTCGTCAACACGGATTCCCATTGATGAAAGCTCAAGGGCAATGTCAAGTACCGGATAGTACACGAGGATATCACCGTTCAGTTCCCAGTCATCATAGTCCGGGGCACGTCCGTCGTGGCGTTCGCCGTTGGTGAGGGTTTTGCCGACTTTCATAAGGAAGACAGCACCTTTTTCACGGGTGATCTGATATTCACGTTCCTTCGGTGTGCAGTCCGGATACATGTCAAGAAGCTCCTGAGTTGTGATAAAGAAGATGTCCTTTGGAAGGATCTCCTCGATGTAGTCATATTGTACAGCCATGTATTTCTCGGTTTTACGAAGGACACTGTAAATGGTGCGTACGGTTTCCTTGAGAGTTTCAATGGAACGCTCTTCTTTGGAGATGATCTTTTCCCAGTCCCACTGGTCTACGTAAACGGAGTGGATATTGTCCAGATCTTCATCCCGGCGGATTGCTATCATATCTGTGTAAAGACCTTCTCCGTGAGAAAATCCGTATTTTTTCAGTGCGTAGCGTTTCCATTTGGCAAGGGAGTGTACGATCTCGGCGTTGCTTCCTTCGATAGATTTGATATCAAAACTTACCGGGCGTTCTACACCATTAAGGTTGTCATTAAGGCCGGATTCCGGGGCTACAAATGTTGGGGCGGATACTCGGAGAAGGTTCAGCTTCTGTGAGAGTGTCTGCTGGAAGAAATCTTTTACTGTTTTGATCGCAATCTGTGTGTCATGGAGGTTCAGGTCTGCATGATAGGTTGCGGGAATCGTGATTGTATTCATTATCGGCTCCTCCTGATGATTTTTATGCTTATTGCTCTGTGGGGTATTATAGCAGAAAATGGGTGGAGTGGCAATATAATGAGAGGGGAAGTCTTTTGGGGTATCGTAGAAAAATACTGGGTATTAAATGCCTGGTGTGATATACTGAAAAAAGAATGCTTATGTTTACGATGGAAATATAAATATCCGTTTTAACGGATAGAATGGAGGGAGTTTATGGCAGGTGAAAGGTGTCAGGTTTGTGGGGGTAAGGTTGTAAATGGCAGGTGTTCATTATGTGGGATGCCTTACAGAAATGATGAGGCGTTATATCATCTGAATGAGCCCCGGGAGGTACATTATAAACATGCTTCCGCCAAAGTGAGGGATATGATGCGGCGGTATGGACAGGATGCTGATCAAACAACACAACATAACGGAAACGTGAACCGGAATATGAAGAATACGAACGTGAACCGGAATACAAACGTAAACCGGAATACAAACGTGAACCGGAATACGAATGCAAGCCGTAATACAGATTTGAATCGGAATTCAGCCGGAAGCCGGAATACAGGTGCGACAGCCGGACGTAAGACTGCTGCTGCAGATAATACCAGGAACAAAACAATGGTGGGCAGGAATCATACGGGAGTTTTAGATCAGGGGAAAAAACAGCAGAAAAAAGATCAGAAAAACAGCGGGGCAGGTTGGATCATATGGATCATAGTGACACTGGCCATGCTGTTTCCTAAATTATGGGATTTCCTTGCAGACTGGATCGGAACGAATTTGTGAGAATATTTCAGCAGTGAGATCAGGCAGTGCTAAGTGTCTGTATTTTTGTGTATACAGAAATATCCCTTTTCTTTTCTTCTCAGCTGTGTTATACTCATGCCTAGCACAACATATAGATGAAAAACAATATATAGAGAATATAGGTACTATATATAGTATTTTAGCATAGCGGCTTATATATAGCACAGGGAGGGATGAGCAATGTTATATGTGATCAAAAAAGATGGGACAAGAGAGGAGTTTAATCCGCAGAAGATCGTGGCTGCCGTGAACAAATCCGCAGAGCGTATTCTTTATACTTTTTCAGAAGAGGAGAAGGATTTTATCTGCCGTTTTGCCCAGGAGCATGCGGATTCCCTTGGAAAGAATGAGATCGAGATCCAGGAGATGCACAACATCGTGGAGGGGGCTCTGGAGCGTGTGAATCCGGCAGTTGCCAAGAGCTACCGTGATTATCGGAATTACAAGCTGGATTTTATCCATATGATGGATGATGTATATACCAAGAGTCAGGCAATCCGTTATATAGGTGATAAAAGTAATGCCAATACAGACAGCGCCCTTGTTGCCACGAAACGAAGCCTGATCTTTAATGAGCTGAACAAGGAACTCTATCGGAAGTTTTTTATGAACCGTAATGAGCTTCAGGCATGTAAGGACGGCTACATTTATATTCATGACCAGTCTGCACGTCTGGATACCATGAATTGCTGTCTGTTCGATGTGGCAGCTGTTTTAAGTGGCGGTTTTGAGATGGGCAATGTCTGGTATAACGAGCCGAAGACTCTGGATACAGCCTTTGATGTTATGGGGGATATCATTCTCAGTACAGCAGCACAGCAGTATGGTGGCTTTACAGTGCCGGAGGTTGATAAGATCCTGGCACCGTATGCAAAGAAAAGCTATGATAAATATATTTCCGAATTTATGAAATACTCGGATGAGAGCTGGAGTGGCCGCGAGGAGCGAGCTATTGAATATGCTCTTGATAAGGTCCGCAGGGATTATGACCAGGGATGGCAGGGAATTGAGTACAAGCTGAATACCGTCGGTTCTTCCAGAGGAGATTATCCGTTTGTTACGGTGACACTTGGTCTCGGAACCGAGCAGTTTGAGAAGATGTGCACGATTTCCCTTCTTGAGGTCCATCAGGGAGGACAGGGGAAGGCCGGACATAAGAAACCGGTACTTTTCCCGAAAATCGTATTCCTTTATGACAAGGAGATCCATGGTCCCGGAAAGTGTTGTGAGGATATTTTTGAGGCTGGTGTGGAGTGTTCCTCCAAGACTATGTATCCGGACTGGCTGTCTATGTCCGGTGCGGGATACATTTCCAGTATGTACAGGAAATACAAGAAGGTCATCAGCCCGATGGGATGCCGTGCTTTCTTAAGTCCGTGGTATGAGCGTGGCGGTATGGAGCCGGCGGATGAGAATGATACGCCTGTTTTTGTGGGACGTTTTAACATTGGTGCGGTAAGTCTTCATCTTCCGATGATCCTTGCCAAGGCCAGAGCAGAGAGTAGAGATTTCTATGAGGTTCTGGATTTCTATCTGGAAATGATCCGTAACCTGCATATCCGCACTTACGAATATCTGGGACAGATGCGTGCATCCACCAACCCGCTTGCATACTGTGAAGGCGGTTTCTACGGCGGACATCTGAAACCGAATGAAAAGATCGGTAAGATTCTGAAGCCTATGACAGCTTCCTTCGGTATCACAGCATTAAATGAGCTTCAGGAGCTTTATAATGGCAAATCTATTGCCGAGGATGGGGCGTTTGCTCTGGAAGTCCTGAAATATATCAATGACAAGGTAAATCAGTACAAGAAGGAAGACGGTTATCTTTATGCGATCTACGGAACACCGGCAGAGAGTCTCTGTGGCCTTCAGGTAGAGCAGTTCCGTAAGATGTATGGAATCATCGAGGGCGTTTCTGACAGACCGTATGTGAGCAACAGCTTTCATTGCCATGTAACAGAGGATGTGACTCCGATCGAGAAACAGGATCTGGAGGGACGTTTCTGGGAGCTCTGCAATGGCGGTAAGATACAGTATGTACGTTATCCGATCGGATACAACAAAGAAGCTATCCGTACGCTGATCCGCAGAGCCATGGATTTGGGATATTATGAGGGAGTGAACCTTTCTCTTGCATACTGTGACGATTGTGGACATGAGGAGCTGGAGATGGATATATGCCCTGTCTGCGGTTCCAGAAACCTGACCAAGATCGACCGTATGAACGGATATCTTTCCTACAGCCGTGTCCATGGAGATACCCGCCTGAATGAGGCGAAGATGGCTGAGATCGCTGAGCGAAAATCTATGTAAATGCTGGCTGTCCGATCAACTGTGGAACAGTGATCGGACAGCCAGACGGTATAAAAAATATCCCGCAGAGCTGCCGGTAAGACCAGCAGCCGTCTGCGGGATATTTTCATGTAAAGTGAAGGTTCACATTTCACTTTGTATTCTGAGTCCGTAAAATGATTATTTAATGATAGTTCCGGTCTTCTCACGGTAGCCGTCTTTTGCATGGGCCATGTCTGTGATGATGGTACGGCGTCCGGTTCCCTTCTCCACAAAGGAAACACCTGCTTCGATTTTAGGAAGCATGGAGCCTGCCGCAAACTGTTTGCCGGCAATATATTTCTTGGCATCTTCTGTGGAAATAGTATCCAGATAAGATTCATGATCCGTATTATGGTCAAGGCTTACTTTCTCGACGCTTGTAAGGATCATCAGAGTGTCAGCGTTCAGTTCTTCTGCAAGAAGTCCTGCTGCCAGGTCTTTCTCGATGATGGCGCTGGCACCATTCAGCTGAGTTCCCTGCTCAAGAACCGGGATTCCGCCGCCGCCAGCAGCAATGACGATCTGCTCTGCAGCAGAGAGGACCTTCACGGTTTCGATCTCTACAATCTTCTGTGGCTTCGGTGCTGCAAGGATACGTCGGTACTGGCCCTCACCCACCTTTGTAACAAAGTTTCCTTTTTCTTCTTCAGCCTCGGCCTCTTCTGCGTTGAGAACACGTCCAATGATCTTCTCCGGCTCTGCGAATGCTTCATCGTATGGATCGATGACAACCTGTGTCAGAACTGTGCTGACCGGTTTGTAGATTCCTCTGGAGATAAGCTCGGCACGAATGGCGTTCTGAAGGTCATAGCCGATATAACCCTGGCTCATGGCGGAACATACGGACATTGGTGCAAATGTATAATCAGGATGTGCCTTACCGAATTCATTCATTGCGGTGTGGATCATCCCTACCTGCGGACCGTTGCTGTGGGAGATCACCACGCGGGTTCCCTCCTCTACCAGATCTGCGATTACCTTCGCTGCGAGTTTTGTAGCTGTTTTTTGCTCTGGAAGTGTGGTGCCAAGTGCCCGGTGGCCTAATGCAACTACTACGGTTTTTTCGCTCATAGGAAATACCTCGTTTCTCTTTAAAATTGGAATGAAATCAGTTACTGTATCCAGTAACGAGTATTATATTTTATTATAAAAGACCTATGTGGGAAATGCAATAGAAAATCGAGTGTTTTCCAAGACCGGAAAAACTGTCATTGCTGTTCAATGGTAATATTCCTCGAGGTGTTTTTTGTGAGCGAAGGTCACAGAAAACCCGAGACATACCGCACGAATTTATGCGATCAGCATAAATTCTGTGCATCTCGAAGTGTGTTACTGAGAACAGCGTGAACAGCAACAAACCGCCTGATTCGGTCAGACGGTTTGCTTCTTACTATTTTTTGAGGGGGGAGATAGAGAGTGGTTTTTCATCTATCCAACACCTATTATATAGAGAAAATATGTTTAAAATATGTCGTTAATCTAAAAGAAATGGAAAATTTATAAAGAAAGTTTAAACAAACTTTATAATTTTTATATCCGGTTGCACATGGTCTGGGAATGTGATACATTGAAAAAGTCTTGATCCTGCATTCTGCGGGATCTGTTCACGCATCGTTTCGATGCAGAAATCCATTTTATTTTATCGAAAAAACACTGATCATGCACCATTTGCCGGGGAGGGATGCCTTTGTCTGTGGAAAAGTAAGTTTCTGTAAAAAAAACATGTGTATAAGAAATGCCAGATCAGGCAGAAATGAGGAAGAGCCATGAAAAACAGAATATGGAAACAGATGAAGAAAGTCGGAATTGTGACAGTGCTGACAGGAGTCATGTTGGGAGGAACAATAGAACCGAAGCTGATCCTGGGAGCAGATTTTTTGCCGGGACAGGTACCGTTTATCGATCAGAGTGTGTTCTGGAAAGATAGAGAATCCGGACAGGCGGAGCTTGGAATCCGAATCCGCGGCTTGAATGAATGGCTGTCCGGGAGAAGGTTTTCGGAGGATAAGGAGAAAAATGAGAAGTGGGACGATGAACTTCAGGAGACTGAAGATCCATCGGTGGAGCAGGAAGAAGAAACAGAACAGAAGCTGCTGGAGGATGACTGGCAGAAGGAAGAAGAGACAGAACAGGAGCTGCCAGAGGATGACTGGCAGAAGGAAGAAACAGAACAGGAGCTGCCAGAGGATGACTGGCAGAAGGAAGAAGAAACAGAACAGGAGCTGACGGAGGATGGCTGGCAGAAAGAAGAGACAGAACAGGAGCTGCCGGTGAATAAGGTTGTGGAAGGAATCGCAATAGAAATGGAGGAAAGATATGAGCACGTGGAGCAGCTGGCATCCGGGGAAACAGTACAGCCGGAGGATGAAGAGCAGGAGAAAACGGGTCCGTTCACACCGGAAGGAACGGCGTCCGGAGAAGAAAATGTAGGTGACGAAGAGGAATATGAGTCTGAGGAGATTCAAAAACTGACGCTGGTCACGTATATTTCCGAGTATTTTGTTCCGGAAACGGACTCAGTCCCGAAAAATATGGCTGCACAGCAGATTTCTGTAAGGAGCCAGAGTGGTGAAGCTACAGAGATCACAAAGCTGAAAATCATGCTGAACGTAGAACAGGACGGGCAGGATGAGATCTTTTTCCGGATCCCGCTGATCCTGCGTCAGGAATACCGTTTTCCGGCAGAGAAAAGCAGTTATCCTGTGACTCAGGAGGAACCGCTTCAGAAGGACTGTACCGGTGCGGGAACCTTTCTCCTGACAGAAGAAAATGGGGAAGAGCTGGTGATCGCAGAGGGGATCGCGCCTATGCTGGACGTGGAGGCTGCAGAGGCTGATATGGAATTGTCGGTAACTGCACAGAATGGAAAAATGAAAGCAGGGCAGACCATCTGTTATCAGGTGGAGATCGCTAATACCGGAAAACTGGATCTTGCAGATATCCGTCTGACCAGCAGTCTTTCCTGCCCTAAGATCCGGCAGATGTGGGAAGATGCAGAAGGTCTTCTGACAGAAGGGGCAGTGGCGGAATTTGCGGAATTAAAAGCCGGAGAGAGCAGGAGCTTTTATGTACAGGCGCCGCTTCTGGATGAACAGGAAAAAGATCTGGAGCACCAGGTGGAAGCAGAGGCCAGGGTAAAGGGCAGAGCAGCGGAGGTGATCCGGAAGAACGCCACCACTATAAATAGTCTGGAGGCACTGAAGGCGGATCTTTCTGTAAAGAAAACTGCAGACAAAGAAACCGCTGCACCGGGTGAGACTGTGACCTATCAGATCTGTATCGTGAATACCGGTGAAAAAACGCTTCATTCGGTTGTGGGAACGGAGCGCTTTCAGGCGGCTGGGATCCATGCACAGTTTCTGGAGCAGGAAGGTGTGACGCTCAACAGCAGCCGTACAAAGGCAATGATCCAACAGATCCCGCCGGGAGAGGCAGTTTCTCTTCAGGCCGTGGTGAAGATCCCGGAAAGAACAGCGGATCAGAAGCTTTTTAACCAGGTGACGGTCACAAGCCAGGAAACTGGAGAGCAATTGATGGAGGCCTCCGCTTCTGTCATAGTAAAAGGAAAGATAACCGTTACGCCGGAAGAAAGACTTTTTGTGCAAAGTGATGACCAGGATCCGGCTTCCGGTCAGACACAGATGGCAAGAGCAGCGTCCACACATCCGAAGACAGAAGATGATACAAGGACGGATCTGTGGACTCTTCTGGCAGTGACAGCTTTTGTGACTGTGCTGGGCGGTATCTGGCTCCGGAAAAAATATGCGGATATTTATGAGAAAAGCTGATGTTACTGAGAACGGAGTGAACGGTAACAAGCTGACATTTTACAAGGCGGCCGTGCCTCAAAGAAACGTTGAAAACAGGGGGGAGGTGTGCTATTCTATATGGTATGTACAGAAAACAAAAATAGTATATTTCCCGCCTCCGGTGTGCTGCCCGTCAGAACGGAAAAAGGGAAAATGGAGGAGAAAAATGAATCTTTTATCCTTATTGGAACATCTTGAATACAAATGCCTTCAGGGAAGTACAGAGCAGGAGGTTTCTTCTGTTGTATATGATTCCCGCAAAGTAGAAGAAGGGAGCCTTTTTATCTGCATCAGAGGTGCGGTCGTGGATGGACATAAATTTATACCTGATGTTGTGGCAAAGGGTGCGAAGACACTCATCGTGGAAGAAGCGGTGGAGGTACCGGAGGATGTGACAGTGATCCAGGTAGAGGATACCCGTTACGCCATGGCCTTTATTTCAGCAGCATGGTTCGGACATCCGGCAGAAAAGCTCAAAACCATCGGTATCACCGGAACCAAAGGAAAAACAACTACAACCTATATGGTGAAATCGATCCTTGAAAATGCCGGATATAAGGTTGGTCTGATCGGAACCATCGAGGCTGTTATCGGGGAGAAGCATATCCCGGCAGCCAACACGACACCGGAATCCTATATGGTACAGAAATATTTTCATGATATGGTAGAAGCAGGTTGCGATGCGGTCGTTATGGAGGTTTCCTCACAGGGACTGATGCTTCACAGGACCCAGGGATTTGTGTTTGATTTTGGAATTTTCACAAATATTGAACCGGATCATATCGGACCGAATGAGCACAAGGACTTTGATGATTATCTGCACTGCAAATCCATGCTTCTCAGGCAGTGTAAGGTGGGTATCGTAAATCGTGACGATGAACACTTTGACCGCATTATCGAAGGCCATACCTGTAAACTTGAAACCTATGGATTTTCCGAAAAAGCAGATCTCCGTGCAGAGGACGCCAGACTTGTTGGAAGAAAGGGCTATCTGGGAATTTCCTATCATGTTAAGGGACTTATGGATTTTCCTGTGGAGATTGATATTCCAGGTAAGTTCAGCATTTACAATTCTCTGACTGCCATTGCCATCTGCCGTCATTTTAAAGTATCCGAGGAGAATATCATCAAAGCTCTGAAGGTGGCCAGGGTCAAAGGCCGTATTGAGATGATCAAGGTATCTGACGAATTTACGTTGATGATTGATTATGCACATAATGCCATGGCGCTGGAGAGTCTTCTCGGAACACTGAAGGAATATGACCCGCACAGACTGGTATGCCTGTTTGGCTGTGGCGGAAACCGTTCCAAGCTGCGTCGTTATGAGATGGGTGAGGTTTCAGGAAAGATGGCAGATCTGACAATCATCACTTCGGATAATCCGCGAGATGAGGATCCACAGGCCATCATTGATGACATCAAGATCGGAATGGCAAAAACAGACGGAAAATATGTAGAGATCCCGGATCGTAAAGAGGCGATCGCCTATGCGATCCATCATGGTGAGCCGGGAGATATCATCGTCCTTGCCGGAAAGGGCCATGAAGATTACCAGGAGATCAAGGGAAAGAAATATCCCATGGATGAGCGCGTACTGATCCGGGAGATCCTGGAAGAAGATCAGAAAGCGTAAATGGATGATCTATGCAGATGTGATCATTGATATTTCTCATGAAAAGCTGGACCGGGATTTTCAGTATCGTGTACCTGAGGAGCTGGTGCAGGCAATAAAACCCGGAGTTGTGGTCACAGTGCCCTTCGGAAAGGGAAATACCCTTCGGAAAGGCTATGTGACCGGAATCTCCGGAACGGCAAAATATGATGCGTCAAAGATCAAGGAAATCCGGGGAGTGTCCACAGACAGTGAGACAACAGAATCCCGGCTGATCGCACTTGCGGCCTGGATGAGGGAGACCTATGGTTCCACCATGATCCAGGCACTGAAAACAGTTCTGCCTGTAAAAGACAAGGTCCGTGCAAAAGAGAAAAGGCTGATTTTTTTTACAGGAAAAAAGGAAGAGGGTCAGGCACTTCTTGGCAAGCTGGAAGGCAGCCGCTTTAAAGCACGTGAGCGGTTTCTTCGGGCAATCCTGGAAGCCGGGAGCCTGGATTATACTTATGCCTCCAAAGAGCTTGGAGCCGGCATTTCCGTTCTTGATTTTTTTGAAAAAAAAGGTCTGATAACCATTGAAAGTCAGGAAATGTATCGCATTCCCGAGGGGCTCGGCCTGGTGAAGGAGAACATGGAACTGAGTCTGAACCAGGAACAGCTTTTGGCAGCAGAGCAGATCTTTCGGGAATGGCAGGAGCCGGACCCAAGGCCTGCACTTCTTTTCGGAGTGACCGGAAGCGGAAAGACCCAGGTTTATATGCGCCTGATCCAGAAGGTACTGGAGGAGGGAAAACAGGCGATTGTGCTGATTCCTGAGATCGCGCTTACTTATCAGACAGTCAGGCGTTTTTATGCCATGTTCGGAGATAAGGTTTCGGTTCTGAACTCCAGACTTTCCCAGGGAGAACGCTATGATCAGTTCAAAAGAGCAAAACGTGGTGAGATCCAGGTGATGGTAGGACCCAGATCCGCACTGTTCACACCGTTTTCAGATCTGGGACTGATCGTTATCGACGAAGAGCATGAACCCACCTACAAAAGTGAGAATACGCCAAGGTACCATGCACGTGAGACTGCCATTGAGAGGGCGCGGATGGAACATGCCCGTGTGGTCATGGGATCAGCCACTCCGTCATTGGAAGCCTACAGTCATGCCTGTGATGGAGAATATCTTCTGGTAAAGTTAAATGCACGTTATGAGGAAAGACCGCTTCCACAGGTATCAATCGTGGATCTTCGGGAAGAATTAAAGAAAGGGAACCGCTCGGTGCTGAGTCTGGAGCTGAAGAGGGATCTGGAGCAGGTCCTTGAAAGAAGAGAACAGGCCATGCTGTTTCTGAACCGGAGAGGATATGCGGGCTTTGTTTCCTGCAGAGCCTGCGGTCACGTTATGAAATGTCCCCACTGTGATGTATCTCTAAGTGAACACAATGGCAATCGTCTGATCTGTCATTACTGCGGCTATGAGACTGTGAAACCGGAAATCTGTCCGTCCTGTGGTTCACCGCACATTGGTGGATTTAAGGCAGGAACCCAGCAGATCGAGAAGGTCATTGAAAAAGAATTCCCGAAAGCCAGGGTACTTCGAATGGATTTTGATACCACAAGGACCAAGGACAGCTATGAGAAGATCCTGGCTTCTTTTGCAAAGCATGAGGCAGATATTCTGGTGGGGACCCAGATGATCGTCAAGGGACATGATTTTCCGAATGTGACCCTGGTAGGAGTGATCGCAGCAGATCTTTCGCTGAATATGGATGACTATCACTGCGGGGAGCGTACATTCCAGCTTCTGACTCAGGCAGTTGGACGTTCCGGCAGAGGGAACCGCCCGGGGCAGGCGGTGATCCAGACATATCAGCCGGAGCATTACAGTATCCAGGCTGCGGCTATTCAGGATTATGAGAAATTTTATAAAGAAGAAATGGGGTATCGGATGCTTCTGGACTATCCGCCGGCAGCCCATATGATGACTGTTTTTGGCGCCTGCCAGGATGAAGAACTTCTGAAAAATGCCATGTATTATATAGAAGTTTTTATCCGCAGGGTAAGTCCGAAGGAAGAGCTTCACATGATCGGACCTGCAGCTGCATCGGTAGGTAAGGTAAAGGATGTTTATCGTCAGGTGATCCATCTGAAGCACAGGGATATCTGTTTTCTCACAGCAGTCAGAGAGAAGCTGGAGAAATATATAGAGATAAATTCCGGATTCCGGAAAATATACATTCAATTTGATATGAATTAAAGGAGAAGAAAAATGGCACTTAGAACAATCCGTGTACAGGGGGATTCTGTACTGACAAAAAAATCCCGGACAGTAGACAAAATGACACCGAGGATCGGGGAACTGATCACAGATATGCTGGATACCATGTATGATGCAATGGGTGTTGGCCTCGCCGCACCACAGGTAGGAATCCTGAAACGTATCGTTGTCATCGATGTAGGCGAGGGCCCGATCGTGCTGATCAATCCGGAGATCCTTGAGACAAGCGGCGAGCAGACTGGTGACGAGGGATGCCTGAGCGTTCCTGGAATGGCAGGACAGGTAACACGTCCGAACTATGTGAAGGTAAAAGCACTTGATGTAAATATGAACGAACAGATCTACGAGGGAGAGGGCCTTCTGGCAAGAGCGTTCTGTCATGAGATCGACCATCTGGATGGAAAAATGTATACAGAGCTTGTGGAGGGAGAACTTCACAAGGTGACTTATGATGAAGAAGACTAAAGGCGGGATACTATGAAGATTATTTATATGGGAACTCCTGACTTTGCGGTGGCGCCTCTTGCAGCACTGGCAGAGAACGGATATGAAGTGGAGGCTGTGATCACACAGCCGGACAAACCGAAGGGCAGAGGCAAAACTATGATGCCTACTCCTGTAAAAGAAGAAGCACTGAAACATGGGATCCCGGTACTGCAGCCGGTGAAGGTAAGAGATCCTGAATTTGTGGAAGAACTGAAAAATCTTGCACCGGACATCATCATTGTTGCGGCATTCGGACAGATCATTCCAAAGAGCATCCTGGATATGCCGAGATTCGGATGCATCAATATCCATGCGTCTCTGCTTCCTAAATATCGTGGAGCTGCACCGATCCAGCAGGCGGTGATCGATGGTGAAAAAGAATCCGGTGTTACCATTATGCAGATGGGAACCGGTCTGGATACCGGTGATATGATTTCCAGGATCGTGGTTCCGCTTGCCAAAGATGAGACAGGTGGAAGCCTGTTTGATAAGCTCGCACAGGCAGGTGCAGAGCTTCTGGTACAAACTTTACCGTCCATTTTTGACGGAACTGCAACCCGCGAGAAACAGCCGGAAGAGAGTCCGACACCATATGCTGCCATGATCTCCAAAAAAATGGGACTTCTGGACTTCAGCAAAAATGCGGAAGAACTGGAGCGTCTGGTAAGAGGCCTTGATCCATGGCCAAGCGCTTTTACCTTTATCAATGGAAAAACATTGAAGGTCTGGAAGAGCTCTGTTCTGGAAAAACAGGCACAGGAAGCACCTGGAACTGTGATAGCCGCTGACAAAGGAGGAATCCAGGTGGCATGCGGCCAGAAGGTACTCGTGCTCCATGAAGTGCAGCTGGAAGGCAAAAAACGCATGGAAGCGGATGCGTTCCTCCGGGGATATCAGTTGAAACCAGGAGACATGTTCAGAGATTCCAGGGAGTGATGAGTTATGTACGGATATGGTTATTACGGATGGGGAATGGACCCCACGATTCTTTTACTTGTGATCGGAATGCTTCTTTCTCTTGCGGCATCCGCAAAGCTGCGCAGTACCTTTGCAGTCTATAAAAAGGTACGGAGTCATTCTGGCATCACCGGTGCGGAAGCTGCACAGAGAATCCTGAGAGCAGCAGGGATCACAGACGTACAGGTGGTTCCGATCCGCGGAAGTCTTACGGATCACTATGATCCGAGAACAAAAACGGTTTCCCTTTCAGAAGATATTTATGGAAGAAATTCTCTGGCGGCTGTGGGGGTAGCAGCACATGAATGTGGCCATGCGATCCAGGATGCGATCAATTATGCACCACTGAATATCCGTTCAGCCATTGTACCTGCCGCAAATATTGGTTCCCAGCTTTCGTGGCCGCTGTTTATCGCAGGGCTGATCTTTTCCATTGATCCGCTGGTAACTCTGGGAATTGTTTTGTTTTCACTGGCAGTACTGTTTCAGCTGGTGACACTTCCAGTTGAGATCAATGCGTCTTCCAGAGCGCTTAAAATGCTGGAAAGTACAGGTATCTTAGGTGCAGATGAAAAAAAGGGTGCAAGAAAAGTACTTACAGCGGCAGCGCTTACCTATGTGGCAGCTCTGGCGGCATCCATTCTGCAGCTTCTGAGACTGATTATCCTTGCAGGAGGTAGAGATCGTGATTAGCAGCGGAGTAAATACCAGAGAACTGATCCTTGAGATCCTGTTACAGATCGAGGAGGAGGGGGAGCACAGCCATATTGCGATCCGGAATGCGCTTTCCAAATATCAGTTTCTTCCGAAACAGGAACGTAGCTTTATTACAAGAGTATGTGAGGGAACTCTGGAATACAGGATCTATATTGATTATGTCATCGATTCTTTTTCCAAGGTTTCTGTAAACAAGATGAAACCGCAGATCCGCGAGATCCTGAGAAGTGCGGTATATCAGCTGAAATTTATGGACAGTGTTCCGGACAGTGCAGTATGCAATGAAGCGGTAAAGCTGGCACAGCGAAAAGGCTTTTATAATCTAAAGCCCTTTGTCAACGGGGTGCTCCGTACGATTGCAAGAGAGATCAGTGATCTGGAGCTTCCTTCCAGGGAAGAAAACGAAGTCCGTTATCTTTCCGTGAAATATTCCATGCCGGAATATCTGGTAGAAAAATGGAAAGCAGCCTACGGAGTGAAGACTACGGAGAAGATCCTGGAGGATTTTCTGACAGAAAGACCGATCACAGTACGGTGCCGTACTCATAAGGCGTCTCTGAGAGAAATCGTCACCAGTCTGAAGTCTCAGGGAGTGACAGTAGAACAGGCTCCTTATCTTCCCTATGCACTGAAGATTTCCGATTACAATCATATTCTGACACTTGAAACCTTCCTTCAGGGAAAGATCCTGGTGCAGGATGTAAGCTCTATGCTCGTAGCGGAAGCTGCAAGTCCGAAAAAAGGAGACCATATCATCGACATGTGCGCTGCACCAGGTGGAAAAAGCATCCATGCGGCAGACAAAATGGGGGATTACGGAAATGTGGATGCCAGAGATGTAAGTCAGTATAAGGCAGATCTTATCGAAGAAAACATCCACAGGACCGGAGTGATCAACGTGGAAGCCAGAGTTCAAGATGCAACGGTATATGATCCGGATTCCGAACAGGCTGCGGATATTGTGATCGCGGATGTACCGTGCTCCGGTTATGGTGTTATCGGCAAGAAACCGGAAATCAAATACCGGGCAACTCCGCAGAAACAGGAAGAGATCGTAATGCTCCAGAGAATGATCCTGGATAAGGCTGCAAAGTATGTGAAACCGGATGGAACGCTGATCTTCAGCACGTGTACCATTGCCCGGGAAGAAAACGAAGAAAATGTATTATGGTTTTTAAAGAACTATCCGTACCGGCTGGAAAGCCTGGATCCGTATATTCCGGAGGAACTGCACTGTAAATCCACGAAGCTTGGCTATCTGCAGCTTCTGCCGGGAATACATAAGACAGATGGATTCTTTATTGCCAGATTCAGAAGGAAATAACAGAAAATGACAGATGTAAAATCCATGACCATGGAGGAATTGAAGGAATTCATGACAAAGATCGGTGAAAAGCCTTTCCGGGCGAAACAGATCTATGCATGGCTTCACCAGCAGCTGGTTACCTCCTGGGATGAAATGACAAATCTTTCCAAAAGCCTCAGGGAAAAGCTTTCGGCTTATCCGATCACAGCGCTGACCCAGGCAGATGTAAGGATCTCAAAAATTGACGGAACCAGAAAATATCTTTTCCGGCTGGAAGATGGAAATGTGATCGAGAGTGTTCTCATGCGGTATCACCACGGAAATTCTGTGTGCATTTCTTCTCAGGTGGGCTGCCGTATGGGATGCAGATTCTGTGCATCTACCATCGGAGGACTGACCAGATGCCTGAAGCCGTCCGAGATGCTGGATCAGATCTACCGTATCCAGGCAGATACCGGTGAACGTGTGGCCAATGTAGTTGTGATGGGAACCGGTGAGCCGATGGATAATTATGACAATCTTGTCCGTTTTGTCCGGATCCTTACCGACGAAAACGGTCTTGGGATCAGTCAGAGAAATGTGACGGTTTCTACCTGCGGGATCGTGCCGAAGATGTATGATCTGGCTGAAGAAAAGCTTCAGATCACTCTGGCACTTTCCCTTCATGCTCCAAATGATGAAAAACGACAGGAATTGATGCCGATCGCGAATAAGTATTCCATGGATGAGGTTCTGGATGCCTGCAGAAATTATTTTGATAAAACAGGCCGAAGGATCACCTTTGAGTACAGTCTTGTAGCCGGTGTCAACGACAGTGAAGAAGATGCGAGACAGCTGGCCGGCCGTATAAAAGGCATCAATTGCCATGTAAATCTGATTCCGGTCAACCCCATCAAGGAACGCTCCTATGTGAGGTCTACTCGACAGGCTGTGGAGAATTTCAAAATAAAACTTGAAAAATACGGAATTAATGTTACTATTAGAAGGGAAATGGGCAGCGATATCGACGGTGCCTGTGGACAGCTAAGAAAAAGTTACATGGAAAAAACAGAAAGCGAGAAGTGACATGAGGATATACTCAGCTACTGATGTAGGGCAGAAGCGTAAGATGAATCAGGATTACGTGTTTGTATCTGAAGGTCCGGTTGGGAATCTGCCTAATCTTTTCACAGTCGCGGACGGAATGGGCGGCCATAACGCCGGTGACTATGCATCCTCACATGCAGTACGGATCCTTGTGGATGAAATCCGTGAAGATGCGGATTACAATCCTGTGAAGGTTATTCGTCATGCGATCGAAGCTGCGAACACGGAGATCAGAAACCGTGCGCAGGAAGACGAAAACCTCCGGGGCATGGGAACCACTATGGTGGTGGCGACTATTGTAGATCAGTATGCCTATGTAGCCAATGTGGGTGACAGCCGTTTATATGTGATCCAGGACGGGATCCGCCAGGTTACCAGAGATCATTCTCTGGTACAGGAAATGGTGAGAATGGGCGAGATCAGCGAAGCGGAAGCACGGAATCATCCGGATAAGAACATCATTACAAGGGCACTTGGTGCAGAGAAAACGGTGGATGTGGATTTCTTTGATCTGAAACTTGAAAAAGGATGTACGATCCTGATGTGTTCAGACGGTCTCAGCAATATGGTTGAAGATGAGAAGATCCAGGAGATCATATCCGATCCGGAAGCAGATATTGATCAGAAGGGCAGTGCGCTCCTTCGGGAAGCAAATCAGAATGGTGGTAAGGATAATATTGCAGTCGTACTGGTAGAGCCATTCACGAATGAGGTGGAAGCATGTTGAAGACGGGAATGATCATAGCCGAGCGTTATGAGATCGTAGGAAAAATCGGAACTGGCGGAATGGCAGATGTCTATAAGGCTATGGACCATAAGCTGAACCGTTTTGTTGCAGTGAAGGTCCTGAAACCGGAGTTTCGGGAAGACACCACGTTTATAAAGAAATTCATAAGTGAGGCCCAGGCGGCAGCTGGTCTTACACATCCGAATATCGTCAATGTATTTGACGTAGGAGATGACGGCGGTGTTTATTACATTGTTATGGAACTGATCGAGGGTATTACTCTGAAGGAATACATCTCCAAGAAGGGGAAGCTTTCCATTAAAGAGGCCACAAGTATCGCAATCCAGGTTTCTATGGGGCTGGAGGCGGCACACAGTCATGGTATCGTTCACAGAGATGTGAAACCCCAGAATATCATTATCTCCACAGATGGTAAAGTAAAGGTGACAGACTTTGGAATTGCCAGAGCTGCATCTTCCAATACGATCAGCTCCAATGTAATGGGATCTGTACATTACAGCTCACCTGAGCAGGTGAGAGGCGGATATAGTGATGAGAAGAGCGATATCTATTCTCTCGGAATCACATTGTATGAGATGGTTACAGGAAGAGTTCCTTTTGACGGAGATACCACTGTGGCGATCGCTATCAAGCATCTGCAGGAAGAGATGGTCCCGCCAAGTGTGTATACACCGGATCTTCCGTACAGTTTGGAGCAGATCATTCTGAAATGTACACAGAAAAGTGTAGATCGTCGTTACAGCCGTATGGAGGATGTGATCGCGGACCTGAAACATTCCCTGATCGATCCCCAGGGCGATTTTGTAAAGCTTACTACAGTTGACAACGATGCCAAGACGGTTGTGATCTCAGAAGAAGAACTTGGTGAGATCAAACATACACCGAAGCAGATCACAAAACCGGAGATTACTACACTTGAGGAAGAAAAATACGACGATAACGATTACGATGATGCAGAGGAAGAATACAGACCGAGATCCGAGCATAGATCCGGAAAGAAAAAGAAGCATCATGGTTCCGGAAGAGGCCTGACTATTGCGGCACTGATCGGCGGGGCAGTCCTTCTGATCGTTCTTGTGGTAGTGCTTGGACGTGCCGCAGGACTGTTTGGAACAGGCAGCAGCGGAACTGCAGACAGTAGCAAGGCAGAGGCGAAGCAGGAATCAGCAGCTGACGGGCTGGCAACCGTTCCTGATCTAGTAGGCAAAACAGAGGAAGAGGCCAAAACACTTGCAAACGATGCACATCTGGGTGTCCAGATGGCCGGTGAGGAGGCATCCGATCAGGAAAAAGGCAGGATCTCCCGTCAGGAGACAGCAGCGGGAACACAGGTTGAAGCCAATACAACTGTGAAATACTGGGTGAGCACCGGAACAGCACAGGTTACGATCCCGGATCTGGATGGACGTACAGGAATTGATGCACAGCAGACTCTGGAAGATCTTGGACTTCAGGTAAATGTCCAGAAAGAATACAGCGACACAGATGACAACGGATATGCACTGGTAGATCCGGGATATGTTTACAATGTCGAGCCGGCAGCAGGTACTTCTGTGCAGGCAGGCTCTTCTGTAACACTGACAGTCAGTCGAGGGGTTGATTATGGCGATAATGCTGAGGTTCCGAGTGTTGTAGGAATGACCAAGGATGCTGCGCTTACTACTTTAGGTAAATTTATTGATATTCAGATAACAGAACAGCAGAGTACAGAAGCTGCAGGTACAGTTATCGCACAGGATCCGGAAGCCTATGCGGCAGCAGACCCGGATCAGCCGATCAGCATTACCATCAGCTCCGGTGACAAGGCTCCATCCACAGACAGCACAGCATCTGCAGATAGCACAGCATCCACAGACAGTACAGCATCCACAGACAGCACAGCATCCACAACTACATCTACAGCAGATGTCAATGCAAACACAGGCTGGAAATGTACACAGACACTGGATACACCGTCTGGTTACAATGGAGGAGCAATTCGTCTGGAACTGATCCAGGACGTAAACGGTGAGCCTAAGGCATCCACTATCATTGACGGACAGAATATCAGCTTCCCGTATCAGCTTAATATCTCAGGTGCTGAGGGCATTACCTCAGGAACCATCTATCTCTATGAGGAGGTAGACGGGGATTATCAGCAGCTTGGAACCTACACGGTTACATTCAAGAAAGCTGAGTGATCATGCAGGGAAAGATAATCAAAGGTATTGCCGGATTCTACTACGTATATGCAGAAGACGGCAATACATATGAATGCAGAGCCAAGGGAATTTTCCGTAAGGATAAATTCAAGCCTCTGGTAGGTGACAATGTGGACATTACAGTTCTGGATGAAAAGGAACTGGAGGGAAGTGTGACGGAGATCCACAAGCGGAAGAATTCTCTGATCCGTCCGGCTGTGGCCAATGTCGATCAGGCACTGGTGATCTTTGCCATGGATAATCCGAAGCCGAACTTCATGCTTCTGGATCGTTTCCTCATTATGATGGAGAGGGAAGGTGTTCCGGCAGTCATCTGTTTTAACAAAAAAGATCTGGCAACAATGGAAGAGCTGGAATTTCTCTGTGAAACATACCAGAGCTGCGGCTATCAGGTAATCCTGTCAAGTGCCCTGAAGGGGGAAGGTCTTGCAGAGATTGAAGAGGTCCTGCAGGGAAAGACCACCGTTGTGGCCGGCCCTTCCGGCGTGGGGAAATCCTCTCTTACCAATTCTCTTCAGGAAGAAGTGGAGATGGAAACAGGCGAGATCAGCCGAAAGCTGAAGCGTGGGAAACATACTACCCGCCATGCACAGATCATACCGGTGGCACAGGATACATTCCTTGTGGATACGCCGGGATTTTCCTCCTTATATATTGAAAATATGGAGGAGCAGGAACTGAAGGATTACTTTCCGGAGTTCCGAAGATATGAAGGACAGTGCCGCTTTCAGGGGTGCCGTCACATACATGAACCGGGCTGCGCCGTTAAGGAAGCCCTTGAGAACAATGAGATCAGCAGACTCCGATATGAAGATTATCTGGAGCTGCACCAGGAATTAAAAGAGAAAAGGAGATACTGAGTCATGGAATACCGATTGTGCCCGTCGATCTTATCAGCAGATTTTAACAGACTGGGAGAACAGATTAAAATTCTGGAAAAGGAAGGCGTTGAATATCTGCATATTGATGTTATGGATGGAGATTTTGTTCCCAGCATTTCTTTTGGAATGCCAGTGATCAAATCAATCCGGAAAGAATCCAACATGTTTTTCGACGTACATTTGATGGTAACAGAACCGGAAAGATATATCCGCGATTTTGTAGAATGCGGAGCAGATTCCATTACTGTACATGCGGAGGCATGTGAGGATCTGGAACGTACACTGGAGCAGATCAGGGCAGCAGGCGTAAAGGCGGCAGTTTCAATCAAGCCATCCACACCGGTAAATGACATCAGCCATCTTCTTGAAGATGTGGACATGGTGCTGATAATGACTGTTCAGCCAGGATTTGGCGGACAGAAATACATGGACGAATGCACGGAGAAGATCCAGGAGCTTCGTGAGCTTATTGATGAGGAAGAGCTGGATGTTGATATCCAGGTAGATGGCGGTATCAATGATGATACACTGGAGACTGTTATGCGAGCAGGTGCAAACCTCATGGTTGCAGGTTCCTGGGTATTTAAGGGCGATGTGGCAGCCAATGTAAGACACATTACAGAAAAAATCCACAATATCAAAAAAGAGCTGGACTGAAAATGATCGATACAATAATAATCAGCGGGGGCAATATCCAGAATGGTTTTGCCCTCGATTTTTTAAAAAAAAGAATAGAAGAGAGCCGAGGAAAGAAAATTGCTCTTGTTGCTGCAGATAAAGGGATGGAATGGTTTATGAAAAACCGGGAATTTATTCCGGATCTTGCAGTAGGGGATTTTGACAGTCTTTCCGAAGAAGGCAAAAAATACATGGAAAGCCTGAAGGGACCGGAGATCATCAGGCTGAAGCCTGAGAAGGATGATTCGGATACACAGTCTGCGGTAAATCAGATGATCCGCAAGGGTGCAAAGGATATCCTGATCCTGGGAGCTACCGGCACAAGGCTGGATCATGTGCTGGCGAATCTGGGACTGCTTTCCATGGGGAAAGAAAAGGGTGTCCACATTGCGATCGCAGATCAGTGGAATTATATTACACTTGCAGAAAGCGGAACCATACTGCACAGAGAGGAGCAGTTTGGAAAATATGTTTCATTCTTTACTGTGGGAGGTGATGTGACAGGCCTCACTCTGAGGGGATTTAAGTATCCTCTGAACGGATATCATCTGACAGTAGAAGACAGTGGCCTGACCGTCAGTAATGAGATTTCGGAAGAAACCGCAGAGATTCTGTATGAAAGCGGGCAGCTTCTGATGATCATGTCCAGGGACTGACAGTAATAATAAATGCCTCACAGTTGCGATTTCAGGCTGTGTATGGTAATATGGGACAGGAATGGCCTGAAAAACGGAAAGGCCTGTTTAAAGAGTATCTGAAAAATACTGTAAATAAATATATCGAAAGGACGTATATAGAGAGATGAAATTAGGAATCGTAGGTCTTCCTAACGTAGGAAAAAGTACATTATTCAATTCACTGACAAAAGCCGGAGCAGAATCCGCCAACTATCCGTTCTGTACTATCGACCCCAATGTGGGTGTTGTAACCGTTCCGGATGAGAGACTGAATCTTCTCGGAGATTTTTATAAATCAAAAAAAGTAACACCGGCAGTGATCGAATTCGTCGATATCGCAGGTCTTGTAAAAGGCGCATCTAAAGGAGAGGGACTTGGAAACCAGTTCCTTGCAAATATCCGTGAGGTAGATGCTATCGTTCACGTGGTACGCTGCTTTGAGGATTCCAATGTTGTTCATGTAGATGGAAGCATTGATCCGCTCCGCGATATAGAGACCATTAATCTGGAGCTTGTTTTCTCTGATCTTGAGATCCTCGAGAGAAGAATTGCCAAGGTTACCAAGACTGCACGTATGGATAAGGAAGCTGCCAAAGAGCTTACATTCCTTGAAAAAGTAAAGGCGCATCTGGAAGAGGGACAGCTTGCCATTACTCTTGAAACAGAGAACGAAGACGAGGATGCATGGCTTGCAACTTATAATCTTCTTACTGCAAAACCAGTGATCTATGCGGCTAATGTTGCAGAGGATGATATCGCAGATGATGGGGCGAACAATCAGTATGTACAGGCAGTACGGAAATACGCTGCAAAACAGAACAGCGAGGTATTTGTGATCTGTGCACAGATCGAGGAAGAAATCTCCGAGCTGGATGAGGATGAGAGAAAGATGTTCCTGGAGGATCTGGGACTGACAGAATCCGGCCTTGAGAAGCTGGTGCGCGCAAGCTATCACCTTCTTGGTCTTATGAGCTTCCTGACAGCAGGAGAAGATGAGACAAGAGCATGGACCATCAAGATCGGAACCAAGGCACCGCAGGCAGCAGGTAAGATCCACACAGACTTTGAACGTGGATTTATCAAAGCAGAGGTTGTGAATTATCAGGATCTTCTGGATTGCGGTTCCTATGCAGGTGCCAGAGAGAAGGGCCTTGTACGTATGGAAGGAAAAGAGTACGTTGTACAGGACGGAGATGTGATCTTATTCAGATTTAACGTGTGATCACCAACGTCGTGAAATACCGGCTGTAAGCTGAAAAATTATAACAGGTGATTTTATGGATATGTCAATTCGGTTTCCCGGATTAAATCTGGTTTTGGATTATGTGCCGAGATCCTTTGAGATTTTTGGCTTTGAGATCACGATCTACGGTGTCCTGATCGCGATAGGAATGCTTCTGGGAATCTTTTTTGTGGTACTGGAAGCCAGAAGAAATCATGAAGATCCGGATGCATATCTGGATCTGGCCATCATAACGCTGCTTTCCGGTGTGGCAGGGGCGAGGCTGCTTTATGCAGCTTTTTCCTGGAGCCTTTATAAAAATGATCCGGGACAGCTTCTGAATATACGGTCCGGAGGACTTATGTTTTATGGAGGACTTCTGGGCGGTGTGCTAGGTGGTGCGATCTACTGCAGGATCCGAAAGAAATCCTTCTGTCAGATGGCAGATCTTGCATGCATGGGACTTCTGATCGGGCAGATAATAGGAAAGTGGGGAAGCTTTTTTAACAGAGAATCTTTCGGGGAATATGCAGACAACATTTTTTCCATGCAGCTGCCGCTGACTGCGGTACGGGCAGGAGAGGTCACCACGGCTATGCGTGAAAAGCTTCAAACCGTGGACGGTGGTACCTGGATTTTGGTACAGCCCCTGTTTTTCTATGAAAGTCTCTGGTGTCTGCTTGTGCTTTTGGTGCTTATGATGCTGCTTCGCAAAAAAGTATTCCAGGGAGAGATATTTCTGAGATATCTGGCGAGCTATGGTCTGGGAAGAGCAGTGATCCAGTGGTTCCGCACAGATAAAGTACTGTTTCCGGGAACCGGCGTGGATGTTTCGCTGGTGATCTCGGTAATACTTTTTGTTTTTTGCACCGTGGTAGTTGCAGTAAAACGCGTGATGTCCAGAAAGCGGGCAAAAGTACGGATGAGAAGGATCGAGAAAGATCAGCAGGCAGAGAAAGAAGCTGAACAGCAACGGGAAAATGCAGCAGAGAATCTGGAAACAGAGACTGTACAGGGAGAAAAAAATGGACCAGAACGAGATACAGCAGAAAGAGGAAGCTCTTCGGAAAGCGTCACTTTTGCAGCAGCTGCAGGAGGAACGGAAGAAGCTGGACAGCCAGATCAGGAGCAGGAGCGATCTTCTGAAGAATCTGGAGGCCAGCCAAAAAGTTGACCGTATTCTGGAATTATATTACGGAAACTGAGATCAAACAGATACAGATGCTTTTGTCTGATGGATCAGAGTATAGGATAAGATACCGGCATTTGAATGATAAGAGCAGCAGAACACTGCCCTGCAGGAAAACGTCTTCTGCGACGTTTCCGGCAGGGCAGTTTTTGTGCTGTGCAGCAGGAATATATCAGTACATCTTTCGGAAATCCAGGGGAGTTGTGCCTGTGACTTTACGGAACATGGCGATAAAGTGGCTGGCGTCGGAAAATCCGGAAGCGCCGGCAACATCCTGAATCTTCATATCCGGTCTGGAAAGCAGAAGCTCACGGGCGCGGCTGATGCGGTACATGGTAACGTATTCGTAAACCGAGCAGCCCATAAAACGGCGGAACAGACGGGAAAGATACTGCGGAGAGACAAAAACGCTCCGGCTCAGCTGCGCTGCAGTGATATCCTGCTGATAACCGGTTTCGATTTCTTTTATTACCGGGATCACATATCTCTGGTAGAGAGGATTATCCTGTATCTTCGGAGAAGCTGCACAGTCTGTAAAATTCATAAGAAAGTTGTAGCAGTCGGAAGAAAGAGATTTCATATCCGGTGTGGGCTGATGATATTTACGCAAGGTAGAAGAAATCATTTTCCGGATACTGGCCCCCTGTTCCTTTTCGACAAGGATCACTTCCTGGTTATCTGTCATGGAAGGGATGCTGCCTGCCAGTGTTCCTGTGAAGGTGGCAAACATTGTGGCCCAGGAAGTAGACTCTCTGTGATAGGAATGAGGGACACCGGGAGAGATGAGGATGCCCTCGTTGGCTCCGAGAGTATAAAATTTTCCACGGACTTCAATGCGTCCGGTACCCTTTTCAGTCTGGAGGTAATGATAATACGGATATCCGTCCGGACGGAAGATATTAACCTGATTCCAGTGGTTCCCAAGAGATTCAAACATGAAGGGAGCACTGACCGGAGTATTTCTGAAATAGATCGACATGATATTCACCTGTTTCTAAATGTTATATATTTTGGCGAAACATATTATACCATAATCCGGTGGATTATACTATAATGATCATAGCATAAAAAAACGAAGGATCCGGCAGAAAAACAGAAGCCGCCGGACAGGAGGAAAAAATGAAAAGATTTGATCATTCTCTGTTAAAAGATCCCCGGTATTTCAGCGATGGAAGAATGGATGCTCATTCAGATCATACGTATTATCGCTGTGAGGAAGAGAGAGAAGATGGAAAAACTTCTTTCCGTCACAGCCTGAATGGTCTCTGGAAGTTCCATTATGCACGGAATTATGCATCTGCCATCCCAGGTTTTGAGGAAGAAGCATATTCCTGCAGGGACTGGGAGGATATTTATGTGCCGGCACATATCCAGATGGAAGGATATGATGCACCGCAGTATGCCAATGTCCAGTATCCGTGGGAAGGCCATGAAGAACTTCATCCGGGACAGATTCCGGAACGTTTTAACCCGGTGGCAAGCTATGTGAAATATTTCCATGTGCCGGAGAGCATGAAAGGAAAAAGAGTATTTGTTTCATTCCAGGGAGCAGAGAGCGGACTGGCTCTGTGGCTCAATGGAAAATTTGTGGGATACAGTGAAGATTCTTTTACTCCGTCAGAATTCGAGCTTACAGAATATCTGAAGGACGGCGAGAACAAGCTGGCGGCACAGGTGTTCAAATGGACAGCCAGCAGCTGGTGCGAGGATCAGGATTTTTACCGCTTTTCCGGAATTTACAGAGATGTTTATCTGTTTACGGTACCGGATGTCCATGTATATGATCTCAGGATCCGTGCCATTCCGGATGAAACTCTCAAAAAAGCCGAGCTTGAGATCGTGACCAGTACCTGGGGAAAAGGAAAAATGAAGCTTACACTTTCCGGAAAGGGAGAGGTTCTTTTACAGGAGGAAAGATCTCTGAACGGAGAGGATACCTGTACCTGGGAGATTCAGGATCCCCTTCTCTGGAGTGCAGAAGAGCCGAATCTCTATGATCTGGAGCTGGAGGTCAGTGATGAAAGCGGAAAGCTCCAGGAGATCATCCCGGAGAAAGTCGGTTTCCGCCGTTTTGAAATGAAGGATGGTATCATGACCCTTAACGGAAAACGTATCGTATTCAAGGGTGTGAACCGCCATGAGTTCAGCTCCGTCACAGGAAGACATGTGTCCCGTGAGGAACTGCTCAAAGACATCGTGATCATGAAACGGAACAACATCAATGCAATCCGTACCTGTCATTATCCGGATGCATCTCCGATCTACCGTCTCTGCGATGAATATGGTATTTACATGATCGCAGAAAACAATCTGGAGTCTCACGGAACCTGGGATATAGCAGAATTTACCGGAGATTACACGGATATCGTACCGCACAACAAACCGGAATGGCTGGGCATGATGCTGGACCGTGTAAATTCCATGTATCAGCGTGACAAGAACCACCCGGCGATCCTGATCTGGTCCTGTGGAAATGAATCCTTTGGCGGAAAAGATATCTTTGAGATGTCTGAGTTTTACCGCAAGAATGATCCTACAAGGCTGGTACATTATGAGGGGGTTATCCATGACCGCAGCTACAATGCCACCAGTGACATGGAAAGCCAGATGTATACTTCCGTAGAAGCGATCCGGGAGTTCCTTGCAAAGGATGACAGCAAGCCGTTTATCTGTTGTGAGTATACCCATGCAATGGGAAATTCCTGCGGCGCAATGCATAAATATACAGATCTTACAGATACAGAACCGAAATATCAGGGTGGCTTTATCTGGGATTACATTGATCAGTCTATTTACAAAAAAGACCGTTACGGAAAAGAATTCCAGGCATACGGCGGAGACTTCGGTGAACGTCCTACAGATTATAATTTCAGTGGAAACGGTATCGCATACGGCGGAAACAGAGATGCTTCTCCAAAAATGCAGGAGGTAAAATTCAACTACCAGAATATCACTGCGCAGGTAAGTGAGGATTCTGTTAAGATCATCAACAAAAATCTTTTTGTAAGTACGGACACATTCCGATGTGCGGTGACTCTTGCAAAGAACGGTCATGTCCTCCGCACAGAGACACTGGATACAGCAGTGGAGCCTTTAAGCCAACAGACCTACAGACTTCCATTTGGAAAACAGCAGCGCCCGGGCGAATATACGGTAACCGTAGCCTTTCTTCTCAGAGAAAAAACACTCTGGGCAGAGGCAGGACATGAGGTTGCTTTTGGCCAGCATGTTTATCAGGTGGAAGGAATACCGGAAGCTCCTGCGTGTGGCGTGGAGCTTGTGAGAAGCCTTCATAACATCGGTGTCCGCGGGGAAAATTTCGAAGTGCTGTTCTCCGTTCTCAATGGTGGCCTGGTTTCGTATAAATATGCAGGAAGAGAAATGATCGAAGCAATCCCGAAGCCCAACTTCTGGAGAGCACCTACAGATAATGATTGCGGAAGTTTGATGCAGATGCGTTATGCACAGTGGAAGATCGCCAGCATGTACGCAAGTCATAAGGATTACCGAAAAGGTATGTATGGTCCGGCCAATGCTCCGGAGACAACGGTTCACGAAAACAGCGTGGAGGTTGCTTTTACCTACATTCTGCCAACTACGCCTGCCAGCGAATGCCGCCTTGCCTATGAGGTAACCGGAGATGGAAGAGTAAAGACAACGCTGACCTATGATCCTGTAAAAGAGCTGGGCGATATGCCGGAGTTCGGAGTACTCTTTAAATTCAATGCGGATTATGATCATGTTCAGTGGTACGGCCTGGGACCGGCAGAGACTTATGCAGACCGGAAGCATGGCGCAAAGCTGGGCATTTATGAGAATCTCGTGACAGACAATATGGCACGCTATCTTGTGCCGCAGGAATGCGGAAACAAAGAGGAAGTACGCTGGGCAAAGATCACAGACAGAAAGGGTAGAGGAATGCTCTTTGAGATGGATAAAGAAAACGGCCCGATGATGTTCTCAGCACTTCCATATACTCCTCACGAAATGGAAAATGCCATGCATCCCTATGAGCTTCCGGCAATCCATTATACCGTTGTCCGTGCCGCAAAGGCGCAGATGGGTGTTGGAGGAGATGACAGCTGGGGTGCCCGCACGCATCCGGAATACCTCCTGGATACCAATGGAAAGATGAAATTTTCCTTTGCGTTCAAAGGTCTTTAAAATGTCATAAAATAACAGAACATAAAGTCAGAAAAAAGCTTCCGGCGACTGTCCGGAAGCTTTTTCGTTTCATAATAATGCACAGAAAATAAACAGGTTGAAAAAAAACCTGTGGATATTTCATGAAATGAAAAAAAACTTGGATATGCACTTGTTTTTTCATGGTAAATAGTTTAAAATGATTACATAAGTGGTAGAAAGTGGTGAATAGTGGTAGCGAATGGGGATGAGTGGCAGAACACACCATTTGCGCCCTGGAAACACGAAGGGGAGAATCGTGTTTCACGAGAGTAGGTGGGTTTCATGTTCATGGGCGAGTATAATCATACGATCGACGCGAAGGGGCGTCTGATCATCCCTTCCAGGTTCAGGGAACTCTTAGGGGAAGAGTTCGTACTGACAAGAGGGTTGGATGGTTGCCTTTCTATTTATCCGATGGATGAATGGGTTGCCTTTGAAGAGAAACTCCGAGCATTACCACTTACAAATAAAGACGCAAGAACCTTTTCACGTTTCTTTGTAGCCGGAGCTACAGCATGTCAGCTGGATAAGCAGGGAAGAATCCTGGTGCCGCAGACGCTGCGCCAGTTCGCTGGTCTGGATAAGGATGTGGTGCTTACGGGTAATCTGAACCGGATCGAGGTTTGGAGCAAAGAGAAGTGGAGCGAGAACTGCAATTATGATGATATGGACAGCATTGCGGAAAGCATGCAGAACATAGGAATCGTCATTTGAGCATAACGCAGGTAGAAATCCCACAGGAGACGGATATGGAATTTAAGCATAAATCTGTATTACTCAATGAGACCATTGACGGCTTAAGGGTAAAGCCGGATGGAATCTATGTGGATGGCACTTTAGGAGGAGCGGGACACGCCACAGAGGTGTGTAAGAAACTTTCTGCCAAGGGGAGATTTATTGGCATAGATCAAGACCAGGATGCGATAATTGCTGCGAGTGAACGGCTGTCAGCCTTTAATCAGGTGACAATCATTCGCAGCAATTATTGTTACATGGCAGATGAGCTGAGATCCCGTGGCATTGAGAAGGTGGACGGGATCCTGCTGGATTTAGGAGTGTCATCTTATCAGCTGGATAATGAAGAGAGAGGTTTTTCTTATCGGTACGATTCTCCTCTGGACATGCGAATGGACAGAAGACAGAGCCGTACAGCCGGTGATATTGTCAACGGCTATGAGGAACGGGAACTGTATCGTATTATCCGTGATTACGGCGAAGACAAATTTGCCAAAAATATAGCGAAACACATTGTGGCTGCCAGAGAGCAGGCACCGATCCGGACAACCGGAGAACTGACAGAGATCATACGGGGTGCGATCCCCATGAAAATACAGGCTACAGGAGGACATCCGGCCAAGAGGACTTTTCAGGCAATACGTATTGAGCTCAACCGGGAGCTTGACGTGCTCAGGGATTCCCTGGACGGCATGATCGATCTCCTGGATGACGGAGGAAGGATCTGTATCATTACATTCCATTCTCTGGAAGACAGGATTGTCAAGACCATTTTCCGAAAAAATGAAAATCCCTGTACCTGCCCGCCGGATTTTCCGGTCTGTGTATGCGGAAAGAAATCCAAGGGGAAGGTGATCACAAGGAAACCGATCTTACCGGGAAAAGAGGAAATGGAAGAGAATCCGAGATCCAAAAGTGCGAAGCTTCGTATTTTTGAACGGAAAATGTAGTTGAGAGATGGAAGGTAGGCAAATGGCGAAGACAGGAAGAGGGACTACAGCCAGAAGAAATCGAAATACCGTCAGGAACAGCAGAGAAATGTATGTTCAGGGAAATGCGGTAAAACGGTTGCAGGAAGTTCCTCAGAGGACTGATCTGCCCGAGATACAGGAAAGGCGACGGCTGGCTCAGAAAAGAAAACAGAAATCCGCAGTACCTGTGACACCGGCAAAACAGATGGTGAGCAGACAGGCACAGCAGAACCGGGAAAAGGCAATGGCCATGAACAAGGGGTTCGTTCTGTTTCTTACGGCAGTTTCCATCGCAGTACTTTTTACCTGTATCAATTATCTTCAGGTAAAATCCGAAATCACGGCGAGTATGAAAAATGTTGCAAATCTGGAATCTGAGCTTGCACAGCTGAAAGAAGATAACGATGCATATTACAGTCAGGTCACTTCTACAGTGGATATCAGCGAGATCAAGAAAAAAGCTATCGGCGAGCTTGGAATGAAATATCCTTCGGAGGATCAGATACAGACCTATACCACTGAAGGAAACAGTTATGTGAGACAGTATCAGGATGTGGACACACACAAGTAGCAGAAGTACAGTTTTTAAGCAGGTGATCGATTGAGTACAAGAAGGCGCAGGCCGGTAAAAAAAATAAATTACAGTATGAAGAAAAAGCTGGCAGTACTATTTTCCTTAGTGTTGCTGGCTTTAGTCGGTTTGGTGGCAAGAATTACCTATATCAATGCCACCAGCGGAAGCAAATATCGAAAGCAGGTGCTGAGTCAGGCTCAGCAGAAATATGAAAATCAGACACTCCCGGCAAAAAGAGGAGATATCTATGACCGGAACGGGAATATCCTGGCAACCAGCAACAAGGTCTATAATGTGATCCTTGACTGTCTGGAGGTCAATAAGGATCAGGATTCCGTGGAGCCTACCATCAAGGCGCTTGTAGAAGTTCTGGGACTTGATGAAGATGAGATGCGGAAGCTTCTCACCGACGGCGGTACAAAGGAAAGTCAGTATCAGATCGTAAAGAAACAGATCTCCATGGACGACAAAAAAGCCTTCGAAAAATACGAAGATCCGGGAGACGACAATGAACTGACTGCCACGCAGCTGAAAGAACGTTCCAAGATCACAGGTGTATGGTTTGAAGAAGATTATCTCAGATCTTATCCGTTTAATGAGACTGCCTGTGATACCATTGGATTTACACTTTCCAGAGATGTGGCGGATGCCGGACTGGAAGGATATTACAATGCGACACTTACCGGCGTGGATGGAAGACAATACGGATACATCAACAACAATTCCGACGTAGAACAGACGATTATCGAACCGACGGATGGCAAAAGCATTGAGACCTCGCTGGATCTGGGACTTCAGCAGATCGTGGAAAAATACGTAAATACCTTTGAAGAAAAGATGGGAGCCAAAAATGTAGGCGTGATCATCGAGGATCCGAAAACAGGAGAGATCCTGGCAATGGATGGCGGTGACCGTTATGATCTGAATAACCCGAGAGATCTTTCAAACGTGTATTCCCAGAGTGAGATCGATGCCATGAACGATGAGGAAACCGTAGAAGCGCTGAACGGAATGTGGAGTAATTTCTGCGTGACAGATGCCTACGAGCCGGGATCGGTTGTAAAGCCTATCGTTATGGGCTCCGCACTTGAAATGGGGGCGATTTCCGAGAACGATAATTTTGTCTGTGACGGCGGACAGTCTTTTGGAGCGGAAGGTGCGACTACTTTCATCAAATGTGCGGTATGGCCGGACGCTCACGGGACAGAAGCTCTTTCCGATGTCATTGCCAATTCCTGCAACGATGGTATGATGCAGATCGCAGCAAAGATGGGAAAAGATAATTTCCTTAAGACACAAAGCGTTTTCAATTTCGGAACAAGAACCGGTATCGATCTTCCAAATGAGGGAAGCGGTGTGATCCATACCAGCGATACCATGGGAGAAACGGAGCTTGCATGCTCTGCTTTCGGACAGGGCTATACACTGACCATGATCCAGGAGATCAATGCAATGTGTTCTGTTATCAATGGAGGATACTACTATCAGCCTCATCTGGTGACGAAGATCAAGGACAGCAGCGGCGGAATCGTAAAAACGATCTCTCCGACACTGATGAAGCAGACGATTTCCGAGAAGATATCTGCAGACATCCGTTCCTACATGGCAGCCAGCGTAGACCATGGTACCAGCCGTACCTCCAAGGTGCAGGGCTACAGCTCAGGTGGTAAAACCGGTACTGCCGAGAAGCTTCCGCGAGGCAATGGCAAGTATCTGGTATCTTTTATCGGATTTGCACCGGTAGATGATCCGGCACTTGTGATCTATGTAGTTGTGGATGAGCCGAAGGTAGATGATCAGGCAAGCAGTACGTACGCACAGTACATTGCACAGGGAATCCTTTCCGAAGCACTTCCGTATCTGAATGTACAGCCGGATGAGGCAGAGGATGGAGAAGTTCCGACTACAGAGCTGTGGGAACTTTTTAAGGGAATCAGCGATTCTGCAACAGGAACCGGCGCAGACGGGCAGAAGGAGGCAATTTCCGATGAGAATGTACCAAGTCCGCCGGAAGATGAGTCGGAGGACAGTGATACCGAAGATAATAACGATATGCAGAGCGAAGGTCTTACCAACGAGGAGGCCGGTCTGGAATAGATAAAAAGAATACCCTCTCAGGGGAACGTCATATATTACAGTGACTACCTCTGAGAGGGATTTTTTATGATCCGGACCATGGTTTATCACAGGAAAAAAATATGGGTGGTTTTTCTGATCTGCATAATGCTTCTTCTGGGACTTGTGGGAAGACTCTGGTATCTTATGAACGTCCGGGCAGAATATTATTCAAAAAAGGCGGAGAATCTTCATGAGAGAGAACGTGACATAAAAGCAGCCAGGGGAAAGATCCTGGACATCAGGGGAAATATTCTGGCAGATAACCGGACAGTCTGCACCGTATCGGTGATACACAGCCAGATCAAAGATTCGGAAAAAGTGATTCGGGTACTTTCCGGAGTATTGTCCGTGAAAGAAGAGGAAATCCGGAAAAAAGTTGAAAAAGTTTCTTCTATTGAAAGAATACAGACAAATGTGGAAAAAAGCATTGGAGACAGGATCCGGGAATATGACCTTGAGGGAGTGAAGGTAGATGAGGATTATCGGAGATATTATCCCTATGGATCTCTCGCTTCAAAAGTACTGGGATTTACCGGAGGCGATAATCAGGGGATCATTGGTCTTGAAGTGAAATACGATGAGATCCTGAAAGGAGAGCCCGGGAAGATCCTCACAGTTACGGATGCACGTGGTGTGGAGATCGACGGAACCGGAGAACGGAGGAAGGAACCGGTGTCAGGAAATACTCTGCGTACCAGTCTGGATGTTAATATCCAGGAATATGTGCAGCAGGCAGCCGGTAAAGTTATGGAAGAAAAACAGGCGGAGAGAGTATCCATACTACTTATGAACCCTCAGAACGGAGAAATCTATGCCTGTGTCAATGTGCCCGAATTTGATCTGAACGATCCGTTTACTCTGAATACAGAAGAAACAGCAGCAGAGGGAGAAAAAAAGCAGGATCTTCTGAACCGGATGTGGAGAAATCCCTGCCTGAATGATACCTATGAACCTGGTTCGACTTTTAAGATCATCACTATGGCAGCGGGACTGGAAGAAGGTGTTGTGTCAACAGAGGATCGTTTTTTCTGTCCGGGCTATAAGGTGGTGGAGGACCGGCGGATCCACTGTGCAAAGAGAACAGGACATGGTGCGCAGAGTTTTGTAGAAGGCGCCCAGAACTCCTGTAACCCGGTATTTATTGAGGTGGGCCTGCGGCTTGGAGCAGACCGTTATTACAAATATTTTAAACAGTTCGGACTTTTAAAAAAAACAGGAATAGATCTTCCGGGAGAGGCAGGAACGATCATGCATAATCCCAAAAATATGGGGGAGGTGGAGCTTGCCACGGTATCCTTTGGCCAGTCGTTTCAGATCACACCGATCCAGCTTGCAACAACCGTCAGTGGGATCATCAATGGCGGAAACCGGATCACACCTCATTTTGGGATCAGCGTGGAAAGTGCGGACGGAACAAAGGTGCGGACACTGGAATATCCGGTGGAAAGCGGGATCGTGTCCGGTGAGACTTCCCGGACAGTACGTACGATCCTGGAAACTGTAGTTTCAGAAGGCTCCGGAAAAAATGCCGGGATCCAGGGGTTTTCTATTGGGGGAAAAACAGCTACCTCTCAGACACTGCCCAGAGGCTCCGGCAGATATATTTCTTCATTCCTGGGGTTTGCCCCGGCAGAGGCTCCGAAGGTCCTGGCTCTTTGTATCATCTATGCACCCCAGGGTATGTATTATGGTGGGATCATTGCCGCACCGGTGGTACGCAGTATTTTTGAAAATGTACTTCCCTATCTTGGGATCGAGAGGACAGTTACGGAAACTCCATCCGGGGAAAACCGGGCAGATGGGGTTGATTAATGAGGATAAAAGCCTTATACTGTTGAAGAAGTATAAAAAAACGAAAGAATTAGAGGTGTGAGGATGGAGTTTCATGTTGTGATCCCTGTGCTGATCTCATTTGCGATCAGCCTTGTATTAGGACCGATTGTTATCCCTTTTTTAAGAAGACTTAAAATGGGACAGACAGAGAGAGAGCTGGGTGTGCAGTCCCACCTGAAAAAGAACGGTACCCCTACTATGGGTGGAGTGATCTTTCTCATTGCAACAACTGTAACATCACTGTTTTATATCAGAGATTATCCGATGATCATCCCGGTACTTTTCCTGACACTGGGATTTGGACTGATCGGATTTCTGGATGATTATCTGAAGGTAGTTCTGAAGCGTTCTGACGGACTTCTGCCATGGCAGAAAATGGCACTGCAGATCGTTGTGACAGCTGTATTTGCTTTTTATCTTGTAAATTATTCCAACGTATCCCTGACTATGAAGATCCCGTTCTGGAGCGGACATTATCTGAACCTGGGATGGTTTGCAGTTCCGGTACTGTTCTTTGCGGTGATCGGTACAGTAAACGGAGTCAATTTTACGGATGGACTTGACGGACTGGCTTCCAGTGTTACCCTGATCGTGGCAGTATTCTTTACGGTGGTTTCCCTTGGAATGAAAAGTGGTGTGGAACCTATCACCTGTGCAGTTGTGGGCAGTCTTATGGGATTCCTTCTGTTTAATGTATATCCTGCCAAGGTATTTATGGGAGACACCGGTTCTCTGGCATTGGGGGGCTTTGTGGCTGGTGTGGCTTATGCCATGCAGATGCCGCTGTTTATCATCCTGGTCGGACTGATCTACCTTGTGGAGGTATTGTCTGTTATGCTCCAGGTATCCTATTTCAAGGCAACACACGGAAAAAGAATTTTCAAGATGGCGCCTATCCACCATCATTTTGAGCTTTGTGGGTGGTCCGAGACACGGGTTGTTGCAGTGTTCTCTGTTGTAACTGCTATTATGTGCCTGATCGCTCTCCTGGCATTATAAGGAGGAACAGAAAAATGGATTTAAAAGGAAAAAAGGTTCTCGTTTTCGGAGCCGGAAAAAGCGGCATCGGAGCAGCTGATCTGCTTGGAAGTGCAGGAGCACAGCCGGTGATCTATGACGGAAACGCAGATCTTGATAAAGAGGTAGTTTTACATAAAACAAACGGAAAATACACTCCGGAGATCTGGGCCGGAGATTTTCCGGAGAGAGCGCTGGACAGTCTTGATCTCGTAGTGCTAAGCCCGGGAGTTCCCACAGACCTTCCGCTGGTAAAGAGCTTCTATGAAAAGGGCCTTCCGGTATGGAGCGAGGTGGAGCTTGCCTACCGTACAGGCAAGGGAGAGGTTCTTGCGATCACAGGAACCAACGGTAAGACAACAACTACAGCACTCCTCGGAAAGATCATGGGAGATGCCCGTGAATCTGTATTCGTTGTAGGAAATATCGGAACTGCATATACATCCAAATCATTGGAGATGAGGGAGGATTCCGTAACTGTTGCGGAGATCAGCAGCTTCCAGCTGGAGACCATTGACCAGTTCCGCCCGAAGGTAAGTGCGATCCTCAACATCACAGAGGACCATCTGAACCGTCATCATACCATGGAGGAATACATCCGTGTAAAAGAACTGATCACCAAAAATCAGGGACCGGAAGATGTATGTGTTCTGAATTACGAGGATGAAGTCCTTCGCAAATTCGGTGAAAATATCGTTCCGAAGGTGGTATATTTCTCAAGTCTTCGCAAACTGGATAGGGGAATCTATCTGGACGGAGACCAGATCATTCTCAAAACAGAAAAAGAAGAGATCCCGATCGTAAAAACCGGAGAGCTTAAGATCCTGGGACGTCATAATCACGAGAATGTAATGGCAGCAGCAGCCATGGCATATTATGCGGGAGTTTCTGTGGAGAGTATCCGCAGGAGTGTCTGTGAGTTTGTGGCAGTTCCACACAGGATCGAGTATGTGACAGAGAAAAACGGTGTTGCATATTACAACGATTCCAAGGGAACCAACCCGGATGCGGCCATCAAGGGGATTCAGGCAATGAACCGTCCGACTCTTCTGATCGGCGGCGGCTATGACAAGGAATCCAGCTATGATGAGTGGATAGAATCCTTCGACGGAAAAGTCCGTTATCTTGTTCTCATCGGTCAGACGAAAGAGAAGATCAAAGCAGCAGCAGAACGTCTTGGATTTACAGATATCATCCTCTGCGAGGATCTGAAGGAAGCTGTCCGGGTCTGTGCGGAAAAAGCTAATCCCGGAGATGCAGTTCTGCTTTCACCGGCATGTGCGAGCTGGGGACAGTTTGATAATTATGAGCAGCGCGGTGACATGTTCAAGGAATATGTGAAAGCACTGTAATAATCCGAAAAATACATACATAAGCTGAAATAAAGACCACTGTGGAGGCCATGCATGAAGGCAGGACAGAAACAGACCGGAAAGACAGATACCGTTCTCTGGGTACTGGTTCTGATTCTGGTGGTATTGGGACTCGGGGCGCTTTTTTCGGCAAGTGAATATAATGGCAGAGTACGTTTCCACGACTCTGCCTATTATTTTAAAAAGCAGCTCTTTGCCACGGCACTGGGGCTGCTTGTTATGTATCTGGCATCACGGGTAGATTACCGGCTGTTTGTAAAGCTGGCGCCGGCTGCCTATATTTTATCACTTTTTCTGTCTGCTGCAGTCCTGCTTTTCGGACAGGAGATCAATGGGTCGAAGAGGTGGCTGAACCTGGGGCCGCTTTCCTTTCAGCCGTCGGAGTTTTCCAAGGTGGCAGTGATATTGTTCCTGGTGTGGCAGATCAGCAATACAAAAAGCAAAACAACCGGATTCTGGTTTATCTGCAGGACTATGATGACTTTGCTTCCGGTAGCAGGTCTGGTGGGCTCCAATAACTTAAGCACAGCGGTGATCATTCTAGGAATCGGTGTGCTGCTGATCTTTGTGGCCAATCCCAGATATCTGCAGTTTCTCGCGCTTGGAGGTGCGGGGACAGGATTTATTGCGGTTTTTCTTGCCGCGGAGAGTTATCGTCTGGAACGCCTGGCAATCTGGCGGGATCCGGAAAAATATGAAAAAGGATTTCAGACCATACAGGGTCTGTATGCAATCGGAAGCGGAGGGATCTTTGGCAAGGGGTTCGGGAACAGTCTGCAGAAGCTGGGATTTGTCCCGGAAGCCCAGAATGATATGATATTTTCTATTGTGTGTGAGGAAACGGGGATACTGGGAGCCTTTCTGACACTTTTTCTGTTTGGTATTCTGATCTGGAGACTTTGTATTCTGGCATTAAACTGCCGGGATCTGCAGGGAACGCTGCTGTGTGCCGGGATCATGGCACATATGGCGATCCAGGTAGTCCTGAATGTTGCAGTAGTAACGAATACGATTCCCAACACCGGGATCACTCTGCCCTTTGTAAGCTATGGCGGAACTTCTGTTGTTTTTCTTCTGGGGGAAATGGGGCTGGCCTTAAGTGTCAGCAGTCACAGACATGGAAGGATCACATAGAATAACAAGTAAGAGGCCCTTTTAGGAGTGGAATACTTGAATGAGATCGATGAGATCATCGTGACCGGAGGCAGGCCGCTGCATGGAAGCGTCCGGATCCAGGGGTCAAAAAATGCGGCACTTCCGGTTATGGCAGCAGCACTCTTAAGCACCGGGACCAGTGTACTGCGGGGATGCCCGAGAATCAGTGATGTATATTTGATGGAAAAGATCCTGAAATATCTGGGGGCAGAAACCTGGTGGGAAGGTCAAGATCTTTATCTGGACTGCAGCCATGCGGACGGCACCATGATACCGGAGTGTTATTCCGGAAAAATGCGTTCTTCCGTGATCTTAATGGGAGCAATGCTGGGGCGGAGCAAAAAGGCACAGACAGGATATCCCGGAGGCTGTGTGATCGGAAAGCGGCCGGTGGATCTTCATATCCAGGTTTTGCGCCGCCTTGGGGCAGCTGTGGTGGAAAACGGCGGGATGATCCGGGCATCCTGTGGAAAACTCCGAGGTGCAGAGATGTTTTTTCAAAAAAGAAGTGTAGGCGCTACAGAACAGGGCATTCTGGCAGCGGTCCTTGCAGAGGGAAAAACAGTTCTTAACGGCTGTGCCTGCGAACCGGAAATTTATTGGCTTTGCCATTATCTTATTGGAATGGGGGCAAAGATCCGGATTCGTGAAAAAGGCTGTATCTGTATTGAAGGAGTGGAGAAGCTTGAAGCCGGCGATGACTGCATTCCACCAGACCGTATTGTCGCCGGAACCTATCTTATGGCAGCGGCGGCAACCAGAGGAGAGATCATCCTGGAAAATCCGCCTCTGGAGGAAATGGGTGGAATCCTGGATGTATATCGGAAAATGGGTGGACAATGCCGCAGGGTAGGTGGTAAACTAATAGTCAACGGAAAAAATACAGGTTTTCCCCTGGAGCTTCTGGAAACAGAAGTTTATCCGGGATTTCCTACAGACCTGCAGTCTCCTGCGATGGCGGTACTGGCCACGATCCCGGGAGTGAGCAGGATCCGCGAGAAGATTTTTGAAGACAGATATAAAACAGCCTCATGGCTCTGTAAAATGGGAGCACAGATCCAGATCCGGGATGGAGTTGCTGTGATATACGGAGGGCAGCCCCTGACCGGTTGTACTGTGGAAGCAGAGGAGCTTCGCGGTGGTGCGGCACTTGTGATCGCAGCACTTGCCGCGCAGGGGATTACCAGGATCCGGGGCTGTTGTTTCATAGAAAGAGGCTATGAACATATCTGTGAGGATCTGACCGCACTGGGCGGTCTGCTGATAAAGGACAGAGGAACTTTATGAAAACATCAAAAAAAAAGTCACTGAAAGCAGTTGGCGTACTTCTTGTCCTGCTGCTGGCAGGAATTATTTTCTTTTTTACGTATTATCAGGTAGATGAAGTGCAGGTGATGGGCAGCAGCCATTACTCCGAAAAACAGATCAGGAAGATGGTACTCAGGGGACCGCTGGCATCCAATTCTGTTTTTGCACCGCTTCTTTATACTAAGCAGAACACAAAAGATGTTCCTTTTGTAGAAGGCTATACCGTAACAAGGCTGAACCGGCACACCATCTGTGTCAGTGTGAAGGAGAAGGATATCGTTGGTTGTATCCCTTATCTGGACAGTTACATTTATTTTGACAGAAACGGTATTTTTGTGGAAGGATCCACGGAACGTGACGAAAAAATCCCGTTTTTTGACGGGATCAAAGTCAAAAAAGTGATCCAGAACGAGAAACTCCCCATCAAGGATGAAACGGTGATGAACACGGCAGTTGCTCTTTCTACTATTTTTGCAAAAAATGATAAGGTTCCGGATCACATTGAATTTGAAGATGACGGACAGATCAGTCTTGTTTACGGGGATATCACGGTTAAACTTGGAAAGGATGAATATCTGGAAGACAAAATGACCAGAGTTCTGGCTATCCTTCCGATGATTTCAGGAAAAAAAGGAATTCTCCATGCAGAAAATGTAAATGATAATTCCAAGAACATTACCCTGGAGCAGGAACAGGATGAGAGCCAGACTTCCGCAGAAAACTGGACCGGTGGCTATGATGAGGAGGGAAATTATACCGGAGAAGGCGAATATGACGAAAATGGTAACTATGTAGGACCGAAACCGCAGACGGATCTGGAGTATGCGCAGGAAAACTGGGTGGGTGGTTATGATGAAGAGGGAGATTACACAGGCAGTGGTGAGTACGATGCCAACATGACCTATGTAGGCGAAGCCCCCACAGAAGAAACCATGGCAGAAAAAGGAAACTGGAAGGGTGGTTACCGGGAAGACGGCGGCTATGACGGAGTCAGTGAATATGACCGTGATGGCAATTACGTAGGCACTCTGGAGGATTATCAGGCCTCGGCAGAAAGCTCCGGAGACGGAACAGACTCCGAAGATCCAGATGCTCAGAGTACGGATACCGAAGATCCGGAAAATGAAGAAGATTCTTCAGACAGCAGCCTGGACAGCATCGGGAAAGAGGCTGATCACAGCAGTGATCTGGGAGACGGGTCTGAGGATTATGATGAAAATACGTACAGCGATTACAGTGATGAGTACGATTATGAGTAAAGATAAAAAAAGCTTTCTTAATGCATAGTACCGGTATTTGGGCATTTTGCCAGAGATTGTTTTGTAAATGTTTCGGTTAATAGAAACAGTGCCGAAATTTAGTGAAAAAAGTATAAAAAAACAAAATTAATGGTTGATTAATTACCGAAAAAAATATATGATATAACTATGTGTATATGTAGCTTGGAATAGATTATTACACTGAATCGGATATCAGGTAGAAATAAAGGAGGAAGTACATTGTTAGAGATAATGACGAATGAGGCTGAGTCTTCTGCGAAAATTATTGTAATTGGAGTAGGTGGCGCAGGTAATAATGCGGTAAACAGAATGGTGGAAGAGGCCATTGGCGGAGTTGAGTTTGTAGGTGTTAATACCGATAAACAGGCTCTGACACTGTGTAAAGCTCCGACTGTACTTCAGATTGGTGAGAAAATTACGAAAGGTCTCGGCGCCGGCGCACAGCCGGAGGTTGGACAGAAGGCAGCTGAGGAGAGCATTGAGGAAGTTAAGAAGATCATCGAGGGAGCGGACATGGTTTTCGTTACCTGTGGTATGGGAGGCGGAACCGGAACCGGAGCTGCTCCTGTGATTGCCGGTGCGGCAAAAGAGATGGGTATCCTGACTGTCGGTGTTGTTACCAAGCCTTTCCGTTTTGAAGCAAAGACCCGTATGAACAATGCACTTGCGGGAATCGAGAATCTGAAGAAAGCAGTTGACACTTTGATTGTCATCCCCAATGACAAGTTACTTGAGATCGTTGACAGAAGAACAACCATGCCGGAAGCACTGCGTAAGGCTGATGAAGTTCTTCAGCAGGCAGTACAGGGTATCACAGACCTGATCAATCTGCCGGCTCTGATCAACCTTGACTTTGCAGATGTGCAGACAGTCATGACAGACAAGGGAATCGCTCACATCGGTATCGGTGAGGCAAGAGGCGATGACAAGGCTATGGAGGCTGTACAGCAGGCGGTATCTTCTCCGCTTCTTGAGACAACCATCAAGGGCGCTACTCATGTGATCATCAACATTTCCGGAGATATTTCTCTTATGGATGCCAACGATGCTGCAAGCTATGTGCAGGAGCTTACAGGTGAGGAGGCAAACATCATCTTTGGTGCTATGTATGATGATTCTGTTGCAGATTATGCAAGAATTACAGTTATTGCTACAGGTCTTACAGACAATAACCTTCAGAACACACCATTTGGAAACAGAGCTTCCAATTCTGTATTCGGAAACACCAAAAAAACAAGCCAGTCACAGCCAGGTGGTATGAACCTTAACATGCCAAGCTTCAGCCTGCCGACTATGAATTCCACACAGTTTGGAACAAAGGCTCCTACAAGCACTGTTCAGAAAAAGGACATCCAGATCCCGGATTTTCTTAAGAACAGATAATAAATGAACATGATAAGATCCGGCAGAGGTTCCATCTGGAACGTTGCCGGATCTTTTTGACTCTTCGATCAAAAGAAACAGGAATGACTGCTCTGTATGGAAACAGGGGTTCCGTTCAGGATATCAGCATTCGCAGTGAAAAGTATCACATTTTGTATCACAGCAGCGATGAGCATTGACACCGGATACATTGATGGAAGCCGCGGTGCATTTGCAGTGCTCATTGTAGGTACAGTTGTGTGCTTTGCAGTCGATGTTAACGGTCTCACACCCACAGCAGGGATCAGCAGCATTTTTTACAGAACCTTCTTCCTGAGCACGAAAGCTTTCACAGGCGGTATCATCTGCATAACGTGCATCTGCTCCTTCAACATTGATGGCTCCCCGGGAACAGAGAGAATTTTTGTTATAGTAGCAGTTGTGTGCGGAACATTTAAGACTTGTCATAAAAGTGTCCTCCTGATAATTATGATTTTACCGGAAACCGTCAGCCTGCCGGAATGCGCACCCTGTCTGATCGTCAGCACTGCGATAAAGCCTGACAGATTCCGATGTTGCATAGTATGTCCGAAAGAAGAAAAAATCATACTCAAAAAAATACATAATAATATAAAAAAACAGTTGACAAATAGCAGACACCATGGTATTATCTTAAAGTACGTAGCGAAAAGAAAGCAGAGTTCACTCTCACCTCAGCGCTGAAGATAAGCGGCTCAGGTCAATATTGCACAGTACTGCGAACGGATCAACCATCGGTGCGCAGGTGTAATTGTTTGAAGTGTGGACATCTGTCTGCGCTTTTTTTGTGTGGCTTTAGCTACATTAATGAGAAAAAAATAATTCTATCATGTTCATGGAGGTGTACAACAATTAGCGGTTTAATGATTAACGAACAGATCAGAGACAGAGAGGTACGCTTGATTGGTCCGGACGGAGCTCAGCTTGGAATCGTGTCCGCCAGAGAAGCGATGGCGAAAGCGCAGGAGGCAGGACTTGACCTTGTAAAGATTGCCCCACAGGCGAAACCGCCGGTATGCAAGATCATCGATTACGGTAAATACCGTTACGAGCTTGCAAGAAAAGAAAAAGAGGCCAGAAAAAAGCAGAAAACCATCGATGTCAAAGAAGTGCGTCTTTCCCCGAACATTGATACGAATGATTTGAAGACGAAGGTAAATGCAGCAAGAAAGTTCCTTAGCAAGGGTGACAGAGTTAAGGTTACACTTCGTTTCCGCGGAAGAGAGATGGCACACATGGCCAGCAGTAAGCATGTGCTTGACGACTTCGCAGATCTTCTGTCCGATATAGCGACTGTAGAGAAGGCTCCGAAGATAGAAGGCAGAAGCATGACTATGTTTCTGACTGAGAAACGGTAGATATCTCAGTCTTCACGGCAACAGCCGGGCAGAACGGGATGCTATATAAAATTTAGAAGTACCAAATCAAGGAGGAATTCATAATGCCAAAAATTAAAACTTGCAGAGCAGCAGCAAAGCGCTTTAAAAAAACAGGTACAGGAAAATTAGTAAGAAATAAAGCCTACAAGAGCCATATCCTTACAAAGAAATCTCAGAAGAGAAAGAGAAATCTGAGAAAATCTACTGTTGTTGATTCTACTAACGTAAAGAGCATGAAGAAAGCATTACCATATTTATAAGATAGAGAAGACGAACAGGAGGAGAATTAAGAAATGGCAAGAATTAAAGGCGGATTAAACGCAAAGAAAAGACATAACCGTACATTAAAACTGGCAAAAGGCTACAGAGGAGCCCGTTCCAAACAGTATAGAGTAGCTAAACAGTCTGTAATGAGAGCTCTTACAAGCTCCTATGCAGGAAGAAAGCAGAAGAAACGTCAGTTCAGACAGCTCTGGATCGCTCGTATCAACGCAGCAGCAAGAATGAACGGACTTTCCTACAGCAAAATGATGCACGGCCTTAAAGTTGCAAACATCGACATCAACAGAAAGATGCTTGCAGAGATGGCAGTTAACGATGCAGCAGGCTTCACAGCACTTGCTGAGATCGCTAAGAAAGCAATCGCATAAGTAAAGTATTAAGAGACGAAGAAGTCCAGGGAGTTTTCCCTGGATTTTTTTTGCGAAAAAATTCAGACAATTTGCCGAAAAACAACACAAGCTGTACAGCGGACAAGTGTCCGTGTTGTGCAATCAGACGAAAAACAGCAGATAACAAAATTTGTCCTTGAAATAAAAAATATGCGATGCTATAATTTTACCATTAAACATTAGTAACGCGACAAAGCGCAGGAGGAGAGATTATTATGAAGAATTGGAAGAAAGTAATCGGCGTTGCATCAGCAGCAGCGATGACAGCAGCTATGATGATGCCTGCATCAGTTTTTGCGGCAGATGATGAGACATTTAAGATCGGTGTGATCGGACCGATGACAGGTGATTACGCACAGTACGGTACCAACGTATACAACGCAGCCAAGATCGCAGCTGATGAGATCAACGAGAACGGTGGATTCAACGGATATAAAGTAGAGATTCTTGACGCAGGTGATGACCAGGGAGATCCGGAGAAGGCTGTTAACGCATACAATGACCTGATCGATAAAGGAATGCAGATGCTCTGTGGAACTGTAACATCCGGTTCCTGTATCGCAGTAGGAGCTGAGGCAGCTGAGGATACATTCCTCTTCACACCATCCGCAACAGCACTTGACTGTATCACAGCAGGAACAAACGAGTTCCGTATGTGCTTTACAGACCCGGCACAGGGAACAAAATCTGCTCAGTACATTTCCGAGCACAAACTTGCAACGAAAGTAGCAGTACTTTATGATTCTGCTGCTGACTACAACTCCGGTGTACATGACGCATTCGTTGCAGCAGCTGCTGATGACGGACTTGAAGTAGTTGCAGATGAGGCTTACACAACAGACAGCAACACAGACTATTCTGTACAGCTTGCAAAGATCAAGAAGAGCGGCGCTGAGCTTCTTTTCCTTCCGAACTACTATTCCGACAATGCGCTGATCCTTCAGCAGGCATCTGAGGCAGGAATGGATATTAAATTCTTCGGTGTAGACGGTATGGATGGTATCCTTAACGTAGAGAACTTTGATAAATCTCTTGCAGAGGGCGTTATGCTCCTGACACCATTCTCAGCAACATCCACAGATGAGAAGAGCCAGAACTTCGTAAAAGCATACGGCGATGCTCACAACGGTGAGATCCCGAACCAGTTTGCGGCAGATACATATGATGTACTTTACGCAATGCAGCTTGCAGCTGACGATGCAAAGATCACACCAGATATGGAAAATGCAGACATCAGTGCAGCAATGAGCGCATCCATGGCAAACATCGAGCTTGACGGACTTACCGGAAAAGCAAAATGGACCGAGGATGGTGAGTGTGATAAAGAGCCGAAAGCATTCGAGATCAAAGACGGTGCTTATGTAGAGATGAAATAAGTAATTTCTGTTAACGTTAGGGGTCAGGGGACGGTCACCTTTAGTGGGAACCGTCCCCTTTTTCCCTTATCAATAAACAATTAAAAGAGGTGCGTTATGAGTTTTATATCTTATTTGAAAGACGGCATCAGTCTTGGCAGTATCTATGCGATCATTGCACTTGGATATACTATGGTTTACGGTATTGCCAAGATGCTGAACTTCGCACACGGAGATGTTATCATGGTAGGAGCTTATATCATCCTTACCTGTATCACAAGAGGCGGTATGTCACCGATCCTTGCAGTGATCCTTTCCGTGGTGATCTGTACACTGCTTGGTGTTGTCATTGAGAAGGTAGCTTACAGTCCGCTTAGAAAAGCTTCCTCAAACCTGGCCGTTCTGATCACGGCTATCGGTGTCAGTTATCTGCTTCAGAACCTGGCACTCCTGATCTTTGGCGCAGACGCCAAGAGCTTCGTGTCAGTTATCAAGGTTCCGTCCATCACACTGTTTGACGGAGAACTTACCATTAAGGGAATCACTATCGTGACCATTCTTGCATGTATCATCATCATGGTGGGACTTTCTTTCTTTGTAAAAAAGACCAAACCTGGACGCGCCATGCAGGCTGTTTCCGAGGACAGGGATGCAGCACAGCTGATGGGAGTTAACGTTAATGCAACGATCTCCCTCACATTTGCCATCGGTTCCGGACTTGCGGCCATTGCAGGACTTCTGCTCTGCCAGACATATCCGACACTGACTCCATACACAGGAGCCATGCCTGGTATCAAGGCTTTCGTAGCTGCTGTATTCGGTGGAATCGGTTCTATTCCGGGAGCTATGGTAGGCGGTATCCTTCTGGGAATCATCGAGATCTTCGGAAAGGCTTATATTTCTTCCCAGGTTGCAGATGCGATCGTATTTGCTGTCCTGATCGTCGTGCTTCTTGTAAAACCTACCGGACTGTTCGGCAAGAACATCCAGGAGAAAGTGTAAGGTGGCCGATATGAAGAATATGAAGAACAAAACAACAAGAAACAATATGATCAATTATGGAATCGTCATTGTACTTTTTGTCATTGTGCAGGCGCTTTCCTCGACGGGAAATCTTTCCAGACTGCTTATGGGACTTCTGGTTCCTCTTTGTGTTTATACCATCGCATCCGTTTCGTTGAATCTGGTAGTTGGTTTTTCCGGTGAGCTGAGTCTTGGACATGCAGGCTTTATGTGCGTGGGAGCCTTTTCCAGCGCCCTGTTTTCTCAGGTGGCTGCAGATTCTATCCCGCAGGTTCCGCGCTTTATCCTTGCGATCCTTGTAGGTGCGGCAGTTGCAGCCCTGTTCGGTGTGATCATCGGTATCCCTGTACTTCGTCTCCGCGGGGATTATCTTGCCATCGTTACACTGGCATTCGGTGAGATCATCAAGAACCTGATCAACGTGCTTTATATTGGTGTGGATGACAAGGGTATTCATGTTGCAACCAGTGCGGCAGGTCTTCATCTGGAAGCCGGCGGAAAGCAGATCCTCAAGGGTGCCCTTGGTATTTCCGGAACAGCAACCCTTTATAAAGATATCAAGAGTTACTTTTTCCTGATCGGTGTGCTCCTGCTCCTTCTGACTCTGTTTATTGTACAGAACCTGGTAAATTCCAGAAGTGGTCGTGCAATTATGTCAACCAGAGATAATCGTATCGCAGCAGAATCCGTAGGAATCAATATCACCAGATATAAACTGCTTGCATTTACAATTTCCGCAGCCCTTGCAGGAGTGGCAGGCGTGCTGTATGCACATAATCTTTCTCTTCTGAAGGTATCTGTATTTGATTACAACATGTCCATCCTGGTACTGGTATATGTGGTACTTGGCGGGATCGGAAATATCAGAGGATCGATCATCGCAACCATTATCCTTTATGCGCTGCCTGAGCTTCTCCGCGGATTTGCAAACTACCGTATGCTGATCTATGCCATCGTGCTGATCATTATGATGCTCTTTAACTGGGCACCGGCAGCAAGAGACTGGAGAGCACGTATGGTAGAGAAATTCAAAGGCAAAAAAGAGAAAAAGGAGGTGGCCTGATCATGGCAATGCTGGAAGTAAATAATCTGTCTATCCAGTTCGGCGGTCTTCGTGCTGTTGACGGCTTTAATATGACCATTGAGAAGGGACAGCTCTATGGACTGATCGGACCTAACGGTGCCGGTAAGACAACAGTATTCAATCTTCTCACAGGAGTGTATAAGCCTACAGAGGGAATCATTAAACTTGACGGCCAGGACATCACAGGAAAAAGCACCATTGAGATCAACAAGGCCGGAATCGCAAGAACTTTCCAGAATATCCGTCTTTTCAAGGACATGCCGGTTCTTGACAATGTAAAAGTAGGACTTCACAATCATCATCCATATTCCACACTGACCGGGATCTTAAGACTGCCGAAATATTATAAGGTAGAAAAAGAGATGAATGAACGTGCAATGGAGATACTGAGGGTGTTTGATCTGGATAAGGAAGCAGATACCCTGGCAGGAAACCTGCCTTATGGTAAACAGCGTAAGCTGGAGATCGCCAGAGCTCTTGCCACAGAGCCGAAGCTTCTTCTCCTGGATGAGCCGGCGGCCGGTATGAACCCGAATGAGACACAGGAGCTGATGGATACTATCCGTTTTGTGCGGGAGCATTTTGATATGACTGTTCTTCTGATCGAGCACGACATGAAACTGGTGGGTGGTATATGTGAGGAACTTACAGTTCTGAACTTCGGTCAGGTACTGATCCAGGGTGAGACATCTGCAGTGCTGAAAGACCCGACGGTTATCACTGCATATCTGGGAGAATAAGGAGGAACGAGACAATGGCAATGTTGGAAGTAAAGGACCTCCAGGTCTATTATGGTGTGATCCAGGCTCTGAAGGGAATTTCTTTTCATGTAAATCGGGGAGAGGTTATTGCGCTGATCGGTGCCAATGGCGCCGGAAAGACAACCACACTTCAGACACTTACCGGAATTCTTTCTCCGAAGTCCGGAAGCATTGTGTTTGAGGGAAAAGACCTCACAAGAACACCGGCTCATAAGATCGTAGAGATGGGTATGGCGCATGTTCCGGAGGGAAGGCGTGTATTTGCGGATATGTCCGTTTATGAGAATCTGCTCCTTGGAGCCTATACAAGAAAGGACAAGGCAGAGATCGCAGAGAGTCTTGCAGGTGTATACAAGAGATTTCCGCGTCTGGAAGAACGTAAAGGACAGCGTGCCGGAACACTTTCCGGTGGTGAGCAGCAGATGCTTGCCATGGGGCGTGCACTGATGAGCAGACCAAGGATCATTCTGATGGATGAGCCGTCCATGGGTCTGTCACCGATCTTTGTAAATGAGATCTTTGATATCATCCGTGAGGTAAGCGAGAGCGGCACAACCGTACTTCTTGTTGAGCAGAACGCAAAGAAAGCACTTTCCATTGCGGACCGTGCGTATGTTCTTGAGACAGGAAGCATCACCATGGATGGAAAGGCCGAGGATCTTCTGAACGATGAGGCTGTTCAGAAGGCATATCTTGGAGAGTAGGAGGAAAGACATGGATAATTTCGTAATTACCATTGCAAGACAGTATGGAAGCGGCGGACGTACCATCGGAGAGGAGCTTGCAAAGAAATTAGGGATTTCTTACTATGACAAGGATATCATCCGCATGGCATCTGAGGAGAGCGGCATTCATGAGCAGCTTTTTGGAAGGGCAGATGAAAATGTCAGCATAAAGCAGAGATTTTTTGCAAAGTCCGGAATCTACAAGGGTGAGCTGATCCCGCCTCAGAGCAAGGATTTCACATCAGATGAGAACCTGTTTAATTATCAGGCAAAGGTGATCCGGCAGCTGGCAGAAACAGAGTCCTGTGTGATCATCGGACGTTGTGCAAATATGATCCTGAAGGATTATTCCAATGTTCTTCGTGTGTTTGTTTACGGAGACTGGGATTTCCGTATCCGTGAGGCAAGTAAGAAGCTCAGCGGAACTACAAAGGATATTGAGAAATTTATGCAGAAGGATGACAAACGCAAAGAAGATTTCTGTAAACGATTCATGGGTGTTGACTGGACAGACATGACGAAATACAATCTGTGCCTGGATAACGGTACCCTTGGCTATGAGAAATGCGTGGAGGAAATCGAGAGTGCACTTGAAATCCTGAAAAAATAAGACATATATCAGAGATATTCCCCGGGAAAGAAGAGCAAAAAGTCTTTTCCCGGGGATTTTTTCATATATTGTGGAAAAGTATATTTGATCCGGCGGGAAATATGGATAAGCGAAAAAAATATTTCTGTGTAGTGGCAGTAGTATTGATCCTGCTCAGCGGATATGGAAAAATCTCAGACAGTGCATTTCAAATGCAGGTGACCAGAATGATCGCCGGTGAGGGGATGCTCCGGCTGGTGGCGGCGCAGTACGGACAAAAAGCAGCAGAACCGGTGGCTGAGACAGCCTCTGACAGAAGCGAAAAAGAGGATCGTCCACGTGTGGCTCTTACCTTTGATGACGGACCGCATGCAACATATACACCTCTGCTTCTGGATGGCCTGCGGAAGCGAGGGGTTCATGCCACATTTTTTCTTATGGGAAAAAATATCCGGGGAAATGAGGAGATCGTAACGCAGATGCAGAGAGACGGCCATCTCATCGGTAATCACACGTATGATCACGTGCAGCTTGATAAGCTTCCAGGTGATCAGGCCTGTCAGCAGATCATAAAGACGAATAATGAGATCTACGAGATCACCGGAGAGTATCCCATGTATCTTCGCCCGCCATACGGTGCCTGGCCGAAGGATCTGGAGCTCTGTGTGACTATGCTGCCGGTATTCTGGGATGTGGATACCCTGGACTGGAAATCAAAAAATGTCCGTTCTGTGGAAAATATCGTAAAAAGACAAGTGAAGGATGGCTCCATTATCCTGATGCATGACAGCTTTTCTACCTCTGTGGAAGCTGCCCTGGAGATCGCGGATATGCTTACGGAAGAAGGATATGACCTGGTAACTGCAGATCAACTGCTTGTAATGTAACTGTGATCTGCCGAAAAGGCAGAAACGATTGCTTTTTTATGTGCAAACAGGTAAAATTATAAAAATAAGGAATCTGTCCGTATGCCGGAAACAAATGAAACGATCGTTGCCGGATACAGATCTATGAAAAGAATACGGATCGTGAATATCCGCTTTTTACAGAAAATACAGGAGTGAAAGCCATGGATTTATTTGAATACGCAAAGTCAAAAACGCTGGATCAGGAATCGCCTCTTGCATCCAGGCTGCGTCCGCGAACGCTGGATGAGGTGGTGGGGCAGCAGCACATTGTAGGAAAAGATAAATTGCTGTATCGTGCTATAAAGGCGGATAAGCTGACATCTGTTATCTTTTACGGCCCTCCGGGAACCGGAAAGACCACCCTGGCAAAAGTCATTGCCAATACTACAAGCGCCAGCTTTACGCAGATCAATGCAACCGTAGCAGGGAAGAAAGATATGGAAGCAGTTGTAAAGCAGGCACAGGACGATCTCGGCATGTATGGGAAAAAGACCATTCTGTTCATTGATGAGATCCACCGTTTCAACAAGGGACAGCAGGATTATCTTCTTCCTTTTGTTGAGGACGGAACTATCATTCTTATCGGGGCCACAACAGAGAATCCATATTTTGAGGTAAACGGAGCGCTTCTTTCAAGATCGATCATCTTTGAACTGAAGTCCCTGGAGATACCGGAAATAAAGGAACTGATCCTGCGTGCGGTTAACGATCCGGAACGTGGAATGGGAAGCTATGGGGCGGTGATCGACGAGGATGCTCTGGAATTTCTGGCAGATATGGCAGGAGGAGACGCCAGAAGCGCTTTAAACGCCATAGAGCTGGGAATCCTCACCACACCCCGGGATACAGACGGTAAGATCCATCTGACCCTTGAGGTGGCTTCTGAGTGTATCCAGAAGCGTGTGGTGCGTTACGATAAGAACGGGGACAATCATTATGATATCATTTCCGCCTTTATCAAGAGCATGCGAGGCTCCGACCCAGATGCGGCAGTCTATTATCTGGCAAAAATGCTCTATGCAGGAGAAGATGTGAAATTTATCGCAAGAAGAATCATGATCCTTGCCTCTGAAGATATCGGAAACGCAGATCCCCAGGCCCTCTGCGTGGCAACGGCAGCAGCACAGGCAGTGGAACGTGTGGGAATGCCGGAGTCCCAGATCATTCTTTCCCAGGCAGTTACATACATGGCCTGTGCACCCAAGAGCAATTCAGCAGTAAATGCCATACAGGAAGCCATGCGCTGCGTGAAGGCAAAGAAGACAACCGTTCCGGTGCATCTGCAGGATGCCCATTATGGTGGCCACGAAAGTCTGGGTCATGGTATCGGATATAAATATGCCCATGATTATCTAAATCATTATGTAAACCAGCAGTATCTGCCATCAGAGATCGAAGGAGAACATTTTTACGAGCTCAGTGATATGGGATATGAAAAGAAACTGAAAGAGCATATGAAGAAGATCCACGAAGAAGCGAAATAAATGAATATAAGTAAAACGGAGGAGCCTCTCAGAGAAGCTCCTCCATTATTTTGTCATAAACATTCTGGTATTTATAAGGCCAGCTTTCACATACAGACTGTGCAGCAGCAAGATTTGGCACATTGATGCTGAGATCAACGATGCTGACGCCGCTTTCGATGATCCGCAGACGTACCAAGTAGCTGCCCTCTTTGGTGGGATAGTAATCTGCAGGAGTCAGGAGATGTTCTTCAATCTTGCAGTGGAGGGAATTGAGATATTCTTCCACTTCTTTCTTGATGTCAGAAGAAAGTTCTTTGGAAAAATATTTCAGAGTGTTTTTTCCCTCGGAGGTCAGTCGATAGTAACTGCGGTTGGACTGTGAAGACATTTCCACCAGATCTGCCTCCACAAGTTCGGAAACTGCCTGCTGGAGCTGAAAATAATTGGTGTATTTCCGGTCCAGGATAAAATCGGTGATCTGGGAATTTGTGAGATCCCCATCGGAATTCTGCAGCATATATAAAATAATAAGCTTATAGGTTGTAAAAGGTGATGCCATAAGAATCCTCCTTTTTACTGGCTGCGGGAAAGGGCTTCGAGAGCTTTTCCCTGAAAACTTGCTCTTTCTTTCATCCGGTGATGAAGAAGATTTAAAACTTCTCGTTTGCGGCTGGCCCATAAAGGTGCGATCAGCAGATCCTTCGGTCCGTCGCCGGTGACCCGGTGGATCACGATATCCGGTCTGAGATGTTCCAGGCAGTCAATGACAAGGTCCAGATACTCGTCCCGTTCATAAGTACGGAAAAGACCGGCTTCATGATCAGCGGCAAGATCTGTACCACGCAGTACATGAAGAAGCTGCAGCTTGATTCCCTGGATATCCATGGCGTTCAGATAAGCCATTGTTTCCAGGATATCCTTCCGGCTTTCGCCGGGAAGCCCCAGGATGGTGTGGACGATTACTTCGATGTCGCCTGTACGGAGATTTTTCACTGCGGTATCAAAACAGGACAGTGGATAGCCGCGCCGTATATATCTGGCAGTATCTTCATGGATAGTCTGGAGCCCCAGCTCCACCCACACCGGTTTGATCTGGTTCAGGGAATAAAGAAGCTCCAGTACATCATCTCCCAGACAGTCCGGTCTGGTACCAATGGACAGTGCCACGATATCCGGATGAGAGATGGCTTCTGTGAAGATCTTATGCAGGTGTTCCACAGGAGCGTATGTGTTTGTATATGCCTGAAAATAGGCGATATATTTATGAATCGGGCGTTTGGAAGAGAGACTTTTGATCTGTGTGTTGATCTGCTCTGTAATGGAAAGAGCGGAGTTTGCTGCAAAATCTCCGCTTCCGCCCTGGCTGCAGAAGATGCAGCCTTTTTTGCCCAGGGTGCCGTCACGGTTGGGACAGGACATGCCGCCGTTTAATGCAACCCGGTAGACCTTTTCGCCGTATCGCTCCCGGAGCATATAGTCCAGAGAGTGATAAGGCTTGTCGTTCCAGCGTTTCATTATGCCTCTTTCAGTTCGTTTTTCTCTTCGCCATTTTCTTCGTTTTCATCTTTAGGTATATAGTTATCGAAAATCTTTACAAAAATCTTTGATTTCCAGTAGGCCAGCGTGGAAAATCCCATCAGAATAAAAAGCATGATCAGGATGGATGTAAACTGTGCGTAGCTCACATAAGCAAAAAGCCACATCAGCAGGAGCGGAGACGCAGAGATCACAAGCATCAAAAGTGTCAGCGGAAGATGGCGGACGGACATCAGGAATGCATTTACAAAGGTATTCTTGACGGAATTAAAAAATTTGGAAAGGATCGGATAAATGTACAGAAGGATCATCGCATAGATCAGTGCAAATGCAATGAACAGACTGAAAAGTCCTTTGTACATAGCTCCGCTTCCGGCTCTGGCGATCCGAAGATCGATAAACAGAACAGCAGCGGTGAGGAGCATGATGATATTGATAATGGTCGCCTGTTTGAAATTCTGTTTGAATGAGCGGAAAAAGCTGCGGGCAATATAAGATTCTTCGTCTCTTGCCATCTTCAGTGTGACATAGTAGAGAGCTGTTATGGAGGCGCCTGCGGTGACAACCGGAATACAGCAGAGGATGCACAGAAAATTCAGAAGAAGCAGATCTGCTACGCGTCCCATGAACACGAAGAATTTGTTGTCCATGTTGAAAAAACGGTTCATTTGATAAGTCTCCTTTTCTTTGGGATATTATTTTAAGTATACCCAATCACAGCAGAAAAAGCAAATCCCAAATGTTTTTCGAGACTGTGGAAGCAGGAAAATCATGTGTCCGCCATAGAAAGACAAAATAGTGAAATAGTTTATTAAATTTCCCTAAAAGGCTTGCTTATCACGAATTAGAGTGTTAAAATATCAGTATTGTATTAGACGAAATTTATGTATTTTAAAGGAGCGTAACAATGAGCAAAAAAATCAGGACGGAGGCTGTGGATCATCTTTTTGAAGCGATCCTGTGCCTGAAGGACAAGGAAGAGTGTTATACATTTTTTGAGGATGTGTGCACCATCAATGAGCTGCTTTCTTTATCTCAGCGCTTCGAGGTAGCCAAGATGCTTACCGATAAGCGTACATACCTTGATATTTCCGAGAAAACAGGAGCTTCCACAGCTACGATCAGCCGTGTGAACCGTTCTCTGAACTATGGAAATGATGGTTATGAGATGGTATTTGCACGTATGAAGAAGGATAACGGGGAGCAGGGCGGCGAAGCAGAATAAGGCTTACGTCCATACCGTGGTGATAACGGATAATGCTGTAACGAAAAAGAGACAGGCGATCACACGTCTGTCTCTTTTTTTCGGTGCGTCCGGCGACGCACGTTTATGACCGGATGTAAGCTCCGGATATTATTTGTCTTTTTTTGAGGAATCCGTATCTTTTGAGGAATTCATGTGGTCGATCATGTTTTCGATGATCATTTTTTTCATGTATACGTCGAAGCTAAGAAGACAGATAAAGGAAAACTGGTGAAGGAATTCCTTATCCTCCGGGTCGGCGTCCTCAAAAATTTCTCCGGCACTTTTGAAACGGCGCATAAGATCCTTTTCCAGGTAACGGATCTGTGACTGCTCCATACTGAAAACCTCCTGGTAGATGTAAGTCATGTCCTTTTCTGTAACGGACTTGAAGTATTTCTCGGTGATCGGTCCCAGAAGGGTCTGGATATCACTGATGGAGAGGATATTTTTAAAATAGTAGATAAAGATCAGCATCAGCAGATGCTCCCGGGAATACCGCTTTTTTTCCGGCGGGGGAAGGAGCTTGTTCTTTGCGTAATTGTTGATCATGGTCTTGGTCAGGATCTTGTCATCATCATGACGCTTGGTGGAAGCGAGATTATCTTCCATAAAGGTCGTGACCTGATCCATGTAAAGATCGATATTGGGAATTTCATCGGGTTTTATATAATCAAGCTCAGCAATTTTTGCAAAAATGCTGTTCATCATTTCTTTTTCGTTTTCTGTCATCGCATTATCACCTCTGCTCCTTATTATATAGTTTTAAATACTACTTGTAAAGAAACTTTTTTCAGAGAGGTGGGTTTACCGGAAAGTAAAGTCATGATAGTATATAAAGATACTGTTCATATGGAAAAAGAAATGGAGATCAAAATGAGTATACATGATGCTTTGGACACATTGAATCCTATGCAGCGGGAAGCTGCCGTACATACAGAGGGACCGCTTCTGATCCTTGCAGGAGCCGGTTCCGGAAAAACAAGAGTGCTGACCCACAGGATCGCCTATTTAATGGAAGAAAAGGGTGTAAACCCATGGAATATCCTGGCGATCACCTTTACCAACAAGGCTGCCAGTGAGATGCGGGAACGTGTGAATAAAATTGCGGGAATGGGTGCGGAGAGCGTATGGGTCTCCACCTTCCATTCCGCCTGCGTGAGGATCCTGCGCAGACATATTGAGGTGCTGGGTTTCAACAGTAATTTTACCATTTATGATGCCGACGACCAGAAAACAGTCATGAAGGAAATCTTCCGGAAGTTTGATATCAATACCAAGATTTACAAGGAACGCGCTGTTCTTGCTGATATTTCCCATGCCAAGGATGAACTGATCACACCGGAAGAGATGGAACTGAATGCGGGCGGCGATCCGGATGCACGGAAGATTGCCGGTATGTATAAGGAATATCAGTCTATCCTCCGGGGAAACAATGCGCTGGATTTTGATGACCTGATCGTGAAGACTGTGGAGCTTTTTCAGCATAATCCGGATATCCTGGACTATTATCAGGAACGTTTCAAATATATTATGGTGGATGAGTATCAGGATACCAATACTGCCCAGTTTAAATTTGTAAGTCTTCTTGCTGAGAAATACAAGAATCTCTGTGTGGTTGGTGATGATGATCAGTCCATCTATCGTTTTCGTGGAGCAAATATCGGGAATATCTTAGGCTTTGAGAAGGTTTTTCCTGAGGCTAAGGTGGTGCGCCTGGAACAGAATTACCGTTCTACCCAGAACATCCTCAATGCAGCCAATGAGGTGATCGTCAACAACACAGAGCGTAAGGAAAAACGCCTCTGGACAGAGAACGAAGAGGGAGATAAAGTACATTTCCGTCAGTTCAACAACGGATTTGAGGAAGCGGAGTATGTTGCAGGAGAGATCATCCAGGGGCGCCGCAACGGGAAATTCCAGTACAAGGACTGTGCAGTACTTTATCGGACCAATGCCCAGTCCCGTCTCTTTGAGGAGAAATTCCTCCTGGCAAATGTTCCTTATAAGATTGTCGGCGGCGTGAACTTTTATGCCCGCAAAGAGATCAAGGATCTGTTAAGCTATCTGAAGACCATTGACAATGCCAGTGATGATCTGGCTGTGCGCAGGATCTTAAATGTGCCAAAAAGAGGGATTGGACTCACCAGCATCGGTCGTGTCCAGGACTATGCGGATATGATGAACCTGAGCTTTTACGATGCGCTCCGCGTGGTGGAGGAAGTACCGTCCATTGGCAGGGCAGCAGGAAAGATCAATGATTTTGTATCCTTTATCCAGGGACTGAAAAGTAAGGCAGAGGCCTATACAGTCCGTGAAACCCTGGAAGAGGTCATTGAGCTTACCGGTTATGTGAAGGAACTGGAGGCAGAGAAAACGGAGGAGGCCCAGGCGAGGATCGAAAATATCGATGAGCTGATCTCCAAGACAGAATCCTTCCAGGAAGCCATGGAGGAGGCCGGACAGCCGGCAACACTTTCTGCATTTCTGGAGGAAATCGCACTGGTGGCAGATATCGATTCTGTTGATCCGGATCAGGATTATGTGCTGCTGATGACCCTTCACAGTGCCAAGGGACTGGAATTCCCAAATGTATTTATCGTGGGAATGGAGGACGGTGTTTTTCCGGGATATGCTTCCATCTGGTCCGGTGATCCGTCGGATATCGAGGAGGAGCGAAGGCTCTGTTATGTGGGGATCACCCGTGCCATGAAGGAGCTGACCTTAACCTGTGCAAAACAGCGGATGATCCGTGGGGAGACTCAGTATAACCGTGTGTCACGTTTTGTAAGGGAGGTTCCACGGGAGCTGGTAGATCTTGGACATACCATTCAGGAGAAAAAGCCCAGGGTAGATGATATCGTATCTCCGAAAAGCGCCTATGCCCAGATGAAAATGAATTTCCAGGCAAAGAGCACCCTGCAGAAAAAAGATTTCACAGTGAAGAAGGCGGACAGCCTGGACTATGGTGAGGGAGACACGGTCCGTCATGTGAAATTCGGAGTCGGTATCGTAAAAAATATCGCAGACGGCGGCAGAGACTACGAAGTGACGGTAGACTTTGACAAAGTCGGCGTGAAAAAAATGTTCGCCGGTTTTGCCAAGCTGAAAAAGATCTGAGAGGGATCTCTCCGGGCAGACTATTTCTGCAAAAAACTGTAAAAATCCGGCCTCAAGGTTGTAATTGGAAAACCGGTATGTTAGAATCAGTATCAGCGTAATTGAATTGCTGTGAAGTGAACAGTATCACCGGCACATATGCTGCCGGATACTGTGAGAGGGAATCGGGTAAAAAGCCTGAACGGTTGCGGCCACTGTATACAGAAGAAGGGATTTCACATGCCATTGCAGAAACTCATGTGAGAAGGCGAAATCCTGATGTCAGAGAGATTCTGGAGAAAATTCTGATACATCATTCATGATCGGCTAAAAGATGAATGGTGTATCAGTTTTTATTTTGCGGAGTTTTTTCTGAGTCTGTAAGTCAGGAAACCTGCTTGACAGTATGTAAGTGGGAGCTTCCGTACAAAGTGTTCCGTGCAGATTTTATGAAGCCCCATCTTTTCGGTTACCCATAGGAAACAGGAGATAAAACAGGCGAAAAGAGAGGAAATGAAATGAAAAACAAGTATGTATCCACAAGAATCATGGCAATGGTAATGGCAGCGGCAATGACCGTATCTGCAGCTCCGGCTGTTTATGCCGCAGAGAGAGCAGACTCCGAGACCATCAAGGAAGACAACCAGCCGGCAGCAGAAGACAGTACAGAGTCTGCAGACACCGAAGATTCTTCCGCAGAGGCAACCAAGACAGAATATCCTCTGACCATCACAACCTATGATTACGATGGAAACAAAATCGAAACCACTTATGAAAAAGCACCGGAAAAAGTTCTTGCTGTATATCAGGGAAGCATTGAGACTATGCTCGCACTTGGTCTGGAAGACCACCTGGTAGCTACCGCAGGTCTTGATAATGAAGTTCCGGAAGATCTCAAAGAAGCATTCTCAAAAACAAATTATCTTGACGAATTTACCCCATCCCTTGAAACTGTAACAATGCTGGAGCCGGACATGATCTTATCCTGGAGCTCTCTTTTCTCTGATAAGAATCTGGGAAATGTAACAGACTGGATCGACAAAGGCTGCAACACCTACTACAACACCAATACTCGTCCGGACGGCGACAGAACACTGGAAAATGAATTCACAGATATCTTAAATATCGGAAAGATCTTCGATGTACAGGACAAAGCACAGGCTATCGTTGATGATGCAAAAGCAGTGATCGACAAAACTCTTACTGCAACTGCAGATGTAAAAGACAAACCAAGCGTAATGGTATTGGAGCCTCTTGGAGATGACATCACAAACTATGGCGTAAAGAGCCTTGGCGGAGATATGGTAACACAGTTAGGCGCAACTCTTGCAAACCCGGATGCTTCCACCGTTGGAAAAGAGGATATCATCGCAGCCAACCCTGACGTGATCTTTGTGGTTTACATGCCATATGCAGGAGATGATCCGGAAACTGTTAAGAACAGCCAGCTTGCAGTGATCCAGGATGATGAGTCCCTGAAGAGCCTTGACGCAGTAAAGAACGGACGTGTTTACCCGATCATGCTCAGTGAGATGTATGCAAGTGCAACACGTACCCAGGACGGAATCGAAACTTTTGCAAAGGGATTATATCCGGACGTAAATCTTGACTGATCGGAGAAAATGCAGTGGAAGAAACAGCTTCACAGAGAAAAAAAGATAAGGTGCTCAGAACATCCATGTATGTGGCAGTTCTCATCGGACTTGCAGGATTCCTTATTTTTTCCATACTTGCAGCCATCACTTTTGGAAATGCAGATCTGTCACTGAAGGATGTATACAGCGTTATCGCTTATAAATTGTTTCATATAAAAAGTCTGTCCGCCTATGCGGAAGGCGCAGTTCATGATGTTGTGTGGCTGATCCGGCTGCCTAGAGTCCTTCTGGCTCTGGCAGTTGGAATGGCTCTTTCCGTGTGCGGCGTGGTGATGCAGGCTATCGTGCAGAACCCGCTGGCAGACCCGTATGTGCTGGGTATCTCATCTGGTGCATCTCTGGGTGCCACACTGGCCATCATGCTTGGAATCGGAAGCTTTCTTGGCGGAAACTCTGTGGGAATCCCAGCTTTCATTGGCGCGATGATCACTTCTTTTGCGGTGATCGCCATTGCAAACATGGGTGGAAAGGCAACTTCCGCAAAACTGATCCTTGCGGGAATGGCGGTCAGCGCAGTCTGTTCTGCTTTTTCCAATTTTGTCATTTATATTACCAATGACAAAAATGCGGCAACAGAAGTTATGAAGTGGAGCATGGGAAGTCTTGCCGGAGCAAGCTGGACCAGAGTGGGTGTAATGCTTCCGGTCACGCTGGTGTGCGTGGCTGTTTTCTGGACGCAGTACCGGAACCTGAATCTGATGCTTCTGGGAGATGACGTATCCATTACCCTTGGAACAGATCTGCACAGACTGCGGACTTTTTATCTGATCGTTGCTTCTGTTATGATCGGATTTGCCGTGTACTGTGCCGGTGTGATCGGATTTGTGGGACTGGTGATCCCTCATGTGGTCCGGATCCTTTTTGGAACAGATCACAGAAAACTGCTCCCCTTAAGTGCGCTTCTTGGTGCATCGTTTCTGATCTGGTGCGATGTGGCATGTCGTGTGATCCTTAAAAATTCCGAGATGCCCATCGGTGTGCTGGTATCCATTATCGGTGCTCCCTGCTTTATTTATCTGCTTGTGCGGAAATCCTATGGATTCGGAGGTGCCCGGTAATGAAGATCACCACAGAAAATATTCAGGTTGGCTTTCACGCCAGACAGATCCTGAAGGGAATCTCCATGGAATCCCAGGATAAGGAACTGGTAGGAATCATCGGACCAAACGGAAGCGGAAAATCCACTTTGCTGAAATGCATTTACCGTATTCTGAAACCAGACGCAGGAGCCGTGTATCTGGACGGCGAGGAGCTTCATTCCATGAGTGTTCGAAGCTCTGCGAAAAAAATGGCCGTGGTGGCACAGCACAATTATTATAATTTTGATTTTACGGTCCGCGAGGTGGTTCTTATGGGGCGTGCGCCTCATAAAAAGACTCTGGAACGGGACAATGCAAAAGATTACCAGATCGTGGATGAAGCGCTGAAAACCGTACAGATGGAGGCGTTTGCAGACCGTACCTTTTCCACTCTTTCCGGAGGAGAGCAGCAGAGGGTAATCCTGGCAAGAGCACTTGCCCAGCAGACCTCTGCACTGATTCTGGATGAGCCTACCAATCATCTGGACATTACCCACCAGATCATGCTGATGGAGCTGGTGAAAAAACTTAATGTAACCGTGATCTCCGCTATTCACGATCTGAATATTGCAGCAGCATACTGTGATAAGATCTATGTACTGAAGGACGGAGTTCTGGAAGGTTACGGAACGCCGGAAGAAGTCCTGACCCCGGAGCTGATCCGCAGGATCTATAAAGTAGAAGCGGAGATCGTTTACGACAGCCGCGGAAAGATGCATATTTTGTTTTTATGATTCTGGCTGTGAGGCGGGATGCATAGAGGGAAAAAGATGAAAAAGATCGGGATTTTGACATGCCTTAATTCCAATGATGTGTGTACCAGGGCAGGATGTCTGTCTGCATTTCAGGAAAGAAGAGATTTTTTTTCCGGCTATCCGGAAGATACGATTCTGGCAGCTGTGATGACATGCAACGGATGCAAAGAAACCAATGCAAAAGAACCTGCTGAAGATGAGGGGATTTTGGAAAAGGCAGACCGGCTGGTCAGTGAAAAGATCAGCGTCATCCATGTCGGGGTATGCCGTCTGAATGAGGAAAAAAAGGAATGTCAGCGGATAACACAGATCTGCGGTCTGATAGAAGAACGCGGGATCAAAGTGATCCGAGGAACCCATAAAGAATAAGAGAAAACCGCCGTATCTTTCCGGAAATGCCGGAAATACGGCGATTTTTTTACAGAATGTTTCTGCGAAAATTTGTGTAAGTTCTGGTAAAACCAGACATATGGTGGTATAATAAGAACATTAAAAAAGGCTCGGGTGCAGCGACCTCAAAAAACGCTGCGCTGCAGATTTACTGACAGAAAGTACAGCCGAACAGAAAGAAAGGATGGTGCAGTGTTATGAATTTAAATACAACAAAACTTGAAGAACTGCTCGCAACACTGAAGAAAAAAGAAGAAGAGAAAGATAAGAACACAGTCCTTTGGGTACTGGCGATCATCGGTGCTGTTGCAGCTGTTGCCGGTATTGCGTTTGCAGTATACCGTTTCTTCGCTCCGGATTATCTGGAAGATTTTGAAGAAGATTTTGATGATGACTTCGATGATTATTTCGAGGATGAGGAAGAGTAAGAACTTTCACTGCAGAGGCTGTTTTGAGCAGATCAGAATGGCTGTCTGTTATGTATGAATATGAGAAGCGGATAATTGAAGCCCCGGCGCGATACCGGGGCTTGATTTTTGAAGACGGACCGTGAAACGCTGTACTAGTTATAAAACAGAAAGAGGATTTATGAAAAAAGGTGAAATTTACGAAGGTATTATAGAAAAAGTGGAATTTCCAAACAAAGGTTTTGTTTGGGTCGATGACCAGAAAGTAATTGTAAAAAACGGAATTCCGGGACAGAAAGTCAGGTTTATGATCAATAAGAAACGTTCCGGCCGGGCGGAAGGACGTCTTCTGGAGGTCCTGGAGAAATCTCCGCTGGAGACAAGAGAACCTGCCTGTCAGGAGTTTCCGGCATGTGGCGGCTGCATGTATCAGACCATGAGCTATGAGGCACAGAAGGAGATGAAGGAATGTCAGGTGAGGGAACTTCTGGATGGGGCAGTAAGAGAAAGTCTGGCTAAGATCGGGAAGAACTGTGATGTGACAGAAGAAGCTGAGGCTGCAGATCGTTTATATCACTGGGATGGGATCTACGGCAGTCCCATTGAGTTCGGGTACCGCAATAAGATGGAGTTTTCCTTTGGGGATGAGTATAAGGATGGGCCGCTGTCCCTTGGACTTCACAAAAAGGGAAGCACTTACGATATCCTGAATACGGACGACTGTAAGCTGGTTCATCCGGATATGACAAAGATCCTGGTCTGTGTGCGGGAGTTTTTCCTGGAGCGTAATGCCAGCTTCTATAAAAAGCTGCAGCATGTGGGGTATCTTCGACATCTTCTTCTTCGAAGAGGCGTTACAAGTGGTGAGATCCTGGTCCATGTGGTAACCACCACCCAGGAAGAATATGATCTGGAGCCTCTGAAAGAACAGCTTCTTGCACTTCCGCTGGAAGGGAAGATCGAGGGGATCATGCACATTTTAAATGATTCTTTATCCGACGTGGTACAGAGCGACGAGACGAAGATCCTTTACGGAAAGGATTATTTCTATGAAGAACTTCTTGGACTGAAATTTAAGATCAGCACCTTTTCCTTTTTCCAGCCAAATTCCCTGGCTGCGGAGATCCTGTATTCCAAGGTACGGGAATATGTAGGAGATACCAGAGACAAGGTGGTGTTTGATCTTTACAGCGGAACCGGCACCATTGCCCAGCTTGCGGCGTCCGTTGCCAGCGAGGTGATCGGTGTGGAGATCGTGGAAGATGCGGTAAAAGCCGCCAGAGAAAACGCTGCACTTAACGGCATTGATAACTGCCGTTTTATTGCCGGGGATGTGCTGAAGGTTCTGGACGAGGTGCCTGAGAAACCGGATATGATCATCCTTGATCCGCCCAGAGATGGCGTCCACCCCAAAGCCCTTCCAAAGATCCTGGCTTACGGCGTAGACCAGATCGTATACATTTCCTGCAAGGTTACAAGTCTTGTGAGAGACCTCCCGGCATTTTATGAGGCAGGATATGAGATGACCCACGCCTGTGCAGTGGATCAGTTCTGCCAGGGAGTTCATGTGGAGACTGTGTGTCTCTTGAGCAACCGGAACCGGATGACACGATAGAGATCGACTTAGACTTAGGTGAGCTGGATGCAACCAGTGCAGAGACGAAGGCAACCTATCAGGAAATCAAAGATTATGTGCTGAAGGAATTTGGCTTGAAGGTTTCAAATTTATATATTTCTCAAATCAAAAGGAAATGAACAAAAAAGTGTTCCAACTTCCAAACGAGATTCCTCTGATCTCAGCAAAACTTTATTTCAGGTAATGGATGTCTTAATAAAAACACACCCACAGGAAGATCCTGTATATCAGTTCATAGACAAGAAGCGGGCACAAGGTAAGTCTTACTATGTCTATATGACTGCAGGTGCCAACAAGTTTCTAAGAATCTATTATGGACGAGTGAAAGAATATCTTTCATCTCTTCCAGAATAATTTTTGTGTTTCTGAGTTCTCGCATAAAAAATACCTCCGTTTTCATATTGATTGATTCAGCAAGTCATACCGGCGTGGTACTGCTTTGCTGTGAGATAATCATACGAAAATCGGAGGTAAAAGACATTGAGTGGAAATTGAGCTGGAATTGAAAAAAATAAGATGTATGATTATGTTTCAGAAATACGAAAAGCCTGAGACAAATATTGTTTCATAAGATATTCCTGTGCTATACTTGTGTTTATCTTGAATAAACAGGAATGGGTAATAAGATAAAAGAATAAAAATTATCTTTAATAACAGTGTTTGCCTGTACGAGGGGTGTATAAAAATGGATATCAGAATATTGCGATACTTTTTGACTGTAGCCAAAGAACAAAATTTTACGAAAGCCGCAGAACAATTGAATATTACTCAACCAACACTTTCAAGACAGCTTTCTGCATTGGAGGATGAGATTGGAAAAGCCCTTTTTATAAGGGGGAATCGAAGCGTCACACTTACAGAGACAGGGATATTATTAAAAAGACGGGCTTTGGAGATCCTTGATCTGGAAGAGAAAATGATGGATGAGCTAATGGCAAAAGAAGAATTGATAGAAGGTACTATTACAATCGGATGTGGTGAGTTTGCGGCTGTAGAAACATTAGCTGAAATTTGTAAGGTATATAAGGAAAAATATCCAATGGTGCAGATTGCTTTACATACAGCAACGGCAGATTCGGTATATGATATGATGAATCAGGGTTTGGTAGACATTGGATTGTTCATGGAACCGGTCAATACAGAAGGTCTGGATTATATCAGAATCATGGACAGTGACCATTGGGTTGTTGGAATGAAGCCGGATGATCCATTAGCATGCAATGAATATATTACAAAAGATGATCTTCTGGATAAACCACTCATTCTTCCGAAAAGACGGAACGTGCAGAGTGAACTTGCCAACTGGTTTGGTAAGGATTTTAATAAGCTTCATATTTCTTTTATCAGCAATCTTGGAACGAATGCCGGTGTTATGGCAACTCATGGACTGGGATATCCGGTTTCGATTGAAGGTGCTGCAAAGTACTGGAGAAAGGATTTGCTTGTTCAGAGAAGATTGTATCCTGAAATAGCCGCAAGTACGGTAATCGCATGGAGAAGGAATATACCATATTCATTGGCAATAAATAAATTCATAGAAGAGATCAATGCCTTTCAGGCATAGAAAATGATTTGATATAGGAATTAGACATAATATAATACGGAAGACTATAATAAATGTGTAAGGTATGGATGAGAAGTACTTTACACATTTTTGTTTGCAAAGGAGGATTACCTATGGGAAAAAGATTAGTTGCATATTTCAGTGCAAGTGGAACAACAAAAAAAGCAGCGGAGATGATTGCATCAGCGGCAGACGCAGATATGTATGAAATCATGCCAAAACAGCCATATTCAAAGGCAGACTTAAACTGGATGGATAAAAAATCCAGAACCAGTGTGGAGATGAGTGACAAAAAGTTCAGACCGGAAATATCCGATACAGATGTTTCGGTTGATCAGTACGATGAGATCATCTTAGGTTTCCCGATCTGGTGGTATGTAGCACCTACAATTATTAATACGTTTTTGGAAAAATATGATTTTACGGGCAAAAAGATTGTATTGTTTGCAACCTCCGGTGGAAGCGGATTTGGAAATACGGTAAATGAGCTAAAGATATCTGCGCCTGATGCAGTGATAGTAGAAGGTAAAGTATTTCATAAGGCTGCAAAACAGGAAATTGCAGAGTGGGTAAGAAGTATTTTGTAAGGAAGGTGGATGAGATGAAAAGAATCGTACAGACAGCAGGCAGAAATGCTCTTAATGAATTTTCGCCGGAATTTGCACATTTTAATGATGATGTTCTTTTTGGTGAGAACTGGAATAATCAGGATATTGACCTTAAGACCAGAAGTATCATAACAGTAGTGGCGTTAATGTCTTCCGGGATAACAGATTCCTCTTTAATCTATCATTTGCAGAACGCAAAGGCACATGGTGTGACACAAAAGGAAATTGCAGCAATTATCACTCACGTTGCTTTTTATGCAGGCTGGCCAAAAGGCTGGGCAGTTTTTAATCTGGCAAAGGAGGTATGGCAGCCAGAAGAAGGAGACTTGCCATATGAAGATGAGGCTATGAGAGCACATGCGAAATCAATGGTCTTTCCAATTGGACAGCCAAATGATGCGTTTGCAGAATATTTTGTAGGACAAAGTTATCTGGCTCCGATATCCACAGACCAGGTTGGAATTTTCAATGTAACCTTTGAGCCCGGATGCAGAAATAACTGGCATATTCATCATGCAAAAAGCGGTGGCGGACAGATTTTAGTATGTGTAGCCGGACGTGGATTTTATCAGGAGGAAGGCAAAGAAGCGGTAGAAATGAATCCGGGTGACTGTATAAACATTCCGGCAGAAGTAAAACACTGGCATGGAGCGGCTCCGGATGAGTGGTTTTCCCATCTGGCAATTGAGGTACCCGGGGTAGACTGTTCCAATGAGTGGTGTGAGGCAGTATCAGAAAAAGAGTATGCCAGGTTAAAATAAGGAGTGGACTATGGAATACAGTAAACTTGGGAATACAGATATAGAAGTGTCAAAATTATGTGTGGGCTGTATGAGTTTTGGAAAAGCCGGAACCATGCATGACTGGACGCTGGATAAATCTGAGAGTGAGAAAATTATCAAACATGCACTTAATCTGGGATATAACTTTTTTGACACGGCAAATGGATATTCTGCCGGAACAAGTGAGGAGTATTTGGGAAGAGCGCTGAAGAAAAATATAGCGAGAGATCAGGTAGTGATTGCATCCAAGGTTTATTTTAATGAAGGGCGTTTATCAAGAAAAGCAATTATGAGGGAGATAGACGGCAGCTTGTCACGTCTTGGAACCGATTATCTTGATTTATATATCATCCATAGATTTGACTATGATACGCCGATAGAAGAAACCATGGAAGCATTGAATGAACTTGTAAAATCAGGAAAGGTCCGGGCACTTGGCGCATCTGCGATGTATGGATATCAGTTTTACAATATGCAGGTGGCTGCAAGGGATCATGGATGGACACCATTTTCGGCGATGGAGAATCATTACAATCTGCTTTACAGAGAAGATGAGAGAGAACTGATACCGATTTGTAAGCAAATGAATGTTTCCCTGATGCCATATAGCCCTCTTGCAGCCGGACATCTGGCAAGACCGCAATGGAAGTCAGATTCTCTTCGTGGAACCACGGATCGGGTTGCTATGGGAAAATATGATAAGACAGAAACAGAAGATATGAAGATTGTAAAACGTGTAGCGGAACTTGCAGAAAAGTATGACTGCAAAATGTCGCAGATTGCTATTGCATGGCAGTGGGCAAAGGGGATTGTATCGCCGATTATAGGGGCTACAAAAACAAGTTATTTAGATGATGCAGCCGGAGCATTTAATATAAAATTAACTGCCGAGGATATTGCATATCTGGAAGAGCCATATGTTCCCCATAAGATCATTGGTGCAATTGATAAAAATCCCAAGCAGGGAGTTGTTTTGCTGGATGAAAAGAAATAATGGGAAAAGGAGAAAATGCGATGATTCATAATGTATTGACATTGAACAACGGAATAGAGATACCTCAGTTAGGACTTGGTACATGGTTCATTCGTGATGATATAGTGGCAGATGCGATAAAAGAAGCAGTTAATATCGGTTATAGACATTTTGATACTGCACAGGCATATGGAAACGAGCGTGGAGTCGGTGAAGGAATCAGGAACTGTGGTATTCCAAGAGATGAAATATTTGTAACTTCAAAAGTAGCTGCAGAGCATAAGACATACGATGAAGCCATGGCTGGTATTGATGAAACTATCAAAAAGATAGGACTTGATTATCTTGATATGATGATTATTCATAGTCCGCAGCCATGGGAAAAAGTGAATCAAAGTGAAGACCGTTATGTGAATGGAAACAGGGAGGCATGGAAGGCTCTGGAAGATTCATATAAAGCAGGAAAACTGAAAGCAATCGGTCTTTCAAATTTCCGGATTGGTGATATTGAAAACATTCTTGAGGTATGTGAGATTAAGCCAATGGTAAATCAGATACTTCTTCATATCAGTAATACACCGCTTGAACTTGTAGAGTATTGTCAAGGTAAAGACATTATTGTTGAAGCATATTCTCCAATTGCACATGGAGAGATATTACATCAGAGGGAAATCGCAGTTATAGCAGAGAAATATGGGGTTTCCGTTCCCCAGCTCTGTATTCGATATACTTTGCAGTTAGGTGCAGTCAGTCTTCCCAAAACAGGAAATCCGGAACATATGAGGACAAATGCAGAGGTGGATTTTGAAATATCCCCAGAAGATATGAAAATGCTTAAGAATTTTAAACATATTAAGGATTATGGACAGAGCAGTCACTTTCCAGTATATGGTGGAAAAATGTAGGGGGTGAAAGCCATGAAAAAATAAAAATCTAAATAAGTAAAATAATCAAAGTAGATATTTCAGAAGAGTATTTCGGAAAGAGTAAATTTCAAAGGAATAACCCAAAATAGATAGGGGCTTTAGTACCATTTTTAGGAAAAGTTCTGGCAATAAATATCGGCGGGCAAAGATGTCCGCCGTATAATTATGTCAGTTTATTATTTGAGCCTAGGATGGCTCTTGCCAGAGAAATGCCGATTTGTGAGTACAATTCCTGGATTTCTTGATATTTCTCTTTTCTATTTCTTTACACATGGAAAAACTCCTTTTTCTGATTATTCAGCAGATTCTTCAGAAGTAGAGTCTTTCTTTTTTCGGGACTTTCCCGAAATCATTTTATGACCGGAGTAGATAGCCATAATCATACAGAGAAGAGAGCTGCAAGCAAAATATTTGTGAGCCGTTTTCATGTTTTTATAGCCGGTATAAAAGGTTCCAATCATGGCTGCCAATGCACCAAGTGACCAATATTTATGTGCTTTCATTTGAATATACCTCCTGCGTTTTTTTATATAATACCTCTTTTTAGAAAGCATGAAAACAGGAAATTTATATTGTCCGGTAAAATGTATTTGCTCGTTCACATCTTTAAGTTGCTGTTCTGTATCCTTTAAAGATTTTCTGGCGGCACTGGTCTGATTGGATGCCTGGTTAAGTGCAATATGGAAATCTTCAAGAGAGTCATATCCACATTCCTCTCTGTCTTTTGGGTCAAAGCTGATAATATGGGACCATTATTTTTATCGTATTTCCATAAACGATTTTTATATCATAAAGCAACTCACACTCAGCTACAAAATCAGCAAGTTTCTGCAAAAGTTTTGCCTGGTTTTTTGTTACTGCCTTCTTCCAGATGAAAGTATACTTATTGGCACTGGCTTCAATTTTTGTACCATCAATAAAAATGGTTTCTCCGGAAATTTCTCCCATATCAAACAATGCATTAGACATTTCTGCAAGGATACGTTTAGAACAGGGAGCAAAATGGATACTTCTAAATCTTGCAAATGTTGCATGATCAGGAGCTGGGGAACCTTCTAGAAGAAACATAAAATTGATATCTCTTTTACAATTTAGTTCCATGGAACGAGAGGAGTAATCCCCATTCATGTAAGAATAAAGCACAATCTTCAAAAGTGTTCTGGGCGATACAGAATTTATTTTTTCGAGGTCTGGCAGTTATTTTTTTGCACAAGAAAAGGAGCTACGCACTAATACTTAGTGCGACAGCCCCTTATTTTACCAGAACAATTTGGCGTTCGCGTTTGTGACGGTTTTTTCTATATTCTGTAGGAGAAATTCCGTGGTATTCTTTAAATACTTTTGAAAAATAAGAAGGCGAACTGAATCCACAGATCTGACTGATATAGTCCACGGACCAGTCAGAAGTAAAAAGAAATTCTTCACTCTGGGTGATGCGAAAATCCAGTATATATTTTTTCAATGGAACACCCATCTGCTTTGAAAAGATTTCTGAGAGATAGGATCGATTCAGATTCAGTTTGTCTGCAATATACTGAACTGTCAGGTCTCGTCCGTAGAAATCTTCTACAATAGAAATTGCTTGCTGTACATGACTTTCTGAATTCTGACGACTTTTTCTTTCGGGAAGCTCTTTGTAGTTCTCGATAAAAGTACCAACTTTTGAAAGAAGAAGGAGAAGAATGCCATTGGTATACAGATCATTTTTTGTACTATCATTTTTTATGGAAATCAGAATCTCAAGGAGATCCTTGATTTCCTCAAAGACTTCTGTAGAAAGTCCTTTTGTGAGGGACGGATAACCGAATCCAAGACGATGAATGAAGTATGGAGCGAGTTTGCCATTGAAGCCAACCCACGAATAAGTCCATGGATTCTCCTTATCGGCCTGATAGAAGACCATCTGATCCGGTTCAATCAAAAAAATCTGTTTTTCTTCAATAAGATATTCTGTTTTATTAACAACAAGACGTCCCTTCCCGGAAAGAACAAAATGCATGAGATAATAGGGTCTTGTTCCAGGTCCGTAGGAATGAAGCGGCAGACATTCTGAATGACCGCAGAAACGAAGTTTTATATCATTCCAGATGGTGTCTCTGTACAGATTCAATTTTTCTAATTCCATAGGATCTCCTTTCGGTAGTTTGTATATTTATATTCGATAGATACAAAATTCTTGCTTTTATTAAACTACAATTTCCGACAAAATTTATAAGTTACCCAACAAAAGTGACTAACATGGTAATAAGATTATAGTATATGATATCAATGTAGACAAGAGAAAGAAAAGACAAAAATAATCTAAAAATTCAGACAGGAAACGAACCGATTCAAATTCACAGAAAAGTAAAAAGCTATAGTTATTAGAAGAAAGAAGTCAGTTTGTAAAAGGTGACCTGTATTTTGTGCACCCTAAAATAAAATGGAAAGGTAAGGAAAGAGATATGTTAGAATTTGCAAAAACACCACCAAAAGGATGGAACAGCTGGGATGTATATGGAGCGTCTGTTACAGAAGAAGAAGTAAAAAGAAATGCAGATATTATGGCAGAAAAGCTTAAGAAATATGGATGGAACTATGTGGTTGTAGATATTCAGTGGTACGAGCCAGGAGCTGAGTCAGCAGCATATCGCAAGTTTGCGGATTTGAAGATAGATGAATATAGTCGTGTGCTTCCGGCTGAAAATCGTTTTCCAAGTTCAGCAGATGGAGTTGGGTTTGCACCACTTGCTGAATATGTACACCAATTAGGGTTGAAATTCGGTATTCACATTTTAAGGGGAATACCAAGACAGGCTGTTCATGGAAGAATGCATATCAAAGGAACGGATAAGACAGCAGATCAGATTGCAATAAACAGTATCTGTCCATGGAATTCAGATATGTATGGAGTGGATATGTCAATTCCAGAAGGACAGTTATATTATGATTCGCTTATGGAATTGTATGCTTCTTGGGGAGTTGATTTCATTAAAGTTGATGATATCGCATATTCAACGATTTACAGAGATTCACATAGAATGGAAATTGAAGGGATTCGAAAGGCTATCGACAAAACGGGACGGGACATTGTACTTTCCCTTTCGCCGGGACCGGCAAGACTGCAGGATGGAAGTTTTCTTCAAAAAACTGCAAATATGTGGAGATTGACAGATGATTTCTGGGATGAGTGGGAATTGCTGTATGATATGTTTGACCGCTGTAATTATTGGTCACCATTTATTCGTAAAGGAAACTGGCCTGATTGTGACATGCTTCCATTGGGGCATATTGGAATACGCTCAGGTGAACGTGGAAAGGCAGACCGTATGACCTGCTTTACAAAGCCAGAACAAAAGACAATGATCACATTGTGGTCTATCTTTCAGTCACCATTGATGTATGGCGGAGAACTAGCTGATTTGGATGAGTGGACGCTCTCATTGTTAACAAATACAGAGGTAAACGAGATGCATCGTACACTGGATGGACAGAGACAAGAGTACAGAGACGATGAATGGATTGTCTGGTCAGGAGAAAACGAAGAGAATACATATATTGCAATATTTAATGTATCGGATAAAAAGGAAGAAATTCCTGATAAATTAGCAGAAATATATATCAAAGAGGATGCAAAAGAAATCTGGTCCGGCAAAAAAGCAACTGAAGCAGCAGAAGAAGTAGATAGTCATGGTTGTGTGTTGTATCAGATGAAAAGAATGTGATGAATGTCGGATAGGAGGAAGGAAGTGATGGATACAATAGGAAAGAAACTTGCCCTAAAAGAAAAGATGGCTTATGGCTCCCCTCCGCAGCAGCTGGCGCTGTTTGCGGAGGGATCATCTTCCCGTTGTTTTTATATCGTAGTATTATTCAGCTTTTATCTCTCCATCATACTGATAGACTCAATTCCGACACTTCCGCCGCGGACAACTTCGATATGTTTGAACTCTTCTTTGATAAGCTTGATGACCGCGTCATTTTTGGTTGCGGTCTGGACGAATTCCAGAAGGAGGCTGTCTTTTCCATAGTCGATGACACGTGCCTTGAAAGTCTCAGCAATCTGGAAAAGTTCCGCTTTATCTTCCGGGGAACAGTCCTTTACCTTGATGTAAAGGATCTCCTTCATTCGAACGAACACGTCTGTAAAATCAATAACCTTGATCACCTCGATCATACGGTTCAGCTGTTTTTTGATCTGCTCAAAGGTTTCATCATCGCTGACTGTGGCGATGGTCATTCTGGAAACTGTGGGATCCTCCGTAGTTCCAACCGTAAGACTGTCCAGGTTATAGGACTTTCCGGAGAAAAGACCGGAAATCTTGGAAAGAACACCGACCTGGTTTTCAACGTAGAGAGAGATCCATCTTTTTTTCATTCCTTTATCCATCATTCATTCCTCCTAACAATCCATGATCAGATCAGCCAGGGTGCCGCCCGGCTTGATCATCGGGTAAACCATTTCCTCCGGATCAATGATAAATTCGATGATCGTAGGAGTTTTTGTATTCTTCTTAGCCTCTTCGAAAGCAGCCGCGATCTGATCCTTCTCAGTTACACGGATACCCTTTGCCCCATAGCTCTCTGCGAGACGGATGAAATCCGGTGTGTATTCCGGATATTCCTGACCGTCTGTACGGCGGGAGAGTGCACCGGCCTTCAGGTTTGTCATGGCGTAACGTTTTCCGTAGAAAAGCTTCTGCCACTGGCGGACCATTCCGAGATATTCATTATTGAAGATACAGCAGATGATCGGAAGCTCCTCCAGAACTGCGGTAGCCAGCTCCTGAATATTCATCTGCATGCCGCCGTCACCGGAAACGGAGATGACCGGTGTGTCCGGATTACCAATCTTGGCACCGATAGCACCTGGAAGGCCGTAACCCATGGTTCCAAGTCCGCCTGACATGATCAGCTGACGGTTCCCGGTGATGTCCGCATACTGGCTCACCAGCATCTGATGCTGACCTACATCGGTAACAAGAATGGCCTTGTCAAACTGGCGGTTGATCTCGCTGATGATATCCAGCGGTCCCATAATACCACGGTCCTTCATGGTAAGAGGATGCTCTTCCTTCCATTCCTGAATCTGCTTCAGCCATTTGCCGGTATTACATTCCTGGACATATTCATCCATTTTTGTGATAGCCTCTTTTGCATCGGCAACAATGGGGATATCTACATGGATGTTTCTGGAAATGGAAGCGGTGTCAATATCAATGTGGACGATCTGAGCATGTGGAGCAAATTCATGGAGCTTGCCTGTGATACGGTCGTTAAAACGGGTTCCGATGGAAAACAGAAGATCGCATTCATTCACTGCCATATTTGCGGCATAAGCGCCGTGCATACCAAGATTTCCGATAAACAGAGGGTTCTTTGTGGAAATGGCGCCACGTCCCATAACGGTTGTGACAACCGGGATCTGAGTTTTCTCAACAACCTGGGTAAAAATCTCCTGCGCGCGGGAAATGATCACACCGCCGCCGGCAAGAAACAGAGGTTTTTTGGCCTTCTGCAGCATTTTGAGGGCACGCTTCAGCTGTCCGATATGCACGCTGGTGTTAGGCTTGTAGCCACGGATATTGACAGTTTTCGGATACTCAGCACTTCCCAGCTCGGCCATTACATCCTTTGGAAGGTCGATGAGAACCGGGCCTGGGCGTCCGGTGCGTGCGATATAGAAGGCTTCCTTGATGATACGTCCAAGATCCTCACGGTTGCGGACGGTAACACCGTATTTTGTGATGCTTCTGGTGATCCCGACAATATCAACCTCCTGAAACGCATCGTTTCCGATGAGGTGACGGGCAACCTGTCCGGTAAAGCATACAAGCGGAACGCTGTCATAGTTGGCAGTTGCAAGACCTGTAACAAGGTTGGTAGCTCCGGGACCGCTGGTAACGAGACATACGCCAACCTTTCCGGTAGTTCTGGCATAGGCATCTGCTTCGTGTACGAGGGCCTGCTCGTGACGTGGCAGGATGATGTCAATGCCGCTCTGTTTATATAATTCATCGCTGATATCGATGGTGCAGGCACCGGGATAGCCGAACAGAACATCAACGCCTTCTTCTTTTAAGGCTTTTACAAGCAATTTGTTTCCGGAAATCTGTTTCATGAATTGGTTCCCTCCTTTGATGATGTGAAAAGTTAAGCAGATAAGGGCTGCCGCGAGAAATTTTTCCAATAAAAAAGTCCCGGCATATCGGATAAAATATGCTCAGGACGGATAATTCCGCGGTACCACCTGTTTTCAGAGGTAAAACTCTGCTCTCTGCCAGTACAAAATTATACTGCCTCCCTGTAACGTGGGAATGACGATGAAGCCTACTGCATGAAGATTCATGGTTCAGTCCACTGCTCGAGGGCTACTTCCACAGTTCAGTCACGAAGATTCTCACCGGCCATCTTCTCTCTGTGCATCCGGAGACTGTGTACTACTCCCTGTCATTGCATTTAGTAAATATGAATAAAAATTTTAGATTATTATAATATAAAATATCGGAACTGTCAATCAGAAATCATGATGGCTCAATGGGTGAGCCGGGGATTCCGATAACAGTTCCGATATGGATGATATTAAGTATTAAATATTAAGTATTTTCCGGTACATCAGCTGTTTATTGTTACGGAGCTGGAGCCTGCTTGCTCAGGCTTCGGTATTTCCCGGTGTTTCATGCTCTTTTTCCGGAAGGTAGACATGCACTTTCTCGATACGGTTTTTATCCAGCTTTTCTACGATCAGACGAATTCCGTCCTCGGTGATCACTTCGTCACCGGCAACAGGCAGACGATCCAGATGTTCGATGATAAATCCACCCAGGGAATCATAATCCTCGGAATCCAGTTCCGTATCCAGATGATCATTTACGTCATCCAGATGCATGGAGCCTTCGATGATGTATTCCCGGTCGGAAATTTTCTGGACAAGTTCGTCCTCCTTCTCATCGTATTCGTCATGGATCTCACCCACGATCTCCTCCAGGATGTCCTCCAGTGTGATCAGTCCGGCCATATCACCGTATTCATCCAGTACAATGGCAATATTGAAGGTGGAGTCCTTCATTTCCACAAGAAGATCGGAAATGCTTTTTGTTTCGTAAGTGAAATGCGGCTTTCGGAGGAAATGATCGATAACAAATTCCTCGTTTTTGTCGTAAAGAAGAAGATCCTTCATGTTGATGATTCCCACAATGTTGTTCTGGCTGTCCTTATAAACCGGCAGACGTGTGAACTTATCCTCGCGGAAAATATCGATCAGCTCATCATAGGTGGATTCCACATCTGCAAAGGTAACATGTACTCTTGGAACCATGATATCCTTGGCTGTGGCATCTCCAAGGTCAAACACATTGTAGATCATTTCTTTTTCGTCGGATTCAATGACACCGTCCTCGTGGCTGACGTCCACGATGGTACGAAGCTCCTCCTCGGTCATGGCCTTGTCGGCTGCATCCGGATCCACACGCATCAGGCGCATCACACCTCTTGAAAAGAGATTGATGATAAAGATCACCGGTGTCATGATGGTCATAAGAAATTTAAAGACCGGGATATAGCGGAGGGTGATCTTTTCTGAGTTAATGGTTGCGTAGTTCTTGGGGGTGATCTCGCCGAAGATCAGGATCAGAACCGTCAGGATCACCGTTACGATGCTGACCATATATCCGCCAAAGCTGTATGCAAGTGTGGTTGCAAGGGAAGAAGCCGAAATGTTCACAATGTTGTTTCCGATGAGAATCGCACTGAGAAGCTTGGGAGTCTGGTTCTCCAGGATATCGAGGGCCATGGCTGCACGCTTGTTTCCTTCGTCTGCAAGAGAGCGGAGACGGATCTTGTTTACCGACATCAGCGCGGTTTCGTTAGATGAGAAAAAGGCTGACAATGCCAGCAGAATAAGTAATATGATTATCTGGTAAGTGTCGCTGGGGTCCACTTTCAATATTCACTCCTTTAAAAATAAGATTATTTGGTTAAAAATATACAGATACTCTCCCATTATATACGTTTTATCGGATTTTGGCAAGAGCCGGACTGATACAGCGAATTACAAAAATAAGCCTGCATCTTGACAAAAGAGTAAGTCTGAACTAACATATATTTGTATTCATATATAAAGAAGAAATGATCAGGAATGGAAGGAGAGGTTTATGTTTCTGGAAATAAAAGGAATAAAAAAATCCTTCGGGTCCGGAGAGAGCCACGTAGATGTTCTGAAGGGGATTGATCTGGAGATTGAAAAGGGAGAATTCTGTGTGCTTCTGGGACCGTCCGGTTCCGGAAAATCTACGCTGTTAAATATCATCGGCGGCATTGACGGGGCAGATGCAGGCAGCATTACCATTCAGGGAGAACAGCTGGAGGATATGAAAGAAAAAAAGCTTTCTCTCTACCGCAGAAAACATCTGGGATATATTTTTCAGATGTATAATCTGATTCCCAATCTGACTGTGAGGGAAAATATTGAAGTTGGTGCTTATTTAAGTGACAGACCGCTGGATGTGGATGAGCTGCTGGAGACACTGGGACTTTATGAACATCAGCGGAAGCTTCCGAACCAGCTTTCGGGAGGCCAGCAGCAGAGAACTGCCATTGGCCGTGCCATTGTAAAAAATCCGGATATCCTGCTTTGTGATGAGCCTACCGGTGCGCTGGATTACAACACCTCCAAGGAAATCCTGAAGCTGATTGAAACAGTCAATCACAAATATGGAAATACCATAGTCATGGTTACTCACAACGATGCCATCAAGGATATGGCAGACCGTGTGGTAAAGCTTCGTGACGGTATGATCCGCAGAAATTATCAGAATGAGCAGAAGATTCCGGCTGCTGACCTGGAATGGTAAGGGGGCATTATGAAGAATCCTTTACGTAAGCGTATCCCCAGGGAACTGAAGGGGGAATTTGGAAAATATCTGGTGGTCTTTCTGCTGATGGTACTGACCATAGGTTTTGTATCCGGCTTCCTGGTAGCCGATGGAAGCATGCTGAAGGCCTATGATGAAAGCTTTGACAAATATAACATCGAAAACGGAAATTTCCGTACTGCGGAGAAGATTTACAGTTCTCAGTGGAAGGACATTGAAGCGGCCGGTGTTGAGCTTTACGAGAATTACTATATAGAAGAAGATCTGGATAACGGAAGCACCATGCGTTTCTTTAAAAATCGTGAGAAGGTGAATAAGGTCTGCCTGATGAAAGGAGAAATGCCGTCAGGGCAGGGCGAGATCGCCATTGACCGTATGTATGCGGATAACAACAGTCTTAAGGTAGGAGATACCCTGACCAGGGGTGAAAAATCCTGGAAGATCACAGGCCTTGTGGCACTTTCGGATTACAGTGCTCTGTTTCAGAATAATAACGATTCCATGTTTGATTCTGTAAAGTTTGGTGTGGCAATCGTAGCTCCGGAGGAATTTGAAACTCTGGATCAGGAAAAGCTCCGGTATAATTATGCCTGGATCTACGCTCATCAGCCAAAGGACGAAAAAGAGGAGAAGAAGGTTTCCGAGGATCTCGTGGAAGATATTGGCAAAGTGGTAACTCTGGAGGCCTTTGTCCCACGTTATCTTAACCAGGCGATCATGTTTACCGGTGATGATATGGGCGGAGACAGGGCAATGGTCATCACGCTTCTTTATATTGTGATCGTGATCATGGCGTTTGTGTTTGGCATTACCATCAGCAATACGATCCGAAAGGAAGCCGGTGTTATCGGTACGTTACGTGCATCCGGTTATACCAGGCGTGAGCTGATCCTTCATTATATGATGCTTCCGGTTCTGGTCACGCTGGTCGGTGCCCTGATCGGAAATATTCTTGGCTATACCGTATTTAAGGGGGTATGTGCAGACATGTATTACGGGAGCTATAGTCTGCCGACTTATGTGACGGTATGGAATGCAGATGCCTTTCTTCTGACAACCATAGTTCCGGTCATCATTATGATACTGATCGATCATGCAGTGCTCTGGTACCGTCTGAAGCTTTCGCCTCTGAAACTTCTGAGAAGGGATTTTTCCAGAAACAAACAGAAACGAGCGGTGTATTTAAGCCCGAAGATCGGAATTTTTTCCAGGTTTCGCCTCCGGGTGATCTTTCAGAATATCAGCAATTATCTGGTGCTGTTTGTGGGAGTTGTTTTTGCCAATCTGCTGCTGTTTTTTGGAATGCTCCTGCCGTCTGCTCTGGATCATTATCAGATGGAGATCCAGGAGAACATGCTGGCGAAATACCAGTACATACTTTCGGTTCCGGCAAGTGCCTATTCAGGAAATAAAGCGGATGCCATGAATTCTCTTCTGGAATATTATACGGATACCAGAACGGACAATAAAGATGCGGAAAAATTTTCTGCCTATTCCCTGAATACCATGCCTGATAAATATAAAAGTGAGGAGATCACCTTTTACGGGGTGGAGCCGGATAGTAAATATATCCATGCGGATCTTTCAGGAGACGGCGTTTATATTTCCAGTGCTTATGCAGACAAATTCCGGATCAAGGAGGGGGATACCATAACTCTGAAGGAAAAATACGAGAAGGATGAGTATTCCTTTAAAGTAGACGGAATCTATGATTATACGGCAAGCCTCTGTGTATTTATGGAGCGTGATAAGCTGAATGAGGCGTTTGATCTTGGGGATGATTATTTTGGAGGATATTTTTCCGATACAGAGATCAGGGATATCCCTTCAAAATATATCGGTTCTGTCATTGACCTGGAAGCTCTTACAAAAATATCCAGGCAGCTGGATGTTTCCATGGGAGATATGATGGGAATGATGTATGGATTTTCCGTGACCATCTTTCTGGTGGTGATCTATCTGCTTTCCAAGGTTATCATCGAAAAAAATGCCCAGTCGATTTCCATGACCAAGATTCTGGGTTATACAAATGGCGAGATCAGCCGTTTGTATATACTTTCTACATCACTTGTGGTGGTGTTCTGCCTGCTGTTAAGCCTTCCGGTTGAACGGCAGATCATGGAAGTGTTATTCAGAGAGATGATGCTTTCCAGTATTTCGGGATGGATCACTATGTGGGTGGATCCCATGATCTATGTGAAAATGACAGCGATCGGAATCGCAGCTTATGGGGTGGTAGCAGTGCTGGAATTCCGGAGGATCCGTCATGTGCCCATGGATGAAGCACTGAAAAATGTGGAATAATATGTGACATCTGTATATATATCCGGAAAAATAATTCAGGATATCCGGAAATCTTACAGAATATGCAACAGAATCAGGAGTATGTGTGGTTTAACTGAATGCGGATGCTTTTATCCGCTCAAACAGTTATCTGTGAATAGCCACATATACTCCTTAAATATTCATAAATTTTTCGGAATACTGGAAATATTACTACAAACTTGTTATAATAATCCCATACTTCCCGTTGGAGGGAATAATTCAAACAGGAAATCAGGTGAGGAACATGGCAGGCAGAAAGAAGGATCCGCTGTATAAAAGCTTCGGATATGCATTTCAGGGGATTTTTACCTGCATCCGCAAGGAAAGAAATATGAAGATCCACTGTATGGTGGCAGCACTTGTGGTGATCGCAGGACTGATCCTTGGGCTTTCCGTGACAGAGTGGTGCATCTGCCTGGGGCTGTTCGGAATGGTGATGGCGCTGGAACTGGTGAATACGGCAGCGGAAGCTGTGGTGGATCTGGTCACAGAGGAACGTCATCCTCTGGCAAAGATCGCCAAGGACACAGCGGCCGGGGCAGTACTGATCGCAGCGATCATGGCAGCAATCGTCGGACTGATCATTTTTGTTCCCAAGGGACTTGGTTTTCTGGGAATATGACAGGAACAGTAAATTTTGTTTCATGACAGGGGCTGGTGTCGGACTGCAGGGTGATAGTCGGGCAGCTGCCGGTTTCAGGAAAGGAGAAAATATTATGGAATTAGGTGAAGGACTGAAGAAAATTTTACTGGCGGGTATTGGTACAGCAGCAGTGACAGCAGAGAAATCCAAGGAGATCCTGGATGAGCTGGTAAAAAAAGGTGAGCTTACCGTTGAGCAGGGAAAGGTCCTCAATCAGGAGCTGAAGCACAACATCAAGTCAACAGTTAAGAATGCAGCTGATTCTGTGAAAGAATCCGCAGCCAGAAAGAACGAGCAGGAGGAGCTTAAGGCGACGATCTCCAAGCTCACACCGGAGCAGCTTGCAGCTGTGAAGGCACAGATCGAGAGCATGCAGGCTGAGGCAGCTGCAAAAGAGGAAGAAGTACCTGTAGCAGAGCCTGTTGAGGATGCAGCCACAGAGACTGTTGAAGAAGAGAAAACAGAAGCAGCCGGCGGGAGTGAGGAAGCTCCGGAGGCAGAATAAAAAGAGACTTCTGAGAAAACAGCAGAACTCATGGAAGAAGCCGGACAGAACAAGACGGTGGAACAGAAACAAAAAGGCAGTTTAAGCACAAAGAGGAAGTATGAAAGCTGTCGGAGAATTAATAACGTAAACGGAGAATTTTATGGCCAGAGAAGAACAGGAGAAAAAAGAAAAAAGCGGATATGGAGAACGGCTGAGAGAGATCACAGCCGTTCTGAAAAAGCATGCCATTACCCGGGGTGTTTCTCCTGAGAAGCTCCGGCTCATACTGGAAGACCTGGGCCCAACTTATATCAAGTTGGGTCAGATTATGTCCCTGCGTTCCGATATTTTGCCCAAAATATACTGTGATGAGCTGATGAAACTCTGTTCCGATGTGCCGCCCATGCCTTTTTCACAGGTGATAGAAGTTCTGGAGGAATCCATGGGCTGTCCATGGCAGGAGGAATTTCAGCGCATTGATGAGAAGCCCCTTGGTGCTGCATCCATTGCACAGGTGCACCGGGCAACTCTGAAAACAGGGGAAGAGGTTGTGATCAAGGTTCAGCGAAAAGGAATCTATGAGACTATGGCCCGGGATATCGGACTGATGCATAAGGCAGTGCGTCTGATGCCACCGGTAAGTATCAAAGGCATGGTAGATCTGAACATGGTCTTAAGTGAGCTGTGGACCGTGACCCAGGAGGAGATGAATTTTCTCACAGAGGCAGCCAATATGGCGGAATTTGCGAAGAAGAATAAAGATGTGGCATTTGTGAAGGTGCCTGTTCTTTACCGCGAATATATTTCACCACATGTTCTGGTGATGGAATATATTGACGGCTTTGCGATCAATGACCGGGCAGATCTTCTGGCGAATGGATATGATCTCAATGAGGTCGGAACGAAATATGTGGATAATTTTATCAAGCAGGTGATGGAAGATGGTTTCTTCCATGCAGATCCTCATCCCGGAAATGTACGGATTCAGGAGGGAAAGATCGTCTGGATCGACATGGGAATGATGGGGCGTCTTACAGAACACGACCGTCAGCTGATCAGCGAAGCCATAGAAGGTGTTGCCATGAACAACATCGGCAAGATCCAGGATGCGGTTCTGGCTCTGGGAGATTTTAAGGGCAAGCCGGATTCCAGCAAGCTTTATGAGGATATCCGCGGACTTATGGAGAAATACGGTACTGCGGATATGGGAAATATTGATGTGGCAGAGGTGATGGTGGACCTGATGGAGGTCATGAAGGAGAATAAGATCATGATGCCTCACGGACTGACCATGCTTGCGAGAGGACTGACTCATGTGGAGGGGGTTCTGGCTGAGATCTGCCCGGATATCAATATGACACAGATTGCTGCGGCAAGGCTTAAAGAGCAGTTTTTGAGCAATGGAAACTGGAAGCGTGAGATCAAAAAAGGTGGAAAAAATTTTGCATGGTCTCTGAAACGTGCGGTGGATATTCCTTCTCTGGCGGCGGATTTTCTTCAGGGCTGTATGAAGGGGCAGACGAAGATCAATCTGGATCTTCATGCCTCGGATGATCTGGCGTGGCTTTTGCGGCGGCTGGTGCGGAATATTGTGATGGGGCTGTGGGTGATGGCACTTCTGATCAGTTCCAGTATTATCTGTACTACGGATATGAAGCCGAAGCTGTGGGGAATCCCGGCTCTGGGTGCTTTTGGCTATGTGTTTGCTTTTATTATTGTTTTGTATGTGTTTATCAAGCATTTTTTTTCCGGAAAATAAGAGACGGAGATCATTTGCAGAGTCTGCGTGATGGTTTCCGTCTTTTTTTTGCTGTTATGGAATTGTTTTGGTCTGCTTGTGATTGTGAGCGGTTATCTTTTGGCGGGCAGGGAAATGACAGAGTACAGGTGGCTGGTCAGGGGTAGATGGTTCCGCTGTAGGCTTTGCGGAATTCCTTTGGGGTGTAGCCGGTTCCCTGGCGGAAGTAGTTGCAGAAGGAGGGTGCGTCCCGGAAGCCGCAGGAGAGGGCTGCTTCTGTGATGGTGCAGGTTGAGGAACAGAGGAGCTGGGTTGCCATCTGGAGGCGGTGTTTCAGGAGATATTGTTTTGGGGAGGTGTTTTCGTGTTCCATGAAGATCCGGTAAAGATAGGAACGGTCGATTCCTACGTAGTGTGCCACGTCTGAGATCTGGATGGGGTAGGCATAGTTGTTTCTGATGTATTCGGAGGCTTTCTGAAAGTACAGGTTTGAGATGTCGGTCCTGCTTTCGGAGGGCTTTTTTTGCATGTCGGATAGCATCAGGAGGAGGTTTCCTGCGGAGGCAAGGTCGTTTCCGTTGTTTTCGGAAAAGGTGTCAAGGAGGCTTTGCATGTGGGTGAGGAGGCTGTTTTGGCGGGCGGGTGTTTCGGGGGTGAAGATGGGGGTGTCTGAAAATACGGTTTGTTTCAGGATTTCTTTGCAGGCGGAGCCGTCAAAGCCTGCCCAGGCATAGCTCCAGGGGGCGGAGGTATCGGCGCGGTAGTAGATGGAGTTCATGGGGCGGATGAGAAAGGCGTCGCCTGCTTTCAGATGGTAGGTGTGGCCGCCGCACTGGTAGATGCCTTTGCCGTGGTAGATTACGTGGAGGAGGTAGTGTGGGCGCATGGCCGGGCCGAAGGAGTGGTTTGGGCCGCAGTCTTCCTGACCGCAGAAGTAGACGGAGAGGGTGTGTTGGGTTTTGGGTTCCTGGTGTGTGTTTTTCATTTAGGTGGGCCTCCTGGTTTCTTGGGTTATGCAACAAAAACGCAATTTTGGGTCACAAAATGGGGTGGGATGTTGTATGAGGTGATTATACAATATGGGGGTGGGAAGGGCAAGGGCTGAAGTGGAAGGGATTCGGAGAGGGTGGGGTGGATATGCGGACGCTGGCAAGGCGTGTGCTGTCTGACGCCGAGGCTTCGTCGGGGGCTGGCTTCTAAGCCGCTGAAAATCTGCTAAAAGCGTTTTCCAAAAGTCCGAACTCGCTGCGCTCAAACAGCGAACTTTTGAAAAACAACGCAGATTTCCACCAGCCAAGAATCAGCACCCCTCCTGCAGAGCCGTCGTCAGAAAGCACACGCCTTGCCAGCTGGTACTTCCAGCCGGAAGGAGTAAGCAATTGACCGGAAGGAAGTTACAGGTAATAAGAACAAATCGTCTCAACGTTACATCACCAACACCGTAGAATCCATCGCCCCACCAGTACATAAACACATTCCCACAACGTACAACAACTGCGTGCCCGGAAAGGGGGAGCGCGAGGGGGAAAAACGGGCTTCGCTAACTCCGAGTGCTTTCCCCCTCGCAATTTCCTTAGCTTCGAAAAGCTAATAAATTTACATCAATACAAAAAAATAACCTCAACATTTAAACAAAAAAACATAAATTCATATATAGCAGAAAGGAGTTTTGATATGAAAACAACTATATTAAAAAACGAATTCTGGTATGGCGGCGCAGTCTACGAAGGCTACCGCCAGCCCGTAGGCGCAGACGACATTGTGGACTGGGATTTCCGCGAAAACCCAACCCACAATCAGATCATGCCATTATTCCTTTCCTCGAAAGGCCGTTACATCTGGAGCAACGCAGGTTTTCATATCTCTTTTCAAAAAGGTGAGATCCTGGCGGAAGGTCCGGAATCTATCGTTCTGGAAAACGGCTTCAATGATCTGAGAGGTGCATACCTGGCAGCCATGAAAGCGCATTTTCCATTTCATGAGATCAAACTTTCAGACAGATTTTTCAAAGCACTGGTATATAATTCCTGGATTGAACTTACCTATTATCAGACCCAGGAGAATATCCTGAAATATGCAAAAGGTATTCTGGAAAATGGTTTTCCATCAGGTGTTCTGATGATCGATGATGGCTGGTCTCCTTATTATGGAAGGTGGCAGTTCAGGGGAGATAATTTCAAGGATGCGAAGGCGATGATCAAAGAATTGCATGAGATGGGCTTTTCTGTGATGTTGTGGATCTGTCCGTTTGTTACTCCGGATACGCTGGAGTTTCGGAAGGCCAGGGATAAGCATTTTCTGATTGAGACTCCGGAGGGGAAACCTCGTATCCTGGAGTGGTGGAACGGGTATTCTGCGGCTCTGGATCTGACGAATCCGGATGCTTTGAAGTGGCTGAAGGATCAGCTGGATGTTCTGATGGATATGGGTGTGGATGGTTTTAAACTGGATGCTGGGGATCCGTGTTATTATCATGCCGGGGATAAGCTGTTCCGGGATGCTTCTACGGATGAGCTGTCCAGGCTTTGGGCTGAGTTTGGGGAACAGTTTGTGTTTAATGAGCTGAGGGTATGTTTCAGGGCCGGTGGTTATTCTCTGATGCAGAGGCTTTGTGATAAGCAGACGAAGTGGGATGAGAGTGGTATTGCGGGATTGATTCCGGATACGTTGATACAGGGGCTTACGGGGCATCCTTTTGGCAGCCCGGATATGATCGGTGGTGGTGAGTATACCTGTTTTTTGAATGGAAATGAGAATGCGTGTACGCCGGAGATGTTTGTGCGGTATGCGCAGATTGCGGCTTTGATGCCGGTGATGCAGTTTTCGGCTTCTCCTTGGAGAGTGCTGCCTGAGGCGGATTTTCAGAAGGTTAAGGATGCACTGGCTCTCAGAGAGAAGTGTCTGCCGGAGATTTTGAAGGCTGTAGAGTGTGCGAAAGTTACTGGTGAGCCGATCGTTCGTTCCATGGAGTTTGTTTTCCCTGGACAGGGGATGGAGAGGGTGATGGATCAGTTTATGGTTGGCGAGGATTTGCTGGTGGCGCCTGTTTGGAAGCAGGGGGAGGTTGCCAGAAGTGTGCGTTTGCCTGAGGGGCAGTGGAGGTGTGTTGGCCTTGGTGAGACTGAGGGTGATGTGCTGAATGGTGGCCGGGATGTGATTCTTGGTGAGAATGAGGGATTGGTTGTTTTGAAAAGAGTGTAGATGAAATGGACGCCCGCAAGGTGTATGCTGTCTGTCGCCGGGGCTTCGTCGGGGGCTGGTCGGAAGGGGAATCAGATGGGGAGAAGTGGTGGGGTGTGAATTTGGTTCAGAGTGAGAAGCAGAGTGGTTTCACGGGAGTTGGATGGGTCATCAGCGCTGCGCTGGATGACTGGGACGAAAGGCTGAGTTTCCCTGTAGCCTGACGGTAGAGATTGGGTCGAGGCGCTTCACTTTCAACTTGGAGGTGAGGTGGTGTGGCGTGGCGTAACATTATCAGTGCTGTAGCATAAAGAAGCTCAGCGTAATATTACGAATACTGTAGCATAAATATCAGCATCGTAGTAGCATAGACCGTTTCAGCGTAACATTATCAGCATCATAGTAGCATAGATCGGCTTAACATAACATCACCAACACCGTAGAATCCATCGCCGTGCCGATATACTAACACATTCCCACAGCGTACGATAATATAGCGTGCCCGGAAAGGGGGAGCGCGAGGGGGAAAAGCGGGCTTCGCAACTCTGAGTGCTTTCCCCCTCGCAGATTTCCTCCGCTTTGAAAAGCAAAAAAATATCATATCTATAATAACAATAATAACAATTTTCCCAAGCTTTTCATCACAAAAGCGAAATATCCTCCTCCGGAGGAAGCAGCTTCTTAAAAAATCGATACAACAGCATCGAATTTATAAAAGCTACAAGTCCAAATCCAAAGAAAAACCAACAGCATACGTAAAGGGGCTGCAGTTTTGCATCGAGATAGGTCATATACAATGGAAAGATCGTGATCACCGCAATGGCGATCGTTGTGGGGAAGTGCATAAATGCCAGCAGAAATGCATTTCTGCAAAGTGCCCCTAGTGTATTGGCAAAGGTTGCGATCACCGGGAATATGTATAAAGTAAAAATTATCAGCAGAGTCAGAACTCCCACAGAAAGATAAAACAGTATATGTGCAGCGCTTCCTTCGGCATGGAGCAGAAAGCGGATATTCAGGATGATCACGGCTCCGGCAGCAAGGATCAGCAGCCATATGATCAGTGACTGTTTGAAGTTTTCCTTAAAAGCTCTGAAAAATGTTTTCGTTGTGCCGTTGTTATTCCCTTTTACGGTACGCATCATGCAGTGATAGAGGGCAGTCAGTGACGGCCCGATGGTGATTACGGGGATGCAGCAGAGAATAAAAAGAAGATTGGCGATCACGATGTCGCCCAGTTTGTTGAGGAATACATGAACGACATTATCTTCATTTAAAAGATTCATAACGAAATACCTCCTTATATAGAAATATAGAAATGAAAAACGGACCATATGGGAAAAGTCCGATACAGCTAATCTTAGCACAGTTTTTGATTGTGTGTAAAGAGAGGGAACGCAGATAAGTATCAGCGCGGTTTATGGGACTGTATAAAAAAACATGGAATTTTGCGTGCACATGTGAAAATGATGGCACGCATGGAATTATGTTAGGTAAGGGAAAGTGTATTTTTCGGAAAATGACATTTATACATGTTCTAAGTTAGTAAAAACATACAAAAACAGATATGTAAAAATGTTGGTTTTGCTACAAGGAAATAAATGAGTGCCAAAATATGCCCATAAATAGTGAAAAATATGAAAATATATGTAAGAAATACAAGAAAACATGTAAAAATGACGAATAATTAACAAAGCATGAACGAAAAATGGATAAAATGAATAAAAAACAACATTTTTCCATATTGAAATTACAATAATCCATTTATCATTTTTCCATGTGCAATTATAATAATATCAACGGTCAGGGACGTGGAAAAATATAAAAACTGACCAAAGAAAGAGGGAAAATAAGAGAGATCCAAAAAGGAGGAAGAAGTTATGAATTTCAAAAGAGTAGCAGCTTTATTATTAACAGGTGCCATGGTAATGACAGCAGTTCCTGTATATGCCAAGGGCGATGACGTTACACTTTCCGTATCCATCTGGGACACCAACCAGGAGCCGGGAATCAAAGAAATTCTCGCAGACTTCACAGAGAAGACAGGAATCAAGACAGAGATCTCCGTTGTTAAATGGGATGAGTACTGGACAATGCTCGAGGCCGGTGCACAGGGTGGTTCCCTTCCGGACGTATTCTGGATGCACTCCAACGAGAGTCAGAGATACATGTCCAACGATATGCTTCTTGATCTGACCGATAAGATCAAAGACAGCGATCTGATCGATCCGGAGAACTATCCGGAGGATATCTGGGGACTGTATACATACGATGATAAATATTATGCAGTACCGAAGGATGTAGATACAATCGCTCTCTGGTACAACAAGACATTATTTGACGAGGCAGGACTTGATTATCCGACAGCTGACTGGACATGGGATGATGTTACAGAGGCAGCTAAGAAGCTTACCAAGGATGATGGTTCCCAGTACGGTCTCGGAATGAGAAATGATAACAACCAGGCCGGGTACTACAACCTGATCTATGATAACGGCGGATACATCATCAGTGATGACAAGACAAAATCCGGCTGGGATGATGAGAAGACGATCGCAGCTATGCAGACACTGGAAGGATGGATCAAGGATGGCGTGATCCCGTCTCTTGAGACAATGTCCGAGAACAACGAGGACGTACTTTTCGAGGCTGGCAAGATCGCTATGACATGCCAGGGCTCCTGGATGCTTGCAGCATTTAAAGAGAACGAGTACACAGCAGCGAACTGTGATTGTGTAGAGCTTCCTAAGAACGCTGAGACAGGCAGAAGAGCTTCCTTATATAACGGACTTGGATGGGCAGCATCTGCTTCCGGTGAGCACACAGACGAAGCTTGGCAGCTGATTGAGTACCTCGGATCCAAAGAGGCTCAGGAGAAACAGGCTGAGCTTGGTGTTACAATGAGTGCATACAAGGATACATCTGATGCATGGGCTAAATCCGCAGACTTCAACCTTCAGGCTTATCTGAACATGATGGATGACATGGTAATCCGTCCATACTCCAAATCTACTGTAACATGGGAGAACGAGGACAACGAGATTCTTAAAGGTGTTTACACAGGCGACATCACAATGGAAGAGGCTTGCAAGCAGATGGCTGATCAGATGAACGAGAAGCTGGCTGAGGAGTAAGCATTAAGAAACACCGATAATTAAGTGCAGTAATGAGAGGGGCCGCCGCACTCAGGTGCAGCGGCCTCATACATAGAAGGAATAGAAGGAGTGATTCTTATGGCTAAAACTACCAAGTCACAGGCACGGACAAAGAGAGAGCGCAGTGAGTTCCTCTGGGGCTGGCTGTTTATTCTCCCAACAACAATCGGACTGATCGTATTGAACATCATTCCGATCTTCCAGACTATTTACCAGAGCTTTTTCAAGACAGGAGATTTTGGTAAAGGAAATATCTTTATCGGTTTACAGAACTACCAGAAGGTTTTTGCAGATAAAGAGATCTGGCAGGCACTGATCAACACATTCAAATATGCGATCGTGGAGGTCCCTTTTTCCATTGTCATCGCACTTGTTCTTGCAGTACTTCTTAACAGAAAGATGAAGGGCCGTTCTATTTACAGAACCATCATCTTCCTTCCGATGGTAGCAGCTCCGGCAGCGGTAGCCATGGTATGGAGATGGCTGTTCAACTCTGATTATGGTCTTATCAATAACGTTTTCCATGTTCATGTAAACTGGGTTTCTAATCCGAAAATTGCAGTATTTGCAGTTGCGATCATCGGTGTATGGTCTATCATCGGTTACAATATGGTTCTTTTTCTGGCAGGACTTCAGGAAATTCCGAGAGATTATTATGAAGCGGCAGAGATTGACGGAGCTACAGGTGTGAATGCATTCTTCAGCATTACGATCCCGCTTCTTTCACCAACCATTTTCTTCGTACTTGTTACCCGTGTGATCGGATCCCTTCAGGTATTCGACCTGATCTATATGGTTATTGACAAGTCAAACCCGGCACTTACCAAGACTCAGTCACTGGTTTACCTGTTCTATAAATATGCATTTATCAATAAGAACATGGGATACGGCGCTACGATCGTAGTAGTACTTCTTATTATCACCATGATCCTGACAGTATTCCAGATGATCGGTCAGAAGAAATGGGTATTCTACAACTAAAAAGGGGGATTAACCATGGATAGTATGGAAACAAAAAAGAAATTAACCACTATTTTAATACATGTCATACTGATCATTGTGTCCATAACGATGCTTGTGCCATTTATCTGGATGATCCTGACAGCTTTTAAAACTGTAACTGAAGCAACATCTGTAGATCCTTTCACTATTTTCCCGAAAATATGGAGAAAAGACGCATTTATTTCTGTTATCAATAACATGAACTTCCTGCTTCTGTACAAGAATACACTGCTTCTGATCTTCTTCCGAGTAGTGTGTGCGGTTCTTACAGCAACTATGGCAGGCTATGCATTTGGACGACTGAACTTCAAGGGCCGTGATCTCTGCTTCAGTCTTGTACTGTTCCAGATGATGGTTCCGGTACAGATTTTCATCATCCCGCAGTACCTGATGGTCAGCAAGATGGGTATGCTGAATACGATCTTTGCCCTTGTATTCCCAGGTATTGTTACTGCATTCGGTACTTTCCTTCTGAGACAGGGATACATGGGACTGCCGAAGGATCTGGAGGAGGCTGCCAGACTTGACGGATGTAACATCGGTCAGACCTTCCTTTACATCATGGCACCACTTACAAGATCCAGTATGGTCGCACTTGGAATTTTCACAGCTGTATTCGCATTCAAAGACCTGATGTGGCCGATGATCGTTAATACAGATAAGGATATGCTGGTACTTTCTTCCGCACTTGCAAAGATGCAGGGCCAGTACGTATCCAAATTCCCGGAACTGATGGCTGCATCTCTGATCGCCTGCATTCCGATGATCGTGATCTACATGATCTTCCAGAAACAGTTTATCGAAGGTATTGCTACCAGCGGTGGAAAACTGTAATCAGAAATATTACATAAGGTAATACAAGACCGCTGACAATGTATATAACTGAGGATTTGGTTATTGAGGTTGTCAGCGGTATTTTTATCGAAGCAAATGCCAAAATGCACAGTTATTTGATGATTCTTAAGGAAAGAGGCGGATATTTTTATCTGCAGTAAATGAAAAAAGGAGAAAATTATGCCGATTAAATTTCACGAGGAATCAAAGACATTCCACATTTATAACAAACATTTAAGCTACATCACCTGTATCATGGAAAATGGTCAGATGGAGAATCTGTACTATGGAAAAGCTATCCGCGATAAAGAGGATTTCAGTTATCTTCATGAAGAGATCATGCGTTCCCTGATGGCTGTATGCGTTCCGGAGCCAGGACTTCTTTCCATGCAGTATACCAAACAGGAGTATCCTGTTTACGGAACCGGTGATTACAGAAACCCTGCCCTTACTGTTCGTCAGGAGAACGGAAGCGAGATCGTAGATTTCAAATATGTTTCTCATGAGATCTATGGCGGCAAGAAGAAGCTTGCAGGTCTTCCGGCAATTTATACAGAAAGTGATGAGGAAGCAACATCTCTGGATATCACACTTCATGATTCTGTGATGGACACAGACCTTGTTCTTACATATTCCGTATATGAGGATTACCCGGTGATCACCAGAAGCGCACGCCTTGTTCAGAAAGGGGATCAGAAGATCCGCCTTGAGAATGTGATGAGTGCAGCAGTGGAGTTTCCGGATATGGATTATGAGATGATCCATCTTTCCGGTGCGTGGGCACGTGAGCGCTATGTAAAAACACGTAAACTTGAGATGGGTACACAGGCTGTACAGAGTCTTGCAGGAACCGGTTCCAGCTCTGAGCAGAATCCGTTTATCGCACTGAAGCGTCCTCATACAACAGAAGACACAGGCGAGGTTTTTGGATTCAGCTTTGTGTACAGCGGCAACTTCCTTGCACAGGTCGAGGTTTCCACCTACGAGATGACACGAGTTATGATGGGAATCAATCCACAGGGATTTTCCTGGGAGCTTTCCAGAGATGAGGAATTCCAGACTCCGGAGGTTGTTATGGTATACAGTGATAAGGGCTTAAACGGAATGAGCCAGGCTTACCACAGACTGTACCGTGACCGTCTGATGCGTGGAAAATGGAGAAATCATGCACGCCCGATCCTCCTCAATAACTGGGAAGCGACCTATTTTGATTTTAATGAGGAAAAAATCCTCAATATTGCAAAAAAAGCCAAAGAGGTTGGGGTAGAGCTGTTCGTTCTGGATGACGGATGGTTCGGAACCAGAAACGATGATTACCAGGGGCTTGGCGACTGGTTCGTAAATAAGAATAAGCTTCCGAACGGAATTTCCGGACTTTCCCGTAAGATCGAGGAGATGGGCCTGAAATTCGGTCTCTGGGTAGAGCTTGAGATGGTAAACAAGAACAGTGACTGCTACAGAGCACATCCGGACTGGCTCATCGGAGCACCGGACCGTTTTGAGTCTCACTCAAGACATCAGCACGTTCTTGATTTTTCCAGACCTGAGGTTGTGGATTTCATTTATGATTCCATCTCCAAGGTTATCGAGGAATCTTCCATTTCCTACATTAAATGGGATATGAACCGTTATATGTCCGAGCCTTTCAGCCGCGGCGCATCTGCAGCAGATCAGGGCAAGACTATGCATAAATATATCCTTGGTGTTTATGAGCTGTATACAAGACTGACAGAGAGATTCCCTGACATCCTCTTTGAATCCTGCGCAAGCGGCGGAGCAAGATTTGATCCGGGAATGCTGTATTTTGCACCGCAGACATGGACCAGTGATGATACCGATGCAGCTGAGAGAGAAAAGATCCAGTACGGTACCTCCTTTGTCTATCCGATCGTCAGCATGGGATCTCATGTATCAGCAGTACCGAATCATCAGCTGCACCGTACCACACCGCTTTCCACAAGAGCAAATGTGGCATATTTCGGAACCTTTGGCTATGAGCTGGATCTGAACCTCTTAAGTGATGAAGAGATCGAAGAGGTAAAGGCACAGGTGGAATTCATGAAGGAACATCGTGATCTGATCCAGGTGGAGGGTGATTTCTACCGTATCTTAAGCCCGTTCGAAGGAAATGATACTGCATGGATGGTTGTTTCCAGAGACAAAAAACAGGCAGTTGCCGGATACTATGAGAGACTGAACAAGGTAAATGCTTCCTGGATGCGTCTGCGGTTCAAAGGTCTTGACGAGGATCAGCTTTACAAAGTAAAATGGGAAGATAAGTGCCTGAAAGCTTACGGAAATGAGCTGATGTATGCAGGAATCCCGGTTGATCGTGACTACTGCAATAAGACAAACGGTGACTTCCATTCTGTATTGTATACAATTGAAGCAGAGGACTGATTTCTGCAAGTGATGGAATAAAAACTGTCTGTAGAAAAAACATCCGCCTGACCAGAAAAATAACAGGCCGCCGGATATGGCGGTCTGTTATTGGGTGGCGAAGCAGCGCACGGTCGGAAATGTAATATATGACATCAGGGAGGTGGCAAGTTGCTTCATACAGTTGGTTTTACAAACTCAGACAACTATAAATGTCTGGAGAATTTAAAGAAAGGTGCGGTGGATCTCTGTCTTACTTACTGTGGGTGGGAAAAATGTGATCCGGGATATCGATTTGGACCAAATAAAAGGATCTCCCATGTACTTCATATCGTGGAATCCGGAAGCGGAGTTTTTGAGATGGATGGCTATCAGTATCATCTGACCGGTGGAGAAGCATTTCTGATCCCACCCAGTGTGGAGGCCTGGTATGAGGCAGACATGGACAATCCCTGGACGTACCGCTGGGTAGGATTTGAGGGAATGATTGCCGAGGAAGTGATTCATGTAAGTGGTTTTAGCCGGGAAAATCCGGTCCGAAGGATCCACTGCATGGAAAATGCTGCGAAGTATATTGATGCAATGGTACGGACCAACAAGCTCGTTTTTGAAAATGAGCTGAAACGAAACGGACTTCTGCTGCTTCTTTTTTCTGACCTGATCACAGATAACCGGGATGCATGTTTGAGAGAAGGCAAGCTTCTTCCATCCCACAGATATCCAAATTCCGTTTATGTGGAGCATGCAGTGGATTACATTGCAGCCAACTTTGACAAGAGGCTGAAGATCAATGAGCTGGCAGATCGCATTGGCGTCAACCGGAGCTATCTTACCAGTTCATTTAAAAAAAGCCTTGGATGCTCGCCGCAGGAATATCTTATGAATCTTCGCATTGAGAAGGCGAAAACTCTTCTGAAAAACGGAGATATTCAGGTCAGTGAAGTAGCTGCAAGAGTAGGGTATGGAGATCCGCTGGCTTTTTCCAAGGTATTCAAGGCAAGAACAGGAAGAAGTCCGAGAGAATACAAGGAAGAAAAGAGAAGACTTGTAGTGAATGGAAAGAAGGGCGATTATACGGAATCTGAGGCCTGATAACTGGCAGTACCTTTTGTTGCTGGCAGATCTTTGCGATAAAAAATAACAACTCTCTGTCTGAATTAGGATATATTTCATGCAACAAAACAACAATTATTGACATCAAAGTACATATTTTAAAGATGCTTCCGGTAGTATCATAAAACCATAATAATAACGAAGCGGGGCTGCGCCGCAGAATCAGCAGAAAATCAGGATTTTTGCCAAGAACAGAAAAATCTGTCACAGAAAAATCCAAAAAGATCAATAGGAGGAACGAACATGATCAAAATTACATTTATGGGAGCAGGAAGCACGGTTTTCGCAAGAAATGTACTTGGTGACTGTATGTGTACACCGGCACTTCGCGAGAGCGAGATCGCACTTTATGATATCGATGAGAAGAGGCTGGAGGATTCCAGAATTATTTTAAGTGCCATCAACCACAACGTAAACGAGGACCGCGCAGTGATCAAGACCTACCTTGGTGCAGAGAACCGTAAAGATGCACTTCGTGATGCAGATTTCGTAGTTAATGCCATCCAGGTAGGCGGCTATGAGCCATGCACCGTAACAGACTTTGAGATCCCGAAGAAATACGGCATCAAACAGACAATCGCAGATACCCTGGGAATCGGCGGAATCATGCGTGCACTTCGTACCATTCCGGTTCTGGAAGAATTTGCGCGCGACATGGAAGAGGTCTGCCCGAACACTCTGTTCCTGAACTACTCCAACCCTATGGCAATGCTTACCGGCTATATGCAGCGTTTCACAAAGATCCGCACGGTAGGTCTCTGCCACAGCGTACAGGTATGTTCCCAGAAGCTTCTTGAGGGAATGGGAATGGAAGACAAGATTGAGGGACGTACTGAGCTGATCGCAGGTATCAACCACATGGCGTGGCTCCTTGAGATCCACGACAAAGACGGAAATGATCTGTATCCGGAGATCCGCAGAATTGCCGAGGAGAAGAATACCTCCGGTGAGAAGCATGAGGACATGGTGCGTTATGAGTATATCCGTCATCTTGGATACTATTGCACAGAGTCCAGTGAGCACAATGCAGAGTATAATCCGTTCTTCATTAAATCCAAATATCCGGAGATGATCGAGGAGTTCAATATTCCGCTCGACGAATATCCGAGAAGATGTATCAAACAGATCGAGGGCTGGGAAAAAGAGCGCGAGGATATCCTCAAGGATGGCAAGATCGGTCATGAGAGAAGTAAAGAGTATGCTTCTTATATCATGGAGGCTGTTGTTACAAACACACCGTACAAGATCGGTGGAAATGTTCTTAACAACGGTTACATTGATAACCTTCCGCCGGATGCCTGCGTAGAGGTTCCATGCTATATCGACGGAACCGGTGTACATCCGGTAAAAGTGGGCAAGCTTCCTACACAGCTGGCAGCTATGAACTCATCCAATGTCAGCCCGCAGCTCCTTGCTATTGAGGCAGCAGTGACCAAAGACCGCCAGAAAATCTATCAGGCAGCCATGATGGACCCGCACACAGGTGCAGAGCTGAACATCAAAGATATCCAGGCAATGTGTGATGAGCTGATCGAGGCACATGGGGATTATATGAAGATGTACCGCTAAGGCAGGAAATGATCGAAAGGCAGCAAAAACTTTGAAATAAATATGCAAGGCGGCATATAAAGGCCGGAACACCAGAATGGGGAGGGTGTTCCGGTCTTTCTTTATATGGAACTTTTGATAAATAATAAAAACAACTTGTTCGTATGTATATACAAGTTATAAAATGATTACAGATGAAATTAACAGGATAAATACAGATCAAAATATAAATATCCGTTTTACATCCGATGTTTGAAGGAAGAATAATACAAACGAAGGGAGAAGCTTATGGCAGAAAACGGAAAAGCAAAATATTACACACTGATGGAAGAAATGAAAACAGACATTCTTTCCGGAAAGATCCGTCCGGGTGAGAAGCTTCCTTCTGAAAACCAGCTCAGTGTCCGCTACGGGCTGAGCAGGCATACGGTGCGAAAGGCTCTGGGGATTCTGGCAGGAGATGGATACATAGAATCCTTTCAGGGAAAAGGAACCTTCTGTGCGGATGTACTCCGTCAGATCCACGGGACCGGAAACATCGCAGTGGTAACTACATATATCTCGGATTATATTTTTCCCAGGCTGATCCAGGGGATTGATGAGGTACTGTCCGATAATGGGTACAGTATCATCCTCAAAAATACGGGAAACAGTCGTCAGAAGGAGGCAAGATTCCTGGAAGAGCTGATCAGTAAGGGGATTGACGGACTGATCATTGAACCCAGCAAAAGCGAGCTGTTGTGCAGACATGTAAGTCTGTACGAAACACTGGACAAATATCAGATCCCATATATTTTTATCCAGGGACTGTATACAGAGATGCAGGAAAAACCTCATATCCTCATGGATGATGCAGGTGGCGGTTATCTTGTTACAAAGCATCTCCTGGATTCCGGCAGACGTGACATCGCAGGTTTTTTCAAGGCAGATGACCGTCAGGGCATCGAACGGCATAAGGGCTATGTGAAGGCTTTGCAGGAGCATGGAATTGCCTATGACCCGGATAAGGTGGTCTGGTTTCACACCGAGGACCGGCGAAAAAAGCCGGCTCTTATGGTACGGAACATGGTCCGACAGAACAGTCTTCCGGATGGGATCGTATGTTACAACGACCAGATCGCTGTCCAGGTCATGGAAGAACTGGAACGTCAGGGCAAAAAGATCCCGGAAGATGTTGCAGTGACCGGCTATGACAATTCACTGTACGCAAGACAGGGACAGGGCATTACCACCATCACCCATCCCCAGGAAAAACTGGGGGAGATGGCGGCGAAGCTTCTCCTGGAAAAATTAAGTGGCGTGCCGGATGAAGAAAGTACAGTGGAACGGCTGATCCGGCCGGAACTGATCATACGGGGCAGTAGCGTGAAAGCAGGGGCGTGAGCACAGATACATAACCGTTTTATCAGATCGTTTTATTAGAGAATGAAGCGATGTAGCTTACAGAGAATCCTATAACATTTCAGAAAATCGGACGCATGTTGGCAGTAGAACTGGGCAGCAGATTTTCAGGAATGTTATGCATATGATATTAATTTTATTTTAAGGAGGATTTTTCACATGAAAACAGGAAGAGATTACAAATTCTGGTTTTGCACAGGTTCACAGGATCTTTATGGAGATGAGTGTCTCCGCAAGGTAGCCGAGCATTCTAAGATCATTGTGGAGGAGCTGAACAAATCCGGCGTACTTCCGTTTGAGGTTGTATGGAAACCAACGTTGATCACAAATGAGCTGATCCGTAAAACCTTTAATGATGCCAATGCAGATGAAAATTGTGCCGGCGTGATCGCATGGATGCATACATTTTCCCCGGCAAAATCCTGGATTCTTGGTCTCAAAGAGTATCGTAAACCGCTGTGTCACCTTCATACACAGTTCAATGTGGAGATTCCCTATGACACCATTGATATGGACTTTATGAATGAGAACCAGTCCGCACATGGCGGCCGTGAGTTTGGCCATATGGTAACCCGAATGGGAATCGAGCGTAAGGTCATTGCAGGACATTGGGCAGACAAAAAGGTCCAGGAGCGTCTGGCATCCTGGATGCGTACTGCAGTTGGTATCATGGAAAGCAGCCATATTCGTGTATGCCGTGTTGCGGATAACATGAGAAATGTAGCCGTAACAGAGGGCGATAAGGTTGAGGCTCAGATGAAATTCGGATGGGAGATCGATGCTTATCCGGTTAATGAGATCGCAGAATATGTTCAGGATGTAAGCCAGGGAGATATTGATGTTCTGGTAGAAGAATATTATAATAAATATGACATGATTCTGGATGGACGTGACCCGGAAGAATTTAAGAAACACGTAGCAGTCCAGGCAGGAATCGAGATCGGTTTTGAACGTTTCCTTGAGGAGAAAAACTATCAGGCTATCGTAACACATTTTGGTGATCTGGGCTCCCTGAAACAGCTTCCAGGTCTTGCAATCCAGCGCCTTATGGAAAAAGGCTACGGATTTGGCGGCGAGGGTGACTGGAAAACAGCAGCTATGGTCCGCCTGATGAAGATCATGAGCGCCGGCAAAAAAGATGCAAAAGGTACTTCCTTTATGGAGGATTACACATACAATCTGGTACCTGGCAAAGAGGGAATCCTTGAGGCACATATGCTTGAGGTTTGCCCTTCTATTGCAGAGGGAAAAGTCAGCATGAGAGTTTGCCCGCTTTCCATGGGAGACCGTGAGGATCCGGCAAGACTGGTATTCACATCCAAGACAGGCCCGGCTATCGCCACATCCCTGGTTGATCTGGGAGATCGTTTCCGCCTGCTGATCAATGAAGTGGAGTGCAAGAAGACAGAGAAACCAATGCCTGCACTTCCGGTAGGTACGGCGTTCTGGACACCGAAGCCGGATCTTTCCACGGCAGCAGAAGCCTGGATCCTTTCTGGCGGCGCACACCATACTGCATTTACCTATGATCTGACCGCAGAGCAGATGGGCGACTGGGCAGCAGCTATGGGTATTGAAGCTGTTTATATTGATGGTGATACAACGATCCGGAATCTGCAGAATGAGCTGAGATGGAACAGCATGTATTTCAGCAAATAATACGGGAGGTTTTTTAAAATGGGAGTAAACGAGGCAAAAACAGCCATTCTTGAGAACCGTACAGCTCTTGGTATTGAGTTTGGTTCCACAAGGATCAAGGCAGTTCTGGTAGATGACAAAAATCAGCCGATCGCATCCGGCGGTTACGGATGGGAGAACCAGTATGTGGACGGAATCTGGACCTACAGCCTGGAGGAGATCTGGAAGGGCCTTCAGGCCAGCTATCAGGATATGGCAAAAGATGTCCGGGAGAAATACGGCGTGGAACTGACAAGCGTAGGTGCTTTCGGTGTCAGTGCCATGATGCACGGATATATGCCCTTTAATAAAGCGGGAGAGCTGATGGTTCCTTTCCGCACCTGGAGAAACAATATCACGGGAGAAGCTTCTGAGAAGCTGGCAGAGCTTTTTCATTACAATATCCCTCAGAGATGGAGCATCGCACACCTGTATCAGGCGATCCTTAACGGTGAGGAGCATGTAAAAGATATCGATTATATCACCACTCTGGAAGCCTATGTGCACTGGAAACTCACCGGAAAAAGAGTTCTTGGTATCGGTGATGCGGCAGGTATGTTCCCGATCGACAGTGAAACGAAGGACTACAACGAGGAGATGGTGCGGAAGTTCGATGAACTGGTTGCGCCTTATGGATTCCCATGGAAACTCCGCGATATTATGCCGAAAGCTCTGGTGGCAGGTCAGGATGCAGGAGTTCTTACTGAGGAAGGCGCAAAGCTTCTGGATGTAAGCGGAAAGCTGAAAGCCGGAATTCCCATGTGCCCGCCTGAGGGAGACGCAGGAACCGGTATGGTTGCCACAAACAGTGTACGTCAGCGTACCGGAAATGTTTCCGCCGGAACATCCGTATTTGCCATGATCGTTCTGGAAAAGGCTCTTTCCAAACCGTACAAAGAAATCGATATGGTAACAACTCCGGCAGGAGATCCGGTTGCCATGGCACATTCCAACAACTGTACGTCGGATCTGAACGCATGGGTAAATGTGTTTAAGGAATTTGCAGAAGCTATGGGCATGGAAGTAGATACGAACAAACTGTTCGGAACTCTTTATAACAAAGCACTGGAGGGCGATCCGGACTGTGGCGGTCTTCTTTCCTACTGTTATTTCTCCGGTGAGCATATGACCGGTTTTGAAGAGGGACGTCCACTGTTTGTACGTTCTCCTGAGAGCAGATTTACACTGGCAAACTTTATGCGAAATAATCTTTACACCTGCCTCGGCGCCATGCGTGTAGGTTTGGATATCCTTCTGAATCAGGAGCAGGTAAAGATCGATAAGCTTCTGGGCCACGGCGGCCTCTTTAAGACAAAGGGTGTCGGCCAGCAGATCCTTGCAGATGCGGTAGATGCCCCGGTATCTGTAATGTCCACAGCAGGAGAAGGCGGAGCCTGGGGAATCGCGCTTCTGGCTTCCTATCTGATCAACAAAAAAGACGGCGAAGATCTTGCAGATTTCTTGGATGAAAATGTTTTCAAAGGAAATGAAGGCAGCACACTGGCGCCGAAAGCCGAAGGCGTGAAAGGATTCAACGCATTTATGGACCGGTATATGAAAGGTCTTGGCATTGAGCGTGCGGCTGTAGAGTCTGAGATTTGGTAAAACGAAGAACGGATTGAAATAAAAATCTTCGATTTACTGGCATAATAGAAAAATCCGTTAATTTCTTGTATGTGCTTAAAGAGGAATATAAATGAAGCAGATGGTTTATGAGAATAAGAAACCGACTCCGGGCCAGCTTGTGCATATCATGATCGACCGTCCAATGAACAGTTACCATCCGGAACACAAAGATCTTTTTTACCCGGTAAATTACGGCTACATCGAAGGGATCATCGCTCCGGACGGCGAGGAACAGGACGTTTATGTTCTGGGGATCGATCACCCGGTAAAGGAATTTACAGGAAAAGTGATAGCCATCATCCACCGCCTTAATGATGTGGAAGACAAATGGGTGGCAGTTCCGGAAGATATGACCATGACAGCACAGGAGATCAGAGAACAGGTCCGGTTTCAGGAACAGTATTTTGAGACGGAGATAGAGATGCTGAAATAATAAAAATGTAAAACAGGAGCAGACATGGTACGCCATGTGACTGCTCCTGTTTTTGTACAGGATCCATATATTATATATTTCTGTTATCTGCGATGCAGATAAACTGGATGACAGAGGATGCAAGGGAGCACCGGACTGGATTCTGTGAAAACAGGAATCTATGAAGATTTGTGGATTGATTTTTCTGCTATGAAAATGAATGGATCTTATTGAAAATATTTCTTCATAATGTTATCATTGGACACGAAAAACACAGAAAAAATAAGAAAACAAAAAATTAAACGGTTGTATATGTGTCTGTAATATAACCAGAGACAGCCGGTCAGAGTGTCAGAGAGCAGAATGGTGGGTGGCTGAATGTTTGATGACCAGGGCTATACAGGAGGAGAACAGAATGAAATTAACCATGCTTGGAACAGGTAACGCACTGGTAACAGAGTGCTACAATACATGTTTTGTGCTCAGCGATGAGTACGGCCATTTTCTGGTTGACGGAGGCGGCGGAAATACGGTGCTTTCCCAGCTGAAGAAGGCTGGCGTTGATCTGATGGATGTTCATGAGATCTTTGTTACACATAAGCACGTAGACCATATCATGGGGATCGTGTGGGTGATCCGCATCATTTGCCAGAACATGAAAAAAGGCACTTATCAGGGCGAGGCAAACATCTATGCTCATGATGAAGTGATCGGACTTCTGAAAGACATGGCATTTAAGCTTCTGAATAAGAAGGAGACACAGTACATCGGTGACAGACTTCATCTGATCGAGGTAAAAGACGGCGAGGAAAAAACAATTCTTAATAAGAAAGTGACCTTCTTTGATATCGGTTCCACCAAGGCGAAACAGTTCGGTTTCCAGATGATCTATGACGGTGGTAAGGTACTTACCTGCTGCGGAGACGAGCCATACAATGAATGTGAAGAGAAATACGCAAAAGGTAGCGACTGGATGTTCCACGAAGCATTCTGTCTGTATGGACAGCGTGATATCTTCAATCCCTATGAGAAGCATCACTCCACAGTTAAGGATGCCAGTGAGCTGGCTGAGAACCTTGGAGTTAAGAATCTTGTCCTGTATCACACAGAGGATAAGAACATTAAGAAACGTAAAGAGCTTTACGGAGCAGAAGGCAGAGAGTATTATCACGGAAATCTGTTTGTTCCGGATGATCTTGATGTGATCGAAATGTAATAACTGTAAAAAGAAAGACTGGAAGTATGGCATATGCTGTATTTCCGGTCTTATTATGTTTGGAAACAGAGAGGATACTAATAAATTTCATAGTACATCTGTCAGGTAGAAAAATACTTGTATGGCAAAAAGGTATCGTTTACAATAAAGAATACACACATAGCATTGCAAGAGCATGTCAATAAGAACAAATCTGAAAATTACAGATTCGGATCCGGCAAAAATAAGATTTTACAAATTACGAGGTGACAGAACATATGCCAGAAACAGACAACATCACACTTGAAAAAAAATACAGAAAACTCCAGGAAATCCTCCGTTCCCTGGGAAGTGTAGCCGTAGCTTTTTCCGGTGGAGTGGACTCCACATTTTTGCTGAAAGCTGCACAGGAAACACTTGGCGACAAAGCTATGGCCATTACCGCATGTCCATGCTCCTTCACCGACAGAGAACTGAAAGAAACGCAAGATTTCTGCCAGGAAAATCACATTTGCCAGGAGATATGCAAGATCAACGAATTCGACATCCCGGGGTTCCGTCAGAATCCGCCGGACCGCTGCTATATCTGCAAAAAAGCCATCTTTACCAGACTTTGGGAAGCTGCAAAGGCGCGCCATATGAACATGATCGTGGAAGGTTCCAACATGGATGATCTGGGCGACTACCGTCCGGGAAAAAGGGCTATCCAGGAGCTTGGGGTCCGCAGTCCGCTCCAGGAAGCAGACCTCTATAAAGAAGAGATCCGGGAGCTGTCAAAAGACATGAATCTTCCGACCTGGAACAAGCCGTCTTTTGCCTGTCTGGCTTCCAGGTTTGTGTATGGGGAGACCATTACCGAGGAGAAGCTTCACATGGTAGATCAGGCGGAGCAGTTTCTGATGGATCTGGGATTCCGTCAGTTCCGCGTCCGTATCCATGGAACCATGGCCAGGATCGAGGTTCCGGTAGAAGAGATCCTGAAAATTGCAGATAATGAAACAAGAACAAAGATCACAGAGAAATTCCACACATTGGGATTTTCTTACGTGACTCTGGATCTTCAGGGCTTCCGTTCCGGAAGTATGAATGAAACACTGGGAAAATAAGCAGCAGAAAATGAAATAATCCCCCGGAAATACCGCGCGAGAAGTATTTCCGGGGGATTGCTGCACTAATAGAACCTGAGGTTCATTTACTGTTTTCAAATCTTAATTTTCGGATCGAGAATATCTGCCTGGCAGGCTGTATATCTTACATATAATCCTTCAGCACATCATGATCCCGCAGTACTTTCTCAACCACGGTACCCTTCACAACATTAAGAAGTGGTTTCTTCAGTGCATTCAGCGGTCCCGGCAGCTGGATCTCCAGCGGGGATTTTCCGTCCATCAGTTTTACACTGCTGTCCAGAAGCTCACGGATATCGTAAACGCTTCCCCATACTTCCGGAACCCCACGATCTACACCGAAAAGTCCGTATACAGCCTCCATTGCAGTACGTACGGAATACTCTGTTGTGAATACGGTATCACGAGGAGTTTCCGCAAACTGGCCCAGGAATGCAAAGTTTACACAGCCATCCGGGATGACATCCGGGCGGTCACCTTTTGTGCGTGGCATGAAGAAGGCGGTGATGTATGGCATCATAGTCGGAACGCAGACAGCGCTGTTTTCAGCCATATCGTCGATCTGCTCTACCGGAACACCGAGGTGGTACAGCCACTCGGCGGTAATTTCCTTACCGGTACAATCCTTCATCGGCTTCTTGATATAATCACCGGGAACATCTGTGAACAGTCCGTAAACCCATACACAGACCTTCTTCGGATCCTGTTCCCTGAATTGTCCCTGACGGTTGATGGTCCAGCTTAAGAGCCATTTGGAATCCTGGCAGCTTACGATACCACCGGTAACAACCTTGCCGGTACGTGGGTCACGCTGGCAGATATTGGTGATATAAGGGATGATACGGTCATCCAAAGTGGTGACAGTAGCGGATTCCCAGTTTGTTCTGGAAATGTCTGAGCAGAACTTTTCCGGATGTCCGAAGGAAGGATCCTGAGCTGCGATATTTTTCCACAGAGACCATACACCACTGGTACGGACCTCTGCATCACCGTTTGGTGCGTGGTTCTGGTCACCGTAGATCGTGCCCTCTGTACAGCTTCCGTTAGTGACGAAAACATAATCATTCTCTGTAAGAAGGATACCCTGCTCCACATCTTTTACCTTGCATTCGATAGCAGTGGCGATCTTTTTGCCATCCTTGAAATTAAAGATCACGTTTGTGACCTCAGTATTAAACTGGAAGTCAACACCTGCATCCTCCAGATATTTTTTCATGGGAAAGATCAGGGATTCGTATTGGTTGTACTTGGTGAATTTCAGGGCGCTGAAATCAGGAAGACCTGCAATGTGGTGGATAAAACGCTGGAAGTAAAGCTTCATCTCCAGAGCACTGTGCCAGTTTTCAAATGCGAACATGGTTCTCCAGTACAGCCAGAAGGTGGAATCAAACACTTCATCATCGAATACATCTTCGATGGTTTTATCGTAAAGATCCTCATCCTTTGTCATAAACAGCTTCATGATCTCCATACAGCCTTTCTGGCTCAGGTTAAATTTTCCGTCAGTATGTGCATCCTGTCCACGATTGACGGTTGCACGGCAGAGAGAATAGTTCGGATCGTGCTTGTTCAGCCAGTAGAACTCGTCCAGAACAGAAGCACCCGGTTTTTCAAGAGAAGGAATACTGCGGAAAAGATCCCACAGGCATTCGAAATGGTTTTCCATCTCACGACCGCCACGCATGATATAGCCTCTGGACGGATCAAAGATTCCATCGCAGGCACCGCCGGCAATATCCATGGCTTCCAGGATGTGGATATGATCACCTGGCATCTGTGCGTCTCTTACCAGAAAGCATGCAGCAGCCAGGGAAGCAAGACCGCTTCCTACGATGTAGGCATGCTTGTCGTCCACACCCTCCGGCTTTTCCGGACGGGCAAAAGCTTCGTAGTTACCGTTGGAATAATAAATCCCCTTGCTGTTTTTGTCATGCTTTCCACGCTCGGTGTTGCGGTAGTTTGCAGTAGTTTCTTTTACATGGAAGTTTTCCTCTTCGTTGATCTCTTTTGTTTTTTTCATCAGCATGGCTGCGCCGGCTCCGGCTGCCGCAAGTGCTGCAAGGCCCATGAATCCTTTTTTATCTGACATATGACATCCACCTTTCGTAAATGAGATACCTGTTTGTATCGGATTAACTGTTCTTTGTTGCTGTTGAGGCTATGATAGCCCATCCGGAAAAAAGATTCTATTTACAAAACACCGAAAGTGTTCAGTTTTTTATCATTATGTCTGTTTTGATAAGTTTTTATTCTGTAGGCATTTCTGCTGTTTTGTTTCTAGTGGCAAAATTGCGGATGGCGTTGTCGATGCTTCCGTACAGTGCGGTTGCGGTATCATCTGCGATTTCGCGATAATCTTCACGCATGCCGTTTTTAATCCAGTCCAGCATGATCCCTACAAAGCTGTATTTATACAGATCTGCGATAAAAATTTTCTGTTCATCCGTGATGGAGATGTCTTTTGATTTTTCTGTTACCACGCCCATAAGAAGACCGCAGGTAAGCTGGAACAGATAATTCTCGATCTGTTCCCGCCCCACGCAGCGGTATACATTTAAGATAAACGGCTTGTTTTCCATCACGGCATCAAAGATCTGCAGAAGCCCTTCATGCCATGTGGAAGAGGTTTTTTTGCCCTGAAGGGCAATTCTGGCATCTTCCAGACAGCACCACTCCACAAGATCATAGATATCTTTGAAATGATAGTAAAAAGTCATGCGGCTGATACCGCAGTCCGTAGTCAGGTCATTGATGGTGATCTTATCTAAAGGTTTCTTAAGAAGCAGATGCTTCAGGGATTCTTCCAGGGCAAGCTTGGTTGCATTTGTCATGTTTTGCGGCCTCCTTTGGTAATGTTGTGGTTATTAATATAACATGAAAGTGCACAGAAAATCCATGTCAAACAGTGACTTTCCTGTGAAATTATGATAAACTGAAACCCGGAATGTTTTGTGAAACAGAATGGAGTGTATTATGAAAAAGAAATCAGCTTGCATCCTGCTGGTTTTTGCTGCCGTGATAGTACTTACTTATATGACAGGAGAATCCTATTACAGAGGAATCAGTGAAAAAGCAGGGTTGGATGAACAGGAAGAGAAAATATATAAATACCAGTACGACATGATCGTGGACAGCCCTGATTCCCAGTTCTGGCAGGCAGTATATGACAGTGCGAAGAAAAAAGCAGCTCAGAATAATGTACTGCTTGAGATCATGGGGCCGGACAGAGAAACATCCTATGATAAACTTGATTATATGAATATGAGCATTGCGGCCAAGGCGGATGGTATTATCCTGCAGTATAATGGAGAAGCCGGTCTGGAAGAAGCGATCAATACTGCAGTAAGAAACGGAATACCGGTGGTTACAGTCATGAGTGATGCGGTGCACAGCCGCCGCCAGAGCTTTGTGGGAGTCAGCGATTATCAGCTTGGCATGGCTTACGGGGAAATTGTTGCCAAATACGTGGATGAGAACACGAAGAAGATCCTGATCCTGCAGAAACGGGACATTGATGATATGAACGAAAGTCAGATATACACTCAGATCAGCAATGCGGTGAAGATGGCAGCTGGTTCTGAGGATATTGAGATCAAGGGAAGGAATCTTCTGTCAACAGGAACCTTTGAAACAGAGGAGGCAGTTACTGATATTTTTCAGCAGAAGCGGAATGTTCCGGATATCCTTGTGTGTATGGATGAGGAGACAACGGAGTGTGCAAGACAGGCAATTCTGGATTTCAACCTTGCAGGAAAAGTGAAGATCATTGGTTATTATACATCTGAGGATATTCTGGCGGCAGTTGAAAAAGGTGTTATTTCAGTTACCTGTGATGTGGACACGACCCAGCTGGGACAGTACAGTGTGGAGGCAGTTACCAGCTATATAGAAGATGGAAGAACCAATTCTTTCTACAACGTAGACATTAATTTTCTTGACAGAACAGCAGTGAAGAAGATGAGGAGGGAGGCAGTCACAGATGAAAAAGATCCGTTGGAGTGACTTTTCTCTTGTAAGCAAGATCATGATCGAGGTTGGCGTGCTGGCAGTTTTACTGTTCAGCATCAACATGCTGTTTTATGCGCGGATCAACAACTCCATGCAGGAGATGGATGATGTGTATGCCAGCAATGCCCAGATCACAGAGCTTGGGCAGGTTTTTGACGATGTGCAGGACAGTATGTACCAGTATCTGAAGGTAAAAAACTCTCAGGCACTGATGGATTATTATCAGAATGAGGCGAAATACAGGCAGGAGCTGGAGAAGTTAAATGAACGGAATATTGATGATTCCGTAAAACTTCTGGAGAAGAAGATACGTAAGATGTCGGAATCATATCTTTCCTGTACCGCAGGAACTGTAGCTGCCAAGAGAGGCAGGAATGTGGAGAAATATAAGCAGGAATATGATGAAAGTCTGGAGCTTTACAGTTATATCCAGAGTTCTATGGATGAGCTGAACAAGCAGCTTTTTAAAGAAAATTCCCAGACTTATGCAGCTCTCCGGGCGGTTATGAGATATCTGGAGATCAGTAATATGATGATCATGCTTCTGGTGGTGATCTGTGGAATGTTCCTTCTGATCATGGCAACAAGGGAGATGTTCCTGCCGCTGACTAATATGGCAGAAACTGCACAGCTGGTAGGTCAGGGGAATTTTAATGTAAAGATGCCCCCAGCAGATTCCAGGGATGAGCTTGGAACGGTAACAAGAGCCTTTAATACCATGGTGGATAATCTTGGTCTTTACATTGCCAGGACAAAGGCCAGCATGGAAAAAGAACAGCAGATGATAGAGAGGGAGCTTTTGATGGAAACACATCTCAAGGAGGCACAGCTTAAGTATCTCCAGTCTCAGATCAACCCGCATTTCCTTTTTAATTCCCTGAATGCAGGAGTACAGCTTGCAATGATGGAGGATGCAGAAAAAACCAGTATCTTTGTGGAAAAGATGGCAGATTTTTTTCGCTACAATGTAAAGAAGGGTGAGGAAGATGCCACACTGGAGGAAGAACTGGAGGCTGTGGACAATTACATTTATATTCTGAATGTACGGTTTGCCGGGGACATCCATTTTTCAAAAAAAGTGGAATGTGATGTGGAAAATGTACGTGTTCCCAGTATGATCCTGCAGCCGGTTGTGGAAAACGCAGTCAATCATGGAATCCGGAATATAGATTGGGAAGGACATATTGATCTCAGTGTGGAGAAATGGAACGACCATATTGAGATCAGTGTTCGGGATAACGGACTGGGCATGACCGGAGAACAGATACAAAGAGTACTGTCAAAAAAAGTCCACAGCAGTTCAGGCGAGGGTGATTCCACGGGAATTGGAATGAATAATGTGATCAGCCGTCTGGAACTGTATTATGAGCGGGACGGATTAATGGAAATATACAGTGAAGGTGAAGGAATGGGAACAGAGGTAGTGATCAATATTCCTCTGGAGAGGAGCGAAAAAAATGTACAGAATCCTGATTGCTGATGATGAGGGGATCATGCTGGAATCCCTGAAAAATATTATAAGTTCCAACTATGGAAATGAATGTGAGATCCATACAGCCAAGACAGGCCGTGTGGTTGTGGAGGAGGCGGAGAAATATCCGCCGGATATCTGCTTTATGGACATTCAGATGCCGGGCTTAAGTGGGATCCAGGCAATCCGGGAAATTCAGAAATTTAACAGATCTGTGGTCTTTGTGATCATTACAGCCTATGATAAATTTAATTATGCCAAGGAAGCGGTAAATCTTGGAGTTATGGAATTTCTTACCAAGCCGGTAAACAAAAAGGTGATTCTGGAAATATGCTCCAAAGCTATGGAAAAGGTAGATTCCACAAGACAGAAGCGAAGCGATGATCTCCGTATTCGTGAAAAGCTGGAGACAGTTGTACCCATGATCGAGAGCGGATATATCAATAATATTCTTCTGCAGGATGATTTTCAGACATATCAGGATAATTACAGGGAGCTTCTGGATATCCGGGAAGAATATGGATATATGATCGTGGCTGAATTCGGGGATTCCACAGAAAATGGCGTTCTTACCAATGCGGTGGGGGCCAGTGTGAAGGCAAACAAATTTTATTCCACATTCCGGGAAATCGCTCAGGGATTTTTTGAATGTCTGGTAGGACCCATTATGGGAAACCGTATTGTACTGCTTGTTCCGCACCGTAATTCCAGGGAGTCCTATGAGGAACGTGTGGAGGTTGTAACAAGAACCAGAAACATGGTACATAAGCTGGAAAGCAGGATCGACAGTAAATTTCGCTGTGGTATCGGCCGGGTGAAGGAGATGGGAAGCACCATGAAAGAATCCTTCAAGGAGGCCATGATCGCACTTCGGGAAAGCACCAGCCATGTGATACATATTGAGGATGTTCCGGCTGCACAGAAATATGACGGCGAATATCCAAGAGATCTGGAACGTCGCTATGAAAAGCGGGTGATGGATAAGGATGTGGCAGGAGCTTTAAGCTGTGCCGAGGAATTTATCCGGTGGATGGAGAAGCAGCCGGGAGTAGATCTGGAGGACATGCGCATCAAGATCCTGGAGCTTGTGATGGGAGTGGAAAAAAAGGCCTTTTTTGCAGGTACCGTGAAATATGCGATCAGCTGCCGCAGAAATTATATTCATGAGATCCAGGAATATACAGATATAGAAGGAATGAAAAAATGGTTCCTGGGCAAAACATCAGAAATCTGCAGTAACATGGAAATTGCAAGGGAAAAAGAAGCGGTTTCTATTATCGAAAAAGCAAAATCCTATATTCGGGACAATTACAAAAAAGATATTTCACTGGATGAGGTGTCACGGGAGGTGGATATCAGCCCTTATTATTTCAGCAAGCTTTTTAAGCAGGAGACCGGAGGAAATTTTATCGAGTATCTTACAGAAGTGCGGCTTCGGAATGCAAGAGAACTTCTCAAGGATTCAGGGCTTTCCATCAAGGAGATCTGTGCGGAATCCGGATACAGCGACCCCAATTATTTCAGCAGGATATTCAAAAAATACGAAGGCGTGACACCAAGTGAATTCAGAGAGAGGTTGAGGTAGACAATATGAGCGGGGGGAAAATGATCAGGAAGCTGTTGATCTTGCTGTGTCTGTTGACATTGATGCTGAATGGCTGTGCTTCCGAAAAAACAAAGCAGACAGCTGCACAGGAAAACGATACAGAGGAAGACAGTGGTGAAAAGAAAATTCAGATTGGTCTTACAGTGGATTCCTTTGTTATTGAGAGGTGGATTCGTGACAGGGATGCATTCGTGGCAACCGCAAGGGAATTGGGAGCGGAAGTGAATGTTCAGGATGCGGGAGCAGATACAAAAGAGCAGATCAGCCAGATCGACTATTTTATCAAGAAGCATATGGATGTGATCGTGATCATTGCCAGAGACTGCAAAGCATTATCTGAGGCCGTGGAGCGTGCCCACAATGCAGGAATCAGGGTGATCTCCTATGACCGCATGGTAAATGATGCGGATACAGACATGTATATTTCCTTTGATAACCGGAAAGTCGGAGAGGTCATGGCACAGTCCATGATGGAAGCGATCCCTGATGGCGGAAATATTTTTATGATCCAGGGATCTGCTTCAGATAACAATGTAGACATGGTAAAAGAGGGATTTGAAGACACTCTGAAAAATAGTGATCTGAAGGTAGTTTACGAAGCCAACTGTGAGGGCTGGATCGCAGAGCTGGCAGCAGATTATGTGGAGGAAGCACTGGAAGAGTATCCTGATGTAAAGGGAATCATGTGCGGAAATGATGATATTGCCAGCCAGGTGATACAGGTTCTTGCGGAAAACCAGCTTGCCGGACAGGTGATCGTGGTAGGCCAGGATGGTGATCTGGCTGCATGTCAGCGTATTGTGGAAGGAACCCAGTACATGACAGCATTTAAATCTATCGAAGATCTGGCACGCCAGGCAGCTGAATATGCGGTGAAGATGGCAGAAGAGGGAAAGATTCCGTCAGATGTGACAGATACCATGAGCGATGGAAGCTATGATATCCCGGCGAAGGTGCTGGAACCGGTTGCCGTTACAAGGGATAATATTGATGAGGTGATCATTGACGGCGGTTTCCACAGACGAGATGAAGTATATCTCAATATAGATTACGATACAGAGTAATGCAGAACAGATTGCATACCGGCATATATGTGGCAGTGAAATTCTGCAAGTAATGTGGCAGTGTATCCATATGCGCAATAATACACAATTATGACAAAAATCAATAGCAGATTTTTGGTGCAAAAATGTCTTGCCTAATGCAGGGCATTTTTCTTTTGCAAAAAAATGTCTCTGTCCTTGCCAACTATGTCCAGACAGTCCTGTGCTATAGTAACATCATCAAAGGAAACGTGATTCCAAAAACAAATAATGAAACGGAGGATTTTACAATGAAAAGAAAAATGGTATCTGCACTTCTTTGCGCAACAATGGTAGCTGGTATGGTGGTAGTTCCGGCAGCAACAGCACAGGCAGCAGACAAGAAACTGATCGGTGTTACCATGCCGACCAAGGATCTCCAGAGATGGAACCAGGATGGCGATAACATGAAGAAAGAGCTGGAGGCAGCAGGATATGAGGTAGACCTTCAGTATGCATCCAATGATGTAAGCACACAGGTTTCCCAGCTTGAGAATCAGGTAGCAAACGGATGTGACCTTCTGGTTGTGGCATCCATCGATGGAAGCAGCCTTGGCGAGCCTCTGAAACAGGCCAAAGAAAAAGGAATTCCGGTTATCTCTTATGACCGTCTTCTTATGAATTCCGATGCAGTAACCTATTATGCAACATTTGATAACTACAAAGTAGGTCAGAAACAGGGCGAGTACCTGGTAGATGCACTGGATCTTGACAATCAGGACGGACCATTCAATATTGAGCTGTTCACAGGAGATCCTGGCGATAACAACTGTAACTTCTTCTTCGGTGGTGCAATGGATGTTCTCCAGAAATACATCGATGACGGTAAGCTGGTAGTAAAATCCGGTCAGACAGAGTTCGAGCAGGTTGCTACCGCAAACTGGGACAGTGCAAAAGCACAGGACAGAATGGATACTATCATCGCAGGTAACTACTCTGACGGAACAAACCTTGACGCAGTTCTCTGCTCCAACGATTCCACAGCCCTTGGTGTTGAGAATGCACTGGCAGCTTCCTACACAGGAGAATATCCGATCATTACTGGTCAGGACTGTGACACACCAAACGTTAAGAACCTTGTAGCAGGAAAACAGGCAATGTCTGTATTCAAAGATACAAGAGCTCTTGCATCTGCAGTAGTAAAAATGGTTGACTCCATCATGAAAGGTGAGGAGCCGGAAGTGAACGATACAAAATCCTATGATAACGGAACCGGTGTCATCCCGACATACCTTTGCGATCCGGTTGTTGTTACAACAGATAACTACAAAGAGATCCTGATCGACTCCGGATACTACACAGAGGATCAGATCAAATAATCAGAATTTTTAAGAAAGAAATTTATCACATGCAGGCGGGGAATATAACCGCCTGCATGAACAGTGGAAAGGGAGGGAAATTGAGTTGGCTAAGATACTTCTGGAAATGAAAAATATCACCAAAACTTTCCCAGGTGTAAAGGCACTGGATAATGTTAATCTCCAGGTCGAGGAAGGCGAGATCCACGCACTGGTAGGTGAAAACGGTGCCGGTAAATCTACATTGATGAATGTATTAAGTGGTATTTATCCGTATGGTTCGTATGAAGGAAATATTATTTATGATGGTGAGATCTGTAAGTTTAACACTATCAAAGACAGTGAACATAAAGGAATTGTAATCATCCACCAGGAACTTGCTCTGATCCCGTATATGACTATCGGGGAGAACATGTATCTGGGTAATGAAAGAGGCAAAAGCTTTTCCATCAACTGGAATGAAACTTATGGAGAAGCAGATAAATATTTGAAAATAGTAGGACTGGAGGAATCCTCCAGAACTTTGATCAAGGATATTGGTGTAGGTAAGCAGCAGCTGGTTGAGATCGCAAAGGCACTTGCAAAGAATGCAAAGCTGCTCATTCTGGATGAGCCTACCGCATCACTGAATGAAGATGACTCCAAAGCTCTTCTGGATCTTCTTCTGAAATTCAAGAAGCAGGGAATGACGTCTATCATCATTTCCCATAAATTAAATGAAATCTCCTATGTAGCAGATAAGATCACAGTTATCCGAGATGGATCTACCATTGAAACACTGGATAAAAAGAAAGACGATTTTTCTGAGCAGAGGATCATTCAGGGAATGGTTGGACGTGAGATGACAGACAGGTTCCCGAAACGTCCAAATGTAAAGATTGGCGATGTTTCCATGGAGGTTAAAAACTGGAATGTTTATCATCCGCTGTATACAGAACGTAAGGTGGTAAATAACGTATCCTTTAAAGTGCATAAAGGTGAGGTTGTCGGTATTTCAGGACTGATGGGAGCCGGACGTACAGAACTGGCTATGAGTATTTTTGGCAAGAGCTATGGAACTAAAATTTCTGGACAGGTGTTCATGAACGGAAAAGAAGTGAAGCTGAATACAGTTCAGGAGGCTATTGACAACAAGCTCGCCTATGTTACAGAGGATCGAAAAGGAAACGGACTGATCCTTTCCAAGTCCATAAAGATGAACACTACACTTGCAAACATGTCGGGCATCAGTAATGGAAAAGTGATCGATACGGACAAAGAATATGCAGTTGCTGAGGAATACAGGAAGAAGCTGAAAACCAAGTGTCCGACAGTTGAGCAGAATGTCGGAAACCTGAGCGGTGGTAATCAGCAGAAGGTCCTTCTTGCAAAATGGATGTTTGCAGAGCCGGATATTCTGATTTTGGATGAACCTACAAGAGGTATCGACGTAGGTGCCAAATATGAGATCTACTGTATCATCAATGACCTGGTCGCAGCAGGAAAATCTGTGATCATGATCTCTTCTGAGCTTCCGGAAGTGCTTGGAATGTCAGACAGAATCTATATCATGAACGAGGGCAGATTCGTAGGCGAGGTAAGCGGTGAGGAAGCTACATCTGAGCTGATCATGTCCAGGATCGTGAAGTCAGGTAAAGGAGAGTAAGAAGATGGAGAAAAAGATTAGTTTTTCAGAAATATTAAAAAAATATACCATGGTCATTGTTCTGGTATTTGTTGTGATCATGTTTTCTGTGAACACAAAGGGCGTTATGCTTCTTCCGCAGAATGTAAATAACCTGGTAGCCCAGAATGCATATGTATTTATTCTTGCAACCGGTATGCTGTTCTGTATTTTAACAGGTGGTAACATTGATTTGTCAGTTGGTTCTGTTGTATGCTTTGTTGCTGCTGTCGGTGGTAAGATGATGGTTCTCAACAGTATGAATCCGTATCTCACTATGATCGTGATGCTTCTTGTGGGTATTGCCATTGGTGCATGGCAGGGATTCTGGATTGCTTATGTACGAATTCCTCCATTTATTGTTACTCTGGCAGGTATGCTTGCTTTTCGTGGCCTTTCCAACGTAGTTCTGGAAGGACAGACCCTGGCTCCGATGCCGGATGCTTATCTGGCTTTGTTCAATAACTATATTCCGGACTTCCTTGGTGGAGGTGAAGGATTTAACAGAACATGTTTCGTAGTTGGCATTATTGTCTGCATCGTCTATGTTGCACTTGTTATGAAAAACCGTGCAGACCGTGCAAAGAAAGGCTACAGTGTTGAGTCTTTCGGTGGTGTTGCAGTGAAGATGGTTCTGATTTGTGTAGTTGTTCTTGCATTCATGTTCAGACTTGCTCAGTACAAAGGTATCCCGAATTCCCTTCTCTGGGTTGTAGTGATCATCGCAATCTATACATATATTGCTTCCAAGACTACAACAGGTCGTTATTTTTATGCAGTTGGCGGTAATGAGAAGGCAACAAAGCTTTCCGGTATTGATACCAATAAAGTTTATTTCCTGGCTTACCTGAATATGGGTCTTCTGGCTGCGATTGCCGGTATGGTTACTATGGCGAGACTGAATTCATCCAACCCACAGGCTGGTACAAACTTCGAGATGGATGCGATCGGTGCATGTTTCATCGGTGGTGCTTCTGCTTATGGTGGTACCGGTACAGTTCCCGGTGTTATCATTGGTGCCCTCCTTATGGGTGTTCTGAACCTTGGTATGAGTATCATGGGTATTGACCAGAATATCCAGAAGGTTGTCAAAGGTATGGTTCTTCTTGCAGCCGTTATCTTTGATGTTGTAAGTAAGAGAAAATCCTTTATCGTAAAATAATAAAAATGAATGAAGTTTAGCAGCAGGCTTTCGGAAAGATCTGAAGTCTGCTGCTTTTTTGCATAGGAAATCATTCTGCAACAGGATTCTTTTTTTGTTGTTGTTTTATGTGAGAGTTTTTTGTCATATTTTGTGGTTTTATGGGGGATATGCTTGTTTTTGGGGGAGCGTTATATTATAATAAGGGAAAGTTAGTGATTTACGATTTTGTGTTGTCGGGAGGCTGTGATGGGAAATACAGTGACGATTTGTTTTGCGAATAATAAGGGCGGCAGCGGGAAGTCTACCAGCTGTTCCAATGTAGGTGCGGCACTGGCCGGTATGGGTAAGAAGGTTCTTCTCGTGGACGGCGATATGCAGCTGAATCTTTCCCTTTCATTTTTTGATGAAGAAGAAGTCCTGAAAATGGCTGCCGGGGAAAAAAATCTCTACTATGCCATTGGTCATCAGTCGGATCTCAGCGATTTTATCGTGCATACGAAGTATGAGAATCTGGATCTGGTTCCTTCGTCTACGCTGATGAGCTCCGTGGAATATGAGCTTTTTACGAAATGGCAGAGAGAATTTATCCTGCGGAAATGTCTGCAGAAGATTAAGGATTCCGGGGTGTATGATTACATTCTCATCGATGCACCGCCGACTCTTGGCGGCTGGGTGATGAATATCCTGTGCGCATCGGATTACGTTCTGGTTCCGGTGGAGGCCAGCCCGTGGGGCATGTTTGGTCTTGCAAATATGTTTGATTTCCTGAATGAGGTCCGTGAGATTGCTCCGGCGCTTCAGGTTCTGGGAATCGTTGTGACCAAGGCAGATGCCAGAAAGAATTATTTCAAACAGACCATGGAGACTCTCAAAGAGATGGAAGGAATCTATCTTTTCGAATCCTTTATCCGTGTGGACAGCTCCATCGAATGGTCACAGGACAGCAGCGAGCCGGTTGTGGAATTCAAAAAAAGCAGCCGCAGCGCAAAAGAATACATAGCATTGGCAGAGGAGGTAATGAATCGTGTCAGTAGGTAAAGCAAGCATCGCAAGAGCAGTAAATGCAGAGAAAACAACAAAGACAGAAGAGAAAGTTACAGAGGTAAAAGTGACAGAAAAGCCGACAGAAGTAAAGACAGAAACAGGAGAGAAAGCTGCCGAAAAGAAAACCACAGCGAAAGCTTCGGCAAAGAAGACCACAGCAAGGAAGGCAGCCACAACAAAAACAACAGCAAAGAAAACCACCACCAGAAAGACAACAACACGAAAAACTGCAGCTAAGAAAACAGCCGCCGCAGAAACCACAACAGGAACCGTAGCTCAGAATGTGATCAGTGGAGGAAACGCCGACGAACTCCAGGCCAAGTTCCTCACCCCAAAGAAAGACGAGCCGGACAACAACCAGCCGGTAGGAATCAAGGATGAGCTTCCGGTTTATTTGCTGTAATTGTAATACAGAAGGAATATTCGCAAAGTTCATTAAAAAAACTGTCGCAGACTCTGTGCCATAATCCAGACACAGCGTTTGCGGCAGTTTTTATATATTGCTACATCCAGTGGGACAGCGAAGCGCCTCCCACGTCCGTACGTCACAGTCATCATTCAACCCATTCTGTCTTGATGAATCTGGCGTGCCCAAGAGGGTGGGAGCTCGAGGGAGGGTCTTCGGGCTTCGCAACTCTGAGATGACCCTCCCTCGTATCTTATTTACATATTGTAATACGCAGCATACAATCCATTCTTCTCAAGCAGCTCAGCATGTGTACCGCGTTCAGCGATACCCTCCTCTGTGATCACAATGATCTCATCCGCATCACGGATCGTAGAAAGCCGGTGCGCGATCGTAATGGTAGTACGATTTTTTGAAAGCTCTTCCAGACTCTTCTGGATCCAACGTTCGCTTTCGTTATCCAGAGCGCTGGTGGCCTCATCCAGGATCAGGATCGGAGGATTCTTGAGGAATACACGTGCAATGGAGATTCGCTGCTTCTGTCCGCCGGAAAGGCGTGTGCCACGTTCTCCCACATAAGTATCGTATCCATCCGGCAGCTCCATGATAAAGTCATGGATACTCGCACATTTGGCGGCTTTGATGATCTCCTCATCGGAAGCTCCTGGCTTTCCGTAGGCAATATTATCCTTGATGGTTCCGTCAAAAAGATAGACATCCTGCTGTACCATACCGATCTGGCTTCGAAGACTCTTAAGAGTCAGCCCGCGGATATCCTTTCCGTCTACAGTAATGGAACCGCCGGTCACATCATAAAATCTGGGCAGGAGAGAGCAGATCGTGGTTTTTCCGCTTCCGGAAGGTCCCACCAGGGCAATGGATTTTCCCGCCGGGATATCAATAGAGATATCGGAGAGCACAGGAGTTTCATCATCGCTGTAATGAAAAGAAACATGGTCGTAACGCACATGTCCTTTCACGTCCGTAAGCTCTGCAGCGTTGTCTGCATCCCTGATCTCGGATTCTGTTTCCATCACATCCAGGAAACGGCGGAAACCGGAAAGACCCTTCTGCATCATTTCCACAAGTTCCACCAGGATCTGGATGGGGCTGATAAAGATTCCGATATACAGGGCATACATGGCAAGATCTGCAGTCTGCATTTCACCCTGAGCGATCAGATAGCCGCCGTAAACAAGAGTTACCAGGTACATCATGCCCTGGAAGAAAAGATTGGAACTCATGAAGCTTCCCATGCAGTGATAATTATCTCTTTTGGAAATAAGGAACGCCTCATTGCTTTTCTTAAATTTGGCACGCTCGATGTCCTCGTTTGCGAAGGACTGCACCACGCGGATTCCGGAAAGCGTATCCTGAAGACTGGCATTTACATCTCCGATCTTACGACGGTTTTCCATGAAGGTTTCCTGCATTTTTGCATTCTGGCGGAAGGAAAACACAAACATCACGATCACCAGGATGATCAGCGGCAGTGCAAGTTTTTTGTTGATAAAGAACAGGAAGATAAAAGCACCGACGATCTTTACCAGGGAGATAAAAAGATTCTCTGGACCATGATGTGCAAACTCGGAAATGTCAAAAAGGTCACTGACCAGCTTACTCATCATCTGACCGGAATTATTCCTGCTGTAATAGGAAAAAGACAGCTCCTGGTAATGGTCAAAAAGCTCCCGGCGCATATCACGTTCCATCTTTGCACCCATCATATGTCCCTGATAGGTTACATAATATTTGCAGAGACTCTGCACGATGTACATAACAAAAAGAGAAGCTGCGATCACAGGGAGGGCATGAAGAATAATATCCTTATCCTGTGTAAAGAGAGTTTTTGTCATAGTACGAAGAATCTGGGGATAGGCAAGATCTACCAGACTGATAACGGCTGCACAGATCAGGTCAATAAAAAAGACCGCTTTGTACGGGCCGTAGTAGTGGATGAATTTCTTGATGGTATTCATCGGAAAAAGTACCTCCGTTTTTATGAAATGTATAGTGTTGTCTGAGCAAAAAAACATTGCTGCCGGACATTCTATGTTCATCTTATCATAAGTAAGAATAAAGTCAAGATAAGTGAATTTCAGGTCTGTTTTGTTTCTGCATACTTTCTGAGAATAGAAACTATATGGCTGCTGTTCACAGGAAATATTCCGCGAGGGATTGTTGGCAACGGAGAGGATAGTGATATGAGGAGATATCTTTTTTGGAAAAAATCAAATTACTCCTTGACACAGAAGAACAAAACCCGTATAGTGTATTTCAGATTTGGTGTGTAACTGATAAGCAGGCATTAACCAGTCATAAATGTTATTATTTTTATTTGACGTTTATGGGGGTTGGTGTCTTTTTTTGTTGCCCACTTAAAAGACTCCCGCTCCAAAACGTCGAAAGAAAAGGAGAGAGAACATGAAAGACAAGATTTTCGGAGTTTTGCAGCGAGTGGGACGTTCCTTTATGCTTCCCATAGCAATCCTTCCTGTGGCAGGCCTGCTTCTTGGATTCGGCAGTTCCTTCACAAATGAAACAACCATTGCAACCTACGGACTTCAGAAGCTTTTGGGAGACGGAACGATTTTACATGCACTCCTGATCATTATGAACAAAGTCGGAAGCGCGGTATTTGATAACCTGCCGCTGATCTTTGCAGTAGGTGTGGCCATCGGTATGGCAAAAAAAGAGAAAGAGGTAGCAGCTCTTTCTGCACTGATTGCTTACTTCGTTATGAATGTAGCCATCAATGGTATGCTGGTAGTAAATGGTAAGATCACAGCAGACGGACAGATCGCAAAAAGCGTTCTGGAAGGTACTGTAACATCTGTCTGCGGCATTCAGTCCTTACAGATGGGTGTGTTTGGCGGTATTATCGTCGGCCTTGGTGTTGCGGCTCTGCACAACCGTTTTCATAAGATCGTGCTTCCAAACGCACTTTCCTTCTTCGGTGGTTCCAGATTTGTGCCCATCATTTCCACCATTGTGTATATGTTTGTTGGAATCCTGATGTATTTCGTATGGCCGGCAGTTCAGAACGGTATTTATGCTCTGGGCGGTCTTGTAACAGGCAGCGGTTATGTCGGAACTCTGATCTTTGGTATTATCAAACGTGCGCTGATCCCCTTCGGACTTCATCACGTATTTTATATGCCATTCTGGCAGACAGCCGTTGGCGGGACTATGGAGGTCGCAGGCCAGATGGTACAGGGCGGACAGAACATCTTCTTCGCTCAGCTTGCAGATTCCGCAAATGTGGCGCATTTCAGTGCAGATGCAACAAGGTACTTTTCCGGAGAGTTCATTTTCATGATCTTCGGTCTTCCGGGAGCTGCTCTTGCCATGTACCGCTGTGCAAAGCCTGAGAAGAAAAAAGCAGCAGGCGGACTTCTTCTTTCCGCAGCCCTTGCATGTATGCTTACAGGAATCACAGAGCCACTGGAGTTCTCCTTCCTGTTTGTAGCTCCTGCACTGTTTGCAGTACAGGTTATTCTTGCAGGTGCGGCTTATATGATCGCACATATGCTGAACATTGCAGTAGGACTTACGTTCTCCGGAGGTTTTCTCGATCTGTTCCTGTTCGGAATCCTTCAGGGAAATGCAAAGACAAGCTGGCTCAGGATTATCCCGGTTGGTATCATTTACTTTATTCTCTACTATGTGATCTTCACCTTCCTGATCAAAAAGTTTAACTTCAAGACTCCGGGACGTGAGGATGACGACACAGAAACAAAGCTTTACACAAAAGCAGATGTAAACGCAAGAAAAGAAGCCGGAAAAGCCGGTGAAGCAGCAGGAAGCACATCCGCAGACCCGGTAAGCGAAGCCATCACAGCCGGCCTTGGAGGAAAGAAAAACATCAGTGATGTGGACTGCTGTGCAACAAGACTCCGTATCACCGTCCATGATGCAGCAAGAGTCAACGACGATATTCTGAAAACAACAGGTTCCAGAGGAATCGTGAAAAAAGGCCAGGGTGTCCAGATCATCTACGGTCCGCAGGTAACTGTGATCAAATCCAAGCTGGAGGATTATCTGGAGACAGCGCCGAATGAATATTTTGAAGGTGCAAATGAGACAGACAATACGGAAAATCAGGCTCAGCCTGATACAGAGCGCACAGCAGAAAGTACAGGTGAGGCTGTTCAGAACACAGCTCCGACATCCGAAGCCAACACGCAGCCGGAGAAAAAGGTCCTCAGAACAGCTATCGTCTATAGTCCGGTAACCGGTATCGCAGCAGACCTTTCCACAGCGCCGGATGAAGGCTTCGCAGAAGGAATGATGGGAGAGGGTGCGGTAGTCACACCGAAGGATCCGGTGATCTGTGCTCCGGAAGACGGCGAGGTAGAGTTTATTTTTGACACAAAGCATGCTATCGGATTCCAGACAGATACAGATCTTCCAATGCTCCTTCATATCGGAATTGACACTGTAAAGCTGGAAGGTAAAGGCTTCGAGATTCTGGTAGAGCAGGGACAGCATGTAAAAAAAGGCGAGCCGTTGATGAAGATCGACATCCCATATCTTACAGAAAACGCTCCGTCCTTATGTTCTCCGATCCTTTGCACAGAGATCGAGGATAATCAGAGAGTACGCCTTCTTGCCAATGGAGAGATCAAGGCAGGAGAGCCACTGTTCGCAGTAGAGACTGTGGAAGAATAAGAAATTTTTCAGCAATAATATAGATGATTGGTTTTGTGAAAAGCGCGCCTAATGCCCGGGCGCGCTTTTCCTGTGGCAAAGAAAACAACTGTCTGTCAGAAGGTCTTTACACAAAAGAAAGATTCTGTTACGATAAAGAAAATCAACAGCTGCAGACAAAAATGCCGACTGAAAATCCGGGGCAGACAGTGGTGGAATGTGGAAAAGCAGCAGGATATATAAAAATGGTGGGGAAAAAGATGTACAGAGTGAGCAAGGTATTGAACAATAACGGCATCATTGCCATAGATATGGAAGAAAACCAGGAATATGTGCTTCTGGGAAAAGGTGTGGGATTTGGAAAGAAGGTCAGCCAGCGTTTTGAGGCTCCGGCAGACTGTACCCTTTACAGGCTGGCTCAGGAGACAGAACGTGGCTCAGCAAAAGAACTGGCAAAGAGCGTAGCACCGGAATTTCTGGAGATCGCAGATGAGATATTGAGAGAAGCTGAGAAGACCTTTGGGGATACCATAGACAGAAGGATCCTGTTTTCCCTTGCTGATCATATTTCCTTTGCAGTGGGACGTATCCGGAATCATGAGCAGATCAGCAATCCTCTGACCGATGATATCAAGGTGCTTTTTTACAGCGAATTCAAGGTGGCGGAGGTATTGAAGAAGATCCTGAAGGAGCGGATGGATATTGAGATCGATGAGCATGAGGTGGGATATGTGGCACTTCATATTCACTCAGCACTTGGAGATGAGAAGGTGTCTGTTGCCATGCAGACAGCAAGAACGGTGCGGGAATGCATCGCCATGATCGAGATGGCTACAGGAAGAAAGATCGATGTGATCTCCCTGTCCTACAACCGTATGATGAACCATATCAAATATATGGTAGCCCGTGTCTCCACAGGGGAGACACTGAAGCTGGATATGAATGAATATATAGAAGAAAAATATCCGGAATCTTACAGGATCGCAGAGGATGTCTGCGAGAGCCTGGGCAAAAGCCTTGGGAAAAAGCTGGACCCTATCGAGATCGGTTATCTTGCCATGCATATTGAGAGGACAGTGGAGCAATAAACATAAATGGCTGATCCGCCTCAGGGATTTATACAATAAATTCAATAGCTTTTTTGACAGCAGTACTCATGGCAGTACTGCTGTTTGTGACTAAGCAGACCTCTCTCTGAGGGAGCGGCTCCTTAAGCTGAAGGGCAAAAACCTTACCGTCATTGATTGCGTCCCGGGCAAGAGGCTCGGGGTAAAAGCCGATTCCCAGATTGTGGACGACCATGGGAAGGACCTGATCTGTAGTTGCGGCCTCGATGTCAGGATGAAAAGAAACACGGTTTTCCATAAAGTAATTCATATACATTTCTCTGGTGCTGGTCCCTTCCGCAAGACCTACAAAGGGCAGGTCCTGGAGCTCATGGATGCTGATGGGGGAAGTGGTCAGATCCTTATATTTGCTTCCGCACACAAGAATCTCCCGGTAACGCAGGAGACTTTTTTTCTGTAAAGGCTTGCGGATGGAGATCGGAGTGGTGACAATAGCGAAATCTACCGCATAATTCTTCAGTGCCTGTACAGCCTGTGGAGTGGAATGGTTGAAGAGGCGCAGGCGAACATGGGGATATTGCTCGCGGAACAGCTCCAGCTTTTCCAGAAGGATCAGACGCAGGGCATTTTCGCTGGCACCGATGGAAACCAGACCATGTTCCAGCTCTCCGTTCTGGCGGATCTCCTCCTCACCGATGGACAGCTGCTCAAATGCCAGGGCAACGTGTTCATAAAGCTGGCGTCCCTCCGGGGTAAGTGCGATTCCCTTGTTGGATCGGAGAAAGAGAGTACATTTCAGCTCCTGCTCCAGGTTGTTCATACAGCGGGTGATATTTGGCTGGTTGTTGTGAAGAGCCCGTGCTGCCTTGGTGAAACTCTTATACTGGGCTACATAATAAAAGATCCGGTAGTAGTCGTAAGTGATCATGTATAGTCTCCATCCTGTGATATGATTTTAATATGTTTACGATATTAATAATACTTTTTACATTTGCTTCTGAGCAAACTATAATACACCCGAGGAAAAAAATCAATGACAGGAGTGATTTAGAGTGGTTTCAGGAGGCAGAAAGCTGCAGAACGCAGACCGGCAGATGTCAGAAGCTTTTATAACAAGTGCATTTCTGGCAATGTCCGGCGGATTTCAGGATGCCTACACATACTTTACAAGAGATGAGGTGTTTTCCAACGCCCAGACAGGCAATGTGGTTCTGATGAGCCATAATTTTATGACAGGACAGTGGGGAGACGGTTTAAGGTATCTGTTCCCTATTTTAGCTTTTGCCATTGGTGTTGTAGCGGCGGAGCGAATCCAGAACACCTTTAAATATGCAAAAAAACTTCACTGGAGGCAGATGATCCTGCTGATCGAGATCCTGATCCTTTTTGTGGTGGGATTTATGCCGGGAGAATTGGATATGCTGGCAACCGCACTGGTATCCTTTTCCTGCGCCATGCAGGTACAGACCTTCCGGAAGGTAGGCGGTTATTCCTATGCAAGTACTATGTGCATCGGAAATTTACGAAGCGGCACGGCGGCATTGTCCGTGTATTGTCGTGAAAAACGTCCGGAACAGCTGAAGCAGGCTCTTTATTATTTTGGAATAATTTTCTTTTTTGCCATTGGAGCCGGTGGCGGAGGAAATCTGTCCATGAGGCTGGGAATTCCGGCAATCTGGGTATCGGATGTTTTGCTTCTGATCAGCTTTATTCTGATGTTTTCCAGTAAACATAGAGATTAGAAAGGGTGAGGAATTGTGGAAAACAGCACATTATTCCCAAGAGAGGAAAAGGCGGAGCTTTTATTTGAAAAGATCCTGAAGGATCCGGAGGCGTGCAGACGGCTGACGGAGACCTTCTATGAATCCATGGATGCGGATACAGACATAGAATGCGGATATCTTCCTCCGGAAAAATTCGCCTATGCATTGCTGGACGCATATAAAAACCGTGATCTGACTGCTCTCCTTATGGCGATCTGCCAGAACAGTATGTTTGATCTTCTGCGAAATTCTTTTCTGGCACCGTTCAGGTTCAATGCAGATGGACAGGAGAATCCGGTATTTCTCACAGATGAAAAAGGAAATTTTCTGCGGGAAAAGGGAATCCATGTAAGTGACAGGGATTACGACCGATTTCGCAGGATATACAGGGAGAAACCTGGTGTAAAGATGTATCTGGCATATGGCTACCGGAAGCGACATGCCTATGATGAAGCTACCATGGAAGTAGAAGAGTACAAAATGGGCGAACATATCGGTGTGCTGCTGGTGTATGAGCTTCCGGACAGCGTAAAGGAAAAAGAAACGGAGGCACAGGCCTATGCGGCTGTATGGGATATCATGATGGCAATTCAGAAGAAGCTTCCAAGAGCTTTTGTGTATTATGGGCAGGATTCTGTGGAGGATGGTGGAAAACGTTATGATGGACTGGGCGTTTTTCTCCCCATCCATAAATTTGCGGACCGCCTGGAAAAAATGATCGGAATCGCTGATGAGATCGTAATGAAATAGAGTGTGCAAAAAAGGACTGCTTTTGTATTGCTCCGGTTATCAGAAGGATAGCTGATGACCGGAAGCTACAGAAAGCAGTCCTTTTTGTATGCCCATCAGGTGCAGTAGCGGAACATTTTGTCCGTAAGGATCCTGGCGAAAATAAGGCCCAGGGGAAGAGCAACGATGATCAAGATCGCAGCTGCAAACCAGGAGGCGGAAACATTCAGGGACATGATCCCCAGATTGTAGATTGCCCGGTAGAGATAAAGTCCGGGAACCATGATCACAATGGATGGTACGGTAATGGAAATCCTGGGATATCCCACTTTTGTTTTGATGAGGGAGGCCAGAAGTCCGGCTGTCAGTGCTCCGAAAAAAGCCGCGGCAGCAGGTGGGAAACCGGCAAGATCAACAAGCTCCAGACGCAAAGTGTTGGACAGTGCGCCGATGAAGGCGGCAGCTGCGGCTAGCCGCACAGGACTGTTGAACATGACTGAAAAGCCGAATACCCCGCAGAAGCTTGCCAGAAGCCGGAACAGGATCCTCTGAGCTGCCGAAAGCTCCAGAGGCAGGAAATCCACAGGCTTCAGATGAAGAAGCAGTGCCATCAGCCAGGCAGAGACAGCAGCCACCATTACAACAATAATGGCGTAGGCCAGTCGTTCCAGACCGGAACGCATATCCAGCTTGGCAAGGTCGATCCCGCTTGTGATAAACGGAAAGCCCGGAATGATAAACAGCATGGAACAGATGTACCCGGCCTCATGCTGGACGGAAATGTGGAACAGAAGCTCTGCCAGCTTCAGGAAGCCTGCATATACAAGACAGGCGGAGGAAACAGAAACTGCAATGCACATAAACAGAGTAAAATGATGCTTGCCAAGCTTGCAGCGGATGGCGTTTCCGATGCCTGCGCCTGCAAAAGCCAGGATCATTTCCAGCGGGCCACCGCCCAGAAGAAAAGTAAATGCACTACAGGCCAGTGCAGAAGCCAGTCCCAGGGCTGCAGGGGAATAAAGCCCGTGGATCCGCTCGATCTCATCTAACTGACTGTGCAGTGCTTCACCGCTCATATGGATACCCTCCACAGGAAAATCACTGACAAAATGTTCCAGCCTGTTCAGTCTGGAAGTATTTACGCCGGTGGTAGTCAGACTAAGTGCATGGGAAAAACTGCTCTCACCGTCAAAGCAGGTGTAGCTTATAGACATTAGTCCGATATCTGCGGAGCAGGTGATGCCAAGTGCTTCTGACAATGTATTCATGGAACTCCGTACCCGCCAGGCACCGGTCCCACAGGAGAGAAGCATCATGCCTGTACGGCCGATCAGGGAAGCTTTTTCGGAAAGAGAAGCCTCGGTGATGGGCTGGCTGTTCCTGGCGCTTACGTAGTTGTGCCAGGGGATTTTCATATGATTACGTTTAACCGGAATATCTGACACAGAAATCACTTCTTTCTATATATTAAAATAGTATAGTTATTATTATAAATATATATAATAACTATAATCAGATATATTGTAGCCATTATTCTGAAAAAGTCAAGTGTAGATGAAATAAAATCTGACAGTACTAAAACGTCACTGTTAAAGATTTATCATTTTTTTGCGGAAAATGAATTTTTTTGGTTGCTTTTACGTACAATTTATGTATAATTGTGGATAGGGATGTTGGAATGACCAATTCCTATGGCAGGATGACAAAAACCTGCAGCAGTAGGTGGCTATCATAATTACTATTAAAGAAGAGAGGTAAATGTTAAGATGGCAAAAATCGATTTAACAAAGTATGGTATTACCGGAACAACTGAGATCGTGTACAATCCTTCTTATGATGTATTATTCGAGGAAGAGACCAAATCTGAGCTTGAGGGCTTTGAGGTTGGTCGGGTCAGCGAGCTTGGTGCTGTCAATGTAATGACAGGTATCTACACAGGACGTTCTCCTAAAGATAAATATATCGTTATGGATGAGAACTCCAAGGACACAGTTTGGTGGACATCCGATGAGTACAAGAACGATAACCATCCGGCAACTCAGGAAGCTTGGGATGCAGTTAAAGATCTTGCCAAGAAGGAGCTTTCCAACAAGAGACTTTTCGTAGTAGATGCATTCTGCGGAGCTAACAAAGACACACGTATGGCTATCCGTTTCATCGTTGAGGTTGCATGGCAGGCACACTTCGTAACAAACATGTTCATTCAGCCGACAGCTGAGGAGCTTGAGAACTTTGAGCCGGATTTCGTTGTTTACAACGCATCCAAGGCTAAAGTTGAGAACTACAAGGAATTAGGACTTAACTCTGAGACAGCTGTAATGTTCAACATTACAAGCCGTGAGCAGGTTATCGTTAATACATGGTACGGCGGAGAGATGAAGAAAGGTATGTTCTCCATGATGAACTACTATCTGCCGCTTAAGGGCATCGCTTCCATGCACTGCTCTGCAAACACAGACCTTAACGGAGAGAACACAGCAATCTTCTTCGGTCTTTCCGGAACAGGTAAGACAACACTTTCCACAGATCCTAAGCGTCTTCTGATCGGTGATGACGAGCATGGCTGGGATGACAACGGAGTATTCAACTTCGAGGGTGGATGCTACGCTAAGGTTATCAACCTTGACAAAGAGTCTGAGCCGGACATCTACAATGCGATCAAGAGAAACGCTCTTCTTGAGAACGTAACACTTGATGCTGAGGGCAAGATCGACTTCGCTGACAAGAGCGTAACAGAGAACACACGTGTTTCCTATCCGATCAACCACATCGAGAACATTGTTCGCCCTGTATCTTCTGCACCGGCAGCGAAAGAGGTTATCTTCCTGTCCGCAGATGCATTCGGCGTACTTCCTCCAGTATCTATCCTGACACCGGAGCAGACACAGTACTACTTCCTTTCCGGATTCACAGCTAAACTTGCTGGTACAGAGCGTGGAATCACAGAGCCTACTCCTACATTCTCCGCATGCTTCGGACAGGCATTCCTTGAGCTTCATCCGACAAAATATGCTGAGGAGCTCGTTAAGAGAATGGAGAAGAGCGGTGCGAAAGCATACCTCGTTAACACAGGATGGAATGGAACAGGAAAACGTATCTCCATCAAAGATACTCGTGGTATCATCGATGCTATCCTTGACGGATCTATCCTTAAAGCTTCTACAAAGAAGATCCCATTCTTCAACTTCGAGGTTCCGACAGAGCTTCCGGGCGTAGATCCTGCAATCCTTGACCCACGTGACACATATGCAGATGCTGCAGAGTGGGAGACAAAGGCTAAAGATCTTGCTGCAAGATTTGTTAAGAACTTTGCTAAGTATGAGGGAAATGAGGCTGGTAAAGCACTCGTTGCAGCTGGTCCTCAGGCATAATCATTCATTTCAACAGAATACAGATCGTAGACTTAACCGGGAGCGGATTTATTCGCTCCCGGTTTTTTGACAAACAACTGCGGATCTGTTATTTGATATAGAGCTGTGCAGTGCGAAGCATGTTTCCAGACATGGAATAAACAGAAAGTTGAAGATATCTACCTGTAAAATAAAAAACTTTGACTTGACTAACAGAGCGTTCATGGTGTATCCTTTCTGAGAAGTCGGACGGGAGACCCGTAAGACTGCAATTCTCTTTGCACTGCATTACATTCGAACAGGATGCGAGATCAACAGTACAAACTGAGCAGGCGATGCTTTTCGGAATCGAAAATATTTATCCGAAGGCATGGGGCCGGGCCGCAGGAAGCGGCAGCGGATATGGATTTAAACGTAATTGCAAAGAACCTGCATTCACGGAATATGAGGTGAAGCAGAATGTGACTTTGCTTTCAGACATATCTGCGGGACAGTGTATGTTTCGCAGGTATGTCTTTTTTACTGCAAAAATATGGATGGAACAGATGGTAGAAGCTGGGATATCCCTATACAGAAAAGAAAGAACACCGGCGGAAATCGCACTGCAGCGAGTAGTGAAGGAACCGCCGGTTTTTTCACGGAAAATGTTGTGCCATAAGAAGAACCTGATCATATATTAAAAGGAGGTCCTGTTTATGGAACACAAAGAAAATAAAACAATTATACATGATACAGAAAAAACAGCTTCATGGGAACAGCAGACAGCAATGAAGGTATCCGGGATCAGTATCCTGGTAAATCTTTTATTGTCCGTATTTAAACTGGTTGCCGGTATTGTGGCACATTCAGGAGCAATGATCTCTGATGCCATTCATTCGGCATCAGATGTGGGAAGTACCTTCATCGTGATTATCGGTGTCCGTCTTTCTGCAAAGAAATCAGACAAAGAGCACCAGTACGGACATGAAAGAATGGAATGTGTCTCTTCCATTGTTCTTGCAGGAATGCTGCTTGTCACTGGTATTGGAATCGGAGTTACCGGTGCCCGTGACATTGTAAAAAGCACATCCGGCGGAACCATTGCCATTCCGGGAACACTTGCACTGGTTGCTGCAGTGGTATCCATTGTGGTAAAAGAGTGGATGTTCTGGTATACAAGAGGTGCCGCAAAGAAGATTAATTCAGGAGCTCTGATGGCAGATGCATGGCACCATCGTTCAGATGCACTTTCCTCCATCGGAGCGTTTGTCGGCATCTTCGGTGCAAGACTGGGATACCCGATCCTGGATCCGATCGCCAGCATCGTGATCTGCGTTATGATCGCTAAGGCATCTATCGACATTTTCAGGGATGCCATTGACAAGATGGTAGATCATTCCTGTGATGTAAAAACTGAGGAATCCATGAAGAGAGAGATCCTCAAGGTACCGGGCGTCAGAAGAGTAGACCTTCTTAAAACCCGTCTTTTCGGATCCAAGATGTATGTGGATATCGAGATCGCAGCAGATGGAAATATTTCCCTCTGCGATGCACATGATATTGCGGAAAATGTACATCATACGATCGAGAATAAATTCAAAAATGTAAAGCACTGTATGGTGCATGTAAATCCGATCAACGGATAAAAAAACAAGCTGCCGGAGCGACCTTGTGATCGTCATCCGGCGGCTTATTTTTGTATAGAGAAACACCCGGTAGGGGAGCTACCGGGTGTTTCGAGGGGAGTATAAATAATTAAATAAGGGGTTATGTAAAAAAAATTTTTGAAGGGTAAATTCTTTTTACAAGAATGATTATAATATAAATTGGAAAAAAAAGCAACATGATTTTGGCGAATAATCTCCAAACTTTTTGGGATACTATTTCCTGTAATAAAAAGCGGCAGAAAGCTTCGGAAAGCCGTAAAATCAACTTCATCAGGAGGTAATTCAAATGGCGAAAAATTACGAAACAGACAGAAATGAGTCTAATTATGCAGGAAAAAATCACGGGGAAAGTGCTTCCAGAAACTGCGGAAAAAACAGCTCTAAGAACAGTTCGGGAAATTCTTCCAGGAACAGTTCCAAAAGCAGCTACGGAAACAAAATTTCCGATGAATATGATTCTGAGAAGGACAGAGGCTCTGACAGATATTAAATGATAAGAAAAGCGGGAAAAGTCAGAGATGGCTTTTCCCGCTTAAATACATATAAGGGAACATTCACCCGGAAGCTTCCATATAATATACCAAAAAGAGGAGATTTTTTCCATGTTTCAGATCGAAACTATCTCTGCAAAAATGCTGGATTATTATGTGGAGCGCAGTGACGCTGTTATCATAGATCTCCGGGATCCTGCCGCATACAGAAGGGGACATGTCCGGAACGCGGCAAATATTCCATACAGAGAGCTGGAGGAATATCTTGAGAAAAAACAGGATCAGAAATACCGTTTTCCCAAAGATAAACTGCTGATACTTTACTGCGATCGCGGCGGTGCCAGCATGCAGGCTGCCCGGAGCTTGGCAAGACAGGGCTGCCGTACCAGATCCGTGATCGGTGGATTTGCCGCCTACAGAGGGAGAAATCTTGTGCGCGGATAAAACAACAAATCTTGTATTTTAAAGTAAATCATGATAATGTAAAGAACAGAGATAAAAACCAACACAAATTACAAGGAGAAAAGATTATGAAATATATGTTTGCATCCGATGTACATGGTTCGGCATATTACTGCCGGAAAATGCTGGAAGCATATGACGCGGAGAAGGCGGAGAGACTGGTGCTTCTGGGAGATCTGCTTTATCACGGACCAAGAAATGACCTTCCGAAGGAATACGCACCAAAGGAAGTCATCCGCCTTTTAAATGAGAGAAAAAAACAGATCTACGCAGTACGCGGAAACTGTGAGGCAGAGGTGGATCAGATGGTCCTGGACTTCCCGGTTATGGCAGATTACTGTATCCTTGCCATCGAGGGAAAAACGATGTATGCCACACACGGTCACATCTATAATAAGGATAATCTTCCGCCGATGATGGACGGAGACATTCTGATCCACGGCCATACACATGTGCTGAAGGCAGAAAATATGGGGAATTATATCCTTCTGAACCCAGGTTCCGTATCCATTCCAAAGGAAGGCAATCCGCCGACCTATGCAATCCTTGAGAACGGAAGTTTTACTATTAAAGATTTTGAAGGAAATACAGTACGGGAGATCACTTTATGAATCTGTGGGAATTAACAGCGCCCTGTCATTTTGGAACAGAGGCGGTGCTGAAGCGTGAAATACTGGATCTTGGCTATGAAGTGACCAGGGTGGAAGACGGAAGAGTGACCTTTGAGGCTGATGCCCAGGGTGTGGCAGACGCCAATCTGTTCCTTCGTACCACAGAACGTGTGCTTCTGAAAGTAGGCGAAGTAAAAGCCGAGACTTTTGATGAGCTTTTTGAAAAGACCAAGGCTCTCCCATGGGAGAATTACATACCGAAAAACGGTAAATTCTGGGTAGCTAAGGCAAACTCCATCAAAAGTAAGCTTTTCAGTCCATCTGATATCCAGTCCATTATGAAAAAAGCCATTGTAGAGCGTCTCAAAGGCATCTACGGGATTTCCTGGTTTCCGGAAGACGGTCCGGAATTTCCTATCCGTGTGGCCTTTATGAAAGACGTAGCTCTGATCGGAATCGACACTTCAGGGGTATCCCTTCATAAGAGAGGGTATCGCCAGATGACTGTCAAGGCACCTATCACTGAGACTCTTGCCAGCGCTCTTTTGATGCTCACCCCCTGGAAAAAGGACCGTATTCTTGTCGATCCGTTCTGCGGAAGCGGTACCTTTCCTATTGAGGCGGCAATGATGGCAGCGGATATGGCACCGGGACTGAACCGTCATTTTCTGGCCGAAAGCTGGGAGCATCTGATCCCGAAGGAATGCTGGGAGGATGCAAGAGAAGAAGCCAGAGAACGTGTAAATCTTGATATTGAAACCGATATCCAGGGCTTTGATATCGATGCAGCTGCCATCAAGGCAGCACGCGCCAACGCAAAAATGGCAGGAGTGGACAAACTGATCCATTTCCAGCAGCGCCCGGTCAGTGAACTCCGCCATTCCAAACCCTTTGGTTTTATCGTGACAAATCCGCCATATGGTGAGCGTATCGAAGAAAAATCCAATCTCCCTGCACTGTACCGTGAGATCGGTGAAAGCTATAAGGGGCTGGATCGCTGGTCCATGTATCTGATCACTGCCTATGACAAGGCAGAGAATGATATCGGCCGAAAGGCAGATAAAAACCGTAAGATCTATAACGGAATGATGAAAACCTACTATTACCAGTTTCTTGGACCACGTCCGCCGAAGAAAGGAAGTATTAAAGAATGAAAAAAATCATTTTTGCTACTGGAAATGCGGATAAAATGAAGGAAATCCGAAGGATACTTGCGGATTCTTCTCTGGAGATCCTTTCCCTGAAGGATGCCGGGATCCATGCGGATATTGATGAAAACGGAAAAAGCTTTGAAGAAAATGCCATGATCAAGGCAGAAGCAATCAGTAAAATGACCGGCGAGATCGTTCTGGCAGATGATTCCGGTCTGGAGATCGACTATCTGAACAAAGAGCCTGGAATCTATTCCGCACGCTATATGGGTGAGGATACTTCCTATCATATTAAAAACGCAAACCTGATCCAGCGTCTGGAAGGTGTACCCGATGAGAAACGTACCGCACGTTTTGTATGTGCTATTGCGGCAGCTTTCCCGGATGGCAGAAGAAAGACAGTCCGTGCTGCCATGGAAGGCCGCATCGGCTACGAGGAAAAAGGGGAGAATGGCTTTGGCTATGACCCGATCTTTTATCTTCCGGAATATGGCTGCACTTCCGCAGAGCTTTCCATGGAAGAAAAGAACAGGATCAGCCATCGTGGAAAAGCTCTTTGCCTTATAAAGGAAGAGCTTGTATGAAGGTGCTGATCGTAAGCGATACTCACGGAAGAGATGAAAACCTGGAGATCGTGATAAACCGGGAGGCTCCTTTTGACATGCTGGTACATTGCGGAGATGTGGAAGGCAGAGAATTTTATATTGAAGCCCTTGCAGAATGTCCCTGCAGCATTGTGTCCGGAAATAATGATTTTTTCTCGGATCTCCCGAGAGAAGATGTGATCGAGGTCGAGGGAAATAAGATCCTGGTAACTCACGGTCATTACTACGGTGTATCCATAGCCTTTGATCAGCTGGCAGAAGCTGCCCGCTCAAGGGGATGCAATGCGGCTTTTTTCGGACATATCCACGTGCCGGTTGTTGAAAAGGAAGCAGGTGTGCTTCTGGTAAATCCCGGAAGTCTGGCTTTTCCCAGACAACGGGGACGCCGTCCAAGCTATGCAGTAATGGAGACAGAGGGAAAGGGCGAAATGCACGTAGAGATCCGTTACCTCTGATTCTGGCAGAAAAAACATATTAACTGTCATAATTGATAAAATTTGTGCCAATATTCAGCATATATTAGTCAAAAACGATTGCGAAAGTCAGCTATGTGCTATATAATGAACGAGTAGTTGTTTTTTAGTAATATAGAGCATTTTTTTAGGGGACTGACTATGAAAGGGTCTCGTTTCTGAGAATGCAGCAGAGCGGAATGGGAAGGTCCGCTTTACATAAATGAAGGGGGAAAATACACATGACTGCGGTTATTATAGGGAGCATCGGCTTTTTATGCTGCTTCCTGTATGATCATAACAGTATCCGATTGAAAAAAAGCTTTCTTCATCCGTTTTTTAGCATAGGATGTTTCCTGATCGCAGTGTCAACAGGTCTGGTGATCCGGAGCTGCTGGCCGCGGCAGGGAAGTTCTTTTTTTATTTCTGCTGTTTTTCTGACAGCAGCGATCCTGTTTCTGGGACTGTTGATCTATACATTGTTTTTTGCGCTGCCCTTTGATGAGACATATGTCAAAGAAAATCATGAAAGGCTGGCCTATACAGAGGGTGTTTATGCACTCTGCCGACATCCTGGCGTTCTGTGGTTCGCCGGATTTTATTTTTGCCTGGCCGGATTTCTGGGATCCGGGAAGGCACTGAGGGCTTTTGGGGTTCTTATTGTGTGGAACATATTGTACATTTTTTACCAGGACAGGATCGTGTTTCCGGAAACATTCAGTAATTACGGAGCGTATCAGCAGACAACGCCCTTTCTGATCCCGGACCGAAACAGTACAGCTGCCTGTATAAAAACGTGGCGAAAAGGGGGGAAAAGGCGGTGAGTCTTGGCGAAAAGCTTCGAAAACAGCAGTATGATGCTATCTGGAAAGAATATTGCGGATTTCTTGATCTGACAATGCAGGATTACATGAAGATCCAGAATCGCCTGATGGAAGAGCAGATCCAGCTCTGGTCAGACTGTGAACTGGGCAAAAGCATTCTGAAGGGCAGGAGGCCATCCGGGATCGACGAGTTCCGTCGGCTGGTACCTCTTACCACTTATGAGGATTATGCGGATATGCTCCTCCAGAAGAGAAGTGAAACTCTTCCGGGGAACCCGATCATCTGGATACAGACGACCTGGGAAGGCGGGCGCCATCCGATAAAGGTAGCACCATACACGAGAAGTATGCTGGATACCTACAGGAACAATGTAGTTGCCTGCCTCATATTAGCTACAAGCCGTGAAAAGGGCAAATTTGATGTGGAGGAAACGGACAAGATCCTTTACGGACTGGCACCGCTGCCTTTTGCTACCGGCCTTTTTCCGCTGGCGCTGAAAGAAGATATCGACATCCGTTTTCTTCCTGAGGTGGAAGATGCGGTAAATATGAGCTTTAGTGAGCGGAACAAAGAGGGCTTTAAGATGGCCATGAAACAGGACGTGGAATTTTTCTTCGGACTTGGAAGTGTAGCTTATGCAGTAAGCCAGAGTCTCACCGGAAGCGTATCATCAGGAAAAAGCAAAACCTCCTTTTCGGAGCTTCTGCAGTATAAACCAAAGATGCTGAAAAGGATCCTGAATGCCAAAAAGATCTGTGAGAGGGAGAAACGGGAGCTTCTTCCGAAAGACCTTTTTCACCTGAAGGGATTTATGGTGGCAGGAACCGACAATCAGTGCTATAAGGATGATCTGGAGAAAATGTGGGGAGTTCGGCCCATGGAGCTTTTTGCAGGAACGGAACCTTCTATTATAGGAACCGAGACCTGGACCAGGAACGGAATGTACTTTTTTCCGGATACCTGCTTTTATGAATTTATCACCGAAAAGGATATGCTCCATAATTATGAGGATCCCACGTTCACTCCTCCGACCTATCTTATGGATGAGGTTGTTCCCGGGGAGAAATATGAGCTTGTGATCACTGTGCTGAAGGGCGGAGCCTTTGCCAGGTACCGTGTGGGAGATATGTATCGGTGCGTGGGTCTTACCAACCAGGAGGACCGGACACAGATTCCAAGATTTGAGTACATAGATCGTGTTCCGTGGATCATTGATATCGCAGGATTTACTAGGATTTCGGAAAATGGTATCAAAAGTGTGATTCAGTTGTCTGGGCAGCCGGTTACGGATTGGATCGCAGTGAAAGAATATAATGAGAAAAAACGCCCATATCTGCATCTTTATATAGAAGTAAAAAAAGAAGCGCTGATGTATCAGGCTATGAGCACGGATATTCTGAAAGAGCTTCTGACCACGTATTTCAAATATATCGATCAGGATTACCGGGATCTGAAGAAAATCCTGGGAATGGATCCCCTTGTGGTGACCATCCTGCGCTGTGGTACCTTTCATCTTTATGAGTCCAGAAAAGGACGGAAACCACGGCATATGAGCACTCCTTATTATGAGGTGGCGGAACTTTTGAGACTGCAGGATGAGATCGGATTCGGGAATATGAGGAAGTAACTATGGAAAGCTATATATCATTTTCAATCATTTCAGTTTTTTTCTATGCATTTATGATACTGACTCTTCTGGCTGGTAAGCGCAGCCGGATCATCAACAGTTTCATGTGTGTGCTGGGAGGAATGCTCTGCTGGACGCTGGGCTCTTTTCTGATGCGTATGGAAGCAGGACCCTCTTACATCCTGTGGTATTATGTGTCTCTGGCAGGAATCCTGTTTCTGCCATATTTTTATTATGTATTCATCAGCGAATTCATGGGAGTGCGTATGGGCAGAAAAAGCAGAATCCCATTGCTTTTGATGCTGCTGCTTTTTGTGATCAACATCCCGGGCGGGATCATCCTGCGCTGGCCAGATCTGATCCGTAAAAACGGTGGTGCGCATTTTGTTTATAAGATCACCCCCTGGTTCCTTCTGTTCTTTGTGGTAGCAGGGATCACCATTATCCAGATTTTTATTACCATGTACCGCGGATGCCGGAGACACCCCGAATACCGCAAACAGATCGAACCGATCCTTGTGGGGATACTGATCATTTTTGTGGGAAACCTTGCGCTGGCAGTGCCGGCATTTTCCGGATTCCCCATCGATATTGTCAGCGGTCTGATCAATGCTGTCCTGATGCTTTATGCACTGACCAGAAGACGGCTGTTCCAGATGCGCCGTCTTGCGTCAGATGGGGTTTGCTTTGGTGTGGGAGTGGTTCTGACGGTAGTACTGTTTATCAATCTTTCACCGTACCTGATGAACTATATCCGAATGCTGCTCCCTGCAGCCAGTGAGTATCATGTGCTGATCTTTTCTTTCGTTTTTCTCATATCTGCATGGCTGGTCACAGTGCTGTGGAAATGTCTGATGAACAATGTTTTTATCAAAAAAGAGATCCAGCAGTCTCAGGAGCTGAAAGATTTCAGCCAGTCAGTATCCAGGACGCTCCGGGTAGGAGAGATCCTGCGTAATACGGTAAATGTGCTGAAGGAAACTACCAATGCAGGACGGATCTATATTTGCCTGAAAGATAAAAAATCAGGGGAATATCAGGCTGTTTACAGCAACCGTCCGTTGAACGACCTGACCTTTTCGCTGAAAGCGGATAATCCGGTGGTTACTTGGCTTACCAGAAATGAGGACTGTGTGGTGATCCGGGATTTTCGTTCTTCCACAGCCTACAAATCCATGTGGGAATCGGAGAAACATATGTTTTCAGAGCTGGGTATCGAATACTGTGCAGGTCTTCGACAAAATGATGATCTGGCCGGGATCATTGCGATTTCCGGTGACGGACACAGGAACCTGAATCATAATGACCTTGCCATGCTGTCTTCGGTCAGCTCGGTAGCTTCCATTGCCATCAAAAATGCCAGACTTTATGAGGCGGCATGGACTGAGGCAAGGACCGATGAACTGACGGGCCTTCTGAACCGGAAATATTTTTATGAGATCCTGGATGAGGAATACGAAAAAAATAAAGAGGGTTCGCTTGCACTGATCCTGTTCAATATTGATGATTTCAAGCTGTACAATCAGCTGTACGGAAATCAGCAGGGAGATGTTGCACTTCGAAAGGTGGCAGATATCATCCATGCAAGTGTGGGAGAACAGGGATATGTGGCACGTCACAGTGCCAAGGAATTTGCGGTCCTGATGCCAAATTACGATATATTTTCCGCCAGAAATCTGGCAGAATCCATACAGAAGCAGATTCTGTATATGCGCAACGATTCTGCAGACTACAAGCTGAAGATCCTTACGGTAAGTGTGGGGATCAGTGCGGCACCTTATGCGGCACGCTCAGCAAAGGAACTCCTGGATAATGCGGATCTGGCAGTATATCATGTAAAGCGCAGCGGTAAAAACGGCATCGAGATTTTTGACACCATGCTGAAGGAAAGCCTGGATGAAGAAAATGCGGGAAAGAAATCTGATCATGAACATATTTATCAGTCCTATGAATCTACGATCTATGCGCTGACTGCAGCCATTGATACCAAAGATCATTATACCTTCGGACATTCCAACAATGTGGCTTATTACGCAACGAGTCTTGCGAAGGCGCTGAACTATACAACGGAAATGGTGGAGATCATCCGTCAGGCGGCGCTTCTTCATGATGTTGGAAAAATCGGGATCCCGGAGCATATCCTGAACAAAGAAGGCAAGCTTACGGATGAAGAGTATGAGATCATGAAAGGTCATGTGGAAGCATCCATCGGGATCATCCGTCACCTTCCGTCACTGGATTATGTTATCCCTGCAGTTATCGGTCATCACGAACGTTATGACGGAAACGGCTATCCAAGGAGAATCGCGGGAGAAGATATCCCGGCATCTGCAAGGATCCTCTGCATCGCAGATTCCTTTGATGCCATGACATCCAAACGTTGTTATAAGGAACTGATGCCGGTGGAAAAAGCTCTTCGGATCATAAGAGAAGAGGAAGGAAAACAGTTCGATCCGGATATGGCGGAGGTATTTATCCACATATTTCGGGAAGGAAAGATTCATCTGGCAGAACCGGCGGAGCTGAAACGGGAAGAAAAAGCATAAAGAATATTAAGATTACGGGTCTGACAAGCTATGTCAGGCCCGTTTTTGTGAAGCATATGAAGAAAGCTTTATTTATCATCGCCGGTAAGGCGAAGCACATCCCGGATCTCATCCACATTCATATCCAGGATCACGGCAAGCTCGTCAATGGTGAATTTGGTGGCGTCATCATCGTCTGTGAGTTCTTTAACCGCAGCCTCCAGGTTTTCTACCTTGGATACCAGATAGTCGTCACGGAATTTCTGCTGTGTCTGTTCCTCGATGGCATGAAGGATTCCGCTGCGGATACGACCACGCATCCAGGTATCGTTTTTCTCCTGTGGGTCTGTCTCTTTGAGAGACGCCAGAAGGGCCAGATTTGCCTCCTGAATGAGATCGGCCAGGTGGATTTCCTCACAGTTCAGTTCAGCGGCCATCTGGGCTGCCTGAGCCATGTAGAACTGTGTCAGTGCACCTTCGGCAGCAGTGTCTCCTTTTGCAAAGGCCTGAAAGAGAGAAGCAAGATCATCCGGATCAAGTCCCTCCGGGGAAAAGCTTTCCATATAGTCACTGAGATAAGCCTGTTCCTCGGCAGTAAGAGCAGCACGGGTACCCGGAAGCTCTTCCTTGTCCTGGGATTCGGATGAAACAGCATCTGCTCTGTCAGCACCGGTGCCCTCATCGGTGCCTTCGATGGTGATCCCTTTTAATTTGAGATACTGCAGGATCTTTACAAGCTGTGAAGTGCTCAGATCCGATTCATCGAAATGGTCACGGATCTGCTGCTGGGAGAGCTGCTTATTGTTTTCCTCAGCGATGGCACAGATGTCATTAAGCTTCTGCTGAAATAATTTTATATCCATGTAAAAACATCTCCTTATTGTTTGCTTTTTTTCTTGACTTAAATTATGGTTTCATGATACCATAAGCCAGTCACAAATGACAAGAAAACCTTTAAATAGGCGGAAAAAACGTGAAAAAAAGTTTTTTTAAAAAAATTCAAAAAAGGTGTTGACATTTGTAGATCGCTATAATATAATATCACTTGTCGTCAGGCAGGAAACGAAAACGAAACACAAACGAAGACGACAACAACTTAATAAAAACCATAAGTAAATGGTACATCGGGGTGTGGCTCAGTTTGGCTAGAGCGCCTGGTTTGGGACCAGGAGGCCGCAGGTTCGAATCCTGTCACCCCGACTGCTGTAAACTTATTACCGCAAGCATGCGGGTGTAGTTCAATGGTAGAACACCAGCCTTCCAAGCTGGATACGTGGGTTCGATTCCCATCACCCGCTTCTCTGAGAAGAGAGCATGTGTCTGTAGCTCAGCTGGATAGAGCAACGGCCTTCTAAGCCGTGGGTCGGGGGTTCGAATCCCTTCAGGCACGTTGTGGTGGGTATAGCGCAGTTGGTTAGCGCGCCAGATTGTGGCTCTGGAGGCCCAGGGTTCGAATCCCTGTATCCACCCTTCGCCCATTGGGCTATCGCCAAGCGGTAAGGCACAGCACTTTGACTGCTGCATTCGCTGGTTCGAATCCAGCTAGCCCAGTCTTATATTATGGGATATTAGCTCAGTTGGTAGAGCACTTGACTTTTAATCAAGTTGTCCGGGGTTCGAATCCCCGATGTCTCACTTGAAACACTATCGTTTAGATAGTGTTTTTTATTATTTTATTAGGAAGTTTGGATGCTATCCTATCCTGCGGATATGGCGGAATTGGCAGACGCGCCAGATTTAGGTTCTGGTGTTGAACGACGTGCAGGTTCAAGTCCTGTTATCCGCATTTTTTATAAGGCTTGGAAGCCTTATGATCCAGTTCCCCACTGCGTGGGGATATTTCGCAAAGGGACTTCGCCAGTCCCTCTGCACACCCCGGGCTTTTTTGGAAACATGAGCCTTGGTGTTTCAGATTTGTAATGTGTAGAAGAAAGACCGGATTCCTGGTTGCCGTGTGGGCAAGGGGGAATCTGGTCTTTTTTCAGATTGTTGGTGGCGAAAGCCCATAAATAAGAGGTGCGTTGCGGTCTTATTTATGGGCTTTCTTTTGTACAGTTTTGTTTAGCTTATTAAATAATTGTTATAGATGTTTTAGTTCGGCGGTTAGGTGACCGGTTTGGTCTAGGTTTACGATGGCGTAGCTTGGCCGCCGGCCTCTTTGGCGGGGGTAGGTCAGACTTCCGGGATTTAGGGCTAGGACACCGTCTATGGTTTCCAGAAGGGGTTTGTGGGTGTGGCCGAAGAAGACGGCGTTACAGCCGCGGTCTTTGGCTTCGTCGATGACACCTGTGATATCCATGGAAACGCCGTAGTAGTGGCCGTGGGTGACGAAGATCCGGTTGTTGCCTGCTTCTACTATTTCTTCTCTTGGAAGGTCTGAGAAGAAGTCGTTGTTTCCTGAAACGATATGGCAGGGGCACTCGGTGAGGGCTTCTATGAAGATTTCTCTGCCTTCTACGTCACCGCAGTGGATCAGCATGTCGAAGGGAGTTTCCTGCATGACTGCCTGTTCGAAGTTTTCATCTCTGCCGTGGGTGTCGCTGACTACGAGGATTTTCATCGGAGTGCGTCCTTGATGGCGCGCAGAGCCTTCCCTCTGTGGCTGATCTTGTTTTTTTCTTCCATGGAGAGTTCTGCTGAGGTGCAGCCGTACTCCGGGAGATAAAAGATCGGGTCGTAGCCGAAGCCGTTGGCTCCGCTTTCTTCGTAGCCAATCCTGCCCTCCATTGCCTCTCTTACGGTCTTGACGCTTCCATCAGGAAAAGCCGCTGCGATCGCACAGACGAATCTGGCGGTTCTTTTTTCATCCGGGACTCCTTCGAGGCGTTCGATCAGTTTGGCGTTCTTGATATGATAGGAGGTATCCTCTCCCATATATCGCGCAGAATAGATTCCCGGCTCTTTGTTGAGATAGTCGATCTCCAGACCAGAATCGTCTGCAAGAACGATCTCTCCTGTCAGGTCGCGGATCGCTTTTGCCTTGATCTGGGCGTTTTCTTCGAATGTTTTTCCATCTTCTACGATGTCGGCGTGGATTCCGGCATCTTTTAAGGAAAGAAGTTCGATGTCAAGATCTCCGAGGATCTCACGTATCTCTTTCATCTTGCCTTCATTTCCTGTTGCAAAAATCACTTTTTTCATGAATCTTTTCTCCTCTTCGGCGGCTTCGGACCAAGGAACTGATAGTAGTAAGTCTTCAGCATACCATTATAGATCTTACGGTTTTTGTCCGCTTTTTTGCCAATATCGTTTTCTGTATGATCGTAGGATGTGATCAGGTACATGGACCACTTGTCCAGACGGCGGAAACTCTCTCCGATCTCTCTGTAAAGTGCCGGAAGGGCTTCTTTTTCTTCCAGACGCTCGCCATATGGCGGGTTCGTGATGATAAATCCATACGGCTTCGGATGGCTCAGATCCTTGACTGCTCTCTGCTGGAAATGGATCAGCTTGTCCACTCCTGCCATCTTTGCATTGGAACGTGCTGCCTTGAGGGCTTCCGGATCGATATCGTAACCCTGGATGTCTGTCTCAATATCGAGATTTACACGGTCCTGCGCTTCTTCCAGAGCATCATACCAGCATTTACGTGGAACCAGATGCTTCCAGTCTTCTGCAAGGAAAGAACGGTTCATTCCCGGTGCCATGTCTGCTGCCATCATCGCAGCCTCGATCGGGAAAGTTCCACTTCCGCAGAAAGGATCGACAAGGATCCTGTCTTTGTTCCACGGAGTCAGCATGATCAGCGCGGAAGCCAGTGTCTCTGTGATCGGCGCCTTGACGGTCATCTGACGGTATCCTCGTTTGTGCAGGGAAACGCCGGAAGTGTCGATCCCAATTGTTGCCACATCCTTCATAAAAGCGACACGAATCGGGAAACTTGCTCCATCTTCCGGGAACCAGGAGATCCCATAGACGCTCTTGAGTCGTTCTACGATCGCCTTTTTCATGATCGACTGGATATCAGACGGGCTGAACAGAGCACTTTTTACGGAGTTTGCCTTTGCCACCCAGAATTTACCATCCTTCGGGATATATTCTTCCCACGGGATCGCCTTGGTCTTCTCAAACAGTTCGTCAAAAGTCACTGTCTTGAACTCTCCTGTCTTGAGAAGGATACGCTCTGTGGTGCGGAGGAACATGTTTGCCTGTGCGATGCCCTCTGCATCTGCCAGAAAAGTAACTTTTCCGTCTTCTACTTTGCTGATCTCATATCCCAGATCCAGGATCTCACGTTTCAGAACCGCTTCCATACCAAAGTGACAGGGTGCGATCAGTTCCATATATTTCATGCAAGCCTCATTTCCTTGATGATATTTCCATCAAAATCTTTAATTGTGAATACTTTGTCTTCCAGTACTGCGTAGGTCGGCGGATTTCCTTCCTTCGGAATGGAAACAGAACCCGGATTCAGAAGGATGTAGCCCTCTCTCTGCTCTGCCTTGAGCACATGTGTATGTCCGTGGATCAGGATGTCCCCTTCACGGAACGGCGGAAGGTTGTTTTCGTTATAGACATGTCCATGTGTGGCATAAAAAGTCAGCCCATCGATCGCCAGAATGCAGTAATCTGCCATCACCGGGAAATTCAGTACCATCTGGTCTACTTCTGCCTCACAGTTGCCTCGAACTGCATAGATCTCATTTTTCATTTCGTTGAGCATTGCGATCACTTCCTTCGGAGCATATTCCTTCGGAAGATCGTTTCTTGGTCCGTGATAGAGCAGGTCGCCCAGCAGAACCAGACGCTCTGCGCCCTCTTCTCTGTATGCTTCCAGCATTTTACGGCAGTAAAAGGCGGAACCATGTACATCTGATGCAAACATATATTTCATAGCAAGTTTCTCCTATCAGTTTTTTTCCAGTATATCATTCTTTTATTCTACTGTGAATTACCCATTGTCTAAAGCCAATGGGCTTCCTGCTTCATCGTCCTCGTAACCTACTAACTCCACAGGCGTTAATTCGGGCAATTCCTGCCCTATTATTTGATTTTCTTATGCTGTTTTTCTTAATCCCTCTGCCAATATATTCTTTGCAGCATTAATATCTCTGTCATGCTTCGTCCCGCAAACAGGACATATCCATTCCACTTTGCCTTATATTCTAACTGCCTTGTCAGCTCATACCACGATACATCACTTATAGATTTTGCCAGATGATGATTTTTTACCATATTTTTTATCTGTAGATCTTCTGAAACTATCACTTGGTTTTCGCTGATGAGCTCATGTGAGATCTTGTGCAGATAATCTTTTCTGGTATTTGTTATCTTCTCATGGCATAACGCTATCTTTTTCCTGATCTTATAGTAATTTTGGCTTCTCTTTTCTTTATGTGCTAACTGCCTTTGCAATTTTATCAGTTTCTTTTCATGTTTCCTGATAATTTGGGGATTTATGTATTTCTTTCCAGCAGAAGTAATACATAAATCTTTAATTCCCAAGTCTAAACCTATACTATGACTGGTATGCTGCAGTTCCTCATGTTCCGTTTCCACCAATAATGATACATAGTACTTTCCACTTGGTACCTGAGATACGGCTGCTGACTTTATCTGCCCGCTAAAGTTTCTATGCAGCTTTGCTTTTACTTCCTTTAGTTTAGGCAGTTTTACTTTATTTCTCTCAAAATCTGCTGCTATATTGCCATTTGTAAAATTTGTTGTGTATGATCTGTGACTGTCATGTTTGCTCTTAAACTTCGGATAACCTGCATGTTCTTTGAAAAATTTCTGATATGCAGAATCCATATTATAAATGGCATTCGTCAGTGCAAATTTATCTACTTCCTTCAGCCATTCATTTTCTTTCTTTAATTCTCTGTTACAGTAATTATTGCAGTCTGTTTTGCTGACAGACTTTTTCTCTTTTTCGTACATTTCTTTCCGATATGCCAATGTACGGTTATAGACAAAACGGCAGCAGCCAAATGTTTTTGCTATCTGTACTCTCTGCTCCATATTAGGATATATTCTATATTTATATGCTCTTAACATTTACTGCCACCTTCTTTCTCATCCCTGACCATCGATATATTTTTTAGCATTTCTTCTGATACATTTCCTACACTACATACAAAATACCCATCTGTCCAAAATGTATGTTCTTTCCAAAAATGTTTGCGCAGATAATCCGGATATCTCTTCCAAATATAATATGTTGTATAACTTTTCATCAGATCCACAATCTTCCTGACAGACATTGTCGGTTATGTTTCTATCATATAATGGATATGATCTTTATCCGTTTCCATATATTTGATAATAACTTTGTGCCTTTGGCATATCTCAAGTATATAACATTTTTTTACTTTTGGCTACCTTAACCCACCGTCTAAAGCCAGTGGGATTGCGGTAGCCTTATTTCAAAAGATCCTCTGGCTAAGCTCTTTCCATAGTCAGAGGATTCCTGTTTATCCGGAAAACGTGCGATTTCTTCCCCTGTATGCCCCAAATCCTCCTATAACGGATCTTGTTCTGTATCCCCGCCGCACATAATCACGTGCCGCAGCCATACTTGCCCCGCCCCTGTCGCAGTAAAAGATAAGAAGTTTTTCTTTCGGAAGCGGCGGGCTTTCGCTTAATTCTTCATAAGGAATGTTTACCGCTCCTCTGATATGGCTCTTTCGGTAACTCTCCGGTTCCCGAAGATCTATGATCAGTGTGTCCGGACGGTCCACATAATAATCCAGCATTTTTGCAGAAATGGTTTCGATGGGAAACATACGATTCTTCCTTTTTTATTTATATTATATGTAGGATCCTGCTTTCCGGAACCTCCCGCTGTCCATCCCTGGCACCACATAACGCAGAACAGGCTCCGCCTATCTGGCGAAGCCTGCTCTTTATTTTTTACATAAGAAGAAGGGAGAAAATTTGCCTGAAGTTTTCGCTTTAGTATCTGTCGGAATAGTCATCCTGTTCTTTATTATATGCGTTAGATGTCTTATTGCGGGACGCATTTTTTGAAGAATTTCTGGAAGCATTTTTGCTGCTGTTCTGGCTGCCCATCGCATTTTTTGAAGTTGCTTTGTCAGTGCTGTAGTTGCTTGTTTTGTTCTCATTTTCATAATTTTTTGCCATTTGAAAATTCCTCCTGTAGTTCATGTTACTGTGAACAGTAACAATCTTTATTTCTTATTACATCAGGTAGTATGTCTTCCTGAGGCAAAAATTATGCAGGTTTTGCAGCAAAATTTATTATATAAAAGGAAATCCCCGGTAGGGGAGCTACCAGGGATTTCCAGGGGAGTATAAATAATTAAATAAGGGGTTATGTAAAAAAAAATTTTGAAGGGTAAATTCTTTTTACAAGTACGATTATAATATAATCCAGCCAAAAAAGCAATAACTTTCGTGAAATCTGCCCTGTTATTCGCCCCGAGGAAGGCTTTTTATATTAATCCCTGTTCATGTTTATTTATTCGTGATAAAATATAAAAATACTGTATATAAACAGTCCATTGATAACTATAAATTTTTTTACAGGGTAAAATATTATGGCAGATTCAAACAATTCATTCAAAAATAAAGTGATACGCAAGCTCAAAAGCGGTACCTGGTATCCTTTTTATAATACCTTTTATGAAAAGGTGCCGATCGACCGCCGTGAGATCCTCCTTGCTTCCAGAAGCGGGATTTCCCTGGAAAGCAATATTCTTGCGATCCTTACAGAACTTTCCCGTCCGGAATACCGCAAATTCCGAAAAGTCCTGGCAGTTCAGAAGAGCTCCCGTGAACAGATTGAGAAAAAACTCGCTCATTATCACATTTCCGTGGATAAGATTGTTCATATGAGCACCCCGGACTACTATTACCATCTGGCAAAGGCCGGCTACCTCATCAACGACACCACCTTCCCGGGACGTTATATCAAGAAAAAAGGCCAGGTTTATCTCAACGTCTGGCACGGTACCCCGCTCAAACGCATGGGACAGGACAACGAGGAAGAACGCTATGACATGGGAAATATCATGCGAAATCTCCTGATGTCCGACTATCTCGTTTTTCCTAATTTATATATGGAAGAAAAAATGTCCGGAGCTTTTAACCTCAAAGAACTTTATCGGGGAACGATTCTCCGCGAGGGCTATCCGCGAAATTCTATTTTCTTCGACCAGGAACACGGCAGGCTCCTCAAGGAAGTCCTAGGCTACCAGGGATGTCAGCTCAGCGTCTATATGCCGACCTTCCGCGGGCATACCGATGATGTAGAAGGCGATACCTACGTAGAGCAGGTACGCAGTTATCTTGAGGTAATTGATAAGGGCATGCAGGACGATCAGATTCTTCTTCTCAAGCTGCATCCACTTGTGCAGAAAGGGCTCGATCTCGACAATTACAGGCACATCCGCCCGTTCCCGTCAGAACTTGACACCTACGATGTACTGAATGCCTGCGACGTGCTGATCACAGATTATTCCAGCGTCATGTACGACTTTGCAAATACAGGTCGTAAGATCATCCTCTTTGCCTATGACCTTGAGGATTATATGGGACACCGTGGCATGTACGAAGACATCCGCTCCTACCCGTTCCCGATCGCAGTAACACCGGAGGAAGTCCTGTCTGAACTTCAGGAACCGGGCGGCGGTGCTGACAGAGAATTTCTTGACAAATACTGTACCTTTGACCGACAGAAAGCGACACGCAATATCTGCCGCCACGTACTTCTCGGCAAATATCTGTGTCAGGAACACAAAATGCCGGTCACAACGAAGAAAAAAGTCCTTCTCTACGCCGGCAGCCTCAAGCCAAACGGGATCACGACCGCATACTTCAGCATGCTCCGCCATCTCGATACGGATGCCTGCGACTATTATATTTCCTACCGTTCCCCGTCCCTCAAGGAGCATCCGGAACGGCTTAATGGAATGCCGGAGGGATACCATTACTACCCTCTCGCCACAGAAATGAACCTCGATGTCCTCACCGCTGTGGCACAGATCCTGTATCTGAAATGGGGGATCACTTCTTTTGGCATCCGGAAACGGCTTGAGAAAGCATACCGCCGGGAATGGCAGAAACATTTCGGAAACGCAGCCTTTGACCAGGTCGTTCACTATGACGGCTACGAGAATTACATGATCGCACTCTTTGAACAGGCTCCCTGCACCAGAACGATCTGGGTGCATAACGACATGGAACGTGAGATCCAGGCCAAGGGAAATCCAAGCCTGCCACTTCTTCGTCATGCTTATGCAGCATATGACCATGTTGTTCCGGTCGGCGAGGATATCCGTCCTGCCGTAGAGCGCATCGGTGGACGCACAGACAATGTACAGGTGATCGCCAACTACATGGATGTCGAAAATATCCGTTCCAGAGCAGAACTTCCACTGACCTTTGACCCGGAAACCCAGTCCAATGTCTCTCTTAGGAAACTCCAGAAAATCCTGGACTGCTCCGGTACGAAATTTATCAACATCGGAAGATACGCCCCGGAGAAAGGTCAGGAACGCCTGATCCGCGCCTTTGACACCTTCTGGCACAGCCATCCAAAGACATGGCTTATCATCATCGGTGGAATGGGTGACCTGTACGAAAGCCTTCGCCGTCTTGCCAGAAGCCTGGAATCCGGACGGCACATCGTACTTCTTAAATCCATGAGTAATCCGATGCCGGTGCTGAAACGCTGCGACTTTTTTATCCTCTCCTCTTTCTATGAGGGACAGGTTCTGGTCGTCCCGGAGGCAGATGTGCTCGGACTTCCTGTCGCAGCCTGTGATGTCAATGGAGCCAGATCTTTCCTCAAAGAATACGGCGGCACACTTCTGCCTGACAGTGAAGAAGGTGTGCTTCAGGGCATGGAAATGTATGCTTCCGGCAAGATTCATCCACTTCATGTCGACTACGAGACAAGAAATCAGCAGATCATCCAGAAATGTGAGAAACTTTTCCAATAGTAAGCTGCTGATCCACTTTTATACTACAGGAACGGAGAAAACATCATGAAATCTTATCACCATAAATTTGTATCCGACCACCCGCTTGAATCAACACCTATGGCTGAAATCGACGGTTTTCCGGTACGGCCGGGTATTTTTGACCTGAATGGAGCTACCCCGCTTCAGAACGGTGTGAACTTTACCATTCACACCTGCGGAGGAACTTCCTGCGAACTCCTTCTCTTCCATCGTGCACAGGAGGAGCCTTTTGCCGTCCTTCCTTTCCCTGAGGCTTACAAGATCGGCGATGTCTATTCCATGATCGTCTATGGACTGAACATCGACGAATTTGAGTATGCTTACCGCGTAGACGGACCATACTGTCCGGAAAAAGGACTCTTATTCAACAAAAACAATGTTCTCCTCGACCCTTACGCCAAAGCTGTTGCCGGTCAGAGGACCTGGGGGATCCGCTGGGACCATACCTACCATGCACGAGTGGTCAAGGACACCTTCGACTGGGGCGATGTTCCGCAGTCCAAGAAGGAGCTCTGCGACCTTATCATCTACGAACTGCATGTAAGAAACTTCACACACCATCCTTCTTCCGGGGTTCAGCATCGAGGCACTTTTGCCGGACTGATGGAAAAGATCCCCTATCTCAAGGAACTCGGTATCAATGCGGTCGAGCTGATGCCGATCTTTGAGTTCGATGAGACCATGAACGCAAGGACAGTCGACGGAACACAGCTACTCGAATGCTGGGGCTACAATACCGTGAGCTTTTTTGCTCCGAACAGCAGCTACTCTTCTGCCAACGAGCACAACAGAGAAGGTACAGAACTCAAGACACTAATCCGTGAACTTCATGCAAACGGGATCGAAGTCATCCTCGACGTTGTATTCAATCATACCGCAGAGGGCAATGAGAAAGGACCTTCCTTCAGTTTCAAGGGATTCGACAATAACATTTACTATATGCTGACTCCGGACGGAAATTACTACAATTTCAGCGGCTGTGGAAACACTCTGAACTGCAACCATCCTGTTGTTCAGCAGCTGATCCTGGAATGCCTGCGTTACTGGACCATCAATTACCGTGTTGACGGCTTCCGCTTCGACCTCGCCAGCATTCTTGGACGAAATGAAGACGGTTCTCCGATGAACAACCCGCCGCTTCTGCGTACCCTCGCAGATGACCCGATCTTAAGCAATGTCAAGCTGATTGCGGAAGCATGGGATGCCGGCGGTCTTTACCAGGTTGGAAGTTTCCCGGCGAGCGGACGATGGGCAGAGTGGAACGGACGATACCGTGATTCTCTGCGAAGCTTCCTCAAGGGCGACTGCTGGCAGGCGTGGGATGCAGCCTGGAGTATTTCCGGCTCCGGTGACCTTTATGGCGGTTTCTATGGAAATAACAAAAGCAATTATGCAGGTTATAATTCCTGCGTCAACTTCCTCACCTGCCATGACGGATTTACGCTTTATGATCTTTATGCTTACAACGATAAGCACAATGAAGCAAATGGATGGGACAATGCAGACGGTGCAAACGACAACCGAAGCTGGAACTGTGGTGCCGAAGGTGAAACTGATGATCCGGAAGTTCTCGCACTTCGCTACCGCATGATCCGCAATGCCTGTGCCGTCCTGATGTGCAGCCGCGGAACACCGATGTTCCTCTCCGGCGATGAATTTGGAAATACCAAATACGGAAACAACAACAGCTACTGTCAGGACAGCAGGATCTCCTGGCTCGACTGGCGCATGCTTGACAAAAACCGCGATCTCTTTGAATTCTTCAAATTTATGATCGCATTCCGCAAGCAGCACACAGTTATCCACAAGAAGCTCCCGGATTCCGTCTGTGGCATGGACCCTATCCACACTCACAACATCAACGCAGACGAAGTGGATATCCCGAGAGATGCCCGCACCTTCTGCGTAAGCTTCACCGGCTATGACAAAGAAAAAGGCAGGGACGACCTCGTTTACGTGGCAGTCAACACCTACTGGGAGGATGTAACGATCACCCTTCCAAGTCTCAAAGGACACGGTGCATGGCACTTAAGCGTCAACACTTACGGCGACGAAAACGGCCGTTACTGCTACCCGGACGGCGAAGACCCGCGCATCGACCACAGCTTCATCATGCGCCCGAGAACGGTTGCGGTATTTACCGGAAAGGATTTTTAAGTTTCTGTTTGTGCACATAACAGATACAAAAACGAGCTGGCATTCTACACGACATGCCAGCTCGTTCGCTTTATCTGGTTATTTATTTCTTAATCTGTCCATAATAAGCATTTGCACCATGTTTGCGGTAATAATGCTTATCCTGTAATTCCTGTGGTGCCGGTTTTACCTGTGGGTTGATCTGTTCGCAGCGGCATGCCATCTTGGCTACTTCTTCAAAAACAACTGCGTTGTGGACTGCTTCATGGGCATCCTTGCCCCAGGTGAATGGTCCGTGGTTCTTGCAGAGGACTGCAGGTACTGCTTCGTAGTCGCTGTTTTTGAAATATTCTGCAATCAGGACGCCGGTGTTTTTCTCATAAGCTTCATCAATCTCTTCTTTTGTCAGGTTGCGTACACATGGAACTTCACCGTAGATGTAGTCTGCATGAGTAGTTCCGTAGCATGGAATGGATCTTCCTGCCTGTGCCCAGCTTGTTGCCCACGGAGAATGGGTATGTACGATTCCTCCGATATTCGGGAATTCATTATAGAGAACGACATGTGTTGCTGTATCGGAAGATGGATTATATTCACCCTCTACTTTGTTTCCCTGAAGGTCTACAACTACCATATCTTCCGGTCTGAGCTTATCATAATCTACCCCGCTCGGTTTGATGACAAACAATCCCTTTTCACGGTCAATGCCGCTGACATTTCCCCAGGTGAATGTGACCAGTCCGTATTTCGGAAGATCCATATTGGCTTTGTATACTTCTTCTTTTAATTTCTCAAGCATTATTTTCTCTCCTTTGCACAAAACGTAAGCCGTTGTTTCCAGCAGCTTACGTTTTATCTTTTTATTCTTACCAGATCTTGGACTCTACTGCTGCCCGTTCGATCGGCAGGCCTTTGAGATATCTGTCCATAAACTTATTGAATCCTTCTACACCTTCCGGTTTCGGATCAAGGGTGCTTCCTTCATTTCCGGCAAATACACGGTTGTCCAGGAATTCATCCAGAGTCTCTCCGTCTTTCTTATCAACAAGATAAGCAGCCAGAAGTGCGATTCCCCATGCACCGCCCTCACCTGCGGTTGACATAACAGATACCGGTGCATTCACTGCGTCCGCAAGGATCTGCTGTCCGACGCCTTTGGTCTTGAACAGTCCGCCGTGTCCTAAAAGTCTGTCGATCTTGACATGCTCCTGGTCGATCAGGATGTTTAAGCCCACGCGCATTGCTCCAAGGCAGGTGTAAAGATTGGTCCTCATAAAGTTTGCAAGTGTGAATTTACTTTCAGGAGAACGAACGAATAACGGACGTCCTTCTTCGAATCCTGTCATATGCTCTCCGGAGAAATAGCAGTAGGACAGAAGTCCGCCGCAGTCCGGATCACCTTCCAGTGCTTTGTTGTAAAGGGTTCCGAACAGTTTGTTCATATCCACTTCCATTCCCATTGCTTCTGCAAATTCCTTAAATACATTTACCCATGCATTCAGGTCAGAAGTACAGTTGTTGGAATGTGCCATGGCAACAGCATCACCGGCCGGTGTAGTTACCATATCGATCTCTTTGTATGGTTTGGAAAGTGCCTTTTCCAGAACAATCATTGCAAACACGGAAGTACCTGCGGATACGTTTCCTGTGCGCTGTTTTACGCTGTTGGTAGCTACCATACCGGTTCCTGCGTCACCTTCCGGCGGGCACATCGGGATTCCGGCTTTGAGCCTGCCTGACGGATCAAGGAACTTCGCACCCTCTTCTGTCAGGGTTCCGGCATCCTGTCCTGCGACCAGGACTTCCGGCATGATGTCACGGAGTTTCCACTGGAATCCGTAAGGCTCTACCAGTTTGTCAAATTTCTCAACCATTTCCTGGTTGTAATCTTTTGTCTCAGAATCAACAGGGAACATTCCTGCTGCATCACCGATACCAAGAACACGTTTTCCTGTCAGCATACGGTGTACATAAGCTTCCAGTGTGCACATGTAGTCGATATCCTTCACATGCTCTTCTCCGTTCAGGATCGCCTGATACAGATGTGCGATGCTCCATCTCTGCGGGATATTGTACTGGAAAAGCTCCAGAAGTTTCTCAGAAGCTTCTCCTGTGATATTGTTTCTCCAGGTACGGAACGGAACCAGAAGCTTTCCACCCTTATCAAATGGCATATATCCATGCATCATGGCACTGATTCCAAGTGCACCGACACTTGTCAGCTCTACTCCATATTTCTCCTGAACATCCTTTACCAGATCGCTGTAGCTTCCCTGCAGACCGTTTCTGATATCATCCAGAGAGTAGGTCCATACTCCATTTTCATAACGGTTCTCCCACTCATAGCTTCCGGATGCAATCGGATTATATTTGTCATCTACCAGAACCGCTTTGATCCTGGTAGATCCGAACTCTATTCCAAGTGCTGTTTTGTTATTTAAAATAGCTGTCTTTGCTTCACTCATTATAAAATTCCTCCCGAATGTTGTACTCGTCACATCCGCTTATTTTCTGAATGCAAGTTCATTCCATCTCAGCTCATTCCTAAAGTTGCGGATGGTTGTGTCTTTGTCAATGTAGACAGCTTCGATTCCCATTGCTGCTGCCCAGTCACCCATCTGTTCAGCAGTCAGGTCATAAGAAAATGCAGTATGATGAGCGCCGCCTGCGAGGATCCATGCCTCTGCTCCTGTTGCCAGATCCGGCTGTGGAGTCCAGAATGCGCTTCCTACCGGAAGTTTCGGCATCGGTTTCTCTGTCTTCTTGCACTCAACATCATTGATGATCAGACGGAATCTGTCGCCAAGATCCACCAGAGAAGTTGCGATCGCCGGGCCTGTCTTGGATGTAAATACAAGTCTTGCCGGGTCTTCTCTGTCACCCATGGAAAGCGGGCATACCTTGATGCCGATCTTGCCATCAGCGATGGTCGGGCAGACTTCCAGCATATGTGACTGAAGAATGCCTTCCTTACCTGGAACAAGATTGTATGTATAATCTTCCATGAAAGAAGTTCCCTTCGCATCCTTCACGTCTGCAGTCATGATCTTCATCAGAAGTACCATTGCTGCTGTCTTCCAGTCACCTTCTGCGCCGAATCCATATCCCTTCTCCATAAGGCGCTGCATTGCCAGTCCCGGAAGCTGCTGTAAGCCGCCAAGATCACCGAAATGAGTAACAACTGCCTGGTAATTCTTTTCTTCCAGAAATCTCTCAAATCCGATCTCAATTGCTGCCTGTACTGCTACATGACGTTTGAATTCTTCCGGGTCTCTGCCCTCAAGAAGAATATCATATTTATTATAATATTCTTCAACCAAAACATCAATATCGCCTTTGGAAACATCCTTCACATAATCGCATACTTCATTGACCGGATAAGCGTCAACTTCCCATCCGAATTTGATCTGTGCCTCTACTTTATCGCCCTCGGTAACAGCTACGTTTCTCATGTTATCAGCGACACGGCATACACGGATATGACTGCTCTCCATGATTCCGACTGCAGTACGCATCCAGGATGCCAGTCTCTCCTGAACTTTCTTATCAGCCCAGTGTCCGACGATAACTTTTCTCTCGATTCCCATGCGGGTAACGATATGTCCATACTCTCTTCCACCATGAGCGGACTGGTTTTCATTCATGAAATCCATGTCGATCGTGTCATATGGGATTTCTTCATTAAACTGTGTGTGCAGATGGCACAGCGGTTTTCTGTATTCTTTCAGACCAAGGATCCAGGATTTTGCCGGTGAGAAGGTATGCATCCATGTGATAACACCAGCGCATTCGTCGTCGTCATTTGCCTCGTTGAATGTTTTACGGATCAGTTCGTTTGTGATCAGTGTCGGTTTCCATACCAGTTCGAATGGAAGAACGCCGGATTTGTTCAGTTCTTCTACGATGATCCTGGAGTGCTCTGCTACTTTTCTTAAGCACTCATCTCCGTAAAGATCCTGTGAACCTGTGCAAAACCAGAATTTGTAATTTTTACCTGTGATCATGCTTCAAAAACCTCCATATATTTTTTCTTATATCTTATTATTAACCTGTTATTTTTTCTTCTTAGCAGATGCCAGTACAGACTGGATCACGATGAAGAAGCAGAGCAGTGCGGAAAGTACGATTCGTACCCACCAGCTTGATAAAGTACCCTGTGCAGTGATCAGACTGGAGATCGTTCCTTTGATCAGTACACCAAACATGGAACCGATCGGAGTTCCAACACCACCGGAAAGAAGTGTTCCACCGATAACGGCTGAGGAGATCGCATCCATCTCAAGACCTTTTGCCTGCTCTACGAAACCTGCACAGCTGTTGAGGCAGAAAAGGAATCCGCCAAGTCCTGCAAGAAAGCCATCCAGTACATAAGCACGGAACATTGTTTTCTTGACATCAAGTCCCATCATCAGGGCACTCTGTCTGTTTCCACCGATCGCATACAGTTTACGTCCGAATTTGAAATATTTCAGAAGCACTGCGATAATGAGAACTACGATGATTGCGATCACTACTGTCGGCGGGATGTACGCCGGGATAAATTTACCTTTTTTGTTTGTAGAACCAAATGGCATGTAGAAACGGTAGTTTGCCCATTTCAGGAATACTTCGTTTTTGATGGAGATCATGTCTGTACTGATGATCGCTGTCATACCACGTCCGAAGAACATGCCGGCAAGTGTTACGATAAATGGCTGGATTCCCATGTAAGTTATCAGAAATCCCTGTACGATACCAAAAGCAAGGCCGATCAGAAGTGCAGCAAGGACTGCTACATATGCACTCACGCCTTTGTTTTCCATAAGGTCTGCCATTACCATGCAGACAAGAGCTGTTACAGAACCAACGGAGATATCAATACCACCGGTGATCATAACGATCGTCAGACCACAGGAAATAACGAGAAGACCTGCATTGGATACAAAAAGATTCAGAAACATCTGTGGTTTTGCAAAACCTTTATCTGCAAAAATCACCATACCTGCTGCATACATTACAAAGAACAGGACGATCGTGATCAGCAGCAGAAATCCGGTACTTGTCATTTTCTTTTTCTGTTTCATTATTTCTGACCTCCCTCTGCTGCAACGGAAACTTTTTTGCTTCTGTGGCTTTCTACAAATTTCTTGAATACATCACTCTGTAAGGTAACGATGATGATAACGACGATTGCTTTGTAAACAGGAAGCTGATCGGCTTTTACATTCATTGCATACAGAGTTGTTGTCAGTGCCTGAATGGTATAAGCTCCGATCACGGAACCGATCAGGCTGAATTTACCACCACCGAGGAAGTTGCCGCCAAGTGCAACTGCAAGGATGGCATCCATCTCAAGGTTCAGACCGATGTTATTTGCATCTGCGGAATAGATACGGCTGGATGCTACCAGTCCGGCGATTCCGGCAAGGACACCACAGATCACATAGGTCAGGAACTTGATCATGGTAGAATTAAGGCCTACCAGTCGTGCTGCTTTTCCATTGATACCTACACTCTCAATATAAAGTCCAAGAGCTGTTTTCTTAAGGATAATTGCTACGATCACTACTGTTACGATTGCAAAGAGTACCGGAGTCGGAACCGGTGATTTACCGATATATCCACCTGCCATCTGGAAAGATTCCACACGGATGTAGGTGATCTGACCATTTGTGACAAGCTGTGCAATACCACGGCCTGCTGTATAAAGGATCAGGGTTGCAACCATCGGCTGAATGTTAAGCTTCGCTACCAGAAGTCCATTGAACGCACCGCACAGTGCTGATGCAAGAAGTGCTGCGATAACTGCAAGAACAAGTGAATTCTGATATGCTGTTACAGAAGATGCACCGCCGGATAAGATCTGGCAGCAAACTGCTGCAGCAACTGCCATGACTGCACCGACACTGATATCCTGTCCACCGGATGCCGCTGTGACAAGTGTCATGCCGACTGCAAGGATTACCAGCTCAGATGCACGGTTGATAACGTCGATAACATATCCATAAAGGACACCATTTCGAATTGTGATATTAAAGAAGTCCGGAGTCTTGATCACATTGATCAGAAGAACTGCGATCAGACACACGATAGGAAGAAAAAGTCTCGCGCTTGTGATCTTTTTTAATTTGCTGTTACTCATTTCTCGTCACCTCCTGCAATCGCTTTCATGATGTTAGCCTGTGAAAGCTCGCTCTCTTCCAGTTCTCCAACTTTTTCGCCATCTCGAAGGACTGCCATTCTTGAACAGGTACGGAGCATTTCTTCTACTTCTGAGGAAATGAAAGTTACTGCCATTCCCTGGTCTGCCAGATCCAGAACGATCTTCTGGATCTCTGTCTTGGTACCGATATCAATGCCTCGTGTCGGCTCATCCAGGATCAGGTATTCCGGATTTGTCAGAAGCCAGCGGCCAAGGATAACTTTCTGCTGATTACCACCGGAAAGACTCTTGATCGGAGTCTCGCGGCTCGCTGTTTTGATCTGGAGCATTTCGATGTATTTGTCTGCTGCTTCTTCCATTTCTTTACGGCTTAACGGATGGAACATACCTTTCTTCGCCTGAAGTGCGATGATGATATTTTCTCTTACAGAAAGATCTGCGATGATTCCTTCTGCCTTACGGTCTTCTGGAAGATATGCCATACCAAGTTTCATGGCATCCAGAGGACTGCCTATCTTTGCTTCTTTTCCATTTACTTTGAGTGTACCGCTGTCGGCTTTGTCCGCACCGTAGATGGAACGAACCAGTTCGGAACGTCCAGAACCAAGAAGTCCGGTAAGTCCGATAACCTCACCTTTGTTGATCTTGAGATCAAACGGCTTGATCGTTCCTTTATGTCCAAGTCCGCTCGCCTCGATTACCGGTGTATCTGAGAAGGCTTTCTTATCTTTGTGATCGCCCTTGATATCTGCCAGGTCATCAAAATCTTTACCCATCATCTTCGCAACCAGCATAACTCGTGGAAGATCCTTTGTTTCATATTCGCCTACCAGTTCACCGTTTCGAAGGACTGTGATCCTGTCACAGACTGCATATACCTGCTCCAGAAAATGTGTTACAAAGACGATTCCTACGCCTTCCTCACGGAGTCGGCGCATCAGAACGAACAGTTTCTCAACTTCTTCATCATCCAGAGAAGATGTCGGCTCGTCCAGGATCAGAACCTTACATTTCATATCAACAGCACGCGCGATTGCGATCATCTGCTGGATTGCTACGGAACATTCGTCCAGCATCTGTGTCGGCGGAACGTTGATGTTCAGACTTTCCAGAAGCTTCGCAGAACGTGCATTCATTTCTTTCCAGTTGATCATTCCAACCTTGTTTCGCGGCTCACGGCCGATAAACAGGTTTTCCGCAACAGTCAGGTTCGGGCAGAGGTTTACTTCCTGGTAAACAGTACTGATTCCATTTGTCTGTGCCTCCTGCGGAGAGTGGTTAATAATATCTTTATTTTCGCCATTCATATGAATGGAACCGCTTTCGAATTCATGTACACCGGTCAGAACTTTGATCAGTGTTGATTTTCCGGCTCCGTTTTCTCCCATCAGTGCATGGATCTCACCTTTGCGAAGTGTAAAATCCACATGGGAAAGGGCACGGACACCGGTGAAGTTTTTACTTATATCACGCATTTCCAAAACAATATTCTGTTCCATTTTCTTTCCTCCATTCCCTGTTTTGTTCCATTTTTTGCTATATTTTGCCTGTTTTTGAGCGTAAAAGGGGCGTGGCCCATAAAATCCATCTGATTTCTGGATTCTGTTCCACGCCCCGGGCTCATTTATTATAAATCTCTTTCAGTTTGCAAATTCAAGTTATTTAAGATTAGTATGCACGTCCATCAAGGATTTCCTGAGTAATTGGAGTGATGTCGTAGTCTGTTCCGTCAACTGTTACTTTTGTTACAGTGTCGCCTGCTGCGAATGGCAGCGTTTGCCGCTTTATTCAGGGACATATCCTCTTCCATATAGTGACTGTCGATAAAATCAACCGCTGTCTTCAGAATGCTGCGGTTTTTGTTTTCGGAATTCTGATCGCGGAGCGCGATCGCCTGGGAGATTATTTTTTCCGCATAGGCAATCGCATTCTCCAGGCTTTTACTGCTTTCTGAAAGCACATCTTCTGTGTCTTCCTGCTCCAGAGTTCTGGTGTCACATCCGATCTCCTTGAGGAAAGACATAACAGAAAAGCGAACATTCAACGTCACATAGTTACGAAAAACAAGTGACTCCAGCGGTTCCTGCCCGATCGCATAAAAATAATCCTTTACAAAGTTTTCTGTTTCTTCCAGAAGTCCGTTGCTCAGGAATTTCTGCAGGATCACAGGATTCAGTGCATTGACATCTACTTTCTGGAGATAGGTGCTGTCATCCTCTGTTACATTCTTTTTCTCCATGGATGCCATCTCATCATAGTACAGGATATTTTCATCATACAGATATCTCTGTGAAAAAGCTCTCGATGCGCTGTAATAGCTTTTCTGGATCTGGCTTAAGCGCTCCACCGGCTCGCCGACCGCAACAAACCACTGTCTTTTTTGTTCTTTGCGGTCAAGGATCCTCTGGATCTCGCTCACACAGCTTCTGGTATTTTCTTCGATAGTCTCTTTCTGTCCTTTTATCAGGACACCATAGGAAAAAATATTGCAGCGGAACAGCATTGCCGAAGTATTTTCGGAGAAAAATTCCTCCAGCAGTTCCAGCGATTCTGCCTCCCACTCGGAATAACCTTCTCTCTGTCCGGAAAAATCTTCCTCGCAGTTCATCGTAAAGATCAGAACATTGTAGGCTTCTGCCACAATGTCCAGCCCCAGTTTCTCAGACCTTCGATAGATCTCCATCATATCCATAGAGCCACTTACAAGTGCCTCAAAGAAATCCCGGCTGCTGTTCTTCTCATATGCCTGCATTTCTCTGTGGAACTTCTCGTAGTATTCTTTCTGCGTCTTTTCATGCTCATAACGGCTTCGGATCTCGGTAAGCCGTTCAATCAGTGCATTCTTTGTGATCGGTTTGAGCAGATAATCCTCCACTCCGATGTTAATCGCCTGTTTCGCGTAATTGAAATCATCATAGCCGCTCAGGATCACAACCTTGAGTCCCGGGATTTCTTTCTTTGCCACTTTTGCCAATGTCAGACCATCCATAAACGGCATCTTGATATCTGTGATCAGAAGATCCGGTTGCTGTCTGATCAGAAGCGGCAGTGCCATTTCTCCATCCGCAGCCTCTCCTACCAGTTCAAATCCCAGGTCTTCCCACGGAATCATCCTCTTGATCGTCTCCCGGACGATCACCTCATCCTCTGCCAGAAAAATCTTTAACATATGTCCACCCCTTTTTGTTCATACCTTCTAATTTTCTCCTGATATATACTATACCAGTTGTGCATTTGTCATACAAGTTCGAATTTTTTCAAAAAAATAAGCAGTAAAACGGAAGTTTCATTTTCTCCGTTTTACTGCCTATCTGTAAATTTGTAAGTTATTGTCTGGGGCGAAAACGCACCAGATAAATAATGATTCCTGCGACCACCATGATCGGAATAAGGATTCCAAGTAATACAAACAGGATGACCAGAACGATCGCAGCGATCAGGATCGCGAGCAGCTTGCCATACCAGGTCGAAAAATCCAGTTTGAATGACTTCTGTTTCACACGCTCACTGCCGGATTTCTGTCCATGAGCAGAACCTGCGTCCGAATACGGTGCATTCGCCCCCGTCTCTGTATCCAGAAGCGTCCTTGCGATCAGTCTGGGATCTCCCAGTTCTCTCATCACCTCAGACTCACTGTTGCCTGACTGCATCCTCTCTTCAATATAATTGCGATAATACTGGATATGTGTATTGATCTGTCCCTCCGGCATCTGTCCGGAAAGCTGACTACGTAAAATATCAAGAAATTCATTTTTGTCCATAGCATTTCTCCATATACATCGGTAGATATTGTGACCATTTTACCACACATATACTGTCAGGCAAAGATATTGAAGTATTAAATTTTCATAAAACCGCTTATTTAACGATCATACCAGTCTTTCTGTCACTGAACAGTGCAACTTCGATCAGGAAGATCACACCAAGGATCAGCTGCTGAAGCTGTGTCGGCATCATCAGCATGACCAGACCACTGGAAAGAACTTTGTAAGTCATAACACCAAGTATGATATTGTAGAATTTTACTTTTGCACCACCATTGACAGGCATTCCACCAAGTACCAGAGCGATCATGATCTGTGTCTCAAGCTGGTTTCCTGCTGTGGATGTTACAGATCCAACCTTGATCGCATTTACAAATGCTGCCAGGCCTGTGATGCATCCTGCTGCCATGAAAATAAGAATCTTGGTGCGTTCTACGCGGATACCTGCATATCTCGCTGCAGTCTCTCCTGCACCGATCGCTTTGAGTCTGTATCCAAGACCTGTGTATGTAAAGATAAGATATGCAGCTACAAAGATGATAACTGTGAAGGTCAGCATAAATGGCAGTGTATTGTATTTGGAAATATCACTTACTGCATAAACCGGAGAATTTGTTGTTGCATAAGCGCAGACTCCACGGAACAGATACATGGTACAGATCGTAACGATAAAACTTGTGATCTTTCTCTTTACATTAAAGTATCCATTGATCAGTCCGATCAGACCGCCGGTTACAATTCCACCAAGTGCTGCCAGGACCATGTTGTAATGAGACAGCCAGCATACTACGATGGAAGCCACACCAAGCATGGAGCCCTGTGAAAAGTCAAGACCACCCATGGTCATGACCATAAATACACCGATTGATGAGATCAGAAGCATATAAGACTGGCTGAGGAGCAGTGAAAGGTTTTTCGGCTGAAACAGTCTTCCGTCAGTCAGAACTGCAAATAATACACAGATAATAACAAATCCCGCGATAGGAAGGATCGTACGCACAATGGGACGTTCCAGAAATGGTACTTGTTCAGATGATTTTTTTGTTGTATCCATTTTTTTACCCCCTTAAATCATATTGTCAATCAGATCTGTATCTTTCAGATCCGGAGAGCGGAAAAATTCACCATTGATCTTACCGTCTTTCATGATAAGAATACGGTCAGCCATACCAAGAAGCTCCATGATCTCCTCTGAGATCATTATGATGGATTTTCCATTTTTTCTCATATCGTTCATCATGGCATAGATATCTGCTTTTACCTTGACATCAATACCACGAGTAGGGGAATCAAGGATGATCAGATCTGAATCCTTGCCGACCCAGCGTGCAAGAACAACCTTCTGTTTATTACCACCGGAAAGTGCGGAAACAAACTGGTCAACTCCCGTCATTTTGGTACTCATCTGTTTTGCATATTTATTGGCAAACTCTTTCATTGCCTTACCGCGGAGAAGCCCGTTTGTCTTGAGGTCTTCCAGGGATGGCAGACAGATATTGTTTCCGATCGTATCGTTAATGACAAGGGATTCATTATCTCTGTCCTTGGATGCATAGGCAATGCTGTGTTTGATCGCATCCGGAATAGAATTGATCGGAGTACCGTCTCCCAAAGTTACAGTTCCCTGACGGAAATAAGATGCACCAAAAAGTGCTTTTCCTACTTCGTGCATACCGCATTCAGAAAGTCCGCCGATTCCAAGGATCTCTCCCTTGTGAAGTTCCAGGTTCAGATCTTCGATCTGGCCTTTGACAGTAACATTCTTTGCGGAAAGAACAACTTCTTTTGAAATTTCTTCGCCATAATCGGTACGGTAATAGTTATCACCGATCTCACGTCCAACCATAAGGGCCTTCAGTCTGTCCGGTGTCGCTTCCTGTTTGCTGATAGAACCGATCTTTACACCGTCGCGGAGAACACTGATGTTATCAGACTGCTCGATGACTTCTTCCAGATCATGAGAAATAAAGATCACGCAGTTTCCTGTATCACGAACTCTGTGCATTACTTTGAACAGTTCCTCACGGCCTTTCTGTCCAAGTGCTGTCGTTGTCTCATCAACTACCAGAACCTTCGGATTGAAATAAGTTGCCTTTACAATCTCAACCAGCTTTCTGTCCTCGAAGTTATAATCGTCGATAACTTTGGTCGCATCAATGTAGTTGAAGCCATAGCTGTCCAGATATTCCTGTGCCTGTTTGTTCATGGCTGCTGTGTTCTTGATGCCGTGTCTTGTAAATTTATCTTCGTTTCCAAGAAAAATGTTTTCTGCTACGGTCAGACCGGAAAGTGTTCCGATCTCCTGTACGATGATCGCAACTCCCTGATGATTTGCCTCTACCTGGTTTGTAGCTGTGATCTCCTTGCCTTCCAGGATAAATTTACCGGAATCCTTCTGATAGATACCTGTCAGACAGGAAGTAAGTGTGGATTTACCGGAACCATTTTCACCGATCAGTGCATGGATCTCGCCTTTTTCGAAGGTAAAGGAAACGTTGTCCAGGGCATGTGTGATGCCAAAATGTTTATCAATATTTTCTGCTCTTAATAATATCTCACCCATAATCGTCCTCCTATTTCACTACAAGACCTTTGACCGGCTTGGTCGTCAGTGCAACGATCAAAAGCAGGGCAGCTCCGGTAACCACATTCTGGATCGTAGTCGGAGCACCAAGTGCAACAAATCCATTGAACATAAGCTGAATGATCATCTCACCAATTACAATTGCCACTACCGGGTGACCATATTTCTTAAATGCCAGTCCGAAGAAAGTTCCCATCAGAGGAGTAAAGTTACGGCTCATAGAAGAAAGGTTGGAAGCAGATGTCATGGAAGTACCAAAGCTGATCGTCAGGATTGCCTGAAGTCCGAAGAAAAATCCGGCAAGTGTAAATGCCACGATCTTATATTTGGAAACATTTACACCCATGTTCTTTGCAACAACTTCGTTGCTTCCGATCGCATAGGTATAAGTACCGATCTTGGTATATTTCAGAATAAATGCACAAAGACAATATGCGATCAGCGCAAGGATCAGGTTTACCGGATAATCACCAAAAGCTCTGTATTCTGTTGCGAGGATTACATTCTTTCCATTCGTCGCATAAACGCTCAGTGCTTCATAGATCAGTGAAAGCGCACAGGTAACGATCAGGGAAGAAATATGTAATTTGATATAGACGATTCCGTTGATCAGACCAATAATCGTACCGCAGATCAGAGGTGCGATGACAAGACCGGCATAGCCGAACTTCACGCTTGCGTTGCAGGCAATAATAGAGGAAAGTACGATATTTGCACCAACACTCATATCAAAAGGTCCCATAACGCAGATAAAATAAAGACCGCAGCCGCCTACTGCATAGATCAGGGCTGATTTCATATAGGTTGCCAGTTTGTCTGGGGAACCGAAGGTAGTTGGAGCAAGTACCTTGAACACTGCCCAGAAAACTACAAGCATAAGTACCAGAATGCCAATTCCATAATACTGGCTTTGTTTGAGTTTTTTCATAACCATTCTCCTATTCATTTCTTCGCCCGCCAAAAGCAGGAGGCCAACACTCCTTACGGTTGGTCTTTTGCTTTTGGCGGGCGCATATTACTGCTTCTTTTTAAATTGCTGCCTCCCGGGAAGAAGGCAGCAGATTTTTGGAGTCGTGTCATTTAGTTGCTGTGACGGGAAATAACATCGTCGATGGAAAGTGATGTTGCTGCTTTGTTCAGATCATCAAAGCTGTATCCAGCCATCTCAACGATTTCTTCGTCTGTGTACGGATCATCGTCAACGAAGTATTTCTGATAGTTTTCATAGTCGTCTGGAGAAGATACATACAGGTATGGGAATTCGATCTCATATCCGAAGGAACCTTCGTCTTTTGTATAGTTGCCTTTTACTGCGTTGTAAGTCATAAGGAATGCGAATAACGGGTCACAGAAATGTCCGCCTGATTCTGCAAACATTCCGCCAGATTCGAGCTGTTCTTTCAGGTCATCAAGGAAGTCTGTGGAAACAACATCGATCTTGCCTGTAAGTCCTTCGTTTGCCAGAGCACCGATGGAACCAACCAGTGGGTCACCGCCGCCGCCTGCAACGATCAGGGCATCCATATCAGGATTGGAGTTGTACAGGGAAAGAGCTGCTGCTGCACCTTCTTCAGAAGAAGTATTTGCATATACAGGCTCTGTCATAGTTGCCTGATCATCCGGATTTGCTTCGTTCCATTCATCAACTGCTTTCTTGTATCCTGTCCATCTCTGCTGGAATGTAGCATCACCAACGGTCCATGCTTCCAGTCCGATGTTTCTGTCGCCGTTTTCAAGAAGCAGGTTTACAAGTGTATATCCGTTTGTAACCTCATCTTCGTGTACTGCACCGAGATAGTATGGGGAATTGCATGCTGTCTGGTATACTTCCGGGCTGTTTTCTTCGGAAATGATACGGAAGAACTGTGTCAGATAAACCTGGTTTGCTTCGCATGTCTGGATTGCAGAAGTCATTTCTGAATCAGCGGAGTTACAGATCACGATACCGTCGCATCCTGCTGCACAGAGCTGTTCAACAGAAGCTGTAACCTGCTCTGATACATGTCCCTGGTCTACATACATTACATTTACATCCAGTGCTGCAGCTGCTTTGTCGATGATCTTTTTGCACTGGCTTCCAAGTACGTCTGTGGAACTCCAGATAGAAACACCGATCGTAATGTCATCTCCTGCTGCGTAAGTTGTCACTGCACTTGCTGGTACAGAAGCGACCATTGCTGCTGTTGCTGCGATAGCAACCAACTTTTTCATTCTTTTTTTCATCTTGTAAAAACCCTCCTTAAAATTTTTGAGCCAGAGTATGTTTTTCGTTCCGTTTCCGTATCTGGCTTCGTTGTGATTTTATTAAAACATACTCTGGCTTTGTTCAGTTAGGACATATTTGGATTTTTTTGTTGCACATTTTTGACCTATTTGTACATATTATTGCGGTACTCTCTCGGACTTACTCCTACTTTTTTGCGGAAAACACGGCTGAAATAGTTGTAATCATCATAACCGACCAGGAAAGAGATCGTCTCCAGTTTCTTCTCTTCATCCTCCATGAGACGGATTGCCTGTTCCATCCGGACTCTGGTAAGACAGGCAATGATGGTCTCTCCGTAAGTCTGGCTGAACATCCTGGAAAGATAGCTCGCATCCATATGATACGCTGCGGCAAGTGCCGTCAATGTGATATTCTCATGGTAAGAAGTCAGTATATACTGACGGATCTGCTCTAGCTGACTTCCCGCAGAATCCGTGCTGTTTTTGTCCGGATTGTTTTCCCACAGGCTGTCCAGCAGGATTCTGATCGATGCCATAACGGAAGGTGCATCCAGACATTTCATATAATAATCAATGTCATCCATCGCTTCTTCTGCCTGCGCGGTGAGCTCCGGATGCTGTTCCTGTACGTAACGGTAAAGGATCCCCGTGATCCTCCTTACATACTGTTTGACATCAAGGAAGGACCATTCTCCATTGTCACAGTGCTTAAAATCACAGGTCCGAAAGATCAGTTTTGCCGTATCACTCTTCTGTCCTGTATTCAAAAGATGGTATACTTCTTCTTCAATTCGATGAGACACCGTTTTTCCTACGGACTGACTGCCTTCCTCCTGCGAACATGCCAGAATACAATGACTGTGTGTAAAAGACCGTGTCACCAGAACGGCAACCATATCTCTGTACATACTTCCAATGTCGTCCAATGATCCTGTCTGTTCATGAAGGATCACTGAAACAGGGCCATACTCATCCAGCGGAAATTCTTCAAGGATGTTTTCTGCCAGGATCCTGAGTGAGTTGGTTCTATAGGAAGTAAAGATCAGAAATTCACTCATTTTATTACAGTTGTTAAAAATAATAGCCTCGGCGTTGCAGCCGGTCAGATTTCTGAGTCTCGTCTTGATGCTTAATGACATCTGCAGATTATCGTATTCAAACTTCTCCGCGATCCCTGCAATATTATAAAATTTCACCATCAGGGCTGCCACGCCGGAAAATTCTTTTGTCGAAGAAACATGAGGCTGTGCCGTAAATTGTCCATACAGCTTTCCTGACAGCAGTGCAGAATATTCACTGTCCTCCAGGAAAGAGGAAATTTTGTGTTCCTGGATCTGGTTTGTTTCTTTGTGTTTTCGCGCCATCTCTCTTTCTTCCAGGATTCCAAGCGCTTTGGTGAGGATCTTTACAAGTTCCTCTTTTCCTACCGGTTTGAGGATATAGTCCAGTCCTCCTGAGACAAAAACACCTTTTACCTTGTCAAAATCATCGTACCCGCTCACTGCGATCGTAATGATCTCCGGATGTTCTGTCTGAAGTTTCTGCAGAAGTTCCAGACCACTTAAGAACGGCATATTGATGTCTGTCAGGATAATATCCGGTTTTTCTTCTTCAATACGTTCCAGTACTTCTTCGCCGTCACAGGCAGGATCCAGAAATTCAATAGAATAGTCCTCCCATGAGATCAGACTTCGGAGATTTTCCCTGCTCCAGTACTCATCATCCGCCGCCAGTACTTTATATTTCATCTTTTTCACAATGGGCACCTCCTGTTATATTTTCCCCATTCTCTTCTTCACTGGAAACGATCGGAACTGTGATCGTGACCGTTGTACCCTCTCCGGCCTGACTTTCGATCCACAGCCCGTACTCCGGTCCAAACAACTGTTTCAATCGTGCATTTACATTCAGGATTCCGATGGAAACGCCTGTCTCCACACGTTTCCGATCATTTTTCTTCAGAAGTATGTTCATGGCTTCCGCATCCATTCCTGTACCATTATCTGAAATTGTGACCACAAGATTTTCTCCGATATGCTCGGAGCGGATCAGAAGCTTCTTGTCTTTTCGCCTGGTATTTCTGAGGCCGTGTGTAAGCGCATTCTCCACCACCGGCTGAAGGCAGATCCTTGGAAGTCTGTCCTTCAGGGTTGCATTGTCGATCTGATATTCATATGCCACCGAAGATCCGTTCCGCACATCCATGACATAAAGATAATTTCGTACATGGTCCATCTCATTCTGTATAGTCGAAAGTTCATCCGTCATGTTCAGGCTGTAGCGGAAAATCGCTGACAGAGAATGACAGATCCCGCTTACAAGAGGACAGTTCTGTGCATTCGCAATCCCACTCATGGTATTTAATGTGTTATACAGAAAGTGTGGGTTGATCTGTGCCTGGAACATTTTGAACTCTGTTCGCTCCACCAGCATCTTATTCTGAAGTTCTTCTTCTGCCATCGCCTGGATACGATCCAGCATTTCGTTAAATTCTGTTCCAAGTACTGTCAGTTCTTCTGACCATCCGACCGGACTTACACGCAGAGACGACTCTCCATTTTTGATACGGACAATGGTGTTTCTCATTTCTTCTACCGGTTTGGTCATCCATCTGGACAGCATAAATACAAGCAGAACGATCGCACCGATCATGCCTGCCATAATGATCAGAAGTGTCCGTATCAGCGACTTCTGGGTTGCTGTCAAAAGGGACTGCGATACCAGGACAAAGGCTTCCAGATTATAGTCTTCCTGTGAAACCTGTATCAGATAATTTCCATCATATTCCTGTTCAAGCTGATCTGAGTTGTAATAATTTTCGACCACCTTTGCAAGCTGCTTCTGGATCCTTTTCTGTGATACAGAAGCCTGTCCTGTTTTTGCTATCACCTGGTCGCCTACAGGCTGAAGCCACAGACAGACCTGTTCTACATCGACATACTTGGACATGATCGATGTGAATGCAGAACTGTTGATGTCACATACCAGATATCCGATATTTTCTCTTTCCTCATCATAATTGTGGAGCTTCAGCACCAGACGGACCACATTTCGTTTTGCAACAGGATTATAATATCCAGAGATCATAAAATCTGTCCGTTTATCATGCACATAATCATAGAGTCTTTCTGTGTTGGAATCATATTCCGTCTGATACAGATCTCTTGGAAAAGAAGACGCATTATATCGGTAGGCACTGACAACTTTGTCCTGTGTATCGTACAGATACAGGGCAAGAAGCTGATCTTCTTTCGTAAAACGCTTTCTGGCAAAATACCAGCTTCTCCAGTAATAGTCCTTGAGGCTGGTTCCTTCTTCTGCCGCTGACCGAAGGTCCCTGATCAGATCCTGCTCACTGTAGATTGTCAGCATCTCGGTACGTACATTATGGATAAAAGAAGCAATGTCTGTCTGCATCTTGTTGAGTGATATCTCATGATCCGAAATACTCTCCGCCCGGATCTGCCGCCTGAGTGTCTGGTGAAACAAAAAAGTCTGCAAAAGAAGCGCAAATACCACACTCGTAATACAGAAGACAAGCAGTGCATTACGCATGGTAAATTTTTTATGATCCATATATGTTTCCTTTTCATACAAATTAGCTGTGATTTTTTTGAAATTCTTCCATTATTGATAATTATAAGCATGGCGTTTTTTCAGGTAAATACAGATTCTTATGAATAAAGTTTGTTTTTTTATTTTGCCCGAAAACAAAATCGGACTTCCAACCAATATCTTTTGTCTGATACTGACTGAAAGTCCGATCCTGTGTTTTTTATTTTTCAGTGTTTATATGCGTAATTCAGAAGTATCCTGGAATCTCTCCAGCGTGCGTTGGAGTTTGGTCCGCCCAGGACAACTGAAATATATGTATTCCCCTTCTGAGACTGGCACAGACCCACGAAACAATGTCCGGCTTTATTGGTATATCCTGTTTTCATGCCGATCACACCCGGCATGTTTCCAAGAAGGGCATTTGTAGTACTTACGGTAAAACGGCGATTTGTATTAAGACTCTTGAAGGAGTAACTTTTGGTGCTGATGATTTTTCTGAATGCAGGTTTCTTAATCGCGTAACGCGCAATTTTAGCAAGGTCAGACGCAGTTGTATAATGAGTGTAACCGGCATCAAGACCATTTGGTGTTGCAAAATGCGTGTCAGTACAGCCAAGCTGCGCCGCTTTCTTATTCATAAGACTGACAAATTTACTTTGTGAACCACTGATATGCTCTGCGATTGCTGCCGCGGTATCGTTATGAGAAGGAACCATAAGAGAATAAAGAAGATCCCTCATATAAAATGTTTCGCCTGTTCTGGCGTATAATTTCGTTGGTTCCAGTGCTGTTGCTCTGGCAGAAAATTTCACAGTTTCGTTCATTTTACTGTTCTCAAGAGCAAGGATACAGGTCATGATCTTGGTGGTACTGGCATTTGCATGCCGGAGGTTTTCGTTCTTTGCGTACAAAACTTTTCCTGTATCGGCATTGATAAGAAGTGCACAGTCCGATGCCAGATCATAATACAGACCTGAATGTTTCAGTGAACCATTGCTGTCAAAATAATAAGTAGTCTTGTTGATCGTTCTTTTTCCGGTGTATGCCCTGCCGGCAGAGTCAAAATAATATTTTTTCCCGGAAGGAAGCGTATACCAGCCACTGGTAACAAGAATTCCCTTCTGATCCGCATAATAATAATTCTTATTGTAGCGGAACAGGCGGCTTCTGTACATATATCCCTCTGAACGGGTTCCGAAATAATACTTCCTGCCGTTAATCGTATGCATTCCATACCAGGCTTTTCCTGAACTGTCAAAGTAATAGTTCTTTCCTTTGATCCTCAGATATTTATTTCTGGCGTAATTTCTCTGGCCATAACGATAATACAGATTATTATTCTTGCTGACAATCTCTCCAGACGAGACCGCCTGCAGCCGTGGAAACGAAGATGCTGCTGATACTGCTGTACTTCCACCAAACAGAGATACAAACAAGACAGCCAGAATTAAAAGCAGTAGATTCTGTTTCTTTTTCATTTGATCCTCTCCTTATATAAATAAATCTGCCAAAATTCTAGCACGAAAATACATTTTTTTCCAGCTTGAATTTTGGCAGATGTTATTTTATCCTGAATTATTCACGGCTTTGTCGTGAAAGTGGCTGAAAGCCACATAGTTGCTGTATTTTAATTGCACATTGCTTTTCACTTATTAAGTGAATGAAAAAAGAGCATCCATTTGTGGTAAAATTAAGGTGTTCAAAGTCTTAACAATCCCAAACAAAGGAGCCCTTTATGAGTATTGTAAACACCTTTTCACTTCAAAACAATAGGCAAATTAAAATAAATTTTGATGGAGGTGATCTATCCTCCGATGCAGGTCTTCTTTTGATAAAAGAATTCGCTGCAAAGATCGGCTTTACAAAGCTGATCAAAAAGAAGTTTAAAACCAATGATAAGTCTATCCGGTTTCACAAAGACCATGAAAACTTATTACAGATGATCTATCAGATCAGCTATGCAGTAACTTATGGCGAATTTATGTATCAGGCAGGTTCATGGAAATATCCAAGACGTGTAGTTTTCAAAATTGAGAAACCGTACGGACAGCTGACACACATGTACACTTTTATTGTTACAAACATGGATATGGAACCTTATCAGATCATCCAGTTTTATTGTGGCAGGGGCAAGATGGAAAACTTCAT
>JAFEHB010000013.1_pt1 | contig 254345 bp, 226 predicted proteins | sample 9267121 | NCBI WGS metagenome assembly JAFEHB01 (sample SAMN17103336, study PRJNA684904) | human gut metagenome | isolation source: diarrhea sample from child under the age of five | host: Homo sapiens | place: South Africa: Mafikeng, Mafikeng Provincial Hospital | collected 2019-09 | reverse complement strand
GCGATAAGAACTTTAGCTGTTCCATCGTGTTTAACTGTAACTGTTACATTCGCTTTCATTGTGTCGTATGTAACGGTTGCGTCGCTTCCTTTAACTTCTTCTACTGTGTAGTTGTGTACGCCTTCTTGGCCTTTCTTGAATTCAAGAGCTTTGAACTTAACGTTACCATCCGCATCGTTGCTTACAGTTTCAAGAGTATTACCTTCTGAATCTTTAAGCACGAAGCTGAATTCGTTCGCTTTAAGCTCACGACCTTCCAAACGTTTAGTGAAGTTGAATTCTACTTCAACTGGAACGCTGTTAACACGTTTTTCAGTTGGTTTGCTTGGTTTTTCAACAGTTTTGCTTACTGGGTTGTAGTAGTTCACTACTTGAGCCGCAGTATTTTCGATATCTGCTCCACCAGGTACATCAGCTTTAACTGTTGCTGGAATATCAAACTTGTAGTAACGTCCAAAGGCAAATTTAGTTGTATCAATGATTTGAGTATTTTCTGCATCGCCAAGTGACTTCGTGAAGCCAGCTTTAAGAGTTGCAGTCATTACTCCATTTTCAACTTTAATATCAAATTTGTTTGTTACATCGTCACCAGTTACTGAATCGTAAGCTTTGATTCCTGAAGAATCCACATCAACTTTAGTTTCATCAAAGTCATCTGTGATTCCTACAGTTTGAACATTTTCTTTGTTAGTTTCAGAGAATTTAGTTGTATCCAACCATACTTGATAGTAGAGTTTATCTCCACGGTTAACAGTCTTAGTGTTCAAGTTTTGAGCTTCATTGTTTGACGCATCGTCCGCATATGGGTTCGCATTTGTGTCTGCGTACTTGTCTGCCAACTCTTTATCGTCATCAACGAGCTTGTCGCCTGTGATATCGAATTTCTCTTCAGAAACAACATATTTCTCTGGTTGGAACTTAGGTTCTTCTGGAGGAGTTACACGGTTGTTAAATTCTTTATCCGCAATGTCGCCTACAGTTGCGATAAGAACTTTAGCTGTTCCATCGTGTTTAACTGTAACTGTTACATTCGCTTTCATTGTGTCGTATGTAACGGTTGCGTCTGAGCCTTTAACTTCTTCTACTGTGTAGTTGTGTACGCCTTCTTGACCCTTCTTGAATGACATAGCTGAGAACTTAACGTTACCTGATGCATCGTTGCTTACAGTTTCAAGAGTATTACCTTCTGAATCTTTAAGAACGAAGCTGAATTCGTTAGCTTTAAGCTCACGGCCTTCCAAACGTTTAGTGAAGTTGAATTCCACTTCAACTGGTACGTTGTTAACACGTTTTTCAGTTGGTTTGCTTGGTTTTTCAACTTTCTTAGTTGTTGGGTTGTAGTAGTTGACTACTTGAGCCGCAGTATTTTCGATATCTACACCAGCTTTAACTGTTTGTTTAACTGTTGTTGGAATATCAAATTTGTAGTAACGTCCGAAGGCGAATTTAGTTGTGTCGATAACTTGAGTGTTTTCTGCGTCGCCAAGTGACTTAGTGAAGCCAGCTTTAAGAGTTGCAGTAATCACACCGTTGTTCACAGCGATATCGAATTTAGCTGTAACATCATCACCTGTTACTGAATCGTAGGCTTTAATCTTAGTAGCGTCAAGATCCAACTTCGCTTCATCGTAGTCATCTGAGATTCCTACTGATTGGATGTTGTCCTTGTTAGCTGCGTCGAATTTAGTTGTATCCAACCATACTTGGTAAACCAACTTGTCGCCACGTTTAACAGTCTTAGTGTTCAAGTTTTGAGCTTCATTGTTTGACGCATCGTCCGCATATGGGTTCGCATTTGTGTCTGCGTACTTGTCTGCCAACTCTTTATCATCATCAACGAGCTTGTCGCCTGTGATATCGAATTTCTCTTCAGAAACAACGTATTTCTCTGGTTGGAACTTAGGTTCTTCTGGAGGACGAACAGTATTGTTGAACTCTTTATCAGCAGGTTCTGTCACGTTTGTGATCAATGCTTTCGCTGTACCATCATGAGAAACAGTAACTGTTACAACAGCAGCCATTTCATCGTAAGTGACAGTTGCATCTGTACCCTTAACCTCTGTTACAGTGTACTTGTAAGTACCTTCTTGACCCTTCTGGTATTTAAGGGCTGTAACAGTTTTACCAGCTTTATTTGTGTACTCTACTGGAGAGAATTTAATCTTACCAGCTGCATCGTTGGTTGCAGTTGCAATCACAACATTGTCGCTGTCTTTCAACTCGAATGTGAATTCGCCAGCTTTAAGGTCACGACCTTCCAATTTCTTAGTGAAGTTGAATTCTACTGAGATTGGAACACTGTTGACACGTTTTTCAGTTGGTTTTTCAGGTTTTTCAACTTTCTTAGTTGTTGGGTTGTAGTAGTTAACAACTTGGGCTGCTTTGTTTTCGATATCGGCACCAGCTACGACATCGTCTTTCACTGTTGCTGGGATATCAAATTTATAGTAGCGTCCAAATTCGAACTTAGTCGTATCAATGATTTGAGTATTTTCAGCGTCACCAAGTGACTTAGTGAAGCCTGCTTTAAGGTTAGCTGTAAGAACACCGTTGTTATCAGAGATATCAAATTTAGAAGTTACATCTGCACCAGTGACTGAATCGTAAACCTTGATATCTGAAGCATTAACAGTCAATTTATCCTTGTCGTAGTTATCTGTGATTCCTACTGTTTGGATATTGTCTTTGTTAGCTGCATCAAATTTAGTTGTATCCAACCATACTTGGTAGTAAAGTTTAGATCCACGTTCAACTGACTTAGTATTCAAGTTTTCAGCTTCGTTGTTGTTTGTATTATCGACATATGGATTTGTGTTTGTTTCACCATATTTATCTGTCAATTCAGAATCGTCATCAACGAGCTTAGTACCTGTGATATCAAATTTAGCTTTAGATACAACGTATTTTTCTGGTTGGAACTTAGGTTCTTCTGGAGGTGTTACACGGTTGTTGAACTCTTTATCAGCAGCATCTGTTACGTTGGCAACGATTGCTTTAGCTGTACCGTCGTGTGAAACAACAACTTTAACAGTGGCAACCATTGTGTCGTATTTGACAGTTGCATCTGTACCAGGAGTTTCTTCAACTGTGTAGTTGTAAGTCTTACCAAGATCATCGCGACCAAATTCAAGAGTCTTGAAGACAATCTTACCAGCAGCGTCGTTCTTCACGCGTTCAACTTCAACGCCGTCTTTCTTCAATACGAATTCGAATTCGTTAGCTTGAAGTTCACGACCTTCCAAACGTTTTGTGAAGTTCATTTCCACTGGAACTGGAACGCTGTTAACACGTTTTTGTGTTGGTTTTTCAGGTTTTTCAACTGTCTTGCTTACTGGGTTGTAAACGTGAACTGTTTGGTTGGCTGTATTTTCAATATCAGCACCAGCTTTAACAGATTCTTTAACAGTTGCTGGGATATCAAATTTATAGTAACGTCCAAAGGCGAATTTAGTAGTATCAATAACAGGATTGTTTACTTTATCTTTGATAAATTCATCTTTAGAAGTTGCAGTGATTGTGCCATTTTCAACTTTGATGACGAATTTAGCAGTCACGTCTGCACCAGTTACTGAATCGTATGCTTTGATGTCAGCAGCGTTAACGTCCAATTTTTCTGCATCGTATGTATCAGATACACCAACGTATTGGATGTTGTTAGCTTCTGTGAATTTAGTAGTATCAAGCCATACTTGGTATACCAATTTAGAACCGCGTTCAACAGTCTTAGTATTCAAGTTTTCTGGTTCGTTGTTTTTAACACCATCAACATATGGATTCTCATTTGTTGCTGTGTACTCGTTACCAGGTACATCATCGTCGTCATCCATCAACTTGTCACCAGTAATGTCATATTTCTCTTTAGAAACGACAAATTTTTCTGGTTGGAATTCAGGAGTTTCTGGAGGAGTGACTTTGTTGTTGAATTCTTTATCTGCAGTACCGTCAGTAGCATTACCTTTGGCATCAACCCCACCAGTTGAAGATACGTTTGTAACCGTAGTCAATGAATGACCGTTCTTAGCAACTTCAACTGTAACAGTAGCTTTCATCTTATCGTAAGTCATACCAAACTCTTTGTTGGCTGGGATAACTTCTTCTACTGTATAAGTGTGAGTACCTACTTTAGTGTTGTCGAATGACAAGTTAGAGAATGAAACATTACCAGCAGCATCATTCTTAACTGTTTCAACAACTGCACCTGTGGCAGCATCTTTCAATACGAAGCTGAATTCACCTGCTTTAAGTTCACGACCAGCCAATTTCTTAGTAAAGTCGAACTTAGTCACAACTGGAGCAACAACATAGTTGTTGAATTCAGTATCAGCTGGCATTGTAACGGCAGCGTTCAAAAGACCTGTTTGAGCATCTTTTGTAACATTTACAGTCACAACTGCGTTCATTGAATCGTAATCAATGTTTGTATCTGTGCCAGCTTTTTCACGTACAGTGTAAGTGTGTGTACCTACAGTTGCATATGAGATTGGATCAAATTGGATTGAACCATCAGCTGCATTTTGTTTAGTTTGGATGACATTACCGTTTTCAAGCAATTCGAATGTGAAGGCATTAGCTTCAAGAGTCTTACCTTCCAAACGTTTTGTGAAGCGGAATTGTGCTTGTGTTGGAGATGAGGTGAATGTATTGTTGAATTCTTTGTCGGCTGGAAGTGTATTAACAGCTTTAAGAACATGACCATCTTTAGTAACAGTGATTGTTACTTCAGCTTTCATTGTGTCATATTGAATACCAGCTTCAGAACCTTGAACTTCTTCAACAGTGTACTTGTGAGTACCAACTTGTGCGTTTGTGAATGTCAAATCGTCAAAGGCGATCACACCACTAGCATTGTTAGTCTTAGTTTGAAGAACAGTTCCGTTAGCATCTTTCAATTGGAAAGTGAACTCACCATCTTTAAGCGCACGACCTGCAAGAGCCTTAGAGAAGTTGAATTTAGTCTTAACAGGTGCAACAGCAAAGTTGTTGAACTCAGTATCAGCTGGCATAGTAACTGCAGCGTTCAAAAGACCTGTTTGAGCATCTTTTGTAACATTTACAGTCACAACTGCGTTCATTGAATCGTAATCAATGTTTGTATCTGTGCCAGCTTTTTCACGTACAGTGTAAGTGTGTGTACCTACAGTTGCATATGAGATTGGATCAAATTGGATTGAACCATCAGCTGCATTTTGTTTAGTTTGGATGACATTACCGTTTTCAAGCAATTCGAATGTGAAGGCATTAGCTTCAAGAGTCTTACCTTCCAAACGTTTTGTGAAGCGGAATTGTGCTTGTGTTGGAGATGAGGTGAATGTATTGTTGAATTCTTTGTCGGCTGGAAGTGTATTAACAGCTTTAAGAACATGACCATCTTTAGTAACAGTGATTGTTACTTCAGCTTTCATTGGGTCATATTGCATACCAGCTTCAGAACCACGAACTTCTTCAACAGTGTACTTGTGAGTACCAACTTGAGCGTTTGTGAATGTCAAATCGTCAAAGGCGATAACACCACTAGCATTGTTAGTCTTAGTTTGAAGAACAGTTCCGTTGGCATCTTTCAATTGGAAACTGAATTCACCAGCTTTAAGAGCACGACCTGCAAGGGCTTTAGTGAAGTCAAATTTAGTCTTAACAGGAGCTACAACGTAGTTGTTAAAGACTTTATCATCTTCACTTGTTTTGAATCCACCTGCAGCACTGTATTTAACAGTTGCTTCCAAATCACCTACAGCATTTTTCTCAGCTACAGTAACAGTCATTGTAACTGACATTGCATCGTAGTCAATATTTTTATCACTACCTGGAAGCTCAGTGATAGTGTAAGTGTATGTTCCAGGTTTACTAAACGTTAATTTACTAAATGTTGCTTTACCGTCTTTGTTAGTGACAGTCTCTTCGTATGAAGGAAGTGATGGGTTTGAAGTTACTTCTTTAATCTTGAAGCTGAATTCACCATTTACAAGTTTACGACCTTCCAATTGTTTTTCAACTTCTGGAGTTACTGTTACAGGTTCACCTTTAACATAATAGTAAACTGTTTCGTAGTGTGGAGTCAACGCATTTTCCAAACGGAAAACGTTACCTGAACCAACACCTACACCATTAATTTTATACGCCCCATCAGAACTACCGCGGTTTACATAAAATTCACCTGCAGCAGAATAACGTGGTGTATATTTTGCTGCATCAGCAGCAGAAACATTTGTTTCTACAATTATACGTTTACCATTCGCATTTTGTGAAAAGCTTTGTCTGTAGAAGGTGCCATCTGGGCGTTTGTAGATGAAATCTGCGAAGTTACCGTTATGTTTTTCATACTCCAAGTCACCTTTATAGTTTGTATTTTGCTTATCTGAGAAAATAGCAAATGGCTTACCATACAATAACTTATCCGCTAATTCAGGAGCATAATCATCTCTAGTTGGGACATTGTTATCCTTATTCCATCCAGCATCATTGATTTCTGGATTCTTACCAAAGTCTTCTGGGTGGTCAATTTTATTGTTACTTTTAGGACGAATTACTGTTTCATAAACCTTAACATAGCCATCTGTATTCAAGTCTTTAGAAATTTTATTCAAGCTGTCAGACTTGATGGCCCACATCTCGATACGTACAGTACCATCTTCCTTGACTACTTCTTTGATACGTTTAACTCCACCCTCTGCATTGGCCACGTCAAACCAACGTTGGCCAACTTGATATGGTTTTTTAAGTGCATCAACAAGAGAACGTGAGTCCGCAGTTTGATAAAGTTTGTAGCCATCAAAAGCTCGAAGAGCTGATGCATGGAAATCTTGGCCTTCCATACCAGTAATCGTGAACGAACCAAGGCTTTCTTCAGAACCTGTCTCTTTATAAGTTTGTGCATCAACTTGAGGAGTTCCCTTAGAATTGACTAACTTATAATCACCAGGAGTAGATGAATTCATTACATAGCCACTGTTATTAGGAACAAAGTTACCAACCAAGCGAGTTGGATCATAAGTTGATGCATTTTTATCAACAACTTTATAATACGTCGTCTTAGTTGTCAAACGTGGAATATAATATTGTGGGTCTGTAATAGTAGTACCTTCATTTGCAGAGTTAACTACGTCATATATTTGAATGGCTGAACGTTGACCATCAAAATCATTAGCAGTTCCATTAAACTTCCACGTAGCACGAAGAGCAGGACGATTTGTCTTATCCGCATCTAAAGTATTTTCAAAGCGGAACTCAATATAAGCTTGCTTATTTCCAGTAAGTGGAGCAAGTGTAGATTGGCCAAGAGTGACTGTTCCTGCACTACTAATTTGTTTAGTTTCTTTAACTGTATTTGTAGCACCATCAACCAATTCAATCGTTACATTAGTTGAATTATCGTATGGTTTAGACATACGGTAATAGTATTTAGTGTTATATTGAGAGTTGAATCCCATCAAATCAGTGACAACATAAGTATACTGTGAAGCACTTGGATTCAATTGATAATTAATACCTGGTGTGATGTGGTCGTTAGGATCTTTAGGAGTAGGTACAACAAGTGGACGGTTCTTAAGAGATGAACCATTAGCATCACTCATAGTAGGTGTCGCTACAGCTGAACCTTCTGTGTAATTTGTTGAAACTGGATCTGTTGCTGAACGACGGGTACGACGGCTACGGCCACCACTTGTTTCCAAAGCACCAGCATTCGTCATATCAGTTGCGGCGCGGTCAAGTGTTGCACTACGATTTGCTGCTGATCCTACAGAATAAAAACGTGAATAACCACGTGCTGTAACATTTGGCTTAACACTTGTTGCTGCCGCCGCAGTTTCAGCTGCTGGTGTTTCTTCAGCTACTGGAGCGGCTGTTGCTGCAGAATGGTTAGCTGCTGCTGCAGCTGGAGTTGCTGTAGCGGCTGTTGTTGAAGCTGTTGTTTCAACTTTACCGCTGGCTGCTGCAGTTGAAGCTGCAGTTGAAGCTGCAGTTGCTGGTTTAGCTGCTTCTGACGTAGCTTTGTTTTCTGCAGGTTTAGCTGCTTCTGATTTAGCGCTTGAAGAAGCTTCTTCTTTTGCTGCTTCAGAAGTTGTTGCTTCAGCCTTTGGAGTTTCAGAAGCAGAAGCTACTGAGATTGGTAGCGTTGAAGTTGGGGCTTCAGCTGCAGCTGCAGCAGTTGGATCTGATTGAGCAACAGAAGTTGCTGTTTCTTTGACCAGATCTGCAGTACCTTCAGCTCCTACAGCTGCAGAAGAATCTGAAGACGACGTTGATGCTGCGTCAACCTCTTCAGCCTGTGCGGTGTGAGCAGCAAACAATGCTGTCCCAAGCAAGACTGAAGCGACACCAAACGAATATTTACGCAATGAAAAGCGTTGGCGTCTGTTGAAAATGTCTTTCATTATAAAGTCTCCCTCTTTAAAAAAGTTAGTTATATGTCACATGCATTCGAGAATTTGTATCCTCGTATCCATGATTCAATTGCATTTTAACATTCTGACAATTTATAGTCAAGTGATTTAGACAACTTTTTTAAAAAAAATCAAATTGTCAGACATTTTACTTTGTTTTTACTCATTAATTCTTACCTAACAACTGTAAAATGCAGTAAATAACTGAGTTTTTCTTTAAATTTTACATCTTTTACCACTTCTTATTTTTCTAATCAACTCATGCAGATTAATCATAATTTTAATCTTAGTGATTGTTGATGTGCCATATAATTATCATTATTTTTATTTATGTTCTCATTTAAACCTTACTTAAAGTAGAGAAATCACATAAAGGCGGACTATATGTCCCTCTGAATCGAAAAGCTAGCCTAAACTGACGATTGTCTCCTTCTTTTTGTTTAAGGGGCGCTTTTCCTTCAGAATCCCCTATTTGAAAATGGTTGCCAAGAGTTAAAAATCTTAAAAAGTTTATTAATACCTACCTGGTTTTATCCATTCTTTCCTCACAATTCAAAAAAGGCATCCCATTTTCCCGGTAACCCTCTCAAGATTTTGTTACTTACTAACGGTTTCTCAGAGACTTAAGATTAGTCTAGTTAGCCTCTTTTCTTAAAATTTTAAAATCCCAAGCTTATAAACTTGGGATTCTTGTCATTTTTTTAGAGAGGAACTGCTTGTCTATTTCTTCCTTATATGGTTGTCGTTCCAGCTCTGTAATTCTTGATAGGATTTGACTTTACCTTCCTCATTAGTCGGTTTAAAGGTACTAACCGGTAACTCGTAAGCATCTTGCCCCACTGGCGCCATCCAGTGCAACAGGGTATTAACCCAAGTCTCGTTAGTGACTTTATTTGGAAGGCTGTAGATTCTCGCATGTTTGGTCTTAACTGTCTCGTAGGCATCTTTTTGCTCTTTGGCAAAGTTGGTATTGTCCATATTAAGACTTCTGTCCTTGGCTGAAAGGTAGTATAAAGCAGGCAGATTACCAGTTGGTGTGTTACTATGATCATCAAAATCTTTACCATTAGTAGCACTCTGAAACATCTCAAGACCAAAAGGCGCTAACGTCTTAGAGATATCAACATTAGCATGCTTAAATTCCGTCTCCAATGTTTCGGAGTTGGTTGGAATGTACATTTCCTCTATCTTTTGAGAATAAAGATTGAGGAACTTTTTATTGGCAATCGGATCAGCTGACGATGCCCCGAATGGCAATTGTAGGTAGCCCTGTCCATTGAGCATGAAAAGTCTTAGACTTGCCTGATTTAAATAATCTTCATCCCCAGCTTTTTTAGCCAATTTCAAAAGGTCGATTTGTTTAGGCTTTTGAGTTGGTTTTTCCGTGTCATACACATAGATATTATAGTAGTCATACTTGTAAAGACTATCACCCTTGGCATTTTTCTTACCAGATAGATCCCCTTTATACTCTTGAGTGACGAGGTATTGACCAGCTACCCCCACTATGTTAAACATGTTTCTATCATGACCAGGGTTTGGTGTCACGAGTAGAAATTCCTTATTATCCCCGAAAGTTTTCAGGGTGATTTTGAACAAAGGATCCTCTGCATTGCTGCCTGAATAAAGGGTACTACTCGTCTTGCCCGATGCGATCGAGCCTTTAGCGCTTTTACTGCTACCATTGAGAGCAAAAAAGATAGCTATCCCAGCAATAACAAAGAGAAGCGCCACTAAGAGACCAATAAAAACAGCCTTGGTTGTCTTATCACTCTTAGGTGTGGACTTTTGCATAAACTTATTTTCCATAATAATCTCCCATTTTTCTGTATCACTTTTAGTATAGCATAGACAGGGGGGATTGATAAGGTAGATTGGCAGTCTAATAAGGTTGGATATTTTATTTTCATTTGACAAAATCCGTCAGACAGCGTACAATCAAGGCAAGTAACATTCGGAGGTAAATGGAGACATGAACAACTAAGTCTATTCACAATAAACCTGCTTTATTTGATAGATTGTTCTCATGTCTTTTTTGTGCTCTTTTTCTGTAGAAAATTTATTGGTGGTATCTGCGTTTTTTTTTGCATCCACACCATAACTATCTCCTAGAGGGCTTTTTAGCTAGATTCAAGACAGTTCTATCTTATAAGGTAGGACTGTTTTTTGACCTTTGATATTGTTTGAAGTAAAAACTGTACTACCCATGAAACAATATCTATAAGCACTCAGACCTAGGAGGTCCTATGATACAGATTCAACACCTAACCATAACACATACTAAAGATTTTCGTGAACTCGTTCATGACTTAAATCTAACAATAACTCTAGGCGAAAAAGTCGCCATCATTGGGGAAGAAGGCAATGGAAAATCTAGTCTTCTTGCCCTCCTGGTCAATCCAAAAACACATTTCGACCATCTTTCTTACGAGGGAACTATTAATAAACCAGACAGCCCACAGGTCTATATTCCCCAACAGATTTCGGATGACTTACAATCCCTAACCCTTAACGACTACTTCTTTGCGGATACTTATGGCCTAGACTATGCTACCCTCTATCGTCTGGCTGATGAACTTCATTTTGATAGTAATCGTTTTGCTAGCAGTCAGCTTATCTCCTCTCTGTCAGGTGGCGAGAAACTCAAAATTCAACTCATCCGAGAATTATCCCGTCCCCACGACATCATTTTTCTTGATGAACCCTCAAACGATATGGACTTGACTACTATGACTTGGCTAAAAGATTTTATCAAACATTCTGATCAAACCATAATCTATATCTCACATGACGAGGACCTACTAAGCAAGACAGCAGATACCATTATCCACCTAGAACTCTTTAAACGTCGTCGACAAGCCAGGACCAGTGTGGAACATCTCGACTATGATAACTATAGTCAACAACGCTACGATGCTTTCCAGCAACAAATGCAGCAAGCCAAGACCGAGAAAAAAGCCTATGACAAAGCCATGGCCAAGCATCGCCGTATCAAACAAAATGTCCAAACTACCCTACGGAATACGCATGATAGCACGCAAGGACGATTGCTTGCTAAAAAGATGAAAGCTATCCTCTCGCAAGAAAAACGCTACGACCGCCTTGCCCAAGATATGACACAAATGCCTGATAAAGAAGACAGTATTGAACTATTCTTCTCTCATATCACTCCTCTACCTCAGGGAAAATATCTCTTAAATCTGGATGAGAAGCAGATAAACATCGCTCCTCACCTAACCATTGACCATCTCAAACTTTCTTTGAAAGGGCAAGAAAAAATTGGTATTGTTGGAGATAACGGCTGTGGTAAATCCACTCTCTTACACTTTCTCTACCAAGAACTTAGCAAGAAGACAGACCTGACTATTGGCTACATGCCTCAACGTTATGACGCTATCTTGCCAGTGGAACTGTCTCCAATAGCATTTTTGAGTAAGACTGGCGACAAGTCTGAACGAGAGGTTATAAATTCCCATCTCGCTAACCTCAACTTTAGTCATGATGAAATGAACCATGCCATTTCTGATTTATCTGGAGGACAGAAAGGAAAACTACTCCTGCTACACCTGGTCTTAGAAAGCCCTCAGCTCCTTATCCTAGATGAACCAACCAGAAATTTTTCACCCACCTCACAACCCCAAGTCCGACAGCTCTTCGAGAACTATCCAGGTGCAATTCTTACAGTCTCACATGATGTCAACTACCTCAGACAAGTTTGCCAAAAGATATATCGCCTGGACTCACACGATTTAAAAGAAGTTGAGATTTAGGATATCAAATCTATCGTTTTTACAAGGAAAGTCTCAAAAGAATCATTTTCTTCATATACAAAAGAACTCAGGCAAAACCTGAGTTCTTTTAGTCTTAATCAATTTCAAGACCACCAGTATAAAGTCGGTAGTAAGTACCACCTTGCTCCATAAGGCTATCGTGGTCACCACGTTCAATGATTCGTCCGTGGTCCATAACCATGATAACGTCAGAATTGACAATGGTTGAAAGACGGTGGGCAATAACGAAAACCGTACGTCCTTCCATAAGTCGGTCCATCCCCTCTTGCACCATTTTTTCGGTACGAGAGTCAATAGAGGATGTCGCCTCGTCAAGGATAAGGACCGGAGCATTGGCAAGGGCAGCACGCGCAATGGCGATAAGCTGACGTTGCCCGTTAGACAAGCCTGCACCGTCATCTGTCAGAACAGTGTCATACCCATTATCCAAGTGTTGCACAAAGGAATCCACGTTAGCAATACGGGCAGCTTCAAGAATTTCCTCGCGTGTCGCATCGGCACGACCATAGGCAATATTTTCAGCGATAGTTCCCGTGAAGAGATGGGTATCTTGAAGCACGATACCAAGTGAGCGACGAAGAGAATCTTTCTCAATCAGCTTGACATCAATACCATCATAAGTAATCACACCAGATTGGATATCGTAGAAACGGTTAATCAAGTTGGTAATCGTCGTCTTACCAGCACCTGTCGCACCAACAAAGGCGACCTTTTGCCCCTTGTCTGCATAGAGGTTAACGTCATGAAGGATTTGTTTCTTGCCATCATAAGAGAAATCAACGTCTTGGAAGACCACATTTCCGACCAACTCGACCAATTCGTAGTCGCCATTTGGACGTGGGTGTTTCCAAGCCCAAAGATTGGTTTTCTTGTCTGTCACAACCATTTGACCATCTACCAATTCGTAATTGACCAAAGTGACCTTACCTTGGTCAACTTCTTCTGGCTCATCCAAGAGGTCAAAAATACGATCAGCACCAGCAAGCGCCATGAGAACAAAGTTGAGTTGTTGAGAGACCTGAGTAATAGGTCCGTTGAAGGAACGGTTCAATTGTAGGAAGGCCATGAGACCACCGATAGTCAAACCACCGACACCATTAAGAGCAAAGAGTCCACCAACCAAGGCAGTCAGAACAAAGGAAACATTTCCTAAGTTTCCAAGAATTGGCATGAGAACATTGGCATAGCGATTGGCCAAGTAAGACGATTCAAAGAGTTGCTCGTTAATCTTGTCAAAATCAGCCATGCTTTCTTCTTCGTGAACAAAGGCCTTGACCACTTTTTGACCTGACATCATTTCCTCGATGAAACCATTCTCAATCCCCAAATTCTTTTGTTGTTCACCGAAGTAACGGCCTGATTTAGCTGATACATTTTTGATGACCATAAACATGATACCTACCATAACTAGGACCACGATAAAGAGGAGAGGACTAACCGTAAGCATGGTTACAGTCACCCCGATAAGAGTAATGGCCGTTTGTAGCAACTGTGGAATAGATTGCTCAACAGCCTGACGGAGAGCATCGATGTCGTTGGTGTAAATAGACATGATGTCACCGTGTTGGTGAGTGTCAAAGTAGCGAACAGGAAGCTTTTGCATACGAGCAAAGAGCTGATTACGAAGGGAACGTAGAGAATCTTGCGAAATCGTCGCCATAAGGAGTGATGACACATAGTTGGCAATCACACCGATAAGACAGAAGACGCCCACTGAAGTCAAGAAACGTAATAGCGGTCCAAAGTCATGGCTGCCAGATTTGAGCATGGGTTGAACATAAACGTCAACCAAGGACTGAATAGAAGCTGTCAAATTGACCGTTGCCAAAGAAGCGACCACAATAAGGACAAAGGCGATAGAAAGCGAAAGTTTGTAGTCTTGCCACAAAAAGCGTAGAAGACGTGCTAAAGAGCCCCAATTAGCTTTTTTCTTATTCTGCATCTGCTACTCCTTTCCCTTGTGTTTGCATCTTGTAGACGTCACGATAAATGGCATTGTTAGCCACCAATTCATCGTGGGTACCAATAGCATCGATACGGCCATCATCCATAACAACGATGCGGTCTGTATCTTGGATGGATGAAATACGTTGACCAATGATAATCTTAGTGGTGTCCTTAAGACTTGATGCCAAACCTTGACGAATCAAACTATCTGTCTTGGTATCAACCGCTGATGTTGAATCATCAAGAATCAAGATTTTTGGATTCATGAGGAGGGCACGTGCAATACAGAGACGTTGACGTTGTCCCCCTGAGACATTGGCACCACCACGTTCAATCTTGGTGTCATAGCCATCCTTAAATTCTTGGATAAATTCATCCGCTTGAGCAATCTTACAAGCTTCAACGATTTCTTCATCTGTCGCCTGTTTATTTCCCCAACGCATATTTTCCTTAATGGTTTCTGAAAAAAGGACGTTGGTTTGAAGCACCATGGCCACTTGCTTACGCAAGCTATCCAAATCATAGTCCTTAACATCGTGACCGGCAACCTTAACTTGACCAGCTTCCACATCATAAAGACGAGGAATGAGCTGAACCAAACTTGATTTACCAGAACCTGTTCCACCAAGAATACCGATAACCTCACCAGACTTAATATCCAGAGTGATATCTTTGAGAACATGGGTCTTATCACCATTTTCATCAGTGTATGAGAAATCCACATGATCAAAGCTGATAGAACCATCTGCGACTTCTGTCAAGCCATTTTCAGGTGAAACAATGGTTGATTCAGTGTTAAGCACTTCATTGATGCGCTCTACAGAGGCCATCGAGATAGACAACATGACAAAGATCATCATGAACATCATGAGCGAGATGAGGATGGTCATGGTGTAACTGAACATGGAAGTCAATTCACCTGTAGAAAGCTTGCCGACAACGATAAGATGAGCACCAAACCAAGAGATCATGAGGAATGACGCGTACATAGACAACATCATGGCTGGGTTAGACATGACAACCACACGAATGGCACGCATAAACATTTGATAAATGCGACGTGAAGCCTTCTTGAATTTGTCCGTCTCTTCCTGCTCTTTAACGTAGGATTTCACCACACGCATGTTGGTGATGTTTTCCTTGATACTGTTATTGAGGTTGTCATAAGCCTCAAACACTTGAGTAAAGAGAGGGTATACAATCTTGGTAATAATGGCCAAAACCAAACCAAGGAAGAGGGTTACACCTACGAAAATCCAAGCCATTTCACCATTGATCAGGAAACTTGCTGCAATGGCAAAAATCAGGTTAAGTGGCGCACGCACACAGATGCGGATAATCATCTGGTAAGAGTTCTGCACGTTGGTCACATCAGTCATCATACGTGTCACCAAACCACCAGCTGAGAACTTATCGATATTTTCAAAAGAGAAGGTTTGAACCTTTTTGAAAATGGCTTGACGTAGATTCTTGGCAAATCCAGCAGAGGCAAAGGCTGCATAGCGAGCCGACTGCATACCGCAGAAAAGCGATAGGAAGGCGCAGACCAACATGAGGCCACCATAGAGCCAAATGTTAGACATGTTAGATTGCTGGACACCTTTGTCCAAAAGATTAGCCATGACAAAGGGAATAGAAATCTCAAACATGACTTCTAGCGTCATGAAGAGGGACGCTAGGATTGAGGGTTTCTTGTATTCCTTTATCTGGGCGATCAGGGTTTGAAACATAATTACCTCCGTTTTTATTCTTTTTCTTTTTTTCTTTTGATATTTTTCTTTTTTCATGCTTTCTTAAGTGATGGCGGACGTCAGCGACCGACGCAGTCGTTCCATGACTAGTTATCGAGCCAAAGTCTCGATAACTCCGCTTCCTATAACTGCTTCTGCAGTTATAGGAATATCATCACGGCGAAAGCATCGCTGTTGGGCAGAGCGAAACGTCGAATTGTGAGCAACTTTGAACAAGTGCAAATAGGTTCAGAATGGTCTCGACCACGGCGAAAAATATCGTCTACTCTAGGCAGAGCAATGCTTAAAACTAACAGTCTTATGCTTATCATTTATCTATAAAAGAACGGTCATACCCTTTTGAGAGCATACAAAAGCCCCTGAGGGCAGACCCTAGGGATTTTTTCGTTCTCATATATATGTCATTAGTATAGGTTAAATTGAGTAAAATTGCAAGCATAATGTCATTTTACTAACATTTGTAAGTATTTTAGGATATTTGATAAAAAAATCTCTCTAAAATCTGCTCATTTTTCACAAACTCATCATAAATGTTCGTAAATTACAACTAAACGTAGCAGAAATTTGTTTTCTGTCCCTATTTATAATAGACTAACACTAACATTAGATGAAAAGGTGACTCTATGACTATAAATCAACTGCTTCAAAAGCTGGAGCCTACCAGCCCTATCCTTCAAGCTAACTTTGGAATTGAACGCGAAAGTCTTCGTGTCGATAGACAGGGACAATTAGCACATACACCTCACCCTTCTTGCCTAGGAGCTCGAAGTTTCCACCCTTATATTCAAACAGATTTTTGTGAGTTTCAAATGGAACTCATCACGCCAGTTGCTAAATCTACCACTGAGGCTCGTCGTTTTCTTGGAGCCATTACCGATGTAGCTGGACGTTCCATCAGTAAAGATGAACTTCTCTGGCCCTTGTCCATGCCACCTCGTATCAAGGCCCAAGAAATCCAAGTTGCCCAACTGGAAAATGAATTCGAACGCCATTATCGCAACTACTTGGCCGAAAAATACGGAACCAAACTTCAAGCTATCTCAGGTATCCACTATAATATGGAACTTGGGAAAGATTTGGTTGAGGCTTTATTCAAAGAAAGCGACCAGACTGATATGATTGCTTTCAAGAACGCCCTCTATCTTAAGCTGGCTCAGAACTATTTGCGCTACCGTTGGGTGATTACCTATCTCTTTGGTGCTGCACCTGTTGCTGAGCAAGGCTTCTTCGACCAAGAAGTGCCAGAACCCGTGCGTTCCTTCCGTAACAGTGATCATGGTTATGTCAATAAGGAAGAAATCCAAGTATCTTTTGCAAGCCTAGAAGATTATGTCTCTGCCATCGAAAACTATATCGAACAAGGAGATTTGATTGCGGAAAAGGAATTTTACTCAGCTGTTCGTTTCCGTGGACAAAAGGTTAATCGTTCCTTCCTTGACAAGGGAATCACCTATCTGGAATTCCGTAACTTAGACCTCAACCCCTTTGAGCGTATCGGTATTAGCCAAACTACCATGGATACCGTACACCTACTCCTTCTAGCCTTCCTCTGGATGGATGCCCCTGAAAATGTCGATCAGGCTCTGGCTCAAGGTCACGCGCTTAATGAAAAAATTGCCCTCTCTCATCCTTTAGAACCTCTACCTTCTGAAGCTGAAACTCAAAACATTACGACGGCTCTAGACCAACTGGTGCAACATTTTTGCCTAGGTGACTATCATCAAGGTTTGGTCAAGCAAGTTAAAGATGCCTTTGCTGATCCTAGCCAGACACTAGCAGCCCAACTCTTACCTCATATCAAAGACAAGTCTCTTGCTGACTTTGCCCTTGACAAGGCTCTTGCCTATCATGATTACGACTGGACTGCCCACTATGCTCTTAAGGGTTATGAGGAGATGGAGCTTTCTACTCAGATGCTACTCTTTGATGCCATTCAAAAGGGGATTCATTTTGAAATCCTAGATGAGCAGGATCAATTCCTTAAACTCTGGCATAAAGATCATGTTGAGTACGTCAAAAATGGTAACATGACCTCAAAAGACAACTATGTAGTACCTCTTGCCATGGCTAATAAAACCGTGACCAAAAAAATCCTGGCTGACGCTGGTTTCCCTGTTCCTGCTGGCGACGAATTTACCAGTCTGGAGCAAGGTCTAGCCTACTATCCTCTTATCAAGGACAAGCAAATTGTAGTTAAACCAAAATCAACCAACTTTGGTCTGGGCATTTCCATTTTCCAAGAGCCTGCCAGCCTTGATAACTATAAGAAAGCCCTCGAGATTGCCTTTGCAGAAGATACAGCTGTTCTTGTTGAAGAATTTATCCCAGGAACCGAATACCGTTTCTTTATCTTGGATGGACGTTGTGAGGCTGTCCTCCTTCGTGTCGCTGCCAATGTTGTCGGTGATGGCAAACACACCATTCGTGAATTGGTCGCTCAGAAAAATGCCAATCCATTGCGAGGACATGATCACCGCTCACCACTGGAAATCATTGCGCTAGGAGACATCGAACAACTGATGTTAACACAACAGGGTTATACCCCAGATGATATTCTCCCAGAAGGGAAAAAGGTCAATTTACGTCGTAACTCTAACATTTCTACGGGTGGTGACTCTATTGATGTCACTGAGACCATGGATTCCTCTTACCAAGAACTAGCTGCAGCTATGGCGACTAGCATGGGCGCTTGGGCTTGTGGAGTTGACCTCATTATTCCAGATAAAACCCAACCTGCTAGCAAGGAAAACCCTCATTGCACCTGCATCGAGCTCAACTTTAACCCTTCTATGTATATGCACACCTACTGTGCTGAAGGACCTGGACAGGCTATCACTTCAAAAATCTTAGACAAGCTTTTTCCAGAAGTTGCCACAAATCAAAACTAAAACTTAAATCTTAGAAGCAAAACAAATCACCTTTATCTCGAGATAAAGGTGATTTTGCTTTATTAACCAAACTCTCCTGCTTCTTCCTCAGGATGAGTTTCCATGTACTGGATGTGTTGTATATAGGCATCTTGAGCCTGATTGAAGGCTTCCTGATTACTGTAAGGATAATCTATGTAAAAGAGGTCCCGCCAGCCATTCAAGGTTTGGCTATTGTAGAAACCTTGAATCTTTGTGGGAAGAAACTCTTTGTTGTAGCTGATCCGCAGCTTGAGTAGGGTCTTATCCTGAAACTGAGTGATGATACTGTTGGAGGTTTCTTGGCCTTCCAGACTAGTCCAAACCTTATTCAGAACAATGTCCTGACTATAGTGATTAGCCTTGATGCGATTTTTGTCCACTGGGAGCTTCTGGGTAGCCTCTAAAAGGTAGGACACCTCTCCTTGAAAATAAGCCTCAATGGTCAAATCTCCAAGACTGGAGCCATATAACAGACCATCTTTAATAGCAATATTTGACCCAAAGAGTCTCTGACCAGCCACATCAAAGGACATCCCCTCATCCTGCCCGTAGAGCTTGATGGCATAGGCATCCCTTACACGATAGAAATTTTTAGCGACAAGAACACTATCAAGGGTTTCAGTCTTTTTTGTCTCCACCTTGGGGGTTGTAGGTTTCTTGGTAAAAGCTGTCAAACCCATTAAGCACAAGATGAGAGCGAATATAATCAAGGTAAGCATTGTAGACCTGGAGGCGGTCTTCAGCTTTAACTTGTTTCCATGTTTCAAGGTCTTTCAAGCCTCCTTTTTTAACAATATCAGCATAGCGCCCACCATTTAAGACATTCTTGGCATTTTTCCACTTTCTAATCATCTTGCGTCTAATCGCATTATCCGCAGGGTGACGAACATCGAGATAGGTATGGCTATTATTGAGATAGGCTGGTAAGTCAGCATTTAATCCCTTAGATAGGCCGTAGTTAGCAGAGTCCGTATCAGCAATGTCAGCACCATCTTCAATTTTGTAATGCTTAGGATTAGAGTCGATACTACCGTCTTTCCTTTTCTTGTAGACATTCCACTCAGAAACAAATTTCCCTGTATCCATATTGACAATAAATTCAATAAAGCGGGAATTGCTGACACCGTAAGGTCCCATGACACTGGTCTGAGGTAGCTGAATTTTCATGTTCTCTGGATAGGTAAAGTCTCCCAAGCTTCGATTATGATAGGAAGCACCTGTAGTATAATCCAACTTAATCTTCTTGTCCTTGCTGTAAGCCAGAAGCTTGTCTAAATCCGTCTTGCCCTTGTAGTTGGTCCTAATATAGTCCATGGACTGCTTATCAATCCAAGACCTAAAAAGGTGGAGCTTGATACCTAACTCATCTACTCCAAGCCCTAGATCCGTCTGATAGGTCTCCATAATAGCCTCGCGGAAGTAACTGTAAAAAGGACTGGTTGGCTCTAGATTCTTGGAAAATTTATAACCTGACTTCCCTAACTGGAGGAACTGGTACTTATCCACATAAACCTGCATGTGCTCCATAACCAAATTGAGCTTGTCGTGATTAGGCAGTTGAGAAGCTTGGAAAAAGGCCGTATAGGTATCCGAGCCCACTTCCTTACTTTCTTGATCAATTTCTTGCAGAACCTTTTCCAACTGGTTCAAAGAAGTCTTCTTCATCTTACTTCTGACCTGAGCCACATAGGCCGGTTTAATGCCTTGATCCCAGTGATCACGAGATATAATAGCATCTGCCTTTTGCGAAATTAAGGTCAACCGTTTCTGATAAGACTCGTCCTCCAAGGCTAGCTTCAAAGCCTTTGATGGCGTCGCTTGAACCACAGATAAATCACCGTAGATATCAGACTTTAGGACAAGATTTACCTGCATATCATAGGAATGATTGATATGGAGAACGAGGTGAATCTTTCCATCTTCCTTCCTAACAGACAAAGCATCGAGTTGATAAGATTGGATAACTCCAGCCTGACTAAGGGCCAGTCTATCCAGATTTTCCAAAGAATCCTTATAGATATAGGAAATCTCAGGGTCTTTGACCTTCTTTACCAGAGAGTGATTTCGCTGTCTGTTGAAAACCACAAGACCAAGTATAAGGATTACAGTCAGAGCACTTGCCAGATACTGTAAAATTACTTTCTTCATAGTACTTCCATTATAGCATAGGAGGACAAAATATTCTGAAAATGATTGGCAAACGCTGAAAACAAATGAAAAACAGGTCGACTAAGACCTGTTTGGTTTGATTGTTTATAAATCACTCAAGCGACGATGTTTAATACTGAAGTCAAAATAAGCATTTTCCTGAAGTTTGCGGAATATCTCTCTGTAGGCTTCTTCGTCAAAGTGATCGCCACGATAGAGAATCTCAAAACTCAAACCTTCATATTCCAAGAAAGCATTGGAAGTCTTGAACCCATTACGCTTATAGAAATCCCAACGTGCCTCACGTTGCTCAGGATTGTCATTTGGTTCATCCAAGCGCTCTACTTCCAAGACCATAGACCGAGATGATCCATAAAAGTCCACCAGTTTATCAATAATCTCACTTCCGTAGCCATGACTCCGCATTTGAGGAACGATGGCAAAGAAACTCACATAAAAAACTTTGGCATTGTAGAGAACTGAGGCAAATCCAACAAAATCATCCTCGTCATAAAAGGCAAAGAAATGATAATCATCACGGCCATCCAATTGTAAAAACTCACTTAATGGAATACGTTCTTCTTCTGGGAAGGCCTCGTTATTTAAGCGCTCTACCCTATCTAATTCTGGAAACTCCTTAGTAATTAATTGGCTGCGTAAAGCCATGTATTTTCCCCCTTTTTGATGCTTATACCTATAAGTTATTATAACACCTTGATAAGCTAGTGCAAGTTTCAAGGGCTAAGATAGATCTGCAGATAAACTTTTCCTGCCAATTATAAATGCTTTTTGGCTGTCTATGACACCCCTCTTCTAAAAAAATAAAAAGACAACGACCATTTCTAGCCTTTGTCTTTTTGTGATTCATAAGCTATCGCTTATTTTTTCAATTCCCAAATTTCTTTAGCATACTCTGTAATCGTATCATCTGAAGTGAACTTATGAGATTTAGCAATATTTGCCAAGCTCATGCGTGCCCACTTGTCATGATCACGATAAAGCGCATCGATTTTCTCTTGAGCTTCTACATAAGCGGCGAAGTCTTCCAAGAGGAAGTACTCATCGTTGTGGGTGATGAGGGCTTCATAGATTTCAGTACCTTCAGCTTGAGCATTTGGAATCGTACCGTTAACAAAGGTATCAACGACACGACGAACGACTGGGTTATTCTCATAAACTGCACGAGAGTAGTAATCGTGACGTGCATAATGTTCATAAACTTCGTCCTTGTCCATACCGAAGATGACAACATTCTCATCGCCTACTTCATCCTTGATTTCAATGTTGGCACCGTCAAGTGTTGCCAAGGTGATAGCACCAGTCATCATGAATTTCATGTTTGAAGTACCAGATGCTTCTTTAGAAGCCAATGAGATTTGTTCAGAGACATCTGCTGCTGGAATGATGAGTTCTGCAAGGCTTACACGGTAGTTTTCAAGGAAGACCACTTTAAGTTTACCTTGAAGGCTTTCATCATTGTTAACAAGATTGGCAACTTCGTTGATGAGTTTGATAACAGATTTAGCGAAGTGATAACCAGGCGCAGCTTTGGCACCAAAGATGAATACACGTGGTACCATGTCTTTATCTGGATTATCTTTAAGATCCCAATAAAGTTTGATGATATGAAGAAGATTAAGCAATTGACGTTTGTACGCGTGAAGACGTTTCACTTGAACATCAAAGATAGCATCTGTAGACACTTCTACGCCTGTTGTTTCCTTGATGTAGTCTGCCAAACGTTGTTTAGCAGTTTTCTTAACTTGATAGAACTGGTTCAATACTTCCTTGTCATCCAAGTAGGTTGTAAGATTTTCAAGCTCATGGATGTCGTTACGCCAACTGTTACCAATCACGTCATCAATTGCTGCTGAAAGTTCAGGAGCTGCAATTTGTGTCCAACGACGTTGAACGATACCATTTGTCTTGTTATTGAATTTTTCAGGATAAATAGTATAGAAGTCGTGAAGGGTATCTTCTTTAAGAAGTTCTGTGTGGAGTTTGGCAACCCCGTTGACTGAGTGACCACCAATAATCGCCAAGTTAGCCATATGCACTTGGTTATCCTTCACGATACGAGTGCGTTCGATAACATCTGCAGCAACACCACGTCCAGCCATTTCAGCTACATAACGGTTGTCGATTTCCAAGATGATTTGGTAAACACGTGGAAGGACACGTTTGAAGAGTTGTTGATCCCATTTTTCAAGGGCTTCTTGAAGAATAGTGTGGTTAGTGTAGCTCATGGTCTTAACAGTCGCATTCCATGCATCTTCCCATGAAAGACCGTATTCATCAAGGAGGAGACGCATGAATTCAGCTGGTGCAACCGCAGGGTGAGTATCATTGATGTGAACAGATACCTTTTCGTGGATATCTTTCAATGGCAAGCCCATCTTGAGGTAAGATTTGATAATGGTTTGGAGACCTGCACTTGTCATGAAGTATTCCTGAACCAAACGCAATTCTTTACCTTCAATCGTTGTATCATCTGGATAAAGAATGGCTGTAATATCTTTCACACGACGGCGAGCTTCAAGAGTAGGGTAATCCAATTCGTATTCTTCAGGAATTTCTACATCCCAAAGACGAAGGTTGTTAATCACACCATTTTGATAACCGATTTGTGGCACATCGTAAGGCACGGCACGAAGGACTTGAGCGTTCTTATAAGTTGGAACAAAACGACCATCTTCGTCACTTTCAAGGACAACATCACCAAAAAGTTTTACATAGACAATATCATGGTCTTTACGTGTTTCCCAAACATTTCCTGTTGAACCAAACCAACCATCTGGTAGTTCTACTTGGTAACCATCAACAATACGTTGTTTGAAAAGTCCGTAACGGTAACGAAGACCATTACCAAAACCTGGATAACCAGTAGTTGCAAGCGAATCCATGAAGGCAGCAGCCAAACGACCAAGACCGCCGTTACCAAGTGCCATATCATGCTCAGCTTCTACTACTTCACGGAAGTCGATGTCAAGTTCTGCGAAACCTTCTTTAACAAGGTCAAGAATACCAAGGTTGAGGAGGTTAGTTTCCAACATACGACCTGGAAGGAATTCGATTGAGAAGTAGAAAGCAATCTTTTCTTGATTGTCTGAAAGCGCATGGTTACGTTCAATCCATGTGTCAGTGTAATATTTACGGACCAAACCAGCCAGAGCTGTAAAAATTTCCGTTGGTGTGGCCTTAGCAACTTTAATCAACTGCTCATGATGGAGCGTGTCTTTAAAGTCACGGATGAATTGTTCTTTTGTTAAATTTTCGACTTGCATAGAAATCCTTTCTTATACTTCTATACCTTTAATACACATCTTATAGAGTGAATATTAGGATAAGGGGGAATTGGAAATTTCTTTAAAACGTCCAAACCTTGCCAATCAAGATTCGAAACAGATATTTCAAAATCTTTATTTACAAAACTGTCAAAACAGTCAGGTTTATTAAACACGATTAGAGTTAGTCTTCTATTCAGATTTTTAGATATCTTCTCTTTTATTGCTTTATCAGCAAGATTGAGAGATGCTATCCTGACTTTTGTCAAGATTATATAGAAGCGTTTTCAAATGCTTTACACGAAGATAACTTTTCCCTTGCGAGAAAAGTTATCTTTGCAATTATACTAATTGTTTGTACAAATCAACATATGCCAAACTTGCTGTATCCCAAGAGAAGTCACGTGTCATCGCATTGTGTTGGAGTTGTTTCCAAGCATCAGCGTTGTTTTCGTAAACATCGAGAGCTTTTTCAAGGGTTTGAACCATCCAGTAACCTGAGAAGTTACCAAATGAGAAGCCTGTACCTGAGCCCGTTACAGGATTGTAAGGTTCAACGGTGTCACGAAGACCACCAACCTCACTAACCACTGGCAAGGTACCATAGCGCATAGACATCATTTGAGAGAGGCCACATGGTTCAAAGGCTGAAGGCATGAGGAAAATGTCACAACCAGCATAAATTTGTTGAGCCAACTCTAGGTTGAAAGTAATGTTGGCAGACATTTTTTCTGGGTAAGCGTGACCGAACCAAGAGAAAGAATTCTCATAGTCGCTGTAACCAGTACCCAAAAGAACAATCTGAACATCATGTTGCAAGATGTTGTGAAGTTCGTTGACAACCAAATCGAAACCTTTTTGGTCAGTCAAACGTGACACAATACCAATCAATGGAACGTCTTCACGAACTGGGAGACCAACACGTTCTTGAAGAGCTGCCTTGTCTTTGGCTTTACCTGACAAATCATCCACTGAGAAATGATAAGGAATGTGAGCATCTGTTTCTGGATCAAGGAGGTCCGTATCGATACCATTAACAATACCAGACAACTTACCAGATTCCATGCGCATGATTTGATCTAGGCCTTTACCAAATTCAGGTGTTTGAATTTCACCAGCATATGATGGAGAAACTGTTGTTACACGATCTGCGTAAAGAACAGCTGCTTTCATCCAGTTGAGGCAGTCATTCCAACGGAGAGTACCATCAGCATAACGCTCGTAACCAACACCAAAGATTTCCCAAAGCATACCACTGTCGAATTGACCTTGGAACTCAATATTATGGATAGTGAAGACTGTCTTAATACCTTGGTAAGCTTGAATCCAATGGTATTTTTCCTTAAGAAGGAATGGAATCATGGCTGTGTGGTAGTCATGAACATGGAGAATATCTGGAATAAAGTCCACTTTTTCCATCAACTCAAGGGCAGCCATTTGGAAGAAGCCAAAACGCTCACCATCATCCCACTCACCGTATACCGTACCACGGTTGAAATACTGCTCATTATCAATGAAGAAGAACGTCACACCATCACGGACAATTTTCTTGATGCCGACATATTGACGACGCCAACCAACATTTGTATAGAAGAAGCCAAGGTATTCAACCTGATCGCCAAACTTAGCCGATACCACATCATAATATGGGAGAATGACGGCAACTTCATGACCATTTTTGACTAGAGATTTAGGAAGAGCACCGATAACGTCACCCAAACCGCCAGTCTTAGCGAAAGGTGCACCTTCAGCAGCTACAAATAAAATTTTCATCGTACAATATCCTCTGTTACAACGCTACCTTTTTTGATGACAACTGGGTTGTTTTCTGTACCGCGAATAGTAACACCTTCGGCGATTTCAACACCTTTATCCACAATCGCATACTCAACTGTAGCGCCTTTACCAACTATAACACGTGGGAAGAGAACTGAGTAGCTCACGCTTGAGCCTTCTGCCAAATCTACATTACGTGAAACCACTGAGTGTTCCACTTTACCACGTACAATAGAACCTGATGCAAACTGAGACATTTTAACTTCAGAAGAAGCTGCATAGTATGTTGGCTCTTCATTCTTCACTTTAGTGTAAACTTTTTGGTTTGGTGCAAAAAGTTTATAGAATTTTTCTGATTCCAACATATCCAAGTTAGCATCAAAGTATGCTTTAACTGAGTGAATATTTGAAAGGTAACCAGTGTATTCGTAGGCAAAACCATTTTCAGCAACTGCCAAATCACGAAGCACATAACGAAGCTTACGTGGTTCTTCTTTAGCTGCTTCTTCTTCCAATTTTTCAATCAAGTATGGAGTATCCACAACGAAGATGTCTGTTGACATGTTGTAGGCTTCTTTGTCTCCGCCTTGGAAGAGCTCATGGCTCAACACTTTATCAGATTCATCAATTTCTAAAACACTGTTTACATCTGAGATTTGTTCTTTAGGAAGTTTTTTGTAGACAACAGTAATTTTTTGTCCTGTTGTATTGTGAAGGTGGAAGACTTGGTTAAGATCAATGTTGACCAAAACATCACTGTTAAGCGCTACCGTTTGGTCTGACCCTGAACGTTTAAGGTAAGTCAAGATTTGACTATAGTATTCTTTATCAACCGTTGAACTTTCAACTGGAGTGTTGTAAATACCAAGGTAGTAGTGGCTGAGGAGTGTTGACAAGCCCCACTCACGACCTGAACGAATGTGGTCGAAGACAGAACTGATGTTTTCGTTTTGGAAGATACCGAAGACGCTACGGATACCAGCGTTAGCCAAGTTAGACAATGGGAAGTCGATGAGGCGATATTTTCCACCAAATGGTAGGCTGGCAATAGGACGGTGTTCAGTCAAACCATCCATGTCATGGAACCCTACGGTATTTCCTAGAATTGCAGAATATTTATCAATCTTCATCTTTTGGTACCCCCACTACTTCATTGTATCCTACGACTTGCACTTCTTCTGTACCGTCAATTTCCACGCCATCAGAAATGTGTGCCCCTTCACCGATAATAGCACGTTTAATTTTTGCACCTTTACCAATGACTGCACCACTCATGATTACTGAATCTTCAACGACCGCACCTTCACGGATTTGGGCGCTTGTTGCAAGCACAGAATGTTTAACAGTTCCATCAACCAAACAACCATCAACAACGAGTGAATCTTCAACATGAGCATGCTCACCCAAGAAGTTTGGTGGAGCAATCATGTTACGTGAATAAATTTTCCATTGACGGTTACGGCTATCCAAAGCATTTTCAGGAGAGATATACTCCATATTTGCTTCCCAAAGGGATTCGATAGTACCTACGTCCTTCCAGTAGCCTTCAAATTCATAAGCATAGACGCTTTCACCTGTTTCAAGATAAGCTGGGATAACGTTCTTACCAAAGTCTGACATATCAACTGCGCTCTTTTCAGCTGAAACCAACATATTGCGAAGACGTTTCCAGTCAAAGATGTAAATACCCATTGATGCCTTCGTAGATTTAGGATTTTCAGGTTTTTCTTCAAATTCGACGATACGGTTATTAGCATCAGTGTTCATGATACCGAAACGGCTAGCTTCCTTAAGTGGCACATCAAGAACTGCTACAGTAAGACTTGCATTGTTGTCTTTGTGAGCTTGGAGCATATCATCATAGTCCATCTTGTAAATATGGTCACCAGACAAGATTAAAACGTATTCAGGGTTGATGCTGTCGATATAGTCAATGTTTTGGTAAATCGCGTGGCTGGTACCTTCAAACCAACGATTACCTTCACTAGCTGAGTAAGGTTGAAGAATGGATACACCAGAATTAACACCATCCAAGCCCCAACTTGAACCATTACCGATATGATTATTCAAAGCAAGTGGCTGATACTGTGTAATGACACCGACATTGTTAATTCCTGAATTGGCACAATTTGACAAACCAAAGTCAATAATACGATAGCGTCCACCAAATTGAACAGCTGGTTTGGCAATACTTTGGGTCAATTTTCCAAGACGAGTTCCTTGCCCACCAGCAAGGATCAAAGCCAACATTTCATTTTTCATGAATAGTCCCCCTCATGATTTTTAGTTCCATCCTCAAAAGGATGTGAAACAATCAGTCGAAACTGATTATGACAATTAAAGTAAGTTCCTCAGTGTGGCAATAGTTTGGGCATCAAACAGCTTCTTTCAACCGTAACTTCCTTGCTATCACCTCTGAAAAACAAATCGTGTACACGTTTAAGTCTACCCTTTATTTCAAGCGACGTTTAACACGCCAGATACTTGCTCCAAGAGCTGGCAATGTGAAGCTAAGGGTATTTTCATAATCCTTCCACTTCGCTTTTTGGGTACGGGTTTCAGGATTTCCTTCTTTCCAGACACCACCGAATTCTTCCATCTCAGTGTTAAGCACTTCTTGATAAATACCAGCGACTGGCAATCCAATAGTGAAGTCCTGACGTTCCACTGGAGCTAGGTTGAAGACACAGACGAGAAAGTCACCCTTATCGCCTTTGTCATCCTTACGAATGAAGGAAAGCACACTTTCAGCACGGTTATCCGCGTCAATGATTTCAATACCATCGTAAGAATCATCAATCTGCCAGAGAGATTTATGGTCCTTGTAGAAACCATTCATATGGCTAGTGAAAGCCTGCATCTTCTGGTTCATCTCATCTTCAAGATTATTCCATTCAAGTTGGTAATCAAATTTCCACTCTAAGAACTGACCAAATTCAGATCCCATGAAGAGCAATTTCTTACCTGGGTGACAGAGTTGATAAGTATAGAGGTTACGTAGGCCAGCAAACTGATTGTAGCGATCCCCCCACATCTTATGCATCATACTCTTCTTACCATGTACCACTTCATCATGTGAGAAAGGTAGAACATAGTTTTCATTGAAGCAATACATGAAACTGAAAGTCATCAGATTGAAATCGTACTGACGATAAACTGGATCTTCTTCGTAGAATTTGAGGATATCGTTCATCCAACCCATATTCCATTTGAAGTCGAAACCTAGTCCACCCTCTTCAATCGGTTGTGTAATTGGTGTTGCTGCAGTTGATTCTTCCGCAACCATCATGACATCTGGATAGCGTTTTTTAATCTCACGATTGAGTTTTTGAAGGAAGCCATAGCCTTCCAAGTTACGGTTACCACCGTCCTTGTTTGGCATCCATGGACCCTCATCATAGTCCAAATAGAGCATGTTTGAAACTGCATCCACTCGGATACCATCGATATGATAATTTTCAATCCAGTAAAGAGCACTTGAAATAAGGAAAGACTGTACTTGATTTTTTCCTAAGTCAAAGTTCAACGCTCCCCAACGATAGTTATGAGCTCGATCGTGATCCTGATATTCGAAAGTTGGTGTACCATCAAAGTAGGCTAAAGCATCGTCATTCTGTGTATAGTGACCTGGGACCCAGTCTACCAAGACACCGATATTATTCTGGTGACATGCTTCAACAAAATCTTGAAAATCTTCTGGTGTACCATAGGTATGCTCAAAAGCAAAGTAACCCATGAGCTGGTAACCCCAACTCATCCCAAGAGGGTGAGCCATGAGTGGCATGAATTCCACGTGGGTATAGTTCATCTCAACCAAATATGGAATCAACTCTTCTTTCAATTCTTTGAAAGTATAAGGTTGACCATCCTCTTTTAGTTTCCAAGATGATGCATGAGCTTCATAGATATTAACCGGACGTTTTTGGAAACCAAAGCGTTTACGACGACCCATCCAAAGGCCATCCTTCCACTTCTTAGTTTTCTTCTTACGAATCACAGCTCCTGTTCCTGGACGTGGTTCCAAATAAGTAGCGAAAGGATCCATCTTTTCGACTACTTGACCTCCCTTACGTTTCACCAAGAACTTATAGAGTTGTCCTTCTTGAGGGAGGGCTGAACTTACCTCCCAAACACCGATATGGTTTTTGGTCATATCCAGAGGTTCATCAAACCAACCTGTGAAATCTCCAATTACCTGAATCTGCTCAGCATGAGGGGCCCACACACGGAAGACAAATCCTTCTTCTCCCTCCAATTCATGCACACCCAGATAATTCTGAAGGTGGAAGTTCTCACCTGTCCCAAACGTGTACATGGCTTCATCGAGATTCATACCATCACTCCTTCCTAAAACTAGCCTTGATAGATTTAACTATCAAGAAATTAAAACAATGAAATATATGTAAATACACTAGGAAACCCTTCAGATTGATAGGGCTCACAAGCGAATAAAACTGCTTGTGTAAGCGTTTCCTATATTATAGCATTTTTTGACTGCCTTGTCAGTAAATCTCCAAATCTTTTTTCATATTATTGAACACAAAAGTCTTACGTAATTTTCCAGAAATGTGCAATTCAACAATACCTGAATCGTACTCCGCTTTTGCGACATAGAGATTATCGTAAATATCTGCATATGAACGATATGACAATTCTGGTACGGTTTGCTTACGCTCAATTAATTTGGCAACTTTAGCAATCAATTTTTTCTTAAGGGTCACCTGATTCCAATCCACCCGATTGACCTCATCAGGGGCATTGTAGCTATTCATAGCACGCTTAACATCCGATTCCGTGTAGTTTCCGTCTTCACCTGTTGCAACCATCTTACTACGCTGAAATTCTTGTCCCAACTGCATGAAACACATCCCTTGCATACTTAGATTAAGAGCATTTGCCAAGTAGATACGTTTTTCAATATCTTCTGGCGAATCATGTGGATGCAAATGATGCATAAGGTCATTCAAATTGTAATTGTCATGAGCTTCAATATAGTTGAGAACCTGACCCGGCATGAGGTAGTTTACAAAACCACGGCTACCAAGCAGACTCTTGGCAATCTGGTCTTCCAATGGGGCTCCAGACACATAACCGTTACTGATATGTCCATAGACTTCTGCCCCTTTAACGGCGTCACGCGCATTGTCATTGAAAAATCCGATTCTAGGCATCAAGGCTGCATTATCCTTCTTGCCCTTTTGATCCACAGGAAGACCAATTCCCATATCCCATCCTTCACCATATAGAAGAATCCTAGGATCAATATCATCCATGGCCGAACGAATGGCATTCATAGTAGCAACATCATGCAAGCCCATAAGGTCAAAACGGAAACCATCCACTCCAAATTCTTCTGCCCAATAGGTCAAAGAATCAATCATATACTTACGGTACATTTCCTTTTCACTGGCTGTTTCATTTCCACATCCTGACCCGTCTTGGAAAGACCCATTGTCATGCATACGGTAGTAATAGGCCGGCACAGACAGTTGGAAGGGAGAGCTGTAAGAAGAGTAAGTATGGTTATAAACCACATCCATGATGACCCCAATGCCTGCCTCATGGTAGGTTTGAATCATCTTCTTAAGCTCTAAAATTGGTGCCACGGGATTCTTTTGATCAGCAGCAAACTGACGGTCCGGAACATTGTAATTCTCAGGATCATAGCCCCAGTTGTAGAGGAGCTTACCATCTTTATCATAGGTTTTATGGTGATCAAAGACCGGTTGCAATTGGACATAGTTGTAACCCATGCGCTTGAGGTAATCAAAACCAGTCACATCTCCATGGTCATTTTTAGTCCCTTTCTGACAAGCACCTAGATAGGTTCCTCTATAGGACTTCTTAACCCCAGACGTCTCTGAAATCGAGAAGTCACGGAGGTGCATTTCACAGATTACGGATGAGCAAGCATTTGCCTTACGCCAGCTCGCTTTTTGCTTGGTAACCTTTTCATACCCTCTTGGGATAAGTCTCTTAGGATCGACCACCAAACTTTTTTTATTATCTAAGCTAAGGGCGATACTGTAGGGGTCTCTTGTATCCTGATAGAAGCTTTCCTCATGATACACACGAAATTGGTAGGCTACCCCATCCAAATCCTTTTTGACAGTGGCACTCCAAACACCGTGAGTATTCATCTCATGACGGTCCTTATTGATACTGGTTCCTCGGCTCATCTTAATGATCTTAGGGTTTTTACTGCCCTTTTTAAAAAGCAAGAGCTGCACACGACGAGCTAGAGGTGACCAAAGGCGAAACTCTGTGGCCCCTTTTTCATACTTATGACCTAACCAACCTTGAAAGCCCCACTTCTGATCAAATTCCTGTCTACGAAGTGCCATATCAAAGGCATGCTGGTCACGACCTTCGAAACTATGGCTAGTCAAGGCTGCCTGTTTAGAATAATAAACAGTTGGATCACCTTCAACTATCCAAATAGCATTGGGAGCATCCCCTAGGAAGCGTCGGACACGGTAATCATGTGTTTGCCTCGACCAGTCTTCCGTTTTGACCAAAAGATTGACAGAATCAATAAAACGATTGGAGGGAGAAGTAACCTGACCAACAAGGCCAAAATCATCTTCACGTGAAAAATGGGCTTCTTCGCCCCAATAACCATCTAGCCACTTCCACATACTATATCTGGAATAGTCGCCATGCATACTATGAAAATGAACGGTTAATAAATTGTCCATTTTTTACTCCTTAGTTTTTATTACTCACTTTTTCTCCTATTATAGCAGAAAATGTTCGTTTTGTAAGCGTTCTTATGGAATATTTTGCAATTTTTTGGTCTATTTTGAACATAAAAAAAGAATGAGAAAATAAATGGCAAAACACTCATTTTTCTCATTTCTTTTGTATATTTTAATTCCTTTAAAAACCAGGCTTGAGACTCTTTCCAGTTCATTATTCTTGAGTCATCAAAACCTTACGTGGTTTGGTACCTTCAGCCGGTCCGATAACACCTGCTTCTTCCAATTCTTCCATCAAACGAGTGGCACGGTTGAAACCAACTGACAGACGACGTTGAATCATGGAAGCACTGGCTTTTTGTGTTTCAAGGACCAAAGCCTTGGCCTCTTCAAAGAGTGGGTCACCTTCTGAGCTGCCACCATTGGCAGAGGAACTTCCACCAAAATCGTTTTCAGAAACTTCGCCAGGATCAAAGCTCTCATCATAGTCAGCTGAAGCCTGATCCTTGATAAAGGTCACAATACGTTCTACGTCATCGTCAGAGATGAAGGAACCTTGCAGACGAACAGGGTGGTTTTCATCAATCGGTTTGAAAAGCATATCCCCACGTCCGAGTAGCTTTTCTGCCCCATTTTCATCTAAAATGGTACGACTATCTGTTCCCGAAGACACCGCAAAGGCCACACGAGATGGCACATTGGCCTTAATCAAACCGGAGATCACATCAACCGACGGACGTTGAGTGGCGAGAATCATGTGAATTCCCGCAGCACGCGCTTTTTGTCCCAAACGAATAATAGCATCTTCCACTTCCTTACTGGCTACCATCATCAAGTCAGCCAACTCATCAACAATAACCACAATTAAAGGCAGAGGAATCTGTTTTTCTTGCGACTGAGCGTTCCAGTCTTCCACCTTGGCATTGTAGCCAGCAATGTTACGCACGCCAAACTTACTAAAGAGTTCGTAACGATTTTCCATCTCATCTACCACTTTTTGAAGAGCCTTGGCGGCCTTACGTGGGTTGGTCACTACAGGGATAAGGAGATGAGGAATATCATTGTAAACCGAAAGTTCAACCATCTTCGGATCGACCATGAGGAACTTGACCTGGTCAGGACGAGCCTTCATAAGAATACTAGAGATAATACCGTTAACCGCAACCGATTTACCAGAACCTGTAGATCCAGCGACTAGCAAGTGAGGCATCCGCCCCAAATCAAAGCTACGAGCTGAGCCATCAACTGCCTTACCGAGAGGAACTTCCAAGAGCTTATTAGGGTCCGTCTTGGACTGTTCCCAAAGTTCTCGGAAAGAAACCGTCGCAATCTCTGAGTTAGGCACTTCGATACCAACCAAAGATTTTCCAGGAATAGGGGCCTCAATACGGACATCTTTCGCAGCTAGAGCCAGAGCCAAGTCATCAGCTAGATTTGAAATGCGGTTAACACGAACCCCGACAGCAGGCTTGACCTCATACTTGGTCACTGACGGTCCAATTTCAGCTCGCTCAACCTTGACATCAATATTGAAACTCTTGAAGGTATCTTCTAAGATTCGAATATTCTTACGAACGATGTTCTTCTCTTTAGATTGACTCTTAGGCTTATCAGGTGCAAAGAGATCTATATGAGGTAATTTATACTGCAGGAGTTCCTTAGGCGTGAAATCAACCTCGACAGGAGCATCATCTCCCTCAACCACCATCTCCTCGCTTGGCAGATCCTCTGGATAAGGTGCATAATCTTCTTGGAAATCCTCATAATCCTCTGGAGGCAGATGATCATAGTAATCCTCAGAGGCATAATCACTGATTTCAGGTTCAGGTGCAAAAATCTCAGCTTCTTGTGGCAAGGCCTCTGCGGCATCATCCAAGATTTCTCCCGTCTCCTCGTCAACAGTCAAATCAGCCAGACGCTCGGCCTCGGCACGTTCTTCTGCTTCACGTTCTTTCTGAGCTTGACGTTCTGCCTTCTTTTCCTGACGTTGAGCTGTCCGTTCCAAACGCTTCTCAGCCCCTTTTTGCCAAGCTTCCTTAGCATACTCCATGATATCCAAGACATCCCAAGGGCTAAGAATGAAAGCACCCAAGAGAATAATCAATACCCCAATCATGAAGCTACCGATATTTGAAAAGAGGAAGGAAATCGGTTGGTACAGAAGAGCCCCCAACATACCACCACCCGCAAAACGAGCGACTTGCACACTCACAAGTTCCCCAAAAAGCAAGTCCTTGGTACCAGGGAAAATATCCAGACCGCTCATACGATCTAGACTAAAGAGATAGGCGTGAAACTCCAACAAGAGCCCCGCGAAGACCATCCAAAATCCTGTGACATAGTTACTGTGTTTACGTAACCATTTAAAGCCAAAGAGATAAACATAGATAGCAAAAATTAAAGGGTAAGCCATACTCCCGACAAATACTCGAAAGATATTATAGAGGGTAACCCCAAAGAAACCCAATCGAAAGACTGGGAAAATTAAGACAAAGGCAAAAAAGAAGGTCCATAGCATTCGCTTAATCGCCTTCTGTCTGTCTAATTCTGCTTTTGTAAGACGCTTCTTACCGTTCTTAGAAGCCGTCCCTTTTTTCGTTTTTTTCGTTGTAGCCATAGGTGTATTATACCACGTTTTTAGACATGAAAAAAGAGAGACAAGTCTCTCCTTAGATTAAAGACAAAGTCTTCTTTTGACATTATTCTTCAATTAACGATGTTGAGTGAACCGGACGATTCTTACCATCTGGATCAATATATTGAATAGCTTGGTTGATAGCGATAGGAGCTTCACCCATTCCCACAGCAATCAAGTCAATCTTACCTTCATATTCTGCTGCATCACCAATAGCATAAACACCTTCTTGTGAAGTTTCAAACTGTGCATTAACCGTAACGCTAGAGCGTTTGAAGTCAATATTCCAGTTACGAAGGTTTTTATTGTTGGTTGAGAAGCCAAAGCTAACAATAAGGGCATCAAGCGGCAATTCCACAACCTCATCTGACTTCACTTTTTGAACAGTCAAACTTTGGGCAAGACCATTTTCACCCTTGATTTCAAGTGGCACATAAGGCGTCATCACATTAACTGATGATTGATGAAGAAGCTCGACACTATGCTCATGGGCACGAAAGGCATCACGTCGGTGAATCAAGGTCACACTTTCAGCAATGCCATCCAAGTGATTGGCCCAGTCAACAGCTGAATCGCCACCCCCAGCAATCACAACCTTCTTGCCAGCAAACTGGTCCAGGCTATGCACATTATAGAACAAGTTATTATCTGCATAATCTTCTTCATTATCCACACCTAAAGGACGTGGAGCGAAGGCACCATTTCCACAGGCAATGACAATAGCCTTAGACAAGTGTTGGCCCTTGCTAGTAGTAATTGTGAAAATACCATCTGTCTTTTCAAAGGTTTGAACTTCCTCTTTCAAATGAATGCTAACACGGTCTTCAAAACGCTTAAGCTGAGTCAAGAGGTTTTCTGTCAATTCCGCACCTGTTGTTTGAGGAAAGGCAGGAATATCATAGATTTTCTTCTCAGGGTAGAGGATGGCAGGCTGTCCACCAAGCTCTGACAGACTCTCAATAATATTAACAGTCATGCCACGTAGACCGGCATAAAAGGCAGCCCAAAGTCCTACTGGTCCACCACCGATAATGGTAATATCATAAATCTTTTCTTCTGACATTTTATTTTCCTTCTGCTTTTATCTCTTCTAAAATCTGACGTTCTTCATCCGTAAAATCATAGTTTTCCAAAAGATCTGGTCGACGCTCCCAGGTCTTACGCAAACTCTGCTCCATACGCCAACGTCGAATATTGACATGGTGGCCTGACAAGAGCACATCTGGCACCTTCATGCCACGAAACTCAGCTGGGCGAGTGTACTGTGGAAATTCCAAGAGCCCCGATGAGAAACTATCATCCTTATGACTAGCTTCCTTACCCAAAACCTCAGGAATCAATCGGACGGTAGCATCTACAATAGTCATAGCAGCTAGCTCTCCCCCAGTCAAGACAAAGTCTCCCAAGGAAATCTCGTCTGTCACCAAAGTTTTGATGCGCTCATCATAACCCTCATAATGGCCACAGATAAAGACCAATTCCTCTTCTTGCGCCAACTCTTCTGCATAGGCCTGATCAAAGGTGCGACCCGCAGGATCTAGGAGAATAACGCGAGGCTTAGTAACGTTTAGCTTGTCAAAGGTATCAAAAATTGGCTGGGCACGAAGCAACATGCCTTGGCCACCACCGTAAGGTTCGTCATCTACATGACGAGCCTTTTCCGCATTTTCACGGAAATTGTGATAGTTGATTTCTAGAAGCCCCTTATCCTTTGCCTTACCAACAATGGAATGTTCTAAAGGAGCAAACATATCTGGAAATAGGGTCAAGATATCAATCTTCATCGTCTAATCCTTCCATGAGCTCAACCTCAATACGGCCAGCTGCAACATCAACATCAAGAACTACAGGTGGGATATATGGCAAGAGCAAATCTTTCTTGCCTTTACGTTTTACTACCCAAACATCATTAGCACCCGGTTGGAGAATCTCTTTGACCTGACCAATCAAAGTATCACCTTCATAAACATCAAGTCCAATGATTTCATGATAGTAAAATTCCCCATCATCAAGGTCTGTTAGATTTTCCTCAGCAATCTTGAGGCTACAACCTTTGTACTTCTCTACATCATTGATATGGTAAAGCCCTTTGAACTTAACGATATCAAAGTTTTTATGTTTACGGTGACTCGCAATCTCGACATCCATGATGTAATTATCTTTGTCATCAAAAAGGGCTAGGACACTCTTCTTCTTAAAACGTTCATCCGCAAAATCTGTTACAGATAAAACACGAAGTTCACCCTGCAAGCCCTGTGTATTTACAATCTTTCCAACGTTATAGTATGTCATTGCATTTCCTTATTATCTGTTTACTTCTTCAAATAAAACTACGACTCGACCAAGGGCTTATCATCATCTGACAGCCATCACAAAACAAAGTTTTTTTTCGTCGGGTCGAGGTCTCGTTATTTATGATTTTAAAGTGGTATAAAATGACTGACCTAGGCCAGTCAACCCCTCTATTTTATCAAAAAGGACACAAAAAAACCAGCTTTCTCTAGCTGGTACTTATAGTCCGTACGGGATTCGAACCCGTGTTACCGCCGTGAAAAGGCGGTGTCTTAACCCCTTGACCAACGGACCATAATCTGTGTCTCTACCCTCAGGTAGAACTGGGGTAGCTGGATTCGAACCAACGCATGAGGGAGTCAAAGTCCCTTGCCTTACCGCTTGGCTATACCCCAAAAGACTCTTATTATTCTACAGAAAAACTAGTGGGCTGTCAACACTTTTTTTAAACTTTTTTTCAAAAAAAGCAACCGGAAATACCGATTGCTAGGAGTTAGGAGATTTCATCATCTAAGCGAACTTAGATAGATGATATGAGGTCGCTTCAACCTCATATGAAAAAAGAAAAGTTTTAGGATGGTTTAATTATATGTTTTGCTAGAAATAAAGTCAAAGAATTTGACTCGCAAAATCCGACTTAGGGTTAAGGGTTATGATAACCCTCTCTAGCCTCTAGATAACAAGCCTAGTTGATAGTTTTATTCATCATCCTGCGAAACCAAATGATGTCTAAAGGCATAAACCACAGCCTGAGTACGGTCATCAACATTGAGTTTTCCAAGGATATTAGACACGTGCGTTTTAACGGTTTTCAATGAAATAAATAGCTCATTAGCAATGGTTTGATTGTCATAACCCTTAGCCAAAAGGGCCAAGATATCACGTTCACGTGCCGTCAAGTCATCGTGTAGGTCCGGATGGCTATCATGGTATTTAATCTTATTGTCCACCTCAGTTTCGATAGCTTCTTCACCACGGTAAACCTTACGGATACTATTGAGAATCTCTGCCGCACTACTAGTTTTAAGCATATAGCCTTTAGCACCAGCTTCAATGACAGGATAAATTTTTTCATTGTCTAAATAGCTAGTCAAAACCAAAATCTTGGCTTCAGGCCATTCTTTGAGCAATTCCAAAGTCGCTTGAACACCATCTAATTCAGGCATAACAAGGTCCATAACGACGACATCCGGACGCAGTTCCAAGGCAAGATCGACACCCTCTCGACCATTCCCTGCCTCTCCAACGACTTCTACATCTCCTTGGAGATTCAAGAAACTCTTAAGGCCCAAACGGACCATCTCATGGTCATCGACCAAAATCACATTAATCTTATTCGACATTGTCTTCTCCTCTTAATATCGGCACACGAACATCGATAGATGTCCCCTTACCTTTAGCAGATAGGAACTGCACAGTTCCCGCCATTTCATCGACACGCTCTTGGATATTTTTCAGGCCATAACTCATCTCGTCAGTCGACGCATTTAAGTCATAACCAACACCATTATCCAACATTTTTAATTGAATTTCCTGACTATTTTGATAGAGATAGACCTCTATCTGGCTAGCCTTGGCGTGTTTAAGGGTATTAGAGATAAACTCTTGGGCAATCCTAAAGAGATTATTTTCAATACGCTTGGGCACTTTCTTAACCATATCCTTGTAGACGACATGGATATTAGATTTATCGGTTAATTCCTTAAGAATCATCTGCAAGCCTTCTTGCAAGGTCTTGTTCTCAAGCTCTGTCGGACGAAGATGCAAAAGCAAGACACGCATATCATTCTGAGCATCCGTCAGCATAGCCTCAACCGCCTGGATTTGATTATGCAAATCTTCCTTACTTAGCTGGTCCGCCATCTGAGAGACACCAGATAAGATCATACTAGCCGCAAAAAGCTCCTGACTAACGGTATCGTGAAGGTCACGAGCAATACGTCCGCGCTCCTTCTTGATAATATCACGGCTTTGTAGAGCTTGGGCATTCTCAGTTTTCTGCAAGTCCTTAGTCAATTTACGCATCTTATGAGACAGGCGCATCATATTCTTGTCTAACTCAATATCTCCCTGACGTTTGACTGGTTGATTATTGATAATGCGGCGCAAATCCTGATTGACTGAACGCATACTGTTATCATTGGCAATGGCCCAGAGAATATAAAGCAAAATGAGCAAACTCAGAACCACAAAAAACATGTTAAAAAGGAAGTGGAAGGCCTGAGACAGATTGCCGAAAACCAGTGAAAAGTTGAGATTAAAGCTATCCATCACTACAAGGGTAACGCCAACCAAAACTACAACCGAGTAAATCAGGATTAAAAATAGGTACTGTTTCTTCATTTGCGACGTACCTCCACTGGTCCAGCTCCCACATTGAGAATCAATTTAACCGTCCGATGAGCATGCTCATACTCCGCCCCCTGCAAGGTCAAGCTTTCATAACGGAGGTCGTATTCATCTTCATTAAAGAAGGTGACAGAGCTATAGATTGCTGATATGTTGAGTTTAACGGAAACATCAATTGGTACCAAGATAGTCGTCGGTCCATAGAGTTTCTGCAAAATCACGACATTATCTCTCCCTGAGACAATAACCTGAGTCAAATCAATCACATCTGTCCCAAAGAAACGGATGATATTGATATCATCAAAGTCATAACGATCACTGACAGGTTCCATACGAGTCCCAATCCACTGATTTCGGACAGCCCGAGGATTCAAATTATCTTCTTTGAATTGGATGAGGGCATAGCGATTTTTTTTCTTAACCTGTGAAAAATGGTTTATCATGACATAGGCCACACCCACTAGGATAGCAAGCACCACATAGATATTCCACATGGAAACCAGAAAAAGTGAAATCAAACAGATGGTCAAGACAAAGTCACTCTTGGACTCCTTGTTAAAAAAGCGAACGGCCAACAAGGTCAAGACCAGAATGAAAATAAAACTGGTAATATCATTATTAAAGATGGTGATCAGACCCAGAGTCAAAAGCAGGGCTTCCACCACTAAGAAAAAATTAAATTTGGTCATAAGGACCTCTCAAATAAAAGTATACAGGCTTCATTCTATCAAATTTTAAGGCAATTGACAAAAAGACCCAGTTTAAGCACCGACTAACCAAGATAGAAAAGGGGTAGCAGAAAGCAAAAAGGTGCCTCCATTAAAGGAAACACCATCCTTCATTCAAAAATCCTAATCGTCAGTTTCGTCCATTTTACTATTTATGAGTTGCACCGTACTTCTGATTTCCTCCAGTATGACACGTTGTTCCTCCAACTCCTTCTCAATCTCAGCCAATTTTCTTTCAGTCTGACGACCTGACCGCACAAAAATATTATTGAGAGAGCTTGTTAACAACCCCAGAGTGGCAATCCCACTAAACATGAGAACGACCGCAACGGCCTTACCTACCAATGTTTGAGGAACGATATCGCCATAACCTACCGTAGTAACCGTTGCTACAGACCACCAAATAGCATCAATAAAATTATGGTGCTCTACTCGGGCAATGACAGCACTACTGATAAGGATGATAATACTATTAACCGAAAGCAGAAAATAAAAGCCATTTCTGCGATTAATGCGATTGGAAATGTGCTTGAGCTTGCTACTCAAACCAATTAAGCGGGAGAGTTTGGCCAAACGAGCAAAGCGTCCCACCCTTGAAAAACGAAGGAAGGTAAAGACTTCATTGTAGGGAATGATAGCTAACAAGTCCAAGACATGCGTTTTAACAAAAATTCGCTTACGAGGTGCCAAGGAGAAACGAATCGCATAATCAATGGCAAAGATGAGCGTTATAGACTGATCTATCACTCTGAAAGGTCGCCTTCCAATTGAAATTAATCCAACCAAATCAAAGATAACCAAGCTAATGGAAATCAGGGCCAGGACCGTCATGACAATATCGTAGGTAATGATATACCTTCTCAGTTTTCTACGGTTTCTCATAGCATCTCTCCTATATGTAATGTCTTCATTATAAAAGAATCTATGACCTCTGGCAAGCAGGATTTTTAGGCTATTGACAAGATCTCTAGGTAGCAAAAAAGAGAGATTAAATAACCTCTCTTCATTATGTCTAAGTTTTTTAATCTATTGTAGTTCTGTATGAGTAGCCTCTGTCGAGGTTTCAGTGCTTGAAGTTGTACTGTCAGTACTTGAGCTCGTTGATGACGAATGTGTCGTACTACTTGAGCTTGACTGAAGGTTTGAACTTGCTGTTGCAACCGAAACATAGAGAATCACTGTACCATCAACACTTGTACCAGCTTGTGGATCTTGATAAAGGACCTCCGTACTGCTAGGAACCTTATCCTTATCTAATTTGGCACCAGTATTATAGTCGTGGTACTCGATGCTACTACTTGAGATATTCTTACGATTCAAGGTTTGAATCGCTGTTGAAACCGTCAAACCAGTCACATCAGGCATGGTAACTGTCTTAGGAGTTGCCACACGGAACTTAATCTTAGCCTTACTATCCTTAGGATTGAAAGACTTGTTTTTCCCTGGACTTTGAGATAGGATTTCTCCCTCTTCAGCACTGTCGTCTTCGACATGCTGAATATCAATTTGGTCCTCAGAAACACCATAATTCGAAGTTAAGTCCTCAATGGCATCCTTATAGTTTTTACCCTTGTAGTCTTTCAAAGCGAAACCTTTACTACCAGAAGAAACATAGACATCAATGCTTGATCCTTCTTTTCGTGTGGTTCCAGCTGTAGGATCTGTCTTGATGACCTTACCCGTATCGACAGAGTCATCTTCCACTTCTTTGACTTCTCCTACCTTAAATCCAGCACCCTCAATTTTAGTCTGAGCTGTGGACAACTCCTGACCGACCACATTAGGTACTTGGACATTATCAGGATTGGTAAAGACTAAATAAGCAAAGATGATAATACCAATAAAGACAAGTCCTAGGAAAACCTTGAGTAAGGTTGAGAAGAAGTTCTTCTTCTTTTTCTTCTTAGCTGGTGTCGTTTTTTTCCTTGGTTGTTTACTTGGAGCAGGTGTAGGCTCTGATGGTTCAGCAGCAACGGCTTTTTTCTCAAGACTTGCTGATGGAACTGGATCAACCTTCGGCAAGGTCTTGGTATCCGTCATATCATCAAAGACTACCTTAGCATCGCGTCGATGACTAGGATGCAAACTCGTTACCAAGTCACGGCTCATTTCCAAAGTACTATTGTAACGATTTTCTAGTTTTTTGGCTGTTGCTCGAATAACCACATTTTCCAAAGCTTGGGGAACGTTACGGTTCTCTGCCAAAATCGATGGTAGTGGTTTTTGGAAATGTTGGAGTGCAATGGTTACTGCACTATCACCATCATAAGGAATATGACCTGTCAACATTTCAAAAAGCATAATACCCATAGCATAGATGTCACTTTGGATAGTCGCTTTAGATCCACGAGCCTGCTCTGGTGAGAGGTAGTGGACAGAACCCAACATAGAGTTTGTTTGAGTTAGACTAGTCTCTGCAAAGGCAACCGCAATTCCGAAGTCTGTGACCTTGGCTGTACCGTCCTTAGTTAAAAGAACGTTTTGCGGCTTAAGGTCACGGTGGATAATGCCCTTTTGATGGGCAAGAGTCATGGCGGAAAGGACCTCCCCCATGATACGCACAACATCTTGGTTAGAAAGTGGCGCATGGTCTTGAATGTATTTCTTCAAGTCCGAACCGTCCACATACTCCATCACCAAGAACTGCTGGCCGTCTTCTTCGCCAATATCTCGGATAGCAACGATATTAGGATGACTGAGTTCTGCCATGGCACGCGCTTCACGTTGGAAACGGGCCACAGCCACCTGATCAGTTTGGTAATTGGTACGAAGTACCTTAATAGCCACTTTTTCATTATCCAGAATCAGGTCATTAGCCAGATAAACATCCGCCATACCACCACGTCCGATAGATTTAAGGATTCGATAACGTCCAGCAAACAATTTGCCAACTTGGATCATTATCCTTCCTCACTTTCTACCTTAATGAGAGCAACGGTAATATTATCAAGACCACCTGCCTCATTGGCTGCAGCTACCAAACGACTCGTTTTTTCTTCGACGAAACCAGGGCTGTTGACAATATGAACAATCTGTTCGACTGAAATCATGTTAGTCAAACCATCTGAATTGGCCAAAATATAGTCCCCTGGTTCTAATTGTTGGACACCAAGGTCAGCTTCAATCGGAGCAGCTTGCCCAATAGATTGCGTAATGATATTACGTTGTGGGTGAACTGCTGCTTCTTCTTCGGTCAACTGACCAGCCTTGATAAGAGCATTGACCAAAGAATGGTCATTCGTCAATTGCTTATACTCACCATTACGGATAAGGGCAATACGTGAATCCCCAACATGGGCGAAAATCACAGCATTATCAACAAAGGCAAGAACCTCGATAGTTGTTCCCATTCCCTTATATTCTTCGTTTTGGCCAAGTTCATAAATTTTACGATTTTCTGCATCAATGGCAGCAATCATCCAATCACGAATCTGACTCAACTCACGAAAATCAGTGTTAATCCAGTCACGACCAAGGTCAGTCACTGACATCTCACTGGCAATATTTCCAGCACGGTGTCCGCCCATCCCGTCTGCAACAACGACAAGGGTAACACCAGCTTGGTTGACAAATTTATTAACAAAATCTTGGTTATTTGACCGTTTTTGGCCAATGTCCGTTAATAATGATATTTCCATAGTTTTCTTTCTGACTTGCGTCAGCATTTCCTCCTCTGTAACCCTAAGCTTTTTTACGCAACTGTGCGATGAAAAAACCATCAGTTAGATACTGTTCGGGGGTAATTGCCAAACAGCCATTGACCACGATGTCTTTACATGGATGGTCTAAGGCAACTTGCTCAAAATCAGGATGGCTCTCAAGAAAGGCTTGAATCACCTCTTGATTTTCTTCTGCTATGATGGTGCAAGTACTATATGTTATTATACCACCTTTTCGTAGGGTTTGACAAACGCTGGATAGGATATCCAACTGTACAGCCTTGAGGGACTCAAAGTCTTGGAGATCCTTGTTATATTTGATATCAGGTTTCCGACGAATGAGCCCAATTCCTGAACAAGGTGCATCCACTAAAATCTTGTCAAAACTATCAGCTGGAAAGACTTGATGTACCTGACTAGCATCCAGTTTCTGAGTCTTAACCTTATCAGCTAATCCAAGACGTTGTGCATTTTCTTCGATAAGAGCAAGCTTATGATCATAGAGGTCAAGCGCCGTCACATGTCCACTCGTCAAATAAGAGGCCATATGGACAGTCTTACCTCCAGGCGCCGCACAGGCATCCAGGATTTCTTCTTCACCTTGAATCCCTAAAGTTGGTGCAACCAGTTGACTGGTCTCATCCTGAATGGTCAACAAGCCCTCTTTAAAATAATCTGTCCCAGCAAAGTAACCTGAAGACTTAACAAGCCCGACTGGGGATAATACTGAACACTCAGCCCCAGTGGCCTCCGCAATCTCTTCCAAACGTGACGCATCCGTTACACGCACACTAGCCTTGTTTCTCACAAAAAGGCTTTGGAAAATAGCAAGGGCACGATCTTCTCCATACTGGTCGATAAGTTTTTTAACCAACCATACAGGTAGAGAATACTGAACAGAATAGCGTTTATTGACACGTTTGATTGTGCTTGGAGCTGGCAAAGGCTGGCTAGATAGTTTACGAAGAACCGCATTGACCAGCTTCTCAGCCCCCTTTTTATTGCCACGATTTTTGGCAATAGAAACGGCATCATTAACCACCGCATGAGCTGGAATCTTATCTAAATAGGCCAACTGATAGAGACTCAAAAGTAATAAGTCATAGACCCAAGGTTCAAGCTTGTCACGGTCCTCGATGACATGGGCTAGGACCCACTCCAAAGTAATCTTACGAGCAACAGTTCCATAAACAATTTCCGTCACCAAGGCCTTGTCCTTATCTGTCAGATGCGACTTGCTCAGATGGGCATTGAGAGCAATATTTGAGTAAGCTCCTTCCTGGAAGACTTCTTCTAAGACTTCAAGTGCCTGTCCACGGGCTGTTTTTTTCCAATCATTGGCCAAATGCATCACCTACTTCAAGATTGCGTCCGACCCCATTAAGGAAATCAGCAATAGCCATACGGGGCTTTCCTGCAGGCTGAACTGTCTTAAGTGAAATGGCTCCCTGACCAGTCGCAACTACCAAACTCTTCTTGGTCTTTTCAATGATATGACCAGCCTGTCCCTGGCCTTCTACCAAGTTCGCTTCATAAATCTTGAAACGTTTGCCGTCAAGCAAGGTATGTGCCACAGGCCATGGATACATGCCACGGATTTGATTGAAGATGTCACGAGCCGGCTTGTTCCAATCAAGTCGCTCCTCTTCTGGACTAATATTTGGCGAAAACGTTACCTGACTGGCATCTTGAGGAACAGGTTTGATTTCTCCAGCAATGTAGGCAGGCAAGGTCTCGAGCAAGAGGTCACGACCCAAGACGGCCAATTTTTCAAACATGGTACCAACATTATCCTCGTCAAGAATTGGCAAGGCCTTTTGGCTAACCATGTCACCAGCGTCCATCTCCTTGACCATTTCCATAATTGTCACACCTGCTTCTGAATCCCCATTGATAATGGCATAATGGATAGGTGCTCCACCACGGTATTTTGGCAGGAGTGAAGCGTGGACATTCACTGCAAAATCCATGCTATCAAGCAACTTACTTGGCAAGAATTGTCCATAAGCCACAGTAACAATACCATCAGCACCAAGTGACATAAGTTGTGCCATTTCCTCAGAACCTGATAACTTTTCAGGTTGATAAATTGGCAAGTCATGCGCCAAGGCAACTTCCTTGACCGGTGTCATGCGAATTTCTTTTTTACGGCCGACAGCACGGTCTGGTTGCGTCACCACAGCGACAATATCATAACGCTCATCGGTCAAAAGTCCTTCCAGCACTGTCGCTGAAAAGGCAGGCGTTCCCATAAATACTAATTTTGTCATATTCTTCCTTTTCTAGATTAGGTAAAATTCTGAGGTTCGTGATCAATAATCAAACGCAGATCCTTGTTTTCAGGTTCCTGGGTCATGTCAAGGACCCTATTAAGCGTTTCTTCCAAGTTATCCTCAAAACGGTATTTGATAATAATCTGATAGTGATAAAGGTTATGTGTTCGGGCAATTGGCTTAGGCGTAGGCCCTAGGAAGGTCACCTTGTCTGACAGGTGCTCTCTTAAATAAGCCATAACCTCATAGCTCTTGCGAACCACAAACTCTTCATCCTTGTGAGAAAGCGTAATTCCTACCGTATAGAAATAAGGCGGATAGGCCAACTGACGTCGAATCCCCATTTCATAGGCGTAGAAACCTTCATAATCCTGTTGCTGTGCAAAACGAATAGCATAATGACTAGGATTATAGGTTTGAATAATAACTTCCCCTTCCTTGTCAGCACGACCAGCACGACCAGCCACCTGTGTCAAAAGCTGGAAGGTACGTTCAGCCGAACGAAAATCTGGTAAATTTAGCGACGTATCTGCATTCAAGACCCCTACCAAGGTAACATTTGGAAAATCCAAGCCCTTGGCAATCATCTGAGTTCCAAGCAAAATGTCGGCCTTACCACTTCCAAAGGCCTCCAAGAGTTTCTCGTGAGCCCCTTTCTTGCGTGTCGTATCAACATCCATACGAATCACTCTGGCTTCTGGCAAAAGTTCCGTCAATTGGTCATAGGCCTTCTGTGTCCCAGTCCCATAATAGCGAATCTGACGGCTCTGACAGTTAGGGCAGACATGTGGTATCGCTTTTTGAAAATCACAATAGTGACAATTCATGGTCTTGGTATCCATGTGCAAGGTCAATGAAATATCACAGTTGGGACAGTCATCCACATAGCCACAGTCACGACACATGACAAAAGAGGAATAGCCACGACGGTTTAACATCAACACGACTTGTTCCTTACGTGCCAAACGTTCTCGGATTTTCTCCAAAAGAGGTGGCGTAAAATCACTCGCCTCTTGACGGCCCACAAAGTCCTTAAAGTCCACCACTTCCACCTGAGGAATTTTGGCATTAGGATTAGCCCTCTGAGTCAACTCAAGAAAATGGTAAACCCCTTTCTGAGCTCTCGCCCGAGTCTCAATAGAGGGTGTTGCTGAACCAAGAACAAGTACGGCTCCATGACTCTTAGCCCTAAGCAAAGCCACATCTCTAGCATGGTAACGAGGATTGGATTCTTGTTTATAAGTGGCCTCATGTTCCTCATCGATAATGATTGCTCCGATATTGTCCAAGGGAGCAAAGATAGCCGATCGCGCTCCTACCACAACCTTGGCCTGACCAGATCTAACCTTTCGCCACTCGTCAAATTTCTCACCGTCCGACAAGCCTGAATGCATAATCGCCACCAAGTCACCAAAACGTGAAATGAAACGATTGGTCATTTGGGGCGTCAGGGAAATTTCTGGCACTAAGACAATAGCCGTTTTCCCCATAGCCAAGGTCCTCTCGATAAGATGCAGATAGACCTCTGTCTTACCTGATCCCGTTACCCCTTCCAATAAGAAAGGTTTGCTACCTTGTCCGATTTGGCACGTCATTTCTTCAACCGCATGCGCCTGTTGAACATTAAGCTCAAGAAAATCCGTCTTCTCTACCTTTTCAAAGTAGCTGTCGGCACGATTGACCTCAACTTCAGTGATGACCAAGGCACCAGCTTCAATGAAAAACTTGACCACATCTCGTGAAAAAAGCTTGTGGAGGTCTGCCACCTTCCCTGGCTCACTCTTCTCGAGCAAGAAATCACGCATCTCCAAACGTCTCTTAGCCCGTTGTGAAATTGCCAAAGTCTCAAGAGTGCCCTTTTGAACACTATAGTGCTTCTCAGTCTTAATGTTCTGCTTATTCTTAGCAAGGTAATCAACCGTTACACGCCCAGACTGGACCAGACGAGGAATGGCTTGACGCTGCTCCTCTGACAACTGCGAGAAAAGAACATGATCCTGCCCCTGAAGAAAAGTCTGTTTATCTTCTTCACCTAGTTTATCAGTCGCCATGATAACCTTATCGTACTGAGAATTAAGGAGACCAGGTAGCATTGACTTCAAGATGGAAATCTTATAGGAAAAGACCGTATGTCGCATCTGATCAGCCAAGTCCAGTTGATCCTGATTAAGGACTGGCTCATAATCTAAAAGCTCAGCAATAGGTTTTAATTCAGGAAAGTCTCTTAAATCCTCCTGCTCCTCGAAGCCAATAACAAAGCCTTGCAATAGACGATTTCCTTTACCGAAAGGTACATGCACTCGCATACCAATGGCAATTTGATCTTGCATAGCTTCAGGGATAAGGTAACTATAAGGTCTGTCCGTCTGCATCAGAGGAACGTCTACAATAATTTGTGCTACTAAAACCATAAATTTCCTCCTGTCACTTCCTTAAGACCAGTATCTTTCAAGCTCAAGAAAAGCTGAGCACTTGATTATCATCATAAAGAAGGAAGCTGAGACACTATGCCTCAGCTCCCCTCTCCTCATAAACCAAAGCATGACTTTGATTTTAGATTTTATCGCCTTCTTCTTTTTCTTTAGCGATTTGTTCTTTGATTTTACGTTCTTCTTCCTCAGCAGCAAGACGTGCTTGAATCACTTTCAAACGTGCCAATTCACGTTTAGATTCTGGATCTGGGTGAATAGTCACATTACCAGTTTCGATTTCTTCAAGGGCTTGAAGGGTTGGTTTTACTGACGTAAACTCTTGAGTTGGTTCAGCACCAGCAGCCAATTCATGGGCACGTTTTGCTTGCAAAATAACCAATGAATATTTTGAAGGCACTTTATCCAAAAGTTTGTCAATAGAGGGTTTCAACATCATAATTCTATACCTATTTCTAATTTATTTATCTGATAATTTCTTTTCTGAAATCATATTACGATAGCGGCCAATCACACGGTCAACACGGAAGTGTTCTGCTTCAATAACACGTTTGACACGTTCGGCAGCTAGAGGCACTTCGTCATTAACAATGGCATAATCGTATTCGCTCATGAGAGCAATTTCTTCACGCGCACGCTCGATTCGTTGAGCAATAACTTCCTCAGAATCTGTTCCACGACCAACCAAACGTTCTTGAAGCTCGTTCAAATCTGGTGGTGTCAAAAAGATGAAGACAGCATCTGGGACCTTTTTCTTAACCTGAAGGGCACCTTGAACCTCGATTTCAAGGAAAACATCAATACCTTTATCCAAGGTTTCATTGACATAAGTCAAAGGTGTTCCGTAGTAGTTACCTACATATTCAGCATATTCCAACATTTGACCATTACGAATAAGTTCTTCAAATTCCTCACGCGAACGGAAGAAATAATCCTCCCCATCAACTTCACCAGGACGTTGAGCACGTGTGGTCATTGATACTGAGTATTCAAATTTGTGGTCAGGTGTTGAAAAAATCTCCTGACGAACAGTTCCTTTTCCGACACCAGAAGGCCCTGAAAAAACAATCAAAAGTCCACGTTCAGACATGTCTTCTCCTTAAACTAAGATTAAAAATCTTCTTATGACTCACCTTAAAAAAGAGAAAGAAATCATCTCTTTTTACGGCTTAGGGGTTGTTCAGTGATTAAGTTACAGCTCACTTTTCAGAGCATGCGTTTTTCCTTACTATTTTACCAATAAAAGTGACTTTTTTCAAGGTGAGGACACCATTAAAAAGAGTGAATCCCTTTTCCAAGTACTCACTCTTTTTAAACACTCTTTTAAACCAAACCAGTCAAGAGACCTTGCATGAATTCTTCTGAATGGAACTCACCAATGTCATCAATTTTCTCACCAAAACCAATTAACTTAACTGGAATATCCAACTCTTGGCGAATAGCTAGGACCACACCACCCTTGGCACTACCATCTAACTTAGTCAAGACAAGGCCTGTAAGAGGTGTGATTTTTGAAAATTCCTTGGCCTGACTAAGCGCATTTTGACCTGTTGAGGCATCCAAGGCCAAGAGGGTTTCATGAGGTGCTTCTGGAACCACACGTTTGATAATACGACCAATCTTTTCAAGCTCTGCCATAAGATTGTCTTTATTTTGCAAACGACCCGCAGTATCAATCATAAGGACATCAACTCCTTCAGCAAGAGCCTTTTCCATACCGTCAAAGACCACTGAAGCTGGGTCAGCCTTCTCAGCACCAGTCACTACTGGCACATCAACACGACGTCCCCACTCAACCAACTGAGCGACAGCTCCCGCACGGAAGGTATCAGCAGCTACCAACATAACTTTTTTGCCTGCTTCTTTGTATTTATGCGCCAACTTACCGATAGACGTTGTCTTACCAACACCGTTGACACCAACGAAAAGCATGACTGTCAAACCATCTTGGAAATTAATCTGCTCCTTGTAGACATCATCCTTCTCGTAGATATCCACAAGTTTTTCGATAATCAAGCGTTGCAAATCCTCAGTCTTTTTGACATTTTCAAGGCGGGCTTCATAGCGCAAATCTTCCGTTAATTGCGTTGCAACATTAACCCCAACATCGGAAAGAATCAGCATTTCTTCCAATTCTTCGAAGAACTCCTCATCAACACGACGGAAATTCGCAAAGAATTCATTCAAGCGAGCAGCAAAACCAGTACGCGTCTTCTTGAGGGTACGGTTATATTTTTCTTGTTCTGTTTCAGTTTTTGAAGCCTGAACCTCTTCAGGTTTTTCCTCAACTTTACGGGTTTGAACGGCTTCAAAAGTGACAGTTTCACCTTTTTCTGCAGCAGCAGCTACTTGAGCCTTCTTAGCATAGTAATCAGCCATGACATCCGCAAAGTGGTTATCCACAGCAACTTGACTTTCTTCTGACTCTGAAACGCCTTCTGCTTCGCTTGAAGCCTGATTATCAACAGAACGGTCTTCGTCAGACACTGCTTCACTTTCTTCTGTCACAGTAGAATCACTAGATTCAACAGATTCTGCGGATGAAATCTCTTCTACTTGAGTCTCTGACTCACTGAGCTGTTCTGTTTGACTCTCGCTTATCCCTTCACTTGTTGACAAGTCTTGATTATCAAGAGCCTCAGTTTCTGAAATTTCCTGATTTGCTACAGTTTCCTGTGGCTGGTTTTCCTCTTGTCCAAATAATCGATCAAATAGACCCATTTGGTTCTCCTTATTTCTCTAGAATATATTTGTGGATGGCCTCAGCCACTCCAGATTCCTCATTAGTTTTTGTCGTTACTGCCTTGGCAACAGCCTTGACCTTGGGAACAGCATTCGCCATAGCCACGCCAAAACCAGCCCACTCCAGCATTGTCAAGTCGTTTTCCTCGTCTCCCATAGCCATGACCTGACTTTTATCTAGAGCAAGGTAATCAGTCAAGAGTCTCAAACCTACAGCCTTATGAACACCTTTAGGCATGACCTCTAGGATAATTTCACGAGACTTAAAGACCTCAAACGCTTGGTATAAATGGTCAGGTATTTTTTGAATTTGAGCATCCAAAAACGCTTCCTCACAGACCGTAACTACTTTATTATAGACGATATTTTCGGGAATGTCATCAATACTCTCCACATCAACGAAGGTCAAGGTAGGATTAGCCTGACGATAGAGAGAATGATTGCCTTTACTTGGCACACCATAGACAATGCCATCACTGATAACATCCATCGGGAGGCCTAGAGGCTCAAAGACAGCATAAATCTGCTTTAAATCTTCTCGACTCATCTCTTTCTTTATGAGGATATCCCCATTATTACACTGAACCAAGCCACCATTGAAGGTCACACTATAGTGCTTATCATCCAACAAGCCCAAATCTTCCAAGATATGAGTAATAGCTGGCAGAGGACGACCAGTCGTAATGACCACATGAACCCCCTTAGCTTCTGCCGCCTTAAGAGCAGCTCTATTTTCAGCTGTTACTTGCTTATCCTTAGTAAAGAGGGTCCCATCTAGGTCCAAGGCCAACAATTTAATCTCAGACATCCGAACCTACCAATCCTTCCATGAAGTCAAAGACTGCACCATCTTTATGGTGACCAATCACTTCGTCAGCTACTGCCTTAATCTCATGGCGGGCATTTTCGGTAGCAACCGCATGACCCGCGAAGGTCAACATCTCCATATCATTGAGATTATCACCAAAGGCTACAACATCTGAAGCCTGACGCCCCAACTCTTGGCAAAGATGGTAAAGACCAAAGCCCTTGTCCACACCTTTAAGGATAATATCCATAGAATCAAAGCCAGTTGTCACAGCTGTCATATCCTCAAAAATCGTGTTGAGGTAGTCACCACGTTCCATAATGGTATCCCCTTGGAACTTAGCAGTTACCTTGAAAATGTCATCTGTAACCGCTTCAAGGTCCGTTGCCATAACATTTTCATAGTAACGTTCCATGGCCTTAAGATAGGCTGGATCTGCATCGTTTGGAGCATAGGCGCCGCGACGTCCCGACAAGAGAATTCCCTCGCAAGTTGGCAAGGCTAAAGTTGTGTCTGCAATTTCTAAATAATCTTTAGGTTCTAGCTTGGACTCAAACAGGACTTCACCCTTGTACTGAACCAAGGCCCCATTCTCCGCAATAATAGCAATGCGGTCCACAAAACCATCAAAAAGCTCCTCCAAGGCCAAGAGAGCTCGGCCAGAAGCTACTGTAAAAACGTAATCTTTAGCTTCACAAGCATCCAAAAGGTTATCCAAACGTGCCTTGTCATAGGCACCAAGATGGTCTAGAAAGGTACCATCCATATCTGTTGCTAAAATTTTCAAAATAATCTCCCTTCAGGTCGAACATACTTGCCCCTATTGTACCAAAAATAGGGATATAAGTTTGGGAAAAGCCAAAGAAATTAGAGAAAATAAGGAATTTTACTTGCAAATTCAGTGTTTTAGTTGTATCATTACGGTAGTACAAAAATAATACTATTATACTTTTAGAAAGGAGTCTCTTATGGCTTGGACATTTGATGAAAAATCGCCAATCTATCTCCAAATCGCCTATCGCGTCAAACTGAAGATAGCTTCCAAGGAATTGAGTATGGGACAACAACTCCTACCCGTTAGAGAATTTGCTCAGGAAGCTGGGGTCAATCCCAACACTGTACAAAGAGCCTTCCAAGAACTTGAAAAAGAGGGGTTGGTCTACTCTGCCCGTACCTCTGGTCGCTTTGTTACCGAAGATGAAAAACTAATTGATCAAAAACGACACGAGATTGCCCAAAGTCTCATGAAAAACTTTGTCACTGAGATGACAGCCATTGGTTTTAGCTCACCTGAAATCAAATCTATCATCACTGACTACATCGAACAAACAGGAAAGGACTTGTAGACCGATGACTGATATTGTAACTCTAACAAATCTCACCAAGACCTATAATGGTATTCCAGCCCTTAGAGATGTGACCATGTCCATCCCTTCTGGTAAAATCATTGGTCTCTTAGGACCAAACGGTAGTGGTAAAACAACCCTAATCAAAATTTTGAACGGCCTCCTTCAACCGACTTCAGGTTTAGTGACCATTAATGGATTTCAGCCGTCACCTATCACTAAAGCTCAAGTGGCATATCTACCTGATACAACTTATTTGGATGAAAGTAAGACTATCCAATACTACTTGAACTTCTTCCAAGATTTTTATGCTGACTTCCGTTATCCTCTTGCCTTGCAACTCTTGCAGGATTTAAAGCTCCAGCCTGATTTGCGCCTTAAGGACCTCTCAAAAGGTAACAAAGAAAAAGTTCAGTTGATTTTGGTTATGAGTCGTGAAGCTAAACTCTATCTCCTCGATGAACCTATCGGTGGAGTCGATCCTGCGTCACGTGACTACATTCTTAAAACCATCATCAACCAATACTCTGAAGATGCTTCTGTTATCATTTCAACCCATTTGATTGCAGATATTGAATCCGTCCTAGATGAAGTTGTCTTCTTAAAATACGGTCAGATTGAACTTCAAGGGGATGCTGATAATATCCGTCAAGCCCATGGCAAATCTATCGACAAACTCTTTAGAGAGATGTTCCACAACTAGGAGGTATGAGCATGTTTTGGAAATTAGTTAAATATGAATTACAATCGGTCCGTAAATGGTATCTTGGCATCTATGGTATTGCCATCCTACTCTCTATCCCCTTGGGTTTAATGCTTCGAAAATCTATTTTTGTAACTGAACAGAGCCACCAAGAACCTAGTCTACTCTTCTTTGCTTTCTTCACACTGATGGTTTTTGCTACCATTATCGTATGGGGAACCATTTATATAGCGACAATAGTCCTCATTGTCAGACGCTTTGCAAAGACTGTCTTTGGGAGAGAAGGTTATCTAACCAATACGCTCCCAGTTTCTGCTCACCAATTAATCTTGTCTAAACTCTTGGTAGCCTTTATTTTAGATATCATTTCATCACTCGTTATACTCCTTTCAATTGGAATTATAGCTGCTTTCTGCCTTGATATGAAAGATATCCTACTAGCTACCAGCTACTTTGGCCAGATCCTAAAAGAGATAGGCGCTTTCTACCTCTTCATCCCTTCTACAATCTTGTCAATGATTGCTGGTATCCTTTTCTATTACCTCTGTATTAGTATCGGAAATCTCTTCAACACTAACAAAGTTCTTATGGGATTTGTCGCCTATTTTGCCATTCAGGCTATCCTATTCTTTATTGGTTTCTTCTTTGGAATCGGTGCAGCCTTGACCGGAGATGCAACAAATACTGCAATTAATAACTCGTCATACATATTTAGTCTAGTTCAGTCTCTCATTCTCATCGGAGCAAGTTACTTTGGTACCTACTATATCATGACCAAACGCTTAAATTTAGACTAAAGAAAAACCGTGTTCCTTGTGGAACACGATTTTTTTTGCATTGAAAAGACTTATTTACTTTGTTCTTTACGATAAGTCTCGATTTCGGCCTTGTTACCCCAAACGAAGTGTCCTGGACGTACTTCAACCATTTCTGGTTTATCGACAGAATAGTCGTGTTGGTTTGGATCATAAACCTTCAAGACTTTCTTACGTTCCAAGATTGGGTCTGGAATAGGAACAGCAGACAAGAGTGACTTGGTGTAAGGGTGGATAGGATTGTTGTAGAGTTCTTCTGTCTCAGCAACTTCCACGATTGTCCCCTTGTAGATAACAGCGATACGGTCAGAAATGAAACGGACCACTGACAAGTCGTGAGCGATAAAGAGGTAAGTCAATCCCAACTCTTTTTGGAATTTCTTAAGCAAGTTCAAAACTTGGGCACGGACTGACACGTCAAGGGCTGAGATTGGTTCGTCAGCGATGACCAAGTCCGGTTGCATGACCAAGGAACGTGCAATCCCAATACGTTGACGTTGTCCCCCAGAAAATTCGTGAGGGTAACGTGTCAAGTGCTCCTCAAGAAGTCCCACTTCTTTGATGATGTTCTTGATTTTAGCTTTACGATCTTCCTCATCCTTATAGAGATGGAAGTTATGCAAGCCCTCAGACAAGATATAATCGACTGTTGCACGTTCATTCAAACTAGCCGCAGGGTCTTGGAAAATCATCTGGATACGACGGATAAGGTCGTTTTTCTCAGAGTGAGCCAAGTGTCCATTGATTTTCTTACCGTCAAAAATAATCTCACCATTACTTGTATCATTTAGACCAATAATGGCACGCCCAATAGTGGTTTTACCACTACCAGACTCACCAACGAGGGAAAAGGTTTCACCCTTGTTGATGAAAAAATTAGCATTGTGGACAGCAACGAATTTCTTGCTTCCTTCACCGAAGGAAATCTCCACATCTTTTACTTCAACTAACTTCTCAGGCATTGCCTTCCTCCTCATCTCCTAAATGTGCAAACCCCATATTAGCACGGATTTTTTCATGTAGATTTTGGATAACCGCAGGTTTTTCAACTTTTGGTGCATCCTCATGTAAGAGCCAGGTCTTAGCCCAGTGAGTATCTGAAACTTGGAATTGTGGTGCTTTTTCCTCGAAGTCAATCTGCATAGCATAGTCTGAACGCAAGGCAAAGGCATCCCCAACAACTGGTGTATAAAGTGATGGTGGTGTCCCTGGAATTGAGAAAAGCTCACCCTTATCATCGGCCAACTGTGGCAAGCTTGAAAGCAAACTCCACGTGTATGGATGACAAGGCTCATAGAAAATTTCCTCAACAGTTGCGTATTCAATGATTTCACCAGCATACATAACAGCAACCTTATCAGCGATACTTGCTACCACACCAAGGTCATGGGTAATGAAAATCACTGAGAAACCGTACTCCTCTTTGAGTGATTTCAAGAGGTCGATGATTTGAGCTTGAATGGTCACATCAAGGGCAGTTGTTGGTTCGTCACAGATAAGGACATCCGGATGACAAGCCAAGGCAATGGCAATAACGATACGTTGACGCATCCCACCAGAGTATTGGAAAGGATACTCATTGAAACGTTTTTCAGCATCAGGAATACCAACCTTGTCCATGTAATCAATGGCCATTTTTTTAGCTTCTTTGGCTGATTTTCCTTGGTGTTTGACAATAACTTCAACAATTTGGCTACCGATAGTCTTAATTGGGTCAAGACTGGTCATAGGATCTTGGAAGATAGTCGCAATCTTAGCCCCACGAATAGATGCCCAATCTTGGTGACTCTTAAGCTTAGTCAAATCTTGACCGCGATAATCAATCGAACCACTAGCGACACGACCATTTTCTTCAAGCATCCCTGTGAAAGTCTTAGTCAAAACTGATTTACCTGAACCAGACTCACCAACCAAGGCTAAAACTTCACCTTCAACCAAATCAAGGGAAACTCCTCGAATGGCTGTCAAAACACGGTCACGAACGTCAAATTCCACGACGATATCGCGAGCCGATAATATTACATTTTTATTTTCTGTCATATTGGACTCCTATCTATGCGTACGTGGGTCGCTGGCATCCGCCAAGTTTTGACCGACAATAAAGAGAGCAAGGGAAACGAGGATCAAGGTAGTCAATGGAATCCAGAAGAGATAAGCATTGACTGTAACGTTCTGTGCATAGTCTGAAATCAAACGACCAAGACTAGGCGTCGTAACAGGAAGCCCTAAACCAAAGTATGAAAGGAAGGCTTCGTAAGAGATAAATCCTGGCAAGAGCTGACTAGCCATAGTTACGATAACTGACACTAGTTGTGGCATGATGTTTTTAACCACAATCTTAGGAGTTGGTGTTCCCAGTGTACGAGAAGCCAAGTTATACTCCAAATCACGGTAACGCATGATTTGAATACGGATAGTATAGGCAATACCAATCCACCCTGTAACAGTCATGGCAAAGATCATATTCCAGAAACCAGCACCCAATGAGTAAGTCAAGACGATAACTACAAGGAGGGCAGGAATATTTGAGATGATGTTATAGATTTCCATCATAATCATATCGAAGGTCTTAGAAATCCCCCAAACAGCACCTACAAGCAAACCAATAACAACGTTAAGGAAGGTAGCGATAACAGCAATAAGGATAGAATTACGAGCTCCAAACCAAACACTATCGAAGAGGGACTTACCATTACTGTCCGTACCGAACCAGTATTGAGCGTTTGGATGCACATAACGTACACTAAAGTCATTAACCTTAGACACATCATTAAAGTCAAATTTTGAAAACATCGGGTAGATAAAACTCATCAAAATGATAGCAATCAAGATTCCCAACATGACAGTTGTTGACTTCTTCTTGAAGAACTGACGCATCACCGATTTCCAGTAAGAATAGGCTGGTGCATCAATTGTTTCAGAGGCAAAATCATCGCGCTTTACAAATTGGAACTTACTTTTATCAATTGAAGCCATTATTTACCTCCTTTAGATGTCAATTTGATACGTGGGTCAATAATAGTCATAAGGATATCACCCACAAGCAATGAAAAGATGGTGAGGGCTGTGAAAATAAATACAAGACCCACAACCATAGCGTTATTTGAAGCACGGACAGAGTCAATCAACATTTTACCCATACCAGGGAAGGCGAAGATTGTTTCTGTCAAGGTTGCCCCTGTGATAACACTAACGATAGATGCTGGGATTCCTGAAACCAAGGAAACCATAGCGTTTTTGAAAATGTGTTTATTCGAAATTTCTTGTTCTGACAACCCTTTGGCACGTGCAAAACGAACGAAGTCTTGTGATTGCAAGTCAATCATGTAACGACGAATCCAAATCGCAAGACCTGGTGTTGACAAGAGACCGAGAATAACTGATGGCAAGACGTATGAACGCCAGTCACCCGCACCCAAGATAGGGAAGGAATCTGGAAGACCAATCTCAGAACCAATCAAACGAATGATATAAACCAAGGCGATGGTTGGTAGTGAAAGCAAGAAAGTCAAGACACCTGTTGATACACTATCAAAGAGGGTATTTTTAAAGCGTGCCATGTATGATCCCAATGGAATTGCCAAAGCATAGGACAAGACCAAACCAATCAAACCTGCAATGGCAGAACTTGTCACCATTGATGGGTATTGGTAGCGACTCTTGGTCGCTGTGTATGGGTCATTTCCATAGTAAGAACGATCTCTAGCATCAGCCTGACTTGGTGATTTATAAGTACGAGAGTAGATATCTACTGAAGATACCTTCTTACCAGTAGGGAAGTTGACCTCAGAACTTTGTGTTTGTCCTTGACCTTGTGTAATAACATCAAGAACACCTTGCTCAGCATAAGTTGGGTAAGATGTACCAAGGTTCATCTTAACAAAGTTTTGGTGAACAAATGGGAACTGACCGTTAAAGTAAAGCAAGTATTTATGCTTAGTCCCTGAACCAACAACTGACCAACCGATAGCTGGATCATTTTCAATACGGATGTAACGCTTCAAGTTTGGATTTGTTTTATCTTTAACCCATCCAGTATTGTCAAATTCAAGGAGGTGCGTATAGAAGCCAAACACACGTTCAAGTACTGGCACATCACGTGTCGCATAGAATTGTTTACTTTGCTTGAACTGATGCAAACGCCAGCCATGTCCCAAACTATCCACATATTTTTGATAGATAGCCTTATTTTCTTTTGTTGGCTTAGTGGTTACTGACTTATCAAGGGAGCTAGCTTTCTCCTGCAACTCCTTGGTGTCATAGTAATCAATGTAACCCATACGTTCATAGATTGTATTTTCATAGTTAGCCTTAGAATCAGCTGTCTTAGCAATCTTGTTGTAGTTAGGGTCCTGTCTGAAAATCAGACGCCTCGGCACCATGGTATAGATAATCGTGTAGGTCAAGGCCGTCACGACAAATATTGACAATAGAGAACGGAGGGTTCTCAATAAAATATATTTTTTCATGTCTCTTCCTTTAATTCCAAAAGAACTTTCCCAATCTAATGAGAAAGTTCCATCGTCCTTTTATTTAACGTGTTTCTCAAGGTCTTTTTGAGCTTTTTCGTTGGACTTAGACTTTTCTTTAAGCCAGCTTTCGCGAGCTTTATCATAGTTTTTCTTAGTGACAACATCTTTTTGAGGTTCAAGGTACTTGAAGTATCTGTCAGAACCCTTAGGTCCTACTTGAGAGTAAGCACCTGAGAATGGTGTCAAACGAGCTACCATTGGCGCAGCCCCCTTGTTGACCATAAGTGGCATGAAGAGTGAGCTATCTTCCAACCAAGCTTGTGCCTCTGCATAACGTTCATAACGTACGTTGAGGTCGCTTGTTTCTTTAGCTGCATTTTCAACCAAAGCATCAAAGTCTTTAAGACCTACTTGAGCTGCTGCTGCATTATTAGGATCGTCAAATCCCATGTAAGTTTTTGTGTTCTCACTAGCTGTTGTCTTGAAGATATCAAGGTATGTTGATGGGTCTTCATAGTCAGGTGCCCAAGCAACTGAGTCAGTAATATCCCAGTCTTCTGCTGCTGCATTAGGAGCAGAAAGAGTTGCGTTCAACAGGTCATCTTGAGACATTTGGTTGAGGTCAACCACAACATTTTCTTTACCGAGTGTCTCTTCAACAGATTGTTTCAAAGACTGTGCACGAGCCACCTTTGTCTTTGCTGTTTGGTCAACTGGCATATCTAAGTGAATTGGGAATTGAACACCTTGTGCTTGGAGGGCTTCCTTAGCCTTGTTAAATTCAGTCTTAGCCTTATCAGCGTTGAAGAGACCATCTTGACTGTCTTTAAGGTTAACACCTGACCACTCGTCACCGTAAGAAGCCATCTTTTCAGTTACCAAATCACCAAATGACTTGTCACCAGCATAAACAAAATCAGGTTTCACAAGAAGGTTACGAACAGCTAGAACTCCCCCTTCTTCTCCATTAATTTGAGCTGAGTATGACTCACGATTAATTGAGAAGTTAATAGATTGGCGGAAGTCCTTGTTAAGAAGAGCTTTTTTAGTTGAATCTTTCTCAGCATCAGTCTTCTTAGATGTATGGTTGTAAGACTGACGATCAATATTAACACCAACACCAACAATATCAGCAGATGGTTGTGTATAGAAAATATTATCTTTATATTGTTTTTTTACTGAGGCGAAGTTCGACCCTGTTGGATAAATACGTGCTTGGCTATAGGCGCCATCAGTGAAATTACGGACTTGAGCCTCTTGATCAGAGCCATCGAAAAATGACAATTTCACCCCATCATAGTGGACATTTTTCTTATCCCAGTAGTTTTCATTTTTAGCCAACTCAATAGATGATTTAGCTGTCAATGACTTAAGGATGTATGGACCATTATAAAGGATAGATGATGGATCTGTTGATTTACCAAAGCTATCCCCTTTTGACTTAAGGAACTCTTCATTAACAGGCCAGAAGAGAGAATAAGTCATCTTAGAATTCCAGTAAGGTTCTGGTTGTTTAAGTGTGTACTGAAGAGTGTAATCATCAAGTGCTTTAACGCCAACTTTAGAGAAGTCTTTATCAGTACCATTGAAATAATCAGCAAGACCTACTACAGAATCTTTTGCCAAGTAAATTGACTCTGTCTTTTTATCAGCAGCATGCTTAAGACCTGTTACGAAGTCTTTAGCTGTTACTTCTGCATACTCTTCACCGTCTGAAGTATACCATTTAACTCCCTTACGAAGTTTGTATGTATAAGTTAAACCATCAGCTGAAACAGTCCAGTCCTTGGCAATAGCAGGTACCAAGTTACCATATTTATCGTTTTCCAAAAGACCATCGACACCATTTGTCACAGCATCAATTGTTGAACCCTTATTGGAAATAAGGTAGTCCAATGTCTCAGGATCAGCATTATAAACATAGTTAAAAGTATTGCTTGAAGTGTTTGATTTTGACGAACAAGCCACTAAAACCCCAACACTAAGAAGCGATACGCCCGCAAGGGCCAACCATTTACTTTTTTTCATAAGCATTCTCCAAAAATCTTTTTTGATATGCCTACATTATACCATAAAAAATAAGATGAGTACAATTTTCAGAATATTTTGTCTTATACTGGCTTTCTCACAATTATACCCCTTATGAACACTAGGAATCGCACCTTTTTTGACAAAAGAAAAAGGCAAACTGCCTTTTCCTAAAGATTATTATTTAACGTGTTTCTCAAGATCTTTTTGAGCTTTTTCGTTAGATGCTTTCTTTTCTTTAAGCCATTTTTCACGACTTTGTTCATATTCTTTCTTAGTAACTACTTTTTCTTGTGGTTTCACATATTTGAAGTAGTCTGATGAGTTCTTATCACCCACCTGCATGCTAGCACCCGTAAATGGTGTCAAACGTGAGATAACTGGTGCTGCACCGTTACCAACAGTCAATGGAATGACAAGAGAGCTATCTTCCAACCAAGCTTGGGCTTGAGCATAACGGTCGTAACGAGTGTTGAGGTCTGTTGTTTCTGAAGCTGCTGAATCAAGCAAGGCATCATAATCTTTAAGACCTACTTGGGCTGCTGCAGCATTGTTTGGATTGTCATAACCCATGAAACTCTTGGTATTTTCACTTGAGGTTGTCTTAAAGATATCAAGGTAAGTTGATGGGTCTTGATAGTCTGGACCCCAAATAACACCATTTGAAATATCCCAGTCTTCTGCTGCCGCATTTGCCGCATTAAGAGTAGCATTTTGCATATCATCAGTAGACAATTGGTTGATATCGATAACCACATTTTCGCTACCCAATGATTTTTCAATGGTTTGTTTCAATGATTGAGCTTGAGCAACATTAAGTTTTGCAGTTTGGTCAACTGGAAGGTCCAAGTGAATCGGGAATTGAACCCCTTCTCCTTGAAGAGCCTCTTTTGCTTTGGCAAACTCAGCCTTAGCTTTTTCCGGATTGTAGAGACCATCTTGACCATCCGCAAAGTTGACACCAGACCACTCATCACCGTAAGTGCTCATCTTGTCTGTCACAAGATCACCAAAGGTCTTATCTCCTGCACTGACAAAATCAGAAGGAACAAAAAGGTTACGTATAGCAAGAGCAGCCCCATCTTTACCATTAACTTGTGATTGATAAGGTGTACGGTCAATAGCGAAGTTGATTGATTGACGGAAGTCTTTGTTTAGAAGAGCCTTCTTAGTTGATGTCTTTTCAGCATCTGTCTTCTTAGCTGAGAATTTATAGCTTTGGCGGTCAATATTCACACCAATAGCCGATGTAGATGCACCTGGTGCTGTGTAATAAATATTATCTTTATAGTTTTTCTCAACTGAAGCATAGTTAGAACTCATTGGGAAGACACGTGCAATACTGAGAGCTCCATCTGAAAAGCTACGCTCTTGTGATTCTTGGTCAGAACCATCATAATATGATAATTTGATTGCATCGAAATGGACGTTCTTCTTATCCCAATAATTCTCATTCTTAGTCAACTCAATAGATGATTTAGCTGTCAAAGATTTGAGAAGGAAAGGACCGTTATAGAGGATAGAGGTAGGATCTGTTGACTTACCAAAAGCTTTCCCCTTGTTCTTGAGAAAGTCTTCGTTAACTGGGAAGAGCAAACCATAGGTTGTCTTAGAGTTCCAGTATGGTTCTGGTTTTTTAAGGGTGTATTGCAATGTATAATCGTCGATTGCTTTAACACCTACATTTGAGAAATCTTTATTGGCACCAGAGAGGTAGTCAGACAAGCCAGCAATAGAATCTTGCACCAAGTAAAGAGCTCCAGCTTTGGCATCAGCCGCATGCTTAAGACCAGTCACAAAGTCCTTAGCAGTCACATCAGCATACTCTTCACCATCTGAAGTATACCATTTAACACCCTTACGGATTTTATAGGTATAAGTAAGACCGTCTTGAGACACAGACCAATCTTCAGCTACTGAAGGAACAAGATTTCCATATTTATCTGCTTCCATAAGACCATCTACACCGTTAGTCACAGCAGTCTTAGTAGGTCCAGTATTTGACGTGATATAGTCTAAACTTTCGGGATCTGAGACATAAAGATAACCATAAGTCGTTCCACTAGTACTTGACTTAGAAGAACAAGCCGCCAAGGCACCTACACTGAGGAGTGCCACACCCGCAAAGGCTAACCATTTGCTTTTTTTCATAAGATTTCTCCAAAAAATAAAATTTTACTCTTTCATTATAGCATAAATAATCAAGAAAAACAGTCACTTCCAGAATATTTTGCACAAGCAAAGTACATAATGAAACACGGCAAACTCAACAGTCCATTGTATTTCCTGGATTTCTAGCTGCTTTAATCGATTTATTTTTAATCACCAGTCATGCATAAAACAAAAAGGCCTAACACCTTGGTTAAACCTCTGTTTCTAAGTTAAAATTAGCCATTAAGAGCTTGAGCAGCTGTGATAATCGCCAAATTGTAAATATCTTCAGCACTAGCACCACGAGAAAGATCGTTTACTGGTTTATTAAGACCTTGTAAGATTGGTCCGATAGCTTCGAACATTCCCAAACGTTGGGCAATCTTATATCCAATGTTACCTGCTTGCAAGCCAGGGAAGACAAAGACGTTGGCGTGTCCTGCTACGTCACTATCTGGAGCCTTAATAGCTGCTGTTGCTGGAACAAATGCTGCATCGAACTGCAACTCCCCATCAATAGCCAAGTCAGGACGCATTTCTTTAGCAATATTTGTTGCTTGAACAACCCTGTCAACTTTTGGCGATTTAGCAGAACCTTTTGTTGAGAAGCTAAGCATGGCCACTTTAGGATCAATACCAAAAACTTTAGCTGTTTCAGCAGTATTAATTGCAATTTCTGCCAATTCTTGAGCATTTGGTTCAATGTTGATGGCACAGTCAGCAAACATCAAGCGATGATCGGTATTTTCACGGTTCATAAGGAAGACACCTGATGTACGAGAAATACCAGGTTTTGTTTTGATAATTTGAAGGGCCGGACGTACCGTATCCGCTGTTGAGTGAATAGCACCTGAAACCATCCCATCAGCAAGACCAAGTTTAACTAGCATAACACCGAAATAGTTGACATCACGAAGCAACTTTTCCGCATCTTCGATTGTTGCTTTCCCTTTACGGATTTCAACAAATTTTTCCTTCATTTCCTCGAAATCTTCATAGGTTTCAGGATTAATAATTGTATAGTTAAAGTCTGCAAAACCAAGATCGTTCAAGATTTTGTGAACCTCTGCTGGGTCTCCCAAAATAATAGGATCAACCAATCCTTCAAATTTCAAACGAGCAGCTGCACGAACCACACGGTCGTCGTTACCCTCAGGGAAAACAATCTTAACACCTTTCCCTGAAATATGTTCACGAAGTTCACCAAATAGACTACGCATAAAAAAATTCCTCAATCAATCTTTTTTAGTTTGTAAGTTCATGATAACGGTTTCAAAATCATCTGTCAAGGAAGATGCATGGACCATCTCTTTTTTGGTAAAAGGATCAACAAATGCAAGACGGTGACAATGCAAGGCCTGGCGCTCAATACCATAGTCTAGAGAACCACCATAAAGATCATCTCCCAGAAGGGGAAGGCCTAAGTGGGCAAAGTGGACGCGAATCTGGTGAGTACGCCCAGTATGCAAATTGATATCAACCAGTTTAACCCTACCATAATCACCTACCAAACGATAACTAGTGTGGGCATATTTCCCCGACTTATGGACTCGACGTGTGATAATGGAATCCTCATCACGCGCAATCGGCGCAATGATTTCACCCTGCTTCTCAAGTTTGGTGTCACCTTCAACCAAGGCATAGTAATGTTTCTTGATAGACTTCTGTTGTAACTGTTTATCCATACGAGCATGGGCGTAACCATGCTTAGCAAACAGCATGAGACCAGAGGTGTCCTTATCCAAACGTGTCACAATATGCACACGCTGGTTGGGATAATTATTGCTGACAAAATGATGTTTGACAAAATTAGCCATGGTATTATCGTGGTTAACACTTGGAATACTAGCATAGCCATAGGGTTTATTAATCACCAAGAAGTTATCATCCTCATAGACGATATCCAAGTCAAAAGGAATTGGCTTCAAGGTTTCATGCGGTGCCTCGTCCGGGATTTCAATGGTAACCACATCTCCTTCATGGACAGGATAAGTCGCAAACTGCTCCTCGCCATTGACCCAAATATGACCACCTTCAAACTTAATCTTGGCCAGAAGTCCTTTTGAAATATCGTGCTCCTTCAAAAAGGTCTTAACTCGACATGAACGTCCTACGGTAAATTCATATCTCATTCTTCCATGTCTCCGATAAAGGAATCACGTACGCGTTCCCAGAAACTTGTGTGACTGGCACTAGCCACAAAGGAAATCTTACGTTGGTCGATTGAAAATTCTACCTTTTTCACATTACGGTTGGTATAGGTTTTATTATCAACGGATAGAGTGTAGCTTCCCATTCGGGTAGGATAAACGGTAATATTCTCATGCTTGGGCACAATAAGGGGGCTTCCTAAGGTCCGGTACACACGATTATTAAGACTGGCAATCTCTGTCAGTTGCAAGGCTTCAATGGTAGGATGAAGGACCGCACCACCCAAGGATTTATTGTAGGCCGTTGATCCTGTAGGCGTCGACACTGACAACCCATCTCCACGGAAGCTCTCAAACAAGACATCATTAAGGCAAACATCTGCTGCCATGGTTTTCTCATTACGCTTGATGGCTGCTTCATTGAGGGCAATCGACGTAAAAGAACGACCATCAGCCAGGGTCAATTTGACATTCAAAAGAGGGTAAGAAATCTTTGCACCACTATCTTTTCGAAGCATCTCGATTAATTGATCCACTTCACTGTCCAAATAATCCGTATAAAAGCCTAAATGACCCGTGTGAATCCCTACAAAACGCACACGCGCAAGCTCTTTTTCATACATATGAAAGGCCGATAGCAACATGCCATCACCACCAATTGAGATGACCACATCTGGATTTTTCTTGGTCAAATAAAAATCAGGATCATCTCGAAAGGCATTAAAAAGTTTCGAGGCAACACGCCTACTTTGGGGTTTGCCATTGGCAATAATAGCTACCTTCATCTCATCCGAAGAGGTCTTCATCTGTGTCATCACTATTTCCTACACTATCCTTCAAAGTTCTATTAATTGGATCAAAGAGCAACTGGGCTTCTCTAATATCATCACGTATCTTCCGCATTTCTTCGTCAAGCTCATAAGCCATACGGGCCGTAGTTTCCAAGCGAAGTTTAATCTCCTCAGGAAAATTCCCCTGATACTTGTAATTAAGGGAATGTTCAATGGTGGCCCAAAAGTTCATGGCCAAAGTCCTAATCTGAATCTCTGCAAGAATCTCCTTACGACCATCTATGGTATCAACGGGATAAGAGATAATAACATGATAAGAGCGATAACCCGAATTTTTACGGTTTCTGATATAGTCTCGCTCTGAAACAATAGTCATATCACTACGATGACGAAGCAAAGCCAAAACCTCATCCACATCATCGACAAATTGGACCATGACTCGGAGACCAGCGATATCCTGCATATCTTGAGCTAAATTTTCAATCGAAAGGCCACGAAGGGCGATTTTCTCCTCAATGGAAGCCACTGACTTCACACGTCCGGTCACAAACTCAATAGGCGAGTGACGATTTTGCTTACGAAATTGTTTACGAATGCCTCGGAGCTTGATTTTGAGCTCACCTACGGCCTGAATATAGGGGTCTAGAAATTCTTCCCAATCCATGGTCAAGATAGGACTCCTCCTTGTCAAAAGCTTTAGTTTTTTATAAAATAAATACAATCTGTTATATTATACCACATTTGAAAGCACAAGGGAGGACACACATGAACCATTTAGAGATAGAGTACAAGACTCTACTCACCAAAGACGAGTACAATCGTTTAGCGATGCTTTTCTCCCATGTGACACCTGTTACGCAAACAAACTACTACATCGACACTCCTCAGAGTGACATGAGAAATAAAAAGTTGTCTTTGCGTATTAGGACACTTCCCACTCATGGTGAGCTGACCTTGAAAATCCCTGAAAAAGTCGGGAACATGGAGTACAACGTTACCATGGATTGTGCGGATGCTAAGGCTTTGACTAAGTCGCTGGACTTTCCTGATTGTCAAATCAAATCCATTCTTTTAGAACGTGGGGTTAAACTAGAGGACCTAACCATCCTCGGACATTTGACCACAACTCGTCGCGAGTACCAGACCAACATCGGCCTCATGGCTCTTGATGTCAATGTCTATGCTGACAAGAAAGACTACGAGCTTGAACTAGAAGTTTCGGATGCTGAGAAAGGTAAAGACGACTTTGATGCCTTTCTTAAAGAAAATAATATTGACTTTAAGTATGCCAAGAGTAAGGTTGCACGCTTTGTAGCTACCCTCAAGCGAGACAAAGACTAAAATTTAGACAAGGAGCTGGCTCCTTGTTTTTTTTATTTTAAACACATGTAGCTTCAAATGCCAAAAGTATTTAGAACTTCAGAGGGTAATAGATTTCTCTAAAAACGCATACAAAGGAATTTTATCTAACAAAGGTTCGGTATTTTTCACTAATATCATACTTTGATGGCTGAAATTTCTGCTTCTTTTTGCTAAAATAGAACTATCTGTAGTTTTATTACAATAGCCCTAACTGGGCTTAGCATCTTATTTTTTTAAAGGAGTCACCATCGTCATGGTACATCAAAAAGCAAACCCACAATTGAAATTGTTCTCGCTCAGCTCAAACCCAGAAATTGCTGAAAAAATTGCTGAGGCTACTGGATTGCCACTTGGTAAAGTATCTTCACGTCAATTTTCTGACGGTGAAATCATGATCAACATTGAAGAGTCTGTTCGTGGGGACGACATCTATATCATCCAATCTACTAGCAACCCTGTTAACGACCACCTTTGGGAATTGCTCATCATGATTGATGCCTGCAAACGTGCCAGTGCTAACTCTGTCAACGTTGTTATGCCTTACTTTGGTTATGCACGTCAAGACCGTATCGCTGCGTCACGTGAACCCATCACTGCTAAATTGATTGCCAATATGCTAGTTAAAGCTGGTGTCAATCGTCTCTTGACGCTTGACCTTCACGCTGTCCAAGTTCAAGGATTCTTCGATATCCCAGTAGATAACCTCTTCACAATGCCTTTGTTTGCTGAATACTACAACAAAAAAGGATTCACAGGAAGTGATGTTGTCGTTGTTAGCCCTAAAAACTCAGGTGTTAAACGTGCTCGTAGCTTGGCGGACTACCTTGATGCACCAATCGCTATCATTGACTACGCTCAAGATGATTCAGAACGTGAAGAAGGCTACATCATCGGTGAGGTTGAAGGAAAAACAGCAATCTTGGTTGATGATATCCTTAACACTGGTAAAACGTTTGCTGAAGCTGCTAAAATCCTTGAACGTGGTGGCGTTAAAGACATCTATGCAGTAGCTAGTCACGGTCTCTTTGCAGGAGGTGCTGCTGAAGTCCTCAACGCTGCTCCAATTAAAGAAATCTTGGTGACAGATTCAGTTGCAACTAAAGAAAAAGTTCCTACAAACGTTAAATACATTTCAGCAAGTAAGCTAATCGCTAACGCTACTACTCGTATTTTCGAACGTCAACCACTTAGCCCACTCTTTGCTTACACTGCAAACGAGGACTAAGCTATGGTTTATTTGGACAATGCGGCAACAACTCCTTTAAATACTGCTGCTATTTCAGCTATGACACATGTCATGACTGAAACCTTTGGGAATCCATCCAGCCTCCATGCTTACGGTCGACAGGCTTCTAAGGAACTTCGTGAAGCCCGTGAAGAAATGGCCAAACACTTTGGAGTCCCTGCTCGTAAGCTTATTTTCACTTCTGGTGGGACTGAAGGAAACAATACAGCTATCAAAGGTTACGCCCTAGCCAATCAAGCTAAAGGTAAGCACCTGATTACAACTGCTATTGAACACCACTCTGTCCTTCACACCATGGCCTACTTGGAAGAGCGTTTTGGTTTTGAAGTAACCTATATTCGACCAGAAAACCAAGTCATTACTGCCCAACAAATCGCTGATGCCTTACGTGACGATACCATTCTGGTTTCTGTTATGTATGCTAATAATGAGACTGGCCAATTGCTTCCTATTAAGGAAATTGGTGACTTGCTTGCCAATCACCAAGCTGCCTTCCACGTCGATGCCGTTCAGGTAGCAGGAAAGCTTCCTATTCACCCAGAGGAACTTGGAGCAGATTTTCTCTCTATTAGTGCCCATAAATTCCACGGACCTAAAGGTGTCGGCTTGCTCTATCATAACGATTTGCATTTTGACAACCTACTCCATGGTGGTGAGCAAGAAGAAAAACGCCGTGCCAGTACTGAAAACCTGGTCGGGATTGCAGGTATGACCGCTGCTTACAAGCATGCTAGTGACCACTACCAAGACAATTACCAACATGTTGAAAAGATTCGTCAGGCCTTTCTAGATTCCCTTACCATTCCTTATGAAATCAATGGTGGAGGACCTAGCCTACCTCACGTCATCAACATCAGTTTTCCTGATAAGGAAAACGGCCCTCTCTTAACCTTGTTAGACCTAGCAGGCTTTGCTGTCTCAACAGGTTCTGCTTGTACTGCTGGAACTGTTGACCCTAGCCATGTCATCCAGGCCCTCTATGGCAAGGATTCTGACAAGCTAAAAACAGCCATTCGCATTAGTTTATCAGAGGAAAATACCGCTGAAGAACTCCAGGCCCTAGCAGAAAAACTTAATCAAATCATAGGAGACTAACATGGCATTTGAAAAAAGCATTCATTTGACTGACTGTAAGTACCGTTACACCATCAGTCCTAATGTCAAAAAATTCACTCTACGTGATACGACTTTTGTGCAAAATAAAATCGGAAACTACGAGTTGCACCGCCTTCTCGAAAAAGTGCCTAACTCAGGCGAAGGTTTCCCACTCAAAATCACTATTAACAAAGACTTGACCGGCTTCAAATTGTCTATCACAGACAAATCTGGCCTTCGTAACGTTAATATCTTTAAAAATGAAGATCACCACATCTTGCAAGAAAAATTCTACTTCTTGATGCAGAGTTTGGTTGATCGTAACGTTTTCGAGCAAGAAGAAGTCTAAGTTTTTTCTTACTACATAGAAATAGCCTATCCATGTGATAGGTTTTTTATATCGCCTCATCTACACTATTTTGTTGCAATCTTCACAAACTTTTCTTAAAATATAGGAGAATCATACTAATTAAAGAAAGGAAAGCGATCAATGACATTTGAGAAAAACATCCCAAACGCCACTGCCAAACGTCTCTCTCTCTACTATCGTATTTTCAAACGATTCCATCGTGAAAATATCGATAAAGCAAGCTCTAAACAAATTGCTGAAGCGATTGGGATTGACCCTGCTACTGTTCGTCGTGACTTCTCCTATTTTGGTGAGCTAGGTCGCCGTGGTTTTGGTTATGACGTAAACAAGCTGATGACATTTTTCGCTGAACTCCTAAATGACAATGCGACTACCAAGGTACTCCTCGTAGGTGTTGGGAATGTTGGGCGTGCCCTCCTCCACTACCGTTTTCAAGAGCGTAACCGCATGCAGCTGGTCATGGCTTTTGATACAGACGATAACGAATTGGTTGGAACTCAAACCGAGGACAAGATTCCTATCTATGGGATTTCCCAGATTAAGGACAAGATTGCCCAAGAAGATATCAAAACAGCCATCCTGACAGTGCCATCAGTTAAGGCCCAGGAGGTGGCTGATCTTTTGGTTGATGCTGGAATTGAAGGCATTCTCTGTTTCTCTCCGGTCAACCTCAATCTTCCACGCCATGTGGTAGTCCAATACGTAGACTTGACTAGCGAACTACAAACCCTACTCTATTTCATGAAAGAAGAAGAAAAATCGAGGAGAAACAATGACTAAACCAATTATCGGAATCACTGCCAATGTAAGGCCTAATCCAGCCCATGAAGACATCAACTGGTCCTATGCCCCATCTGGCTTTGTAGAAGGAGTTCAAAGAGCCGGTGGCCTAGCAATCCTACTACCCGTATCCGATCCTTCGGAAGCCAAGACCTACATCTCCATGATTGATAAGCTTATCCTGATCGGTGGGCAAAACGTTGACCCTAAATTCTACAACGAAGAGAACCATGCCAGTGAAGATGACTTCTTCCTCGAACGGGATATCTTTGAAATGGCACTCATCGAGGAAGCCACTAAGCAGAAGAAACCCATCTTTTCAATCTGTCGTGGAACCCAACTCATGAACGTCGCACTAGGTGGTAGCCTCCATCAAGATATTGAGCATCACTGGCAGGACAAGCCGTCTGATTACCTCTACCATGAGATGATTGTTGATGAGAACAGTAAGTTGGCAGAAATCTACGGAAGTGAAACCTCTATCAACTCCTTCCACCATCAAAGTATCAAACACTTGGCCTCTGACCTTCGTGTCATTGCGCGTGATCCTGAGGACAACACAGTCGAAGCTGTTGAGTCAAATAGTCCAGACCTTCGCTTTCTTGGTGTACAGTGGCACCCAGAGCTTCTCCTAGACAAACGTGAAGAAGACCTCAAACTCTTTGAATACGTCGTTAACGAACTTTAAAAGCAACTGAGACTGCACTCAGTTGCTTTTTCTTGTCTTTATTCCATCGGCTCAATCTAAAGCTCAAAATCCTCCCTCTCCTCACGAAAGGAATAATAGGTCGATTTGCCAACAATCAGATGATCAAGCAGACAAATCCCTAAATCATCACAGGACCGCTTAATCTTTTGAGTAAAATCAATATCATTACGACTAGGATAGGCTTCCCCCGAAGGATGATTGTGAACCACAATCAAGGAAGTTGCCATCAGATGACAGGCATAATGTAAAATCTCACGTGGCTCAGCAATCGAACGACGGACCCCACCAATAAAAACCGTCTTTTGCTGAATAATACGATTCTGCGTATCCAAATAGATAGCCACCAGATGCTCCTGAGGCTTGTCCCCAATATCCAACATCATACGACGGGCCACCTGCTGACTGGACATAATCTGCTCAGAACGAGACAACTCAGCCTTCTCAATCCGCTTAGCCAACTCCACCATAGCCTTCAGTTCAATGGATTTCACACGCCCAATACCAGGAATCTCCTGAAGCTCATTCAAGGACAAACGAGACAAATCCGCCAAACTCGTCATCCCTTTTAAAATACGGTTAGCCATAGATAGGACCGACTCAGACCTAGTCCCAGTTCGCAGCACTATCGCCAACAGCTCTTGGTCAGACAACACCTCTGCTCCCTTCTGTAAGAGTCGTTCACGAGGCAAAAGCCCCGACTCCTCAGCTACAATACTATACATAAGAAAAAAACCTCCTACTTACTTATTCGTAAGTGGGAGGGGAAGTTAAACAGCTGAAGATTTTTTTAAACCTAATTTCTTTAACAAGGCTTTTCGATATGATGAAAATTTTTTCTTTAACGTCAGTGGTTCTGCTACCTGCGACATTTCAATAAGATGGAGCTTATAACGTTCTGCAAAAGATATTTTTTCAGAAGAAATAATTCGATAATCAATTCCTAGATCCCAAGCTTTTCGATAGAAAAGATAAAAAAGGGTATCCTCATCAAAGTCATAGAAAGCTTGCTTATCCTTAAGAATAATTTTTTCTAGAAAATCTTTTGATAACCACATAGAACCTTGAAAAATATGAAGCGAATAATTGATTACTTTTTGACATTCGTCAGTTAGTTTAACAGTTTGTTCTTGATTTAAGGCACCAATTGCATCTGTCCAATAGAGTTCTTTTGATAAATCAGCAAAAACCAGACCAACCTCTGGAAAATGGTCAAAGATTGATGCCACTTTCTCTTCATCTAATAACATATCCACTAAAGCAAGTCTTGTAGCTTCATCAACAAGTTTGCCCTCATTTCCAAAGTCTTCTGTGTGAAAATGCCCAACAAAGTCATACTCGCTAAGCTGAGATGCCAAGGATACTAAGGCATGGTAATGATTATCAAATCTTTGTGAGACTAGCTGAAATCTATCTTTATCAAAGCTATTTAATAAGGTGTTCTCAACGATATTTTTATCCAAATGGCTTGATAAAGTGAAATAATAAAAGGCAGATAACTTTTTATCAGAGAAAACTTTTAGTCTCTCAAGGTCACTAATATGTACATGGATAGCCGAATGATAGCCTTTCCCACTTACCGAATGAAATGAGGGTTCGATGATTTTTTCATCTAAAATGACTAAGCTATCTGGTGAATGGTAGCTGTTAAGATGGGACTTAATTAGTGCTACTGGATATGCCGATAGCTTAGTAATATAGTCTAAAAGTAGTCTTCCCTTTTTTTCATTGTCAGTAAATGCTTTTAGTTTAATGAACGGTACCTTATGTTCAAGTGTACTTATCGGTCTATAGTAAGAAAAATCAGGGTGAATTAAGTCTTCTGCCTCTGCATCAATAGTATTAAAGACAGCATCATAACGGTAACCAGCTTCAAGAAGAACACTAGTAACCCTAGTTTCATAATTATCAATAACATCTTGAACATCGGTAAAAGTCTTTATAGAAGTCCAAAATTGTTGAAAGGTTTCTGAATCGACAACATGTTTTTTGAAAGATATAAAATAACTTTGCAGATGCTCATCGAAATATTTGGTCTTTCTAAAATTCGTCATCCCCCAAAAATCAACATTCTGTCGTTGTTCAAATCCTTCAACTATGTTAGACAAATCCCAAAGAGGACCAAAGCAAGTATCATTCATTAGTGTAACCGAATCGAAGTCTGTTAAATGTTCGAATCCAATATGAGCCATACCATCTCTCCAAGCTGCAAAATCAAAGCCCAGATTCTCTCTCTGGATAACTTCATCTATGCCAAGCTCTTTGAGAGTTAATGTTGCCGATTCCGTTAGTTGACTATTTGAAATCACAATAAGTTTAGAAAAAAGTGGTCGAAGTTGCTCCAATTGGTAGAGCACATGACCACTTAATTCGTCGTACTTATTATAATGAACATACAATAAGAGACGTTTCATTTATTCTTGAATCTCCCATTTTCCATTTCTCTGAACCATACCAGTTGCAGAATCTTTAGCAGACTTATCATCATCTTCAATATCAGTTCGATTCAAGAGAATAACTGGTGAGTTATCTGAATCAGCAAAAGCAATCATCTGATCGTCCTTATCTCGAACAGAAACCTGAAGCTTAAGCTTAATGTTATTAAGATGGGCAAGACTACATTTATATGTGAGTGTTTTTCTTCCAGAACCACTCGTTTTATTGTCCATGGAATTGTCATTATAAATCCAGATACCACGGTCAATATCTGTCAACGAAAAGGCAATATAGGTCTCAATATCCTCATTGACATCATATGAAATCTCAAATGAAATATCTTGGTCAGGACTGATAATATTGTCATTCAAGAGTTTTACTTGTAAATCAGTGATTTTAGGATTTTCAACAACAACGTCGTCGTTTGAAACCTTTTGACCAGCAGCATTATCAAAGCTATATTGGTTAGCAACTTCATCTGGGTCACCTACAACTTTGACTAAACCATGTTCAATTAAAACTGCTTTATTACAGTATTTTTTAACTGCTGACATGTCATGGGTAACTAAGATCGTTGTCTTTCCAGATTGCTTACGTTCCATGAAATAGTCATTACACTTACGTTGGAAGGCCTCGTCACCTACGGCTAAGACTTCATCCAAGATAAGAATATCACCTTGAGCCTTGATAGCCACTGAAAAGGCCAGACGAACCTGCATACCACTTGAGTAGTTCTTCAACTTTTGATTCATGAAATCATGAAGTTCAGCAAAGTCCACAATGTCATCATACATGGCATCTACTTCTTCTGTTGAAAAGCCAAGCATAGCACCATTCATATAGACATTCTCACGACCAGTCAATTCGGGGTTAAACCCAACTCCAAGTTCAATGAAAGATACTAACTTACCATCAATTGTAACTTTACCTTTCTCCGGAACATAAATCTCAGAAATAATTTTTAAAAGCGTTGACTTACCAGAACCATTACGTCCAACAATTCCATAGAAATCACCCTTTTCAACTTCAAATGAAATATCTTTTAAGACATGTTGTTCAGTATACCCTTTAATTCCTTTAAAGCGATTGACTAGAGTCGTTCTCAAACTCTGACTCGCCTCAGTTGGTAATTTAAAATACTTACTTACATGATCTACTTTTACAGCAATATTATTTGACATTATAGAATCTCCGCAAATCGTTTAGCATTTCGATTAAAGACAAGGAAACCAATGATAAAAATCACTACAGGAATCGCATAAGGAATAAAAGCAATCAACTTATTGTTAATAATATCCCATCCTCTTGGGTTAACTGGGTCAATGATAAAATGACGCATATCCTGTAAAATCTGAGCGATTGGATTCAACATCATAACCTTTGCAACAAACGTCTGGTTTCTTTGAAGAAGGTAAGTGATGGAATAGATAATTGGACTTGCATACATACCTGCTTGAAGTACTACTTCCCAAACTGGACCAATATCACGGTATTTAACAAAGAGTGCTGATAGAATAAAAGCAACTCCCATTGCCATCAATAGCACCTCAATGAAGAGAGGAATGATAACCAAAGTATTGAAACCAATTGGAACATGATTAATTAAAGCAAAAACGAAGACAACCACAAGGTTAATCAAAAAGTTAATCGCAGCTCCTAGTACAGATGAGATAACAATTGTTTGTTTTGGAAAGTTTAGTTTACGTAAGAGATCCCCTCGTGAAACAATGGAAAGCATCCCCATATTGGTAGCCTCTGTAAAGAAGCCCCAAAAAATCATAGCCAAAAGCAAGCCTACTGCATAGTGTGGTGTCCCATCATCAAATCTCAAGAAACGAACAAAGACAAGGTACATAATTGTAAACATCATCAAAGGTTTCAAAATAGACCAAAGATAACCAATGAAAGAACCTTGATAACGCAATTTAAAATCCGTTTTAATCAGTTCCTTAAGTAAAATCCTATTTTTCTGACTAAAGAAATTCATTTAGTCCTCCTTATACATGAATTTTGTCAAAATCAAACTCGTAAATACAATGGTATGAAAAGCCCTGTTTTTACGATAACCATATGTTTTCAAACGACGATAACGCTCTCTTACCCCTTGATCCATAATGGTCACAAAGTTTTCAACCAACTCTCTATCTTCAGCATTCAATGGCAAAGACAGGAGGTTTTCCGCCTGATTCTGACTAGCCTTTATCAACTTCCAATATTTGTTGAACAAGGTCTGAGGGCGAATCCAATTCTGCATACGTTTCCGAAGCGTTCTAGCTCCCAAGACATTATCCGCATGCTGACGGTAAAGCTCTGTTGGTTGGTCAATATAAACGAGATTGCCAAATGCTGACGCTAACAAACCTAAATACCAGTCATGCATCAGAAGCTCGTTAGTTTCCTCACCAGTCCATAATTCGGCTAGAGCATGATTAATTAGCGACACACCGCCTGTAACAGTATTTTCTGTCATTTCTTGAACCAACTTAGTATTAGCATGGTCGGATTGAGTACGAATCATACTCTCATGAAGCACCTCTAACTCTTGGTTCACAACCTTTAAATCCGTGTATACCAAAAGTGGTTTATCAGATGGGTATCTACTCGCTTCCTCAAGCTGAAGCGATAGCTTCTCAGGTAACCAAGTATCATCCTGGTCCGAGAAAAGATAGTAGTCAGATTCTTGATACTTCAAAAGCGTAAAGAAACTCTTTATTACACCTAAATTTTCAGTTTGATCAGGATTGATAAAAGTAATGCGATCATCTTCTAAAGCGAAACGTTTGATAATCTCTCTCGTTTTATCTTTAGATCCATCATCACGAATTAACAAGGTCCAATCAGTATAAGTTTGCTGCTGAATACTTTCAATTTGCTCCGCTAGAAAGTTCTCTCCATTATAAGTGGACATGAGAATGGTTACTTTCATGATAAAAACAGCTCCTCGTATTCACCCACGATTTTTTCCCAGGTGTAATTTTCTTTCATATTTGCCTTAGCAACATTTCCCAAGTCCTCAAATGACACTTGACCATCCACAGAATCGATAAGCTGAGACAAATTCCCATCCTCTTTATTCCAATACAAGGCAGTCTCTTGAGCAACCTGATGGTTAAAGTCTACATTATAAATAAGGTTGAGGTCCGTTTGAGCCAAGGCCTCTAATAAGCCCGGATTCGTTCCACCTACTTCGTGTCCATGAATATAAGCAAAGGCTTGGTTGCGAATATACTTAAGCAAATCCTGATCATAGACAGTACCCACAAACTTCACACGTTTATCTTTATCAAATCCTGTAATCTGTCGTAGTTCATCAAAGTAAGCATTTCCTTCATGATTACAGATGATGACAAGATCACGCTCTGTAGAGGACTTCATAAATTCACGAATCGCAGTTTCGTAATTGTTTTCAGGAACAAATCGACCCAATATCAAATAGTAATCTTTTTCTTGAGTCTGCCATTTCTGATACCAATCTCGAACAGGGTCATCCTCAGTAGTCAAAGTCGTCTTAGATAAATCAGTTCCATAAGCAATGAAAGTCGTGCTAGCCCACGGATAGGTATTTTGAATATAGGTCTCAATACCTCGGTTATCAGAAATAATTAAGTTCGCATACTTTGTCATCTCTTTTTCAGAGTATTTGAGATAGCTTTGAACAGGTTTAGACCACTTAGCACGTTTCCATTCCAAACCGTCAGGATTGACTAGCAAAATGCCACCAACGGACTGAATTTTCTTGGCAAAATGAACAATGAAGGCACCAATGGTATTTCCTAAAATATAGAAAATTGGGGATTGAATTCCCTCTTTTTTAATAAGTTTCAAGCTATAATTGATAGCCATCATATCGTAAGCTATGACACGCGCAGGACCTAGCTTTGGAGGATTGACCGTAAAACAATCCGCACCTTTATAGTCAAAATGGTTACCAGTACTTTCGTCAGATAAGCAAGCCACGTGATAACGTATAGCAGGTGATACCTTATGAGAAATCAATTTTTCAACAAATGTCTCGAAACCACCATATTGAGCAGGCAAACCTCTACTACCTATGATAAAAATATCCTTCAAAGTTTACCTCCATTCGTCACATCTCTCAAATACACAGAATTATACATAGTAGCTTTTATTATACCATTTTGGAAGGTATTTTGCATGATTGGACAGAAAGAGTAAAGCAAAAAGGCCCTTCGAAAATGGCCTTTTCATTCTTAATCATAGATAACGAGATTTTACCTTAATTCATCTTTTTAAGCTGAAATAATTTTTTTACAGCAGATTTCACACTCTTCGTTAGTGCTTTTCGGCTGTTGAGAAAATCTACATCTTTCTGATTTACTTTCTTATAACGCAATTCATCATCCTCAAGTTTTTCAGTAATATTAGCATAAACACTCTCCAGAGAGTATCTCTCTTTCAAACTAGGAACAGCTTGTACTGCTTCAAGTTTCTCTTGGTCAAATCCACCAAGGACCTCTGAAATCATGCTAGTTAAGGTATCCAAGTCACCCAAAGGGTAGATATGACCTTGCTCATTCATATACTCGAAGGCTGATTTATGTCCCGCATTATCTGATAAAATCGTTGGAATACCATTTAAAACAGACTCTACATAAACCAGACCAAACGTCTCCATACTCGACGGGAAAACAGCTAAATCCTTATCAGTAATCTCTGACCAAGGATCATCTAAATATCCCATAAATGAAACATTTTTCAAATTATGCTCTACAATATAATCATCACAGAGTTGTTTATAATCCTCATCCCAAGCACCTAAAAATACAAGTTCAGTGCCTGCTAGATTAAGCGTTTGAAAAGCTTTAATCAACTCAAGCTGATTCTTTCTCTGAGTCAAGCGTCCAACTGAAACGATACGATGTTGATCGTTAGATTCAGTTTTTACTCCTTCTTTAGGTTCAATTTGAGTATAAGGTGCAAAGGAATAAATCTTCCTATTTGGAAAACACTTTTCTAAATCCTCGGTCAAAGCTCCTGTGACAGCAAAGATTTCATCAGAAAACGTGTCTATAAAGTCTAGTTTTTCTTTATAGTAACCGAACTCCCCCTCAGGAAATTCATGAATCAACCAAAAATGTTTGACATCCTCAAAAGCTGCAGCAAGTGCTCCTTGAAAAACATTGACTGTATTACTGATAACAAGGTCCACCTTATTATCTACAATAATATTTCTAATGTCTTTGACATTCTTATTATAAGAATTTACTCGCAAAAAATGATTGCCTGGTAAACCACCCGGTGCTTCTTCCCACCACCATTTGACAGCTGAAAGACCGTGGGTTTCAATCCCTGCCTTCTGAAGTTCTATTTGATACTCCTCTTGGGATGGAACTTTATAATCAGGAAAAACGTTTAATACACGATATCCTTTTTTCACAAGAAATTTCATAAGATTGACTATCGAGATTTCAGCACCATTATCTAGAGTTCCTGTTGGAGAAATAAATAAAATTGTTTTAGTCATAAATTATGCAAATACCCCCCAATAATGGAAAAGAATCAAATACATAGCTACTAAGAAATTAGCAATTAAAGTCAGAGTTGCTATCTTCAATCTTTTCTGTCGAGATAAATCAAGCTTAGCTGTGTTAGCGACTAGCGGCAACAAAAGAATGATAAATGGCGTGAAATAACGTCCTTGAGCACCAACTGATATATTAGCTCCCTGACCAAGAACAACTGGTGTCCACTGCATATACATTACTGTAACAGCGGCTAAAACCTCTAGTAGGAAGAGAATCCAAGATGCATTAGCAAAGTCTTTTGTAAAGAAATCCTTCTTACTTGATAGGAATAAAATAGTAAGAACGATAATATCAATAAAAATTAACCACAGTGGCATTTGTAATGTAAGGTTACCAAGATAACCGAACATTCCAAGTGACAAGATACCATTCAAATTATCATTCAACTCAGGATTAAAGAGCGTATTACGCAAAACTTCACCGTAGTGGCGTAGTCCACCTTGATTCTTCATTAAGAATTGAAGAACCACTACGACACCTACAACAAAGAGAAGATAGAAGACTGCTTTATATTTTGAAATAAAGGCCTTAATGGCTTCTACAGGACGATTCAGAAAGGCAAGAACACCTTCAAACTCAAGCGGTACAAACGGAATCAAGCCCAACAACAAAACGTTATTTGGTTTGGTTGCTAGAAGCAAAATCGCTAGACCTATCACCTGTATAAAATTACGATTGGTAAAACGTTTAGAATAGGCAAGATTCGTAATAAAACCGAGAGCCAACATCACTTCCAAATAGTTCATCACATCGTAAGAAAGTGACGAAGCTTGCTGAACCATAATAGGTAGCAGCGAAATAAACATTAGGGCTGTTTTCCCATACTTGAAATAACGTATTAAAAAGTAAATTCCTAGTATATAAGCCAGTGCATTAAAGATGCGCCCCATATAGATAATCATCCCGACTGTAGGACTAATCCAACTTCCAATCGTCATCCCTATCAACTGTGGAATAAAGGAGATTGTTTTTAAACTCACACCAAATTGAAAAGGTTCTTTACTCATATCAATCTTTTGAGCAAAAATCTGTTTATATTCCGCTAACTTAACCTTATCATTACTTGGAATCTCATCCATCCACTTAAAAGATGTATCGGTTGGTTTATGGAAAGTTTCCCAAGTCATTCGCGCGTGGTTTGTTTCGTCCGGCACACGATTAATTGGAAATACAAACATAAATGAGAAAATAAAAATCGTTGCTAAGATGAAAAATAAATTTTCAACTTTTATCTGTTTAATTCTGTTCAAAATAAGTCACCATATCATCTTTCTTGCTTAACGTACAGTTTTCAAGAACAGCCCGATAAGCAGCATCTGCAATTTTCTGTCTTAATTCTGGAGATAAAACCAAGGCTTCAAGCTTGTCAAACCACTCTTCATCGGTAGCCAACAATCCTGTTTCACCGTCAACGATGGCATCTAAGAAAGCTCCTATTTTGCTCGCAACTGTTGGTACTTTGACCAAGCCAGCTTCAATCCATTTAATTTCAGATTTCGCACGATTAAAGATAGAATCCACAAGCGGTGCTAGGTTAATATCAACCTTACTAATCAAGGCAGGTAGTTTGTCCCAATCCACATAATCGTGAGTTACAATTTGATTTTCAAAGGGCTTCATATCTTGCGGAATATCCAAAATCCCGACAATATGTAACTGTACATTGCTGTATTTTGTAAGCAGTTGCTTAATAGCTGGTTTAATCAATTCGAAATTCTCATTATGACTGATTGAACCAGAGAAATAACCAACCTTAACAATATCGGATGTTTGAGAATAATCTTTGATATATTGACTACTAATAGCGATTAAGTCATCAGAAGCCAAGTTGCGATTAAGTAAAACCTTACTTTGGTACTTATACAACTCCTCCTGCAACTGATTAGTCGAAGTAATGGCACCATCACAGTTTTCTAGCATATAGCCATAATTTCGAACACCTGCATCATAGTTTCCTTTTTCAACCGAATTCAACCCTTGCGTATAACTTAATTGGTCTGTATAAACCGTATCAAAGACTAAATCATCAATATCAAAGAAGACAGGTTTTCCATATTCCTTAGCCAAATGACAGAGACGCAAAAGTTCAGGTGAGATTGGTGAACGGTAGATAATGATATGACTAGCGTTTTGAGCCATCGATAGTTGGAAATCAGATAGGTTAACAACTTTGACTGCAAAACCATGCTTACGTAATTGCTCTGCCTTGTTCAAGACACGGTAACGGGTACATTGCGGAATAATATTTTCAACCCCATCAATCAATAGAATATATTGATCACGTGGAACCGCCTTAAATTTATTTACAATATCTTCCAAGATTGACACTGGGTAATCCGTTTCTTCTGCGACAAACTCTAACAAGTCAGGGACTTCCGAATCACGGTCCAGACCTTGCCACAAGAACTGGTCTTCATCATAATTTTTCAGAGCCGTGTATTTCACCAAAGGACTACCTGCTTTGAGCATCTTAAGCGGGTGGATATACATGGCAGAATCTTCGTATTCTTGCACAACCGCATCATAACGATAACCTAAATCAGCAAAATGCTTGGTAAAACGTGTCTCATGTCGACCAATAGCCTTATCACGAGAATCTGTATCCGTCAAGTGTGTCCAGTACTCATAAAAGTCATCATCGTTTAGCATGAGCTTTTCAATAACTAGGAAATAAGATTGAAGATGCTTAGGAATGTAGCCATAAGGATTCTCTTTAGTAACATCCTCTTGCTCTTCTCCAAAGGAAATTCCCCAGAAATCTAGTTGCTTATCAGCCATTTCCTGGAATACTTGAGACAAATCTCTCATCGGACCAATGTTAGTATCATTCACCAAGAGGAGCTGGTCGTAATCTTTAAGCTTGTCTTTACCAAAGGCAAAAATCCCTTCTCTAAAGGCCGCAGTATCATATCCCTTGTTATCACGAGTCAAAACCTTACCGTAGGCCTCAAGGGTATTAATATCATCATCGTGAAGCTGTCCATTGACAACGACAATAACATCATCTACCAATGGAGCCAAGGCTTGTAAGAAACGTAATTTGTATTCTTGAAGACGAGCTTCAGACTCAAAAATAACATAAACCAATGCTTTCTTACCATTATGTGACAAGGCGGAGCGTTGACTATTTCTGAGACGTCGTAACTGGCGAACCTTAAGAGGTGTCATTCGACGACGTAACTGTATCACTTTGACTTTTAAAGCTCTCAAATAATTTTTAATAGCCTTTGGATTCTTCGCAATTACTCCTGCTGTCTTTATAGGTGTAATAAGGGCGTTACCTAAACGATATGACAGTGAACTTCGGATAAGCTCCATTTCTTTATGGGCATCCTTCAATTGCTTAGATTGTGTATACTTTCTTCGTTCAAGTTGATCACGTTCTTTTTTCAAGCGATTAACATAGTCTGTCACATCATCGTGATGTTTAAGCAAGCTATCCAACCGCTCTTCCAAAACCATGAGGTTCTCACAAACTGCCTTGTAAATTTCATGAGGAAGCTTATCAAGGTACTTCTCAAGAATGTCAAGATAGATTTCATAATGGTAGCGAACGGAGTCACGTCCAGAAATTGATCCTGTTTCAAAGACACGATAATTAAGCTTAGTGCTTGGTTGATATACCGCTTTAGCACCGTTATTAATGATTAAGTTCAATAAAAAGTCATAATCTTCAAGCTTTTTACGATTTAACATCTCATCATAACGAGCATTTCCAATAATACTTCTACGAATCAAAGAACAGTTATCAATAAAACTAGCATTTAGAAAGGCAGTTAGGTCAAATTCACGGCTTTTAAGGTAGAACTCTTCTTTTTCTGGATTAAAAAGATCACAGTACGCAATATCAGCATTTGTTTCCGTCAACTTACTGTACAACTGTTCCACATAATCCGCATCGAGGTAGTTATCACTATCTACAAATAGCAAATAGTCACCTCTAATAAGCTCGAGTCCTAAATTTCGATTCTCTACTACCCCAAGATTTTCATGAGTTTCAAATCTCGTCTCACAAGGTGAATCCTTCAAAACCTCTTGGATAATTTGAGTTGAACTATCCGTCGAACCATCATCCAAAACGATTAATTCGATATTAGTATAGGTCTGATTAAAAACACTTCGCAGACACTGCTCAATATACTTTTCATGATTGTAACAAGTCACAACCACTGAGATTAAATTATTCATTTTTCCATCCATTTTGTTTAACAAAATATCAATTAGTACCTGAAAATTACTAATATTACTAAGCTTCAAAGATTGACCAAAGTAGTAATCTTTGAAAGTGCATACCACCTTAATTATACTATAGTTTGGACAAAAAATCCCCCTACTACAGACAAAGAAAAAAGCAGAACCAGCTCTGCTTTTATTTGATAGCCTTAGACCGTTTAAAATAAATATAAATGTCATTCAAAAAATAACAAGTAATAATAAATAGACTAAGCATTATAGGTAAATATGTTCGAGTACTAGAAGCATAAAGTGTAGGTGAGAATGAAATAAGCAAACGTCCCAACAGGCCAATTATAAACAAATAAGATAGCCAAACCTTATCTGCAGAGTCTGAAAGACTCCTTATAATAAACAGTAAAATAAGCAATATAACAAAATAGAATAGAACTGCTCCAAAATAAAAGAAATTAAATTCAAATGTTCCACTTTCTCTTGCAAGCTTGCTAACAACGGATAGTGTGAACAATAAACTTCTCCATCCAAACTTATGACTTAATACAGATATTAATAAAACTGTAGAAAGTATAAAACTTGTAAAATTAATTTTACAAATTGGGAAACTAAAAAGTGAAGTTATGATGCCTAAGTTGGTAATCAAACTAATAGGTTTAACAGACTGGCTAGTAATTCCATCCATTATTAGACTATTCACTTTAGAGACTTGATTTCGACTCTCATCTGCTATCCTTTTAAAAATTGTATTGATCCCACTTTCTGTAATCCTTTAGCAGCAGAAGGAATCAAAAGGAGAACATATATGTAAACATATTGGCTCTTTGTTTCCCAGAAGATATGGAAAAAGAACCCTCCGAGGAAGAAAATAATTGTAAACAGCTCAAAAGCAGAAAACTTTTTACTTTTAATATTATAGACTACAGAAATCACAGTTAGTAAATAAATTGAAACAGTAAGAACTTTACCAAAAGAATTCAAAAAATAGTATCCACTTTTTTCTTCATAAATACTCTTCAAAATTCTAGAATTCTGGACATTCCCTAAGTCAGGAAGTGGACCAGTCCATATTGATTGGAAAGTCGGTTCCAACCATGTGGATAGAATTTTTTTATAGAAAAATTTTACTGCATACATTGGTTGATTATAGAAAGTTAGCAAATTTTTTTTAAGATCATTTTTTGCTTGCTTGACAGCTTTAGGTCGATCAAAATCATTATTTTTTAGCAACAAAGAATTGTAACCATCCCACCAGCCTCCGATACTAGGTGCGACAGGACTATCTTGTGTTCCCATGGTAATATAAGCAAGCATAGGTGTCCCTTGAGAAACAGGAACATGAGTAACACTTTGATAATAGCTCTTCAAAAGGAATGATGACATAGGAATACTTATTACTATTAAAAATGTTACAATTAATTTTCGCCAATTAACATTTTCTAAGAAATTGAAAACTTGTATCAATGTAATGGCAATAACAAAAATGAAGTAATTATTTCTAATCAGACATGCTAAAGCAAAACTTAGTATACTAATCATCGCATTAGAATAGTGTAAAGTTTCATTATATTTTAAAAGATGATAGTATCCCAATAAAACAAAAAATAACCCTGGGATAGTTCCATATGCAAATAGTTGAAAGAAAAACTGTGGGAAAAATAAGAATGATAAAAGGATGGTGTAATTTGTTATCAACTTATTCTTAAAAAGTTTGAAACTAATTTTATAAATAAGGAAATTTGTTCCTAGAATAAAGACGAGGTTAAAAAAGTAAATAAACCTTTCATTCTTAAAGAATAAAACGTATATTCTGTCTAATGTGGTTAATCCTAATTGATGAGGGTTTACGTACAGATAATCACCTTTTTCAGTTAAACTATTAAAAACACCGCTATTAAAATCTGCTGCAGCATTATAAACACTGGCAGCATCTGACCTTAATCCACCAACTATACGAATAATAAGAAAGAGTCCTAAAACAAAATAGACAATGGACAGGATTAAAAATAATTTTTTCGATGAAATTTTTTCTATAAAATCTTTACTTTTAAAAAGTAACAGTATAAAAAGCAGAATTAATATTGGAAAATACCAATTTGAATAAGAAAATTCAATTCTTTCGTTTGCAGATAGGGGCATATACACTGTAAACACTATAGAAGATAAAATTAGCCCTGAAAGAATAGTGGATGTTAAATAGAAGATAAATTTATAAAATAATGATGTTATTTTTTTAAAATTGTTAAAAGTTTTCATTGTATCGACCTTTTTATGTGTGTTTAACTAAGCCTGAATAATAGACCTTTTCTATTCAAAATTTGGTAAGATAGGATACCAATAATAATCTCCAATCACAGATAGTAAGTAAATAGGAAGAGTGTTCTCTGAAATAAATAGAACAACTTTTTGTAGCCACCCATTTTTAATAACAACTTTTAATTGAATAACGGAATAAAAAATTAACGAAGACAGCAGAAAGACCGGAAGAACACCGTATTCTATCCCTAAACTAGATTTTGATATCGCTGATAATCCCAAAACGCTTAATACATCAAGAATTATAATGGATAAAATAAGTTCTTTAATATTCGACTTCTTCTTAAAAGAAGCAATAAAAGCACCAACAAGATAATATGTAATAGGCCAGAGTCCCTTCCAATAATCAGTAATTAGATGAGATAAAATAATATGATTTTGCCCATTGTTATTAAACAATGAAAGAGTAGCTGGGATAACAGTAAATAGTACTAGAACACCTAATGAAATAGCTTGACTTCTACGATTATTAAATGATTTGAACCCTACATTTAAAAATGGAATCATTAGATATAACCCAATATACATATTTACATACCATGCATAGTGGCTAAAGGAAAATATGTTTACTAGTAACTTTCCAAAATAATCTATATTAATAACTCTAACGTCGAAAAAAGTATAGATAGAAACTGCAAGACAGTATATTCCAATTATTGGTAGTAATTTTATAAAGTAAGATTTACTATAGGTCTTATCTTTCATTAAATAACCTGTAGTCATAATAAATAAGGGAACACAGGTCATAAAAATCATCCAAATAAAAGATGATAAGAAAATACTTTTAAAGGTATAGAAACGACCTGATAATTGGTGTGAAGAAAAAAATGCACAGCTACTAAAAAACTATTGCAATACATTAACGTATATTTATGTTAAATATTCTTTCTTTCATAACTCTCCTTATCCTATCCCCAAATGAAAAGATAGCATAACACCATCTTTCCATTTACATTATTTCACTTCTTGTTTGCAAAACTCTTTCAAAGCATCTTGCCATGTTGGGATGACAAATCCCGTAGCCTTAGCCTTAGCCAAACTCATCGTTGAGTTAAGTGGGCGTTTAGCTTTAGCTGGGAATTGGCTTGAATCAACTGGTTTCACTTCAACATCTGTATCTTTAAGAATTTCAACTGCAAAGTCATACCAAGTGGTATCTTCTTCCACATCATTAGACAAGTGATAGTAACCATAATCTTTACGATTTTCTGCTAAATAAGTCATAAACTCTGCAAGAGTACGTGTCCAGGTTGGACGACCATGTTGATCATTGACAACTGTAAGCGTTTTGTGAGTTTTAGCAAGGTTTTGCATGGTGAAGACAAAATTTTTACCATAGTTACCGAACACCCAAGCAGTACGGATAATGTAGTAGTTAGTCACATGTTTTTCAACTAGCTCTTCACCCATACGTTTTGTACGACCGTACTCTGTTTGAGGATCTGGTTGATCGTCTACTTCCCATTCTTGTCCGACTGGCTTATTCCCATCGAACACGTTCCATTTCCCTATAAAACAATGGGATTGATTCTTCTTCGTTAAAACATGGGACTACAACTGATATAACCATTCATTGCTCCTATTAACATTTGCTACTATCTTATCGGTAAACTATAAATTTTCTAACTATCCTTTACAATAAAGTTTTGCAAACAGTTTTAATAAACCGAATTTTTCAATCAAGTTCATTGTAAAGATAGCTAATTTAACCATCAATCTCTCATCTCTAATTTCTCGATTAAAAACAGAAAGAGTGGACTTCATTCCATTTATCCTGATCCAATCATTAATTTCTTTATATTGACGTAAAAACTCCTCACTTGTGGAATGTCTCCCACCGTCCAATAACCAATAAAGAGTAAATTTTTTTATAAAGAATTTAATTAATTTAGTTTCGGAAAAATCATTTGGGATAATCCCTGCTATCTTATCAAGAACATTCTTGATATCTAATTTTGGATTAAAACCCTTATTTAATGTATTAGATGCACTATTCTCATTGTAAAACCAATTATATCCACAATATGGTATAGTTCTAATATTCTTAGATTTTGTATACACGGTTAAACTGAATAACAAATCCTCAGCCAACGGAATATCTGGAAAAGAAAGTTCGTTATCTACTATAAATTTTTTTCTATAGATGCGAGCACATGGTGAAATTGATCTATATTTCGACCATTTATCTTTACCCAATTGGATAGAAAATAGTTGTTTGCCATCTTGATTTACTCTCTGAAGTCCACCAATTACTGCATCATCCATCCCTCTTGAGATTTCATCGTAAAATACTTGCAAGTAGTCTGGGTTTATGTAATCATCACTGTCAATAAACATGATGAATTCACCTTTTGCAAGCTTAATACCTTCATTTCTAGTATAGGCTGCACCTTTATTTTCTCGGCTCAAAATTCTAATATTTGGAGAAAATTGTTGGTATTCACTCAAAATTTTGAACGAACTATCTTTTGACCCATCATCAATTGCAATAATTTCAAATGATTTAAAACTTTGATTCAAAATGGAATCTATACATCTTTTCAGATATAATTCTGCATTATATACAGGAATAATGACACTAATTTTAGGCGCTTCTTTCACAATCTTATCCTTTTAATTTTTAATATCACTCATAGTTTTTGCAGATAAGTAAGATAATAGAACTTTTATATTGTTATCAAACCTCAAGCACGCAATCTTTAACCATTCGTATCCTGACTCTTTTTATAAAATCGATTTATACATTTTGCCAATCCGTTTGGCCAAAAGAGTTTAAACATCATGTAATCTTCCTTTGTTCGAGTATTATCACTAATGGTATTACTCGTTTCAGAATCTTCATGAATACGATGGCACATTAATTTTTTTGGAACATATACAAATCTACCATCGAATTTAGCCAAATGGTACCAAGCAAGCCAATCTAGACTAACTCTCCATTCCTCATCAAATCTAAACCCTTTAACCAATTCTAAATTATAAGTTACAGCAGGACAACAAATCGGATTTCCAAAAGCAAGAATCCTGTTTCTCCACCATTTAGTTTTAGGGAATAATGAGATTGTTTTTAACATTAATGATTTGATTTTTAGATTTGAAGTCGGTTTAATGACCTCTCCATTTTTTTCTTCAAAATAATCAGAATAAAGAATGATAGCATCTTGATATTTCTTTAATCTCTCTTTAATTTCCATCAAATAGGTTGGCTCATAATAATCATCCTGATGGGCAATTGTAGCATATTGGGTAGTAACAAAAGATAAAGCATTATTCCAATCTTTCCCAATCCCACCACCAACACTTGTATTAAACGGAATAGCATATTTTTGGCAAATACTTTCGATAAATACACTTGGAGTAGAAGTATACAAAATGATATTACTTTTTACGGTTTGGCTTAATAACGAGTTTATACAATCCTCTAAAAAAGGACTATCCCCATAAGCACAGATTACAAATGTATGATCATTCCACTGATTCATATTTTTGAATCTCCTTCCTTCTCATAATTACAAAGACAATCCAACTTGCAACTGTGTAAAATAGCATAACCATAACAAAACTAAGCCCTGCTCCAAACAAACCAAACTCCCTCATTGCTAGAGGCGTAAGAAGATTTGTCAACAACGCCATTGCGATATAAACATAGAGTAGATAGACTTGCTTCCTCAATATAATTAAAAAATCACCTATGACAGAAGCTATAGAATATAAAAAGCCGGAAAGCACTAAAATAGTAAGTAATAAACTATAATTTGATAAATCAATACCACTTATAATATTCAAAATAGGAATCCCTATCAAATAGGCCAATATTGATACTACCAGTCCCAAAATCATAAGCAATAATAAAATCTTTCGAATCATAGCATTAAACGTATGAAATCTTTTTTCTGACCATTGTTTTGCCAAATCGGTAATTAACGGTCTTAATGCTAATACAAATAAACTCATAAAGAAAACAGGCATGAATAGAATACTGAAGTCTCTTTGAGCACCTTCACGTAAAACACCCTCGACTAGCAATTTATCAATCACTTGTTTTGGATAATTCAAAACATATACCAATAAAAAGCCGTTAACAAACAAGGGAAGGCAAGTTTTCATGATACTAATTGATTGCTTAAATGTAGCATATGAAATCTGATTAAAAGCTATCGTTCTTATTTGTTTGGATTGGACGTAATCACCCCCAAAAACAAAAACAACATTAAAAAAACATAAACAAATTAAAGAAAAAATTAAAGAATTTGAAAGTAACAAACTTATTAGGAGAATGATTGTGCTAGAACCATAACGCAGTACCATTAATTTCCCTGCAATATCTAAACGTTCATGTTGTTGAAATAAACCTTGGAATAAATCAGAAAAAGCATCACATGAACGATAAAGCACCGTTAGGAATATAATTAAAAATAAATCCCCTTTTTCAACATTATTTCCACTAAAAAGTAAATATGGAAATAATGTAACTAACATTAAACAAACTGTAATAACCCTAGTTAGCCAATATTCTAAATAGGAGTATGTTTCTTTCAAATCAGTCGCCTGATAATTTCTTACTTGAAACATACCAATGACAATCCAGAGATTCCCAATTGCATAAGCCAAACTAAAATTATCAGCATCACTTGCGGAAGTATAACGAGAGACAATAATCAAATACAATATTGAGACTGCAGCTGCTGCTATATTTCCTGCAAAATTCCAAAAATAAATACTCCTATTTACTTTATTGTTCATTTTCATTCTCACTTCTTAATAAGGCAATCGTTTGTGACAATTTCTTAATCTGTACTGATTGTTTTGATACAGTACGAGTTAATGAAAATATTAAAAATATTAATAAAAATGTACTTAATAAAAAAACAAAATTACTAAGTGTCTGAATACCAAGAAATGCAGATATTGCTCCAATCAAATTAGGAAACCAAATGACTGGCAACGAGAGCAAACAAAGAATGAGCCAAGAAATGACATTTCTCATTTCAACGACTTTCTTTGCAACTAGACGAAGAATATAAACGATAAAAATAATTACAATAAGGGTTAACCAAATATTTAGCATGTTATTTCTTATATCCTCCACCAATTCTAGCCAATAGCATTGCCATTGTCACTTTGATCATATAGTAAACAGACTTACTTAATGTAATCGATGATTCTCCGTGTTCTCGTTCATTCATCAAGACCGGTACTTCTGCAACGGAATAGCCCGAGGTCAAAAGGGATACAATCGTCTCTGGTTCTGGATAATCACTTGGATATTGCTTTGCGAATTCCTCAATCACTTTTCTGTCAGCTACTCGTAAACCGGAAGTTGGATCAGTTACCTTTTGACAAGTCAAAACCTTGATTAATTTTTCAAAAAATGAAATCCCAATTCGCCGCGCAAATGAGGATTGGAAACCTTGATTTTCAATGAAACGTGAACCAATCACCATGTTGACTTCTTTTTCTTGAAGAACTTCTAACATTTTTTTAATAAATTCAGGATTGTGTTGGCCGTCTCCGTCGACTTGGACAGCGTATTGGTAGCCGTGTCTAACTGCATATTGATATCCTGTCTGTACAGCACCACCAATTCCTAAATTGATAGGTAAATCAATGACATTAAATTGATTCCTTTTACAAATTTCCAAAGTATTGTCTGTGGAACAATCATTGATAATGACATAATCAAATTCTGGTGTATGTTCCTCAATCTTCTTAATTGTTTTTTCGATATTTCCACTTTCGTTATACGAAGGAATAATAATTAACAAATCTGAAGTTCTCAATCCTCATACTTTCCCTTCTAAGTATATCACTTCTTGTTTATAAAACTCTTTCAAAGCATCTTGCCATGTTGGGATGACAAATCCTGTAGCCTTAGCCTTAGCCAAACTCATTGTTGAGTTAAGTGGTCGTTTAGCTTTAGCTGGGAATTGGCTTGAATCAACAGGTTTCACTTCAACATCAGTATCTTTGAGGATTTCAACCGCAAAGTCATACCAAGTTGTATCTTCTGCTGCATCATTTGACAAGTGATAGTAACCATATTCCTTACGGTTTTCAGCCAAATAAGTCATAAACTCTGCCAAAGTACGTGTCCAAGTTGGACGACCGTGTTGGTCATTAACAACTGTAAGTGTCTTGTGAGTCTTAGCAAGGTTTTGCATAGTGAAGACAAAGTTCTTACCATAGTTACCGAACACCCAAGCTGTACGGATAATGTAGTAGTTAGTCACATGTTTTTCAACTAGTTCTTCACCCATGCGTTTTGTACGACCATACTCTGTCTGTGGATCTGGTTTGTCATCAACTTCCCACTCTTGACCGACTGGTTTTTCACCATCAAAAACGTAGTCAGTTGAAATATAAACCAGCGTTGCACCATGTTTTTCAGCAGCCTTAGCGACATTTTCAGTACCTGTCACGTTGATAGCATAGTCAAGCTCTTTACCTTCATCTTCAGCAGCATCAACAGCCGTGTAAGCAGCACAGTGATAAACCAAGGTTGGTTTTACTTCCGCAAAAACTTCATCTACTTTGGCAGCATCAGTGATGTCCATTTCTGCCACATCTACTGCTACATATTCTTCGTTACGTTCATCAAGTAGGTGACGAAGTTCAGTTCCGAGTTGGCCATTTGCACCTGTTACTAGAATCATATTTTTCTCCTTGTAATTTCCAATAATGTCAGTTTCATTTTAACAAAAAAAGCAGAAAAAATCTGCTTTCATAAAATATAATTTATCATTTCATCACGACAAAAAGTTCATTATCTTTGGTATAAACATCATACATTTTTGTTGTTTCTAATTGTTTATACTCTGAATTTACTGTTGTTGCATCAAATGGTTTAAAATCAACGTTTAATTTTGTGATTGCATTAAATCTCATCGTCATATCCCAAGAGACATTAGTATTAGGCATAATTAAACTACTAATCATTGGATAGACCGAGGTCGCATTTTCATAAATAGGCGAATTAGCAACAAAACGATTAATATTGACCACATTGTTTTTATCATTCAAATACTTATTCAAACTATTTCCTAGCATAGCACTCTGAACTTCAAATGTATTATTCTGTTGCTTTAAATTGCTTACATAAATAAATGAAAAAGCAAGGAAATAAAAGATGAGTAAACTTGAAAATACTGATTTTAAAACATTAATAATCTTATTTCGATTGGTTATTCCCAAAGAAACAACTAACACAATCGAAGAAAAGACTCCTAGTCCGTACTCATATCTAGGTCTCAACAAATAAAATTGTTCTGAAAGTATTAAATAGCTTCCATAACTCAAAATACTTCCTAAAGCAAGCCAAGCAAACGTAAAAGCTAAAGCTACAATTTTCTTTTGCTTGCTACTACTAATTATATTAAATACTAACAAGATAAGTATTACTAGAAATAAAAGAATCCAGACTTTTGTGCTTTGAAGATAAATATTTTTCAAATACCCTTTAGCATTTGCTAGCATAATACTAGGAAGATGTAATAAACTTGGGATACTTCCTTGGTCAGCAAAAATCGGTGGCTTAATAGTAATTTGTATTTTATATAAAACCATACCCCCAACATAGGATAAAATCGAACATACTAAACTCTTTATGTTCAATTTACCACTGTAGACTACTTCTAAAAAGAGAAGTGTTAACGTCATGAGAATATAAATTCCCGACGATGCTTGGTATGAGTTACACATAAGATAAATACATACAACCGAACATATACTAAATAGTTTTCTAGACTCCCAAAAGATAAAAGGAAGAATTGACACTAAAATACTTAGTGACATAAATGGGTTGTCAAACCTAAAGCTCAAAGGCTCTAAAAACCAAGGACTTATTCCAATTACAGTTGAGGCTAAGGCTAAAACTGGAGTAACCTTTTTCGATGGAAACAATACAAACAATAATATCGTACTTGTAAATGTTAGTATAAAGGCTGAGATAATATTTGTTGTCAGGCCAGGATCCGTTAAATGAGTACCACCTTGAATAAGACGTGCTGAAAATTCACTCAAATATCTGGAGTAATGTTCAGAGAAGCCCGTATAACCCAGAACTTGACGACCAATATCGTCAATATAGGGGTACTCAGCTAAACTGATGTTAATATTAACTAAAAGATAAACACCTAAGATAAGAGATAAAACAAATTTATTCCTCTTAATATAGCCTTTTAAATTATTAAATACTCCTAAAAACTCTTCAATCATTCTTTAGCCCTTCTCCTTAACAATATAAACTGGTCGCTTCTTGGTTTCTAAAAAAATCTTTGAGATGTAGTTCCCGATGATTCCCAAGGCTAAGAGTTGGATTCCTCCGATAAAGAGGATGATTGAGACAAGACTTGCCCAGCCTGCAACACTCCCACCTATAGTTAGTTTTCGGATAACGACAAAGACAATTCCAACCAAAGAGATTAAGAATGAGAAGGTTCCTGCCCATGTGGCAAGCTTCAACGGTACTTCGGAGAAGTTGATAAAGCCATCAAGTGAATAGCTCAATAGGCTCCAGAAAGACCATGAGGTTTCTCCTGCCACACGTTCACGATTTTCATAAGAGACGTAGGCCACATCAAAGCCGACCCAAGAAAAGAGGCCTTTTGAAAAGCGATTCACTTCTTTTAGTTCGAGAATGGCATCAACAACCTGACGAGTCATCAAGCGGAAATCACGCGCCCCATCCACCATTTCAGTATCAGAAACCTTATTAATCAACCAATAAAAGGCCTTAGCAAAGAGTGAACGAATAGGTGGCTCACCCTTGCGGTCTGCACGTCGTGTCCCGACAACGTCGTAACCTTCTTGGATTTTGGCATACATCTCGATAAGAAGTTCAGGTGGATCCTGAAGATCAGCGTCCATCACTGTGACGTAGTCACCTTCAGCTGCTTCGAGTCCTGCAAGTAAGCCTGCTTCTTTCCCGAAATTACGAGAGAAAGAGAGATAGTGAACATTTTCAAATTGTTTTGAAACCTGTCTCAAAACCTCTAAGGTGCGATCTTTTGAACCGTCATTGACAAAATAATAGTTGAAAGTCAACTGATTGGTCATTTGTCGTTCAACTGCCTGACAAGCCTCTAAAAAAGGATGGATGGTCTCTTCCTCGTTATAACAAGGAACAACGATAGCCAGTGTTTTCATAAGCCTTCTCCTAACGAATACCTAGGGCGATACGGGCATAGCGGCTCATTTTTTCGATAGTCCATGCTGGCGTCCAGACCAACTTGACCTCAGTCTTAGTGACTTCAGGCACTTCTTTCATAGCGTCATAGATTTGATCTGTCAAAAGATCTGCCAAAGGACAGCCCATAGTCGTCAAGGTCATATCGATTTCAGTATAGCCGTCTTGTTGGAAACGGATATCGTAAATAAGGCCTAGGTTGACAATATCAATCCCCAACTCTGGGTCAATGACCATTTCTAAGGCTTCCAAGATACGGTCTTTGATTTTTTCAATTTCTGCTTCAGTGTATTTTACTTCAGACATAGCTTTTCCTCCAAAATCAGGGCCTAATAATCAGGCCCCTTCCATTTACTATCTTAGTCTTCAATAAAGTCTTTAAGTTGTTTACTACGACTTGGGTGGCGCAATTTACGAAGGGCTTTAGCTTCAATCTGACGAATACGTTCACGAGTAACGTTGAAGACTTTACCAACATCTTCCAAAGTACGCATCTTCCCATCGTCAAGACCAAAACGGAGACGAAGAACATTCTCTTCACGGTCTGTAAGAGTATCAAGCACTTCATCCAATTGTTCACGAAGAACGACACGAGTTGTGTAATCTACTGGATTTTCGATAACTTCATCTTCGATAAAGTCACCCAAATGGCTGTCATCCTCTTCACCGATAGGTGTTTCAAGAGAAACTGGCTCTTGAGCAATCTTAAGGATTTCACGAACCTTATCTGGAGTCATATCCATACGTTCAGCGATTTGCTCAGGCGTTGGGTCTTGTCCCAACTCTTGCAAGAGGTTACGTTGCTCACGGACCAATTTATTGATGGTTTCAACCATGTGAACTGGGATACGGATGGTACGTGCTTGGTCTGCGATGGCACGTGTGATTGCTTGACGAATCCACCATGTCGCATAAGTTGAGAATTTGAAACCTTTAGAGTAGTCAAATTTATCAACGGCTTTCATAAGCCCCATGTTACCTTCTTGAATCAAGTCCAAGAACTGCATGCCACGCCCCACATAGCGTTTAGCGATTGAAACTACCAAACGAAGGTTGGCCTCTGCCAAACGTTGTTTAGCTTCCAAGTCACCATTTTCAACAGCGATAGCCAATTCTTTTTCCTCTTCGTTACTCAAGAGAGGAACTACCCCAATCTCTTTAAGGTACATACGAACAGGGTCATTGACCTTAGCTGAGTTTGAACCAAGAAGCTCCTCGTCTGTCAACTCTTCTGGTTTTGGGGCTTCAACAACATATTTAGATGAAGGATTTCCGTCCTTATCTGTGATAGAGATACCACCGTCTGTCAAACGTTCCAAAAGGTCATCAATCCCATCAGCATCAAGAACAAATGGGATAACTAGTTTCTCTGTGACTTCTTCATCAATTGCTGTACCAGCCTTTTTGTGGTTACGGATGAAATCAGCGACTTGAACGTTAAATGCTGTATTTTGTTTTTTCTTTGCCATGTGTTACTCCATATCTCGTTTTTGGTCGATGAGCATTTGCAGTGCTTCTACCGCTGCATCCACATCACCGTGGTTACTTGATTCTCTTATTTGTTTACTTTGCCTACGGAAGTCCTGTTCCCTCAGAAAATGATTTCTACGCTCTTCAATAGCCTGGACTTCCTCTAAACTGGTTTCAGGTGGCAAAATCTCCTCTAAAACCTGATAATAGGCTGTTTGTACCTCTTGAGAAAGTACAGACAAGGCCACCGTATCGATTTGACCATCTTGCTTCAGAATATGATAGAGCTCCTCTAACTCAGGTGTTTGGAAGAAAAACTCCTCTCTCATGCGATAGTCATTCAAAATCATCGGATGATTTAACATGCGATGGAAGAGTTGGTTTTCCGCGCGACGAAGGCCTGTAATCTTAGGTGTAGAAGGTAGTTTGACCGTCCCTCTGAATCCTGACACTGAAGACTCATAAGTACTATTACTAGTAGCCGATAATTGAGCCGTCTGCTGATTCCTCATAGTCAATCGTTCGTTATTGACCGCTTGCTCGACTTGAAAAAAATCAAAATCTGGCAAAAGGTCAGCCACCTTAGAAATGTAGGAATTTTGTGCCGTCACAGAAGGGGACTTGGCAATAATCTTAGCAATCTGCTCAACATAAGCAATCTCCGCTTGAAGATTGTCCACATTAGCAGGTTTTAGTTGTCCTATCCAAAATTCCACATCTGAAATGCGGGACTCGACCAAGAGTTTCCCCAGAGCCTCTTCGGATGTTTTCTGTAGATATTCATCAGGGTCCATATTGTCTGGAATTTTAACAATATCCACTTGGAAATCCGATAAAAGCTCAAGAGACTTGGCAATCGCATTTTGCCCAGCCTTATCACCATCATAGGTCAGAACAATTTTCTTGGTGAGTTTACGCAGACGATTGACATGTTCAGGAGTCAATGCCGTCCCCATAGAAGCCACAGCATTAACATGCCCAGCCCTATAGGCAGCAATGACATCCATGAATCCCTCCATCAGATAGACCTCATGAGTCTTCTGAATCACTGGCTTAGCCTGATCGAGGTGGTAGAGTTCATAAGATTTATTGAAAATGCGGGTAGCCCTTGTATTTTTGTACTTGGCTTGTCCTTTTTCAATATCTTCCTTAGTCCAAACACGCCCTGAAAAACCGATAGTCTTTCCAAACTCATTCTTAAGCGGAAACATGATTCGATTTTTAAAAGTATCGAAAAGACGATTACTTTCAGAAAGATTAAAAAGACCTGATTCTGTCAGTACCTCTTCGTCATATTTTTTTGATACAGACTGATAGAGATAATCTGGTTCGTCAGGGGCTAGACCAATCTGGAAGGTCTTAAGTAAATCGTCAGTCATACCACGCTCATAGAGGTAGGCACGCGCTGCTTCTCCTATCTTGGTCGTCATCAGGACTGCGTGATAAAACTTAAGCGCATCCTCATGAAGATCATAGAAAGCTTGGTTAGGAGAATTCTGTTGCTGAGCCTGTCTTGGTGCGTCTATCGTAACTGCAATACCTAAGCGGTCTGCCAGAACCTTGACACTTTCTTGGAAAGAAATCTGACGGTATTCCTCTAAAAATTTAAAGACATCCCCAGACTTTCCGCAACCAAAACAATGGTAAAACTGTCTGTCCTCAATAACGTTAAATGAGGGGGTTTTCTCCTTATGGAAGGGGCAGAGACCCAGGTAATTGCGACCTGCACGATTAAGACTGACAACTTCGCCAATTACGTCGACGATGTTGGTACTGCTCTTAATATCTTCTATTAAAGCTTTATCAATCACCATCTAATCGCCCCCTATCTTACCATAATTGCATTACCCCTAATTATAACACGATGAAAAATGAAAGTAAAATAAAATTGATTTTTCATGAGCAAATACCTTGTCAAGATTTACAAAATCGGATAAACTATTAAAAGTAAATAAAAGAAAGGATTCATTGTCAAAATGATTAAAGAACTTAAAGACTTTTTGTTCAAGGGTAACGTCCTTGATCTTGCTGTAGCCGTTGTTATGGGGGCTGCTTTCAACGCTATCATCACTTCACTTGTAAGTGATATCATCACTCCACTTATCCTTAACCCAGTTGTTAAGGCTGCTAACGTTGAAAACCTCTCTAAATTGTCATGGAACGGTATCGCATACGGTAGCTTCTTGAGCGCAGTTATCAACTTCATCATCGTTGGTACTACTCTCTTCTTCGTTGTTAAAGCTGCTAGCAAAGCAACTGCTCTTAGCAAAAAAGAAGCTGAGGATGCTGCTGAAGCAGCAGGTCCATCACAAGAAGAATTGCTTACTGAAATCCGCGATCTTCTTGCAAACAAATAATTTTTATTTGTTCAACTAAAGACATATGAAACTCAAGACGTCTGAAATCTCAGACGTCTTATTTTTTTGTACCTCAGGACTACTAACTGACTTATTTATTCGATGAAAAGAAAAAAACTTGAGTCTTCTCAAGTTTTTTTCTGTTAATTTCATTCTTAATTAGAATTTTTTACGTTTGCGAGCTGCCTCTGATTTACGTTTACGTTTTACAGAAGGTTTTTCGTAATGTTCACGTTTACGAGCCTCTTGAAGAGTACCAGCTTTAGTCACAGAACGTTTGAAACGACGAAGAGCGTCGTCAAGTGATTCGTTTTTACGTACTACTGTTTTTGACATTGAATTCACCTCCTCAAGATAATGTAACATTTTACACGTTCTATTCAAGTATACAAGACTCGTCTTTTTCTGTCAAGAAATATATTTTAAGTTTGAGTATTTTTGATATCAAGGCTATTTTCTAAATCTTATTGGAGACTATCTGAGGCTTTGCCATACAAAAAAACTAGAGGAATCATCCTCTAGCTTATCTTTTACTCAACTGCTGTGTATTTAGAAGCATCCTTGATGTACTCGTCGTAAGTACCGTTGGCTTTCATTTTCTTGATAACCTTGTTTACCGCTTCTTTCAATTTGTCATTGCCTTTAGCCATTGCAACTGCTTTAGCATCACCATCGTCAACTTTGAGGGCAACACTTGCCAAAGCCAAATCTGGATTTTGTGCCACGTAACCTTCTGCTACTGGTTTTTCAAGGTCAACAGCATCAACTTGGCCAGATTTAACCTCATTAATAGCTTCACCCATTGCTGTAAGTGATACGACTGTTGAATCCTTCAATTGTTTCTTAGTAAGTCCTTCTTCGATAGTACCTTTTTGAACGGCTACTTTTTTACCTTTAAAAGCATCAAGGCTTGAGTAGGTAGATTCTTGATCTTTACGAACGATGATAGCATTTTGTGTTTCGTAGTAAGGATCTGAGAAATCAAAGGTTTTCTTACGTTCGGCTGTTACTGAGATACCTGAGATAGCTAGATCAGCCTTACCTGATTGAAGGCTAGAGAGGACATTGTCAAAGCTCATTGTTGTAACTTCAAGCTTGACACCGAGTTCATCCGCAATAGCTTGTGCCAACTTGATATCTGAACCAACTACTTGGTCTTTGCCATCCACCAAAGTTTTGAACTCAAATGGTGCATAGTCTGGACTGACAGCTACGACAAGTTTTTTATTTTCTTTAATAGATTCGTAAGCGTCTTTTTTTGACCCACATGCTACCAAAGTTACAGCAGCAAGGAGAGCCATAGCTCCGAGGAATAGTTTTTTCATAAGAAACTCCTGTATAAATATAATTTTTGCTCGTTTATTTTACTTAAAATTAGTGGTATTGTCAACATTTATTAAGAAATTGCGACAGTTTTTCTAAGCCCTTTTGAAGGACTTCCTTATCACAACAATAACCGATGCGGACATGGGACTCCTTGTCAAAACGGTTCCCTGGAACCACAAGCACACCATAGTCCTGAAGAAGCTCTAAGGCAAAATCTTCGATAGGACGATTCACATCTAATTTGACGAAGGAAGTTGACACACTAGCAGGCCTAACCCAAGACGCCTTAGGCTCTTTGGCAATCCAGGCATCCATAAGGGCGAGATTTTCCTCTACAATCTGACGGTTGCGTTTCAAGATGGCCTCTTTATTTTCCAAGACAAGGGTAGCCACCATATCATCAAAGACTCCCGCACAAATCATCGTGTAGTCGCGGTAGTCACGTAGAATGTCCGCCACCTCAGTGTTAGAAGCTACCCAACCCACACGAATACCGGGAATGGAATAGGTCTTTGAAAGGCTGTTGACGGCAATGCCCTTTTCATACAAATCCACAATAGAAGGTGCAGGTTGGTCAAAACTGCGATAGACCTCATCTGAGAAGATATAGGCGTCTACTTCTTTAGCGATAGCCACTAGCTCCTCGAGGTAAGCAGCGTCCATAAGGGCACCGGTAGGATTGTTGGCGTTGTTAATACAGATCATTTTGGTATTAGGACGAATGAGACGGCGGAGTTGGTCCAAATCAGGCAACCACCCCTTGTCCTCTTCAACCTCCCAGAGATCCACGTCTGCTCCTAGCGACTTAGGAATGTCATAGAGCTGTTGATAAGTTGGATACATGGAGATGACATGGTCCTCAGGCTCAATAAGCGCATAAAGGGCTAGCATCGTCGCTCCTGTAGCCCCATTGGTTTGGAGGATATTATCAACCGGCATGTTCTTGTATAAGCTAGCCACTTGAGTCTTAAACTCTGGTGACCCTTCAATCCAGCCGTAATCCATCTTTTTCTTTAGTAGTTGGGCAAAAAAGGCGTCTTTATCAAGGCCTGACAGGTCAAATAATTCTTCCATTGTGAGGGTCTTAATTGAAACTCCTGCGATATCATATATGGCAGATTTTTCATGGACATTAAGCCATTCTTCAACACCAAAACGTGGTAGCTTCATAGTTTCTCCTTGCTTTTCTTAAGCACTCTATACGATGTCATTTGTCTATTTTGACAGACTTACCTACTTTGATAATAACTGTTTTTAACAGAGAATTCAATAAAAAATGGGGTATTCCCCCATTTAGATTTAAGAATTTTTGACGACTCCCCTTGAGTGAGCAAAGCCAACACCAAACGAGACTTTCCGCCGTTGATGAAAGCACCTGAAATTGACTCGTTTCAGGTGCTCAGAAGTTTTAAATTTACTTACTTTGTTTGTAGGTTGATGCTTCTTTTAACCATTGGTCAAATTTTCCAGAGTCTTTAGTCTCTTTGATGACGGCATTGATTTCTTTAAGCAAGTCATCTGACCCCTTACGTGTTGCGACTGCATAAGCATCTGAACCGTCTGACTTGAGGTTAAAGTTGGCAAGGGTTAAATCATCATTTTGAGCGATATAACCTTCTGCAATGGCCTTCTCAAGTACAACTGCTTGAAGCTGTCCTGACTTGAGTTCATTAATCATTTCGCCATTTGAAGCCAGTGATACTACACTTGCCTTAGAAATTTGTTTCTTAGCAACGGTTTCTTGAACAGACCCTTTTTGCGTACCGACAGTTTGTTTTGCGAGACTATCAGTGCTTGTATAGTCATTTACCTTGTCTTTTTTGACAATCACTACATTTTCTGACGTATAGTAGCTGTCTGAAAAATCATAAACCTTCTTACGTTCATCTGTCACCGAAATCCCTGCAATGGCGATATCCGCTTTACCACTTTGCACGTTAGCAAGAACATTATCAAAAGACATCACGGAAAATTCAACCTTTACGCCGAGTTTTTCACCGATAGCTTTGGCCAACTCAATGTCTGCTCCAACTAGCGTATCTTTACCGTTAACCAATGATTTGAACTCAAATGGTGCAAATTCTGATTCTGTTGCCACGACAATTTTCTTCTTTTCCTTAATCGTTTTAGGACTTACTCCCTGACTTCCGCTACAAGCAACTAGAAAGCAGGTAGCGACTAAAGCTGTAAGGATAAACCAAAATTTCTTCATATGATAACTCCTTATTTGCTAGAACTCTTAAGTGAAAGAGTGTAGGCATCTTGAACATAGCTGTCAATCTTACCTTCTTTTTTGAGTTTAGCGATAACCTTATTAACCTTTTCTTTTAGCTTATCGCTTCCTTTAGGCATTGCTACAGCATAGGCATCTTTTGAATCAGACTTGAGCGTGATGTCTGACACAGCTAGGTCGCTGTTTTGGTCTACATAACCTTTTGCAATGGCCTTTTCAAGAACTACTCCTTCAACTTGACCAGACTTCAATTCATTGATGGCTTCACCAGGTTGTGCCAAGGATACCACATTAGCATCTGACAAGTTTGCTTTGGCAATATTTTCTTGAATAGAACCTTTTTGAACGGCTACAGATTTTTTAGCAAAATCACCTGTTTCTTTGTAAGTTCCTGTCGCATCTTTTTTGACAACAAGAACCGTTTCAGACTCATAGTAGGTATCTGAGAAATCAAAGATTTTCTGACGTTCCTTAGTGGCAGAGATTCCGGAAATGGCGATGTCTGCTTTACCAGATTGAACATTTGCTAAGACATTATCAAAAGACATTTCAGAGAATTTGACTTTTACGCCAAGCTCATCTGCAATAGCCTTGGCAATTTCGATGTCTGCTCCAACAATAGTATCCTTACCATCTTGGATTGTTTTAAACTCAAAAGGAGCAAAGTGCGGATTAAGAGCGACAGTCAAAGTCCCCTTATCTTTAACTTTATCTAAAGTGTTAGTCGATGAAGAACAAGCCGCTAAAGCTGTCAAAGCAAAGACACCTGCAAGTCCCAATAAAAGTTTTTTCCATGGTTTCATAATCAATCTCTTTTCTATATTTATTAACTATGTAAGTATAATAATGCATTATTATGCATTTGTCAACGAAAAAATGGACTTTTATTGATTATAATTTTTATTTTTATTAATATTGGCATTGCTATAAATCTTGTAATTCGTTTATTTTAAAGCCTTCTATCTGATTTTAAGACAAAAAAACTATTCATTCATTTGAATAAATAGTTCATTTTATTACCAAAATTCTCGGACGAAGTCATCTTCAAGGCGCTCCCGATAGAAAAGTTCTGAGAGATTGTCTTCTTCAAAGACACGTAGCAGATTGAGCATGTCATAAGCCAAGTCCATCTTAGGCACATCCTCCCTGGCAACCCAGCGAACTTCGCCCTCCTCTGTTGAATGGATTTCTCCTTCAAAATCTGAGGTCCTATAGAGGAAAACCAAGTACCGTTCGTTATCTGTCGTGTAAAAATGCTTCATACCAACTAATTTAGGGTTTTTGATGGTCAAGCCAGTTTCTTCTTTAACCTCACGGATAACTGATTCTACCAGACCTTCATGTGCTTCGATATGGCCACCGGGTAGGGCTGCTCCCGACCAGTAATAACGCTTTGGATCGCGGATTTGCATGACAATATTTCCACGGCCATCTTCGATGAGACACATATTAGTTAAAATAGTTGCTTGTGAACGTGACATATAGTTCCTTTCTAGTAAGTAATCAAATAAAACCATGACAATCAATCATTTTGTCGTAAATAAAGATAAAGAGCAGTATACAAAACTATAAAGAATACATAACCAAATATTGATATCCAAACAAGTTCTCTTTTTATCATCCACAAGGGCTCAAAAATAATTTGTGGATTATCTTCATTCATATCACATACACCTACCATAGCATGCATCAGAAATACAATAAGGTTAAAATTTAAACCAATAAAAGCCGCAATTTTTCTCTGATGCTTATAGGCAATCTGATCCTTATGGGCAAGAAGTAGGAGGAGCCAGAGAAGAAAGTTACACTCAAACGGAAACAGTATACCACTTCGAGATAAGGTGGGGAAATAAACATAAATCAGAAAAGAAATCCCAAAACCTGGTATAAAAAGACAGATTGTCTTAAACCAACTTGAATTCAATGTTGCCTACTTTTTTGCTAGCACATCTTGCTAAAGCATTAACCTAACGTTTAGGACTTCTAATCCATACTCTTCAGTTCCAACACCATATCACGAATTTGAGCCGCCAATTCAAAGTCAAGCAATTCTGCTGCTTCATGCATTTGTTTTTGGAGTTTCTTGATGGCTTCTTGACGTTCTTTCTTGTTCATGTCACTATAGTCCACAGTATCCTCTGCCACTTCTGCTTCATTAGCCTTGGTAATAGAAATAAGGTCACGAATTTCTTTCTTAATCGTTTGTGGAACAATGCCATGCTCCTTATTATAGGCCATCTGGATTTCACGACGACGAGCTGTTTCATCCATGGCTTTTTGCATAGACTCTGTAATCTTATCCGCATACATGATAACGTGCCCTTCGCTATTTCGGGCAGCACGTCCAATCGTTTGGATAAGTCCACGTTCATTACGAAGGAAGCCTTCCTTATCAGCATCCAAAATAGCAACCAGACTAACTTCAGGAACGTCAATTCCCTCACGGAGAAGGTTAATACCGATAAGAACATCAAAGACACCCAAACGTAGGTCACGGATAATCTCAGTACGCTCTAGAGTCTTAATGTCAGAGTGCATGTATTTGACCTTGACACCCATTTCCTTGAGATAGTCAGTCAAGTCTTCAGCCATCTTCTTAGTCAAAGTTGTTACAAAGACACGCTCGCCTTTTTCAGTACGGGCATTAATTTCACCAAGGAGGTCATCCATTTGACCCATAGTTGGACGAACTTCGACTTCTGGATCAAGAAGTCCTGTCGGACGAATGATTTGCTCAACCACAGTCTCGGTCTGTTCCATCTCATAGTCACCTGGGGTAGCAGAAACATATACAATCTGATGCACATGACTCTCGAATTCTTCACGTCGAAGTGGACGGTTATCAAGCGCCGATGGCAAACGGAAACCGTAATCAACCAACATCTTCTTACGAGCTTGGTCCCCGTTATACATTCCCTTAATCTGACCCATTGTCATGTGACTTTCATCAATCATGATGAGGAAATCTTCTGGGAAGAAATCAAGCAAGGTGAACGGTGGCTCGCCCTCTTTTCGCCCATCCATGTGTCGTGAGTAATTTTCAACACCATTTGTGTAGCCCATCTCACGAAGCATTTCAACATCGTATTCTGTCCTTTGGCGGATACGTTGAGCCTCGATGAGCTTACCCTCAGCTTCTAATTGCTTAACCTGAGCTTCCATCTCTTCCATAATATTCTTGATGGCTTCTTCCATATGTTCTTCATTGGTCATAAAGTGAGTCGCCGGGAAAAGAACAAGGTGCTCGACTTCACCGAGATTGCGTCCTGTCAAACTCTCAATCTCACAGATGCGGTCAATCTCATCACCGAAAAATTCGACACGAAAGGCGTGCTCATCACGGCTGGCAGGAAAAATTTCGACCACATCGCCACGCACACGGAATTTCCCACGTTGGAAATCAATATCGTTTCGCTCAAACTGGATATCAACTAGGTCATTTAGCAGCTTGTCTCGAGAAATCTCTTGGCCTGGACGAAGACTAACTGCTGAATCAGCATATTCTTTAGGCGAACCCAAACCGTAAATACAAGAAACAGAAGCCACAACGATAACATCATTACGCTCAAGGAGGGCCGACGTTGCTGAGTGTCGTAGCTTATCAATTTCATCGTTTACAGAGCTATCTTTTTCGATATAGGTATCTGATGATGGTACATAGGCCTCTGGCTGATAGAAATCATAGTAGGAAACGAAGTATTCTACAGCATTGTCTGGGAAAAACTCCTTGAATTCTCCGTAAAGCTGACCTGCTAAGGTTTTATTGTGGGCGATAACCAAGGTTGGTTTATTCACGCGCTGGATGACCTGACTCATGGTATAGGTCTTACCTGTCCCTGTCGCTCCCTTTAGGATTTGAGCCTTTTCTCCACCTTCTATATTATCAACCAAGGCTTCAATGGCCTGAGGTTGGTCCCCAGAAGGTTCATATTTAGAAACCAAATGAAATTGGTTGTCTTCTTTTCTATCTATCATGGTTTTTCCTTTCATTTATGTAATCATTCATCTCTTGGTCGGAGAAAAATTCTCCACTACTGATGGGAATATGTATCATTCGTGTCTCAGCAACGTATTTGCGTTTTCTTCGTGTCTGAAAACCAAGTTTTTTATCATATTTCAAGGCCGTTTTACTATCTTTGAAAAAAATGTATAAAACTCTATACCTCTTCCTTTCCCAAGACCTTATATTCCCGAAATCATAGATACGTTTTAGGATATAGTATATAGTTGATGAGTGTTTGGCATCATCCATTGGCGTTGACCAATCCTTCATAACCAAGTCAATCTCAGACAGCGGAATCTCAAAGGTGACCCGTCCACATAATCTTCCATAATAAATAAAGGTATCATTGTTAATTTCCAAAATTTTTTTATGACCTTTAAGTCTCACAATACCATCAACTAAGTTAGTCAGAGCATGAAGAAATATTAGTAAAACGAGGAAGGCAACACAGTTATCCACAAAATTCCCAAAACGATAATCATCTATAAGAAAACAACAGAATAAACCGATGGAAGCGATAAGAAGTATAAGTCCATAGACAATCTGTACCCAAATCATACCTTGCTCAATCTTAACTATCATCTCTTCCTCTTTTCCAAACTTTCTTCTATTTTAACACAGAAATAAAAAGACCGAGTCTTTGAACTCAGCCTTAAAAGTTTTCTTTCTTCAATTGTAATCGAAGGATGATGATACCTACCAACAGAACCACACAGGTAACGATATTCCCTTCTAGGCCAAAGGCCCCACCTGACAACCAATCAGGTACACCTGACCTGGCCTGAAAGTGCAATAAGCTGCCACCTGCATTCTGTCCACTAACTGACACGCCAACTAGATTTCCTTGCGCGAAGTTCCAAGCACCGTGAAGGGCAGCAACACCCCAGATATTATCTGTCTTGAGCATGTAAAGAGCCATGAGAACACCCACTAAAACAATACTGATGAGAGACAAGGCGGTAACTCCTTGATTTCCCAAGTGTAGCATTGAAAAGAGAGAACTTGAAATAGCAATTCCCCAAGAAAGGTTCAATCTATTAGTCACCGTCTGAAGCAACCAACCACGTGTCACCAGTTCCTCGGTTCCACCTTGGATAAACCAGAAAGGTATTAGGGAAAGTATGTATAAGAGGGTTTTCTGCGAAAAGTCTACCTTCACAAATTCTAAACCGCCTAGTAAATAAGTCCCAAGGAAACTAACTAACAAGAGCAAAGTTCCAAGTCCCCAACCCTTAAGCAAGTTCAACCAAATATGACCCTTGAAAAATCCAAGTGTACGAACGGGACGTTTTTCAACAACTTTAACCCAGAAAAAGATAACTAAGGCAGTAAAGGCAAAGGTTCCCAACTGAAAATACAAGGTTGAAAACAATTTATAGGAAATCGTATTTATATCCTGGAACTGAATATTGCCATTTAATACTAAGAACCAAAGGACAATAGCCACTGGAATTCCCACAACAACCCCTGATAGAAATCCACCTATGAGGACATAACCAAAGGCAATAAAACAGGACAGCATAATCATCAGCCAACTTGGGACTTTATCATATAGGCTAGTATATTTCTCAAGCATACGTTTCTTCATTTTTTTAGCTCCTGTAACAAATCTTACATGTATTCGATTACAGTGTAACTAATTGACACAAGCTTGTCAAATTCTTCTAAAACTCTTCTCATATCTAACGAACTTTGTTATATTTCCTAACATCAAACTCTAAGAAGTTTGATAACAAGACCTTTTTTTGATAGAATAGGAAGGTATTTTATAAAGGAGACTTTTTATAATGAAGAAAAAACTTCTGACACTCTTCTTGAGTGTCATGTCAGTTTTCTTTGTTTTCGGAGCTAAGGTATCTGCCGAGACTATCTCAGTCGTTTCAGATACAGCCTATGCCCCATTTGAATTCAAAGATTCTGATCAGACCTACAAGGGTATCGACGTTGATATTATCAACGAAGTTGCCAAACGTAAAAATTGGGACGTTAACCAAACCTTCCCTGGTTTCGATGCAGCTGTCAATGCTGTTCAATCAGGCCAAGCTGACGCCCTTATGGCCGGTACTACTGTTACCGACGCACGTAAGAAGGTCTTTACTTTCTCAGACACTTATTACGACACCTCAATTGTTATCTACACACGTAGTAGCGATAAAGTCAGCGACTACAAACAATTGAAGGGTAAAACAGTCGGTGTTAAAAACGGTACCGCTTCTCAAACTTGGCTTGATAAAAATGCTAGCAAATATGGTTTCACAGTTAAAACTTTTGACACTAGCGACTTGATGAACAACAGCTTGGATTCTGGTTCTGTTGATGCAGCTATGGACGACACACCAGTTGTTAAATACGCTATCGGTCAAGGAAAAGACTACGCTATCAACATTAAACCTGAATCTATCGGTAGCTTTGCTTTCGCTGTTAAAAAAGGTGGAAAACACGAAGATCTTATCAAAGATTTCAACGAAGCTCTTAAGGAAATGAAGAATGACGGCACCTACGACAAAATCATGAACAAATGGTTGGGTGACTCATCAAAATCTTCTTCATCAAAACCTTCAGCAGATCTTAAATTGACTGGTGATGCCAACGCAAAAGCCACTCCTGCTAAGGAAACCTACACTATCTCAATGGACTCATCTTTTGCTCCATTCGAATACCAAAATGGTTCAGGTAAATATGTAGGTATCGATGTCGATATCATCAATGCCATTGCTAAAAACCAAGGTTTCAATGTCAAATTGACAAACCCTGGTTTCGATGCATCACTTAATGCTGTACAATCTAGCCAAGCTGATGCCGTATTGGCTGGTATGACCATCACTGATGCTCGTAAACAAATCTTTGACTTCTCTGATCCTTACTACACATCAAACATTCGTTTGGCTGTAGCTAAAGGAAGTAAGGTTAAATCTTACAAGGATCTCAAAGGTAAGACTGTAGGAGCTAAAAATGGTACGTCATCTTACTCATGGTTGGAAGACCACGCTGGTGAATATGGCTTTACTGTTCGTGCTTACGATGAAGCTTCTACTATGTACGACAGCTTGAACTCTGGTTCAATCGATGCTCTTATGGATGATGAAGCCGTTCTTCTATACGCTATCCAACAAGGGCGTAACTTTACAACACCAATTGAAGGTATTGCTACTGGTGAAGTCGGCTTTGCTGTTAAAAAAGGTGCTAATCCTGAGTTGATTGAAATGTTCAACAATGGTTTGGCTGCTATCGTGAAAGATGGTACTTACGATAAGATTATCAATAAATACCTCGATAGCAACAAATCAAAAGAAGGAAGCTCAAAAAAAGCTACCGATGAAACAACCATCGTAGGCTTGATTAAAAACAACTACAAACAACTTCTCCAAGGTCTTGGAATTACCCTTGGTTTGACCCTTCTTTCATTTGCTATTGCTATGATTATCGGTGTTATCTTCGGTATGATGGCAGTTGCACCAAACAAGACACTTCGTGTGATTTCACAAGTCTTTGTTGACGTGGTTCGTGGTATCCCATTGATGATCGTTGCAGCCTTCATCTACTGGGGTATTCCTAACTTGATTGAAAACATCACTGGTCACCAGTCACCAATCAATGATTTTGTGGCAGCGACAATTGCCCTTTCACTTAACGGTGGTGCTTACATTGCCGAAATTGTACGTGGTGGTATCGAAGCTGTCCCAATTGGTCAGATGGAAGCCAGCCGAAGCTTGGGTGTTCCTTACAATACAACAATGCGTAAGGTCATCTTGCCACAGGCGGTCCGCTTGATGTTGCCAAACTTCATCAACCAATTTGTTATCTCATTGAAAGATACGACTATCGTATCAGCTATCGGTTTGGTTGAACTTTTCCAAACTGGTAAAATCATCATTGCTCGTAACTACCAATCATTCCGTATGTATGCAATCTTGGCCATCCTTTACTTGGTCATCATCACATGCTTGACGAAATTGGCTAAACGACTAGAAAAGAGACTTAAATAATGGCTGAATTGAAAATCGATGTGCAGGACTTGCACAAATCATACGGCGACAATGAAGTCCTTAAAGGCATTGACGCCAAATTCTACGAAGGTGACGTTGTATGTATCATCGGTCCTTCAGGTTCAGGTAAATCAACCTTCCTTCGTACGCTTAACCTACTTGAAACAGTGACATCTGGTAAAGTAGTCGTTGATGGCTATGAATTATCAGATTCTAAGACAAATCTTGACAAAGCCCGTGAAAATATCGGGATGGTCTTCCAACATTTCAACCTCTTCCCACACATGACAGTCCTTGAAAACGTGACATTTGCACCTGTTGAACTCGGACGTATGAATAAGGAAGAAGCTGATAAATTAGCTATGGATCTTCTTGATCGTGTGGGACTTGCTGACAAGGCAGATGCAATGCCAGATAGCCTATCAGGTGGACAAAAACAACGTGTGGCGATTGCACGTGGTTTGGCAATGAATCCTGATATCATGCTCTTTGACGAACCTACTTCTGCCCTTGACCCTGAAATGGTCGGAGACGTTCTTAACGTTATGAAAGAATTGGCAGAGCAAGGTATGACCATGATTATCGTTACTCACGAAATGGGATTTGCTCGTCAAGTTGCCAACCGAGTAATCTTTACTGCGGACGGTGAGTTCCTCGAAGATGGTACTCCAGATCAAATCTTCGATAACCCACAACACCCACGTTTGAAAGAATTCTTGGACAAGGTTCTAAACGCCTAATCATTAAAACAGCTACTTCGACTGAAGTAGCTGTTTTTGATTGCCATTTTGGATAAGAAAAACAGAGCAAGTGCTAGACTTGCTCTGTTTCTTCATTTAATTCAGGGTGTTTTGCTGCTTCTTCCCTTGCCAAGCGTTCACGCTCAAGACGGAGTTTTCGGTTAGGATTTAAGCGCGTAAAGAGTTCTTCAAGTTTCTTTGGATTCCAAACATCGGCCGCAGAAACAAAATTTCCATCTTTATCCCTGAAGGATATCGGTTTATCTCCCATTGTAAACCTCTTATTTCAATAATTTTAAATTCGCCAACTTCACGTAGTTAGTAAGGTTGCTTGGCAGACCGCCATAGCAATTGGCCTAGACTATCAAGTGCTTCAGCACTTAGAGAGTCTTGCTCGGTTACGACACGAAGGAAAGTCGGTCGATTATACCGACTTTACGTAGTTAGTGAGGTTGATAGGCAGACCGCCATAGCGGCTGGCCTAGACTATCTTGTGCTTCAGCACTTAGAGAGTCTTACTCGGTTACGACACGAAGTAGAGTCGGTCGATTATACCGACTTTACGCAGTTAGTGACGTTGATAGGCAGACCGCCATAGCGGCTGCCGTAGACTATCTTGTGCTTCAGCACTTAGAGAGTCTTTCAACGTCAATCCACAAACTCAAATTCGAAGTTACCAATACGAACAATGTCCCCATCCTTGGCGCCACGTTCACGAAGCGCTTCATCGACTCCCATACCACGTAATTGACGAGCGAATTTCATAATAGATTCATCACGTTCCATGTTAGTCATGACAAAGAGTTTTTCAAGTTTTTCACCAGAAAGTACCCATGAAGCATCATCGTCACGACTGATTTCAAATGGACGTTCTTCTTCGTTAAAGCCATAGTAAACTTCCTCTTGTTCCATATCATCTTCGCTATAAAGCAAGAATTCGTCTGTCTCATCAAGCAATTTTGCAGTAGCTTCTAAGAGATTTTCCAAACCTTGGTGAGCCAAACTTGAAATTGGGAAAATTTGTGGCAACTCATCGAATTCATCGTAGTTAGCAGCCAATTTTTCCTTAAACTCTTTCAAGTTTTCCTCAGCCTCAGGCATGTCCATCTTATTAGCCACAATAATTTGTGGGCGTTCCATCAAGCGTAAGTTGTAAGTTTCCAACTCTTTATTGATCTGAAGATAATCCTCGTAAGGATCACGTCCTTCACTCGCTGACATATCAATCACATGGAGGATAACACGTGTACGCTCAATGTGGCGAAGGAACTGCGTTCCCAAACCAACACCCTGACTAGCACCCTCAATCAATCCTGGAAGGTCAGCCATAGCAAAGCTCTCACCTGACTTAGTACGTACCATTCCCAAGTTAGGAACAATTGTCGTAAAATGATAGGCACCAATCTTTGGTTTTGCTGCCGTTACTACACTGAGAATCGTTGATTTACCAACAGATGGGAAACCAACCAAACCAACATCAGCCAAAATCTTCAATTCCAATTGAAGTTCGCGTTCTTCACCTGGTTCACCATTTTCAGCGATTTCAGGAGCAGGGTTACGAGGTGTTGCAAAACGGATATTTCCTCGACCACCACGTCCACCGTGAGCAATGACAAACTCTTGACCATCTTCAACTAAATCAGTAATAACTTTGCCGGTCTCAGCATCACGAACTGTCGTACCTGGCGGGATGCTAACGATGAGGTCTTCAGCACCTCGACCGTGCATTCCCTTGGTCATCCCTTTTTCGCCATTCTTAGCCTTGAATTTACGGTTATAACGGAAATCCATAAGGGTACGCAAGCCTTCGTCAACCTTGAAAATGACCGAGCCACCCTTACCACCGTCACCACCCCAAGGACCGCCATTGGGTACATATTTCTCACGACGGAAAGCGACCATCCCGTCACCACCACGACCAGCTTTGACACTAATCTTGGCTGTATCTAAAAACATACTCATCTCTATATCTCTCTTTCTGACTCGTGTGTCCTATATCAAGACATTCTCATATAAAAGAATTTCCGACAGACACAAAAAAACGCTTGATAGCGTCTTAAAGAACAGCTGCGACTGCTTGGAAAATCAATGCCCCAACTGTTACTAATAGCATAATCAAAACGACCAATACTGTTAGACGTTCAAAAAATGATTTCTTACGTGGTCCGTTATCTCCAAATGCCACTTGAATTTACCTCGTTTTTTCTTCTATTATTTCACAATAATAGTAACAAAAATCTGCCCATTTCGCAACTCTTAACTAGCTTAAGCCAAAGGAATTCCAAAAACAGCTAAAGCTTCCAACTCCTCCTCGGTTAAACGTCGCCAAGCACCAAGTTCTAAATCATCTGGCAGACTTAAAGGCCCCATACTCATACGTTGTAACTCTATCACTTCCTTACCACAAGCAGCTACCATACGCTTAACCTGATGGAATTTCCCCTCGGCAATGGTAATCTGAACCAGGCTAGTCCCAGTAGCCCTATCTACTGAAATAATCTCTAGTTTAGCTGGTTGGCAAGTATGGTCTTTGAGTTCAATTCCTTTTTCAAAAGCCAGAATATCCTCCTGATCCATGATTCCATCCACCTTAGCCTGATAAATCTTGTCCACGTGTTTCTTAGGCGACAACATGGCGTGAGCTAAGTCACCATTATTAGTCAAAAGCAGGAGACCATGAGTATCAATATCCAAACGACCAACAGGAAAGACCTGCTTATGTCTGGCTGTATCATCCAGTAAATCAAGTACTGTCTTGTGACGGGCATCCTCCGTCGCTGAGATAACACCCTGAGGCTTATTTAAAAGATAGTAAACAAAGGTCTCGTGTGTTAATGATTGACCTTGAAAAGCAATCTGGTCTTGATTCTCATCAATCTGAGTCTTAGGTGATGTCTCCACCTGACCATTTACGGTCACTTGTTTCTTTTTGAGAAAGGTCTTGACTTGACTGCGACTACCAACACCACAATCAACCAAAAACTTATCCAGACGCATCTATACTTCCTCCTTTATTGGAATCCAAACTTCCATTTCATAATCTTCAGCCTGACGATTCCCTGGTGGATAAACCTCTACAGTTGGCTGATCAATCATTTCAAAATGTTTCTTAGCATAATGAAAACTCTCCCAAACAGCTGCTGTTGCAGGCTCTCTAAGTTTAAAAACCGCATAAGTAGCTGGCGCAAGAGCAATCATTTCCATACTATCATCCTCACCAGCCAAAGCCGTTACATAAGTCTTGCAACTGCCATCATTAATCCGAATACCATAGGTAGGAACAGCCAAATCATCTTGTTCTGCCAAAAAGGGTACCCAAAGGAAGTCTGTCGGCTTACCTAGTTCCTCACCTTCAAAAGCCATCCCTGAAAAACTCAAAAATCCCTTTCGAACAACCTTCACATCATAACGAACGGTTACTAAATCTAGCTTTTGAATCACTTTCTTCAGTTTTGTCAGTTCAACTGGAACCTCATCCGCTAGGACATAGGAAATCTTTTCTACAAATGCTTCTTTTTCAGCATTACCAGAACCTATAGGAACCAATACCCAATCTTCTGCTGTGACACCTTGATCTTCACAAAGGTAGGTAAAGTGCTTTCCTCCTTCGTTAAAAGACACATCAGCTAAACGAAAAAGGGGCTCAGGCAAATCGACAATCACCATCTCAAGCCCCTTTGCTTGAAACAAGAGCTCTTGATCCCTTAAACGCACCTTCATAGCCAAACTATCACTATCAATAGAAAAGCTGTTATCCAAGTCCATTACAGACTGAAAGAAGGCTTGGTGTAACCCTGAAAAAGTCCAGACGGCATGCCAACGACACATCATCTCATAATCATCAATGGTCACAAGAAAAGAGAGCTCCTGCTGGTCTGACGCATAAGAATAGGCTTGAACACTCAATTGGTCTGGTGTCAGGTAGTCATTAACAAAGACCGCAAAGTCATCCATGGTTTGAAAATCTGACATAAACGCTCCTTTTCTATTCCTCGACCGAGCCTGTCACATACATGGTAAATGTAGCCCTCGTAAGAATTTTCTCTTCCTGATTAGTAATGACAACTTCCACCACCTTAGTCGTCTTACCATTATGAACACACAATCCTTCGATTTTGAGTTGGTCAGACAAATGCCCTGCCTTGAGATAATTGATATTAGACTGAAGCGTCACCGCATAGTCACCTGTTGAAATGGCCACAAGCCCTGCGACCTGATCACAAAGCGTAAACAAATAACCCCCATGAGCATTACCAAAATAATTCAGGGACTTCTCAACCACCTTAGTTGTCACGATGACATGTCCCGTTTCAAATAGTTCTTCTTGAAAATTCTCAAACACACGGATTTCATGTAGTTTGTCTTGCATTGCAAGCCCTCCTATTGTTGCTCATTCCACACCTAGTGAAATGACACGTCTTTATCTACTAGTATAACACGAAGTTCATAAAGGATAGTAAGCTTATTTGGCTAAGCTAATATCAACCTGAATATCTTCACGAAAAAGCTTCTTCACTCGGCAAAAATTATCCACAAAAGCCAAGAGTTCTTGCTCATTTTCCAAAATCAGATCCTCAGGTAAATGAATGGCCAGAGTGAAATGGTCTTCTTCATAGTTGGAATCAACTTGAATAGTAAGCTCCTCGATTCCCTGATACTTGGCAAAATAGCTCTGTAGACACATAGTCACGCAGGAAGCCAAGGCAATATTGACCAAGCTCATCGGTGTTTCCCCATCTTCCGTATAGCCAAAAAGTTCCACAGGTGCTCCGTAACCCTCTGAAAGCGAATGGAAACGTTTGTCACCTTTAATTGTTGTTTGATACATCATGTCACCTCAATCTTTTTTTATTATTATAACAAAGAGAGCCTTAAGGACCGAACTGAACGCTTTGGAATATCTATCAAAAGAAGAAAAAGCGTAAGGTCTTTTAGCTCTTATTTTCCAATAGATTAGCCTTGTACAACACTGATATTACCAAGGGATTACAGTTGCGTAAAAACAACTGGAAGCGCTTTTAAATCTTTCTTTTTTCATTTAAAATAAATTTACTCAGAAAAAAGGGAGACTATTATGAAAACATTTTCTAAATTAACTTTAGCCTCTGTCTCAGTTCTTGCCTTGTTGACCTTAGCAGCATGTGGCAACTCTAAAGACAAAACTGACTCATCATCTTCAACACCATCATCAAGCAAGGTGACCAAAGAATCTTCTTCAACGGATTCAAGCGCTTCAGTAAAAGTCAACAAAGACGGATCAACTGAGGTCAGTGACGGAAACGGTAACTCAGCAAAAACAAACGGTAATAATACTGTCGAAGCCAACGATAGCGAAGGTAACAGCGCAACAGTTGGTCAAGATGGCTCAGTCGACGTTAATAGCCAAGACGGTACAAATGTCAAAGTTGGATCAGACGGGACTGTCTCAATTGGTAACTAAATAAGATAAAAAAGGCTAGCTAATCTGCTAGTCTATTTTTTAGGTTCAGATTGATGTAAACGCTTCCTGAAAGTGCTATAATAGGCGTGGAAATCCAAATTCAGGAGGTGAGACAATGAAAAATAAAATCGTCTTGGGATGTTTTGCTGCAGCGACTTGTGAGATTCTCTTTGGGCTCAGTTTTATCTTTACCAAATCTATTACAGCACAGGTCAGTGACCTGGCTTTGATCTCTTGGCGCTTTGTCACAGCCTTCCTTTTTATCAACCTCTATTTTCTCGTCAGTCGACGTCGGATAAACATTAACGGTAGAAATCTTAAACCTCTGACACGTATTGCCATCCTTAATCCGATAATCTATTTTATCTGTGAAACGATTGGCATTCGTATGACGACGGCTTCTGAAAGTGGTGCCTTTCTTGCCTGCATCCCAGTCGTTGCCCTTATCATGTCTAGCCTTATTTTAAAAGAATGGCCTAGCCGTTGGCAGGTGGTCGGTGTCATCACAACCCTCATCGGTATCATCATAGCTGTCTTTGCTGCTGGCGGTTCTACCCACTTCTCCCTTGTGGGCTACTTGATTCTAGGTCTAGCAGTCGTCTCCTACGCCCTGTATTGCGTTGATGTCGAAAGAGCCAGTCAATTTAGTAGCCTTGAGATTACCTATTTTATGCTTGCCAGTGGTTGCCTGACATTTGGACTCTTCGCACTCAGCCAAAGCTTTCTAGCAGGCGATTTGAAAGAGCTCTTGCTTCTCCCTGTGAGCAATCCAAAATTTACTATCACTATCCTTTATCAAGGCTTGGGATGCAGTGTTCTGGGCTATCTTCTTTCAAATTTTGCCATCGCAAATATCGGGGTCAACCGAACAGCATCCTTTATTGGGATTTCGACCATTATCTCAATTCTAGCTGCTGTTGTCGTCTTAGGAGAACCCTTCTCGCAGCTACAAATTTTTGCAGGCATTTTAGTCGTCCTGGGCGTCTATTTGGCCAATAAAACCTAAAACTCTCGGGAATTAATCTTCCGAGAGTTTTTAGTCTTAATCAAGCTCTGTTTGAATCAAAACGACGAGTTCTTCCTCATTAGGAATACTACTTACCGCAGTCGGCACAGGTAAATCCTTATCTCCATAGCCCTTTATAATATGTGATAAAAACACAGATGCTTTCGTCATGGCAAGAGGCAAAGAATCTGCCCTAATGCTACGACCAAAGTCAGGAAAACTAATTTGATAACCTTCCTCAATCGTGTGAAAAATCGCTGGATATTCGTATAACATGTCTCTTCCCCCATTTCAATACTAGACTCCTCTATGATAGGATGAGTTTAAGGATAAGTCAACCAAAAATCGTTACAAAGAAAGAGTGAAACCATTCGAAACAAGGCGGCAAAGTTAAAATAAGCTTAGTCCGTATTCAACTTGAGAAAGTGGCACCGATTCGGTGCTTTTTTGGTATACAAATAGTCCTTTGGATAATTCCAAAGGACTATTTGTATCTGTTCTATTTCTTAACCTTATCCAAAATCTCGATTACCTTATACAAATCTGGTTCTGTGATTTGGTAGGGAGCTTGTTCACGAACAATTGGTTTGGCACAAAAGGCGATACCAATACCAGCTGTCTTAATCATAGGCAAATCATTGGCACCGTCACCCATAGCAATGGTTTGCGAGAGTTCGAGACCATTTTCTGCGGCCCAATCTTTAAGTTTGGCAACCTTGACATCTTTGGTGACAATCTCACCATAAACCTTACCAGTTAAGACGCCATCAATTATCTCTAGGTGATTTGCCTTTACATAATCGATCCTTGCTTCAGCTGCCAGTCTATCAACCGTCTCATGGAAGCCTCCAGAAACTAAACCTACCTTGAAGCCACGGGCGTGGAGTTCATCCACAAGTTCCTTGGCTCCTTTGTTGAAATGAATACGAGCATAGACCTTATCAAATATACTCTCTGGCAGTCCCTTAAGTGTCGCCACACGCTCATTTAGTGCCTGTCTAAAATCCAATTCTCCACGCATGGCACGCTCTGTGATTTCAGCAACCTCTTGACCAACGCCTGCTTCTTCTCCCAATAAATCGATAACTTCTTCTTGGACTAGCGTTGAATCTACGTCCATAACTAATAAACCTTTAACTTCTGACATGATTACCTCGATTCTTTGATGCCTATATAAGCCTTCACTAGATTTAATTTTTATATGAAATGAAAAATGGACCTTACAAAAAATTCTGGACCGTAGTCCAGAATCTTTCTCTTACATACGAATTTGTTCGCGTGTCTTCTCGTAAGATGATACAAAACGATCTGTCACACCTGGTTCAACTGTTTCCAAGGCATAAGAGATTTCTTCCAAAGATGCATCATAATCATGATCAACCTCAAACAATTTAAGTGCATGCTCAAAGCTACTTTGAACAGCAGGTTCGAACGAACGGTAGCGGTTTGAGTATTGCAAGAGTTGCTCAGTCAAGGTTGCATTTTGAACAACCAAGTAAGCAGTCTCTTCCAAATGATCAATGGCGTTTTTAGATGTTTCTGTCAAACGCATTACCGCATCAATATTAATACGGCCACGGCTGAGTTCGTCCATAAGGGCCTCAATTTGAGCACTAGTTGAGAAGAATACACTCAAGAAGGATTGAGGAATACCTGGCAGGTTACGTTTTTCCATGTAACGCTTGATAACATGCAATTTATTAACATAAAGATCAAGCTCTTCACGTGCTTTAGCTTCGTTTATCTCAATAGCCTGAAGATTTTCAAAGACCTCAACCTGACCATTTTCAACAGCTGACAAGGTATTAAGACTCTTTTCAAAGATTTTCTCAAGTTCTGAGAATGGTTTTACCTGAGTTTCAAAATTTTCAAGGGTCGGAAGAACAGCCGTCTCCACACCTGAAATATCAGATGCAAAGCTACGAACATCTGCCGCATATGTTTCATCGAAGATGTAAGTCAACATGAGACGCTCAAGCTCTTCTTGAAGTTTCTTGTTGTTTTCTTTAGCATGCTTGAGATAATCTGGCAAAATTTTCTTTTGACGCATAACAACCTTGTATGAGGCAATTTCACGTTCAAAAATGCTATACAAGTTGTCAATTTTTTCTTGAATCTCAGCGTTTTCTTCTTCCGCACGGTCTAAATCAAGAGAAACCAACTCACTTGAGTTTGAACGGATAGCTTCACGAATTTCTTGGAAGCGACGTTCGATATTTTTCTCAGGGAAGTGATAATTTTGCTCAATCAACTTGCGATAGCCAGATTCCAAATCATCCAACTGATCTGGGAAATCATCTTCCAACTTAGCTACAATAGCAGGAATCTTCTCTGAAATTTGACCCAATGCAATAGTGTGCTCTTCTGCACGATCCAAGATAGTAGATGCTTCAACAGGGTCACCTGATGAGTTAAGAGTCACGAATTCTGCAAACTCAGCTTCAATGTTTTTAAGCTGTTTATTGATTTCGGTCATGGTAGAACCGAAATTATCAGAGTTTTCCTCGATTGAGTTTTGCAACTCTTCGTACAAGTCTAGTGCATGCTTAACACGAGCACTGTTCTTTTCTTCTTGTTCTTTCAAGGTTGAGAGTGCTTCGCGGATAGACTTGATGTCTTCTTCCACAAGATCCAACTGACTCTCAATGTTATTAATTTCACCACTAGCCTTGAAGAAATGGAAGGTATCGTTCATATTTTCAGCTTCGAAAATATGATTTTCAATATCTGCGAATGAATTTGTCGAGATATCTATCCATTTCTGATTCCATTCACGGAAGGTTGTCTGACTTTGCCCAATCAAGTGAAGCTTTTTGACTTCTTCAATTTCTTCATTAACTGGCAAGTCAAATAATCTTTGCTTGCGTTCTTCAAGCTCTGCAATCCGCGAATCATTTCGTTTTCTAATAAGAATACCGACTAAGTAAGCGATAATTACGAGCATAACTACCACTACAATCAGTAAAACAATTCCGCTAGACATAGTTTCTCCTTAATCGTCTATTATGTTCATAAATGTAGAATAACATTACGATTATATCATAGTTATCCTAGCATTGCACCCTTTTCTAAAAGAATATTAGATATCTAGAGTACTGTAAACGGCATTTTCTTCGATAAATTCGCGGCGAGGTTCAACCTTGTCTCCCATCAGCATATCGAAAATCTTATCTGCTTCTGCAGCATCATCCACAGAAACACGTGCCATCAAACGATTTTCAGGGTCCATGGTTGTTTCCCAAAGTTGGTGGTCATCCATTTCACCCAAACCTTTATAACGTTGTACCGTAGGTTTTGAACGTCCCACACTATACTTTTCAAGAGCAGAACGCAATTTGTCTTCTTGATCGGCACCAGGTTGGATGTATTCTTTAATCTCAGAACCAACCTTAACCCCATAAATTGGAGGTTGTGCAATGTAGACATAGCCTGCTTCCAAGACTGGACGCATAAAGCGGTAAATCAAAGTCAGAAGCAAGGTACGGATGTGAGCCCCATCGACATCGGCATCGGTCATAATTACCAACTTGTGGTAACGAGCCTTGCTGACATCAAATTCAGCTCCAAAACCTGTTCCCATAGCTGTGAAGAGAGAACGAATTTCTTCATTGGCTAGAATCTTATCCATGCTAGCCTTTTCAACGTTCAAAATCTTACCTCGAATTGGCAGAATGGCTTGGAATTCACGGTTACGTCCTGACTTAGCAGAACCACCAGCTGAGTCCCCTTCGACAATGAAAAGTTCATTCATTTCGGCATTATTTGATGAACAGTCTGCCAACTTCCCTGGAAGGTTAGAAATTTCAAGACCTGACTTCTTACGTGTCACTTCACGGGCACGTTTAGCGGCGATACGAGCCTTAGAAGCCAAAATCCCTTTTTCAACAATCTTCTTAGCAATGGCAGGATTTTCCAAGAGGAAGCGACTCAAAGCTTCACTGAAGAGACGATTGGTAATCTTAACTACTTCAGAGTTTCCAAGCTTGGTCTTGGTTTGACCTTCAAACTGTGGGTTTGGATGCTTGACAGAGATGATAGCAGTCAACCCTTCACGAACATCATCCCCAGTCAAATTATCATCTTTTTCTTTGAGAATCTTATTCTGACGTGCATAGTCATTAATGACACGCGTTAAGGCTGTACGGAAACCTTGTTCGTGAGTACCACCTTCATGGGTGTGAATGTTGTTTGCAAAACTCATCACTGTTTCATGATAGCCAGTTGTATATTGCATAGCAACTTCAACCGAAATACCATCCATTTCACCATCAGTGTAGATAGGTTCGTCAAAGATAACATCCTTGTTTTCATTGATGTATTTCACATAAGACGTGATACCACCTTCGTAGTGATAATGTTTCTCTTGTTCGAGACCCTCACGCTTATCTGTGATAGAGATACGGAGCCCCTTGTTCAAAAAGGCTAGCTCTTGGATACGTTTAGCCAATTTTCCAAAATCAAACTCAGTTGTTTCTTGGAAAATCTCTGGGTCTGGCGTAAAGTGAACAGTCGTACCATGTTTCTCTGTTTCACCAATTACTGCTAAATCTGCTACCACGACCCCACGTTTATACTCTTGGAAGTGGATATGGCCATTTTTATAAACCTTAACATCAAGTTGTGTTGAGAGGGCATTAACGACCGAAGAACCAACCCCGTGCAAACCACCAGAGACCTTATAACCGCCTCCGCCGAATTTACCACCAGCGTGAAGTACTGTAAAGACCGTTTCAACTGCAGGACGGCCAGTTTTTTCTTGGATATCGACTGGAATACCACGACCATCATCGACAACGGTAATAGAATTGTCCGGCTCAATAAAGACCTGAATATGAGTGGCGAAACCAGCTAAGGCCTCATCAATTGAGTTATCGACAATCTCCCATACCAAATGATGCAACCCTTCTTTTGAGGTTGATCCAATATACATACCTGGGCGCATACGTACCGCTTCAAGCCCCTCTAGGACTTGAATCTGGCTGGCATCATATTCTTGCGCTTTTTCTTCAAGATTTTTTAATTCATCAGTCATTTATGTCACAATCTCCAATAATGATTTATGGCCGTCAACAAGCAAGGTATCCAGACCTGCTGCTTTTCCTGCCTCTATATCTATCTGGCGGTCACCAATGACCAAGCCGTGTTTAATATCGTATTTGTTAATTAAATAAAGGAAACTATCTGGACTCGGCTTTCTAGCAAAGCCATTTTCAGAAGTTACAACCTCTGTAAAATAAGAGGCAATTTCTGCTTTGTCAAGGATTTCTAGCACCAAGTGATTACGGTGGCTAACCAAAAAATTACGCCCACCCTCAGCCACAATCTTAGCTAGGACAGCCTTAGCACCTTCAAAAAGAACAGGTTCCTGTAGATGCTTGGCTTCCTCCTGCTTATATAGGGTTCGAAAATCAGCTATATCAGGCGCAAACATAGCAATGGCAGTACTCGTTGATACCTTAAGGGCATCATAGACTGCTTGAGGTTCTGCTGTACGCTCAAATTGTTCTAAAGTTGCTAGAAAGGCTTGGGTTGATACCTGGTAATTATCCAACAAGGTACCACCCAAATCCCAGATATAATCTCCATAATTCATAACCTTAATTATAACATAAAAGGTCAGATTTTGCTTGTTTTTCACAGCTAAAAAGGCTTGGAAAACCTATCCAAACCTTAATTTTTTATTTCAGAATCAAACTTGCCACAATAGGACTAATAAAGACATATAATATCCCTGTTACAGCGATCGAAAGACCACCCATGGCACCTGCAACCTGACCATATCTGAAGGCAGCTCCGGTACCTACGGCGTGTCCAGTTCCTCCGAGTGAAAGTCCGATAGCAACTGGATCTTTAATGCCAATCATTTTTAAGAAGACAGGACCCAAGACAGAGGTTAAGATTCCCGTAATAACAACGACGACCAAGGTCACTGTTGTAATCCCCTGCATTTTTTCCGAAATTCCTACAGCCATGGCAGTCGTTACAGACTTAGGAAAGAGAGAGATGGCTAAGAAATAATCCATCCCAAAAAGCTTAGCAATCAAGGCCGTATAACTCGTATTTAGAACACAGGCAACAGTTGATCCAATTAGAATACTCTTATAGTGATGGCGCATGAGGTGTAGATTTTTATAAAAAGGAACTGCTAGCGCGACTGTTGAAGGAATAATCAAACTGTTAAGATAAGAGCCACCGACATAGTAATCCTTGTAGGAAATACCTGTATAGTGCAAAATGACAATAATCAAGGCAGTCGATACAAGGAGTGGCGTTGTCAAAGGATTAGGAAAACGGCGATAAATCAAAAGCCCTATTGTGTAAGCTAGTACAGAAAGTGTTAGCCCAAACAAGGGTGTATTAAAAAAATTAGCCACGTTTAACCTCCTCGTAATCACCTTCAAAATGCTTTTTGATGAAACCGACAACTACTGCAATCACTACAATATTAAGAACCAAGGCTCCCATAATAATCAAAATAATAGGGACAATATTCGCTGAAATAGCATTCCACCGTTCCATAATACCGACACCTGCTGGCAAAAATAGAATGGTCATATTGGCAATTAAAAACTCTGCTACTGCATGAATATGACGTAGACGAATCCACTTAAGCTGAAGAGCAATAAGAAGCAAGAATAGGCCAATAATGCTTCCAGGAATAGGTAATTTGAAGAATGTTGAAATAGCTTCACCAATAACGGCAAACAAACAAATCAACATAAATTGAACGTAGTATTTCACGACTTGCCTCCTAGGTTTAATCACCTATTAGTCTACTCCTTTTTTTTTGAATTTCAAGAGTTTTCAGTAAATTCTTTTGAAAAATTGAGAGGTATAAATCAGCCTCTTTGAATATAAAAAAATCCAACCCTAAGGCTGGACTTTATCACAGATGCCACCACCGAGAATTGAACTCGGAACGGAGCATTACCATTGCTCTATTATACCATTTAACTATAGCGGCAACTGTTTTAATCTTACCATACTTCTATTTACTGTGGCAAGATTTTTTGCTTATTTTTTATAAATTTAAGTCTTGGTAAGGCGTACGGTAACCCACCTGTAAAACCTTACCATCTTTAATCAAGATAGGACGTTTAATCAACATACCATCTGAAGCCAAGAGTTCAACAGCTTCATCAAGAGATAGGGTTGGCAACTTATCCTTTAGACCTAGAGAGCGGTAGGATTGACCACTCGTATTGAAGAATTTCTTAAGTTCTAAATCTGACCCTTCCAAAAGCTCTTTTAAAAATTGAGCTGAAGGTGGATTTTCCTTAATATTAATAGATTCAACATCTAAACCTAATTGATTGAGTTCTGCCTTTGCCTTGCGACAAGTGCTACATTTGGGATATTCATAAAAAGTATACATGTTTTTCTCCTTTTTTCTAGCATAAGATATCTGTCTAAGGATTGTCAAACCTAATGCCTTCTATATGAAGTAAGAAACGCTTGGCGTCTTCTCCTGCGGCATATTTTCCTATATGACCACTACTAGGAAGAACCCGATGACAAGGGACGATAATCAACCAGGGATTCTTACCAACAGCAGTTCCTACGGCCTGTGCCGATTGACATGAAATCACTTTACCAATCTGACTATAGGTTCTGCTCTGCCCCGCAGGAATGTCCCGTAAAGCTGACCAAACCTTTAGCTGAAAGGCTGTCCCTCTATCAGCTAGAGGGAGGATATCTGGACTTGGATGATCACCTTTAAAATAAGCCTCTAACCAATTCTTGGTCATTTTCAAGATAGGATTTGAGGTGTCTACTAGCTCCTCTTCCTTGATTCCTGCCTGAAAATGTTTTTGCCCCTCCAACCAAATACCATAAAGTGCTTGGTCACTAGCCACCAAGCACAAGCGTCCAATAGGAGATAAATAATACTGACGATAAAGCATGTCTTTATTATAACAAAAAAGACAGGAATCTCTTGTTCCTGTCAATTAACTCTTATTATTTACCTTTAATCAAACGCACACGAACGATATTGTCACTAGCTTCAAACTTAGCAACCAATTCATCAATCTTAGACTTGTCTGTTTCATCAAGGTCAAGAAGTGTATAGGCATAGTCGCCCTTAGAACGGTTGATGATATTATCGATATTGATATTAAAATCAGAAACCGCAGTAGAGATACGAGCCACAATATTAGGCACGTTTTTATTAATCAAGGTGATACGGTATGGGGCACTCAAGGCCTGTTGCACACGTGGGAAGTTAACAGAGTTAACAATTTCACCTGTTTCCATGAAACGACGAATGGTTTGACCAGCCATAATCGCACAGTTAAGTTCTGCTTCACCTGTTGATCCACCAACGTGTGGGAAGACAGTCACATTAGGTTTGTTAAGGAGGTCTTCTGTACCAAAGTCGGTGATATAGCGTTTAACCACACCTGTTTCCAAAGCATCAAAGAGGGCATCATTATCTACCAACTCTGCACGGGCAAAGTTAATGATAGTTGTCCCTTTTTGCATAAGGTTAAAAGCATCCGCATTGAAAGTACCTTTTGTATCTGGTGTCAATGGAACGTGAACGGTGATATAATCACAGTTTTCAAAAATCTCTTTAAGATCAGAAACACGTCTTACATGGTGAGAGATATTCCAGGCAGCTTCAATAGAAACATATGGGTCGTAACCATAGACCTTCATTCCCAATCGGTAAGCATCATTGGCAATACGTGCACCAATAGCACCAAGTCCGATAACACCCAATGTCTTACCAGCAATCTCGCTACCTGCAAACTGTTTCTTACCTGCTTCAATTTGTTTAGGAACGTCGTCACCACTAAGTGTGTTAACCCAAGCATTGGCTGCAATATAGTCACGTGCTGAGAGTAAGATAGAGGCCAAAACAGCTTCTTTAACAGCGTTGGCATTGGCACCTGGAGTATTGAAGACAACAATCCCTTTTTCAGTTGCTTCGTCAACTGGGATATTGTTAGTACCTGCACCAGCACGCGCAATAGCTTTCAAGTTGTCAGGGAAGACAGTATTATGGAGATTTTGACTACGAATGATATAGGCATCCGGATTTTCCGCTAAATCACCATCAATTTGGAAATGATTTCCAAGTTCCTTCAAACCAATCTGGTTAATATTGTTATACGTTTTTACACTAAATACCATAATTTTTTTCCTCTTAAATCAATGTATCCCGTGGTGAGCTGCTTCATCAAGTTCTTGATAAAAGGCCTTCTCCTGCTTAGTTTTGATTTTCTGATAAGCAAGACGTTCACCATCAATAGGAACCTTGCCACAATAGACATAGCCAAGCTTCTCCAAAATATGCTGCATGACAGTATTCTTTTCATGCGTATCGCAACGGAAATCATGGGCATCCGTTCCCTCAATAAGACCTTGAATAAAGGTTTGAGCAATGCCTTGACCCGTAAATTCACTTAAAACGGCAATTCTATGAAAAGTAATGTAGCGCTTATTGTGGTGTTTCCAGTCCCCGTCATAGATTTTGTCGTAAGCAGGGTCTCCATCAACAATCACCGCAGCATAAGAAACGATTTGACCATCAACAATTCCTACATAGGCCTGCCCATTAAGGACATCGTCAAAGATAGTTTCTTCAGTAGGGTAACCATCAGCTCCTTGCCATTGGGTGTTCCCTGCTTCTGCTAAAGCAGTTCTAGCACTCTCAATCACAGTCATGATAGCCCCAATTTCATTTGGGAAGGCTTGTCTAATTTCCATCTCTTTACCTAATTATTTATTTTCGGCTTCAAATTTCTTCATAAAGTCAATCAAGTCAAGTACACCCTGACGTGGGAAAGCATTATAAACACTAGCACGCATACCACCTACAGAACGGTGGCCTTTGATATTCTTGAAGCCAAGAGCATCTGCTTCTGCTACAAATTTAGCATCCAAGTCTTTACTTGGTGTGACAAATGGAATGTTGCAGACAGAACGATCCTTGGCATCTTTAACAGGATTGGTGTAAAAATCAGATGACTCGATATAATCATAAAGAAGACCTGATTTTTCACGTTGAATTTCCGCCATCTTATCTACGCCACCAATTTCATTTTTAACCCAGTCAAAGACGAGTTTTGAAATATAAATACTGAAACATGGTGGTGTATTGTAAAGTGATCCTGCTTCAGCTTGAATACGGTAGTCCAACATAGTAGACAATTGTGGTTGGTCGTTAAGGAAGTCTTCACGGACGATAACCACTGTCACACCAGCAGGTCCAATATTTTTCTGAGCACCAGCATAGATAAGGGCAAAATCTTCAACGTTATAGCGAGCAGCCAAAATATTTGAAGACATATCAGCTACAATTGGCACACCATTGGTATCAGGCAAATCATAGATAGCTGTTCCTTCAATGGTATTGTTAGTAGTCAAGTGAACATAGGCAGCTTCTGGATCAATCGTTGAAGGATCAAAACTTGGAATATGATCGTAAACAGTATCCTCAGATGACGCCAAAAGAATTGGTTCAAAAGGAATGGTTTTTGAAAGTTTAACAGCTTCTGTATAAGCTTTTTTACCCCATGAACCACCTACAAGGTAGTAAGCTTTCTTACCTTGAGCGAGGTTCAGTGGTAGCATTGAGAATTGTGTAGAGCCGCCACCTTGCAAGAAAATAACCTTATAGTTATCAGGAATAGCCATAAGCTCACGAAGTGTCGCTTCCGCATCTTTAACGATTTTGTCAAATTCTGGAGAACGGTGGGACATTTCTAGCACGGACATACCGGAATCTTGGTAGTTAAGCAATTCAGCTTGCGCTTTTTCAAGCACTGGTTTTGGTAATGTAGCAGGTCCTGCTGAGAAATTATAAATTGTCATAAAGACACCTCCAAAATTTTAATGGTCCTATTATAGCGAATTTTCTGAATATTGTAAAGTGTTAACAGTAAAAAACGAACGGGATTAACCGCTCGCCTCAAAAAAGTTAGGTATTTTATGTATATTTTCATCAGTAATTGATTTTAGTATCCGTTTATTTTTGCTTAAGAAAATAGGCTGCCCCAATTAGATTAGCTCCATTATGATGATGACAAGCAACAATCTTGGGACGTTTAATAATTTTACCGATAAAGTCAATCTCATGGTGAACCTTATCAAACTGGCGGTTTACCTCCTCGATAAGAATTGGCTGGGCTGAAATGCCACCTCCAATAACAAAGGTTTCCATATCAAAGATGGTTTGAAGATTCAAAATGGTAATGGCTAGATTACGGCAATAGCTTTCAAAAAGCGAATAGACCGTTTTATCTCCTGCATTTATGGCCTTAAATGCGGCTAAACCATCCTTTAAATCTGAGTTACCTAGCACTTCATTTACCTTGGTAATTAAACCGACAGCCGACAAAGTCATGCCTCGCATCAATGAAGGATCAACTTTTTCCATTTGAACTGGTAAAAGAAAGGTCAACTCCCCCGCTTGAAAGTGGCTTCCTTGAAAAAGTTTACCATTAATAATAAATCCACCACCTAGACCTGAACCCAAAACAAGGGCTGCACCATTGGTTACTCCTTGCAAATGACCCGTCGCTAGCTCTGCCAAGGCCGCTGCTTTACCATCATTAAGAGCCATCACAGGCAGATGGTACTTGGCTTCAAGGACCTCTTTAATACGAAAGTCGTGGAAGAACCTCAATAAGCCACCATGATAAATCACACCTTCCTCAGTATCAACCGTCCCTGGAACACTAATTGCAATACCTGATAAGTCTACTTCAACTGAATTGACTATCTGACCAATCACGTCAATGGCTTGTTCTAAGTTTTGTGGGGATGACTGCGTCGGCAGACTCTTTTCAATGGCAAACCGATCCGAGACAAGTGCTGACTTCACCTGTGTTCCCCCAAAATCAATCGCTAAAATCGTCATAAGCATCCTCCACAGATTGTTATTCGTCATTATAACACAAAATAGCAAAAACTAGAAAAAACGGTTCCAAAATGCTATCATAAACTTACACAATTAGATAAAAGGAGTATCTCACATGACTAAATTTCTACACACTTGTGTCCGTGTCAAGGACCTAGAAGCCTCACTTAAATTTTATAAAGAGGCACTTGGTTTCAAAGAAGCTCGTCGCAATGATTTTCCAGAATATAAGTTCACCCTTGTCTATTTACAACTCGAAGATGATCCTGATTATGAGTTGGAATTAACCTACAACTACGACCATGAAGCTTATGATCTCGGGGATGGATATGGTCATATCGCCGTTGGTGTTGATGACCTAGAAGCTACACACCAAGCTCACAAAGAGGCTGGCTATACTGTCACAGACCTCTCAGGTCTTCCTGGTAAACCAAAAATGTACTACTTCATCACTGATCCAGATGGCTATAAGATTGAAGTTATCCGTTTGACGCAATTCCTAGAAAAATAAAACAAAAAAGTCAGATCATATAGATCTGGCTTCTTTTTTGTGCTTAATTTTTATTATCTGTCTTTAAGGCTGACAAAATTTGGGTACGAATATCATCCACACCGTTTGGATTATTTGGTAGGAATAAGGTTTGATTGCCTTTAGCCGCAAAAGTATTAAGAGTATCCAAGTATTGGTTAGTCAAGAGAATAGACATAATCTGCTCTTCAGACATCCCCACATTAGCCTCTTTAAGTTCTGCAATAGACTCAGCTAATCCATCAACGATTGCCTTACGTTGTTGGGCAATACCAACCCCGTGAAGACGATCTTTTTCAGCTTCGGCTTCAGCTGCTGTGACAATCTTGATCTTATCAGCTTCTGCCAATTCTTGGGCTGCTACACGCTTACGTTGGGCAGCATTGATTTCGTTCATAGACTGCTTAACTTCAGCATCTGGTTCAACTTTGGTAATCAAGGTCTTAACAATGATATAACCATAAGTTGTCATTTCTTCTGCTACTTGGTGTTGAACCTCAAGGGCAATCTCATCCTTTTTCTCAAAGAGCTCATCGAGCGTCAATTTAGGAACTGATGAACGAAGGGCGTCCTCAATGTATGATTTAATTTGAGCCTCTGGACGCATGAGTTTATAGTAAGCATCTGTAACATTTTGCTCATTAACACGATATTGAGTGGCCACATTCATCATGACAAAGACATTATCCTTTGTCTTAGTCTCAACCACAATCTCACTTTGAAGCAAACGTAGTTGAATACGAGCTGCAATTTTGTCGATACCAAACGGCAAACGCATATGGATACCACTCGTTGCGATTTTTTGATAGCGTCCAAAACGTTCAACGATAGCTACTGACTGTTGACGTACGACATAAAGCATACTGATGAGAATTCCCAAGATAATCAAGAATGAAATCAGTAAAAAGAGAAATGCTGCTTGCATGTTAAGTCCTCCAAAATAAACATTAAAAATTTCTTTGTTTTATTATAGCACAGCCATACAATTTTTCAAGAAAAATAGTATGGCTTGTTCGGAATAGTGTAAAGTAGACACTTTCTTAATCTCTTATGTGTCAGCACTCCTGAAATCTTGGAAACACTTGTTAATCGAGAGACTTGTACACAACAGGCGAGACTTTTCGATGTAAGAAAAAGACTGAAACTATTGAGTTTCAGCCTCTCCGTAATTTTAAAATAAAATCCTTTGAAGAACCGTTTTAGATTGCATCTAAAACTTAGGTCTCAAAAGACTTATTTACGATACATCTTGACTTGAAGGTAAATATCGTTATAGATTCCTAGCCATTTTTGTCCCAAGTTGTTATAGACTTCAAGGTTTTTAATGGTTGATTCTGAGGGATAAAAGGCTTTATCATCAGTGATACTCTTTGGAAGTAAGGCTTTAGCTGCTTGGTTAGGTGTGGCATAACCGATATATTCAGCATTTTGGGCTGCATTTTCCGGTTTAAGCATGAAGTTGATAAAGGCATAAGCCTCTTTTTCATGCTTTACAGTCTTAGGAATCACCAAATTATCAAACCAAAGATTTGAGCCTTCAGATGGGACAACATAACGTAGGTCCTCATTTTTATCAAGCATCTCACTAGCTTCCCCTGAGAAGGTTACTCCAATGGCCGCATCACCTTGAACCATGTAGCCCTTCATCTCGTCACCAACAATGGCCTTGATATTTGGTGTTAGACTATTAAGTTTAGTTTCAGCCAAACGTAATTCGGTCATATTCTTCGTATTCAAGCTATATCCCAGGCTATTGAGTGAGAAACCAAGGACTTCACGCGCACCATCAACTAGCATAATCTGGTTTTTGTAATCTGGTGACCAAAGATCATCCCAGTGCTGTGGTGCTTTTTTCACCAATTTTGTATTATAAACAATACCGACAGTTCCCCAGAAATAAGGGATGGAATAGTCATTGTGAGGGTCAAAACTAAGTCCTTTAAAGCTTGGGCCAATCTGGTCAAAACCTTTGATTTTAGATTTATCCAACTTCACCAAAAGGTCTTCCTTAACCATTTTATCAATGGTATAGTCTGACGGCACAGCGATATCGTAGGTTGTTCCGCCCTGCTTAATCTTGGTATACATGGCTTCATTGGAATCAAAGGTTTCGTACTGAACCTTGATGCCCGTTTCTTTTGTAAACTTGGTCAGGAGGTCTGGGTCAATATAATCACCCCAGTTATAGATAACTAATTTGTCCGACACATTTCCTGTACGACTCTGCATGTAGGCAGAGATGCCCCAAAGGAAGAAGATAATGGCTAAGATACCTGCCAGAAATTGATAGAGTCTACGCATCCTGCTCCTCCTTCTCCTTGGTAATCGCATAATAACCTATCACTAAAAGAATAGAGAATAGGAAAACAACGGTAGACAAGGCATTGATTTCCAGAGAAATCCCCTTACGTGCACGTGAGTAAATTTCCACAGCAAGTGTTGAAAAACCATTTCCCGTTACAAAGAAGGTTACTGCAAAGTCATCCAATGAATAGGTAAAGGCCATGAAATAACCAGCAATAATACCAGGTGTCAAGTATGGCAACATAACCTCACGTAACATCTGCCATTGAGTTGCACCTAGGTCATAAGCGGCATTCACCATATCTCGATTCATTTCCTTTAGACGTGGCAACACCATGAGAACCACAATTGGGATTGAAAAAGCAATGTGACTCAATAAGACAGATACAAAACCTAGTTGGAAACCAATCAAGGTGAAGAGAATCAAGAAACTAGCACCAATCATGACGTCCGGTGCAACCATGAGTACGTTATTTAGGGATAAAATCCCAGTCTGTTGCTTCTGTTTACTCTCATAAATAAAGATAGACCCAAAGGTACCAATAATCGTTGCCAAAAGAGCGCTAAGGAAAGCTAAAAAGAAGGTTTGAGCCAGAATTAACATAAGACGGCTATCTGAAAACATGCTCTGATAGTTATCCAGAGTAAAACCTGTGAAACTATTCATATCGCCACCACTATTGAAAGAATAGGCGATTAAATAAAAGATTGGCAGGTAAAGGATAACAAAGACAAGAGCTAAATAGAGATTTGCAAATTTTTTCATTGACGTCTCTCCTTTGTTAACCACATTGTCGCAATCATAGCAGCAATAAGAACAACACCAATGGTTGCCCCCATTCCCCAGTTTTGTGTCGTGAGGAAGTGCTGTTCGATAGCTGTCCCTAGGGTAATAACACGGTTACCACCAATCAATCGTGTCAGCATAAAGAGGCTGAGACTAGGAATAAAGACCGACTGGACACCAGAGCGTACCCCATTAAGCGATAAGGGAAAAATAACCTTGGTAAAGGTCTGCCAATCATTGGCTCCCAAATCTTTACTTGCATTCACAATATTTTCATCCAAATCATCCAGTGCATTGAAAATCGGTAGAATCATAAAAGGAATTTCAATGTAGCTAGCTACGAAAATAAAGGAGAAATCCGTAAAAAGAATTTGCATGGGTGCAATCCCAAAGAAACCGAGAAAGGCATTGATACCGCCTTGTTGACCAAAAATCCCCATAAAAGCATAGGCTTTCAGAAGGAGATTGACCCAAGTGGGCAAAATGACCAACATCAACCAAAGTTGCTTATGCTTCAGTCTGGTTAAGAGATATGCCGTCGGATAAGAGATAAGGAGAGTTACCAGAGTAATGATGGCTGCATAAAGAACCGAGTTAAAACTCATCCTTAAGTAAGTCCAACTGGAAAAGAAGGTACCATAATTGTCCAAAGTAAAGTTGCCACTGATATCAAAGAAAGACTGATAGAGTAGCATGAGCACTGGAGCAACCACGAAGAGTAGGAGCCAAAGGAGGTAAGGAACCGAGAAGAGGCTAGCTGTTTTCTTCATAGCGCTCCTCCTCAATGGCATTAATCAAGCCATCTTCATGCTCTTCCACTTCCACATATTCTTCAATACGTGCATCGAATTCTTCTTCTGTCTCATTAAGACGCATGATATGGATATCCTCAGGCGTAAAATCAAGACCGATAATCTCACCCTCAATCGCCTTACGGGTTGAGTGAATCATCCATTCATTACCAAGATTGTCATAGGCAATGATTTCATAGTGGACCCCACGAAAAAGCTGAGTTTCCACGCGAACTTGCAATTTGCCCTCCTCAGGAAGTGTAATCTGTAAATCTTCAGGACGAATCACCACTTCGACAGGCTCATTAGGACGCATTCCTCCATCAACAGATTCAAAACGTTTCCCATTGAACTCAACCAAATAGTCCTCAATCATAACGCCTGGTAGGATGTTAGATTCTCCAATAAAGGTTGCAACGAAGTGATTAATAGGTTCGTCATAGATATCAACCGGAGTTCCTGATTGAACAATTTCACCATCATTCATAACAAAAATCCAGTCCGACATAGCCAAGGCCTCTTCCTGGTCGTGAGTGACAAAGACAAAAGTAATCCCTAAACGTTGTTGCAATTCGCGCAACTCGTATTGCATTTCAGTACGTAGTTTCAAATCCAGTGCTGACAAAGGCTCATCCAAAAGAACTACACGGGGTTGGTTAATAATCGCACGAGCAATAGCCACACGTTGACGTTGACCACCTGATAATTTTTGAATCGAGCGCTTTTGATAACCATTTAGTTGAACCATCTTTAAGGCTTCTTCTACACGCTCTTCAATTTCCTTTTTAGGCACCTTTTTCAATTTAAGAGCAAAAGCCACATTGTCAAAGACATTCATATGTGGAAAGAGAGCATAAGATTGGAAAACGGTGTGAACATCCCTTTTATTGATAGGAATATCATTGATACGTTTTCCATCCAAAAGGACGTCACCACTGGTCGCATCTAATAGACCTGCAATGATGTTCAAAATCGTTGATTTACCAGAACCAGAAGCCCCAAGAAGGGTATAGAACTTACCTTCTTCTAGTTCAAAGTTGATGTCTTTTAAAACTTGTGTGCCACTGTCTTCAAACACTTTTGAGACATTTCGAAAGGCAATAATCGGATTAGTCAATTGTCATAAATCCTCCATGGATAGCAAATATAGGGATAGGGTTTTATTAGTTTAATTCGTCGCCAATGATACGTACTTCAGGCTCTAGTGTAACACCTGAATTTTCCTTAACCTTAGCGATAACATCTAAAATAAGGTCTTCATAGTCTTTTGCTGTTCCTTGATCGACATTAACCATGAAACCAGCGTGCTTAGTTGACACCTCAACACCCCCGATACGATGTCCCTTGAGGTTGGCTTCCATAATCAGCTGACCTGCAAAATGACCTGGTGGGCGTTTAAAGACCGAACCACATGAAGGGTATTCAAGAGGTTGTTTAAGCTCTCGCAAATGATTGAGACGATTCATCTCATTCTTGATTTGCTCGTAGTCTCCTGGTTTGAGGTTAAATTTAGCTGAAATAACCACTTCACCTGTTTCTTGGAGCACCGAACGACGATAACCAAAACGCATATCTCTTGCATCAATCGTACGAATATCACCGTCTTTTGTAAGAACCTGAGCAGAAACCAAAATATGGGCAATCTCACCACCATAGGCACCCGCATTCATAAAGACGGCACCACCAACACTACCTGGAATACCCGCTGCAAATTCAAAACCTGTCAAACTTTGGAAACGAGCCACCTTGGTTGTCGCAATCAAATTAGCCCCCGCTTCAGCTTCAATTTGATAACCATTAACTGCAATACCATTAAGTCTGTCAAACATAATCACAAACCCTCTGATACCACCGTCACGGACAATCAAATTACTGGCATTACCGAGCACCATCCAAGGAATGTCATGCTTATTAGCAAATTTGACAATACGAGAGAGTTCATAGCGGTTACGTGGAAAGGCCAAATAATCCGCTGGACCACCAACCTTGGTATATGTATAACGTTTTAAGGGTTCGTCGAAACGAATATCAATTCCCACTAAATCTTCTTTAAGTTCATCTAACATGTTATTTTCCATACTTTTTCTATACATTTATTTCTTTGTAGGTATCGTGATAGACTTCCCCATATTACTATCACTACCTAAAAATGAGTTAGTATTTTTCCCTAAAAATAAAAAGAAAAATACAGCAAAAAGCCAAGATTAATTATAGCAAAAAATCCCCATCTTGACGACAAGGAATTTCACGCAAAGCTAGTCCATAACTTCCAATTTACGGACATCACTAGTGTTTAATTGACTCAAATATTTTTTGTAGGCTTGACCAGTTTTAGGGTCAACCAAATCATCTGCTATTTCTATCAAGGGAACCAAAACAAAAGCTCTCTGACTCATATAAGGATGGGGCACTTTAAGGTGCTCAGTCTCCCAGATTTCCTGCCCATATAGAAGAATATCTATATCTACCGTCCGAGGCCCCCAATGTTCATGACGAACGCGATCAAGGTCTTTTTCAATTTGCTGACATGACCTTAGTAAGGTCTCTGCTGGCAACTGAGTCTCAATTGACAAAGCAAGGTTCAAAAAATCAGCCTGATTTGTCAGTCCCCAAGCAGCTGTTTCGTAATAAGAGGATACTGCTTTAACCTCCGTCTCAGGTAGATCATTCAAGGCCTTCACAGCTTTTTGAAGATAGCCCTGACGATCCCCCATATTAGATCCCAAACTCAAATAAACTCTTGTCATCGGCTACGCTCCAATTCAATACCAACACTCTTATAATGCCCATTAATTGGTGGATTTTCCTTGGTAATTCGAACTTTAATAGATTGAATTGGTGTAAATTGGGCAAATAGATCATCACAAATCGCACCCGCCAAACGCTCAATCAAAATGTACTTTTTATCTTCCACTTGTTTTTGCACGGCTTCGAAAACCAAACCATAGTGAACCGTATCATCTAGATTGTCACTCTGTGAAGCCTTAGTTAGATCAACAGTCAATTCCAAATCAACCACAAAAATTTGCCCTAGGGTCTGCTCCTCAGCAAAAGCCCCGTGATAACCATAAAAACGGCAACCATTTAAAATAATTTTATCCATAGTTTCTCCTTAAGACACTATACTCTTCCTTATTCTAACACAAAACAGTTGAAAAGTTGGTCTCTAATTAGTATGATATTTTAGACAGATCTGAAGTTAGTGCATTTACACTTTATGCAATCGATTGCATAAATCTTCTGATTTGGTAAAATATAGGCACAGGAGCTAAAAAGAGACTCCTGAATTATAAGCAAGACTATCTCAACTAATAAGGAAAAAAACTATGACAAATCAAACCGCAATGCAATATTTTGAATGGTATCTCCCAAGTGACGGTCAACACTGGAACAATTTGGCTGAAGATGCTCAACATTTAGCAGACCTAGGCATCAGCCACGTTTGGATGCCACCCGCTTTTAAAGCTACAAACAAAGATGATGTTGGTTACGGAGTCTATGACCTCTTTGACCTTGGAGAATTCGACCAAAAAGGAACAGTCCGCACCAAATACGGCCTCAAAGAAGAATATCTCAATGCTATCAACCAACTCAAAGAAGTTGGTATTGTACCTATGGCCGACGTTGTGCTTAATCACAAGGCGGCAGCAGATAAACTTGAGACCTTCGAAGTGGTCGAAGTTGACCCAGAAGACCGTACCCAAGAGATCAGCGAACCATTTGAAATCGAAGGCTGGACACATTTCACCTTTGACGGACGTAATAAAGCCTACGACGATTTTGAATGGCACTGGTACCACTTTAACGGAACCGACTTCGATGCCAAACGTAATAAAAGTGGTATCTATCTTATCCAAGGTGACAACAAAGGCTGGGCAGACAACGACTTGGTTGACAACGAAAATGGTAACTTCGACTACCTTATGTATGCCAACCTAGACTATAAACACCCTGAAGTTATTGAAAATATTTACGAATGGGCAGACTGGTTCGTTGAAACAACAGGCGTTCAAGGGTTCCGAATGGATGCCGTTAAGCACATTGATTCTTTCTTTATGCGTAATTTTATTCGCGATGTCAAAGAAAAACAAGGTCAGGATTTCTATGTCTTTGGTGAATTTTGGAATGGTAACGAGGAGGATAACAATACCTATCTTGAAAAGATTGAAAAACGTTTTGACCTTGTCGATGTTTCCCTCCACAACAATCTACACAACGCTAGCACAGCGGGAGCTGATTATGATTTAACAACAATTTTCGATCATTCCTTGGTCAAAAATCATCCAGAACATGCCGTGACCTTCGTAGACAACCACGACACTCAACGTGGACAAGCTCTAGAATCCACTGTTGAAGAATGGTTTAAACCAGCTGCTTACGCTCTCATCCTTCTCCGTGAAGACGGTCTTCCTTGCCTATTTTATGGTGACTACTATGGTATTGAGGGTGAATTTGCCCAAGAAAATTTCCAAGAGAGCCTAGACACCTTGCTCTACGCTCGTAAAGACCTAGCTTACGGTGAGCAAACAGACTACTTTGATGATCCAAACTGTATCGGGTGGACGCGCTCTGGCAACGAAGATGGGGCTCCATTAGCTGTAACGATTTCTAATGATGCTGCTAACAGCAAGTCTATGGAAATTGGTAGTGATTGGGCTGGACAAGCCTTCTATGACATTCTTGGAAACTGCTCTGATACTGTAACCATTGACGAAGACGGATGGGGAGACTTCCCGGTTTCTGAAAAATCTGTCAGCGTTTGGACAATTCAAGACTAAGAAAAAAAGCTCAATTGAGCTTTTTTTAGTATCATAAAATTCCTGAAATGGTCTTAACAATATCACGATTGGCGTCAACATTATGTACACGGACAATCTGACAACCCTTGCTAACAGCATAGCCAGATAGAGCAGCCGTTCCCTGATCGCGGTCCTTAGCTTGGGTATTTCCACCTAGTAAGTAGTTCACAACACGCTTACGAGAAATCCCAAAAAGAACAGGATAGCCCAAGGCAACGACCTTGTCCAAACCTTTTAGCAGGTCAATATTATGTTGGACATTTTTCCCAAAAAAGCCAAAGCCTGGATCAATCCAGATATTGTCCTTGGCCACACCTGCTTCCAAGGCGACCTGGGCTCGTTGACTGAGGAATGTACAGACATCTTCTGTGACATCATTGTATACTTCTTCTTTTTGATTATGCATGAGAATAATCGGCACATTCTTTTCAGCTGCTAAAGCTAGCATCTGACCATCATAGAGTCCAGCCCAGACGTCATTTAGAATATCTGCCCCTGCTTCAAGAGCAGCTCTGGCAGTAGCTGTCTTATAGGTATCAATACTGATGAGCACATCATATTTTGCCTTGATAGCCTGAATAACTGGCACAATACGAGCAATCTCTTCTTCCTCGGTCACAAATTCTGCTCCTGGTCCTGTGGATTCGCCACCTACATCGATAACGGCTGCTCCCTGGGCAATCATACGCTCAACCTGAGCCAACGCATCCTCTACAGTGTCAAAATCGCCACCATCTGAGAATGAATCAGGGGTGACATTCAAGATTCCCATAATACAGGCCTTACCTGCAATCTCATGTTTGCCAATAAACATCTTAACTCCTAAAAATCACGCATCAATGAAAGAATTTCCTTGCGTTCTTCACGGTCTTCTTTATAAAGGCCCTTAGCGACAGTTGTGATTGTCTTACTTCCCGGTTTCTTAATACCTCGCATGGTCATACACATGTGCTCTGCTTCAACCATGACAAAAACTCCTCGTGGATTCAGAGCTTCTTCAAGTGCTGTAGCAACTTGATCCGTAAGACGTTCTTGCAACTGTGGACGACGAGCAGCTACTTCAACCGCACGCGCTAATTTGGAAAGTCCTGTCACCTTGTCTCCACTTGGCAAATAAGCCACATGGGCCTTCCCATAAAATGGAACCAAATGGTGCTCACACATAGAGTAAAAAGGAATATCCTTGACAAGGACAACTTCGTCATGAACTTCTGAAAAGACAGCTGTAAATTGATCCTTAGGGTCTTCATTTAGACCTGAAAACATTTCAGCATACATCTTAGCCACACGTTTTGGTGTGTCCAAAAGTCCCTCACGCTCAGGATTTTCACCTAGAGCTTCCAATAGTTGATAGACTGCTTGTTCTACTTTTTCTTGATTTGCCATAATTTCCTCTTGCAACGTTATAATACTATCTATTATACCTTATTTTGCTGGATTTGTCTTGCAAAAAATAAGATTTCCTAGCTACCTAAATCTCAAAAAAAGCGAAGACCACCTTTCATATAGAGGTTATCTTCGCTTATATTTTTTAGTCTTTCAAGTGGTAAGAATAGGATGAAACCACAATATTCTCACGCCATTTGAGATAATATTTCAATCGTAAACTCATTTGGTTGTGAAGCATGGTTTGCCATGATTTTTTAGGTACAAACTGAGGAATCATGACTGTCAGAGTCGCATTATCCTTCTCAGCTTGAGTGGCGACCTCGTCGACATACTGAATGGTTGACTGAGTGATTGAGCTGTATGGTGATTGGATATGAACCATCTCAATTTCAGGAAAATATTTTTTAAACTCTTGTTCAGTTTCCTTGTCCTTGTTCTCTGTATCCTTAGTAGATACATGCATGGCGATAACCTTGTCACCAATAGAACGCGCATAGGAAATAGCTCCTATATTAGCCTTGGTAACATTCCCAACGAGGATAAGAACAATATTTCCTTGATAATGGTGTTCTTCTACCGCTCCATCAATACGCAACTGTTGAGCAACACCATTATAGTGTTTTTTAATCTTAAGGAACATCCACATCAAGATTGCAATAATTGGGAAGAATGGCCAGATATCTCCTAAACGGAAAAGGAAGAGAATGAGAACAATAGCATAACAAATGAGAGCCCCCAAGATATTAGCTAAAGAATGTTTCCAGAATCCCTTACCATATTCACGAATCCAATGGATAACCATCCCCGTTTGAGAAAGAGCAAATGGAATGAATACACCGATGGTATAAAGCGGAATCAAACGTTCCGTATTCCCTCGGAAAATAAACAAAAGGGTAATGGCACCAATTGCAAGTGTCAAGATCCCATTAGAGTATCCCATACGTGCCCCTTTTTCAAGGTACATATGAGGCATGTATTTATTTTTCGCCATATTAAAGGACAACATCGGAAAGGCTGAAAAACCTGTGTTAGCCGCTACTGCAAGAATCATGGCAGTAGAGAATTGGAAAACGTAAAATAGAATACTACCAATCCATGACTGACCGAGAATTTCTCTAGCCATTTGTGACAAGATGGTTACTCCTGCATGAGGTGTAATACCTGTCCACCAGTTGAGGAAGGTAATTCCCGCAAACATAGCCCCCAAAATGCTAGACATGATAAAGAGGGTTGAAGCTGCATTTTTGGCCTTAGGTTTCTTAAAGAAAGGCACCGCATTAGAGATAGCTTCTACCCCTGTCAATGAGGCAGAACCTGAAGTAAAGGCCCTTAAAATAAGAATCAATGACACACCTGTAATTGGTTGTCCTAAATGTGCTGTGGCTGTGTAAGGCATATGACCCGTTAAAATTTGAAAGAAACCAAATCCCAACAAGAAGAGCGTCGAAACAATGAAGAGATAAACTGGTATCATCAAAGATTTTGCCGATTCACGCATTCCCCTAAGGTTCATAACCATCAAAACAAGCACCAAAATCATTGATATTTCAAGATTGAAAGGATGCAGGAAGGGAAGGGCTGAAGTAATGGCATCTGCACCTGAGGCCACTGAAACAGCAACCGTCAACATGTAATCGACCAAAAGACTACCACCAGCTATCAAGCCAAACTTAGGAGACAGATTTTCCGTCGTTACCATATAGGCGCCACCACCTTGAGGATAGGCTTTGATAACCTGTCTATAAGAAATGGTAAGACTGGCCAAAAGTACGAGAACCAAAACTCCAATAGGGATTGACCACCAAATAGCCGCACTAGATACAGCTGTCAGAACCAAGACGACCTGCTCTGGACCATAGGCGATAGATGAAAGTGCATCACTCGACAACATGGCCAAGGCCTGAATCTTGGACAATAAGTGTCCATCACCACTATCATCATGAGTTAAAGGTTCACCGATTAAAATGTTTTTCAGACGTTGAAACATTGTGATCTCCTTACTTTTAAAACATACGAGGGCTATTATACGCCCCTAAATGTCATCTTTCAAGTCTTAACCATCACTTGCCTGCTCTAAAACCCATTTTCTGACCTGAGAAATGAAGTATAGAGATCCCGTTACCACATAAAGTTTCTTATTATCAGTCGTCACATGTTCTCTAATCCATGTTTTGAAGTCCGGTACCTGCTTATAAACCTCTGGGTATTTATCTAATTTAACACTGTTTGGATAGTCAAAACTCGTTACAGTTAAGTCACCAACCGATTTTAGTTGAGCCAGCATACCATCAATAGGCTTGGTGTCAATAGCCGCAAAGAGAAGTTCAATCTCCTTATCTGCATGTTCTGACTGCAGCAAGTCAATCAAAACTTTAACACTCTCATTATTATGAGCACCATCAATCATGAGATTAGGTCTTAAAAATTCTGTTCGACCTCGCCAATTGGCATGAGCTAGTGCGTCCTTTATGAGTTTAGGAGTTACTTTAGGATAATCTTTTTGAAGCAATAAAGAGGCCATAATAGCTAAACTAGCATTTGCTACTTGATGTTGACCAGCCATGGCCAAGGCTATATCATCTAACCTTTGCTCCCCATAGGTAAAATCAAAGGAATGACTAGACCCTTCAGCTGTGAAATCTCTCCCCAATTCATAGGTCTTGGACCCTTCTTCACGCGCCTTCCTCTCGAAAACATCTCTAACATCAGTACGGTCAGTCGCATAAATAAAAGGAGCCCCATTCTTCAAAACACCAACTTTTTCTGCTGCAATTTCAGCATGGGTATTTCCCAAAATAGCCTGATGGTCTAAACCAATCGAAGGGCAAAGGACTGCCAAAGGCTTAAATAGATTAGTCGAATCATGAAGGCCGCCCATTCCAGCTTCAATGAATGCGATATCAACAGGATGGACCTGACCAAAATAGAGGAACATCAGGACTGTGATAATTTCAAACTCTGTCGCATTTTCATGCTCTGTCTCTTTTGGTAGACGTTCAACCACAGGCTTCACACGACTAACCAAGTCAAGTAAGTCCTCTTCTGAAATCATCTGACCATTAAGAGAGATTCGTTCCTTGAAGTCAATAATATAGGGTGAGGTAAAGGTTCCAACCTCATAACCCGCCTGGGTAAAAATGGTTTGTAGGGCATTGACTGTAGACCCTTTGCCGTTTGTTCCCACGATATGCACAGCCTTGAGATTATCTTGTGGATTCCCCAACTCTTTAAGCATCCAAGCCATACGCTCCAAGCCAGGCTTGATACCAAATTTTAATTGTCCATGAATCCAATCCAACGCTTCCTGATAAGTCATAATTACTCCTTTTTTAGGCTAATGCTTTAGCTTAATGCTTTGACACTCTTATTATACCAAAGACTCCTAGGTATAACCAAAATATGCAAAAAAGGCAACCCTAGGGTCACCTCTTAAGCTTTCTCTTTTTCGTCAATAACAAGACGAACTTTTTTACCTTGAGTAGGTACCGAATAGACAATCGCTCTTATCGCCGTAATAGTACGTCCTTTTTTCCCGATAACACGCCCAATATCGGCTGGGGCAAGATCAAGATGGTACTCCAAAAACTCAGGACCGTCAATAATTTTGATGGTCAACTGATCTGGTGAAGCAATTAAAGGTTTAACGATAGCGATAATAAGATTTTCAATGGTATCCATAGGCTAAAAAATTATTTTGAGAATTTTGATTCGTGGAATTTCTTCATAACGCCTTCTTTTGAAAGGATGTTACGAACTGTATCTGAAGGTTGTGCACCTTTAGACAACCACTCAAGAACACGTTCTTCTTTAAGTGTTACTTGGTTTTCTTCAACGAGTGGGTTGTAAGTACCAACTGTTTCGATGAAACGTCCATCACGTGGAGCACGTGAATCTGCAACGTTAATACGGTAGAAAGGTTTTTTCTTAGAACCCATACGAGTCAAACGGATTTTTACTGCCATTTTTAATATCTCTTTTCTTTAGTTTTTTATTATGGTGGGGGCACTTATCGCCCCTCGACCTTAACTAGTATACCATATCATTTTTATGTGTCAAGAAAAAAACTTGACAGACTTAAAATTTCTACAAAAAAAGTTAGAGTCAAACTCTAACTTCCTTTTCGACTATTTCTTAGTTGTAGTCTTATGATTTTTTTCATAAGCTACCTTTGCTTCAGCATATTCAGCTTCTAAACCCTTAGCCGCTGCTTTTGATACTTTCTCATAAGTATCACGACTGGTCAACTTGCCATCCTCGTTGTAGGTAGAAACAACCAAGGTATCTTTATTTACAGTATAAGACTTGGTGCGTTTCCCTTTACGGTAGAGTCGGTAGTTATCTACGTTATCCGAAATATAGTAATCTACTAGATTCTTATCTGCATTTGGATAAAGTTGCGAGACAACTTTAGTCAACTCACGCTTAAATTCTGAAACTTCTTTAGTATAGGTGATCGATTTATTCCACTGATCAACAACTTGATATTCCTTCAAATAATCTGAAGCTGTAAAAGTAGGCTGATCCTCCTCACCTTTTTTATAAAAGTAAGAATGTGTTTGTAAATTATTAGACTGATCAACTTTAAGGAAAGAGACGTAAATTTCATCTTTATCTTCATGTTCTTTCAGAGCATTGGTTAACTTTCCAGAATTTTCGTCCAAGACCTTAGACGATTTTAATTCCCAAGTCCCCTCAATGTTCCCCGAAGCATTACGCCAAAAACCGTAGACACCACCAACAAGCAACATCAAAACAACAGCAACAAGACTAGAAATCAAAGCTCCTTTGCCCCAATTTTTGGCCTTTTGCGATTTTTGATTAGCGTTTTGAATCGTTTCTAGAAGACGAACCTGACTTTCCAATCTCTTTTCTAGTTTGGCAACTGTCTGTTCTTCCTTAGATTTAGCTTTAGCAGCTAATTTTTCAGCCTTTTTCTTATCACGAGCAGCTTGACGAACAAGCTTCTTAGCTGCTTTTTCTTCCTTATGATCAAGTTTTGTCAAATCCTCAGACAATCCAAGATGCTGTGCTTGGTTACTGAAAACTGGAATAGATTGATTAGGCTCACTCGAGATATTAACAGAATGATTTCCTGCATCTGGACGGGTTGGCGCATAACTTGCCAAACGTTCCTTAGCCTCTGCGACGCGTTTGCGTTGTTCCTCTTCTTTTTGAATATCCTCAGCCTGACGGCCCGACTGAATGGTTCTTACTTGACCAACAGTCTCTTGAGATAGGGCCTTTCTCTTTTCTTGGGCCGCATTTGCCATAGCCTCTTGTGCATTGTCACGCTCTTTCTGAGACTGGGCTAGTGCTCTGGCAGTTGCGGTTCCTTCTTCAAACTGTTGGTCAGCTGATGACTCTCCTTGATCAGCTACTTGGTTAGCCTCTGCACCTTCAGAGAGAACAAACTCTCCTCGTTCCAAGGCTTCTTTAAAGTCGATTGGTCTTGGTTTTCGGCCGTTAACAGCTTCAAAGTACTCTAACCATTCGTCTTTCAACATAATAAATCCCCCTGAATTAAAAAACACATGATTAACTTCCCTATTTTACCATACTTTTTAACATAAAAATAGGGATTAACAAGAATTCTAAAAATTCTTATTAAATCCCCATTAATCTTCTTTTGGTGTAATAGACAATAATTGGACAAAACGGTGTTGTGCTGATTCCGTTTCAAGCGTGACATTATCATATCTAAAGAGAATCTCTTCGATATTTGCCAAGCCCAATCCTCGACCTGTTCCTTTTGTTGAAAATCCTCTTTGTTTCAAAGGAGCCACATCAATAGAAGCTTCCTTAGTTGAATTCTCAACAACAATAACGGACTGATTTTCCATCTTAAAGATAGCGATAGATAATTTTGGTTCATCTGCTAATACAGTAGCTTCTATAGCATTATCACAAAGAATGGATATGATTGTAATCAAGTCGAGTGGACGCATATCTGTGAAGAAGACGCCCTCTTCAACCTCAACATGACATTGAATACCTTTATCAAAAGCTTCGGCTACTTTAGATGACAACAGACTCTTAAGCGGCATGTTGGTCACACGAGTTAATTTTGCCAAATCAAACTTTTGCTGCTTCAAGTCTGATGCCGAATCTTTCAAGACACTATCATAAATCATCTTGATTTGGTCGATGTCTTTCATCTGAATGGCTTCATTAAGCGAAATCATAACATTAGTATAGTCGTGACGGAAACTGCGTAACGTTTCGTAAAGACTTTCGACTTGTTCAGAATACTTCTCTAGGTCATCCAAGTGACGACGATTTTCTTTTCTTCGCTCATTTTCAAAGTACTCATCTGCGTATCTATTGACACTGTAAACAGCATAAAGAATCGCTATATAGCCAATCAAGGTTATAATATGGCCAGCATAGTACAAATCAAAGAAACGCGAAGCCACAACTACGGAATAGTTCATAATCACATAACTAATCAAAACAAAGTTAGTGAAAAACATAATCCGACCAAATTTGCGATCTCGCTCCAAAACCCTCAAATATTTAAAATCAATATTAAGAAGTTTGGAAAGAGCGACAAATGTTGGAATAATTAAAAGGTCAAAGAAAATGAAATAAAGATAACTTTTGTTAAGGAAATCCGATGTGATACCAAATCCCGGCATCAAAAAGTAGGCATAACCATTAAAAATCAAAAGATAAAGAACAAGAGGATAGAAGGCATAAAATGCCAACATATTGGTGGTTCTTTCCTTGCCATAGAAATATGCATAGAAAAGAAGGTAGAACGGTGTCATAAAGGACAAACCGACATTATATGACATCCCCAGTATCCCCCCTATACATTCAACTAAGAACGCAATAGGAAGAATCATACGTGGTATCTTGACCAAGCTGGTCTTTTCGTAAATCCACTGTATGACGATGAAATGCAAAAGATATTCTAATGCAATTTGCAAATTGAGCATCATTTAATGGTTAGCCACCTCCTTCTAGTAATCTTAAATAAGCAGTAAAAAGCCACATCACTATTTTAGCACACTTCCTGCTATTATATGAGATAAATTTGAATAGTTATCTCGAATTTCAGAAAACTTTCAATAATGATTAGAGAAGAAGGGGAAAATCTGAGCCTTAACGATTTTTCAATCGTTCCAAAAGTTCCTTTTTACGTGTCCGTGATAGGAGGCATGACTCGTCTCCCTCAAAGAAGACCATATTAGCCGTACGATCCACACTTGTCACATTACTCACATTGACAACAAAAGAGCGATGCGTTTGGAAGAAAATATCATCCAATTTCGCTACTTCTGCAATTTTTCCATAGAATTCTACTAGATTTGACTTGGTGTGAGCGATCAACTTATGTGGCACAGGGGCTGTTTCAATGTATAAAATGTCATCATAAGGAATATTAACATCATTTTTATCCGTTTTTACCGTTAGACTCTGTGCCTTGGTTTCTTGCTCAACCTGCGAATATGCAAAATCTAAAAGTTCTACCAAGGCTCTCTTAAGATCTGTATCTTCCATGGACTTATCAACAAAGTCCAGAGCTTGAATCTTATAGCGGAAGGTCAAGGGCATAAACTCAGAGTAGGCTGTAACAAAAGCGATTTGTGCTTTCAAGTCTTCCTTACGGATTTCAAGCCCAATATCTAGTCCCTGCTTCGTTTGATTTTTAAGGTCAATATCCAAAAGATAAACCATGGATTTACCCGAACCTCTATCAGCATCTAACAATTCTTGCCCTTGCTCATAAAAGGTAATCCCATCAACAACGGCCTTCGACTCCTCAACTGCTTCGTCCAATAAACGACTAACACGATGACGCTGCAAGGCATCATCTTCAAGGACGATAATAGAAAGCATCTTATTTCCCTCTTTCTTTCTAATATACTTTAATATACCTATTTAACATTTTATCATAATTAATCGGAGAATATTCCTTTTTTTACAGCATAAAGTCTTTTTAACTCACCTCATTTCATTTATAAAACAATTGTTATCTACTTGTCACTTTATCTTCATTTTTAGATGTTATCATGAGAACTGTTTTTGTTTTATATTAAAAAGGAGAAAGTTATGTTACGTTCTTTTAAAACGCAAGGGACTAAGACAAAGACCATCTTAACCCTTGCAACTGTTGGTATCATTAGTGCTTTTCTTGTGGGAAGTCCTCAGCATGCCTCTGCGGATCAAACCTATGTTTCAGATCCTAACCAGGCTATGACATTTTCTGAACTTGAAACAGCTACAAATACCAATACCAACACTCAAACAGGTGTATCTAGTGAAACACCTACTACTGTGACTACTGTGTCACATACCTCTGTGGATGATATTCATACACATGAAAATGACTATGAACAAACGCCCACAAATACTCCGACTTTTGAGGAACTGAAACAAGATAGTCAAACAGCGAGCAGTACTGTCGACAGCCAGACTGGTAGCAAAACCTATGAGACTAGAATTCCGACAAATACAGATAGCAATCATAAGGCTGTAGAAAATCACTCTGAACCAAAGACCGAAACTGTCGCTCAAGCACAAACCTGGTCAAAAGATGGTGCTACATGGGTATCAACAGAAATTAATAATGGTAATGTTCATAAGATTCTATCTACTTATATTCCAAAACCATTAACACCTTCTACAAAACCAACGACAACAGCTACACCAAAACCTAAACAATCAACTCCTGCTGTTAGTCAACCTAAAAAACCAGCCACAGTTTCTAACAAACCTACTGCACCTACAGTTCAACCTAAGAAACCAACGACTGTTGTAAACAAACCAGCGACTTCTACAACGACACAACCTAAGAAGCCAACAACGACTGTCACTAAACCGACAGCTCCTAAAGCCACTCCTATCCAACCTGCTAAACCCGTGGACCGAATTACTCAAGTATGGCAAAAGAATAACGAACTCGTAAAAAAGAATTACGATACTCCTCACTGGTCAAGCAAGGAAGCGACAGTTTTCATCAATGCTAAAAATCCTGAAATCGTGAATGCCTACAAACAGGCTATCACTTCTTGGAATAACACTGGTGCCTTTAATTTCTTGCTCACTAACGATAAACAAAAAGCCAACATCATTGCTGATGAACGTTATGAAGGTAATGTGGCAGCTCCTCTTGGAGTTACCTACTCTACTTACTACCTCCCAACTAAGCAATATAGTAATGCTACTGTTTACTTGAACACCTTCCATGTTCAAAATAATTATTACCAAAAGAACGGCGGGAAACTTCTTAACACTGCGCAACACGAATTAGGACACTCAATTGGACTTGAACACAACAGTGCCGTTGCCTCTGTAATGGAACCTAAAGGTGGTAAGACAAGTATCCAACCAGTTGATATTAACAATGTTAAGAAACTCTATAGCAAGATTTAAGTTCTTACACCATCACTACAATTTATAAGCAGACCTATCAGGTTCTGCTTTTTTGATACAAGTGAGATGACCATTCAAGACCAGAAAATGACTGTTCATGATTTTTTCTTACATATTTTAAAAATATGTAAATTTTTCTCCGTTTTTTTTGGTAAAATAGAAAATGTAAAGAGAGACCGGATGAGTTAGAAAACTCAACTTTGTTAGTTTTTGCTCATTATTCTCATAAACAGAATAAAAATAGTCTAGGAACCCTTCTTAACATTTATACCTATCTTCCCCAAACACTTTTCCCCCATTCCTAGATTTCCAGATCTCTCCTAATAAAGAACGTCTAGCAACAGCAGCTAGGCGTCTTTTATTGTATCTAAAGCACATAGGCGTTGATATTAGCCTAGTAGATTAGTAATCGTTCAAAATAATTCTCACAAAATTACCATTCAAGACCAGAAAATGACTGTTCATGATTTTTTCTTACATATTTTAAAAATATGTAAATTTTTCTCCGTTTTTTTTGGTAAAATAGAAAATGTAAAGAGAGACCGGATGAGTTAGAAAACTCAACTTTGTTAGTTTTTGCTCATTATTCTCATAAACAGAATAAAAATAGTCTAGGAACCCTTCTTAACATTTATACCTATCTTCCCCAAACACTTTTCCCCATTCCTAGATTATCAGATCTCTCACAAGAAAATCGTCTAGCTCACCCGGCTAGGCCTTTTTTCTTTTTCCATACTTTTGCTATAATAGAGCCATACCGTTTGAAAGGAACTCATAAAATGACTATAGATCAGCAACTTCTTTGCTACAAACGTTTACCAAACTGGACAGCTACAACACTTCCGAAAATGGTGACGCAAAAACACAATACTAAGGTGGGAACTTGGGCTAAATTGACCATTCTATCGGGATCTCTTCACTTCTACGAATTAGACGAAGAGGGAGAGGTTACTGCAGAGCACCTCTTTACCCCCGAGACAGAGATTCCTTTTGTTGAACCACAAGCTTGGCATCGCATCGCTGCTGCTTCAGATGATTTGGAATGCTATCTTTCTTTTTACTGTAAACCTGAAGACTACATGGCTAAAAAGTATGACACTAAGGCCCACTCCGAGGTTCTTGAAGCAGTCCAATCTGGCCATATCAAACCTGGTCGTACCCTTGACCTAGGCTGTGGTCACGGTCGTAACGCTCTTTATTTGGCATCTCTTGGGCATGATGTTACAGCCGTTGATGTTAATAACGAAGCTACACAACGCATCCAAATGATTGCAGATGAGGAAAATTACAATGTTAGAGCTGGCTACTACGATATCAATGCTTCTGCTCTTCCTGAGTCTGAAACCTTTGATTTCATCCTCTCAACAGTAGTCTTTATGTTCCTTGATCCCGATCAAATTCCGGCTATTATCAAGAATATGCAAGAGCGTACTGTCGTAGGTGGTTACAATCTGATTGTTTGTGCCATGGATACTGAGGAACACCCTTGTACCATGCCTTTCCCATTTACGTTTAAAGAGGGAGAGTTGAAAAATTATTATAGTGACTGGGAGTTAGTCAAGTATAATGAAAATCTTGGTCACCTTCACCGTTTAGATGAGCATGGCAATCCAATCGCCCTTCAATTTGCAACCATGTTAGCTAAGAAGGTTAAATAAGAGCGAATGGCTGTAAAAGAGTTGAGCACAGCTTGACTTATCTTCAAATTAAAAACTAGGATTCCAACTGGAATCCTAGTTTTTAATTGTTTACAATATCCGCATATCCTGATTTAAGGTCTGCGTTTTCTGTTTCTTTGACATAATACACGCCACCATTAGTAGTTGGTGAATAAAGAACAAAAGGAGTCCCATCTTTTTTAATGGTAAAGAAATAACGGTGAACAGATACATTTTCCCATCTCTCGTATACCGAAACAATGGTATACTCCGAATTGCTATTACCATTTGCAGCATAAGTAGCATCCACAGTCTGGTTATGGTCCGACATCCAACGGATAGGCAAGGAAGAAGCTTCATTGGTAATTTCTTTGTATCCTGGCTGATTCATCTGATTGCCCCAAGAAACCATCAAACTAGCAAGTCGACTAGCTTTGTCATTGGTCCAACGTGGATTTTCAGTATAGGCTTCCTTAGCATGGTTAGCGTCAGGTGTATCAATACTTGCACTGCTAGATTCACTCGTCTTCGCATTTTCGATTGATGACGTACTTGGCTTGGCATTAGCCTTATCTGTCGATGAGAATATCGAGCTAGCCACTGTGGCAGACGACCTAGTCTGTTTGACGTTCTTCATTGAACTAGAGACTAAAGTCAAGCCAATACCAACGACGATCGCTACTAGAGCCCCCAGAAGAATATAGATATAATTATAATTTTTCGAGATTCCAATAAGGCCAGACTGATAAGCTAATTGTAGTTCATCAGGTTTCGGTTTACGCCCTTGAACTTGCTCAAAACGACTTATCCATTCTGCTTCTGACAGCTTTCGCATAATTTTCCTCTTCTCTTTATCAATTATCTTCCATCCTATCATAGAACAGTGATGATGACAATAGTAGAGAGAACTTGAGGTTTTCCTTCAACCAATTATCCTTTATTTTCAAAATAACGACGAACAAGTCGATTCTAGGAGGGTTGTTTCTCCAAAAGTTGAAATGCCAAGTTCAATCGTCATAAATCTTTCCTCCAATAATTCTTTTATTTGTTATGAGAATATATTATAACTAGTTAGTGGTAATTACGAATAAAAAACCTAAGACTCTATTTTCCAAGAAAGGCTAATAGGGTTAGGCAGAAAAGGAGAACTAAAACACCCATGACCACTAGGAGACTAATCTTATAGCCTAGAGGATTTTTGGGATTTAAACTGGTTCCAAGACCAAACCTACGGAGGACAAATAAGGGTTCTGAGGGAGATTGCTTAAGGTTGTAGCCTAAGAGAGACCTTAAGTAAAATAAAAAGTAGACACTCATCCCTGGAAAAATGACAAGTGGAAGAATAATTCCCTGTGACCACCAAATCATGATTGTAAGAATGATTTGTATCAACAAGAGAACCCAAAACATGTAATAAATGTATGATTGCTTTTTCATTAATATGTACCTCTCAATCTAAGATTAGTATACTCCTCCTAGCTTCTCTTATCAATCCCATAACTCGCCTGACACCTTATTTTCTGCTACAATAGAAAGGAAGTATTCAAAAAAGGAAACTGTACACATGAAATTAATTTCTTGGAATATTGATTCCCTAAATGCCGCCCTTACTAGTGATTCTGCACGCGCTCAATTATCACGTGCTGTTATCGACACTTTAGCCGCTGAAAATGCAGATATCATTGCTATTCAAGAGACAAAACTGTCTGCTAAAGGGCCGACTAAAAAACATCTGCAAATCTTGGAAGACTACTTCCCTGACTATGACAATACTTGGCGTTCATCTGTTGAACCTGCCCGTAAAGGTTATGCTGGAACCATGTTCTTGTATAAAAAAGAATTGACACCAGTCATTACTTATCCTGAAATTGGGGCACCTTCAACCATGGACTGTGAAGGGCGTATCATAACTCTCGAATTTGACAATTTCTTTGTAACACAGGTCTACACACCAAATGCTGGTGATGGCCTCAAACGTCTGCTTGAACGTCAAATCTGGGATGAAAAATATGCGGATTACCTAGCTGAATTGGACGCTCAGAAACCCGTTCTTGCGACTGGTGACTATAATGTTGCCCACAAGGAAATCGACTTGGCTAACCCTTCAAGTAATCGTCGTTCACCTGGTTTTACAGATGAAGAACGTGCTGGTTTCACTAACCTCCTTGCAAAAGGTTTCACCGATACCTACCGTCACCTCAATGGCGACGTTACAGGAGCCTACACATGGTGGGCCCAACGTAGTAAAACATCTAAAATCAACAATACAGGCTGGAGAATCGACTACTGGTTGACTTCAAATCGTATTGCCGATAAGGTCACAAAATCAGACATGATTGACTCTGGTGATCGCCAAGACCACACACCTATTGTCTTAGAGATTGACTTATAAAATAACTCTAGACCTAAATCACAAAAAGAGTAGAACTGCTACTCTTTTACTATGCCCAATTAAGGAGAAATTATGAAAACCAAACTTAATACCACTCAAAAGCTCGTTCTGTCAGCTATTATGATGGCTCTTTACATCGCTATCCTCTTTGTGTCTCAAGCCATTTCCTTTGGTGCGGTTCAGATGCGTCTGGCCACCGCTTTATATGGATTAACCTACATCTTCCCATTTCTAGTATTTCCAATTAGTCTGGCTAATGCCATCGCAAACTCTTTTGGAGGTTTGGGATTGATTGACGTGGTTGGTGGTTTCTGTGCTAGCTTTTTAACAACTGGTAGCATCTACCTCATCCGTAAAGCTAAGTTATCTAGCTGGTTCATCATCCTTCCAATCCTACTCGTTCCTGCCTTAGTGGTACCAATCTGGCTTAGCGCCTTACTCAAACTTCCTTATTTTGCTCTCGTTATTAATCTCCTCCTAGGACAATTAGTACCGTCAATCTTGGGAGCTGTCTTTGTACGAGAGTTGGCCAAACGAGGATATAAAGACTGACAAACAAAAATATCTCTGCAATGTGCAGAGATATTTTTTTAGTAATCAAAAGCTTTTTCGTAAGCTTCTCTTGGTGTCAATTTGTCACCAGAGATAAGCAAACGGTAGTCAACATTAGTAGGATCTTTTTGATACTCATCAACCCAATCTTGATTCATTTCAAGATAAAGATTATAAGTTCCCAACTCAGTCGAAACAGTACCTACCTTGTAAAAATCTTTATAACGCTTTTGGTTATCCGTTTTTTTCAATTTTTCATATCGATAATAAGTTCTGGCAAAGTCAGTGAACTGGTATTCTTTCTTATCTTTTCCAGAGCCAGTTGTAACCTCAATGGTGCCCTTGTTATTTGTTAAATGTAAATCATAATCATAATCATTGTGACTATTCACTTGGAAGACACCTGAAGTGATGTCACTATCATCAGATAATGTTTGAATATCAGCGAACTTCGCAGCCTGCCAAGAAGTAGGGACTCCTTCATATTCACCATCACTCTGTAGACCTAGAAGTGACCAATAATGACCAAGATAGAAGGTATTAGACTTATCACGATCTGTCACCAGTTCACCTACCATCTTAAGGTTTTCAGCACCTAGACGGTAAGGGTTAGAAAGGTAACCAAAGACTGGGAAGAAATAAATGATGACTGTAAAGGTCAAAAGTGTCTTCATATTAATCTTATTGATAGCCCAGAAGAAATAAGCAGCTGAGAACAAGAGAGCGTAAGCTGCACCATAGCTGAACTTATGCGCATGGGCAATCAAAAGCAAAATGAAGAAAATAGGTTGGATAGGACGAATCTTATGATAGATGATAGAGAAAACGTCCTCCTTGTCTTCCTCAGATTTGAAAATCAAGGACAAGACAATAGTCAAAAGTACAAAGAAGGCGCCAAACCCGAAGCCAACATCATTTGGACGGAAGAAATAAGCCAAGATGGACATGTCCATCACTAAAAGCCAGACAGATGCAAATTTGATCATGTTGTTACCAAATTTTGCAGCTGTTTGACTAGGTGCCTTTAAAGGTACCTCGAAGGCCTGTGCAAGTGCTCTTTCTTTGGCTTGGCGTTCGGCCTCTATTGACGCTTTCATTTCCTTAGTACGGCGTTCCTTTTGGAACAAATGAGCAACCTTGGTCGGTTCATCTTGCCTTGACTTGGTGATACTCAAAAAGAGCAAATATTGCATGGCAAAGATAAGAGCTGTGTTCCCACCGTATTCTAGGAAGGAACCATTCCAAATACTAGAAACAACTGCAAAAACGATATAACCTCCAATTGAGATTAAAACCGTCAAGAGCAAATGAATCCAACGATAGCGGTAAGTGTATTTATCAGTTGTATCTCGCCTCAAAAACGTGTCACGTGGGTAAAGGTACCAGATAACGAAGATAAGTTCAATGGCTTGAACTGCTGTTAGAAAACCAACGTAGTTGAAGCCAAAAACGGCTGCTACCACATTGATGAGATAGGAAATAATGGCCAAAACTCGCAGACTGGTGCGCTTAGACAAGAGTCCAATACTCATCAGGGTGATAGTTGAGAAGGCAGAAAAACCAGCGCCCATCTTATTATCAAAGATAAACACATTGACAAAGGCAAAAATCAAGATTCCTAAAAGAGTTAAGACTTGTTTTTGCATTTCTTTTTTCTTTTCTTTCATATTTTCCCTCCTTATGGAAATGATAACGTTTCCGTACTCCTATTTTAACACAATTGTACTATTTTTGTCAGATTTAAAAAGGCATTCGGATAACCGAAGGCCTTTTTCATTTGTTATCTATTGCTTCAATCTTGAGGAACACAAAATCCCCATCAAAGCGTTGAATATACTTTTGAAAACCTAATAAACTAAAGGTTTCAATCTCATAACGGACCTGATCAACACCATCACTAGTGCTTTCTTCAAGCAATTTTAGTTTTGGAATATCGGATTCCAAGACATCACGGTAAAGTCCTTTATACTCAAAGGTAATTCGAGCCCACTCGTTACCAGAAAGCATTGAGAAAGCCTGGTAACGTACCTGCTCATCTGTAATAAGACGGTCTTTTTGTTCTGGACTGAGCGTGAAAGCCAAATCATTTTCAGATTTGTGAATGGTTTGGAAACGATCCACACGGAAATAACGGATTTCAGAGAACTGATAATCACAAGTAAAGTTATCATCCAGTTTGTAAGAAATACAGTAGAAATAATGGTTGTCAAAAATGACTGAAATTGGAAAGACCTTATATTCCTCCACTTTTTCTCCTGGCTTACGGTAACTAAAAGACAAAGGACGTTGGTCTACAATGGCATCGAAAATGGCTGAAATAGCCGGTAAGAGTGACTTATCTTGTTCCTGATAAATCTTAAGTTCTTGATAACTATCTAATTCTAGCTCAGTCAATCGCTTGATACGTCTGCGCTCCTTGTCGTCTACAGCCCTCTCAACAAAGATGTTGATTATCTCTGCTACTTCATCCTTTCGAAGAGCTCGACTCTCTAAAAGAATCTTAGATAGGATAACTGCCTGGTTGTATTTAAGGTTACCGTAGCCTTGTTCATACTGAGCATGATAGGAACCGTATTTTCTGGAATACTTAACCTTCATATTTGGACGGAGTTCAGTCAAGTTCTCCTTTAGCTCACTCACATCCTCTTTAAGCGTACGCTCACTGATACCAAAGCGAGCTAGGTAGTCCGTTTTTGAAATGTCATTTCCCTTTTCCAATTCGGACATAAAGTACAAGAGACGTTTGGTTTTTGATGCTGTCATTATAAAATCCCCCTTTATAATCAAACCTCTTATTACTAAAAAATTGCTGTCTAGTTATTAATTATCATAGATAGTCATCACCAGTGGCCACGATCCACAGAATTATAGCTCAAATAATAGTCCTTTTTCTTTTCGTTATACTCAAAAGAGAGTCTTAACAATTGTGCTTTCTCAATAGGACTATTCTGATCAGTGTAATCAAGATCAACTGACTTATGCATGATTCCTGATGAATGGACCTTTATACTTCTCCAAGCACCTTTTGCCTGAGGATGTTCCCTAATGACCTCAGACAAGGATGTTGTTGGACCAAAATAAGCTTGATCTTTGGTACGTAAGCTATTTATCTGCTCTTCAGTCCAATTACTGCTATAGTTATCAACTTCTGTGACGCCATCAAGTGGATAAGTCGCTGTTCCACCATCATAAACAAAGCGTCCCTTTTCGTCCTTCACAAAAGAGAGATCAATATACTCATTACCATCTCCACGTTCGTATCTCACCTTGAGACCACTGGATTCCATCTCGACATAATTGCCCTTACCATGACTTTTAATAATCGAACGTAAGGTATCAACCTTGGGTTTCAGATTTTCAAAATCTTCTTCCGTCCAGTTATAAATCGCAGACTTATCTTCGTAGTCTTTTGGATTATCACTATCGGGTTTCTCCTCATCAAGTTCTGACTGGGATACTTGTTGGATCAGCCTGTATTTTTTCATAGCGCCTCGATAGACAGAACCACCTAAAGTTGCAAAGAAGGATAATCCAATCAGGGCAAGCACGATTGCGGTAAAGAGAAATCTACCTCGCTTCTGTCCCATTCTAAAGAGAATGATAGCAAGGACAAAACAAGCCACAATTACAGCCAGATACAGAATTATCGGCTTATACCTCCAAGATAAGAAGACCGACATCCAGCTCACACTTAAGAGTATCAATGGCAAAACAAAGGTCAAAAAGAAATGTCGCTTTTCAGCTTTTTCCTCCTGAAAAGCAGATTCAAACTCTGGCCCTTGATTACTAAAAGCCGACTCGAAAACCTGATCACCATTCTTTAGATGATCATCACTTAAATAACGTTTACTTTCTTTATTAAACATCTACTCCTCTAAATATTCTATATAACAATTTCCCAGTTTTTTCTATTGTAACAAATGAAAACGTCATTTTCTACAGATATACTTAAAAAGCAACCTGTCTTAGGTTGCTTAAAGGTTTTACATTAGTCATTCTCGATTTTTTCAGCTTCTGTACTGAATTTTTGTGCAATGGCTTCGAGGGCCAATTCATCTGTATCTGGAAGAGTGATGGCATCATCTGAAATCTCATCAATATTAGCATAGAATTCAATGTGATTTTTAAGGTTTTGAAGCTGGATAGGTGCATCACCACCGTATTCACCATCTAGGTTAATCATCATACGATCTTTCCCCTGAGGCTCAATATACAGCGAACTCGTTTTGATATAGGAAATTCTCTTGTCGTAGATGTGTTTACCACCTTGGAGAACCTGACGAATAAGGTCTACCAATTCAAAGAGGTTGGCTGTCTTAACCATGATTAGTGTAAATTTACCATCATCCAGTTTAGCATCTGGGGCAATCGTTTCAAAGCCACCAACTGAATTGGTCAAGGCAACGAAAATCATGGAAAGGCCACCTTCAAAGACACCCTCATCATGCGTAATGCGGACAGGAACCTTCTTAACTTGTGGCAGCAACTCCGCCCCCTTAACAAGGTAAGCCAAATAACCAAGGACTGTCTTTAAGCGGCTAGGCACACTATAGGTTAGTTCCGTAAAGGAACCCGCAGCCGCAATATTGATGAAGTATTTGTCATCATAGGCACGACCAATATCCATTTGAAGGGTTTGATTTTTAGCAATAACCTTGGCTGCTTCAACAGGATTTCCTCTTGGAATCTTTAAAGCGCGTGCAAAGTCATTTGTTGTCCCCATTGGAATAACCGCCATTTGTGGGCGCTTTTTAAGTGGGGCAATCCCAGAAACAACCTCATTGATTGTTCCATCGCCACCTGCAGCAATAACTAAGTCAAAGCCTGCTTTGGCTGCACGAGTGGCCTCATTTTTTGCTGAGTTCTCATCTGGTGTTGTTTGAAAGGCTGACGCTTCAAAGCCAGCACCTTCCAGAATATCCAAGACCTCGGCAACATTTTTTTTCATAATTTCTTGTCCAGATGTTGGATTATAAATTAAGCGGGCACGTTTTTGTTTCATATTGAACTCCTATAAATCCAGCAACCAAGCCTCATCTTTTACGTCAATTCCTAGGCTTTGTGCTTTTTCCAACTTACTTCCGGCATCACTACCAGCAACTACTAAATCTGTTTTCTTAGAGACAGAACCTGTCACCTTAGCACCCAGAGCTTCTAGTTTTGCCTTTGCTTCACTACGTTTAAGGTGCTCCAATTTTCCTGTCAAAACAACTGTCTTACCAGATAAGATAGCATCATCTGCCACCTTTTGTCCAAGATAGGACAAATTAACGCCATAGGATTCCAGTTCTTTCATAAGAACTTGGGCCTCCTCCTTAGCAAAATAGCGCTGGATGGACTTGGCAATAACCTCTCCTAAACCATCTACAGTAGCAATAGCCTCGACATCTGCACTGGCTAACTCTTGTATACTGCCAAAAGCTTCTAGCAACTGCTTACTAACTTTGGCGCCAACATGACGAATACCCAAGCCATAGAGCAATTTCTCTGCAGAATTTTCTTTTGATGCTTGAATGGCTGCGTAAAGTTTTTCAGCCGACTTTTCTTTGAAACCTTCCAATTGAAGGAAATCCTGACTGTTCAAGCCATAGATATCAGCCACATCTTTAACCAATTCAGCTTTAAAGAGCTTTTCAACCACTGAAGGTCCCATACCTGCGATGTTCATGGCATCTCGAGAGGCAAAATGAATCAGGCCTTCCTTGATCTGAGCAGGGCAAGAAGGATTGATACAACGTAGGGCAACTTCATCTTCAAAATGTAAAAGACCACTGCCACAAGATGGACATTGAGTCGGTACTTCCATCGGCTCCTGTGTCGTACGCTTACTCTCTACTACACGAAGTACAGCAGGGATAATATCACCAGCTTTGTAGACAATTACGGTATCACCGATACGAATGTCTTTTTCGGCAATGTAATCTACATTATGAAGGGTGGCCCGACTAACCGTTGTCCCCGCTAATTGCACTGGAGTCAAATTAGCAGTCGGCGTTACTACACCCGTACGACCTACCTGCCAGTCCACTGAGAGAAGCTCTGCTTCCTTTTCCTCAGCCGGGAATTTATAAGCAATGGCCCAACGTGGCGCCTTAACTGTAAAACCGAGTTCTTCTTGCATAGCCAAACTATTGACTTTGATGACAACACCATCAATGTCATAGGCCAAGTGATCACGATCTTCTCCTACAGCTTGAATAAAGTCCCAAATCTCATCCATCGATGATGTGACAATGCGTCGTGGATTAACAGAGAAACCGAGTTCTGCCACTTCATTTAAGACATCATTTTGTGTTAGACGCTCCGTTGGACTAGCTTCCTGATAAAGGAAAGTCGCCAAACGACGCTCTGCAACTACTTTGGTATCTAATTGACGAAGAGTTCCTGCTGCAGCATTACGTGGATTGGCAAATTCGGCCTCACCATTTTCCTGGCGTTGGATGTTGATGCGTTCAAACTCAGCCCGAGGCAGGTAACACTCCCCACGCACCGTAATATTAAGAGGTTGGTCCAACTTCAGAGGAATATCTGAGATACGCTTGACATTTTCAGTGATATTCTCACCTACAGAACCATCACCACGTGTCGCACCTACCTGAAGAATACCATCCACATAGGTCAACGAGATAGAAAGCCCATCGATTTTGAGTTCAGCCATATAATCAGCATTAGGAAATTCGTCCTTAACCCTCTTATCAAAGGCATCTAGCTCTTCTCGTGAAAAAGCATCCTGCAAACTATAAAGCGGATACTCATGTTGATATTTTTCAAAACCATCAAGTACCAGCCCTCCCACACGATGTGTTGGACTATCTGCTTGAACAAGTTCTGGATGTTCAGCCTCCAAAGCTACAAGCTCACGATAAAGCTTATCATACTCGGCATCTGACACTGATGGATTATCTTCCGTATAATACTCTTTTGCATACTGGTTAAGTTTAACAACCAGCTCTTTCATTCGTTTTTCCATAGGAACATTTTAACATAAAAGCAGAAAAAAACGCCTTTACAGACGTTAATTTAGGAAACAAAATCAATAACTTTGGCCAATTTCTTAATAAGAATTGCACCAACTAAGAGAGAAGCCAATTCTCCCATAGCAACAGTGAACCAAGTTGCCCAAAATGGTGCCTGAGTAACCAAGGTCAACTCAGCCGCAATTGTCACCATGAAGAATGAGAAGTAAAAGGCAAAGTAAACATGAGCCTTGTCAAAAAGTCCACCTAAAATATCTTGGTTCTTAAATCGGTCGAAGAAATAAACACCTGAACCGACAAAGACCAGTGTCGAGAGACTTCCGACAACCACATCAATCATGTTAAAGCTAAAGAAATTAGCAATCACACAGCCCAAAGTCACGGCAATGATATACTTGCGATTATAAAATCCTAAAAGATTGAACATTTCTGCAATTCGGAACTGGTAGGGACCGTAGGAAATTAAGTTAAAAGGTGGCACAACAGTCAAGACTACATAAAGGGCCGCCACAATAGCAATATGTGTTAAATCACGAACAGTTTGTTTTTTCATTTTTCCTCCATAATCAATGTTTTTTATTAGCTACGAAAAATCAATAATCCCGTCAAAAGAGCCTGGATCTCACCAAGCTCTTTTTATCATCTAGGAATCATCCTCATGTTTTTTGTGTTTTTTGCTGTCACTACCATCTCCAGAAAAACTCTGAATAATAGTAATCACATCTCCTCTTCTACTTTTCAGTTCACCTTGTCTAAGCTCTTGATAGGTCGCATTAAAGACGGCACCCAAAATCAATATCCTGGCCAAAAAGATGAACCAAAGCATGAAGACGAAAATCATAATGGATCCAAATAACTTGATGTCAACCAATCGACTCAAGGTACGAATCACGTAGGTTCCAAACAAGTTGCTTAAATAGCCAATCACTAAAGTCGTAAAGATAGTCCCTGGCATAACATAGCGTATTTTTCGAATCTTCACATTTGGAAGCACGAAATAAAGCACCATCATTCCCAGGAAGACAACTGCAATACTTAGAGGTTGGATACTATTTAAAATAAGCTGAGTCATCTTGGAACCAATAGGATAGGTCTGATTGATAACTCGAAGGACCGACTGAATAATCGTGGACAGCATTAGTGCAAAGGTGAGTAGGAACAAAATGACCAGACTCATGAAACCACCGATAATGTGACTAATAAAGACATCACGATGTTCTGAGGCACCATACACCTTGTTAATCGCCTTTTGAAGGGAAGACAAGGACTTAATCATAGTCCAGAATCCCGTCAAAGAGGCAACTCCCAACAACTGTCCAGAAGGTGTCGAGAAGATATCCTGAACAACGTTGGCTGCAGGTGCATAAAACTGCTTAGGAAGATGCTCATTCATAAACTTCAAGAGATCAGTCGTATCAATATTCAGATAGGGAAAGACATTGGCCGCAATGACAATGAGCGGAAAAACCGTCAAAATGAGATAGTAAGCCACTGCGATAGTTGAAATGTCTATCTCTGCACTACGATAATGCCTAAGATAAACCTGCAAAGGGCGCCACTGGAGTTTATCCAGGAGACGGGCCATTAAGCCTTGTCGTTTCATATTAGTAAGTTCTTTCTTCGCCTTGAGAAGTCAAAATTACTGGACCATCCTTAGTAATAACAAATTGGTGTTCATATTGACAAGAAAGTCCACCGTCAAGAGTTTTGTGAGCCCAACCCGTTTCAAGGTCCGTATCAATTTCCCAAGTACCAGTGTTAATCATTGGCTCGATAGTCAAAACCATTCCTTCTTTGAGACGGAGACCTCGTCCAGCTACCCCATAGTTTGGCACCATTGGCTCTTCGTGCATTGTTGGCCCAACTCCGTGTCCAACCAAATCACGAACAACACCGTAACCACGACTTTCAGCGTATTCTTGGATAGCTGCCCCGATATCACCGATACGGTTACCGACTACTGCTTGTTCAATACCAAGGTACATAGCCTCACGTGTTACTTCCATAAGTTTTTTAACTTCATCAGATGGCGTTCCAATCGCATAAGCCCAGCATGAGTCAGCCAAACCGCCAGAATATGATTCCGTGTATTTTTTAACCTGAGCAACATTGTCAAAGTCCAATTTTGACACATCAAGGACTGACTTATCAATAGGTTCTGACAAGACCATATCAACTTTCAAGAGGTCACCATCTTTCAAAATATAGTGACGTGGAAAGGCATGTGCCACTTCGTCATTAAGGCCACAGCATGTCGCATAAGGGTAATCCATAATGCTTCCCTCAACTCCAATCTGAAGGGGAAGAACATTTTCTTCTTTACAACGACGACGCACATACTCTTCTACTTCCCACATGTCTACTCCTGGTTTCAAGAGGTCACGTAGACCAATATGAATGCTAGCAAGAAAATCCCCTGCCCTATCCATTGCTTCAATTTCACGTGCTGATTTTAAAGTAATCATTGTTTTCTCCGTTTTCTTTATATCTTTTATTTTTAGTTACTAAGTTTTCTTAACCACAACGACTGATTTGCAGACGGTATGATTTCCGTGAGTAACCATAAGGTCCAGATGGGCTCTACGTCTGGTCTCAGCGATAATACTTGGTGTAATCGTCACCTTGTCATCGATCTGAGCTGCCTGAAGAAAGTAAAACATCATCTCTTCAATCACAAGACCATTTTGCTCCTGCTTTTCCATGATACGATAGACAACCTCTTTAACCATCTCTGCAAGGACACCCTGAGTGAGGTTTCCAGAATTGTCAATCATAGTGGGCTCTACCTCAAAGCTGAAAGCATGCTTGTCCTGGTTTAGGTTAGCTATCATTTGATCGCTGAAGGTGTGCAAGTTGCCACGATTATTGTCCTGAAGTTCTTCCAAAACCTGACGACGGGTGATGACACCTAGATAGTGTTTTTCTTCGTCCACAACAGGAATGATATCAAAGTCTTCAAAAATCATCTTTTGGGCAACAGTTGCCAGACTAGTCTCAAGTCGTGTCACTGTCGGCTTGGTCATGATTGCCTTAAGCATAGTCGTCGGTTGCTGATTAGACACATCCCGCATGGTCACAATCCCAATCACTTTTTCAGACTCAGATAAAATTGGAAAACGTACCAAGTTGGTCCGTTTAACCAAATTCTGAAAATCTCTGACCGTCATTTCTGGAGTCATGTAGTTGTAGTCTTCTCGTCTGGTATAGACTTGAGCTACAGTCTTGATATCTGTTTTGATGCGGACATTCGAAAGCGCCTGGTTAATCATGGTTGCCACGGTAAAGGTATCGTAAGTTGTTACCATGACCGGAAATTGCTTCAAACGAGAAAGCTCTTTAACCCTATCAGAAACCTGAAAGCCCCCCGTCACTAGAATAGCATTATTGTGTTCTAGGGCAAGCAATTGAATATCCTCACGGTCCCCAACAATAAGAAGGTCTCCCTTGGTGAGATAACGGGTGATATTCTCAATAGTCATGGCTCCAATATAGAACTTACTGAAGACACGTTCCAAACCTTCATGACCAGAGATAACCTCAGACTCCGTAATCTCTGCAATCTCCGCAAAGGTCAGCCTATCAAGGCGAACTTGGACTTTCTTTTCAATTCGAACCGTACCACTCCGAGGACGTGTCTCAACCAACCCTCGATTTTCAGCTTCTTTAATGGCTCGATAGGCAGTTCCATCAGAAACCTGTAAGTGATTCGAAATACTACGCACACTAACACGCTTACCGATAGGCAAGGCCTCAAGATAATCTAGAATTTCTTGATGTTTACTCACAGTTCTCCTCCTTCTCAAAGCGGAGATAATCACGCATAGTACGAGTGTATCGGTCTGCTCCCTTAAAGCGAGACACAAGTTTAAAGCCAGATTTTTCCGCTACACGAATCGATGCCTTATTTTCCAAGTGGGCAATAAGAATAATACGGTCCATTCCCATAGCTGTCAAAGCCAAATCTGACAGATAGGTAACCGCCTCAGTCATTAACCCTCTACCCCAGTATGAGGCATTCAGAAAATAGCCAAGCTCTGCAGTCCGTTTCTGGACATCAATCTTCTCAAAACGAACGACGCCAATCATCTTATCTAACTCTTTATCTACAATCGCCCATACACCTAGAGGCTCTTTCATGAAATAATGAACCAAAAGGCAATCCGTTTCATGCTGTGTTTGAGTGGCAGGAAAGAAAAATTGTAGATTCTGAGGATTTGATACAATTTCGTGTAAATCAAAACGATCCAAAAAGATGAGTGGTCTAAAAGAAAGGCGCTCCGACTCAAAAAAGGCAAAAGCACCCAGACTAGTCCAAATATCCATGATAGTATTATAACACAGTTTTAGAAATGGAAAAAGGCTCAACCACTAGGGGTTGAACCTTAGACTTAATCTTCAATCAAACGAATATCTGCACCAAGGTCAGAAAGTTTCTCAATGATATTTGAATACCCGCGAAGGATAAACTCAATATTGGTAATTTCAGTTTGACCTTCTGCCATAAGACCTGCCGTAACAAGCGCCGCACCCGCACGCAAATCACTAGCTTTTACTGGTGCACCTGAGAGTTGCGTTGGACCGTTGTAAACAATCTGTCCACCGAGTACTTGAATATCAGCACCCATACGAGCCAATTCAGGAACGTGGTTCACACGTTTTTCATAAATTGTATCTATGATTTTTCCGCGACCACTTGCTTTCAATAACAATGGTGTCATCGGTTGTTGTAAATCTGTTGCAAAACCTGGATAAGGCGATGTCTTAATGTCAACAGGTTTTAGATCACCTTGTTCTTCCACAAAGATAGCATCTTCTTCAACTGTCATACGAACACCCATTGCTTCAAGCTTAGCAATAAAACTTTCAAGGTGTTCATAAAGAACATTTTTAACCTTAATTCCCTTACCGATAGCCGCGGCCATAGCAATGTAAGAACCCGCTTCAATACGGTCTGGAATAACTTGGTGACGAGTACCATGTAAGCTTTCTACACCGTCAATCGTGATGACTTCTGTACCAGCGCCACGTACACGCGCGCCCATATTGTTAAGAAGAGTTGCTACATCAATAATCTCAGGTTCACGCGCCGCATTTTCAATAACTGTACGACCGTCAGCCTTAGCCGCTGCCAACATGGTATTGATGGTCGCTCCAACACTGACCGTATCCATGTAAATGTGAGCACCCTGAATACGTTGACCAGCATCAGTCGCAATACGCATAGACTCTGCTTCATAGGAAATGCTTGCACCCATCGCTTCAAACGCCTTAAGGTGAAGGTCAATAGGACGTGGTCCCAAATCACAGCCACCAGGCAAACCTACTGTTGCTTGACCGTAACGTCCAAGCAAGCTACCGTAGAAATAGTAAGAAGCACGAAGACTGTTAATCTTACCAAATGGCATTGGCATATCCTTAACGCCTCGTGGATCAATTTCAAGTGTTTCGCCATCACGCTTAACAGAACCACCCATTACTTCTATAATTTCAATAAGGTTATCGACGTCGCTGATTGCTGGCACCCCATCAAGAGTAACCACTCCATCAGATAAAATGATGGCTGGAATCAATGCAACAACTGAATTTTTAGCCCCTGATACTGTAACTTCTCCCTGAAGTTTCTTACCACCATTGATGATAATTTTACGCATACTGTTCAATCTTTCTTATACTGGAATATTAGCTTTTACATTCTACCATAGATTGAGGTGCATGACAAATTAAGAACTCTAACAATTATCGGACAGTTTCACTTGACCATTTAAACCAACCCTTAAAACGTATGGCTCCGTCTTTATCTGTTCGTAAAACCTTAATGTGACGTTGCTTAAAACGTTCTAATGTTTCATCATTTGGATGTTTATAACGATTGTTCTCACCAGCTGAAACAAGGGCAAGGGTGGGCTGTAACTGGTCCAAAAACGCTTCAGACGATGACCCTTTTGAACCGTGGTGTCCAGCCTTGAGGATACTTGCCTTTAAATTGGGATAACTGGCCATCAGTTCCTCCTCACCTTCTTTTTCCAAATCACCAGTAAACAAAAAACTACTTCCTAATAGTTTTCCGTAAAGAACTATCGAATCATTATTACCACCATCACCAATTTTATTTGGATAAAGAACCTGTAGTTTACTTCCCATCATGGGTAAGTTGTCTCCAGCCTTTAGAGTGCAAACTGGGCGTTTTAAAGTTCGAAGTCGTTTCACAAAACTAGGCTTAGTCAAAGCTCCTTGACTGACACAGATTTCCTTAATCTTAAACCGCTTGGCTACTTCTTCCAAATCACCAATATGGTCTGTGTCCGTATGCGTCAGGACCAGGTGATCAATTTGAGACACTCCTCTAGCCTGTAGATAGGGAATCAAGTTTTTCTCTGCATTGCTCGTCTGGCTCCCCTCCTGCCATTTTTCCTTTGAACCGAAAGTCACCTTGCCACCCACATCAATTAGGATGGTATCGCCTTTCATACTCCTCAGAAAAATACTATCTCCCTGACCAACGTCAACCATAGTCACCTCATTGGTTAAAGGATGTTTGACCCAGACCATCAAAAGACCAAAAATCATCAAAAGGCAAATCCTAAACTGAGGCTTTTTCCAAAAATCAAAGAGCATAACCAATACAGCTATCATCAAGCTAAACTGTAACAAACTAGGTTTCCCTAAAATTAATGGCTGGCCTATCCAAGATTGTATCCAAATCAAAAAGGTCTCCATCCATTCAAAAAGTGGGTTGATTTGAGAAAAGATTACCAACCCTGAAAGGGCAAAGAAGACCGTCAAGACAGGCAAGAGAAAGCTATCAAATACTATCGAAAATATCGCCGTCAGAATTAAACTCACCGGTTGAAAGGTTCCATAATAGTAAGTTAGAAAGGGCAGAATCCCAAGACTCAATACCAAGCTTGTACAGATTGATTTTTTAAGTGATGACATCTCCTCAAAATCAAATAAACATAACAAGAAGGCATAGGAGCAACTTAAAACACCTCCCACTGTCAAAAGAAAATGAGGTAAAAAGAGAAACAATAGAAGCAAGGTTATTCCCATATTATCCAGTTTTTTAATACCAAACTCCGCCAACAAACTTTGAATCAAGGAACGTAGGACAGAAGCTGTCCAACCTGTCATTAAGCCATAGCATAAGGAAAAAGGCAGTAAAATGATAAATAGATAATCTTTAGGAAGACCCAAGCGTAGGAGTCCATAGCGAAACCATCCCAGAAAAAAGCCGACTTGCATCCCCGAAAGTGCGAATAGATGAATAATCCCTAAACTCGTGTAAAGCTGACTTTGCTCATCAAACTCCTTATCCAAATACCCAAAGAGCAGACCTGTCATATAGTGTCTCATAGGATTAGGAAAATGCGTCTGGATATGAACTAAAGCCCTCCTCCTCAATTGATGGAAAAAAGCTAGGGGAGATGTGTTTTTTTGAGACACCACATGATTCAAGCGCTCAATCTGAGCTATTCGATAAATACCTTGACTGGCTAGATAAGACTTATAATTAAACCCTTGAAAATTACGTTGACCAGTTGCTGGGGATAACTTTATTTTCCCTTTTAATACCAACGTTTGGCTAGTAGTCTTAAAAAAATGCTGCTCCTTCTCAGATTTGAGTCGGTAAAAGACCTGATAGGTTTGTCCCTTTGCCTTTCCAATGGCTGATAATTGCTCACCATTAACCGACAGCGTATCAGCAACCAGAGTCACCTGATTGATTTCAGTAGGAGCTTGTTTATCTTGTATGGTAGCTCTGTGGTGCAAGAATAAAAAGTAGACCAAAAAGAAACTACCTACAAGTCCCACCAACTTTAGGGCTGCCTTATTCTTCCAATGATGCTTCAAAAAACTTACTAAAAGAAAAGCAAAAGTCCCAATAGCATAAACATTAGTGACAAAAATCGTAAAATAAAGAGCGGCTATTAAAAGAGCCAGAGAAAAAAGATTGATGGGAGCTTTTTTAAGCCACATAGAGGGACTCTCTGATTTTATCTAAAGTTTTATCACCAATTCCTGAGACATTTTTCAAGTCATCTACGGATTGAAAGCCACCATGACTTTCACGATAGGCAATGATATCCTCAGCACGCTTAGCGCCAATCCCAGAAATAGTTTGTAACTCCTCTGAAGTCGCTGTGTTTAAGTTGATTTTGCCATCCTTAGCACTAGTTTGCCCTCCTTTATCAGAAACCTGACTAGTTCCGGATTGACCAAGGACAGAAAGGTTTTCATCCTTGGTTGCCACATAGATAACCTCTTCGTCTGACAGGCTTGCAGCTAAATTAACACTCTTAGCATCCGCATCCTCAGTCATTCCCCCAGCGGCTTTGATGGCATCAGTCACCCTAGCGCTTGCTTTTAAGGTATAAACACCCGGATTAGCCACAGCCCCCTTAACATCTACCGTTACTTTTGACTTATCCTTTTCACCTCCTTCAGTCTTTGACTGGGAAGACGCCTCAGCAAGAGACTGTGAACTTTGTTTGGAGGAAGAGGTTGACAAAGCGGTCACATCTGTATAAGACGTCTCCGCCTCCATACTGTTGCCGGCACCACAAGTCATCCATAGAAAGAAGCAAAAAATCACCATCAGTACAGCGATGACACTCACAAACAGACGATTATCTTTGACATAGGCTATAATCTTTTCCTTCACGCTATTCTCCTTAATTGATATATTTTCTTTCTTATTCGTAAAAAATTTTAAAAATATATCAAAAAGTAAAAAAACTCCATCAGACCTATGTCTGACAGAGTTATTAGCTTATTTCTGCGTTTCTTTAGCACGGTGTTTTCCAGGGTTCCAAACAAAGCTAGCTACATATGAGAAAGCCATGGTCAAAAGCACTGCAATGATAGCCACAAGAGCGAGAGGTACACGGTAAATATATGTCAATGGGTTTGGTTTTTTGCCTGTTTGATAGCTCAAAGCTTCTTCATCGAGACGATCAAATTCAGATTGGATACGACGAGCAACCTCTTGAATATTTTCGTCATTCAAACGCTTCAAATCTGAAATATCAATAGGATTACCATAGTTCATATCCACACGTTCACCCGTCAAGAGCCCCTTGAGTTCACGAGGTCCTTGATAGACAACTGGCATTATCTTAACCTTGGCCATCTTAGCGATAACCGCAACCCCACCCTTAACATCAGAAGAATGACGGCTACCACTTGGGAACATAATCAAACTACGATTACTCTTCTTAAGCATGTTAACAGGGTACTTGATAGCTTCTTGACCAGGATTTTCACGGTCAATTGGGAAGGCGCCACACATGCGGATCCACCAACCAAAGATACGGCTCTTGAAGAGTTCTTTCTTAGCCATGAAAATAAACTGCTTAGGACGGGCTGAAAAAGCCATATAAACAGGGTCCCACCAAGTTCGGTGCGGAGCAACCAAGATATAGTTTTCATCCTTGTTCAATAATTTATCGCGATTGTGGTAATGGGCATTACCATTGATAATCCAAAGAAGGAAGACAACAAGCCCACGTAAATAAGCGTAAAACACGTTTTTACCTCTTTTTCTACAAGTTTTTTACTATTATACCAAAAAAAGGAGCTCTTTTTTCATCGAATTTCTTTGTAAAAGTCTTGAAAATGGTGTGGCACTTTCTAATAGTTTGAGCTATAATGTAACTATGAAAAAAAGTATTGAGATTATAGGGAAAAATCGAAAGGCACTTAATCTTTGCCTCATTATTGCAAACTTAGCTGTTTTGGCTATCCTAGGCTTTGTCCTATTCCAACGCCATAACACGAAATCTGAACAAGTAGCCAAGGCTGAGAAGACTGAACAAGTCGCTAATAGCACAAGTTCATCTTCAGAAAAAGCTAAAGAAGATGATAAAACACAACTTAAGAAAGGTAGTAACCACAGCATTGCAGCTTCTGACTATGCTTACGATGTTACTGCTGTGAATAACACTATTCGAGGCAAGTCTCAGGATATCGACGACAAGGTAGTCTTTTTAACCTTTGATGATGGGATTGATCCAACACTGACCCCACAAGTCATGAGTATCTTGAAAGAATACGGTGTTCATGCCACATTCTTCCACATTGGAAATACTATTACTCAAGAAAACGCGGACATCCTCAAACGTCAAATTACAGAAGGGCACGCTATTGCTAACCATAGCCTTAGCCACAACTTTAATCTCCTTTATCCAGGACGTGTTCCAAATCAAAGTCAAATTGTTTCTGAGGTTAACCAAACCAATGCCAATTTCCAAGCTATCTTAGGCAAGGACTTCAAGACAAGAATTTTCCGTTATCCTGGTGGTCATATGTCATGGCAAGGTCTAGAAAGTACTGACCATGCTCTCGCCAAGGAAGATATCCAGTGGATTGACTGGAACATGCTCTGTGGAGATGCAGAACCACTCTCTGTTCGTCCAACCACATCTGAAAGCATGATGGCTTATATGGACGGTTCACAGAAATATTTCCCTGAAACTACTGTTAAAGTTGTACTAATGCACGATACAGCTGGTAAGGAGCTGACTGTTCAGACCCTTCCACAAATTATCGAATATTTCAAAAATCAAGGATATACCTTCGGTGTCCTAGAGTAATCACTCGCAACAGTTCCTTTGGGAGCTGTTTTTTGTTACAATAAAAACTATGACAAATCCAATTTTAAAAGATGGAGAACGCATTGACCAGCTCTTCTCCACAGATGTGAAAATCATTCAAAATAAGGAGGTCTTCAGCTACTCTATTGATAGCGTCCTCCTCTCTCGATTCCCAAAAATTCCGAAGAAGGGGTTAATCGTCGACCTCTGTTCGGGAAATGGTGCCGTTGGCCTCTTTACTAGTACACGCACTGAGGCACCAATTACCTTGGTTGAGCTACAAGAACGCCTGGCTGACATGGCAAAACGTTCCGTCACTCTCAACCAACTAGAGGACCAGGTGACTGTTGTTAATGACGACCTAAAAAATTTGCTTGACCATGCTCCACGATCTCAGGTGGACCTTATTCTCTGTAACCCACCCTACTTTAAGGCGACAGAAACGTCCAAGAAGAATCTGTCAGAGCACTACCTCTTGGCCCGTCACGAAATCACGACTAATCTAGAGGAAATTTGCCAGGTCGCACGTCATGCCCTCAAATCTAATGGACGCATTGCCATGGTGCATCGCCCCGACCGCTTTTTGGATATCATCGATACTATGCGCCAGTATAACCTAGCGCCTAAACGCATCCAGTTTATCTATCCTAAGATGGGACGTGAGGCAAATATGCTCCTGATTGAAGCCATTAAAGACGGCTCGACAGATGGCTTGAAAATCCTTCCACCTCTCTTTGTGCATAAGGAAAATGGTGATTATACTGACGAAATCTTTGAGATTTACTTTGGAAAAAAGACTGAAGGTGAGTCCTAAACGATGACAGCAAAGGATAGCAAGGCCTACATGTATGTGGTTGAGTGTGCCGATGGCACCCTCTATACAGGCTATACCACAGACGTCGAACGCCGCCTCAAAACCCATAACGCAGGCAAAGGCGCCAAGTACACCAGAGCCCGCCTACCAGTTAAACTCCTCTACTCAGAAGCCTTCGCCAGCAAACCAGAAGCCATGAGCGCAGAAGCACTCTTTAAGAAAAAAAGCCGAGTGAAAAAACTGGCCTATATCAAAGAACACACGGAAAAATAACCGTGTGTTTTTTTGAATTTACTTGAGACTACTACTTCTACTTTCTAATAATAACTATTTTACACTTAAAATGTTTGCGCTTTCATAAAAAACACTATAATGTAGATGAAAATAGAAAGATTAATTGCAAAATTTATGTTTCTAAATGGCACATTTTCACGAACCTTGAAAATACTTACTTATCTTCAATAAGCTAGAAAAGAGGAAATGATATGAAAAACAAGATTTCTCACAAGTTTCTACTTTCCATAATCACCGTGTCTTCATTGGTATTACTTGGAGCATGTTCAACTTCTAGTCAGAAACAGACTAGCGAAACAAAACCAACAGTAGAAAGCAGTAAAGTTAAGAGCTCATCTAGTAAGGTTAAGTCATCGACAAAAGATAGTAGTAAATCTTCAAGTTCTAGTAAACAAGTGAAAGAACCTTCAAATAATGCATCTTCAAACTCAAACTCATCACAAAATAATAATGATGCCTCTTCCTCAGTTGCTTCAAACAACAGTCAGCCATCATCACCATCATCGTCACAACCTGCAAGTAACTCACCATCTACCCAAGATCAACCTACCAAAAATGCTACACCAACTGCTCCTATAGATAGTGGCATCTCAGTATCTGGTAGCTATCAAACAACTCAACAAACTCCGGTGAAAAATTCACCTAGTGCAAATGCACCTGTTGAATTCTACCTTGACGCTGGTTCTAATGTTAACTATGATATGAAAGTGGTTCAAGATGGTCATGAATGGTTGTCTTACATTAGTACTAGTGGTATTAGACGCTATGTCCAAGCTGACAACAATTCTGTAACTACTCCCATAGATAGTGGTATCTCAGTATCAGGTAGCTATCAAACTGTACAACAAACTCCGGTGAAAAATTCACCTAGTGTAAATGCACCTATTGAATTCTATCTCGATCCTGGCTCTAACGTTAACTATGACATGAAAGTCACAGAAGATGGACACGAATGGTTGTCTTACATTAGTTCGAGTGGCATTAGAAGATATGTTCAGGTAAATTAATTTGATTTTTAAACATTTAGCTTACTTTGTTATCATTTAGTTTTGTACCAATAACCTAAAAAATGAAGTCATTCTATTTTTATACGCCAAGCAATCAACAAGTGAGACTTCCCGCCGTGAGAAAAGTAGCTGAAACACGATAGTTTCAGCTACTCGGAATTTTTGAGACCTTAGGCTCAAAAATTAGTCATGGAACTTTGAAAAAGTTCGCTGACGTCCGCACTCACCTAAGGGAAGTCTAAAAAAATAGGTTTATGAAAAAACGCTCTATTTTCATAGAGCGTTTTCATTGTTTATTTATCACCCTTGTTACGGATAACAAAGCCATTTTTCTTTTCGCTTGAGGTACGATGTGGGCGTTTGTTGCCACGATTTTCGAAGTCACGGCTATTCTTCTTAGACTTGCGTTTGAAGTCACGACGGCCACCGTCTCGGTCATCTCGGTTACGGTCGCCACGGTATCCACCACGACGGTTGTTATCGCGACCACGGTTGCCACGGCCACCTTTACCGCCTTTACCGCCAAAGCCACCACCTGATGGTTTGAATGGCAATGGTTTTTCACGGGCAATTTCCACTTCTGGCATTGTCTCTGGGTCTTGAACGGTCAAGCTCAAGATGTAAAGTGCCAATTCTTCAGGAGTGAATTCTTGAACCAATTTAACCGCATCACCCTTGAACTTGTCAAAGTTAGAACGGATAGCTTCATCCGCAAAGTCGCGTTCGATCTTCTTAAGGGCAACTTTCTTCTTAGCTTGGAAGGCTTCTTGAGCTGTTGGTGGCTTAAGACCTTTCATGCGTTTCTTAGTCAAGTTTTCGATGATTCCCAAGTAACCCATTTCGTTTGGAGCAACGAAAGTAATGGATTGACCTGATTGGCCTGCACGTCCTGTACGTCCAATACGGTGAACGTAGCTTTCTGGATCTTGTGGAATATCGTAGTTGTAGACGTGAGTAACACCTGAAATGTCAAGACCACGCGCTGCAACGTCTGTCGCAACCAAGATATCGATTTGGTCGTTCTTGAAGTCACGGATAACACGAAGACGTTTGTTTTGATCAAGGTCACCATGGATACCTTCTGCACGGAAACCACGAAGTTTCAAACCACGTGTCAACTCGTCCACACGACGTTTGGTACGACCAAAGACGATTGACAATTCTGGTTGGTCAACGTCCATAAGGCGAGTCATGGTATCAAACTTCTCTTGTTCCTTCACTCGGATAAAGTATTGGTCAACATTAACATTGGTCAATTCTTTAGCCTTGATTTTCACATGCTCAGGATCTTTCATGAACTGCACACCAATACGTTTGATGGCATCAGGCATAGTTGCTGAGAAAAGAAGGGTTTGACGTTCTTCTGGTACTCGGCTAATGATAGCTTCAATATCTTCAAGGAAGCCCATGTTAAGCATTTCATCAGCTTCATCCAAAATCAAAGTCTCGATGTTATTGAGTTTAAGAGCCTTACGTTTGATAAGGTCAAGGAGACGACCTGGTGTCCCTACAACGATGTGGGCACCTGAACGGAGGGCCTTGATTTGTTTTTCAATGCTAGAACCACCGTAGACTGAGCGAACTTTAACGCCTTTGTCACGACCAAAACGGAAAAGCTCTTCTTGAGATTGCACTGCCAACTCACGCGTTGGGGCAATAACAAGGGCTTGGATTGTATTTTCTTCTGTACGAATTTTATCTAGGGTAGGCAAACCAAAGGCAGCTGTTTTACCAGTACCAGTTTGGGCCTGACCGATAACATCCTTACCTTCAAGAGCGAGTGGAATTGTCAACTCTTGGATAGGTGATGGTTTTTCAAAACCAGCAGCTACAACAGCTGATTGGATGTCTTCTGATAGGTTTAAATCTGTAAATTTCAAAGTATTCTTCTTTCTATTTGAAGGCGGTGCGAAGCCACCTTATGAGACTTGGTTGTGTAGTAGATTAACTACCTGTATTTAATAGTCGTTTATTTTAACAACTCATCTAGTCTATCATATTTAGAAATAAAAAGACAGGAAATAACGTTTTAAAACCGCCTTCAATTTGAGAAGACGGTTTCACTCACGAATTATTATTTATGGACCAACCAACGCAGGTATCGGGCCAAGACCAAACAAAGAATCACACTACCGATAATGATGAAGATCCAGGCTGGACTGACAGTCATAAACGGTAAAGGAACATTCATCCCAAAGAAACCGGTAATGACGGCAAGTACTCCCAAGAGTACCTCAATAATGGTCAGATTACTCAAGTTGTTGTTCAGATTATTATTTAGGATATTATTATAAGAACCTGATAGTTGCTGTAAGACCTTAGAAATGAGGTCCGTCATGGCTACTAACTGTCTGGCTTCAATCATGGCATCATCAAACTGTTCTTTTTCGACCTCGTTGAGACGACGATAAATGGCGTGCCCCTTGATGTGCTCCAAAAGAAGACGGTTTTGTGTAGCGGCAGCTACCAAATAGACCATGCCTGTTTCCAAATCTGAAAGGTCGTAAAGATTCTTACTTGTCGTAGTCTGCCTTAGACGTCGACTAACCTCATCTTTTTGCTGATCCAAACGTTCAATGACGGGATAGTAGGCATTTGAAATCATCTCAAGTCCTGCAAAAAGCAATTTATAAATAGATAAATCCTCATGGTTATCCACATAGTCTTGCATTTTGCTGATCACATAAGCATTATCCTCGTTACTAATGGTCACCAAACGCGTATCTTGTACAATAAAGGTCAGAGGAATGGTTTCATAGTATTCCTTGTCCTTCTCAAGAGCCAGAACATTATAGATAAAGGTAATTGTCCCATTCTCACGGTTGTAGTCCATGTGAGCTCGTTCATTTTTATCCAAGGCATACTCTATAGTTTCCTGATCAATATCATACTTGGTATAAAGGTAGGATTGCTCAGAAATAATATCTGAGTCAATATTAATCCAGTGACGCTTATAACCCAGTTCTTTTTCAATAAACATTTTTCTTCCTCATTACTTTAGCACTGCTGCTGCCAAAGCTTGTTGAATTTCAAAGACATTATTATCACTCTTAAATTGAAGGACCTCTGCGGGCTCCAATGCTGATGAAATCCAAATCTTAAGTTCAGCATCTAGGTCAAAGTGACCCGAACTTTCTACAGTAAAACGAGAAATCGAGTGATAAGGGATAGACTTGTAGGAGGTCTTCTTCCCGGTAACACCTTGCTTATCGACTAAAATCAAGCGCTTCTCTGTAAAGACAATCAAGTCACGAACTAAAACATAGGCTAACTCCACCTGTTCACCTGGAATTAAGATGCCCTCTAATTGGCGCTCAACCTTATCATTATCTTTTTTAGATGCGTTGCCAAGCAGTCCTGAAAAAAGTCCCATAGTTGTTTCTCCTTTTTTATTGTAAAGATAATCCTTGCTTTAACTATACCACAATTTTAGGATTTCAGACACTTGCAGAAATGGGTTTCTAGTAGTACAATTAAAGAGTCACAAGAGGAGCAATTGCTGAGAATGGCTAGCTTGATTTTTTCTTCAAGACTTGCCTAAACTCTTACCACCTGATCAGGTTAGAACCTGCGTAGGGATGTGTCTCAAAATAGATTGAAATAGAGGAACTTCTATGACAACGTTTTGATGTGGCAAAAATAGCCAATCAAGACGATTGGTATAGGAGGTTCTTTTATGTCGAAAACAAGTATTCGACCAATGATTGAGGTTGCCCTTTTTGCAACCATTGCTTATATCCTGGACCTAGTTACCCAGCCCATGTCACTAGGCCCTTGGATTTCCCTTTCCTTTAAGATGGTACCTATCTTTCTCCTCAGTTTTCGCTGGGGCTTAAAAGCTGGTGCTATGGGCGGTCTTATCTGGGGGCTACTTCAAGTGGTGACAGGACAGGCAGCCGGTGGTTGGCTGACCTTGACACAAGGGTTTCTGGAGTACTTTGTCGCCTTTAGTCTGATTGGTATCAGTGGTGTGGTCAAACCAGCCCTTGATAAAGCCATTAAACAAGGCAATAAAGTCAAGTCTCTGATGGTGATTACTGAGGGGATTCTTCTTGGTAGCTTTGCTCGTTACCTCATTCACTTTATAGCCGGTGTCATCTTTTGGGGAAGCTATGCCCCTAAAGGACAAAGCCCTTATCTCTATTCATTCATTGTCAATAGCTCATCCTTCCTTGGAGAAACATTAGCCAGCCTCATCGTTTTCTTCGCCCTACAACGATTCCTAGGCAGATTACTCAATACGGAAAAATAAAAGAAACCATAGGACAGTCTTAATTGGCAGTCCTATGGTTTTTCTTGTTTATATAAGATATTATGACATGAAGTCAGACAGCTAGCTAGCCACAAGATAGCAGCTAGCGTCAAAAGATGAATGATTTGCACTAACTAGATAGTCATAGTATTACGACATGAGAAAACGAAAACGATAATTTTCCGTTTTCGAGTTAGTAAGGGACTTAGCCACGGTCTCATAGGACGTGGCGTAGATTGCTTAGGCTATGAAATAGCCAAGCAATCTTAGTACATTACATCTTCTCTTCCAATGTTACATCTGGGTATTTATCCGCAAACCAACGAAGGGCAAAGTCATTTTCAAAGAGGAAGACTGGTTGGTCAAAGCGGTCTTTGGCCAAGATGTTTCGGCTTGATGACATGCGTTCGTCAAGGTCCTCAGGTTGAATCCAACGCACAGTCTTTTTACCCATTGGAGTCATGACGACCTCGGCATTGTATTCATTTTCCATACGGTGTTTGAAAACTTCAAACTGAAGTTGACCAACGGCACCAAGCATGTATTCACCTGTTTGGTAATTGGTGTAGAGCTGGATGGCTCCTTCTTGCACCAATTGTTCGATTCCCTTGTGGAAGGACTTCTGTTTCATGACGTTTTTAGCAGAAACTTTCATGAACAACTCTGGCGTAAAGGTTGGTAGTGGCTCAAATTCAAATTTGTTTTTACCTACAGTAAGGGTATCACCAACCTGGTAAGTTCCTGTATCGTAAACCCCGATAATATCTCCAGCCACGGCATTTTCGACATTTTCACGGGATTCGGCCATGAACTGAGTGACGTTAGAGAGCTTAGCTCCTTTACCTGTGCGGGTTAGATTAACACTCATACCACGCTCAAATTCACCAGAAACGATACGAACAAAGGCAATACGGTCACGGTGACGTGGGTCCATATTGGCTTGGATTTTGAAAACAAAACCAGAGAAATCCTTGTTGAGAGGATCAATCTCGTCACCATCCACTGTCTTGTGACCATGTGGTTCTGGTGCAAATTTGAGGAAGGTATCGAGGAAGGTTTGAACCCCAAAGTTAGTAAGGGCAGAACCGAAGAAGACCGGTGTCAATTCACCAGCTAAAATAGCTTCTTCTGAGAATTCATTACCCGCTTCTGTCAAGAGTTCAATATCTTCTTTAGCTTGCTCATAGAATGGGTTGTTGGCAAAAAGAGTATCCCCATCTTCAATCTTGGCAAAGCGCTCATCACCTTTGTAAAGCTCCAAGCGTTCGTTATAAAGGTCGTAAAGTCCTTCGAAAGCTTTACCCATACCGATAGGCCAGTTCATTGGGTAACTGGCAATACCAAGCACTTCTTCCAACTCTTCCAAGAGGTCAAGTGGCTCACGTCCATCACGGTCCAATTTGTTCATGAAGGTGAAGACAGGAATCCCACGGTGTTTGACAACTTCGAAAAGTTTTTTGGTTTGGGACTCGATACCTTTGGCTGAGTCAACGACCATGACGGCAGCGTCAACCGCCATAAGGGTACGGTAGGTATCTTCTGAGAAGTCCTCGTGCCCTGGGGTATCAAGGATATTGACACGTTTACCCGCATAGTCAAACTGCATCACAGATGAGGTTACTGAGATACCACGTTGTTTCTCAATATCCATCCAGTCTGATTTAGCAAAGTTTCCGGTTTTCTTACCTTTTACGGTACCAGCTTCACGGATTTCACCCCCAAAGTAAAGCAATTGTTCAGTGATTGTTGTTTTACCAGCATCGGGGTGAGAGATGATGGCAAAAGTACGGCGTTTTTTGATTTCGTCTTGAATACTCATAGTTTTCTTTCTTCTTTGAAAATAATCTTTTTGTTACTTTTCCTTAGTGGTATGGATGTCAGCAGCTTCTTTGTAAATCTCAGAAACTCCATGTCCCAGAGCTACTAATAGCAATAGGGTTTTTACCAGAACGAAAAGCAAGATCGTTGTAGCACTTCTTTCAGAAAATTTCTGTCTTTTGAAAGCTACATTTGTTGTCGAGGCTTGCGATAATTCTCGCAGGCACAGCTCTTTTATTATATCCAAATTACAGTGTGAAAGCAATTCTGAAAGCGTTTTGTGTTAGAATAAAACAAATAAAAAGATTGGGAGATTATTATGGAGTTTGTTGGAGTACTTGTTTTTATAACCCTTGTAGGAATGATTTTCAATGCCTACTTTCTGATTTTACCTTCACTTGTTTTACCTTCATTTGGTACGAAAAAGCATCAGATTTGGATATATTCTGCTGTTCTAGCTATAATCAGCTGCTGCTTGTTTCCTTTATCCCTTTTTCTGATTCCAAGTATTATTTACACATTAAATATCTTTGCCCTATGTAAAAGTTTTTCAAAAGGCAAAGGACATAAAGCTGTTTGGATTGCACTTGAAATATTTTGCTTATTATTATCTCCAATTCTAGCTGTGTATCTCTTTGGTTCTATGTTCGCCTTAGATAATTATTACTACTACCTATCTCTAATCATCCCGCCATTTTGGATTATGTGGATTTGGTCATGTCTTAATCTGAGCAAGAAAATCAAAATAAACAAAATTATACTACACAGCATAATGGCAATCCTGCTAGTCCTTCCAACATTGACTATTTATGGCTGTCGACATAACCCAACTGTGTACGGTCGTAAGGTCTCTATCAACAGAGACGGCTTTAAACACGTTTACTGGAACGGTCAGATTTTAGATCATGCCAAACATGTTGAACAGGTGATTGCCCTTGATATTATTGAAAACTATGAAAATGTTGAGAGCATTAGATTTACCGATGTTTATCAAAATAAATATTATTTTGAATCTCCTGACTCGTCTAATCGTTTTGAAGTTGAAGTTCTTATCAATGGTAAATACAAAGCCACCTATGATGTCAATTTATCCGCAAAAGACCCTAACGATCCAGAAGACAAATATGATAAAGGGGTTGAACTATATAAAATGTCATCTTATGGCCCTAAATTCATCTCAGAGAAGAAAAATCTAAAGAAAGACAAAATTTTTACTCTTAAAGATTTAAATAATCCAAAATATCAAAAACTGCTTAAAAACACTGATATCACCTACTACCAGAAAAATGATATTTATAAACTAAAGAAAAACAACTAAGTCTGCTTTAGAAAAGATAAAAACACGCTATCATCTTTCTGATAGCGTGTTTCTTCATTTATTTAATATTTGTCTTCAAAATGCTCCAGACCTTTTTTCATGATTATCATGAGAATAATCAGAGCTCCTGAAACAGCAAGATATTTGACAAATAAGGAAGTTCTCATAATAAATGGCGTGTGTTTAAGCATGCCATAGTTTCCACCGATAGTCTGATTAACTATTACCAAAGCTAGATTCAGTAATAAGGTAGCCACGACAATCATCCGCTTACTGATTGGATGAGTTTTATAACTATTAAAAATTACATTCAGGCTATTGACCAGTAGGGCATAGTGGCCAATTAGGAAAGAAAAGCCTGTGATATGAGGAAACTCATAGGGATCAAATACTGGATAAATCAACGCACAGTAAGTCCCGACAACTCCCATAATAGCAAAATAGCTCTTTATCCTACTATTTTTCAAGAGGAGAACAGCAAACATGGCCATACGACAATGGTACAGGGGCAGACTAATATAAAGCGGGAAGCCCTGCCAGAGGTACCAAGTGTATAGGGCAAAGAGTTGAATGGCTTGGATAATGAGAAAGATCCAACGCCATATATTATTCTTATACCAACGCCAGCTCAAGTAACTCAGAAGTACCATTGACAAAAGCATAAGCAAATAATAGGGCAAAGGTATCTGGGGTGGATGAGTTTGGGTGGTTGTCAAAAATTCCTTCATTCTCTTCTCCTGCTGAAATTACTATGCCTGCTATTATATCAAATTTCAGGGTAAAGCAAAAACCTGCTTTAGAGAGCAGGTTAGAGAACTTAATCCTTGGCTTGGAGTTCTTCCACGACCTTGGCTAGGTTCATAGAGTTAGAGCCCTTGAGCAAGATTTGATCGTGCTCGCCTAGGCTTTCTTTGATTTGCTTAACCATAGCATCAAATTGGTCTTCGTCAGCTGTTTTCTTGAAATAATAGACATGACCAAGTGGGAACATTTGACTAGCAAGTTGCGACAATTCTGCAATATCCTCACCGTAGAAAATCACCGTATCAATAGCATCCGGTGTCAGGCTTAGAATCATCTGTGTGTGAAGTTGCACAGACTGTTCACCGAGTTCTTTCATATCAGCTAGGACAGCAATTTTCTTGCCTCCTTCATTCTTAGGAATAGCTGAGAAAGTTTCCAAAATGAGCTTCATGGCTGTTGGATTGGCATTGTAGACATCTGAAAGGATGTCGGCATCGTTAGCTGCTTTTTTCCATTCAGTACGGTTCTTTGTAAGCTGCAAGTTAGCAAGAGCTGAGAGGATATTTTCCTCAGTTACACCCAAGTGTTTTGCGACATAGGCAGCAACCATGGCATTTGTGGCATTGTATTTTCCAGTGACTGGCAAGGTAACTTGTCCGTCTAGGAAGTTTGTTGAGAAGGTGAGGTGGTCTTTGAACTCTGTCAACTCAGAGACCGTAAGCTCCGCACCATCCCCAAAGCGTACCACGTCAAGATTGCTTGGCAAGAATGGATCAACGATTGGATCACTTGGCACAAGCAAGAGGCTACCATCTGGCATACCGTCTTGCATTTGCATTTTACCTTGAGCAATCTTGTCACGGCTACCAAAGAATTCCAAATGAGCCTCTCCGATTAAGGTAACAACAGCTGTTTTTGGCTTCGCCAAGGTTGACAAGAGGTGAATGTCTCCCATGTGGTCTTGCCCCATCTCAAGGACGATTTTCTCCGTATCATCAGGCATGTGGAGGGCTGTATAAGGAAGACCAATCTCATTGTTGTAATTACCTTGGGTCTTGTAAGTACGATAGGTTGTGGCCAAGATATCATGAATCATGTCCTTGGTCGTTGTCTTACCGTTAGAACCAGTCACCGCAATAACGTCCACACCGGTCTTTTCAAGATAGTAGGCAGCTAGTTTTTGGAAGGCTTCAAGAGCATCATCGACTAGAATGTGAGCTTGATCAGCCGATAATTCTTTTTCTGTGAATGTCGCTAGAGCACCATTGTCAAAGGCTGTTTGGATAAAATCATGTCCATCACGTGCACCTTTGAGCGGCAAAAAGAGGTCGCCCGCTGTAATCTTACGGCTATCAAACTCAATCTGGTTAATGGCAACATCTTCATAGGCTGTGACATCATTTTTAGCGCCAACAACCTTGGCAATTTCATGGAGTGTCAATTTCATCTTAAAATCCTCTGTTTTGTTTTTTACAAGTCTGGCAAGAAGTAAGATTTTCTTGCCTGCAATCACTCCCAATTATATCACAAATCAGGCTAGCTTTTGCTTGGGAGATGAATTTGTTACAATGGTTGATGAGAGGATTAGGCATGACAAAGAAAAAATTAATCACTCTCTCTAAAGGAGAGGAAAATATAAATAGCGACTGCCAAAGTATTGAGGAACCTAAAGGATGGCGCTTTGATTGGAGAAAGATAATCCCACTAGAGCCAACAGCTGAATTGATTATCTTAGTGCTGCTTGCACTGCTGTATGGTGGTTTTTATTATTATGATCATTATACAGTCAATGAAGATAACATATATGGTCTCTGGCAGTCTGATCATCATAAGTTAGCGATTTCCTATAAGCATATTCGGAAACGAGGAAATATCGACTGGCAAGTCGTACAGGATGGTAAGTATATTATCTATGCTGCTAGAACTCGCCCGGTCAAGCGGCTTAATGACGGGACTCTTCACATGGAGCTCTACACTGTGGAAGGCTACCTGACAGACCTACCTATCAAGGACGGCTTCAGCTATATGGATTTCTATCTTCGCAAAAACAATTATCTTACCTATGACGGTGAGTCCTACAAGCGTATCAATTCTGGAAACAAGTCCATCACTTGGAAAGATGGTTCCACCAGCCCTTATGGTGAACGGAAAACAACTATAGATGAGGTTTTTGAAGCCCTCTATTTGATACTTATGGGGATTTGCTCAGTTCTTATCATTACAGAGGCTCGGCAAAAGAGGAGAGAAAAACTAAGTGAGACACCAATCAAAACGAAAATACGCTGACCGAAAGAAACTCAACCGAAAATATCATTCACAAAAAGCATACCGGAAAGAACAAAAACGCAAAACCGGATGGCGAGCACGCTGGCATAAATTTACAGACCGGCTAGTCAATGTGTTTATGATATGTTTCCTACTCATGATACCGATTTTCATCGTCCATATGATTTTCTTTGATGATGGGGTTTATAAAGATGGTATCTACGGTCTGTGGCAATCTGAAAATCATAAGCTTGCCATATCCTACGAAAGAGCTCATAGGTCCGGCAAGGTTGATTGGGATATTGTTCAAGATGGAAATGTTCTCATCAAAGACGCACGCGTTGATGATATTAAACGCTTAGAGGATGGGACCCTCTACATTGAAGTTTATGCCAAGGAAAGTCTGTTTTCAGACCTTCCCGCTAAGAACGGCTACAACTATTTGAATATGTATGTCCGTAAAGATAACTACTTGACCTATGATGGTGAATCCTACAAACGGATTGATGATGAAGACAAGAGTATTACCTGGAAAGATGGTTCAAAATCCCCTTATGGTCAACGAACAACCTTGTTTGATCGTCTGGAACCTTATATCTTTTTTGGAATGTGGGGAGTATTGCTTGTATACGTTCTTTTCATTGAATGGAAGATCAAAAGAAATCTAAAAAGAAAAAATAGGTTAAATGAGGCATCAAAAAAAGAAAAAATACAGTGATCAACAGGAAATTGATAGAAAAGATCATTCACAAAAAGAATATCGAAGAACACAAAAGTACAAAACTGGATGGCGAGCACGTTGGGGTAAATTCAAAGACCGTTTAGTCAAAATTTTGAGGATTTGTTTTCTAATCATGGTACCTCTATTCACCATCTATCTTAGATGCTTTTATGATGGTATCAGTGAAAATAGTATCTACGGGCTATGGCAGTCTGAAAATCACAAGCTTGCTATTTCCTATAACGAAGGAGGAAAAAGTCGTAAGTACGATTGGGAAATTGTACAAGATGGAAAACTCCTTATCAAAAATGCTCGAACTCAGAAAATTAAAGGTCTTAAAGATGGAACCATCTACATTGAAGTTTACGCCAAGGAAAGTCTGTTCTCAGACCTTCCCACAAAGAACGGCTATAACTATTTGAATATGTATGTACGGAAGGATCATTATTTGACTTATAATGATGAGTCCTACAAAAGGATTGATGATAGGGACAAAACCATTACTTGGAAAGATGGCTCTACCTCGGTCTATGGTGAACGCAAAACTTTTTTTGATTATATTGACTCTTTTCTTTTTTGGGGAATGGTGGGAGCCGCTTTCTTGTCAATTATTGTCATTGGGTGGAGAAACATAAAAAGCAAAAAGGTGAGAAAAAAATCACCCTAAAACAAAAAACCACTCCTGCTTCTAGCCAGACTAGATAGCCACGGAGTGGTTGTTTTATTCTTGTTAAGCAAGACTTCCCCTTAGAGAGGAATCAGTCTTATTTCACTTCGCCACCTTCAACCACGAGGTCATCAGCTTTAGCTGCATCGCCGTAAGTTGGGTGAAGTGTTTTTTCATAATCTTTGTGGAAGAAATTCTCTTTACCAAGTTTCTTAATGTCTTTATTGATAAAGTCAAGGAGTTCTTTGTTACCTTTTTGAACGGCTGGGGCAATGGTATCTGGGTTACCAAGTGATGTGATTCCTACTTCATAACCTTTATTTTCTAGAGCCCAAGCAAGAACTTCTGTATTATCAGTTGAGAAGGCATCGCCACGACCATCAAGGAGGGCTTGGTAAGCATCGCTATATTGGTCATACTTTTGCAATTTGATATTTGGGTAGTTCTTTTCAAAGTAAGTTTCAGCAGTTGTTCCCTTAGTAACAATCAAAGTCTTACCTTCAAGCTCTTTAACGTCCTTAATGACCTTGTCTTTAGGTGACACCACACCGATTGAGACTTTCATGTAAGGAAGGGCGAAGTCCACTTGTTTCTTACGTTCATCAGTTACTGTAAAGTTGGCAAGGGTAATATCTACCTTGTTTGAAATCAAGAATTCTGCACGGTTGGCCGCATCTACTGAGACATATTTAGGTTTAACACCCAAGTCTTTAGCCAAACGGTTACCAAGTTCAATATCGTAACCTTGGTAAGCACCCTTGTTATCTACATAACCGAAAGGTTTCTTGTCCGCAAAAACGGCGATACGGAGTTCACCACTCTTCTTAATTTCTTCAATAGTACGTGCTTTGGCTGTTGATTTACCAGAGCTACCGTTACTTGAGCAAGCAGTCACTGCCACCAAGGCAAAGACGAGGGCTAATAGGGCAAAAATTTTCTTTGTTAATTTCATAAATATCTCCTAAAATATTATATTTTTTACTAAAAACAATGAGTTACAAATAGGCACCAAACTGGCTGAAGTCAAAGACATTGAGGAACTCTTGAGCTCGCTGTGTCTTTGGATGATTGAAGAATTCTTCAGCAGTCCCTTCCTCAGCGATGACACCCTTATCCATAAAGATAATACGGTCAGCGATGGCACGCGCAAACTGAAGCTCATGGGTTACAATCAACATGGTGCGTCCTTCTTGAGCGAGGTCATTGATTAGTTCCAGGACCTCACGAACCATCTCAGGGTCAAGCGAAGCCGTCACCTCGTCAAAGAGGATAACTTCAGGATGCATGAGAAGGGAACGGACAATGGCTACACGCTGCTTTTGACCACCTGACAGTTGTCGTGCGAAGCTATGCTTCTTGTCCAGAAGTCCCACACGGTCCAAAAGTTTCTCAGCCTCCGCAATGACTTCTTCCTTATTACGCCCTTGAGCTTTAACCGGCCCCAAAATCAGATTTTGCAGGATGTCCAAGTGTGGAAAGAGGTCATAACTTTGAAAGACCATTCCGATTTTCTGACGAATCAGGTGAAAATCCTTCTTGCTACCAGTGATAGACTTGCCATCCAGGAGAATATCGCCTCCTTGGATGGTCTCTAAGCCATTGATACAACGTAGCAAGGTCGATTTCCCACAACCTGAGGAACCCAGGATAACAACGACTTCACCTTGTTTAACATCCAAGGAGATGCCTTTGAGAATCTGATTGTCCCCAAAGGACTTTTTCAAATCCTTGATTTGTAAAATGCTTTCTGTCATCTTAATTCCTCCAACGATTTTCAAGATAAGTAGACAGCTTAGATACTGGGTAACAAATGGCAAAATAAAGAATCAAAATCGTGCCATAAATCCAGAAAGAAGCTGTTGGAATAGTCAGGCGGTTACTGTCGATAATCTGCTGACCAACCTTGGTCACCTCTACTACGCCAATCAAAACCACCAAGGACGTAGTTTTAATCATACGTGTCACCAGGTTAATAGCCTGAGGCAACAAGCGACGCAAGACTTGCGGAATAATCACATAGGTATAGAGTTGGCCATTGGTCAAGCCAAGGGCCCTTCCGCTCTCAAACTGGTGTCTAGGTAGCGACGTGATTGACCCACGCACCAAATCACCCATCTCAGCCGTTCCCCAAAGGGTAAAGACGATAATAGCCGATAGCTCGCCTGAGATATTGATGTTAAAATTCCTAGCCAGACCAAAATAAACAATAAAGAGCAAGACTAACTGGGGCATGATACGAATAAATTCCAGATAAATACGTGACAAAAAACGTACAATCTTAGATTTCGAAGTCATGACAATTCCAAAAAGGGTTCCTAGTAAAAGGGACAGAAGCACCGAAACGATGGAAATTCCAATAGTTACGCCTAAACCTTGTAAGATACGTAGGAAATTATTCCCCTGAAGAAGAACCTGAAAGCCCGAATCCTGCATAGCGTAACCTCCTTTCAATCCAACTAAAGACTAGAGAAATCGGCAGCAACATCAAGAGATAAGCCACCACCAACATACCTAGAGCCACATCGGTTTCGTAGTAAAGACCAATCAAATCCTTGGCCACATACATCAAATCCGCCAAGGCTACAGCTGAGAATACTGACGTTTCCTTGATAAGGAAGATGACGTTAGCACTAAATGACGGCAACGCCACAGCCACTGCCTGAGGAAGGACCACATAGCGAAAGACTTGGAACGGCGTCAAACCAATAGACAAGCCCACTTCATGCTGGGTCTGACTAACGGCCTCTAGACCACTTCGGAAGGACTCCGCCATATAGGAACCACCCAAGAAAATCAAACCTACCACAGCACAAGCCTCTGAGGATAGAACCAAACCTATACGAGGCAAGCCAAAGTAGAGAAAGAAGAGCTGAATCAAGAGCGGCGTATTACGAGATAGCTCAATATAAGTCGTCGAGAGCTGACTCAAAACAGGCACTCGGTAATGACGAATAACACTCACCACCAAGCCCAAAAGGAAGGAACCAAGAATCCCCAGAACGGCAATATGTAAGGTTAAAAAGAATGCCTTCTGATAAAAGGGCAAATACTGTTGAACAATGGACCAGTCCAAAACTTACCTCCTCATTTAAGATACAAAAGGCGTGTAAAATTCCGTGAGCATTCACTGCCATCTACTTCTAGCCCTTTGATTTCACTCGCCTCTGATAATCATTGCGATACGCAAATCTTCATCAAACACGAATGAATTGCTCTATTTCATTTGAAACGTTAGACTTATTCTACCACCTGTTAGATTATTTGGATAATATGTATTTTTTATCAGCGTGATAAAGAAACGATATAAATAAAATCTAGATTTCTGTAAAGAAAAAAACACCTCAGTCTCAGAGATTTCTCCGAGACTAAGATGTCTGTCATCTAAATCATAGTGCTTAAATCAAATGGCTTTCACGTTTGTCGAACATTTCTTGTCCCAAGGCTACCAATTCCTTGATAAGGTCTGAGTATGAAAGTCCCATATTTTCCCAAAGAAGTGGGTACATAGACCATTGAGTGAAACCTGGCATAGTGTTGAGCTCGTTAAGGTAGATGGCTCCATCCTCTGTCAGGAAGAAATCACAGCGGGCAAGACCACAACCACCGAGGGCACGGAAGGCCTTGGCCGCATAGGCACGCATTTGCGTCATGACTTCTGCAGGCACGTGAGCTGGGATATCCATGGTAATTTTATTGTCAATGTACTTGGCTTGATAGTCATAGAAAGCCACATCTTTGACTACTTCACCTGGATCAGTCGTTTTGACATTTGTATTGCCAAGGATACCAACCTCGATTTCTCGGGCAACCACACCTTGCTCAATCAAGATACGGCTATCATATTTGAGAGCCAAATCAATCGCTGCACGAAGCTCTGCTTCATTTTCAGCTTTAGAAATCCCAACAGATGACCCCATATTAGCAGGTTTTACGAACACTGGGAAGGTCAATTTTTCAAGCGTTTCAGCTACCGCTGCTTCCAAATCTTCACCCTCGATGAAGACTGTGTAGGCAACCTGAGGCACACCAGCAACTTCAAGAATGTGTTTGGTCATAATCTTGTCCATAGCCACACTTGATGACAAGACATTAGTACCCACGTATGGCAACTTGAGGGTTTCGAGGAAACCTTGGATAGATCCATCCTCACCCATAGGTCCATGGAGCACAGGGAATACCACAGCGCCTTCCTCATAAATATCGCTTGGTTTGATAGCCTGACTAGCCACAACTGTGTCATTAGTCATGAGCTTCTCATCATCACTTGGTGTTTCTGTAAATTCTTGTGTTTTGATAAAATCACCAGACTGAGTGATAAAGTAGGTTTTAACCTCAAATGCGCTGTAATCCACCGCACGCATAACACTCTCAGCTGAGAGCACAGACACTTCACGTTCTGCTGAACGTCCACCATAGAGAAGGATAAGGGTTTGTTTAGACATAGGTATACCGTTTTCTTTTCTTGATTTTCTAGTCTCAGTTTTGAGAACATAATTACCTTAATCATATCACAAAAGGAAGGGATTTTCAAAAGATTATAGACAGAAAAAAACAGAGTAAATGTACTTATACCCATCCATTTTACCCTGTCTATACTAGTAAATAAAATATATAAAAAGAAAAACTACAAAAGCCCTAAAATCTATCAATTTGCTTTATTTTTAACATCAAACCAACTTTTGGTAATAAAAACAAACAAATACATAACTATAGAAATAATAATTGGATAATAAATAATAGTTCCATAATTCATCTGTTTGATCCCTAATAATAGAGCTTCTTTATGCATTAATACGAAGAAAATAATATTGAAGAGGACTGTGCTAATAAGCATGGTAACTGCATATGTTATTGCTTGTACAGATCTAATAGTTACAGTCTGCTTATGTGATATTCCAATTCTCTCCCATTGCAGATTCTCTTCTTTTTCTTTGACTGAAGAAAGAACGGTAATAGAAATAAGATTGGCTATCACAACTACTAATGGTCCCACTACAAAGAATAGTAGAACAGCATTTATTTCAACTGATGCTGTTTTCTTTGCTAGATTTGAGTAGGCAATGTCAGAATAAATCATTAATTCTGATATTAAGATTGCTATTATCGAAATAGATACTGTTAATGACTTTAAATACTCTTTATCCTTCAGAATAATCCATTTTGCCATTACAAAATCATAAGACGAACGCCAAGCTAATAAAATTTTAGTTAGAAAAATTTGAATATGTGGTGAAATGAAGGCCAACAAAAACAAATGCATAACTAAGATAAGTAAGATTGAGTCATCCAATCTGAATAATAAGTTTTCATTAGGCTTGCTTACAGATACTGTGAAGAATGGAATAAGCAATTTTAACCAGAATCCTAAACTAATAGCAAAGCCTAATACCTTTATTATCTTAACAACAAAGTGGTTTTTAAAGTCAAGTCTATCACCAAGCAAAACTGCATTCCCTAGAATTTTATATAAGTAAAGAAAGCTACCTATGAAAGCAAGTAGGCAAATTATAAGTATGGTCAAGAGGAAGGCTGACATACTGAAATCAATCGGTATAGTTGGTAATAATTTTTCTCCACCCAGATATTGCGCATAACTGTAATAAAATCTTGCACAAAAAATTGAGAAAAAACTTCCTACTATACTTACTAAAAATGCAAAAATAGTAAGTTGTCCGCTAATCAATAACGACAGCTGAACTCGACTTCCTCCATTTATTGACCATTGGCGATAATCCTCTTTTGCTAAATTCAAAAATAGTCGGATCAGACCAGAAACCAGAAATAATAAAGTAAATCCTCCAAAAAGAACTGGCCCTACAAATAATAAGGTAGGACTCCCAACATCTCGAAATAATTGCTGATACTTTATGGTACTAAATGCTACAGACAGACACATCCCAACTAATAAACTCGAAGCGAAAAATAGGGGGAACATTCCAAGCCACTGTTTTTTTGAATACTTAAATTGATAATAAATTAATTTGAACATTTTAAGTTAATCCCCACTATTTTCTATCTCTAATGCCTTATAAAGAGCTTCAGCTGTGGGATTGAACAATTCCTGATAGATTTTGCCATCTTTCAAGATTAGAGCCCTATCTGTTTGACTTGCTAACTCAATATCATGGGTCACCATAATGACACATCTTCCCTCTTGGGCTAAATCAGCTAACATCTCAAAAATAATCTTCCTTGACGTACTATCCAATGCACCTGTCGGTTCATCTGCAAATATGATACGAGTTTTTGAAAGAATCGCTCTTGCAATAGCTACTTTCTGTTTTTCTCCACCAGATAACGAAGAAACTGAAGACATCAAATCAGCTCTAAAATTCATCTTATCTAACAATGTCTGAATATCGTCTCTACATACTTTTTTATGGGACAATCTAAGAGGCAAAGCTACATTCTCCAGAACTGGGAGAGCTGGAAGTAGGTTATAAGACTGAAAAATAAAACTAATATCTTCTCTTCTAAATTTTGATAATCTACTATTCTTTAATTGATAAGGATTACAATTATTAACCTTTACAACCCCTTCTGTTGGTGCTGATAAACTCGATATACAATTTAACAAGGTTGACTTACCAGACCCGCTTACTCCTAGTATAGAAACAAACTCACCATAGTTCGCTTCGAAAGAAATGTCTCTAAGAACCGAAATGTCTTTATTTTTATCAATTTGAAATTTCTTAGATAAGTGTTTTACTTCTACTGCAACTGTATTCATATTTTCCTTTCTATATCACTACTTACTATTTCTAAAAAATGGGAAAGAATTTTGGTTAATTTACTCTCCCCTCTATTATACATGATAATATTCATCGTTAATCTTGAACTTCGTATCAAAAAAATTGACACATTATCAACATTTTAGACTTGTAAATTATATTTTTTCTATTTAGAATATTACTTAAACATAAATTTTTTGACAGTTTGTAAATTTTTAGGATTTAATATGGTAAAAGGAACTCAAGAGAAGATTATTAACTCGTTCTTCAAACTAGCAGAACGATATCCAGAACGCTCAAGTTTCAGTATAACTGAAATTGCTAACGAGGCAAAGATTTCGAGACAAGCAATATATCAAAAACATTTCAAAAGCTATGAGGAAATAGTAGATTTCATCATGAAATCCATAGATACTACTATAAATGAACATTTTTTACTGTTCGAAGAACACAATCTTTCAATCGAAGTTTTCTTTTCAAAAATTATTATTCCAGAATTATATAAATATAGAGATTGGCTCCGCTGTATCTACTCTACATCTGCTATTCCTAATTGGCGAAATTATTTACGAGAAAGATATTCCAGCTGGCTACTAAATGCACCTATTAACTTAAGTCACTCGTTTCTACATAACGACGCTTTATCAAATTATATTGTGAATTGTGTATTAAGTATTATAGAAACTTGGATTACTGAACCTTTTCCCTCCCCTCCAGAAGTCTTTTCAAAACAGTTTATTGAATTAATAAATACTCCTCTAAATAATCACATAAGTCCAATAAAACATGACTCATAATTACAAATTATTTTTCTTTTTATTAATTAATAGTTAATGTAAAACTCTCTGTGAAAACAGGATAGAGTGAAAACAAACATCGATTTTGATGTTTGTTTTTTCATATTCTTTTGCTTCCCAGAGTTATCTTGTTTTATCATTTTACCCCTATTCACTAATAACACTTTCATGACTAATACTTACACCTATTTTTAAGAGATCTATCTAGACACAAAGTCTATATTTACAAGTATTAACTTAATAAAAATCTATATATGAAAATAAATTCTGTTGATTTTGTAAAATCAAAAAAAACAGCCTAAGAGCTGTTTCATTCCTGTCTTAAATTTCGTCACCAAGCTCGAACTTAGTACCTTTAAGGGCACGTTTGAGAGACCATTTCCAAGGTTTCCCTTCGATAGTGACTTGTTTGTTTTCGAGGTCAACTTGAACCTTGTCTACGCCTTTGACAGAGGAGAGTTTTTCGGTAACGGTGTTAACACAGCCTTGGCATTTCATTCCTGTGATGTTATATGTTTTTGTCATTTTTCTTTCTTCCTTTTCTTTAATTATTTTTTAGTACACAGCTTAAGTCGCAGAGGTCACAAGCAATCATTGCTTAGACTTTGCGACGTTTGAGGCGCAGAGCATTAAGGACGACCGAAACAGAGCTAAAGCTCATGGCAAGTCCTGCTATCATTGGGTCAAGAAGGGGACCTCCAAAGAGGTGGAGGACACCCATAGCTACTGGGATAGACAAGATATTGTAGATAAAGGCCCAAAAGAGGTTCTCTTTTATCGTTGTGATAGTCGACTGACTAATTTTCAGAGCCTTAACGACATCCATGAGGTTGGGTTTCATAAGGACCATATCGGCACTTTCCATAGCAATATCTGTCCCTGAACCCATGGCAATACCGATATCGGCAGTCGCAAGGGCTGGGGCATCATTGATACCATCACCAACCATAATGACTGATTTTCCTTCTGCCTGAAGGTCGCTAATCACCCTAGATTTCTCTTGTGGAAGCACTTGACTGATAACGCGTTTGATGCCAACCTTTTGAGCGATAGCTTGAGCTGTTTGGTCATTATCCCCAGTCAACATGATGACTTCCTTGCCCATTTGATGAAGAGCCGCCACCATATCTGCACTGTCTTCTTTAACCTGATCAGCTACACCAAAGAGTCCGATTAACTTACCATCTTCAGCTAGGAAAATAGGGGTTTGACCATCAGCCGTCAAGCTTTGGAAATCAGCTTGTGCTGAAGTCAAGTTGACTTTTTCCTCTGTCATAAGGGTTTGATTTCCAGCTAAATAAGTCTTGCCTGCATAGCTGGCAGTAAGACCTCGCCCAGTCAAACTTGAAAAGTTATCCATCTCTAACAAGTCCAAGTTAGCATTTTCTGCTGCCACAAGAATTGCTTGACCTAATGGGTGTTCGGACTTAGCTTCCAAGGATGCCAAAAGCTGTAAGGCTACTCCACTATTGCCATAGGTATAGCTAGAAACCAACCGAGGTTTACCCTGAGTAATAGTTCCTGTCTTGTCAAAAACGAGGACATCAGCCTTGTGAGCTAGCTCAAGCACATCCCCACGCTTGTAGAGAATACCGTGTTCGGCACCAAGGCCTGTACCAACCATGATAGCTGTCGGTGTCGCAAGACCCAAAGCACATGGACAAGCAATAACCAAGACACTAACTGCTACTGTCATAGCGAAGGTAAAGGTTTGTCCCATGACAAAGTACCAAAAGAGACCTGAAACAAGTGCGATAGCCATGACAACAGGAACAAAGACCGCTGACACTTGATCGGCAATCTTGGCAATCGGTGCCTTGGTTTGTTGGGCATCCTCAACCAATTTAATGATTTGGGAAAGCAAGGTGTCCTTACCAATCTTTTCAGCCTCATAAATCAAGCTACCTTGACCATTAATAGAACCAGCAAACACTGGCTTACCCGCAGTTTTTTCAATAGGAAGGGACTCACCTGTTAGCATGCTCTCATCAATCGCAGAGCTACCAGAAATCACCTGACCATCCACGGCTATCTTTTCCCCAGGTTTGACCACAATATGGTCACCAAGAACAACCTTATCCACAGGAAGCTTGACTTCCTTACCATCCCGAAGGACGGTTGCCTCCTTGGCTGACAAGTGCATAAGTTTCTTGATAGCCTCTGAAGTTCGACCCTTAGAGAGGGTTTCAAAGTACTTACCTAGAGTAATCAAGGTCAAAATAACAGCTACCGACTCAAAATAAAGTTGGTGGACGTGATGGGCATGCCCCAATGAAATATGGTAAGTACCATAGAGACTATAAAGAAAGGCTGCCGATGTTGCCAAGGCTACCAAGGCATCCATGTTAGGATGACCCTTGGCCAAAGTACGAAAACCATTACTATAGAAGGAACGACCCAACCACATGACTGGAACTGTCAAAACTAGCAGCACCAAGGCATAAGTCAAGGCTGCATGGTGAGGAGACAAGAAGTTTGGCACAGGTAGACCGACCATTGGGCCCATAGCAAGATAAAAGAGAGGAATGGTGAAGACAGATGACCAAATGAGGCGCTCACGTACCTTGTGAATCTTGTCTTCTTCACGCTCTTCCTGGCTTTTGGCTGTGTCTGGATTGTAGACTTCAGCCTCATAACCAGCGTCAGCCACAGCTTTTTCAATAGCTTCTGGACTAACCTTATCCCCAGCGTAATCCACAGACATTTTTTCAGTGGTTAGATTAACCACAGCCTTGTCCACACCATCCAACTTATTAACAGCATTTTCAACATTGGCTACACAGGATGCACAGGTCATCCCATTAACCACAAAGGTTTCTTTTGCCATTTTCTACTTCACCTCCATATGATGCCCACAAGCACATTGCCCAGGCACACAGTCACAAACCACCCGATCCACAGGTTCTTTTGCTGCAAGCAAGGCCTGTAACTTATCCACATCGGCTTGGGTCATCGGCGTCTTTGCCATGAGTTGACCTAACAAATCGCTATGTTTGGTCAAACAAATCTTGTCAAAAACAGCTTCTAAAGCCTGAAAATTCGCCTCATCTTCCCCCAAGCTAGCTTGATAGATAAACCCTCGTCCTTGACGCTGACTAGTTAGGTACCCCTTGTCCGCCAAACGTCCAATCAAGGTCTTTACTGTCGAAGCCGACCAGTCTAGCTTCTTAGATAGAATCGCTATAATCTCTGAAGAAGTCGCCTGCCCCTTAGCCCAGAGCACTCGCATGACTTCCCATTCCGCAGATGAAATTGTCAGCATGATAGTTCCTTTCTGAATGTTATTTTTCGTTTACGTTTGTAGATTTATTTTAACACTATCGCGAAAGTCTGTCAAGAGTTTTTGTCTACATCTGTAGATTTATTTTTTAAAAACAAACACCTCCTAAGAGGTGCCTCACTTTACTAAGATAAGATTGAGTTAACAAGGCTACGGCCAAAATCCCTGCCTTCAACATACAAAAATTTAAACATGCCAGGGTAAATAAAAGCCAAACAAATAATCATAAAGAGTATTGCTAGAGCTTTCTTGTGTGATACAAAGAATAAAAAAATATGATTAATCATCTTTAGTGATGCCTTCTCTCCCTTTCTTTTTAGTTATAAAATCATTCTATAGTTTCCGAAAAGAAAAAAATAGTGACATAGATGTCACTAAACAGGCTTATTCATTCCATACGAGATTTAACCCTCAGCTTAAGCCCTTGTAGAGATATAGGACACCAACCACAAGGAAAATCAGTGCATAGTGATTCTCTCCACGATAGAAAAATAGTAATGCTCCTATTAAGAAACAGACTCCTAGTATTACCCTTAATGATACTTTCATTTGTCTACCTTCTTTCTATAAGTGAGATGAAAATAAAAACAAGAGATAAATTTAATTCGCTACAATCCACCCATATTATAAACTTGATAACTTAGAAAATCAAATCATCCCCAAAAATGATTTTGATAAAAAACACTCCCCATTTCTGGAGAGCATCATCTTCTATTTTTCAAAATGTGAACCGAATGTAACAAATTCAGCGACTTCTTTTTCCTTACCGTCGTGGAGGTCACGGACGATTTTTGATCCTACGATAACACCGTCTGATACAGCGTTAAAGCGTTTGATATCGTCTTCAGTTGACACACCAAAACCTGTGAGGACTGGAATGTCTGCATGGGCAGTCAAGTTAGCTAAGTGTTTGTCAAGGTCATCACGGTAATTACCAGTCTTACCTGTAACACCATTGATGGCAACGGCGTAGATAAAGCCTTCTGCACCATCAATCAACTGTTTCTGACGGTCAATACCTGTAGTCAAGCTCACTAGAGGCACGAGAGCAATATCACTGTCTTTCAAATAAGGGGTGATAAAGTCAGCGTGTTCATCTGGCAAGTCAGGAATAATAAGTCCCTTAACAGATGTCTCAGCTAGGTCCCTAACAAAGGCTTCAATACCATATTGATAAACTGGGTTGATGTAGGTCATGATAACCAAAGGCACCTGTGTTTTTTGTTCTTGAAGCTTCTTGATGATAGCTGTCAAAGTCACATCTTTAGCCAAACTACGTTGTCCTGCTAGTTCAATAACGGGACCATCAGCCACAGGGTCTGACCATGGAATACCCACCTCAATAGCTGAGACACCACTATTTTCCAAGAGAGCAATAGTCTCAAAGAGTCCATCTAGGCCTTTAGCGTGGTCACCCGCCATGATATAAGGTACGAAAATACCGCGTTTACTGTCTTTGATAGCTTGTAGGTGTTTTGTTAGTGTTTTTGTCATGGTTTATTTCCCTTCTGCTTCAGCTTCGAAACGTTCTTTAACCTGCATAACGTCCTTGTCCCCACGACCTGAGAGGCAGACAATAAGGCTTTGGTCTGGCGACATCTTAGCTGCCACTTTTTGCGCAAGCGCAATGGCATGGCTAGACTCAAGGGCAGGGATAATTCCTTCCAAACGTGACAGAAGTTTGAAACCTTCGAGAGCTTCTTCATCTGTAATAGAGTCGTAAGTCGCACGGCCGATTTCGTTGAAATAACAGTGCTCAGGACCAACCCCTGGGTAGTCCAGACCAGCCGAGATAGAGAAGGCTTCCATGATTTGACCATGAGCATCTTGGAGGACATCCATAAGCGCTCCATGAAGAATACCTGGACGACCTTTGGCAAAGGTTGCGGCATGTTTTTCAGTATCAAGACCCAAACCAGAAGCCTCAGCACCATACATGGCTACCGATTTATCATTAACAAATGGGTAGAACATACCGATAGCATTTGAACCACCACCGATACAAGCCATCACAGCATCAGGCAGTTTTCCGCCAGAAATCTCTGCGTATTGACGTTTAGCTTCACGACCGATGACAGATTGGAAGTCACGGACAATTTCTGGGAATGGTGCAGGACCAAGGGCAGATCCCATGATGTAGTGAGTATCCTCGATACCTGCAACCCAAGCACGAAGGGCTGCATTTACAGCGTCCTTAAGCACGCGCGAACCATCTGTAACGCTAAATACCTTGGCACCAAGCAACTCCATACGGAAAACATTAAGCGCCTGACGTTTAACATCTTCCTCACCCATATAGATTGTACAGTCCATGTCGAAAAGGGCTGCGGCTGTCGCTGTTGCAACACCGTGTTGACCTGCACCAGTTTCGGCGATGATTTTCTTCTTACCCATACGTTTGGCAAGCAAAACTTGACCAAGGGCATTGTTAATCTTGTGGGCACCTGTGTGGTTAAGGTCCTCACGTTTAAGATAAATTTGTGCCCCACCAATATGATCAGTCAAACGTTTAGCGTGGTAAAGAGGCGTCTCACGGCCCACATAGTTTTTGAGGAGATCATCCAATTCCGCTTGGAAACTTGGATCTTCCTTGGCCTCACGATAGGCCTTGTCCAATTCAATAACGGCTGTCATCAGCGTTTCTGGAACGAACTGACCACCGAATTTTCCGTAAAATCCTTTTGCATCAGGTTGTTGATATGTCATGCTTTCACTCTTTCTATAAATGCTTTAATCTTATCTAAATCTTTGCGACCATCTGTCTCGACACCTGAGGACACATCTAAGGCATAGGGCTGAAAAGTTTCCTTGGCCTCTGCCACATTGTCCACAGTCAAACCACCAGCGATGAAATAGTCCTGCTCAATCTGTTTGTCCGCCAAGAGTTGCCAGTCAAAGGTCTGACCACTACCAGCAATAGGAGCATCAAAAAGAAGATAATCCGCCTGGCTCTTGACTTGAGACTCACTATCCGAAATCTGAATAGCTCTAATAACTGGTACTGATATCTTTGGAATCAGAGCTTCATCAAAAGTTCCATGAATCTGAACGATATCTAAGGGAACCTGACCAATCGCTTCTTCCAGTTCTTCAAGACTTGGTGAAACAAAGACACCGACAATTTTTGTCTGCCTTGTCACCCCTTTAGCCAGCCCGTGAGCTTGTTCAAGACTCACTTGACGCTTACTTTTGGCGAACACAAAGCCAATGTAGTCAGCACCTGCTTCAACTGCAGTTGCTACTGCTTCTGGTGTCGATAGTCCACAAATTTTAACCTTTGTCAATTTGCAACTCCTTGACCTTTTCAGCCACATTGTCAGCCGTCATAAGGGCAGTTCCTACCAGAATTCCATTAAAATATGGAGCAACAAGGGCAGCATCCTGACCTGTGAAAATAGCTGACTCAGAAATATAAACAGGCTTGTCCTTGAAATGCGTTGATAACTCAAGACTGGTATTGATATCTGTCTCAAAAGTGACCAAATTACGGTTGTTAACACCGATGATTTCGGCACCAATACGATGAGCCACTTCCAATTCTGGCAGATTATGCGTTTCAACCAAGACTTCCAAGCCAAGGCTAGTCGCAAAATCATAGAGCTCCTTGAGACGAGCTTCTGGCAAGGCCGCTACAATCAAGAGAATGACTGTCGCTCCCGCATTACGGCTACGCACAATCTGTTTCTCATCAATAATGAAGTCCTTAGCCAAGGTTGGAATAGCCACCTGTGACGAAATTTCTTTCAAATAGGAAATATCACCCTTGAAGAAAACCTCGTCCGTCAAAACAGAAATCATGGCTGCCCCATTTTCCTCATAGGTTTTGGCCTGAGCCACAATATCCACATCTAGGTTAATATCACCCATACTTGGACTAGCTTTTTTCACTTCAGAAATAATTTGCAGCTTGTTTTGATTTGACTTGAGAAACTCATAAAGACGATAGGTCTGACGCAAGGGCTGCAAGTCTTCCATGACCAACTGGGCCACTTCTTTTTCTTTTTGTTCTAAGATTGTTGGGAGAAAGGCTTTACTCATACTTGTACCTCTTGGAGTTGGTGAAGTTTCTCTAGGGCTGATCCGTCCGCAATCAATTGGCGAGCAAGCTCAACGCCTTCTTTAATGGTCGCAACCTTACCATTGGCAAAGAAGCCAAGACCAGCATTAAGCACTGTTGTTTCAAGATAAGGAGTAGCTTCATTTTTCAAGACACTAAGGAGAATCTCTGCATTTTCCTTGGCATCGCCACCTGTGATATCAGATAACTCAACCTTTTCCATACCCAAATCTTCATAAGTGAAAGTGTGTTGGCTGATGTGGCCATCTTCCAAAAGGGTGTAGGTGTTAGTGCCATAGAGAGCAGCTTCGTCCATATTGTCAGGACCTGTGATAATAACCGCACGTTTACGTCCCAACTGTTGGATAGCATTAGCAACAATCTCCTGCAATTCCACACGGTAGAGGCCCATAAGTTGCGTCTCAAGATCAAGCGGATTAGCCAGTGGCCCAACCAAGTTCATGATAGTTGGAATCCCAAGAGCTTGGCGAGCTGGACCGATAAAACGCATGGCTGGGTGCATGGTTTGGGCAAAGATAAAGGCCAAACCAACCTCATCAAGTGCTTTAGATAGGGTTTCTGGTGACGCCGAAACGTTGATTCCAAGGGCTTCAAGGACATCTGCCGAACCAGATTTAGAGGAAATCGAACGGTTACCGGCCTTGGCCATACGAATACCACCTGCTGCTAAGACAAAGCAAACCGTTGTTGAAATGTTAAAGCTATAAGACTGGTCCCCACCAGTTCCACAGTTACACATAGCATCTGTGAAGGTCTCAGGCAAGACCGTCGCATGCGATTTGAGAGCACGCACGATACCTGTGATTTCATCTGCTGTTTCTCCCTTAGTTTTGAGCCCCATAAGGAAGGCAGCGATTTGGCTTTCTGAGACTTCATTTTTGAGAATGCGGTCAAAGACTGCTTGGACTTGGTCTTGAGACAAGTCTTGTCGGTTTGAGATTTGTAGGAATATTTCTTTCATATCTGTTTTCCTTTTAAAAACGGTTCAATGTTTTCTGATGCACGAGGAGATGTTTTGAGCGTAGACCAATCTAGTCAAAAGACTGTCTAACTAGTCTGCAACAATTTTCACGAAATTTTCAACCATCTTGAGCCCATCTGGACTTCCGATGCTCTCAGGGTGATATTGCAAACCATAAATTGGTAACTCCTTATGTTGAATGGCCATGATTTCTTGATCATCAGTTGTGATAGCTGTCACATCAAAGCCCTTTGGCATTTGGTCAACAACGATGGAATGGTAACGCATGATTGGGACATCATTGTCAATATCATTGAAAATTGGCGATGGTGTTTCAAAAGTAATATTGCTTTGTTTGCCATGCATGACATTCTTAGCCAAGCCAAGTTTGCCACCAAAAGTTTCCGCAATAGCCTGGTGCCCCAAGCAAATTCCCATCATCGGTTTTTTACCAGCGAAATCCTTAATCAAGGCTTCCATTTTACCCGCATCAGCTGGCCAACCTGGACCCGGTGAAAAGACTAGCCCGTCAGCTTTTTCTGCCTCTTCATAGAGAGTCTCATCATCGTTACGCAAGACCTTTACCTCTGTAAATGTCCCTAGGTATTGTGCCAAATTATAGGTAAAAGAATCATAGTTATCAACTAATAAAATCATTGGGCATCTCCTATTCTTGTCATAGCTTTCGCCTTGTTAATCGTTTCGTAAAATTCATTTTCAGGAACACTGTCATAGACAACACCTGCACCTGCCTGAACATAGGCTTTTTGATTTTTGAGAATCATAGTACGGATAGCAATGGCAAAGTCCATATCTCCTGTCGCAGACAGATAACCAATAGCTCCCGCATAAATACCACGTTTTTCCTGCTCCAGCTCATAGATACGACGCATGGCACGAATCTTAGGTGCTCCTGACACGGTTCCAGCTGGTAGGGTTGATTTAAGAGCATCAAGGGCCGTCAATTCCGGCAAGAGTTGCCCCTTAACCACACTAGTAAGGTGCATGACATAGCGGAAATATTCAACCTCCATATACTTGGTCACCTTAACCGTACCATTTTTAGCAATCTTACCAATATCATTACGCCCCAAGTCAACCAACATACGGTGTTCCGCAGTTTCTTTGATGTCATGTGAGAGTTCATCCGCCAAGGCAGCATCCTCAGCCTCATTGGCACCACGAGGACGAGTCCCAGCAATCGGATTGGTTACCACCTCTCCATTTTTCACTGAAACCAAGCTCTCTGGGCTGGCACCAATCACCTGATAATCTCCAAAATCATAGAAATAAAGGTAGTTTGATGGATTAGTCACGCGCAAGTTACGGTAGTAATCCAAAGGATCTCCCTCAAAGTCAGCTGAAAAGCGTTGACTAAGCACACATTGGAACATATCTCCCTCACGAATAAGTTTCTTGGCCTTAGCCACCATGTCCATGAAGACTTCTTTTTCGATATGATTTGAAAATTGCAAAGCTTGCAAGGCTTGAGGTGTAAACTCGTTTGGCGCCTGAGTCTGTAGGCTCGTTACCACCTGCCCAAGAGCTTGACGCACCGCATCGTTATCACGACCTGAGTAGATATTATCCTCAACCACATAAACCTTTTCTTTTTTATGGTCAAAAATCAAATAAGACTCATAGATGAAGAAATGCATATCAGGTGTTCCAATCGTATCTTCAGGAATGTCACCGATATTTTCATAGAGACCAATCATATCATAGCCTGCAAACCCGATAGCACCGCCTGCAAAAGGGAGGTCAGACTTGATACCTTTGACGGTGACTTGGTCCAAGTATTCGAAAGGATCCTGATCAATCGCCTTACCATTTTCATAAAGCACACCATCCTTGAAGGTTACTTCAAAGACCGGATTATAGGCAACAATCGAAAAACGTGCATTTTCCTTCTCACGAGGAATAGATTCAAGAATAACCTTGTGTTCCCCCTGAACACGCATATAAGCCAAGATTGGTGTTAAGGTATCGGCTGGTAAAATTTTTCTCATAGTATTTCCTTTCAAACTGGTTTATCGAGAGTAATAAGACTGATACAAGACTCCTTTATAGGATGTATCGGCACCATTATTGTTCTTTATTCACATTTTCTTCCAAAGCAATAAAGGCTTGAATCATGCTTCGCCAAACACTTTCAGCCACATCTGGTGATAAGCCAAGCTCTAGTGCCTCCTTACGACGGTTAGCTATGACTTGAGCAACACGATCACTAGCCTGGACAGCAACCTTGTCTCCTTTTGGCTTCAGCCGCCCCGCCATTTCCACAAGTATTTGACGTTGGGCCAGTAGTCGAATTAACTGACTATCAATATGATCAATATCACTTCGAATATCGCTTAATGCATCCATAATACCCAACCTTTCATTGAATAATGAAATAATACTCCTTTAAGGTAAATAGACCTTTAAAGATAAAAGTAAACAAAAAACCTCACAGAGAAAAACTCTGTGAGGGCATTAAATCTAGTTTAACACGGTACCACCTCAGTTAATGGTCTCAAAAAAACGACCATCATCTCTATCTCCTCTAACAAGGAGTTGCACGGTAAGGGGTGCCAACCGAGAAGAATATGTATTACCTTCTCATTATCATCCAATCAGCCCAATGTTCGCTCATCTCGATTACCTACTCACAATCACCGCAGGCTCCCTGAAAATCTAAGACCAGTTACTTTCTGATTTACTAACTATTGTACTCCTTTTTAGAGGGATGTCAAGAATTTTCTGTTAATTTCGACAATTTCAACGACCTAACTGACCTTATTTCTTACATTATATGGTATTTGCATTTCCTCCAGATATCTTATGAGAATAAGTCAAAATACCTCTTAAACTAGGTTCTCGAACAAAAGTGATATTAAAACTAACTAATATCGTCGTTAGAGTTATTATATCGAATCTTATTTAATCGAATTACTTGATCTGCTTGTTCCCAAATACTTGGATTATGGGTAGCAATAATAATGATACGATTTGGATTTTTTAGTGATCGAATTAAGTCCATAATTTCTTGAGCATTATCAGGATCCAAAGAAGCTGTTGGCTCATCAGCTAGTATGATAGGAGGATTTTTCAAAAAAAGTTTAGCCAGAGCAACACGCTGTGCTTCTCCTCCAGATAGTTCGTAAATTTTTTGATTAAGATTTAAATGTTCCAGATGAACATCTTTCATCACTTTTTCTTTGTATTCTTGAATATCATTTTTTCTGAGTTTCTTTCCTACCAATCCCAAATCCAGGTTGTAACTTATACTATCATTTTCAATAAGCCCAAAGTTTTGGAACAAATAACCCAAATAATCACGATAATAGACTTGAGATTTAATCTCTTTCAAATCTGTATCATCATAAGTGACAGAACCACTATCATAAGTCTCTAGTTTTGCCAGAATATTTAAAAGAGTCGTTTTCCCAGAGCCACTTTCTCCGATAAGCGCATATATCTTTCCTTTATCAAAAGATAAATTTAAATCATCAAAAATAACTCGCTTACCAAAATATTTGCTTAGTTTCTTAATTGCAATCATATTACTTTCCTTTCAAAACACTGACTGAAGTTCTACTCTCAGTAAGCGTCTGTTTGTATAAAATGGTAAACATGTTGATAATAAACAAGGAAACTATAAGTAAACTCATAATCAAATGATGAGTCAAGAAAATCAAAAACACAAGTGCAACACCTAAAACACAGATTTGTGAAAAAAGATAGTTAAAATGAACTTCTTCAAACCTCATACCAGATAATCGCTTGATAAATATTTCTTTTCTAAATTGCTCAAAGTAAAGAAGGTTCATACAGTCAAATAAAAGTATAGAGGTCAATAAACCTAATAAAACACCAATTAATAGAAAAGCAAGGCGACTGCGACTCTCTGAAAGAATCTTATAGTAGCTATTACGATTATTAGTCAAATAAGAAACCCACTGATAAACACCACCTTGTTTAAGTAAATCAATGCTATCCTTATAACCTATCATGTGTAGTCCCGAACCTACTTCTGTTCCCCAAAATAACTGACTACTTGGTGTGTCTCCCATTGCTTCAGGGGTAGTCACAACAATAATAGGATCATTAAGGAATTGCATTGGTATGTCACTATCTGTATTGTACAAAAAACGCTTTTTCTTATCTTTTACGAATTCGGTAGAGACCGATACCTTAAATAAGTGATGACTATGAGGATTTAGACTACGACTTGAGAAACCTGACATATATTCTGAATATATACTCTCTAACTCTTTCCTACTACTCTTCAACTTCTCTGGAATTATTAATCCAAATTCGCCACGCTTAAGTTTTTTCATTTGTGCTAAAAATTCATCGGAGACACCAACATTTTGCTTTTCCAAGTAATTAGGTGAAACATAAATGGTATTCCCATTAGGCACATAGTCTGTTATTTTAACCCCATTAGCTATATTTGATACTAAGAACTGACGTAAATTTGTTTTTACAAATAGCCCTTTATCATCCTTTAGAGTACGATTTGCGAAGTCATACCAAGACTTATTCTGCTTTTCTTCTTCCTTACCTTGTGTAAAGGCAGAGCTATAACTATAAGATAGCTGGTAGTAATTTCTATTTATAGACCACTCTTCTTTAGCACTATTTAATTGCACAAAATCTTGATAACTATTCAACAACGTACCTACAGTAATACCAACAACTACAATTGCAACGAATTGTCCTAAGAACATCACTCCTAGAAGTCTTCTTAAGGGGAGACGCCCTCTCATAACTTCAACTAAAGAAGTTGCTTTTAACCCTAGTAGATATACTAAACTTAACCCAAGAGAAATAAAACATAGCGCAAAAAAATATAAAGTTACTCCTGTAAAATAAAGTAATATAGGTAAAGATTGCAAAATCCGAAAATGCCACAAACCTACTCCCCCAATAAGAATAGATAAACAATATGCAATCAATAACTGCCTAGCATCAACGATAAATGATGATAACATTACTTTCATCATGCTTTGCCCCGAAACAAGCTTGATTCCCGCATCCCTTAAATCCTTTATTCGGTAAATCAACACTAGTGAAGCAAAGGTCAACAGAAATAATGCGAAACTAATAAGTGAAACCTCATTCAATAATATTGTTAAAAGTAAAGACAGTATTGAATAAGAAGAAAAATCAACCGCATTATAGCCAAGCTGACTGAATGTCGAGATAAGTTCTGCTCCCTTTAAATCACCTGAGACAATTAGATAGTTACTAACTATATCACTGCCTTCAGCACTCTCCTGAGAAGCCCTTTTTAAATTAGAAGGTGGAGAAACGTGTCCGTAAAACTGATAACGAAAATCTATTTCACCCTTTTCATTTGGTTGAACAATCCGTCTAGCAATTAAGCTATTATGCTGATTAGCTAAATTAGTTAAAGCATCTGTTACTTCCTTACGATTAGATACCTTATGATCAGTCAAAGCCTGACCAATCACATCTACAGCATTATAACTCGAAAAAGATATTTGCTGATTTTGTTGAACAATCATTGTGACTAAGTAGCAAGAAAACAGGATAGTCGAGATGAATATAAAAACACGTTTCATACAAACCTCCTAAACGGAACAATTATATATCTTTGTATTGAAATAAAGTTTACGGTCGAAAATGGAACCATTACAAGGAAACAAAAACTAGGTTGACATATTACATTCAACCTAGTCACCGTTACTTAATTAATTCTAGTTATAGTAAAAGGCAGCCTGCTCGCCAAAAGACGTTTTAATAAAAGCATACGAAGTCTGACCGGCATAAGCATAGGCCTTACTAGATTTAGAGGTCCAACGACTAACTACAGTTGAACTATGATATTTCGAACCATGATAGTAATTCGAAAAATCACCACCATTAGAAGCCCCGTAAGTCCAAATACCACCACCTGGATACTGCGCAGCTGCAACAACCCCAGACAAAGTCACAAAAGAAGTCACAGCAAGATCCAAAACCACTAACCATTTCCTCTTTTTCTCATAAGTATTCTCCTTAAAGTAATTGCTACAAAAGGAATAAAATGGCATAAACTATTCATAACATTTCTAAACCTTCATAAGTCAACTGCCATATTAAGTAAGCGCTTACTTTTAAAGTTATTATATACAGTTTTTTCATTTTTTGTCAATACACTTTTGGTTTTTTTGTAAGAATCGATATCTTTACTATACAAAAAAGCCCCCAAAGGGACTTCTTGGGTTGATAAACAACGGCAGGGTGACAGTCCTGCATCTCTTTCAGACCCGAAGGTGCGGCGGCTGCCTCTTCCGCCCTCGTTGTTATTTCTTATCTATATTATATCACATTTTTTTAGCTCTACCAGCATTTAGATAATTTTTCAGCTTAGAATCTTTAATCACGAACATGGTACGGACATTAAGTTTATCACATAATCTGACCGCTACCAGAACATTACCATCAATACGTTTGATGAATTCTAAAGACTGACCATTAGGATGGCGACCGATATAGTCCGGATGAGCAATAATCTCTGGAATACGTTCATAGGTGGCATCAAAATCACTGAATTCCTGGCGATGTTTTTCCATATGCTTCTTACGTTGTGCAGACAGCGTGATTTCTTCACCAGGCTTGTAGTCCAAATCAAAAGCTTTAATGACTTTTGGCGTCAAGTGCCCTACTGTTTTCATGCCTCTATTGTACCATACCTCATACACATCAAGACCGTTCCTACTGTTGAGGTATCAAAAAAACTCAAGCCTGTTATCAAGCTCGAGTTTTGACTTATGTTTTTTGGAAAGCACCTTGTTTGTAGCTAATCCAAAAGAAAAGCGGTGTACAGATAGCCATTGCTACCAGATAGATTGGTAAGGTGTAGCTATTAAGTGTCGAAATTTCAATCACATCTCGAAGATAATAAGAGCTGATTAAGAAACCAAAGACTGAGTAAATAATCAAGGCCACACGTCCCTTATTCAACGGGATACAAGCACGAATAACGGCAAGGACACCCGTTGATCCCATCATATAGTAAGACAGCGTTAGCATGTCCGTATTGCTCATGCCAAGATAGACCTGAGACAGATGGAATATGAGAACACTGATAACCAGCATCAAGGCATTAGGAATAGACAACTGGAGCGAACGTCTGAGGAAATGTTTCTCAACAGGTCGAATATTACGCTCGAAGGTCAAAACAAATGGTGGAAAACCCTCAATAAACTGACCGGCCAAAGTCATCTGAACCTGAATGAATGGGAAGACCAAGAGGTACTCTGCCTTTCCAAAAACAATACTGGCAATACAGATAAGCCCCAAAAGGAAGGAATAGACCGTTTTGATGAGGAAAATAGGTGCAATGTGGGCAATATTATTAACCACACGGCGTCCCTCAAACAGAATTTCAGGAATGTCCTTAAACTCAGAATCCATAAGGACCAAGTTGGCAATCTGACGTGTTGCAGGATCTCCCTCTGCCATCACAATCGAACAATCCGCTTCACGCAGTGCCAAGATATCATTGACACCATCACCAGTCATGGCTGTGGTATGTCCATTAGCATTGAGCGTTTGGATTAACAACTTCTTCTGATGCGGAGATACCCGTCCAAAGATTGCTGTCTCCTCAGCCAAGGCCTCCAACTCCTCATCGCTGACCTTAGAACAGTCAATATAACTTTGATAATCAACAAAGCCAGCCTGATGGGCAATATGAGAAACCGTTACTGGATTGTCTCCAGAAATAATCTTAAGCGTCACATCTTCTGAACGTAGATATTCCAGAGTTTCTGCAGCATCCTCACGAATAGGATCGGCAATTTCAAGTAAAGTCAAAGCCTCGACGTCATTCGGCAAAATCATGGTCTCTGTATCAACACCTGACTGACTCCAAGCCAAAATCAAAACACGAGACCCTCGTGCCTGAGCCTGATCGACTGCTTTGGGATTTTCCTTAAGAAGCATCTCAGGTGCTCCCAAAAAGAGAGTTCCAAGCCCATTAACGCTCACAGCACCCCATTTACGATCGCTTGAAAATGGAATAACGTCACCTACCTGATAATGATGTTCCAGACCCTCATAAGCATTTCGAATAGCCTGAGCTGTTGCATTTTTATCCTTGCTATGTTGCATATAAGCCGCAAGCAAACGCTCCAACTCCTCTTTCGTAAAACGCTCTGACAGTAGTTCCAGACCTTTAACTGTCATCTTTCCTTGTGTAATCGTCCCTGTCTTATCTAAACAAAGCACGTCTACACGGGCCAAGGTTTCAACAGAGTACATCTCTTGCACCAGAATATGTTTCATCCCAAGTTTAATGACAGCCGTCAAAAGAGATGTAATAGTCAAAAGGGCAATTCCCTTAGGCAACATTCCCAGAAGGGCTGTCGAACTGGTAACTACCGACTCTTGAAGGGAGAGCTGTTTAATCAAGTAAGCCTCAAAAAAGAGCGCAAGTCCAAACGGTATGACAATCTTGCCCGTAAACTTAGCAATCTTGTCCATATTATAGAGGATACGTGACACGATTGGCTTATGCGTCTTGGCCTCTAGCATGAGCTTATTGGCATAATTATCCTCGGCTACGTTAATAACCTTAGCATAAACCTGGCCACTCACAAGGTAAGAACCTGAGAGCAACTCCTTCCCATCCTTCTTGAGAATAAGGTCACTCTCACCCGTCAGCATAGCCTCGTTGAGCTCAGCCATCCCATCAACAACCACGGCATCACTAGGCACCTGCTCACCCGCAGACAAGAGCATGATATCATCCAAGACAATGTCCTGAGGATTAATAGAAGTAACCTCGCCATCACGCACCACACGGATCTGATCTTTATTCATGAGATTGAGCTTATCAATCATGCGACGGGCACGCAACTCTGTCATCATCCCCGTAAAGGCATTAAGCACAATGATTCCGAAGAAAAAGAGATTCGACCAAGCCTGAACAGCAATCAAGGCCACAAAAATAGCAAAATTGAGCATATTAAAGGAGTTAAAGACATTACGCCTAAAAATCTCCCAGTTGCTGGAGCCAGTTTTTGCTTTAAAATGATTTGTTTTACCGGCATCTATCCGCCGCTTGACCTCCACCTGCGTCAAGCCTTGTAACTGTTTTTTCATAACTTTCATAGTAGCATAAAAATGAGGTGTTTTCAAAGGTTAGCCGTCATGGAAACATCCCATATTATTCACTTAAATCTTAAAAAAGCTTATCCGAATCTTTTTCGAACAAGCTTTCAACGTATCAATATTGTTTATAACACTTATTTATTAGTTACGGTGTTTCCCACGATAAACAAAACTTGTAACAATTGCACCTATAATTGCCATCATACCCGCAACTAGGGATACAGACGAGTTCTTAGAACCAGTTGCTGGCAAAACTGCTGCACTCTGAACTGGAGTATCCTTAGTAATACTTGGAGCATCGAAGGAATCAACTGTATATGTTGCTTCTGGTGTTTTTGGATCTTCAAGTTTTTTTGGAGACTCTGATGTCTTAGGATTATTATTTGGAAGTGGGCTTGTTTCTTTAAATGGAGAATGTTCTTTCAAGTTATATCCAATTAATTCCCAATCAACAATGAAATCTTCTCCTGGTAGTCTCGAACTTTCAAAATCGCCAACCATTGCTTGAGAGTCACTAGAATCATCCCAAATCCAATCACCTTGCTCAGTCATTTTAGCTAAAACACGAGTTTTTCCATCTGGGAGGATTTGTACTAGGAAACTTGGTCCCCAAGTTGCATTATTTCCTTTACCAGCAACTTCACCACGGTTTGTCATATATGATGTTACAAGAATACGATCATTATAATCCTTGACTGGAACTGCATAATAAGAGTAAGTAGCTGTTCGCCAATCTGCTGGAACAGAAGCTGTCAATACTACACCTGAATTATTAAGAGGTTTATAGCCACCTAAAAGGTTGTCAGAAACATAACCAACCATAACAACATTATCTCCTACAGCAGTGTTCGCTGCATACCATGCATCGTCATTACTTCCACGATTAAGACGAGAAGCCGCAAATAGATAATATTTACCATCTAGTTTAACTAAACTTGGACGTTCAATTTCATCACTTACCATATTAGCTGTAATGAGTGGAGAATATACTTTTTCAACTTTAGGTTTCTTTTCATCGCCATTCAACTTTAAGATACCAATTGCTGCATTAGCCCAAGTCGCACGACTAGTGATATCACCATTTTTTAGAATTTGAAGAAGACTCTTCACCTTAAAGTTAGAATCGCCACCATAATTACTCAAATCAAAAATTTGGTGAGCTCCTTGATAATTCTCAGTACCTGTGCTAGCTTCGAAAACTAGATAGCGTGAGCCGTCCTCTTCTTCAACAATATGAGCATCACGCATAGCAATATTATCTGCACCACGGTTTGTCGCGTTCCACTGATCAAATGTTTGATAATGGTAGCCATCACCTTCAAAAATCACTTGATCGTTCTCAGTTGAATTAATCCAGACTTTCTCACTATCATGCCCGAGATTTAATGTGATAGACGCAATTTTCTGATGGTTTTTCCCATGATCTCGTGTATCGACCTTAGTATAGAACAATTGTACAGAACCATCTGAATTAAGAATAGCCGAACCTGACCACTGTTGATCTAACTCATCTAAGCCGTAACCAAAAATTGAACCTGCATTTTTCCAATTTTGAAGGTTATTATCACCAAACTTATTATATAGCAAATACAAGTGACTATCGTTTTTACCTGGAACACCCATCATAGCAACAGCCAACTGATAACCATTCCAGTTTTCAACCAATTTTGTTCGAGGGTTTTGTACAGCCCACGAATCCCAAACATCCAAATCAGTCACACTGTTGGTTTGGGCAGATCTTGTTCGAGCTGCCTGCATATTCTGAACAGCCGCAGCCTTAAAATATGGAACTGCATATCGTGGATCTTGATCAACCAAAGACTTTGCAATATCCGCAAAATCCTTGTAAGTCATTTTAGTCCCAGACGAAGTATTCTGTGAGGTCTTCAGATTATTCAAAGCATCGATTTGTTCTTCTGTCAAATCAGCAATTTCCTGCTCTGTCAACTTAGCATCTTGAACCAAAGCTCTGGCTGAATCATTTAATTTTCCAATATTTGAAGCTACTTTTTCAATAGAAATTGTCGCTGGTTTAGGAGATGTTGCAGAAGCATCACCATTATTTTGATTATTTGACGTTGCCTTTGGCTCAGTATCTGTAGAAGGCGTTGTCTGATTATCCGCTGTAGATGAAGAAACTGTATCACTAACTGTGGCTGAAGAAACTGGTTGGCTATTAGTCAAAACAGAAGTTAAAGCATTGACACTTGAAGACATTTCACTTGTTGGCTGATTTTGAACACCCGATACTGCAAGTTGAGCTTCTTTAGTGGCCTCAGGAGTAACTTCATTTGAAGATCCTACAGTAGCAATTACAGTGCTATTATCTGTTAACTCTGTGAGATTTTGTGCCTCATCTGCTTGAACTTGTGTTATTGCACTAGTTCCTAAAATTGCAGCTGCTATCGATAGCGATTTAATAACTTTTTTTCTTGTCATAATTTTCTCCTTTTTTAATAAAACAAATTCATTATAACTCCTTTATTAAAAAATGTAAATAAAATATTTTATTTTTTCTAAATTTTTAAGCAATATTATTATTTTTAAATATATGACAGATAATACTCAATTTAAAAATACGAAAATTTTGTGTACCTAAATCAAAAAATCTATAAATGATTCATCTTTACTAATTTTATAAATCATATTTTTATGGGCTTTTATGATTGTTTTTATAAATTTATTATTAATAATAGATATCTAATTTATTCGACTATTCACTTTTATATCTCGGGTTTGTTTTTATAATTTTCTATCAATATTTTGATATTAGTAATTTTTAGTTGAAACAACACTAGAAATAAATTCTATTTTTCATCAATTTTACAATTATGATTAGCGTAATATTTTATTTACAGTCAATTAAACTGGTTACTAAAATTGGAATATAAGTCAAAAAAGTATTTTGCCGTCTTATTCAATAATTATATAGCTTGCATCTTTCTTTATTTTTTTCTAAATAGGATTTTTGAGTAACATCTCATAGAATAAAAAAGATTCGACAATACAAAAAGACAAACACCGAAAATGATGTTTGTCTTTATTCTGAATGAGATATTTCCCTTATCAAATGAAGTAAGTATACTCTTAATATTACATATGTTTCTTAATTTATAAGCTCTATCAATTACCTAGAATCAGAATTCAAGGGCTATCCTTTTCTCTAATTAAACCTACTTTGATAAATTAAATTAAACAACCACTGAAGATTGATTAATGGTTTTGGTTGAGCATCAATCACAGGTTGAACGGTCTCTCTAATTTCTTTTAGGACTTTTCGTTGATTATATTTAATCTTGTGATAACGTTTGTCAAAAGCATGTTGGATAGAAAAATTACGATTAAGAAGATAACTTTCACCTGAGTCCAGGAAAAAGAATAGAGTATCGCCTGAAAGATCTAATACAGACGTTTTAGTTCCTTTTTCTCTAGTTATAGAATACGACCCATCATCATCATAGCTAATACCATCTATTTCCGGTGTATAGGCCCAACCCATATTCTCCATCAACATAATGACGTCCGGATCTGTCCCCTCCTTATGAGGGATATGCTGAGCATAATAAACAGAGTTAAATTTTAAATTAATAAAGGTAAATAGGCTCATTCCCAAGACTGTATATAGCCCTATAATTAGTCCTACAAAGAGCACTAAAATATTTCTTTTTTGCTTTGTCATCTTCTCTTTCCTTTTCTCTAATTAAACCTACTTTGATAAATTAAATTAAACAACCATTGAAGATTGATTAATGGTTTTGGTTGAGCATCAAGTACTGGTTGGACGGTCTCTCTAATTTCTTTTTGGACTTTTCGTTGATTATACTTAATCTTGTGATAATGTTCATCAAAAGCATCTTGGAGAGAAAAATTACGATTTAAAAGATAACCATCACCAGATGCCGAACTAAAATATAGAGTATCACCTGAAAGACCTAATATAGACGTTTCTGTTCCTTTCTTTCTAGTTATAGCGTACATTCCGTCATCATCATAGCTAATACCTTCTATTTCCGGTGTATAAGCCCAACCCATATTCTCCATCAGCATAATGACGTCCGGTTCTGTCCCCACCTTATGAGGGATGTGCTGAGCATAATAAACAGAGTTAAATTTTATATTAATAAAAGTAAATAGACTCATTCCTAAGACTGTATACAGCCCTATAACTAGTCCTACAAGAATCCCTAAATTGTTTCTTTTTTTGCATTGTCACTTCTCTTTCTTTTTCTCTAGTTGAACCTACTTTGATAAAGTAAATTAAACAACCATTGAAGATTGATAAAGGGTTTTGTTTGAGCCTTCATAATTGGGGAAAAATCTTCCCTAATCTCTCATTTAATTTTCGGTTTATTAACTTGAATTCTTTTTGCTTCTTCTGAAAAATAACTGACGTCCTCAAATCTAAACGTACTGTCAAAACCGATAGTCATATTATCTTTATCATATAAAAAACTTCCTGAACTTTTTGTTAAAAAAGATTTGCTTTTAGTATTTATAATAGCATTTGTTCCATCATCGTCATATCGAATACCATCAATCTCCGGTGTATAAATCCATCTCATATTCTCTACCAACATAACGAGATCTGGCTCTGTCCCTTCCTTATGAGGAATATGCTGGGCATAATAAACAGAGTGGTATTTTAAATTAAAAAAAGTAAATAGGCTTATTCCCAAGACTGTATACAGCCCTATAATTAGTCCTACAAAAATCGCTAAAATATTCCTTTTTTGCATCCTTATCTTCTCTTTCTTTTTTATCTCCAATCGAATTTTGATTGGATTAACAATAAACCATTGTACCGTATTTATCATAAGTCTTACAATTTAATGATTTGTAATTGCTCTAACATTTGTTATGAATAAGAAAAAATCAAGTCTTTATAAATTTCTCCAACGCCTCTCCCCACTTTGTCAATCAAGCTAAACATGGTATAATAGTTAAGATTTTTATACTACTTATTTCTGGGCAGAAGTGGGCAGTAAAATTTAAGAAACAGGGGCTAAACCCTTGGTATGAAAGGAATCTAGAAAATATTATGATGAACATGCAGAACATGATGAAGCAAGCTCAAAAGCTTCAGAAACAAATGGAAAAAAGCCAAGCTGAGTTGGCTGCTACAACTTTCACTGGAAAATCAGCACAAGACCTGGTTGTTGCTGAATTAACTGGTGACAAAAAAGTGGTTAACATCACTTTCGCTGATGCTGTCGTGGATCCTGATGATGTGGAAACACTTCAAGATATGACTGTTCAAGCACTTAACGATGCTCTTGGACAAATTGACGAAGCGACTAAAAAATCAATGGGTGCCTTTGCAGGTAAATTGCCATTCTAAAAAATGATAAGGAATCTCGCGGTTCCTTTTTTCTATACACTCATTAAACAATTCAGTCATAACATACAAAAGACTTGGACAAGAAATCCAAGTCTTTTTGTGATAGTCATATAAAAATTTTATTCTTCAACCAAAGCAAGACCTGACTGTGCGTCTTCTTCGTTGGCCAATTTATAGCGATTCTTTTGACCTAAGTAGATGCTCGCCGAATTTAATGAACTTTCTAAAGTAGGGTAATTCACATCTTCGTTCGCGGTTTGGGTAGGTACAGGTCCTGAAATTAATAGCTCATCATCATTCTTGACATAAATCTGGTATTCCCCAACTTCGCTAGTTTGAGCTAAAATCTCATTCAACAAGTCTGGGGCGAGCGTTTGAGCGACGCCATCAACCACTTGATTAGAGTCCTGCTTATGCTCCGACGAATCCACTACTTCAGTGATAACGATGTAATCAGGAGTTTCCTCATCTGAAGTCTTAGATCCTTCAGTTTCTTGCTGTTTTTGTCCAGGTGTATCTTGTTTCTTCGTATCTTGAGCTTGCCCATCATGAGTCTTCAATTCCTCATCACTAACGGTTTGAACCTTAGTCTGATTGGCATCTAAATCAAGTTTTGGCGCTTCTTTAACGTCAGCTGAAGCTCCACTGGTACCCATGAATAGAGCTAGAGTCCCCAAAGTAGTAATCAAGCTGATTATTGCTTTGCCGATAAAACCATTATCTTTGTTCTTAATCATAAATCCCTCACTATTAATTTGGTTAGCTCTAACTGGCTAACAACCGAGTCCAATTTGCTGCTGTAGGAGGTAAAAGGTTGGTTGAGCTGTTTGACCAACCCTTCACCCAGATAACAATCTTAGCATGCAAAACCCTTGATTTCAAGCATTTCTTTAATTTTTAAGCATTTTAAATAAATGACAACTTCATGTCTTAAAATTGATGATAATCTATTATCAGATTAACTTTTTTACGCTATGCAAATGGTAATTTCTTTAAGTAGTACTTAGGGAAATAATACTTGTTTTTTAGACAGATTCTACATAAACCACTTTTGCTGACTTATCTCCCCCCAAAATTTATCGGATAGCAAAATTCTGTCCAAACACTTTAAATGTAACTATAAAATAGAATTCTTGAGTAATAATGTCGAATTCTCAACATCCTAAAATAAGATTAGAAACTAAAATCCCTCAATTAACCAAAAGAAAGCTACAACAAAAGGATTTATAAACAACTTTATAAAGCACATCCCAATAAACAACTCATTCTAAAGATGAACATTCCTCATTTAGATATCACATTTTAAGGCATTTACAACTTCTTAAAAAATAACTAACACACAAAAAATCATTACGAAAAGCCCTCTATTTCCTCATAAATAACTTTCCCCATATAGAAAATGTATCCTCCAAATTCAAAAAAAATGTCCGTATTCTGGATACGTCATTGCTAGAAACTATGAAAAAACTCTTTATCTATCATCAACTTTGACGGAAAACTAGATCCCCTTTGGCACCCCTATGATGAAGTATTTACCGACCTAAACTCTCCGATAATTATGGAAATTGAAAAAAATAGTATATCCACTCCGTAAAAGACTAAAAATAACCTAACTTTATAACTATTCCACCAAATTTTCAACTCACTCAAAGCTCATCTAGAATAGGTTTTTCTCATGTGTAAACGCTTCACTCAAATTTCTGTCACATGTAAGAAAATCTTATCGTCTTTTAAACCTTTTTTTGCTACAAAACCTAGATATTCCAAGGAAAATCCGTTACAATAGAGTACGGAAAGATAGGTAATTATCAGCATCATTATTTTCGTATGAAAGGGAAATTCATGGCTTATATTCAAATGAAGCATAGCTATAAACGCTATAAAACCGGTGATCTGGAAATTATCGCAAACAACGACGTAAGCTTTGATATTGAAAAAGGGGAGCTTGTCGTCATTCTCGGTGCCTCTGGTGCAGGGAAATCAACCGTTCTTAACATCTTGGGTGGTATGGACACCAATGACGAAGGCCGCGTCATTATTGATGGTAAGGACATCTCTGAATACACAGCTAAAGAACTGACAACATATCGTCGTGAGGACGTTGGCTTTGTGTTCCAATTTTACAACTTAGTTTCAAACCTTACGGCCAGGGAAAACGTCGAACTAGCATCCGAAATCGTTCCAAACGCTAAAGATGCTACTCAAACACTCGTCGAAGTCGGTTTGGGAGACCGTTTAGACAACTTCCCATCACAACTATCTGGTGGGGAGCAACAGCGTGTTGCCATTGCACGCGCCGTTGCCAAAAATCCAAAGATCCTTCTTTGTGATGAACCAACAGGGGCTCTGGATTATCAAACAGGGAAACAAATCCTGACCCTCCTTCAAGAAATGGCTCGCAAACAGGGAACAACTGTTATTATCGTGACCCATAATGCTTCTCTGGCTCCAATTGCCGATCGTGTCATTCGAATGCACGATGCCAAGATTAAGAGTGTGGAACTTAATCCTAATCCACAAAAAATCGAGGACTTGGAATACTAGAAAGGAGCACCGTCATGAAAAAAACAACTTATTGGAAAGATGTTTGGCGAACCTTTGTAGCTTCTAAAGGGCGTATGCTCTCTATTGCCTTGCTTATGGCACTGGGATCCTTTGCCTTGATTGGTCTTAAAGTAACTTCTCCTAATATGAAAAAAACTGGGGAACACTTCTTCAAGACGCATCAAACAGCTGACTTGAGCTTAATCAGCACTTACAGTATCAACCAAACCGATCAGGACCTTCTCAATTCGATTAAGAAAAAGAATGTAGACATCGAGTATGGTTATTTCAAAGATGCTGTCATCAAGGGGAAGAATACGGCATTTCGTATTTTCTCTAAACCTAAGAAAATCTCTACTTACGACCTTATTGAGGGGAAACTTCCTACTAAGGACGGGGAAATCGCTCTTTCCTCAACTTATAAAGAAGAATATAGCGTCGGAGATAAGATTAACTTTTCTGAGCCAGTAGATAGCTCAGGGCAAAAACAGTTAAAGGAACAAACATATACCATTACTGGTTTTGTTAATTCCTCTGAACTTCTCTCTAGTAACCGCCTTGGTAATGCCAGTGCTGGTACGGGGAAACTGGATGGCTATGCCATTGTTCCAGAGACGGACTTCACCTCTAATGATTACATGATTGCCCGCATCCGCTACAAGGATTTAGAAAATGTTAGTCCTTTTAGTGAGGAATACGCAAATAAGATTTCTGAACGAAAGGCTGAACTCAAGGAACTCTTTAAAGACGAACCTGAGAAACGCCTCGCTGAAATCAAGTCACAGTCTCAAGCTCAAATTACTCAAGCTAAACAAGAACTTGAAACAGCACTCGCACAGACCCAGCAAATGGCTACAAGCAACCCAGCCGAAGCCGCTAGCGTCAAAGAAGCTACTACCAAAATTGAAGCCAAGCAAAAAGAACTCGAAGAAAGTCAAGCAATGGTTGATAATTTACCAGCGCCTAGCTATCAATTCTACTCTCGTCGAGAGATTCCGGGTTCTGAGGGATATGTTGCTTATGAAAGTAATATTAACATCATTCACGATGTGAGTAACATCTTCCCTGTCGCTCTCTACTTTATGGCAGCTTTGGTTACCTTTGTAACCATGGGACGCTTTGTTGAAGAGGAACGTGGTAAGGCTGGTATCTTCAACGCCCTAGGCTACAGTAATTCGCGAATTATCCATAAATTCGTCATTTATGGTTTAATAACGAGTATTACTGGTACAACCGCAGGTGTTATTACCGGTCATACGCTACTACCGATTCTCATTCACAATACTTATAAGAGCGATTTGCAGCTTCCTGCTTTCGAATTGCACTTCTACCTAGGACTTACTCTTGTGGCCTTCCTTTTAGGTCTCTTATCTGCTGTGCTACCTGCCTTTGCGGTTGCCAAGAAAGAGCTCTGGGAAAAACCTTCCCAACTCCTCCTTCCAAAACCACCTCGTGCAGGAGCTAAGATTGTCCTAGAGCGCATCACACCTCTTTGGAAACGTCTCAGCTTTACGGAAAAAGTTACCATGCGTAATATTTTCCGCTATAAGCAACGGATGTTTATGACCCTCTTTGGTGTCGCAGGTTCTATCGCACTGCTCTTCGCAGGTTTAGGAATTCGATCTTCTGTATCTAACCTTAACCAGCAACAGTTTGAAGACATCATTCACTATGATATGATTGTTGCCAAGCAACCAAATACGTCAAGTGCTTTGGATGAGGAACTCACTAAACTCCTCGATAGCAAGGATGTTAAAGAATACTTGAATGTCCATTTTGAAACCTTGCAAAAAATTGCCGGTAGCAACAAGGACACTCAGGAAATCTCAACCCTTGTCTTTAACGACCGTGACGATAAACTCGTTGATAGTTACGTTAGCTTGCATGACCGAGACCGTAATAAGACTCTCAAGCTATCTAATGACGGAGCTATTATCTCTGAAAAAATGGCAAAACTCCTAAACCTCAAGGTTGGAGATACCATTACTGTGCAAAACAGTCAGGATGAATCTGTCAAGATTAAGATAGCTGGTATCACTGAAATGTACATGGGGCATTTCCTCTTTATGAATGCTAGCTACTACCAAAAAGCTTTTGGAACACCTTCAGTGAATAATGCCAACCTTGTTACTCTCGCTGAACCAACTAAGCAAAATGTTGAAAATATGGCAGCCAAATTCATCAACTTACCTAATGTTTACGGTGTTGTTCAAAACAACAACCTTAAACTGCAGATTAGCACTATGGTCAATTCATTGACACAGGTTATTGGTATCTTGATTACGGTTTCCATTCTCCTTGCTGTGGTTGTTCTCCATAATCTCACTAACATCAACGTTTCAGAACGTATCCACGAACTTTCAACCGTTAAGGTTCTTGGTTTCTACAATAACGAAGTATCCCTCTACATCTATCGTGAAACCATTTACCTTTCAATCATCGGTATCTTCGTTGGGTTCGGTCTTGGACAGGCACTCCACCAATATATGGTAAGCATCATTCCGCCAGATCGTATCATGTTTGATCCATCTATCGGACTGGCTACCTACCTTTTACCAGCTGTTCTTATCGGCATAATCCTTATTATCCTTGGCTTCGTCGTCAACAAACGTCTTGCCAAACTTAATATGCTTGAAGCCCTAAGCTCAGTTGAATAAGCTAAAAACGCCTGAGAAGTAATTCTCAAGCGTTTTTTTGTGTTCGATAACTTATTTTGTTTTAGTCTTAGCCAACTCTAGACAGTAGGACTTCACATGACAATGAGGACAAGTCAGCTTACGAGTCCTAGGTGTATGACCTGCAAGAGCAAATTCTTTAAAACTTGGATCAAAGGTCCTATGACAATTAGGACAGAGGTATTCAAACTGCTTTCTATAGTGAAACATCACTAAATTCATTACTATAATAAAAGCAGGACAGACAACAAACAAACCTCTGGGATCCTTAAAATAATAAATGACAACCAGTAGGCCCATCAGATAAAGAAGGGAGATTAGAACGACACTCCCATACATTCTCAACTGCAAATGACGCCATGATTTTTGATTTTCCATAAGACGTGAAATGTCTGACAAATCTTCCAACGAAAGTTGACGCCACTTAGCAGTTGCTTTTTGCAAGTGACGGGCACGTTTTAGTTTGACCTCTATTTCCTCCGAAGACTTTTCCAAGCTTTCAATTTGGTCTGTCAACAACAGCTCTAAAACCTGCTCCCTATTCTCTTCTTGCAAGAGTTTCTTGATTTGATTAATTGAGAAATCCAAATCTCTTAAGAAACAAATGACTTGTAGGCGTTCCAAGTCTGATTCGTGATAGATTCTCCGACCACCCTCTGTGACTTCAGATGGCGTCAAGATCCCTCGTTGATCATAGTACTGGACAGTCCTAACAGACACTTCTGCTGCTTTAGCCAACTCTCCTGTTGAAAACTGCGACATCTCAGTCACCTCCTTTTAAAATCTTCTATCAAGGGAGGTCTTTCACCACCTTTGATACCTAGATTCTACCTTATAACGCAAGGTAATATGCAAGCTATAACCCTAGAGGATTTTCTTTTCTTACAGAAAAAGTTAGCTATCACTCTTTACAACCTTTACAGCTCTTGTAAAGCTTTAGTCGAAAAGGCCGCCCAAACCTAAAGCCGCAAAAGGATTGTTACTGACTTCTTCCTGTTGCTCCAAAAGTTTGGCATTCTCATCTAATTCGAGAAACTTCTCGTAAATTTGGGCGGTCATCCGAGCATCATCCAAGCTGTTGTGACCATGTCCCTTAATTCCAAAGAAATCTGCCACACTAGTCAACTTAAGGTTAACAATACCGTTCAAATCAGAAGCACGACGGTCAAAGGCCTCATCAAAAACATCTAAAGCATATTGCTCTTCCAAGTCCAAACCATTTTCCGACAAAATAGGCAAGTCCGACTTAAGGGCATTGTAACCGATAAGTGGAGTGTCACCAACAAATGATTTAAAATCCGTCAGAACGGACTCTAGCTTTGGTGCCTTGGCAATCTTGTCCGCTGTAATCCCCGTCAAACCATTGATAAAGGACTGTAAAGGAACGTCCGAATAGACAAAAGAGTCAAACTGATCCACTTCCTCATGCTGATCCATCTTAATGGCCGATACTTGGATAATATGACTAACCCCATCCACCGTGTTAAACTCCAAATCAAAGGCAATATAAGTTTCTAAATTTTCCATTTTATCTCCTATAATAGTTAAAGCTGAGACTGAGTCCCAGCTTCTTTTTTATTTTCCAAATAGACGTCCAAAGAAACTTTTTTTTGAAGCTTCTTCTTGTTTGGTCTGGATTTCTTCCACTTGGGCCTTGGCTTCATCAACCTCAACCTTAGCCTCATCGAGTTCCAGTTTAAGCTCTTCCTTGTCCTTCATCGCAGTCAAGGTCAATTGCTGCTGTTGATCGATTTGCTTATCCTTTTCAGCGATTTGAACGTCTTTGACACGCAATTGATCATCCATGTTAGACAACTGCTCATCCTTAGCCTTCAACTGAGCATAAAGACGGGCAATCTCAGAGTTTTTCTCGTCTACAAGAATCTCTAACAACTCACGTTGCTTTGTTTCTTCATCGATTGGCTCATCGTCAAAGATGGTTTTCTTGTAGATTTCCTCCAACTTAATCAAGCCACTGCGTTTAACGACAGTAACCCCTTTAGCATTTTTTTCTAGATCTTCTTCTGGAAGTTGTTTGACACGATTATTGACCGCTTGACGACTAACGCCAAGGATTTCAGCAATCTCGCTGACTGTCTTTTCAATACTCATAATAGCCTCATTTTCTCTTGAAATGTCTTACTATGAGAATATCACAATCACTCCTTTCTGTCAATTTGACTAGTTATTCTGGATACCTGAAGGGCTCTTTTTAAGTCACTTTTTCCTTTCACTCTTCAAACAATTTACTTGATAGGAAGCTAAGCTTTTGGTAAACTATGTGTGGGTATAAATGTATATAGAAGGAAAGTCTTTGACTTAAACAATCGGTACTTCCAAATTGGCTTTGGTCGGTATCAGATCTGTTGTATCTAGGAATGGTGGGAACAATTCCACAAGGTTTGGGATTTTCATTCTTGCTCCAATTATGGGTGGCATTCGAGCAACTTTGGTTGCAAAACTGCTTAATATTGAAGCATAAATCACATTATCTTCAACGGTTTGACTGTTGGAGTTTTTTTATTGTCAATCCACTCGCTCACTATAGTCTCATATTGCCATCCGAGATTGAAAAAAGCCCTAAATTGTGCCATAATAAACAAAAGCAAAATAGAAAGAATGAGTCCTATGAAAAACTTCCGTGATGATATTAAGGTCAATGATTTGGCCCAGCCCTTCTTAGAGCCAATCGTTGAACAAATGACCACTGTATTCGACCCTGAGATTGAGCTAGATATTTACAACCTTGGTTTGATTTATGAAATCACCGTCGATGAAAATGGCCACTGCTACTTCCTTATGACCTTTACTGATACTGGGTGTGGCTGTGAAGAGACTATGCCTTATGAAATCGCTGAAAAGCTAAAATCCATTGACGGCATTAACTCTGTCAAGGTGGAAACCACTTATTCACCAGTCTGGAAGATGACACGTATTAGTCGTTATGGACGTATTGCCCTTGGTATCTCACCTCGAGGCGGAAAATAAAAGGAAAACCGATTGGACATTTCCAACCGGTTTTTTATATTGAGCTAACAGCAGATAGACGATCACTTGTCATAATACTATAATCAACTGTCTTAGGATTTAACACCAAAAAATCACATCGAACAAATGGCCGGTGTGATTTTATTTTATATCATGTAATTAGGCTTTACCTGATTTATCCATGTTCCAGAAGTCGGTAACGGCACCACGAGATGCTGAAGAAACGATGTGAGCATACTTACCGAGGACACCACGGCTATAAAGTGGTGGCAACTCAGTTTCAGCTTTACGTTTCGCCAACTCTTCGTCTGAAACGTGCATAGTAATTTCTTTGGTATCTTGGTCAACTGTAACCATATCACCTGTACGGAGGTAGGCAATAGGTCCACCAACCTGAGCTTCAGGAGCAATGTGACCAACAACGAGTCCGTAAGTACCACCTGAGAAACGTCCGTCTGTCAAGAGGGCAACCTTGTCCCCTTGCCCCTTACCAACGATCATTGATGACAATGACAACATTTCTGGCATACCAGGACCACCCTTAGGACCTACAAAACGTACAACAACTACGTCGCCATCAACGATTTCATCAGAAAGAACGGCTTCGATGGCATCTTCTTCTGAGTCAAATACTTTAGCAGGACCAGTAATGTTACGAACTTTAACCCCTGATACTTTGGCAACCGCACCTTCTGGAGCCAAGTTACCTTTCAAGATAATCAATGGACCATCAGCACGTTTAGGATTTTCAAGCGGCATGATGACTTTTTGACCTGGTGTCAAATCATCGAAGGCCTCCAAGTTTTCTGCAACAGTCTTACCAGTACATGTGATACGATCACCGTGAAGGAAACCATTCTTAAGAAGGTATTTCATAACGGCTGGCACACCACCAACGTTGTAAAGGTCTTGGAAGACATATTGACCTGATGGTTTCAAGTCAGCCAAGTGAGGCACACGCTCTTGGAAATCGTTGAAATCTTCAAGTGTCAAATCAACGTTAGCTGCGTGAGCAATAGCGAGCAAGTGAAGTGTCGCATTGGTTGAACCACCAAGTGCCATTGTAACAGTGATGGCATCTTCAAAGGCTTCACGTGTCAAGATATCTGATGGTTTAAGACCTAGTTCAAGCATCTTAACAACTGCACGACCTGCTTCTTCGATATCTGCTTTTTTCTCAGCTGATTCGGCAGGGTGAGATGATGATCCTGGAAGACTCATCCCCATTACTTCGATGGCTGTCGCCATTGTATTGGCAGTATACATACCACCACAACCACCAGGGCCAGGGCAGGCATTACATTCAAGTTCTTTAACCTCTTCAGCGGTCATATCACCGTGGTTCCATTTACCGATACCTTCGAAAACAGAAACCAAGTCGATATCCTTACCGTTAAGATTACCTGGTGCAATGGTACCACCATAGGCAAAAATCGCTGGAATATCCATGTTAGCAATGGCAATCATAGAACCAGGCATGTTCTTATCACAACCACCAATAGCCACAAAGGCATCGACGTTGTGACCACCCATAGCTGCTTCGATTGAGTCAGCAATGATATCACGAGATGTCAATGAGAAACGCATCCCTGGTGTCCCCATGGCAATACCATCGGCAACGGTAATCGTACCAAATTGAACTGGCCAAGCACCCGCGTCCTTAACACCTTCTTTGGCAATTTGACCAAAACCGTGCAAGTGGATATTACATGGTGTGTTCTCAGCCCAAGTTGAGATAACCCCAACAATAGGCTTTTCAAAACTATCATCCGTCATCCCAGTCGCACGAAGCATGGCACGGTTAGGTGATTTAACCATGCTATCGTAGACAGATGAACGGTGTTTCATGTTATTTTCAGACACGATATTTTCCTCCATAGTTAATAACTATTCTAATTTAAACTTCTACTCCTATTCTAACATAAATTGTCTAAAAAAACTGACCATTTACCAACTATTCTCCCTTTTTAAATTATGCTAAAATAAAGACATGAAACATTTTGATACTATCGTTATTGGTGGGGGGCCTGCTGGCATGATGGCGACCATTGCCTCAGCCTTCTATGGCCAACAAACCCTCCTAATTGAAAAAAATAAACGTCTCGGAAAGAAGCTGGCTGGTACTGGTGGTGGACGTTGTAATGTTACTAACAACGGGACTTTGGACGACCTTCTATCAGGTATTCCAGGTAATGGCCGTTTCCTCTATAGCGTCTTCTCTCAATTTGATAACCATGATATCATTGCCTTTTTTGAGGACAATGGTGTCAAACTCAAGGTTGAGGATCACGGGCGTGTCTTCCCTAAGACAGATAAATCACGGACCATCATCCAAGCTCTGGAAAATAAAATTCAGGAACTGGGTGCTAGTATCCTTACCAATACAGAAGTTGTCTCCGTCAAAAAAGTTGATGGGCAATTCCAAGTTAAGTCTTCAGACCAGACTTTTACCAGTGATAAACTCATCGTCACAACTGGAGGAAAATCTTACCCATCGACTGGTTCAACTGGTTTTGGACATGATATTGCCCGCCACTTTAAGCTCCATGTCACTGATCTTGAAGCTGCAGAAAGTCCACTCCTAACCGACTTTCCCCACAAGTCCTTGCAGGGAATTTCTCTTGACGATGTCACTCTGTCCTATGGCAAACACAAGATTACCCATGACCTTCTTTTCACCCATTTTGGCCTATCTGGACCAGCTGCCCTACGTCTTTCTAGCTTTGTTAAGGGTGGTGAGATTGCCCATCTGGACTTTCTTCCCAACCAAAGCCTAGAAAATCTCAAGACTTACTTTGAGGAAAATCGCGAGAAATCTGTCAAAAACACCCTCAAAGCACTTGTGCCTGAGCGTGTTGCTGAATTCCTAGCAGAAGACAAGGCTGACAGCAAGGTTAAACAACTGCACCCCAAAGACTTGGAAAACATTATCAGTCAGCTTAAGGATATGGAAATCCCAATCACAGGTAAAATGTCACTTGCCAAATCCTTTGTGACTAAAGGTGGCGTTGACCTTAAGGAAATTAATCCCAAGACCCTGGAAAGTAAAAAAGTCCCTCACCTACATTTCGCAGGAGAGGTCCTTGACATCAATGCCCATACCGGTGGCTTTAACATCACTAGCGCCCTCTGTACTGGTTGGGTAGCAGGCATTCAAAGCCCTTGGGACTAGGTAGTTTTTTCAAATAAGGACAACAAAAAGGTCCCTTCTGTCATAGAAGGGATTTTTTATCTATTTCTCAAAGGAGAGGAGGGGATTCGAACCCCCGAGCCCCGTTAAGGACTACACGCTTTCCAAGCGTGCGCACTCGGCCTCTATGCGACCTCTCCACAACAAACGATTAACCTATTAATGGCTAATCGTTATTTTTAATCAAGTTTTCAAGAGTTAATCTTTAAACTGAGCCTCTACTCGATAGATGACCTGACCTTTTTCTGAGAACTTACGCTCGTACTCAGTCATGACATTGCCCTCATAATCACTTGCATGAAGGTCCAACCAAACTTTGTTGAGAACCATTCCATACTGTGAAAAGCTCGCCAAACTGTATTCGAAAAGTCCACGATTGTCTGTCTTAAAGTGAATCTCTCCGTTTTTAGGCAAAATTTGCTTATAAGTATCTAGGAAAGTCTTGTAAGTTAGACGACGTTTCTCATGACGGCTCTTAGGCCATGGATCTGAGAAATTCAGATACATCATATCCACTTCGCCATCTTCAAAATAATTGGTCAAAGCTGAACCATCCACGCGCAAGAGCTTGACATTTTCAGCACCAGAAGCCAAGACCCTATCCAAGGCATAGCTCAAAACAGACAACTGAATATCAATACCAATGTAGTTGATGTCAGGGTTTTGTTGGGCCATACCAGTAATGAAGGCCCCTTTACCAGATCCTACCTCGATATGGATAGGATTATCATTACCAAAAAGCTCATGCCACTTACCTTTAGCAGCTTCCGGCTCAAGAATAACGTACTGAGGATGGTTAGCTAGGTGTTCCTCTGCACCTTTACGTTTTCTAACTCGCATGTCTACTTTCTAATATCTGTGCAAGGTCTCTCTGAATTTACGAAGTTCATAAATCTCTCGGTTGGCATGTTCCATATCACGACTATCAAAGAATTTTGAAATCTGTGTCAAATATGAAAACTGCCCATACCAGTAAATCTTGTCCATCACAAGGTCATTATTCTTATAGCCATAGTATGACAACCACTGTGGCCAATGTGCCAATGGAATGTAATGGCTGAGGATCTGTGCCACATCATACATACGATCTGTTAGACGTACAGAATCCCAATCAACCAAATAAATCAATCCTGAGGTTGTGATGACAAAGTTACTATGACGAGCATCTCCATGAACAATTGTTGCAATTTCCGCACGAAACTCTGGAAGATGACGTTTCAAATCTCTAACAACGTCTTGAAGGAAGCCATTCTCACGCAATTGGTAAGCGGCATTTTCCTCCCACTCGTGTAGAAGATCAAAAGGATTTTCAATATGATAATCCAACTGCAAGAGTTGATTAACCAAGTGTTTAGAGCGGTGCAAATTACCAAGAATTTGGATAATTTGTTTACTGTTCATGTCATGTTTGGTCAAAATACGACCATCAAGCCACTCCTGTGCACTCATCATGTCACCATTTCCCAGACGCTTAGCCCACAAGAGCTGCGGTGCAATCTGTTCCTTGGCAAGAGCTGCCAAGATTGGTGTTGTATTCATCTTCACAAAGACGCGATCTCCGTTTGGGTAAGTTCCCATATAGGCCTTACCACTATTTCCTTTGAGAGGAGTCAGGCTCAAATCTTTATCTGTTGATGTCACCTAGGCATCTCCTTTTTCTTTAGTCATTCGTTTCTATTTTAACTTATTTAATAGGTGTTAGTCAATCATCTTCTTAAGCTTGGCTGGTAGGTAAACAAGGCTCAGAACTAGCATCATTCCAACCAAAATCAGACTAAACTTAAGGTCGAAGAGACAAACAGCCTGTACCAGAGTCATCCCAAGTACAATCTGGGTAATCAAGCGCTTAAGATTGCTCGCCTGCATGTCTTTTCCAACCGGCATAAGGTTAGCCATTCTCTGATAAGCAAAGTGCGATTTAAGTGCCGTGAGCTGGAAGAGCAAGAGGTAGTCAAAAACAACCACAAGCACCATAGCCAGCCATTTTTCAGGAACCAAAAAGATAACTAAAAGCGTTAGGGCAAACAGGCGTAGGCTAAGGGCAAAGTAATCTCCAGAACGCAAGAAGGCTCTTAGGTAAAGATTATACCAGGTATTTTCCTTGTCTTTCTTTGTACGTTTGAGAACACCATCCAAATAAGCACGACGTTTAACACTCGACGTAATCCCTTTAACATTGGTAAAGAGTGAAAAGAACTTCAAGATCGATTGTTGACGCTTATTTTCTCCTGCAATAGCTTCAGTCCAATTCAGTCCAGACTGCTTATAAAAAGGTTGAGCCTTTTTCTGGAAAATAACATACTTAAGAATAGCCATAGCCACAGCTACAAGGATAACTCCCCAAACTGGAAGTCTCAAGGCTAAAAAGAGAGGAATAACCAAAATAAAAATCAGGGTTTGTACTATTACCCAAAATCTAAAAGCACGTCCTGTTGCCTTCTTAACATGGTCTAGCACCTCTTCTTCCTTAACCAAAAGGTAGTGCTTGTCCGCAGGTTCTAGATAAGTCGCAATATTCCCCCAGAAAGGTAATAACAGACAAAGCATAAGCAAGCCAAGAATAATTGCCCACGGATTCTTTGGAAAATGTCGAAGCAACTGGCTATACTGAACCAAGACAAAACCTAGCAGAAAGAGAAGAACCAAGATAAAATGATCATTAAACACGTAGCGACTATACTTAGCACAGCGGGCATTGAATCGCTTGCTACGCTCCATAAATAGCTTAGCTATCATGACAATTCTCCCTTAGTTAGCTGCATGTAGATATCGTTAAGACTAGCACTATCATCGCCAAAAGTCTGACGGAGCTCCTCAAGAGTTCCCTGTGCCAAGACCTGTCCATGGTGCAAAATCACGAAGCGGTCGCACATCTTCTCAGCTGAATCCAAAACGTGTGTAGACATGAGAATTGCCTTGCCCTTAGCTTTTTCCTCAGCTAAAAGCTCAATTAGGTCGGAGATTGCCAAGGGATCCAAACCCAAGAAGGGTTCATCAACAATGAAAAGACTGGGGTTAACAATAAAGGCACAGATAATCATGACCTTCTGCTTCATTCCCTTTGAAAACTGAGTCGGGAACCAATCTAACTTTTCATCTAAGCGAAAGAGTTTGAGGTACTTGTCCGCACGTGCCATCCCCTCAGTCACATCAAGACCATAGGCCATCAACACCGTTTCCAAATGTTCACGAAGCGTCAACTCTTCATAGAGACTTGGCGTTTCAGGAATATAGCCAATCTTCTGACGATAGCTAGCTGAATCTTGTTGAATAGTTAACCCATCAATGGCAATCTGTCCCCCATAAGGTGTTAAGAGACCAATAATCTCGTTAATTGTTGTTGATTTCCCAGCACCATTAAGACCAATGAGACCAACCAATTCACCATCAGCCACCTCAAAAGTCACATCTTTTAGGACGGGAATATTAGCGTAACCACCCGTCACCTTTTCTAATTTAAGCATTATCTTTTCTCTCTTTGGTATGATATAATCTATTATAACAAAAACTCATGGAAAGGTCGTTATTATGGATAATTGTATTTTCTGTAAAATTATATCTGGAGAAATTCCTTCATCAAAAGTCTACGAGGACGACAAGGTTCTAGCCTTCCTCGATATTTCACAAGCTACAAAAGGACATACCTTGGTTATTCCTAAAGAGCACGTTCGTAACATCTTAGAAATGTCTGCTGAGACCGCTGAGACTGTCTTTAGCCGTGTTCCAAAAATTGCTCGTGCGGTGCAAAAAGCAACTGGAGCAATCGGCATGAATATCCTTAATAACAACGAAGAAGTTGCAGGACAAACCGTCTTCCACGCTCATATCCATCTCGTTCCTCGTTACGGTGCAGACGATGGTATCCACATGGGATTTGACGAACACGAACCAGACTTCGCTGCCCTGGCCGACCTTGCTGACAGCATCGCTAAAGAGGTAACAGAATGAAAATCGGACGCTTTCTAGCTCTTGGAACTCTTGCCTACGGTGCCTACTACGCCTATAAACGACGTGAAGACATCAAAGAGGAAATCCTAGACCTCAACCAATCACGAGAAAATATCTCTCACGATCTGGACAATATCAAACGCAACCTCGACATCATCAAGGAACAAAACCTTGTTCTCGCTGACATCAAACAAGACCTCAACTATAAAAAACGCGTCTTCAAAAAAGACCTCGAACCCCGACTCAACATCATCCAAGAACGCTTGCAAAAGTATCAAGGTGATGATAAAGAATAAAGGTAAGTAGTTTGTGCTACTTACCTTTTTTATCAATGATGAAAACTTATAAAAAGTTTATGGATAGTGTAATAGTCACTCAATGTTCCTTTTTTCACAACAGAAAGTACCATTCAATAATAAAAGGCACCACTAATCAGATTAAAGAGAACACTACTAAATCTATTTTCATATAATTACTATTTCTTTTTTAAAGCATTAATAATAGAACGTGTGGCTGATTTCGCTAATCCTTGATTTTTGGGATGTGTCCTTAAATAGGAATGAACTTTGGTACCAGTATCTGAACGTGTATAACCATTTGTATTAACAATTTTATTACTTAGCAATTTATCCAAAAAAGTCATTGTACCCCTCCTTACAATTAGTAATCAAAATTTATACTAAATGAATCCATAGTATCAAAGTCACCATTCTGTATATTAGCAGTCCAACTGATATTTTCGCCGCTCTTCATTTTATGCTTATAGTAGTTTGCATCTTTTGCTTTTTCGTCTGATTCCTCAACTTTCTGTCCTGGATTAACTGCAACAAATTCTGATATAGAAACTGACTGCTTTCCTTTCGGATCAATACTAGATTGTGAAGAACTAAATGGCGTTGCTTCAATACTATTGTTAATTACAAAAGTTGATTCAATATTAATTTCTTTATCCGTTAAGTTATCAATAATAATATTTCCACCAGTTCTTGTTATTTTAATATTTTTATCACTATATAGTTCTTCCGTTTTTGCTACTGTTTTTTTCGAACCCATAATACTTGGTCCTACTTTTTACGTATTATTGCCATTAGTAGAATTTTCATTCGAAGAATCTCTAATAGCTAAAAAAAATATTAACAATGTAAATATAAATCCAAAAACTGCAAATACATAAACGCTAACATTAAAAATTTACTTTAACATATCTTTTCCTCACCTTTATTTTTGAGTTTCAATTGTCACTTTTGCCTCGTGGTCCAAAGATTTAATCATTGTAGAGTAGTACTTCTCGGCTGACTCCTTTAATAATTTTTTATTGTCCTTTATAAAACCTTGTTGTTCCTTATTTGAAAAACCTTCTGCAACAGCCTCACCAGTATCTATGTCTTTAGTCGAATAACTAAGAATCCCCCCACTAGTATCGTAGAGTGTATAAGGTTTGTCTTTATCTAATTCAACACCAATAACTTCAAATTTGGGTAATGTAACTTGATAATTATGATTACCATTATCTTTAATGGTTACATCATTCTTAATACCGAATTTTGCCGTATAATTTAGAATAATGAGTGCTTTCTTTTCTGAACCAGGTATTACAAAGTTACTACCAAATAACTTTGTATTATTTTCTATTGACTTAACTTTTTGAATAGATGCATTGAGTAAAACTAACTCACTGACCTTTTCCAAAGATTTTACATTTACTATGATTTCTGTCTTTGGTTTTTGATTACCAGATGACTCACTCCCTTTATATACGCTAAGAAAAATGAATCCTACGACAATCACTAATAAAATCGCTAAAATACCATATATTATCTTTTTCATACTTTTTCCCTATTAACTCATTTCTTCAAAAACAACTGGATTAACAATCCTGCAATCACAATACCAGCTGCAATTAGGGGGTTCAACATTGCTATTCCTACAAGAAGTAGAATAGCCAAAATCCATAAAACTACTTTTAACATTATTTCTCCTTATCAAATAACAAAAGATTGTAATATTAAACCCAAGAAATCACTAACTAAAATTTAATTTTACACAAAAATTATATAGCGATATGAATGCGTTGTCAACGCTTTCTTGAAAATAGAATATATTTTTAACTATTTATCATATTATCATAATTTAAACAATTTTATCTCATTTTATATTTAAGAATAAATATAAAAGTCACAACTATACACAAAGCAAGACTTTCCGCTGTGCTAAAAGTGAGAGAAGTCCTATTACTTCTCTCACTCGGAAGATTTGAGCCTAAGTCTCAAATCTTAGGAATGGAATTTCTCTAGGAAGTCGCTTCCGTCCGTAGCACCCAAGGAAAGTCTTAAATAAAAAAGAAAAAAACAGAGATGTCTACTAACATCTCTGCTTCATAATAGGATTAGGAGGTTTTATACTTCTTATTCAGCATCTTTTTCTTTGATAACCAAGACACCATCTTCCATATCAGCTTCTAGGTGTTTAGCATCAAGGTTATCCAAGTGGAAGTCTGTGACTTTGTCACGGATTTGTTGTTCAACCACACGACGGAGTGGACGAACACCCATGACTTCATCGTAGCCTTCTTCAGTCATGTATTCTTTAGCAGCTTCGCTAACTGCCAAGTCAATGTCTTTCTTAGAAAGCGTCTTGTTAACTTCAACCAACATAAGGTCTACAATCTTAGAAAGATCTTCTTTGCTCAAGTGTGAGAATTCGATGACAGCATTGAAGCGGTTAAGGAATTCTGGACGGAAGTAAGGTTTCAAACGATCCATAAGTTCTGGTTTATCAGCATCTTCTGTCAAGTTAGCTTCGTAACCAAAGCCTGCGTTTGAAGTTGCAATAATCACAGTATTCTTGAAGTTTACAGTGTTACCTTGACCATCTGTCAAACGACCATCGTCCAAAACTTGGAGGAGAAGGGTGATGACTTGAGGGTCAGCCTTTTCAATTTCGTCGAGAAGAACGATTGAGTATGGGTTACGGCGAACACGTTCTGTCAAAGTATTGCTATTGTCATCATAACCAACATAACCAGCTGTTGTACCAATCAATTTAGAAACGGCTGTGCGGTCGCTATATTCTGACATGTCCAAACGGATAATAGCATCTTTAGTTCCGAACATATCAAGAGCCAATTGTTTAGCCAACTCAGTTTTACCAACACCAGTAGGTCCTACAAAGAGGAAGCTACCAATTGGACGGTTACCTTCGTCAAATCCTGCACGGTTACGACGGATGGCACGTGCCACTGCTTCAACGGCTTTATCTTGACCGATAACTTTAGTTTGCAAACGGTGGCCCATATCTTTCAAACGTTCGATATCAGTTGCTCCCATTTGCGATACTGGAATACCAGTCATACGTTCTACAGATTCAGCCACATCGTTAACAGTTGCAGTGACTTTAAGGTCTGCTGTATGGTTAGCAATTTTCTTTTCAAGTTCTTCAATACGAACCTTAGCGTTTAGAGCTGCTTCGTAGTCTTCTTTGGCAGCTGCAGCTTCTTGTTTAGCTTTTTCTTCTTCGATTTCATGTTCAACAGCATTCACATCAGTCACTGGGTGTTGAGCAGCCAAGTGAGCAGCTGTTACATCGACAAGGTCGATAGCCTTATCTGGCAAGCTACGTTGTGGAATGTATTGGACAGAGAAATCTACTGCTGCTTTCAAGACATCATCTGGCAAGATAACATTGTGGTGTTTTTCATAAAGATCACGGATACCTTGGAGAATTTTGAAAGTATCTTCAGCAGAAGGAGCATTGACCTTAACTTCGTTGAAACGACGAGCTAGGGCAGCGTTCTTCAAGATAGTGTTACGGTATTCATCCTGAGTTGTTGCACCAATCACTGTCAATTCACCACGTGAAAGAGCTGGTTTCAAGATATCAGCAAGACCTTTAGACCCTTGACCATCACCAGTGCTTCCGGCACCAAGAATTTGGTGGATTTCATCGAAGAAGAGGATAATATTTCCAGCTTCTTTGACTTCGTTTACCAAGTTTTGAATGTTTTCTTCAAAGCTACCACGGTATTGAGTACCAGCTTCAAGTCCAGAAATATCAATTGAAATGATTTCTTTATTCTTGATAGCAGCTGGGACATCACCATTGACGATGGCTTGAGCCAAACCTTCAACTACGGCTGTTTTACCAACCCCAGCATCCCCTACAAGGACTGGGTTATTCTTTGTACGACGAGCCAAGATTTCGCAAGCTTCTTGGATTTCTTTGTTACGTCCGATAACAGGATCCAATTTACCTTCGCGAGCTTCTTCAGTCAAGTTACGACCAAGTTTAGCAAGAATACCATCTTGTTTAGGTCCTTTACCTTGTTGTTGAGTTGGGTTCACTGCTTCACCTTCATTACCAGGCAATTGACCTGTTTGACGGTAAATCGCAAATTCTTCAGGTGTCACTTCACGGCCGTTAATCATGTAGCGACGGTTTTCTGAACGGTAACCACCCATATTACCCATCAATTGATTGAAAAGATCGTCCATATTGTTAAAGTTGTTGTTCATATAATTACCTCGTTTTGTGTTTTCTTGTGAATTTTTTTAAGTGTTATTTTTATGTTAATGTGTTTTCTGACTTTTACTGACCAAAACCCTAAAAATTTTTAGTAGCTTCAACTACTCTTCTAATAATTTCAGGTTTTGCTCTTGGTAGGAGACTGAGAACTTTCACAGCCTTAAATAAATTATCATTTAGCATAAGAGCCACCTTCTTTCTGTGAATCTCTCAATATAGCTAACTTCTAAGCCTCTTTCAGAAAGAAACTTGTAGATTAAGGAAACCTTTTTCCTTATAGCTTTATCATATACCTTTCATCTGCTTGGGTCAAGAATTTAGTTTTGACTTTTACTGACCTTTTTAATGAAAATTTAAGCAGACAAGCTGCAATCCTTTTTATTGGTATATGGGCTATTGACACAGCCTTCATAAGGATTTCATTTCCTTATGTTTATATTGTACAACATTGGTCAGTGTTAGTCAATATCTTTTTTGACTTTTTTTGACCTTTGTCATATTTTTTGCAGTCAAACCAAAATAACTTTATGACAAGTATTTAGGCAAGCACTGCAAGATTTATAAGGAAGCTAAATCCTTATGAGATTATAATACACCATTGGTCAGTATAGGTCAATAGTTTTGTTTGATCTTTTTTGACCTTTTGGAAAATAATTTACGGAAAGTAAAAAAGCCTACCAAAGGTAGACCTAATAATGATCTTTGAAAGAGAGAAAGGCGACACTTTTACCATCAATCATATAAATCAAACGATTTTCAGCATCAATTCGCCGAGACCAAGCTCCTTGAAAGTCATACTTCAAGGGTTCTGGTTTCCCAATACCTGAAAAAGGATCCCGTTGAATGTCTTTAATCAGCTTATTGATTCGCTTAAGTGTCTTCCTATCCTGATTTTGCCAATAACAATAATCCATCCATGCATCTTCAGTGAAAGTGAGTAACATTTTCTACTCCTTTAGTGCATGTTCTTGAGTCTCTCCAGCACGTACCTGAGCCATTCCTCTTAAAACCTTGTCTGATAGTTCTTTATTTTGAACAATACGCAATGTTTCTTGAATGCTATCCCACTCACTCTTTGAGACCACTACAATATCTTCATCAGGATTTTTATTGACTACAGCTAGGGGTTCAAATTCATCATTAACCTTTTTCATATAATCCTTCAAATGATTTCGAAACGTTGAATAGACGACTGCTTCCATTAGCATACCTCATTTTCCTCTTTTCTTTTATTATATACCAAAAGGATAAACTTGTCAGGAACTTGTACAAGTTTATCCTTTCTATTACATTTATTCGAAAAAGAAGCAAAAAAGCCTACCAGAGGTAGACCTTCTATAAAGCTATTTTACTCTAATCGGTACACGTCCAAAGTTTTGTTCGCAAAGCTCGGGGTTGCCTAATTGATAAACATTATCCGCTTGCTGTGTAAGCATATCCCAAGGCTCCCTTCCAATCCGAGCCACTATATCCACAGATTTTTTCACAGATTTGAGATGAGACTGCCCATTTTGAGAAAATCCAAGCACATGAATGGATTCAGGCAGAGGGTTGTCCACAGCTCCGACAAGGATATAGGTCAAAATACGACGTACACGAGCCTTTGTATAGCGTTTAGTTGCTACCTTATCCACTAGTTCCTCCACAGAAGAAACCTCACGAATAGCAACTTTTAAACGACTGGCAATCTCTTCATTCACCTGGAAAACACTGGTCAAATCAGGGTTTGTAAGAATCTGATAAACCAGCAATTGGAAATAATTATCCCAAGAGACCTGTGGAGAAGTCTGAAAAAGTTTGCTATTAGGCATGAACTTATCCACAAAATCACTATCTTGCTTGTGGAGACGTAGGCTGGTTGCTGAAGCGAAAGATACTTCCTTATCTGAGGAATGATAGCCAGCCCCTTGTCTCTGGATAGGATTCAACTTAATGCCCTTACCAGCACAAGCTTTGGCATATGCTAATCCTAGGATATGATTGGGTGTATTGCCAGTAAAGGCTACACCAGCAAACTTTTCCCACATTTTTTGTGTCTTCTGTGGATAAGATAGGTCACTCGGCAAGTTTTCCACAAAGGCTTCCATGTCCTCTGACTTTTCAGCATAGACATTTGCTATTGCCTGGTAATCTAGGACTTCTTCCGTTCCAAAAGTAAGGCTATCAATTCCCAGTCGGGACAAGATATCGACGGCTCCAGCAGCAAAATAATCGGCAGACTGGACTGACGTCAAGAAAGGCAACTCAACCACGAGGTCTGCCCCATTTTCCAAAGCCATCTGAGCTCTAGTCCACTTATCCACAATAGCTGGCTCACCTCGCTGAACAAAATTCCCGGACATGGCAACGATTTTTACGCCTTTAGCCTGATCCAAGAGATACTTGTGACCGTTATGAAAAGGATTGAACTCAGCAATAATACCTGTAACTGTCATAGCTCTTATTTTTGTGCCACAAAGAACCAACGGGCACTAGTTTCAGTCGGTTCCTTATCCTCAAAATCGGCGTAAAGCTTGAAGGATTTGAAGCCAGCTTGCTCCAGCAAGATATCATAAGTCAAGACCTCATAGGTGCGTTCCTCATGCACCTCATCATGACGGCTAAAGCTTCCATCTTCCTCTTGGACAAAGAAGGTCAATTCATGGACGATAGAATGCGGTGCCTCATCCTCATACGTATCCCAAAGCATAGCAAAATCTTCCGCATTTTCATGGTAGGAATAGCCAGGGAAAACCTCATCCGTCTGATAGGTTGAGTGCACATCAAAGATAAAGACGCCATCTTCATTCAGTGCATTATAAACCTCCTTGAAGACGTCCCCAACCTCTACTTCATCCTGCATATAGCAGATTGAATCTGAGTAGCAAGTCACAAAGTCGTACTTACCAGCTTGCGATAAATTCAACATGTTGCCTTCAATAAAGTCAATTTTCTGTTTGGCGGAAGCCGCACGCTTCTCCGCAATCTTCAACATATCAGCACTCAAATCGAGTCCAGTTACATCAAAACCAGCTTGAGAAAAACGCACAGATTGAATCCCAGTCCCACAAGCCAATTCGAGCAATTTCTTTTTGTCCTTAGTCTTTGGCAAATGACGGAGGGAAAAATCCGTCCACAAATCGTAAAGACTATCATCCATAACAGCGTCGTATACCGCCGCGAAAGTTTCATAAGTAGCCATAATGATGATACCAAGTCCGCCCGTAATCGGAAAGAAAATTAGGAGCTTGGACTTGGAAAAATCTCCAAGTCCAAGATGTCTATTTTCCGACGATTACAGGACGGGTTCAAATCCTTTCTAAGATACAAAGAGCGTCAAAAGTACAGAGAAAATAGAAAGCTTTCTGCTGTATCACCTGACACAAAGAAAGTTTATCTTTTTCTCACAGTTTTTGGTTCGGGTTCAGTTAACAAACCAACTAAACACAAGGCTCTATCCTTCCTATTAAATCTTTAGTTTAAGCAACAAAACCCAGTTGTCGCCAACTGAGTTCAATTTTTATGCCAAATAAGCTGACACATCCACCATTGGTGCTTCATGCCAGAGTTTTTCAAGGTTATAGTGAGCACGTTCATCTTCTGTAAAGATGTGAACAACGACGTCGTTAAGATCCAAAAGAATCCAACCACCTTTGTTGTCACCTTCCATGTGGCTAGCATCAAGGCCAGCTTCTTTCACTTTCTCACGGATGTTGTCAGCAATAGCTTCCAACTGACGGCTATTCATTGCACTCAAAATAACAAAGTAATCTGTTAGGCTTGTAAGGCCATACAAATCAAGGGCAACAATGTCTTCAGCTCGCTTTTCATCAGCAGCTTTGACAACCAATTCAAGTAATTCTTCTTTAGTCAATGATATTCTCCAGTAATTGTTATTAATCTTTTAAGTAATGCACAAAAGCATTATAGGTTTCCAAGGTTTGTGGGAAAATCGGCAAGGCCTGATGAGCCAAGTGTTCCACGGTATGAACTGTCTCAAAAGCAACGGCCTTATCCAAGGATTGCTCTGCTACTTGTCTAGCTTCCTCTACCAAAGGGAAATTACGGTTATGCTCAATATAATCAGCCACATAGACAATCTTATCTAGGGTTGACATTTCATGGCTTCCGACCGTATGGATTTCAATACTGCGTAGAATTTCGGAATCAGTCAATCCCAAATCTTCTTGGATTTTATAAATCCCAACCATGCCATGCCAGACATTGTTTCCCCATTGTTTCAATTCAGGATCAAGCTTATATTTATCAATAAGCCCCAAGAATTCCTGATCTGGAAGTTCCTTGGCATAATCATGAAGCAAACCAGCCAGGCCAGCTTTCTCAGTATCATATCCGTACTTTTCAGCAAGAGCAATAGCAGCTCGCTCAACACCCAGGACATGATTGAAGCGTTTAGGACTCATGACCGCTCGAACCTTTTCAAGGAGTTCTTCACGAGAATAGTCTAGGTATTTTTCATAGGTCATTTATAGAGCCCCGCTTTCTTGATGTAGGCAAGTACAGACTGTGGCACCATAAAGTTAGGTGTACGATCCTTCTTAATGTAAGCTCTGACTGCACTCGAACTAATATCCATAAGGGGCACATCCACCCAAATAACTGGGTAAGACGTTCCAGCCTTATACTTAGGACGCTGAACACCAACAAATTGGACCATCTCGATAAGTTCATCAATACGATGCCACTTAGGTAGGTATTCGACCATATCCGCTCCAATAATAAAGTAATAATCCGTATCAGGATTGGCTTCCGTCAAGAGCTTCATGGTGTCATAAGTATAGCTGATTCCCTTACGTTCCAACTCAATGGTTTCGATGTCCAATCCTTCGATACCGTTAATAGCCAACATAAGCATATTAAGGCGGTGTTTTTCATCAATGGTCTCTTTTTTATCGACATGAGGTGGCTCATATTCAGGCATGAGAAGAACTTCATCGAGGCCTAACTGCTGACGCACCTGATCAGCAACAACCAAGTGGGCATTATGAACAGGATTGAAATTTCCACCTAATATTCCTACTTGCTTACGACCTGTATCCTTGATTTCTTCCTCTAGTTGAACCTTTGTAAATGGGGTTACGAGATCTAGTGCCATGTACGCCTCCTCTTTTTCAAGCATTATACAACTGTCTTAAGGCTAGCTTTAATGCTTCAAAAGTGCTCCTATACCTTAGTTTGTCCTTCACCAAGCAAAGTCGGCAACTATTTTTGAATAGCTTTGACCTTTGGTGACAACTTACGATTTTCTTTTTTAGCTGATTCTTTATAGAGAATCAAGATACGTCCAATCTTAAGGACTGTATCACAACCAATTTCTTCTTCCAAGATTTCAGCAACCTCATGAATATCTTCCATAGTATTTTGGAGTAGGGTTACTTTAATCAATTCACGGGCATCAAGGGCGTTGCGAACGCTAGTTTTGATGTGGTCGTTAAGACCGTTTTTCCCGATTTGTACAATAGGTTTAAGTGTGTGTGCTTCCGATTTGAGGAAGGCACGTTGTTTTGATGTTAATGACATGTTTATTCCTTTTAATTTTTTTGCTGTTTTTCTTAGGTGATACGGACGCTAGCAAACCTTCGGTTTTATAGCTAATTTTTGAGCCTAGGGTCTCAAAAATTCCGAATCCAAGTAACATAAAATGTAACTTGGATTACTATCACAGCGAAAAACACATCGTTTGCTCATGACGTAAATCTAGGCAAACTTCATGTTCATTGAAAAGACTCTTTTATACTTTTAACTACTTTATTAAGTTTAAATAATCGCTTTTCGTACGACGACGCCAACGCCTTCTGGTGCCCAGGCAGCAACGATGGTTGGTTGGTCAGCTTTTCCTTGGACACGAATCCATCCTAGTCCTGAGAAGACAATATCTGTCTTATCTTTGACAGTGAATTCGTGACGGACAAGTTTTGGAAAATCGGCAAGATCCTTTGGCCCAGGAGGCATGAGGAGACTTCCAACATGCTTATCATAGAAGGCATCTGCGCCTTCAAGTTTGGTACGATGAAGCTTCAAGTTATTATCAAAGAAGGCTGTAAAACCTTGCTTATTCCCATCAATAAAGTCAAAACGTCCAAGACCACCTAGGAATAGGGTTTGGCCTGCATTTAACTGGTAAGTTTTTGGCTTAATTTCCTTCTTAGGACTAACGTACTTGAGATCCTTCGCTGACAGATAGTGTGCCATCTGGTGGCGATGGATGATTCCTGGTGTGTCAAAAATGTAAGTACCGTCATCCAGAGGAATTTCAATCTTATCAAGGGTTGTTCCTGGGAAACGAGAAGTCGTGATAATATCTTTATCACCTGTAATTTCCTTGATAATCGCATTAATTAAGGTTGATTTACCAACATTCGTTACACCGACAACATAAACATCACGACCCTTACGGAGTTTTTCAATACGCTGAATCAACTCTTTAATGGCGTGATGATTTTGGGCAGACGTCAACATGACATCCACGGGACGCATGCCTTCTTCATGGGCACGTTCTGTCAACCATTGAGTTACCTTACCATCTTTAACAGATTTAGGTAGGATATCCTTTTTATTTCCGACCAAGAGCACATCATTACCAGAAACAAAGCGTGACAAGCCTGGAATGATTGATCCATTAAAATCGAAAATATCAACAACATTGACAACGAGGGCATCACTATCTCCAACTTCATGAAGCAATTTTAAAAATTCATCATCTGTGATGTGGACATCCACAATTTCATTGTAATGACGAAGGCGGAAACAACGTTGACAGTACAACTCACCTGTTTCTTCAGCTTTTTTTATAGAGCTAGCAGGTGTGTAACCAGCCTTTTCTTTATCTTCTGTTTGAATTTGGGCTCCACAGCCAATACAAAATAATTCTTCCATTAAATTCCTTTGTTAAAGGTCATTGGACCATATGCTTTTTCAATCTTTTTCCACATGCGACGCTCACGCCAACGATTAAACTTGGTTACCCAAGCATCTGATTGCACCAAGGGCTTAACCAAAATCGAGCGAATGCCAGCTCGGTGGCTAGCTCTGATGTCAGTCATGAGCTGATCTCCGACCATGACGACCTCGTCACGGTTAAAGTGGTAACGCTCAATCGCTTCATTAATCCCTTTCGTAAAAGGTTTCATAGCACGACTCACGAAATCCACATGAAAATTGGCAACCGCACGTTCAACACGTTCATGTTTGTTGTTAGAGACCACAACTACCGGAATGTCAGCCTCTGTCATCTCATCTAACCAAGCACGTAGCTCAGGAGTCCCATCAGGGTTGTTCCAAGCAATCAAGGTATTATCCAAATCGACCAAGACAGCACGAATACCGTGTTCACGTAGCTGGTCAGGTTTCAAATCATAAACAGCCTCCACCATAAAATGGGGCCTGTAATCGTCTATACTCATTTTCTCTCCAAAATGTTAGTTTACCTCTTATTCTACCATATTTTTAAGGTTTATGTGTGGGACTTAAGTCCTATTTTTTAAGAACATCTTTGACACGACGGTATAGAAAAAGAGCCACAATCACTTGGGCTCTATCTTTATCTTTGAATTTTCTCTTGTTTTTTAAGGGCTACTAAATCCTTAAGCGAAATGAGGATGACAGCAAGAACAATTAAAATCATTCCAAGCACATCAATGGCAAAGAAGTGGTCACCCATGATTAAGACCGTTAAAATGACCGATGCCACTGGTTCTACCGATGCCAGAAGACTTCCTTTTACAGCGCCAACCACGGTTGTTCCCTTGAGGAAAACTGTATAAGCAAAAACTGTCCCAATGAAGACCAACCCAAAGAGTGCCAGAAGATTTCCACCAGTCAAGGGTAACTCATACTTCCAGGCTTGGATAGCAATCGGAAAGACCAGACCACCGAGTAACATTCCTAGACCGATGACGATTAGACTGCCCCACTTTTCAATAGCTTTAGCAGGCAATAAGATATAAAGCGCATAGGTCACTGCTGAAAAGAGGCCCCAGAACAAACCAATAGGTGTGATGGCTAGCTCTGTCACCTGACCATGCGTGGCGATGATAAAAGTTCCCGCAATAGCCATGATAATCGCCACTAACTCTGAGACGGTTGGAAATCTGCGGTTCTTAGCACACACAAAAGCCAGAATAAGGACTGGCGTGACATACTGTAAGACTGTCGCAGTTCCAGCGTTGGTGTAGTGAATAGCACTGAGATAGGCATACTGATTCAAGACCAGACCAAAGAGAGCAAATAAGGCGATACTTACTAAGGTTTTCCTATCTTTAATGGCTTGTACTAATTTGTCACGCTGCCTAAAAAAGACCGAAGCCGTTAGTAAAGTACCAGCTAGAATCAAACGTAAACTCGTTAAAAGATTGACATTAACCCCATGAGCCATCAGGTATTGACCAGAAACCCCTGAAATCCCCCAGGCAATCCCAGCAGTTATGACCATCAGACTACCTTTTAGCGTCTTTGACATAGTCGCCTCCCAAATCTATTTGTTTCTGTTATTGTAACACAAAAAGGTCGAAACAAAACGGTTTCGACCTTTATCTATTCATTCGACCTTTACAAGCTTATTCTGGTTCAACCAAGATCTTAATTTGAGATTTATCTTGTGTTAATTCAACAAATCCTTCTTCAACGATATTCTCCAATTTAATTTTCTTAGTAACCAATTTATCAGCAGGGAAGTAGCCTTGTTCCATCAATTCCAAAACTTTAGGGAAAATGTGACGGTAGGCAATAATTCCTTTGAGAGATTTTTCTTGGATAGCAAATTCATTTGGATTGATGCTGGCTTCACGTTCCCAGATAGATACGACCATACATTCCCCAGCTTTATGAACAGCTGCAAGGGCTTGGCCTAAAACAACCGGAACCCCAGTAACTTCGTAAGAAACATCTGCTCCACCGCCTGTCAAACGATGGATAGCCTCTACGACTGTTTCCCCTTCTTCTGGGCGAACAACAATTGCTCCCAATTCTTCTGCTTTCGCTTGGCGTTCAGGAGACAATTCAACCGCATAGATTTTTGATGCGCCTGCTGCACGAAGGGCTTCAACGATCAAAAGACCAATTGGACCCAAGCCAAAGATAACAGCTGTATCCCCAGCTTTCAAAGCAGATTGACGGACTGCATACACAGCTACAGCAGCAGGTTCTGTAAGAGCAGCTTGTTCATAGCTCAAGCTATCTGGAATCACATGGACAAGATCACCATCAAGGACACAGTATTTCGCAAAACCACCATCTGCAGCGAGGCCGACGAAGTTCAAGTTTGGATCAAGGTTATAATCACCAATCAAGTTGTGCTCTGCAAGAATTGGTTCGATGGTTACACGATCGCCAACTTTGACACGAGTCACATTACTTCCGACTTCTACAATCTCACCAGAGAATTCATGCCCCAAAGTAACCGGTGCTTTTTGACCAGAATACACATGTTCTTCTGTTGGAATGAAGATTGGTCCATCCAAATATTCATGCAAGTCAGTACCACAGATTCCCGTAAACTTGACCGCTACTTTTACTTGATGAGGTTGTACTTCAGGTACTTCCACTTCTTCGATACGAACGTCTTTCGCTGCATGCCAGCGAGCTGCTTTCATTGTAGCCATTTGATAATCTCCTTGTTTTCACGTTTTTTGTTTTCTTTTCAGGAAACCTTATATTTCAAATTGTAAACGTTTTCTTTTTACTTGTCAAGGAAAAACTGGACAAAAGAGATTAAAGAAGCACCTATAAGATACTTCCCTAATCTCAGAATTATATACGTTATTTCTTTTTGATTCGAGACACCTCTAGCCACCAACCGACAATCCAACCAAGGACTAAAAGATAATTTTCAAGAGCACCTATGGCGTTGACTGAGTGATGATGTTGAAGATAGCTAAGGAAATGATTGGTCCCAATTCCAAGGCCTCCAATAATCAAAGCTATCAGTGCAGCTCTCAGATAAAACCAATCGTACTTGAAGTTTACGGCAATCAGGATGACAAGGACTGCCACATTCCAAATACCAATCTCCCTCTGCCAACCAACTGAAATACCGTACCCCGAGTGACTTCCCATATAGGTTGGGAAGAATAGCTGAAAAATAATAGCACCAGTCATGGCTAGGATGACAAGGATAAATAGGACTCTTAAGAATTTGTTCATGGGGTTGCTCCTACTTAATAGATGTTTTATTGAATACCATTAGTATAACAAAAAAGACCTTAACAAAGTTAAGATCTTTAATCATAAATTAAGCTTCTTGTTCTTCTTTCAACAATTTCTTATCGTAAACACGAATGAATGGGAAGTAAACAAGGAAGGCGGCAACTGCACAGACAAGAGCAACTAAGACAGCACGGAGATCTGCTGTTCCTAAGAAGGCTCCGATTCCCACTGGGGTTGGCCATGGAACTTGTGCAATAACAGGATTAATCAAATGCAATGCATTAACAAAGTAATAAATAGTAGCTGTAACCATTGGAGCTAAGATAAATGGAATCGCTAATGCTGGATTATAGATAATTGGCAAACCAAAAATCAAAGGTTCATTAATGTTGAACAATGCTGGAACAACTGAGGCACGTCCAATCGCTTTAAGTTGCTCTGACTTAGCAGCAAAAGCAATGTAGAGACACAGACCAAGAGTTGCACCTGATCCACCAGCGATAACAAACATGTTAGAGAACTCACCAGCTACAGCATAGTGTCCTCCAGCAGCATTTTCTGCCATATTAGCAAGTGCGATAGGGTTAACGAAAGCAAAGATAATATTAGCACCATGAATCCCTACAATCCAGAGGAGTTGAGTTAAAAGATAAATAATCATTAATCCAATCCATGAGTTAGTTAGGTTAGCAACAAACCCAAATGGAATAGCAATAACTTTAAAGATGTCAGTTCCCAACGCCACGAGTGCACCGTTAATAAAGATAACTACAAATGCAACGACGAATCCTGGAATCAAAGCTGTAAATCCGCGAGAAACCCCTTCTGGAACAGCTTCAGGCATTTTAATAACCCAATTACGTTTTACACATGTACGATAAATAAGAACTGTCACAATAGCCATGATAATAGCTGTGAAAATACCAGTAGTACCAAAACGAGTAACGCCATTGCCCATTGCCCAACCGTCAACAACGACTGCACCTTCTTTAAGGCTACCTACAGCTTTCATCATTCCACCGTCAAAAATGATTTGTGGAACTGTCATAATGAACGCCATGAGCGCAAGAGGAGCACCGTTAAGAGGATTCATATTTAGTTCTTCTTCTTCTGCATAGATTTTAGTTAACTCATAAGCAAGTGAGAGAACAAAGTAAAGAGAGAGGGAACCCATAGTAGCATAGTTAGCAACCATGTATAGAGAAGTAAACTTATCAAATGAAGCTGAGAAAATATCAGCTACAATTGGCCAGAATGAGAAAGCTTGTGGCAGAATACTAAATACCAAGAACATTGACCCAACAATAGTAAATGGTACAGCTGCCATACCTGCTGCCGTGATTGCACGTACAACTTTAAACTGGGCAAGTTTTCCCATTGGTCCCATGACATGATTTTCAAGGAAACCAAATAATCCGTTTTGTTGATCCATAATCGGACCTCCTTAATAATAATTATATATATTTCAATAGCAATCCTTTTAAAAGTTGTTATAAGGTTATAGAACTCTTTTCTAACTGGATAAAGCGTTGATAAGCCTTATCTTTACGTTCATATATTTCTTGAATTCTTTTAAGATTTAGCAAGCAAAGGCCTAAACCTAGTAAAAGAATAACAAAAACGAAGAAACGTGCAGCTTGATTATTTTCAAAAATTGGGAAAAGAGTTGTAAACAGACTTGTCCAAGTTAGAACAAGTAGTCCCACCTGAATAACAGCTTGCGAGCGAACAAACATCTGAGTCACTTTCAAACGTTCATCACGCTTGCCATACAATCGAAACTGCTCAACAGTAGCCAAAATCGCTAATACAATTAACGTAATAGGGAGAACAATAACAAAAGAAGGACGAATAAATTGATTCAAAAGCCAATAAATATTGCCAAAAAAGAAGAGTGCTATTGTATAACGTAGAAGAAGGTAGCGATTAAAGAAAGTATTTTTTAATGCTGTCTCCCGACGTTGACGCTCGATTTCTAGTTGTTCTTTTTTTGTCATTGTCTTCCTCCTTGTTTAACTATATCTATTCAGCCAACCTTTCTATGAAGAACTAGCATTTCTTTTGCCACTTCCAATAGAGTCATTGTGGTCATTAAATGGTCTTGAGCATGGACCATGATAATTTCAATCTTAATTTCTACACCACTTGCATAGTCTTGCAAAAGTTTTGTTTGTGCATGGTGTGCTTCTAAAATTTCTTCATTTGAATGGTCTAACTTAGCTTCTGCTTCGTCAAAGCGACCTTCTCGCATATCAGCAAACGCTTCATGAATTTCTGTTCTAGCAGTACCTGAATGAAGAATAATTTCAAAGGCTGCAACCTGTAGTTCTTCTTGATTCATACGAACCTCCTATGTTATTTTTTCGAATATTGTAATAAACTCATCAAAATCCTTGCAATTAATTAATTGCTTTTGTAAGTCATCATTTTCTGTTAAGGAAACTATTTTCTTCGTCACATCCTTCAATCCATCATTTCCATATAATGATGGTGATAAAAGAAAAACAAGTTGAATATGTGAGCTTTGACTATCCCAAGATACAGATTCTTGACAGATAGCAACCGAGACTTTAACTTCTTTCCCCAAAGGTCTAATGGGATGTGGAACCGCGACTCTTTTGGAAAAAACAACAGAACTTAATGCCTCACGCTGTTTTATTTCATAAAGTAGGGACTGTTTAAAGTCCGCTGGTTCACCGACAGACAGAGCTTCAACCATTTCTTCTAATAGGCGTGATTTGTCGCACTTCGACCACACGAAGAAATTGTCTTGGCTAAAGTACTTTTTAAAATTATCGTCTTTAATCCGAGCTACTTCTGAACGTTTCCTAATTTTCGAGACTTGCATCTGATTCATAGCATGACGAATCTGAGATATTTCCTCGGATTTAAGAAAGACACTCACCGTAAAAACTGGTATCTGAAAGTAAAGGTTTGATAAATCAACAGCAGATACAATAAAATCAATACCGTCTATTTTTTCTTGGTTCAACTCATAGTAACCTATGACATCAACCACCTCTATACGATTCCCAAGCTCAGATTCAAGACGATTTCTAAGCATTTGAGCAGCCCCAAATCCTGTCGCACAAATCGCCAATACTGAAAATTTATGGTTTTCTTTTCGACGTTCGAGAGCAGCCAAGAAATGAAGACAGACATAAACTATTTCATCATCAGATATAGTAGCCTGTGAAAAAGCTTCCATATTTGCAAGAATCTCCTTAGTCATGAAGAAGACGTCACTATAATTCTGTTTAACCTCATCTACCAATGGATTACTAAGATTAATATGACTGGCTAAACGTACTTGTAAGGTCATCAAATGAGTTATAAGACTCTCAACAAGTTGAAAATCTGAGGAAAAGTGGTATATATCGTCTAATCCTAAGGTTTCAAAACTTTGTACCAACGAGTCTCTCAGTGCCTCTTTAGAAAACTCTGTTTGGTTGTTTTGGGGTAACTGACTTTTAGCTAACAGATGTAGGGTAATATAATCGATTTCTTGAACTGGAAATTCTTGATTGGTTACCTTACTAACTCTTGAAAGAATCCTCTTAGCAACCCGACGTTCGATGTCGTTATCTGCCATCTGACAATCTAAGTTACTAATTTCAAAACCAGACTTGATACGACCTATTGCTAAAGCTATATGAACAACTAAATTTTGTAAAACAAAATCCGATAACTTCAGATTAGCTTCCTGACATTCTTCTAAAACAATCTTTGCCAACTCCTCTAATGGAAGATTTTGGTCAAAAAAATTTGACTTCACATAAGTATGCAATGCTTTAAAAAACTGATTTTCCAAGAAATAACTCATAATAAAGCGACGTTTGTCACGTTCTTCACCAGAAACATAGACACCTTTATTCGCTCTACTCTCTATAGTTAAGCTATAATCAGCTAGCATCTGGCGAATCTTTTTAAAATCATTAGATAAAGTTGATCGACTAACATATAGTTCCTCAACTAAATCATCAAAAAGAACTGGAACCTGTTCAAACAAGAGCTTATTTAAAATGAAGGCTAGACGATCATCACCTTGAGACATAGACGTTTTTGTACTATAATCGTTGCCTAATTCATAGATTAGACGAAAGGTTTGGCAAACTTCTTGACTTTCAAAAATTAGTCGATAGCCTTGTCCTTGTTTTGACACTAACCTAACACCTTGGAGGTTTAACGTTTGATCAATTGATTTCAAGTGATTACGTACAGTTCTATCCGAACAGGACAAGTATTCAGCAAGTTCCTTACTTGTAACATAACGTTCCCTGTGCTTTAACAAGAATTGAAGGATGCCTTTTTCTCTAGTATTTGACACTCCCATATCCTCCTAAAAATGATATTCTCACCTTCTATTATAGGATATTTTCACACCTTAAATTCTTTTTATTGAGCATAAGTCATATTATGAATCATTTATAATTTAGCTAATAGATAATATTAACTAATACCTATTTTTTGAACTATTTCTTTAATGAAGATTAGATATTTTCTACAATCAAATTAGCCATTTTTTCAATTCCCATTGGGATTGGAATATAGGCTTGAGGTGGAATTTGAACAACTGGTTTTCCGACTTTAGCACCTGCTTCTTCAAACTGTTTAAAATACATTTTTGTTTGAGGACTTACAAGGTACAAATCAAACTCTGATACTGCAATAGCTTTTCCGCCCTCAGTGGCACTAATAGCGTCAACCTCAATATCCTGACCTTTCCCCTTTAGAAACTCAGTTGTTTTCTTCGCCATGAGTGATGAAGACATTCCAGCTGCACAAATAATCAATGCTTTTGCCATAAGATTTTCTCCTTTAATCTAATCCCATCAAATTGATACCTGATTGGGTTATTTCTTATTTACATTTTAATTATAAAGTAAAGCGCTTACAATTACCATTGCTGATTTTTCCTCAACGATACGGAAAATAATTATTTGTACTTCAATTTATAAATCAAAATAATACCAGATAGCAAGAACGAAACACTATTAGCCAAAATCAAAGGTAAGTCACCAATATGAAGACCATGGGCAAGCCACAAAGCAATACCAATAACCTGCATAACATACATCCCTAAGGCAATCGATTCAGTATCTTTTGTTTTTACCACACGCACAACTTGCGGCAAAAAGGCAAATGTTGTTAAAATTGCTGCAATGCTACCAATCATATTTATTCTCCTATGTTTACCAAAGAAGCTGGGAATTCCCCAGCTTCTTTGGTTATTCTACTGTTGCACCATTAGATGCAATAACTTCTTTATACCAATTAAATGATTTTTTCGGTGAGCGTTCATAACTTCCTTGTCCATCGTCATCTTTATCCACATAGATAAATCCGTAACGTTTCCTCATCTCACCGGTACCAGCTGAAACCAGGTCTATACAGCCCCAAGGTGTATATCCCATTAAATCAACACCATCTTCAACTACAGCTTTTTTCATTTCACGAATATGAGCACCTAGATAATCAATTCGATAATCATCATGAACCATGCCATCTGCTTCAACTTGGTCTATAGCACCGAAACCATTTTCAACAATAAATAGTGGCAAATGATAATGATCTGTAAACCAGTTTAATGCATAACGTAATCCCTCTGGGTCAATTTGCCACTCCCACTCAGATGCCTGAACATAATTATTTTTGACTAAATCTTCTGTTTCAAGATAATCGAAATAAGGATTATTCTCACGATGAGAATCGATAGCAAAAGACATATAGTAACTAAATCCAATATAGTCTACCGTGCCTCCAAGTAAATCCTCTTTATCTTGCTCTGTAAAGTCAACTGAGATTCCTTTACGTTCCCAATACTTGAGAATGTGTTCAGGATATTTACCAAAAACATGTACGTCAGTAAAGTAATAACGTTTTTGCATAGCCTTCATGGCCATTAAAATGTCTTTAGGATTACAAGTTGCAGGATAAATAGGACACATCGCAATCATACAACCAATTTGAAAATCTGGATTGATTTCATGGCCAATTTTTACTGCTCGAGCAGAGGCTACTAACTCATAGTGTGCTGCTTGATACATAATAGCTTCTCGGTCGTCACCTTCCTCGTATACAATACCTGAGTTCGTAAATGGTGCAAAATCTTCCTGGTAATTGGCCTGATTATTGATTTCATTGAAGGTCATCCAGTATTTAACTTTATCTTTATAACGTTTGAATACGACTTCTGCAAAGCGAACAAAGAAATCAATCAATTTGCGATTTTTCCACCCACCATATTCTGTAACCAAATGATAAGGCATCTCAAAATGGGATAAAGTAATTACAGGTTCAATTCCATGCTTCAAGCACTCATCAAAAAGATCATCATAAAATTGCAACCCTTCTTCATTGGGCTCTAATTCATCACCCTTTGGGAAAATACGTGTCCAAGCAATTGATGTTCGGAAGCACTTAAATCCCATTTCAGCAAAAAGCGCTATATCTCCTTTGTAACGATGGTAAAAATCTATGGCCTCATGGTTTGGATAATATTTACCTTCCAAAACACCTGGTGTAATTTCACGGGCAACTCCATGGCGACCAGCTGTCATGACATCAGCAACACTGATACCCTTACCACCTTCTTGCCATCCACCTTCAAGTTGATGAGCAGCTACAGCACCACCCCATAAAAATCCATCTTTAAAAGTAGTCATCGTTTTTCCTCCTGACTTTGATACTTCTATTATAAACTCCATAAATAACAATGAAAACGCATTCTTTTTCCATAATACTACGGAAAGTAATCAGTTATCTTTTGCTTGAAAACGCTTTAGATAAAGAGTATACTATGTCTCATAAGGAGGCAATATTATGAATTTCATACAGTTTTTAATTGCTTTTGCTGGACTTGTTGTTGGAGTTAGTGCTGTTGCTATACTCTTCTGGTACTTAAGTAAGACTTTGAAGAAAAACGTCATTGTACGTAATGGTAACATCTTTACTATTGTTCAACTTAAGGAACTAGATCAATATCCTAATTTACTTAAGAATATCGATTTCAATAAAATGGGAAACTGGACAGCTCATGATAATGGACGTGAATTCCGAGGTACTGCTAATGTCTCTAAGGAAACACTTCGCCAATGGATAATTGATAAATATCATTTAAAAGCTCATCAAGTTATTGTCACTGTTCCTGAAGAAATGAAGGTTGCTTCAGCTCTTCCTCATTTCTAAAGTCACTTAGTCTTTTTCAAAAACTCCTAACGAGTCGATGAACTGCACCCCAAAAGTTAGACAGAAAAAATCTAACTTTTGAGGTGTTTTTA